>ERZ773145.1-NODE-1-length-586850-cov-15.962668_pt1 | contig 586850 bp, 607 predicted proteins | sample MGYA00580848_ERZ773145 | MGnify/ENA primary metagenome ERZ773145 (study PRJEB29015, sample SAMEA2737858) | human gut metagenome | biome: human gut; feature: human-associated habitat; material: faeces | place: China | collected 2012 ... | reverse complement strand
TTAGGAATATTTTTAAGAACTAAATATTTTCTTAATTTTAGATGGCTTTGGGCAGATGAAATTGCATTATTAACAAATATATATAATGCACCATTAACAAACTCTTTTATGCCATTACAATTTGCACAATCCGCTCCTCCTTTATTTTTATTTTTATCTCAACTAATTCTTTACTTTTTTAAATTTATTACCAACTACCATGTACAAAGCCTAAGAATAATTCCTTTTATTTGTTCAATTGTTTCAATACCAGCATTCTACTTATTATCAAAAAAATTTTTAAATAATAAAATTTGTTTAATAATTAGTAATTTATTATTCTGCTTTAATATTCACTTAATATACTTTGCACAAGATTTTAAACAATATAGCAGCGATGTTTGCACTTTTATAATAGTTTTAATTAGTTATTTTTTTATAAATCTAAAAGAGATTACAAAAACTCAAATTATACTATTATCTCTTTTTTATATTATGTGTAGCTGGTTTTCTATTACTAGTATTTTTACAATAATTACCATTTTATTTGTGCTAACAAGCAATAAAGATTTTAAATCAAATATAAAAAAGTATATAATTTTAACAATCCCATTTTTATTTAATCTTATTCTAGTTTATTTATCTCAAAAACATTCTGCTTACGATATACGACTAATATCATTTTGGTACAAAGGTTTTATAAATATTTATGACCCTTCATCTTTCATATCAATTATATACAACGCTATTAATTATTATTTTAAAGAAATACCATTATTAAACAGCACTATTTATTTGTTGACATTTTTTATAGGAATCTTCATATGTACTAAAAATTTAAAAAATGAAAAAAATCAATTATTAATCCTCCCAATATTTTTCATGTACATAGCATCTTTATTACAAATGTATCCTTTTGAAGGTAGAACTGCACTATATCTATTTCCTATATTTATAATCCTAATATGCAGTTCAATAAATTATATTAATTCTCAAAATTTAAAACAAATTATATTGATAATATTTGTAATATTTAATATTTCAAATATTTTAAAGTATCAAGAATTATTTAGTTTCAAAACCGGAAACCTCAATAATAGTATAAATGAATATTTAACAGACGCAAAATTTAACTTAAATAAAAGTTCTATAATACTAAACAATCTTGATGCTGTAACATATACTTTTTATAATCAATTATACAAATTTAACCCAAAAAGCAATTTCATAGAACTTAATGATATAAATACTATAAACATAAACTTACTACCTGCAAACCAAACATATTATGTAATATGTTCTAACGGAAACAATCATCCTGACCTTACATCAAATATAACCAGAGAAATTTATCACAATAAATTAATAAAGAACATCAAATCTGCAAACAATATAAAAATACTGAAAATACATACTGACACTTCAGGAAACATTCTTATTAAATTCAAAAAATAACCTCTTGCCTTTTTTTATTATTCATGTAATAATAAAATCATTAATAAGGGCTTATAGATAAAATCTATATCCGAAAGTTTGTACCCTTAGGGAAAGAAAGAGATACTCAAAAAGTAATGAGTGCTAAACAGCAGGAATTTAACTACAAATTCATAAAAGAAAATGCGAGTGCCGGAAGTTGGCGTAGAGGCTACGAATACCACCTTAAAGATATGGTATTTGATTCTTATCCTGAAAAAAACTTTTATATGGCTAAAGTAAAAGGAAATTTTCAGGATCATTATAATACTGATTTAATCTTTAAGAAAAACAAAGTAGAAGCAAGATGTAATTGCCCGCTTAAAGAAGAATGGTGTAAACACGCAGTAGCAGTTGCTCTTAAAGCAATAGACGAACATGCTTATGAAGACTGGCTTGAAACAAAATTTGGAATGGAATTTGATTTCCCTGATGAAAATACAGCACTTACAGAAGCTCCTCAAGGGAATTATATTTTCCACTTTAATTCAAAACGAAAAGCGAATTTTTTCTCTGTATTAGTTAGATCAAGAGAAACTGGGAAAGTTGTAAGACAAATTGAACCTATTTTAAGAGCCTTAATTGAAGCTCAAAAACAAAATCCTGATTTTGAATTAAATAATTCTCAAAAAGTTGAAGTCGCAATTTTCCAACAATTACTAACGGTTTCAAGACAAGATAAAAAAGCAGGCTGGTACGATATTCCAATCACAAAATTCGGACCGATGTTTACTCTTTTATCTAAAGCTGATGAAGTTCTTGATGAAAAAACAAAAGAAAGATTAAAGTTCACAGATGAAGAATGGAAACTCATTTTAAATGTAAATACAGGTGCACAAGGTACAATTCTTTTATCTTTAGAATGGAAAAGACCTGATAAAGACGATGTTTACCCTCTTGAAGAAGTAAGATATTTCTCAAGACATTTAAAATGGGGAAGATATAAAAATATAATATTCCCAACAAATATAGCAATGAGTTCAATCCCTCAAAATATATTAAAATCATCTTTTACAGACTTAAAAGACGCTGACGGCGGAAAATTTATTTATGAAGAATTACCAAAACTTCAAGAAATTATGGACGTTGAAATCGCTGATAACATTAGCCAATTAATGCTTACAGAACGTCCTCCTTTGAATATTGTAACAATGGGAATTGACTATGACCAATCATTAAAGGCATCTTTAGAATTTGAATATGACGGAGTAGTTGTTCCATATTCAAAAACAACCGCAGAAAAATCTCCATATATTACAATTAAAAAGCCTGGAGAAGATTTGGTATATTGGGTTAAAAGAAATCTTAAGCACGAACAAGAAGCTTATCAAATGCTTTTAGCTTGCAGATTTGTACCAATGCAGACTAATAACTTAGCTTTAGAAAAAGAAAATGCTATCGACTTTTATAACTATTATATTAAACAAGCTGGAGAAGGTTGGAAATTTGTAGAAAAAGATGATATGAATTTCTTTAAGCTAATGGATGATCCATTCAAGTTATGCGCAAAAATCGATTTCTCAGAAGAAGCAGAAGATAGTTTTGAAATATTCTTATACGGTCAAGCAGGAGAAGAAATTATCAACTTTGATGAAGTATATGAAACAATTCAAAGCGGAGAAAAATACAGTCGTATAAGAAGTCTTGGATTTGTTGAATACCCTGCTCAAGATATTTATTCTATTATGCGAGCATTCAATTCTTTTGATGTATACAGAAATAATGAAAATAAGTTTATTGTAAAAACTTATCGAGCAGGTTTAATAAATGAACTTAAAAACCTAAATGTAGAACTTGTTTTGAGTGAGGAATTTGAAACATTCTGGAAACAGATGTCTAATTTCTCAACCTCAGAAGATTTAAAACTTCCTGCTGGAATTAATGCAGAATTTCGTGAATACCAGACTAAAGGTTTTGGCTGGTTATGGTTCATGTATAAATATGGACTTAACGGAATCCTAGCAGATGATATGGGGCTTGGGAAAACATTACAGGCTTTAGCTGTAGTTCAAAAAGCCAAAGAAGAAGATGGTCCCGCACCAACTTTGGTAATTTGTCCAACAACTGTTGTCTTCAACTGGGAATCTGAAATTCAAAAATTTGCTCCGACATTAACAACTTTAAAACTTGCCGGAGTTGACAGAAAACAATTCTTCAAAGAAATTCCAAATTATGATGTTGTAATTACTAGTTATGCACTTGTAAGACGTGACATTAACAAACTCAAAGAATACAATTTCAGATATGTAATTCTTGATGAATCACAAAATATTAAAAATGCAATGTCACAGACTGCCCAAGCTGTTAAAAAATTACAAGCATCACATAAATTGGCTCTATCAGGTACTCCAATTGAAAATAAATTGGAAGAATTATGGTCTGTATTTGACTTCTTAATGCCTGGATTCTTATTTAATATGGCTGAATTCAATGCAAGATACGTAAATCCTATTATGGAGCGTCAGGATAAAACTGTTGAAAAACGATTAAAATTACAAATTTATCCGTTCATTTTACGTCGTATGAAACGAGATGTAGCAAAAGATTTACCGGATAAAGTTGAAAACATTGCATACTGCGAACTTACTGATGAACAAAGAGATTTCTATTTACAAGTTCTTGACAGTACAAAAGAAGAATTATTCAAATCTATTGAACAAAACGGACTTGAAAAGAGTAGATTATCAATTTTCTCTGCACTTTTAAGACTCCGTCAAATTTGCTGCCACCCAAGACTTTATGATAAAGAAAACGTAAAAAATATCATGAAATCAGGTAAATTTGAAAAATTAAAAGTAATGCTTGAGGAAATTATTGATGAAGGTCATAGAATACTTTTATTCAGTCAATTTGTTGATATGCTTGATTTAATCAAAGCTTGGCTTGAACGAGAAGGTATACCTTATGAATATTTAACAGGTAAAACTAAAGACAGACAAGGAGCTGTTGAACGATTCAATTCTACGCCATCAATTCCAATTTTCTTAATCAGCTTAAAAGCAGGTGGTACAGGCTTAAACTTGACAGGTGCTGATTATGTAATCCATTACGATCCATGGTGGAATCCTGCAGTAGAAGATCAAGCTACTGACAGAGCTTATCGTATTGGACAAACTAAAAAAGTATTTGTATACAGACTAATCACAAAAAATACTGTTGAAGAAAAAATTCAAAAACTTAAAACTGTTAAACGTAACTTAGTAGACAGTGTAATTTCTGTTGACAGAAATATTGTAAAATCACTCACAATGGACGATATTAAAGAAATATTCTCTGTTGATTAAAAATTTATTATCAAATAAAAAAAAGACCTATCTTATGATAGATCTTTTTTTTATTTTCAAAATTGCTTATTTGTTAACAGCTTCTTTGAATTTTTTACCTGCAGAGAATGCTGGAACTGTTGTTGCAGGAATTTTTAATTCTTTACCAGTTTGTGGGTTACGTCCAATTCTAGCAGCTCTTTTTCTAGATTCGAATGTACCAAAACCTACTAAAGTAACTTTTTTGCCTTTAGCAACTGTTTTTTGGATAGTTTCAATTAAAGCACCTAATACTTCAGCAGCTTCTTTTTGAGTTACGTTAGATTTTTTTGCAATTTCTTGTACTAATTCTTCTTTGTTCATTATAAAACTCCTTCTCTTATTTGTACATTTCCAATTATATCGAAACCGATTTTAAAAGCAAGTATTTTAACGTTTTTTAACACTTTTTAAGCAAAAAAAACATATAAATAGAGGAAAAAATATTCTTTATTCAAAATGTATTACAAAAAGTAATGAAAACAAGGAATTTTAAGTAATAAAAATAAGTTTTTGATATAATATTAGAGGAATTAAAAAAGGGAGTATAAAAGGTATTTTAAGATGAAAGAAAGAATTTTATTATTCACAATTGTCTTTGGGCTCGGAGTGTTCATTTATATATTCCAAAGTTATTTTAATACAGTATGGGGACTTGCGCTTTTATGCACATTTATGTTTATCTATGCTTTATTTATGAATCTTTCTTACAAATTTAAAAAACGTAAATTGCAAAAATTTCCGCAAATCATAAACGAAAATTACAAACCTTTTGTTACAGTTATGATTCCTGCACATAACGAAGAAACAGTTATTACAAATACTGTTGAAAACATTTTGCAAATGAATTATACAAATTTCGACGTAATTGTAATTGATGACAGAAGTACTGACAACACTGCCTCTGTAATTAAAAATTTAGAACAAAAATATGAAAAAGTAACAGCCTTAATAAGGTCAAAAGATGCTTTTCCTGGCAAATCTGCAGTATTAAATGATGCATTCAAAATAGCCAAAGGAGAAGCTATTTTAGTATTTGATGCAGATGCAACAGTAGAACCTGACTTTTTATCAAAACTTATACCATATCTTGAACCAAAAGATGTTGGAGCTGTACAAGCTAGAAAAGTTATAAGAAATAAAAACCAAAACCTTTTAACAAGATGTCAAAACAATGAATATACAATGGATACACATTTCCAAGTCGGCAGAGATTCTGTTAAAGGAGCGGTAGAACTTCGAGGAAACGGAGAATTAATAAAAAGACAAGCTCTAGAAGATATAAACGGCTGGAATAATTACACTATTGTAGATGATTTAGATATGTCTACAAGATTACATATCAAAGGGTGGGACGTTAGATTCTGTCCAGAGGCAATAGTATATGAAGAAGGGATTGCGTACATAAGACCTTTATACAGACAAAGAAGAAGATGGCTTGAAGGAACAATCAGAAGATATTTAGAATACGCAGGAGATGTTTTATTCTCTAAAAAAATGTCACTGCGTGCAAGCCTTGATATGACAGCTTATATTTCCCAATTCATTATGCCAGGTTGGTTTTTAATGGAAATTCTTATTAGAGGATTTAAAGTTCTTGCAAAACAAGCGCCACCACACATGCTTTATTCTTCTATTTTTATAGGATGTGTAATTGGCTTTGGATTTTTCTTCGGAGCAAGATATGCATTAAGAAGATATGATTACATGCCTCGTTTAGATGCGACATTTGAAGCATTGGAAACTTCCATATACCTATTTATCATTTGGTTCCCGCTTGTATTATATATCTGTTTCAAAATTTTATTTATGAAAAAAGATATGAATTGGGGTAAAACAGCTCACGGACTTGTTATGGAAGAAGAAGCAAGTATTAAAGCTTTTATAAAAAAAGAATTAGAAAAAACTAAAAATTATACCAAAGAATATACTGAAAAACTAAAACAAATACTAGCTGAAAAAACAGAATCTTTAAATATAGAAAATTTAACTAATCCAAATAAAGATTCTGACAAATCACTAAAAGACTAAAAAGGAGAAAATAAATGAGTACAGAAACAATTATTAATGTAAAAAATAAAATCAGATCCGTAAATGATTTTCCAAAACCTGGCATTATTTTTAGAGATATCACAACTGCACTAAAAGATGCTGATACTTTAAAAGTAATGATTGATTACCTTTGCGAACAGTTTAAAGATATAAAAATTGATTACATCGCAGGGATTGAAAGCCGCGGATTTATCTTTGGAATGCCTATGGCTTATAAATTAGATGCTGGATTTGTACCTATCAGAAAACCTAATAAACTTCCAGCAGCAACATATTCTCAAGAATATGAATTGGAATATGGCACTGACAAAATCGAAGTACACCAAGATGCATTTCCTCAAGGAGCTAATGTATTAATCGTTGACGACTTACTTGCAACAGGCGGAACTGCAGAAGCAGCTTGCAAATTAGTTAAAAAGACTGGTGCAAATTTAGTTGGTATAGCATTTTTAATTGAACTTGAAGCCTTAAACGGCAGAGAAAAACTTAAAGATGCTGGAAAAGTTGTTTCAATGTTAAAATACTAAATAAAAATTCTAACAAATTTTATAAAAAAAAGGGCCTTTGAAGGCTCTTTTTTTATTTGTAAAACTTATCTTGTATAAATATCAGCTTTTGATATTGCTAAATTTTCGGGTTGATAATTTTTTATATATTCAATTACTTCTTTCGAAGTACTTGCAACAAAATATAATTTTTTAGCAGTATCACGTGCAAATTTTTGATTTATAATTTCGTCAAAGAACTCTATTAATTTATCATAAAAACCATTTGTATTTAAAATCACAATAGGTTTGTTATTATATCCTAATTGTTTTTGTACAATCATTTCGGATAATTCTTCTAAAGTTCCAAAACCTCCAGCAAGAGCAACTACAGCATCAGATAGTTCATCCATCTTAGCTTTTCTGCTTCTCATACAAGGAGTTATAAAAAGTTCAACACATTCATCAGTATGAACTCCCATATTATGCAATCGCTCAGGCATAACTCCAATTAATTGAGCACCATTTTGTTTTACTTTTTCTGCACAAGCCCACATCAAGCCTAATGAACTTCCGCCATATACCATATCATATCCATACTTCCCGAGTAATTCTCCAAATTCTGCTGCTGCTTCATAGTATGATTTTTCTAAATAGTTACAAGATGATGCAAATACACATACTCGTTTTATATCAGTCATCAAATCCTCCACCTATTTTATAATAATAAGAGCAATTTATACCTGTACCAGCTTCTGAACAATCTTTCTTTAATTCATCCATACTCTTATCAAATCCAAAAGGCTCGATTTTTCCACCATCATAAATATTTACACCATAAATATCTTTCCCCCATCTATTTGGAGGCAAAATACCATTTATATCAAACATCATCAAGAAAAATACATCATCAGCCTTATCTGATTTAATATCTTTTATTCCGACTATTGTATTATTTTCAGCAAAATAAAAGTCATCAAAGAAATACCTTTGACCTTTATAAATACGATTACCATTGATATAACGTGGTCTATAATGCCTAATTGGATAATTAGCTGTATTTATTCTCAAATATGGTTTTACGATTGTAAGTAAAAGTTTTTCTCTTTCATCTGGGGTATCTGCCTTATTAAAACTTTTTATCATATCGTCAGAAATATGAGCATTAATTACTGAAAACATATATTCAATACGATTAAATGTTTCATTCCACTTAGATATAAAATTGGCTTGGCGGGTATTTTCAATAGAAAATGGCATTATCAAAAGAATTACGCCAATCATTACAAATAATGCAATTGAATATTCTAATTTCCAATAATGTTTCTTTACCATAATAAAGCACCTGTTTTTATGCCATATCTATTCTTTTCTTTTCCTCAATGAGTTTTTCATAAATCCATTCAGGAACAAAATTTTTGCCTAAAATAATTTGACCGTTCATTATATTTGGTGCGTGGAAATCAGATCCACCTGTTACAATCAAACCTAATTCTTCAGCCATTGATGAGAAATATTCAACACAAGCTGGAGAATGTTTTCTATGATATGCCTCAATTCCTCTAAGTCCATATTGCATTAATTCTTTAATTAGATCTTCTGCAATATCTAAATCATGAGGATGCGCAATTACAGGAATACCACCTGCGTCATAAATAATCTCTACAGCATCTTGAGGAGATACTGTCTTTCTTTGAACATATACAGGCGAATCATCATGAATATATTTAGCATATGCTTCAATTACATTATTTGTTCCCCCAGCATTAGTAATAGCTTTTGCTATATGAGGTCTGCCTATACTACCACCTTCTGCAACCTGTTTTTTTATATCTTCAAATTTTATCCTAATACCTTCTTTTTTAGCCAAAAGATTAATAATTTCTTTTGTCTGTTTTACACGTGCTTGTTGTTGCATTTTCAACAAATTTTGAAAATCACTGTTATTTACATCCATAAAATATCCTAAAATATGGACTTCATAATTTTTATACAAAGTATTTACTTCAATACCTTGAATTATTTCTAATTTATCTTCTTTATTAGTTTTTTTCAAATAGTCTTTTGCGACTTGATACGAAAGAATATTATCGTGATCAGTCAAAGCAATTACTTGGAGCCCGACATCAATGGCAGTGTCCACAATCTTTTCGGGAGAAAAGACACCGTCTGAATAAAGGGTGTGAATGTGCAAATCACTTTTCATTTTCCTCTTCCTTTTTATTCTTATCTACATAACAAAAAACTCTTTTTATAGCTACAGTATGCCCGCTTGTTTGATCTATTTCAACTTCAACAGCATTTAATTGGACGACATTACCGTCAGCTACATCATATCTTTCAGGAATAACCGTCGTAAAACGGTTTAAGGAAGTATGATAATCCATACCTATTACACTATCCACTGTCCCGCAAAAACCTGCATCAGTGATGTATCCCATATTATTTACAATATGTTCATCTGCAGTCTGAACATGAGTATGAGTTCCGAAAAAGGCACTTACTCCCAAATCTGCGCAGAATCTACCAAAACAAATTTTTTCAGCAGTAGCTTCGGCATGAAAATCAACAATAATAATAGGAGTAATTTTTTTTAATTTCATTATCTCACTTTTCACAACTGACCATTGAGATTCAACTGGAGCCATAAATACTCGACCTAAAACATTTATTACTCCAATTTTTATACCATTAGGAAGTTCAAAAATACGACTTCCAAATCCCGGAGTATTTTCCGGATAATTAAAAGGTCTGACTAACTTATCAGCCTTATCGATGTAGTTAAAAATTTCTTTTTTATCCCAAATATGATTTCCTGAAGTCATACAATTAAGACCATATTCGGATAATTCATTATAATTTTTTTCTGTTAGACCAAATCCATGAGATGCATTTTCTACATTAGCAATGATAAAATCATAATCTTGTTTATTTTTTTCCAAAAAATCTTTTATGGCGTACCTGCCCGGTCTGCCTACCAAATCTCCAAAAAATAAAACTTTTAATATATTATCATCACTCTTCAACATAATTTTATTTATCCTAAAGTTTTGAGATCAGGAAGTTTAGCTATTTTTGAAAAAGCTACCTTCCTGAAATCTTAACTTTTTATTTTATTTTGCTATTTCAGTTGTTCTGAATTCTCTTACAACAGTTACTCTAATTTGTCCCGGATAATCAAGTTCATCTTCTATTCGTTTTGCAACATCTTTTGCTAATTTTTGAGAAGCTAAATCGTCAAATTTTTCAGATTCAACAATAATTCGAACTTCACGACCGGCTTGTACTGCAAATGATTGTTTAATACCATCAAAGCTATTTACAATTTCTTCAATTTTTTGTAAACGTTTGATATAAATTTCCAAAGTATCACGTCTTGCTCCTGGTCTACCTGCAGAAATAGCATCTGCAACTTTTACAAGAACTGCTTCAATTGTATTTGCAACAACGTCATCATGGTGAGCTTCTATAGCATGAATAACCTCAGGTCTTTCTCCGAATCTTGCAGCTAATTCAACGCCCAATTGTATATGTGTACCTTCTTGAGTCTGATCAACAGCTTTCCCGATATCGTGTAAAAGTCCTGCACGTTTTGCTATTTTTTCGTTAGCTCCTATTTCAGCAGCCAACATGCCTGCGATATGACCTACTTCTAATGAGTGTTTCAAAACATTTTGACCGTAACTTGTTCTATAGTATAAACGACCTAGAGTTTTGATGAGTTCTTTGTTTAGCCCCATAACACCCATTTCTAAAGCGGCATTTTCACCTTCTGACCAAATTTTCTTATCAATTTCTTCTTGAGCTTTTTCAACCATTTCTTCAATTCTTACTGGGTGAATACGGCCATCTACAATCAATTTTTCTAAAGCTAATTTTGCAATTTCACGTCTTACAGGGTCAAAGCTTGATAATACAACAGCTTCTGGAGTATCATCAATAATTAAATCAACACCAGTTAATGTTTCCAATGCTCTGATATTACGACCTTCACGACCAATTATGCGACCTTTCATCTCATCATTAGGTAATGCAACAACAGATACAGTTGTTTCTACAACTTGTTCAATCATACATCTTTGCATTGTTGTAGATAAAATTTCTTTTGATTTTTCTAAAGAAATTTCTTTTATTTTAGCTTCATTTTCACGAATTAACTGCATCTGTTCTTGAGCTAAATCATGTTTTAGTTGATCTAAAAGCATATTTTTAGCTTCTTCTGCAGACATGCCAGAAATTCTTTCTAACTCAGTTGTTTGTTTTTGAACGATTTCTGCTAAATAATCTTCTTTTTCTAATAATTCATCTAATTTTCTTTGAGCTTGCAAATCTTTTTCAGTATATTCTTGAATTTTATCTTCAAGCATATCTTCACGTTTTGCTAATTTTTGTTCTTGTCTTGCAAGTTCTTGTCTTCTTTCTCGTTCTTCTTCGTTTAATTTTTCTCTGTCATCTTGCAATTCTTCAATTGCTTTGATTTTTGCCTCTTTTAAAAGAAGTTTTTCCTTCTCTTCTAATGCTTTTCTATCTTTTTCAACGGATAAAAGCACTGATTTTGTCTTACTCTGTTGGACAAACAGCACAGCGATTAAGGCTATTACTGCAATAACCGCTAGAATTAATAAAAATTCCATTAAGTTTTATACCTTATCCTTTTCTATTTTTTATATAATACATGCAATTCCCGATACATATATCCTATCGGGTTGAAACCATTTATTTAATTAATGTTACGTCATTGCATATATTTCAAAAAAATATTTACTACTACATCTGTTACTATATTAGCATGAGATTAATATTTTGTATAGTAGGAAATTTATTTTTTACGCCAAATTGTAGGTACTTTTTGTTCTTTTCCTAAAATAACAGGGGTATCTACATTTTTATACAAAACTGGTTCAAACCTACCGTCTTTAGAAAGAGCTTCCCACAATGGAGAATTTTTATATATAAAAGTACAATAATCACTAACAAATAGCTTATCTTTATCATTCACATGATTATCAGCAATATAGACATGATCTTTTTCAATATCTCCAAGTATAAAAAGCCCACCTGGCAATAATTTTTCATATACCTTATCTACTATTTTTTCGATAATTTCTTTTTTATTAATATTCAAATCTTCATTAAAACTAAATTCGTTTGCAGAAAAATTTCCTGTTTCAATATACATTGCATTTCTAAATAAAACAGCTCCAACTTTTTTATTCGGTAAAACTTTATCTATATTATTAATATTGCCTTTATTAATCTCTATTTTATCTTTATGTTCATCTTTCAATTTATAATATTTTATTTTGAAATAAGGAGATCTCTCCAACTGACAAAGATAGTTTATATCATTAATTTCATAACTCGGTTTTTTAGTTTCTTCCATTACAGAATAAAATTTTGACTTTATTTCCCTTGTATTAGAATCATCAAGCATTGAAAACTCAGGGAGTAATAAATAATCATACGACATTGGATAAAAAACAGTATAAATTCCCTTTTTACCAAGTTCCACAGCTCTATCAGAAGTGTCAAAACAGTAAATCTTATATTTTCCATTTGATTTATCTATAAGCGAATATAAAGAAATAGCTTCCTCTCCATTCGAAGATGCAAAATCTAAAATATCAGTCCCTTTTGGAAATGTTTTTTCTAAAAGAGTAGCAGCACAATCAAGAGTATCTGCATCTCTATAAAAACATGTATCACTGTAATTATTTTCATCATTTTTCAGCTTTAAACTTGAAAAACTTGGAGATTGTTTTGTTTTTACTGAACTATAAAACCCATAATTTGAATATTTAAAATTATTTACTGCAGATATTTTCATAATTACTCAATTTTTTATAAAACTCGGGAAACAATTTTTTGATAGAAGCTTTAATAATAATTTACAAACTGAGGTAAAAGTGTTATACTAACAAGCGAAAAAGGAGAGAGAAAATATGGAAATTAAAGTTTCACAAAACGTTAAAGATACTCCTGTAGAAGTTTTGGTTATCAACAAATTTGAAGGTGAAAAAACATCTGAAGAATTAGCAAATACATATGCTGTTGATAAAGATCACTTTGAAGGGAAATTTGGTCAAACATATCTTTTACACACATTAGGAAAAATTCCTGCAGATAAAATTTTAATTATCGGTTTTGGTAAAAAAGAAGAATTTGATCATAATAAAATGCGTGAAGCAGTTGCAAAATCAATAAAAAAATTACAACAAATTAAAGCGAAAAAAGCAGCTTTTGATTTTGATGTAAATGTAGATTACGGCAAATCTGCAGCAATTGGCGCAATGATTGCTGATTACGCTTATGATAAATACAAATCAGAAAAAGCTCATCATCTTGATGAAATTACATTTGCAAGATTTTCTGAAAATGATCTAAACGAAGGTATAATTTTCGGGGAAGCAATGAAATTTACTCGTGACCTTGCAAATACACCTGCACAAATTGCAACACCTACAAAACTTTCAGAAATTGCAAAAGAACTGGAAGGAATCGAGACAAAAGTATTCGATAAAGAAGAAATCGCAAGAATGGGTATGGGAGCATATTTAGCAGTAGGACAAGGAAGTGTTCAACCGCCTAAATTTATCCATATGAAATATACTGGCAAAAATGTTAAGAAAAAAATTGCCCTAATCGGTAAAGGTATTTGCTTTGATTCTGGCGGACTTGATATTAAACCAGCATCATCTATGCTTACAATGAAAGATGATATGTCAGGAGCTGCTTGTATATTAGGTGTAATGAGAGCTTTAGCAGAATTAAAACCTGATATGGAAGTCCATGGAATTATCGCTGCTTGTGAAAATATGCCATCAGGGTCATCTTACAAACCTGGGGATATTTTAACAGCTAAAAACGGCAAGACAATTGAAGTAGATAATACTGATGCAGAAGGCAGATTAACACTCGCAGATGCTCTATGTTATGCTTGCGAACTGGGTGTAGATGAAGTAATTGATATTGCAACCCTAACAGGTGCTTGTATGGTAGCACTTGGCACTGTAGCATCAGGCATTATGGGCAATGATGAAGAAATGATTAACCGAGTAATTGAAACTGCAAAAGATTCAGGAGAAACATTCTGGCAATTACCAATGTTCAAAGAATATTTTGACAGCTTAAAATCTGACATAGCAGATATGAAAAACACAGGTTCTCGTAACGGCGGAGCATCAGCTGCAGGATTATTCCTTCAACAATTTGTAAAAGATACAAAATGGTGCCACATTGATATTGCAGGAACTGCATATATTGAAAAACCTCAAAAAGAATTTATCGCAGGTGCTACAGGCGCAGGCGTAAGAACTCTTTTGAATTATGTAACAAAATAAAAATAACAACAAAAAAGCGGGATTTAACTCCCGCTTTTTTATACCTTAAAAAGCACCCCAAGGATAATAATCAGGGAATTCCCAACCATTCTCCTGTATTAAATAGGTACATTTATATTTAAGCAATATTGAAGAAGATGATGATTTACAAGATTTTATAGGTCCATTGACACCATCAATTTGCTGATCTTTAAAATAGCCATACTCACTCATATATAGACCTTTATTTAAGTCAACATTAGATGAGAAACTATTAATTGAAAATCCCCAAGAGCATTTAACAAATGTGTGAACTTGCCCAAAAATAAATACATCTTTACCATATCTATTTGGTCCGCTCATTCCATTAACATCAACATGAAATGTAGTTATAGTCTGAGCTTCTCCTAAATTCCAATCCAACATATTAAATAACAAAGCTCCATCAGGTAATTGCCAACTTTTCATTGATGCCCAAGGTATACCACCAGCATTAACTTTCAATGCACTATCATAAAGATTTTGCTTATAACTCTCAGATAAATTATCAGAATAATCAACTGCGTTCAAAGAAGCAATTATTTTTTGACTTGCCCCACCATCATATTCACTACAACTTGAATTGCCAGATTTGATAGAACAATCAATCCAATAAGCCGAATCTCCATATTTTGCAGTAGCCATATTATAAGCCTGAGAAAAAGTGCTTACAAATTTTTTTAATCTGACAGATATTACCTTTTTTTGATAATTTGCAATTATTGAGGGCATTGTAAGAGCCGCAACAACACCAATAATTCCAAGAGTAATTAGAACTTCTGCAAGTGTAAATCCTTTTTTAGAATCACATTTTTTCATATCTTCTCTCCTGCTTAGTATTTACATGCAACTATTATTATTCATATATGAATACTATTATAAACTATTTCTTTTCAAAAATCAACCTAATATATAATCAAAATATTATGGATGTTAAAACCAAAATAAAAATGCTCGCGGTTTCAAGGGGCATAACACTAAAAAAATTAGCTGAAAAATTAAGCGAAATACATGGAAAAAATTATTCATATAACAGTCTGCTTGGGAAATTAAACAGAGAAAGCCTCTCTTTAAAAGAAGCCATAACTATTGCAGAAATATTAAATTACAAACTGGAATTTATTGATAATTATAAATAAAATACCTATTTACTAAAATATCTTTCCAAACTATCTGCTATCGCTTTTGCATATTGTTTTTGAAATTCAGGATTTATCAAATTTGCATTATCTTCAGGATTTATAAGATAAGATACTTCAATTAATAAACTTAGTGCATTAGTATTTCTGACAACAGCAAGACTTCCTTGTCTGACTTTGTCATTTGGTACACCAATTTCTGAAACGACAGTCTCCATAATATTATCAGCGAGAGGCTTTGCTTGTGGGTAATAGTAATAAATACTTGTTCCTCTGTTCTTATTTGGATCTTGTCCATCTGGCAAAGCATTTCCATGTATGCTTAAAAACACAACAGAATCACCATAATTTGCAATTTCAACTCTATCCTTCAAACTGACATAATTATCAGCAGATCTTGTCATTATAACTCTTGCACCACGTTTTTTTAATTCTGTTTCAACAAATTTTGCAATAGCTAAATTTATATCTTTTTCTTTATTTCCAAGACAACCGATTGCTCCATTTTCAGAGCCACCATGTCCTGCGTCTATTGTTATTCTAATGTTATGCAAAGGACGTCTTGAATTAGTAATTATAGGCTTTCTTATTTTTAAGATAAAATCATTTCCTTGATATTCTCCGCTATACCCTAAAAGTTTACGAGTACTTATCGCATCTTTATACGGAAAATCATATAAATAAATATTATCAGGTTGGTCTTTGATGTTATAAAACTTCATTAAAAACATTTCATCTTCAACCATTTCAAACGGAACTTTTTTATCCAGATGAAAAACAAACTTAAAATAATCATCTTCATCTATATATTCATATCCACTTAAAGTTGCCAAATTTTTATCAGCTTGAGTTGTAAATTTTACATCAGATTTTAAAATCCAACCATATTTATTTTTACCTAAAAGGACTCTGTAAAAACCGTCTTTTTCTCCATCAATTATTAAATTTATATCTCTTTGCAAATGTGCCATTCTATTAACTCCGCCATCAACAGGTGTTGAACGCAATGGAGCTTTTTCTGTTGTCACTACACCATATTTAGTTTCAGTATATGGTATAAAAACAGATGGTGTTGACTTAATTGATTTTAAAACTTGTTTGGTAATTACAAAAATTTCTCTTTGTTCACCTGATTGTATTACAAAAGTATTTGCCCCGTTATTTAAATTTACAACATAAGCAAAAGCTCCTGTAGGATGTAATGGAACATCTTGACCATTAATTTTTAGAGGTTTATCAGACGAACCAATAAAAAAAGTTGAACTGGAATTTAAAATAATATCATTTTTTGCAGGATACACAATATGAAATGCAAAAGCTTGACTACCAAAAACTATCAACCCAAATAACAAAACTAATTTTTTCATACCAAAATTATATCACGAAGAATATTTTCAATAAAATATCACACTTAAAATTATTTAATATTTAATTATTTTATTATTCCTTATGCTAAAATTATAGAATAAACGATTTTAATTTACCGATAAGGGGTATGTTTTGAGAGAAAGATTACGAAGAAGAGAGCCGGAAAACGAAACAGAAAAGCGCAATAAAACATTTGATCAAATTTTAGGATTTTTACACGTATTTTTTGCAGGCTTTATGACCCTGCTTATAATATATTTATTCTTTATTATGGTAGTTGATGTAGGCAAATACAGAGCTAGAGCAAGGAGTCAACGTGTTGGAAGAATTTTCTCAATGCGCGGAGATATTTTTGACAGAAACGGAATAAAACTTGCAACAGACAAAGTATATTCAGATGTCTATGCGCACCCCGCAGATTATGATCATTCTCCGGAAGATTTGGCAAAAATGCTTGCTCCATTGCTTAAAATGCCTAAAGACACTCTTTTACAAAAACTTAAAAAACCTGGACCTGTTATTACACTAAAAAAAGATGTTGATAGAAATACCGCAAAACAAATTTCTAAATTACATTTAAGAGAAATAAGTTTAGGCAAAAAAAATACACGAGAATACCCTCAAGGAACACTTGCAGCACACGTTTTAGGCTATTATAACTTTGATGCAGATATTGCAAATGGTATTGAATATACTGCAAAAGATCGTTTGGAACACGTTATTAACACTGTTAAATACCAAAGGACTCGTGACGGAAAAATAATTTATGATTTTACGACAGATCCGGTAGCTACAACAACAAATCCAAAAGGGGAAGATGTTACCCTCACAATTGATGCTGCAATTCAGCACGTTTGTGAAAAAGAAATTGAAAAAATGGTAACAGAAAAACACGCTGAACGAGGAACTGTAATTGTAATGAATCCAAAAACTGGAGAAATCCTAGCGTATGCAGTATATCCAACATTTGACCCTAATAATTATAAAAAAGCAACTCCACAACAACTTAAAAACTGGACATTAACAGATGTATTTCCTCCAGGATCAACTTTTAAAACAATTACTGTTGCGAGTGCAATGGATTTAGGAAAAATTAATGAACATTCAACCGTACTTGATACAGGTAAAACAACTATTGGAAAATGGGAAATAAAAAACTACGATTACGACGTACACCCATATCCGGGTAACATTACCCTTGAATATTTATTTGAACATTCAAGTAATATCGGAGCTATTAATGTCGCAAAAACAATGTCCCCTGCAGAATTTTACGGGGTGTTGAAAAAATTCGGATTTGGGACTAAAACAGGCATTGATTTACCTGGAGAATCATCTGGTCTTTTACCATACTGGACATATTGGGATCAAGGAATCCAAGCTACGATGTCTTATGGTTACGGGACATCTGTTACTGCAATTCAAATGATTTCAGCAGTACAAGCACTTGCAAATAACGGAGTAAGAATTACTCCACACATTATAAAATATTCTCAAGAAGAATATGATAATAAAATCCATCATACACAAGTAATACAACCAGAAACAGCTCAAGCAATTACAAGATTACTTGCAGCAAGTGTAAATAATGGAAAATCTGTAATTAAAATGGATAAATATAATGTAGCAGCTAAGACAGGTACTTCGAGGAAGCCAAAAGAAGGTGGAAGCGGATATACACCATATACTTATACATCAACAATAGGTTATCTTCCTGCTTCAGATCCTCAAATATTGGTATACGTAATGGTTGATAGTGCTAAAGTTGGTGCTATTTGGGGTAACACTGTTGCAGGACCGGTATTCCACGAAGTCACAACTCAAATTGCAAGAATTCTTAACTTAAAACCTGATAAAATTACAACTGACAAGAAAAATTAAGGAGATATAAATGAAATTAGATGAATTAATTGAATATTTAGACTACAAAGATTTAATAAACTTTAAAAATATTGACATTACAGGAATTTCATATAATTCAAAAACGACTAAAAAAGGTGATATTTTTGTATGCTTAGTGGGCGAACATACTGACGGACACGAATTTGCCCAGAATGCAATTGAAGCAGGAGCAGCTGCTCTATTAGTTGAAAAGAAAGTAGAAGGAACAAAAATTCCACAAGTTGTAGTAGCTTCTACTAGACATAAAATTGCTGATATTGCAGATAGATTCTATTCAAGTCCATCAAAAGGAATTAATCTTATTGGGATTACTGGTACAAACGGAAAAACAACAGTAACTCACTTAATTCAAAAAATCTTTGAAGAAAACAATCAAAAATGTGCATTAATTGGAACATTAGGTTATAAATTATCTTCAAACGGAGAATATAGAGATGCAAAACATACAACACCACAAGCTCCAGAATTACAAGCTACTTTAAGAATGATTAAAGATGTCGAAAAAATTGATAATGTAGTAATGGAAGTAAGCTCTCACGCTTTAGATCAAAACCGTGTAGGCGGATGCAGATTTAACGGTGCCGTATTCACAAACCTCACTCAGGACCACTTGGATTACCACATTACAATGGACAATTATTTCAAAGCTAAAGCTTTACTTTTTGAACATTTGAAAGAAAATGATTTTGCAGTAATAAATGCTGACGATGAATATGGTGACAGATTTATAAGTGTTGTTCCTGAAGGTGTAAGAGTTCTTACATACGGGGTAAGACAACAAAGCGATGTAATGGCAAGGAATATTAATTTCTCATTAAACGGTGCTGAATTTACATTAGTAGCAAATGCTAAAGAACACAAAGTAAATCTTCATATGAATGGTATGTTCAGTGTATATAATGTCCTAGCAGCTGTCACAGCAGCTCTTGCTATCGGAATTGATATTGAAACAGCTCTAAAAGCGTTACAAAACGTAAAAGGAGTTGCAGGCAGATTTGAAGTAGTTGTAAAAAAACCTCTTGTAATTGTAGATTATGCACACACTCCTGACGGATTAGAAAATGTATTAAAATCCGCAAGAGAAATTACACCTGAAGACGGGAAATTGATATGTCTATTCGGTTGCGGTGGCGACAGAGATGCTACAAAACGACCTAAAATGGGAGCTATTGCAGAAAAACTTGCGGACAAAATCGTAATTACAAGTGATAATCCTCGTTCAGAAGATCCTCAAACTATAATTACAGATATAATAGCAGGGCTTAAATCAGTAAATACAGAAAGCGTAATTGTAGAACCTGACAGAGGAACTGCAATTGGGCTATTAAAAACAATCGCAAACAACAACGATGTTGTTGTAATTGCTGGAAAAGGCCACGAAGATTATCAAATATTAAAAGACAAAACTATTCACTTCGATGACAGAGAAGAAGCTAGAAAGGTTTTTGAAGTAAGCGTAATTTAAAAGAGAGGCAGTAGCCTCTCTTTTTTTACCAAGGATAATCATCTTTTATTTCCCAACCATCATTCATTATCAATGCAGTACAATAATTTCCAAAAGAATTTTTATTACAAGCTCCATTTCCATTATTCTTCATATAATCACGATTAAATTTTTTAGCATTCCATTCTGGAGCCCCTGGTCCACCATAAGGTTGCAGACCATATTTATTAGATATAACAAAGTAAAATACATCTTTACCCAACCTATTTGGTCTTTTTAAGCCATTTACATCAACCCCCATATATGCATTATTTGAATTAACGTGTCCCGAAGAAAAAATTAAGATCATACCATCATTAATTTTAACATAACGATTACTATAATTAGAAAACATACCATCTCCATTAGCTCCAGAGCCATTTAATCTTGTATAATTTCCTTTTGCAATTATAGTTGGCATAGAACCTACTTCAGAATATTGAATATATTTTTCAAAATAATCCTCCCACAATCGTAAGCCACTTATATTATTTAATGCCCACATATCAACACTACCATTTTCTTGAGTAGAAAAAACAATAGCTTGTTGTAATATACTATAAGCTTTTTTCAATTGTGTAACAATAACTTTTTTTTGATGATTAGCATATAAAACAGGCATTGTCATTGCTGCAACAACACCAATTATCCCTAAAGTTATCAATACCTCTGCTAATGTAAATCCCAAGCGTGTCGCTTGACCCGACACTAAATTTTTAAATAACCTCCTAAAACATTGTGGGATAAGCTCTAAATTGCCCCCCCCCCGACTGCTAAGGTAGACACTTCAACAAAAGATTGATTTCTCTTAAAAGATTTTTGTGTCTGAGATGCTTGAAATCTTTTCATATATAGCTCCTTTCTTAATAGATAAAATTAGATTAACATATTTTTAACTACATTTCAACTTATTGGTGTATAATTAAGATATGAAAACGAAACTATTAATTGAACAACATTTTCACGGATGTTTTGGAATTGATTTTAACAAAGCATCTGTAGACGACGTTTTATATTTATCAAAAGAAATTTTAAAATATGGTATAGGCGGAATATTCCCTACAATTGTAACTGACAACGTAGAGAATACTAAGCGTGCAATTTCTATAATAAAAGAAGCCTCAAAAAGACAAACATCTGATATGGCTAAAATTTTAGGAATACATCTGGAAGGAATTTTTCTTAACGCTGAAAAAAAAGGGATCCACAATCCTGAACATTTCCTAAAACTTACACCGGAAAATTACAAACTTATAGAAGATGACTTTATAAAAATCATCACACTAGCACCTGAGCTTGATGAAGGTTTATTGGATTACTTGTCTGATAAAAATATTAAAATCCAAGCAGGACATTGTACTGGCGGGAATTTATCAAAATGTACAGGAGCAACACATCTTTTTAACGCAATGTCAGGAATTGCTCACAGAGGGTCTTCTACAACCCTTTCGGCTCTGATTAACGATAATATTTATACAGAAATAATTGCAGACGGAATTCATGTATCAGATGATGCTTTAAAACTTGTATTCAAAACCAAACCTCAAGATAAAATTCTATTAATAAGTGACAGTCTGCCTATTACAAAAAGTAACTTAAAAGAAATGATATTTGCAGATGAAAAAGTTTATTATGATGGAATAAAAGCGACTTCTAAAGAAGGCACAATTGCAGGTAGCACAACTCTTATTCCTGACATAATAAAAAGACTTGCAAAAGTTAATTTATTTAATCCTGAATATATCACTAATCCATACAACTATCACAACATCGATATAGAAGGATTTATTGAATGGGATAATGATTGGAATATCAAAAGGATTCAAAAAAATGAAAAGTGATAATATAAAAAAAGGTATAGCAAGAACTCCTCATCGCGGGCTTTTAATGGCTACTGGAGTTAGCAAAAAGAATATGAAAGCACCTTTCATAGGTATCGCAAGTTCTTTTTCTGATTTAGTTCCCGGACATATCGGAATGAGAGATTTAGAACGACAAATTGAAAAAGGCATTCATAGTGCAGGCGGGCAATCATTTATTTTTGGAGTACCGGCAATCTGTGACGGCATTGCAATGGGACACAGTGGAATGAGATATTCTCTACCTTCAAGAGATTTAATCGCTGATTGCGTTGAAAGCGTTGCAGCTGCGCATCAATTAGACGGAATTGTTCTATTATCTAACTGCGATAAAATTACACCAGGAATGTTAATTGGGGCCTTAAGATTAAATATTCCTGCAATTATTGTAACAGCAGGTCCTATGCTTGATGGAGAGTGCAGAAGTCATCATAAATTAACAATGGTAACAGGTTCATTTGAAGCTGTCGGGAAATTTAGAAAAGGAGAAATTTCAGAAGAAGAACTACTTGCTTTAGAAGAAGAATCTTGTCCATCAGCAGGTGCATGTCAGGGAATGTATACGGCAAATACAATGGCTTGCCTTACAGAAGTAATGGGAATGAGCTTGCCATATTGTGCATCTTCATCTGCGGTATCTTCAAAAAAACGCCGTATAGCTTTTGAAAGCGGAATGCAAATTGTTGAGCTTATAAAACAAGATTTAAAACCTTCAGATATAATTACAAAAGAAAGTCTTAGAAATGCTATCACTGCAGACCTAGCTCTTGGCGGTTCTACTAATACATTTTTACATATCCTTGCAATTGCAAATGCAGGAAATATTAATGTAACTCTAGATGACTTTGAAGAATTAAGCAAAAAAATACACCAAATTGTCAAAATTAATCCTTCTTCAACATTGACAATGGCAGATTTTCATAATGCAGGAGGAGTTCCTGCCGTAATCAAATCTCTTGAAAAACATCTTTCTGATACCCAAACAGTATCAGGAATTTTAATAAAAGAAATTGCAAAACAGGCTTGGAAAGAAGATGACATCATTCCTGATTACGACAAATCAACCTACACTCAAGCAGGATTAAGCATTTTATACGGTAATCTTGCAAAAGACGGTTGCGTAATAAAAACATCAGGAGTCGCACCTGAATGTTATACATTCGAAGGTACTGCAAAAACATTTGATAGCGAAGAAGAAGCGATGATTGCTCTTGAAAATGATGAAATTAAAGAAGGAGATGTAATAGTAATCCGTTATGAAGGTCCAAAAGGCGGTCCAGGTATGCGAGAAATGCTTGCTCCAACATCACTTTTAGTTGGTAAAGGATTAGGAAAAAAATGTGCCCTTATAACTGACGGAAGATTTTCAGGAGCAACAAGAGGAATTTGCGTCGGGCACATCTGTCCAGAAGCCGCAACTGGTGGAACTATTGCTTTAATCAGAAATGGCGATAAGATTAAAATAGATATCCCAAACCGTTTAATTGAACTACTTGTTGACGATAATGAACTTGAAAATCGTAAAAAGGATTTAAAACCTTTTGAGCCAAAAATTAAATCAGGTTACTTGTATAAATATTCAAGGAACGTACAAGATGCTTCTCATGGAGCTATTGTATAATGAAAAACTTGAATGATTTCAAAGGCGATATTAACAAATGTTCTAAATGCGGTCTATGTCAATCAGTATGTCCTGTATATAAAATTACAGGGAACGACTGTGCTGTATCTCGCGGCAAATTTGTAATGCTCGACGGAGTCATTAAAGGCGATTTAAAATTAAACAAAAATATAGAAAAATATCTTGATATGTGCCTCAAATGCGGGAAGTGCACTAACTTTTGTCCAAGTGCAATTGATGTATGCAAGATATTTGAGAATGCTAAATATGAATACACAAAAAATACTTATCTCGGAAAAATTTTATTCTTTTTAGAATCAAAATACATCTTTGGTAACATATTAAAGTTTTTTAAACTTATTACAAAACCTTTTAGAAAAAAATCACCCCAGAAAACACACCCAACGTTAAAAGTTATATATTTCAAAGGCTGTGTAAACAACATATGCCCTAGAACAGATAATTATATTCAAAAAATTTTCAAAAATAGTAATATAGAAATTATCGAAAAAGATTTTGATTGTTGCGGACTGCCATTTCTATCAAGCGGTAATTTAGAAAGATTTGAAGAAGTAAAAAAGCACAACTTGAAAATGCTTGATTGTGATTTTGATTACATTCTTACAGATTGCGCAAGCTGTGAAAGCACCTTGAAACAATATGTTGATGCAAAATTTATAAATATTGGAGAACTAATTTTACAACAAAATATAAAATTTGAATTTCCAAAACCTATTAAAGTAACATTCCACAAACCTTGCCATCTTGAAAATGATAATTTTTTAGAACCATTATTAAAAAATTGCAAAAATATTGAATACATAAAAATGGATGATTACGATGAATGCTGCGGACTAGCAGGAGAATTTGCACTAAAAAATCCAAAACTTTCAAAAGAAATTTCAATAAAAAAAGCTGAAAATATTTTAAAAACAAATACAGATTATGTAATTACAGCTTGCCCTGCTTGTATATTAGGATTAAAACAAGGATTAATATTAAAAAAGACTTTCGGAAAGAAATCTCCAAAAGTCTTAGGTCTATTAGATTTTTTTAACAAAGCAAAAATATAATTATTTACCTAATTCATTTGCTTTTTTAGTTGTCTGAGAAATTACATCATAAAATAATTTATCAGAATTTTCATCATTCATCACAGATATACCAACAAATGTACATCCACCTTTTGTCGCTACATTATCGATTAATGTTTGAACAGGAATTTCACCTCTATTCATAACCATTTTAGCAGAGCCTAAAGCGGTTTGAGTAGCTAACATTAAAGATTTTTCATAATCTAAACCTAATTTTTCTCCAGCTCTTGCCATATCTTCTATAACTTTATAGAAAAATGCAGGTCCAGATCCTGAAATAGCTGTTACAATGTCTATTTGGTCTTCTGATACTTCAATACATTTACCAATATTTGACAGTAATTCCATTACAAATTCAGCATCATCTTCTGAGGCATAAGCGCCCTTACATACTCCACTCATTCCCTCTAAAACTAAAGCCGGAGTATTTGGCATTACTCTTACAACTCTTTGCATTCCGATTATTTTTTCTATTTTTTTAGTTGACACGCCAGCTGCAATTGATACAACTAATTTATCAGGAGTTAATTCATCTTTTATTTCTTCTAACACGTTTGCAACATAATTTGGCTTAGTAGCAATAAATATTACATCACTATCCATTGTTAAAAATCTATTATCTGTTAATACTTCAATACCTAATCTGCTTTGAGCCAATTCTGCCACTGTACAATTAACTTCTGAACCTTTTATATTTTCTTTTGGTAAAAATTTAGAAGATATAGTACCTTTTATAATAGCACTAGCCATTTTACCACAGCCAATAAATCCAATTTTACATTTTTTGTTCATATTATTTAACCTGCCCCTCTTTTTTGGTTGACTAATAATTTTTTTTAATTTAACATTAGAATTATACGACAAATATAAATTAAAAGGAATAAAGGAAAATGAGACGTACACTAGAAGGAACAAAAGTAAAAAGACAACACGTAAGTGGTTTTAGAGCAAGAATGGCAACACCTGGCGGACAAGAAGTTTTAAACAGACGTCGTGCTAAAGGTCGTCATAAATTAGCTATCACAGCTAAAAAACGTGCTTAATCATTAATTTAAAGATTAACAGTTTTTACTAAATTTAAAACACAGCAGGTCGGAATATATTTGACGTGCTGTGTTGTTTTACAAAAAATATGCTAAAAAAACAATACAGACTAAAAAACAAAGCAGCTTTCGCAGCAACATACAGAATTAAAAATTCCTATCACAAAGAGGGAATAACTTTGTTTGCAGGACTTTTAAAAAAAGATGTCCAAACCTGCACCCGTGTAGGATTTGTCGTTAGCAAAAAAACTCATAAACGAGCAGTTAAAAGAAATAGACTTAAAAGATTAATGCGAGAAGCTTATAGACTTTTACAAAAAAACAATGATTTAGGAAATTCGCAAAATTATATGTCGTTAATATTTGTCGGAGGAGAAAAAGCTTTAGGGAAAAACTTTACAGAAATTCAAAATATAATAAAATGTCTAATACAGAGGCTAAAATAATGTTTGAAGGAATTTTTGTAGAAAAAGTTTTAACACATAAATATATAAGACCTTATCCGCAAGCTCCACAAGAAACATCTGGATATTATGTTGGAAGTCAAGCTATTTATAAATACTCCTTAAAAGATTCTGATTACCCGACAATAATCATTCCTGATCCATTATACAATAATGAAGGGGAAGTAATCAAACCTGGATATTATGAATTAGCGCTTTCTGATTCAAGAGATTTCCTAATTCTTATGCAATCAAAAAATCCAATAGCAATTATTCCTGTAATAAAAATAGAAGAAGATGCAACAGAACAAACAAGATTAAATAATAAAACAGTAAAAAAAGAATTAAAAAAAGAAGAAAAAGCTAGAAAAGACACTAATAAAAAACGAGAAAAAGTCGGAATGAAACCTGATGAACCGCAAATATTTATGGAAGCAACCATAGAATTTAAGCCAAATGGAAATTATTATCTTATAAAATACCAAAGAGGCACTATTAAAGCCTGGGGAGCCTTCAAGGGCTAAGATTATTGTTAACATTTCTTAAAATATTCTAAAGTTTAGCAATTTTTGTTACGATATATACTTTATTAATGTATGTGCAATCCAATATTTTTATAATTAATATTAAGAAAAGGAGTATAAATTATTTATTAATGTAGATTTTCAGCTTATATTTATTAATATTTTTTAATAAATAAGCAAATTAATTTATTTTCATACTTTAATTTAGTTAATTAAACTTGAAAATATAATAATATGTGATAAAAAAACAACTTATAAAAAATAAGGAGTATACTATGAACAAAAAGCAATTCTTAATTGCAACCGTAGCAGCACTGTTATCAGTGTCAAGTGTGAGTGCAACAGATATTACCGGAGTTACAGGTAATAATGGAATTTTCAACATTGATCCATCGCATGTTAATGGAGACGTTGGCTATAGACAATATGACAATTTTAATTTGAGTCAAGGAGATATAGCAAACTTAATTTTTAAATATGGAAACTCTAGAGACATTGAAACATTTATTAACCTAGTAAACAATGGAGTAAAAATTGATGGTATCTTAAATACAATGAGAGACGGCAATTTTTACAATGGTCACGCTGTATTTATAACTCCAGGAGGAATGGCCATTGGTGCTAGCGGCGTATTAAATGTTGGAACTTTATCAGTTATTACTCCTACAGAAGAAAAATATAACACTTTAAAAGGTGAATATGATGCAAGAAACTATACTAACATCAATAATATATCTAATTTATTAAACAACGAAGCTAACGTTGGAAATATTACAGTTGAAGGTAAAATTCTTGCAAGAAATGGCATCCAACTAAGAGGTGGTGATATTGCAGTTGCAGAAGGTGGAGCTTTAATTAACGGAATTAAATCAAATCAAGCTTTCACTGATAAATCAACAGCTTTAAACGATGCAAATGCTTTATTTAATTCTCTTGTAAATACAGACGGTATTAAAACAGCTTCTGCATTTACAACAAATGGTTCAAATATTCAAATTAAATCATCTGGCAGCACAGACATTGCAGGTACAGTAGTAAACGGAGCTGCAAAAGCAGGACAAGCAAATAATGGTTTGTATATTACAAGTAACGGCGGTACAAATATTTCAGGACTTGTCCAATCCACAAATGAGTTAAATGTATACAATAAAGCTGGAGCTCTTGATATTACAGGTACCGTAAAAAATGAAGGTGCTAATTTAAATATTTCAAACAAAGGTACAGATCTTACAGTTAATGGAAAACTTTCAACTGATAAAGATCTTGCAATTACAAATAACGGCACAGGGGCATTAACCCTTGGAGGTTCAGCAGTAGCTCAAGGTGCAAACAATATTGTTAACGAAGGCGCTGGCGGAATGAATATTACCGGAGCAGTTAACGGAGGTTCTATAAGAATCGTTAACAGAGGCGGTAAAATGGTAATTTCTAATACAGCAGATAAAGTTGCATCAGCAGGAACAGTTAGATTAGAAAACTCTGGTTCTGGAATGGAAGTTGGTGGAGTAAAATCTGACAGTCTTGTATCAATTGAAAACAAAGCTGGCGACTTAACAGTAAATGGCAAAGTATCAGTTGATGACGGAGCTATAAATATTTTAAATAGCGGTTCAGGTAAATTAGCAATATCATCAAAAGGAAATGTCGCAGGAAATGGAACAGTTTCAATTAAAAACCGCGGAACTAACGGAATGACAATTGACGGAACTGTTACTAATAACGGCATAGATGCAGAAACTGCAATTAATAATGAAGCTGGAGCAATGCTTGTCAATGGAAAAATTCAAAACATGGGTAACATGGCCATAGAAAACAGAGGCAATGGTACCGGCTTAACATTTACAAAAAATGCAACAGTTACTAATGAAGGTCAATTAAAAATTAAAAACTATGGCAATGACGGAATGACTATCGTTGGAGATATTGATAATACTGGAAGATTAACAATCTACAATGATGCAGGCGAACTTGCTCTAAAAAATGATAGCGAAAACTCAAAAGGTGGTTCTATTACAAATAGAGATGGTGCTTTAACTATATGGTCAAGAAATAATTCAACTGGTATTTCTACAAGCACATTAAGCAACATCACTAACGAAGGAGCTGGATATAACTTAGCTATCAAACATGATGGTAAAACAGCAGAAGGTTCCAAAGGCATGGATCTACAAGGCACAATTAATAGCGAAGGCGAAACTGCTATTAATAACTACAGTGGAGATATGTATGTATCAGGAGATATCACATCTGAAGGTAACTTAGGAATCATCAACAGAGCTGGTGGAGGCTCAATGACACTTGCCAGTGATGGAACAATCACAAATGATACTGCAAATACAAATATCAAAAATTACGGTTCAGGTGATATGACTGTAAATAACGAAATCACAAGTGGTGGCAGATTAAACATCTTAGCAAACACTGGCAAATTAAACCTTGGCGGAAAAGTTCACAACAACAGCAACGGTAATCTTGATGCTAATAATGGATTCTATGCAGCAGCAAGAGAAGACGGAACTGGAGTAAATGTTACAAGTGGCTTTAGCGTTGATGGACAAGGCCAAAACCTAATCAAAAATATCTCAGGCTCTGAAGGCTTAAGATTTGAAGGAAATGTTAATACATCATCATCTCAAACAGAACTATACAATATGAAAGGAGATATGACAGTTGGGGGTAACATCAACACAACAAATGGCAATGCTGTTATCCTAAATAAAGGCGATAAATTAACAGCAAACGGAACTATCTCTAGTGAAAAAGACGTAAAAGTTGTAAATAAAGGTTCCGTTGAAGCAGATGTTGAAAATGCCCAAGTTACAACTCCAAATGAAGGTAACTGGTTCTGGGAACAACTAAAAAAAATATTTAACTAAAAAAAAATAAATAAAAAAGGATATCAGAAATGATATCCTTTTTTTTATTAAAAAAGACTTGCAATTTAAAATTTAGCGTTACATAATGGGATGTAAAATAAAATATCGCGGAGTGGAGCAGTCTGGTAGCTCGTCGGGCTCATAACCCGAAGGTCATAGGTTCAAATCCTGTCTCCGCAACCATTTAGAAAAACTCTTAGAATATATCTAAGAGTTTTTAAATATCTATACAAAATTAAAAATATGCAAATTCTATACAATTTTTTAGCTATAATTATTAGAATTCTTACAAACTCTATGAGTAACGTCTTTCAAAAAAAATTATCTTTGGAAGACGAAAATCCTGTAGTAGTTAATTTTATTAATTATTTTATACTTTGTATATTTTCTATTCCATTAATATTCTTAGCAAATATTCCAATAACAAACATTAATTTTATAATTTACGCTCTTTTAGGCGGATTGACAGGAGCTATTTGCAATTGCTTTATGGTACTAGCTTTAAAAAGAGGGGAATTATCTGTATTAGGCCCGATAAATTCATACAAAGCTATAATAGGCTTAATTTTTGGAATGATTATCTTGCACGAATTTCCTAATATTTTTGGGTTAATAGGTATTGCACTTATTATTATTGGCTCATATTTTATTCTTGAAACACCTAAAGCTTTTCTCAAAAAAGATATTCAATATCGAATTTATGCACTTATTTTTTCTGCAATTGAAGCTGTTTTCATAAAAAAAGTAATAATTTTATCATCTATTACAACTTCATTTATTACCTCCAGTTTTTTAGGTGCAATATTTTCATTTATTATAATGAGTATTTTCTCTGGGAAAAACTTTAAAATTCCATCTAGAAAACATACCATTATATATATTTTAACTGCTATATGTTTTGGACTTATGACATTTACAACTGCATATGTATTTAGATATATGAATGTAGGATACGCTCTATCTTTATTTCAACTCTCAATTATTATTAATGTAATTTTAGGATATAAACTATTTAACGAAAAAAATCTATTAAAAAAACTTATAGGTTCCTTAATAATTCTTATAGGTTCAGCAACAATTATGATTTACGGACATTAATATGATAGAATTATTCTGAAAGGGATATAAAAGATGCTTGCACCCATTACAGGGCAAAAAGTTGAATATGATATAAGAACATACAAAAGTTATAGAACTCACCAAGTTGAAAAAACTGATACAAATACAAAAGCTAAAATTGCAGCAGGTTCAATAGTTGGAACAATAATTCCAATGGCACTATTGGCAAAAAGTCAAAAATGTAAGCTTTATAACATTAAGTATGGTGTAAAAGAAATGATTCTAGTTAGTGCTGGCAGTATAGCCGGAGGACTTGCATCCGGTGTTTTATTTGACAAAAAAGAACACAAAAAACAAAAAATTAATGAAAGCGTTTTCCAATTCATGAATGCTTCAGTCCCTCCACTATTAACAAGTGCATTATATTCTTTTAGCAAAAATATTAAATATAGAATAGCGAGTACAATTGTAGGACTTTTTGGTGGAATGCATATCGCAGCTAAATTATCAAATATTATAAACGATCCACATGACAAAGTACCTGATAGAAAACTTACATTCAAAGATTCTATTGCAAATATCGATGATGCTTTAGGCGTGCTAATTCTTGCAAAAGTACCTATTGCTGAAAAATTACATGTAGATAAAACTTTACCTGCTATATACAGCTGGTGCGGGTATAGAGCAGGTATAAGTAACTAATAATTTAATAATTAATTTTCATCATTTTCTATTTTAATTTGCCCGTTTTCTTCTACAAATTTTTTCTTATGAAATAATTTTTTTACCAAAGGTTCTGAATTAGCTTCATTTTTCTTTTGATACCTTGCCTTTTCAGTATCAACGTCATTATAATCGTTAATTTCTTCTATTCTAAACCTCTGTTGATTAATCATCTGCATATCATGAACTTGAATTATAGAGGCATCTGGAGGAAGTACAGCAAATACTGGCATTATTGAAAAAGATAATAATGAAACTAAAATTAAATTTTTCATAATTATAACTCCATAATTTATTTTATACGGAATACTACATTTGCAACTGCTGTAACTTTTTTCTCAATAGTGGTAGTATCATTAATACCCATATCTGATACATTTGTAGAATCGACAGGAGTAATTTGGAATACACCCATATTTACTGATTGTATTTTTCCAGGTCTGTTATGAGTAGCTTTTAACATAGCTGTTGCTCTATCTTTTGCATCTGTAGTAGCATCTTTTAACAATTTTACTTTTAAATCAGCTAATCCTGAATAATAATACTCTGGATTTGTAACATCAATATCTATACCTTTTTCGTATAAGTTTTGAATATCCAAAGCTATTTCTTTTATTTTATCAACATCATTTGATTTAACTTCTATTGCTTGAGATGCATTGTAATATGCTATTTCATTTGTAGAAGTACCATTTGGATTATATTTATAAACATAATAAGAATTAACAGGTCTTACCTCTATATCATTAAGCCCTTTAGCTTTTAAATATTCAGTAACAACAGGCAATTGTTTTTTTATCACACTATAAGCCTCGGATTTAGATGGTTTTCTTGATTTAATATCAACAACCAATCTCGCAGAATCTGATTTTACAACCTGATAAGCTGATCCTGTAACTGATATATTATCTTTTGATAATGTAACAGTTCCGGACTTTACTGCAATAATTAGCCCGAAAGCTAAAATTAAAGCCAACCATACCAATTGTAATTTTTCAAATTTTTCAAACATATATAACACTCCTATACAAAATAATATATCACATTATAACCGATATTAAAAAAAAATCAATTGCGAATATAAAAAAAATATGTTACAATTTCTTTGCAAAAACACACAACATACGGGGGCTATATGAATAAATACTTAAATAAAGTTCTAACAGAAGTAAAAGAAAAAAATGAATATGAAAAAGAATATATTCAAGCAGTGGAAGAAGTATTATCAACTATTGAACCGGTAATTGATAAACACCCTGAGTATGAAAAAATAGCCCTTTTAGAACGTATGATTGAACCAGAAAGAATAATTACATTTAGAGTTCCATATGTAAATGATAAAGGTCAAACAATTGTACACAAAGGTTATCGTGTCCAATTTAGCAGTCTAATCGGACCGTACAAAGGTGGACTAAGATTTCACCCAAGTGTTAACCAAAGTATTATGAAATTTTTAGGGTTTGAACAAATATTTAAAAATGCGCTAACTGGTCTTCCAATCGGTGGTGGCAAAGGCGGTAGTGACTTTGACCCTAAAGGGAAATCTGATGAAGAAATAATGAGATTTTGCCAGAGTTTTATGACAGAACTTCAAAGACATATTGGTCAAGATGTTGATGTTCCAGCAGGAGATATCGGAGTAGGTGCAAGAGAAATTGGTTATCTTTTTGGGCAATACAAAAGAATTAAAGATATATATGAAGGCGGAGTCCTAACAGGCAAAGGCTTATCTTATGGCGGTTCTTTAGCTAGAAAAGAAGCAACAGGATACGGTTTGATATATTTCATGAGAGAAATGCTCAAAAATAATGGCAATAATTCTCTTGAAGGGAAAACTGTCACAATATCAGGTGCCGGAAATGTTGCTATATACGCTTGTGAAAAAGCTCAACAATATGGAGCTAAAGTTGTTGCGATGAGCGACTCAAAAGGCTGTATTTATGACAAAGACGGCATTAATTTAGATATTATCAAACAAATTAAAGAACAAAATAGAGGTAGAATTTCGGAATATAAAAATTATAAACCGAATGCGGAATATATAGAAAGAGAAAATGAAGATTCCCCTATTTGGGACATAAAAACAGATATTGCACTACCTTGTGCTACACAAAATGAATTAACACTTAATTCTGCAAAGAAATTAGTCGCAAATGGCGTAATTGCAATTGGAGAAGGAGCAAATATGCCTTGTACTAAAGAAGCTACAGAATACTTTTTATCTAACAACATTCTTGTAGCACCAGCAAAAGCTGCAAATGCTGGTGGTGTTGCAACATCTGCAATAGAGATGAGCCAAAATAGCATGAGATATTATCTAACTTTTGATGAAGTAGATAGTAAATTAAATCAAATTATGATTAACATATTTAATTCATGTAAAAGCTCTGCAGAAGAATATAATTTACAAAATAACTACGTTGCAGGTGCAAATATTGCAGCATTCACGAAACTTGCAAATGCAATGATAGCACAGGGTATTGTCTAGTTAGCAAATATCGCATTTATTCTTTGAGAAGAACAAACTTGAGGATCCTTCTTTGTAAATTTATATTTGTTATACTTGCAATATTCATTTACTATAAGTTTATAATTTTCAGTTTCCCTACTATTCATTTGAATTGCAAATCTTGATTGCAATATCGGATACTGATCTTTATACCAATCTTCTCCACTGTTTGTAATAGGGAAAATTACACTCATATACCTTTGCCTATCAGATTCGTATAACATACATCTATTACGAAGATAATTTGCAAATCGATTGTCATATCTAAAATTTCTTGCAGCACTATTGCACATATCATTGAATTTTTTATTACTTAGAGTCATAGATTTATATGCATTTCTTTTCTCATTTGAATCTGCTGCAAATACTGTTCCTACTGATAATAAAATAATTGTTAATAATAAAATTAAATTTCTCATAAAAAATATTATATAATAATTAATTTGATATGGATGAAAATTTACATTCATTAATATATGGAAGTTCAATATTATAACTATTATAATTAGATTTTTGACTTTCTACATTTATAACTCCATGATGAGCATTAATTATTTGTTTTGCTAAATATAAATTTAAACTACTACCAACTTTATCCATTTTTTCTGCAGATGTTGTATATTTACAAAACATATTTTTTATATTTTCAGGAGTTTTATAAGGACTTTCAAAACTTAATGAAATATTTATACTATTTTCAATAGCATTTTTTGATATTTCACAATTAATTTCAGTGTTTTCATAAGCACTTGAAATACAATAATTTATTAAATTTTCAAAAGCCTTTTTCATTTGAATTTTATCTGCATACAAAGAAACAAATTTATCTTTTGCAGAAAGTTTAATTTTAATATTTTTATGTTTTATTTCTCTCAAATATTTAGAAAATGATTCATCAAGAACTTTTAACATTTGAATTTTTTCATAATTCAGAACAATATCATTATTTTCAAATTTGTATGTAGTTAATAATGTAGATAACATATCATACATACAATAACAAGAATCCAATGTTAAATTGAGCAACTCTCTTTGTTGATCATTAATTTTACCCATTTTTTCGTTAACAAGAAGTTCCAAAGCTCTGATTTGAGCAAGAGTTGGGATCTTAAGATCGTGACTAAGTGTTGATATATAAGTTTCTCTTTGTTTTTGAGCAGCACGTTCAGTATTAATACTTCGGCCAAAAACAACTAAACTATCGACATTATCTTTTTTATCCAAAATTGGAACTTTTCTTATTCTTAACCACTGTTGTTTTCCATCTTTTAACCTTACTTCTCTGTCAGTAATGAAGGTCTTTTTGTTTTTCTTGATAAGATTGTTTTCTTCTTTAATTAATTCCATTGTTTTCCTCTCAAATACATCTAAAGACAACTTCCTGAACTGCTCTTGTTTTGTAACATTGAAAAATTTTAGAGCTTCAATATTACCGGTCACAAATTTATAATTTTTATCAATTATAAATGCAATCAGGGGTAAATTATTTATAATCGTAGTTAAATGAGATGATTTAGACTCTATTTTAGTTATTTTCAAATCATCTGCTTCTACATTTTTAAATTCTATCTTACTTTTTAATAATAAAATTACTGATAAAATACAAATAAAATTACATAAAATTATAAAAAGAAATAAGTTTTTAGAAAGCTCTAAAAAAAGAGCGCTAAATATTATCAAACAACAATAAAAGACTAAAAATAATGTATATGATAAGTTTGAAATTACAGCTCTTTTGACCATACTTTCCTCTATTTCTAATTACATGAACATACTAAATTAAGATGTAAAAAAAAACATTACCCACCTGATTAATAATTATCAAAGTGGGTAATAAAATATTCAAAAATTTTCTTATTTACAATGACATTTTTTCTTACTAACAGGACTTCCAAAAATTAATCGCAATCCACCAAAAGGCTTTTCCATAGTATTATTTAACCCTGCTGTCATTTCATCAATATTACATAAAATTCGATTCATTTCGTTAATCGTACAGCCGATTTGAGGAATAGTTTTATTAAATTCATTTGTCATATTTTTGACATTTCTTGAAATTAACTGAGCATTTTTAGCGGTAGCTTCCATTCTTTCTTTGGACAAAGCACTATCTACATTACCTGTCATATTACTTACATTTTCAGATACCCTAACAATATTCCCAGAACTTTTACTCATATCAGAAGATACTTTAACTACATTCGGACTTACCTCCTTAGCCATTGTATTTAAAGTTCCAAATAGTTCTCCAAGAGTCTGAATTGTAACATTTAAGTTTTTAACCGCCTCTGCTGCATCTCCTTTTATTGCTTCAAGTGATTCAGGATCCATATTTGCAAAATAAGATTCAAATTCAACAGTCGTTTTTCCTGAAACTCTATCACCATTTTTTAAATAAAAGCTAGAAGGTTCTTCTGGATAGATTACATCTATATAATCAAATTTCCGATTCCATTTATTCCTTTCTTTTCGCAAATTTACAGAAATGTTTATCGGCAATTTCAAATCATCTGGATGCAACTCCATTGTAACTATTGTAGCCGTATAATTTTTATTAGGCTTTACTTTTACAACACGACCTATTTTAAAACCGTTATAATAGATTGGAGCTCTATCATGGAATGGTCGTAAATTTTTAAATTCTGCTGTCACATAAGTATTGGTTCTATAGTTATAATAAGCAACACCAATAGTTAATAAAATTAAAAGTAATATAATTGATTTATACAAATTGTTCATATTAGAAATTCTATTTTATGTCAAATTAAAACACATTCCCGAACAGATTAATTTTATAGTACAATATGCTTATGGAAGAAAATAAATATTCTAAAAAAGCAGGAGAATTATTCAGACAGGGTTACAATTGTGCACAATCTGTTTTTTGTGCATTTGCAGAAGATATAGGAATGGATTTTGACACTGCATTAAAACTATCTTCATCATTCGGGGGTGGAATGGGAAGATTAAGAGAAGTATGTGGAGCTGTAAGCGCAATGTTTATGATTGCAGGACTAAAATACGGTTACACAAGTCCTAACGATGATATTACTAAAGCAGAGCATTATGAAAGAATTCAAAAACTTGCAGAAGAATTCAAAAAAAATAATAAAACAATAATCTGCAGAGAATTATTAGGACTTGATGTAAAACAAGATTCTCCTATCCCAGAAAAAAGAACCGAACAATATTACAAATCCCGTCCATGTGAAAAATTGATAATGGAAGCAGCAGAGATAATAAGTAATTATATATCTTCAAAAAAAGAATCATAAACACTTTGTAACAAAAATACAAAGAAAACAAAATTAGCTTACCGGATAAGACTTTTATAATATAATTATTTTGTCACATTAGCTGATATGATAATTGTATACAATTACTCTAATGCTAAAATAAAGAAATTGAACTAAACGGGAGATTTTTTATGAGAAAGCTAATAGCAGGATTACTGGCGTCAGTTCTAATACTTAATAGCACTGCAACTGTATCTTATGCAGTTATTGAAAACTTAAACTCTAAACAAGAAATCCAAGCACAAGAAAACGCAATTATTCCTCTTAAACTTGAAAAAGAAATAAAAGCATCTCTCGCAAAAGTATACGGCACAGAAAATGTAGAAGTAATCTACTCAAACATATTATCAATAGCTAAAAAAGCAAAAGAAGAACGATCATCAGCACTAATTGAAGAAGACCTAAACCGTCCAACAGATTGGTACAAAGATGAAGTAATTTACATGTTTTATGCAAATCACTTTGGAGTAAAAAATCCAGATAAATCAAACACTTTCAAAGATGATATTCAAATGCTTGACTATTTAAAAACTTTAGGCGTAACAACAATATACATCTTACCATTTGTGGATTCCCCAATGGAAGATGCAGGATTTGATATAAGAAACCCTAGAGGAATAAGACAAGATTTAGGCGGAATGTTTGAATTCCAAAAATTCATCTCTGCAGCAAGACAAAAAGGATTTAAAATTAAAGCAGATTTAGTCCTAAATCACTTTTCTGACCAACATGAATGGTTCCAACAAGCACTAAAAGGTGATATCTCAAAACTTGATTACTTTGTAGTACGTGACCAGATGCCAGAATATACAAAATACAAAGATCCAAAACTCGGCTGGGTTGCAGAATATAAAGAGCCAAGCGGAAAAACTTCAAAAAGAAGAATTATTTTCCCTGAAATTACAGAAAACAACTACAGAAAAGTCACTATAAACAACAAAGACTACTATTTCTATCATACTTTCTACCCATTCCAGCTTGATATAAACTGGAAAAACCCAAAAGTTTTATACTATAACTTGGAAACAATTGCATTTTGGGCAAATCAAGGTGTTGATATTTTCAGAATGGACGCAATCCCATATTTGATTAAAGAAGATGGCACAAATGCAGAAAACTTAGAAGAAACTCATAGAATTATAAAAATATTAAGTGCATTTATACAAGCAATTGCTCCACGTTCAGTAATCCAAGCAGAAGCTTGTCAAATGCCAAATAAAATTCTTCCATATTTTGGAACAGAACAAAAATACAAAGAAATAGTAAAAGGCCAAGAAAAAGAAATAACAAGAACTGATGAAGTTCAAATTGCATACCATTTCCCATACATGCCTGCGATTTGGGCATCTTTGGTAACCGCTGACAACAGCTATTTTTGGAAAGCTTACAAACAAACTCCACAAATCCCTGATTCAGCTTCTTGGGCAATATTTTTAAGAGTGCACGATGAACTTACTCTTGAAATGGTAAACGAAAAAACAAGGGAAATTCTATTTGAAGACTTGGCACCTAAAGGGGCTGCATTTAGAAAAGGCTTCGGGGTTTCAGGCAGAATGGCTAATTTCTTGGATAACAACCCAGACAGAATTGGTATGGCTTTTTCTATACTTATGTCATTACCAGGAATTCCAATTATTTACTATGGCGATGAAATAGGGATTCAAAACAATTTTGCTAACGCAAATAAAAGTGCAAAAATGCGTGAAGCTAAACAGAAAAAAGATAAAGATGTAAAAAATAAAGTTAAAATGCTAAGCTATTTTGACAGCCGTGATATAAACAGAGGACCTATTACACAAAAAACATTTGAAGATGCCGTAAACCACAAAGGCACATACAATAACAGAGTATATGAAAGAGTAAAACAATTAATAAAAGTAAGAAAACAATACCCTGTAATCACAAGAGGTTCATTTGTAGAATTAAAAACTAAATCACCGGAAGTTTTTGCCTATGTTCGTGCAACAGATACAGACAGAGTGGTTGTAATAAACAACCTATCTGACAAAAAAATCAAAGCCACAGTAGTATTCACTGATGACAATTTCGGCAAAAAAGAAAAAGACATATACTTGAAAAATCTACTAACAGATAAAATGGTTCGAGCAAGAGTTGAAAACAAAGAATTAACCGTTAGATTGAACGCATACGATGCTATGTGGCTAAAAATGTAAGCGTGCCGCTTAAACCACCAATCAGGCTACACAAAAAAATTTTTATTGTCTTAGCAAAATGTAAACGTGCCGTTTAATCCAACATATTATATATTAATCAAATTTCAACAACTCTATAAGTGACATCCCTAATCCGTCTGCGAATTTTTGTAAGACAATAAGACTTGGAGTTCTTTCCATTCTCTCAATTCTACCGACATAAGTTCTATCAACACCACAAAGTAAAGCTAATTCTTCTTGAGAAAGCCCTCTTTCTCTGCGGATAGATACCAATTTCCGAGCAAACTTTTCCTTTACATTATTTGTCATTTTTAAATATCATCTTATGTAATTTCTTTAATCCTACACCCACATAAGTTGTCACAACCATAGTTACAACAAAATATAAGTAAGTTGTCTGCACAGGATTATATATCCAATAAATATCGTGATTTGCACGCTCAGCAATCGGAATACCATGCAGCCACATAAAAATTGCTGTCATTATATACATAACAAGCAAATGATTTGCCATTATGTGATATGTAACATTCCCCATATCTTGAATAAATTTTATATCTTTAACATAGGGATAAAGAATTTTTACAGTAAATAAAGATGCCCAAATACCTGTTAATGCAGTAAAAATTGGAACAAAAAGCTGATCATCAAATCGCGACCAGACAAGCACATAACTTAACCCAATTCCATGCTCAGGGTCATAATCTCTGTTAAACATCCAAAGTATAGATTGCAATACAAATACAGTACCAAACCACTTTGGCGTAAAAATATTATAATTATCTTTTATATAATGAGTATAAAAATATCCCAAATATACAAAAAATAGTGAAAACATTGTTCTAATTACGATTAACATTAAAGGAGTTACCGCAAACCATTTATCAAAAGGAATTGCAAGTAATCCTAAAACAGTAAAAAATCCCAAGTGTATAAATTTATTTTTTGTCACAGCATTCAAAGCTCTAAACAAAAATAAAAAAGTAATCATTGTCATAAACAACTGAGTTACAAACCACAAAGGACAAGACAGGTCAAATTGATGTCCGTTTAAAAACGGAGTAATAAAAAAATTCTTGAAACTCAAAGGCATACCCCAAAATTTGCCAGTAAGTTTTGCAATTAAAATTGTAACGAGCATATAAAACAAGTTATACCAAAAATAAGGAACCAAAAGAGTTTTAATCCTTCTTTCCACAAATGTAGCAACATCAGTCAAATATTTATCTTTAAACAGACAACCTGATATAAAGAAAAATAAAGCTAACTGAAAAGAATAAGGTGGGAAAATTCCTAATAGTGAAAACTCCAAGTGTCCTGATACAACAAGTAAAATAGCCAGAGCTTTTAAAACATTCATCTCATTTGAAAAAATTTTATCCATACAACAAATGATAACATAAACTAAAAATGTGGTATATAATAAGAAGATTATAAGGAGATACTAATATGACAATTTTAGTTTTAGGCGGTGCAGGTTATATAGGCTCACACACTGTATATGAGCTAATCGATAATGGTGAAGATGTTGTTATCATTGATAACTTATTAACAGGACACAAAGAAGCAATTCACCCTAAAGCAAGATTTTATAAAGGCGACATTAGAGACAGAGAATTTTTAGACGATGTATTTAAAAAAGAAAAAATTGATGCCGTAATCCATTTTGCAGCTTGCTCATTAGTAGGCGAAAGTATGGAAAAACCTCTAAAATATTATGATAACAACTTATGCGGGACAAAAATTCTTTTAGATTCCATGGTCGCAAATGGTATTGATAAAATAGTATTTTCTTCAACTGCTGCGACATATGGCGAACCTGAAAAAGTTCCTATTTTAGAAACAGACAGAACAGAACCTACAAACACATACGGCGAAACAAAATTGTCAATGGAAAAAATGTTTAAATGGGTTGGAAAAGCTCATGGACTTCGCTATGTATCACTAAGATATTTTAATGCTTGCGGGGCTCATATTTCAGGACAGATAGGAGAAGACCATAACCCGGAATCTCATCTTATCCCTCTAATTCTACAAGTTCCAAACGGCAAACGTGAATACATCTCAATATTTGGCGATGACTATGACACAAAAGACGGAACTTGCGTGAGAGATTACATTCATGTAACAGATTTAGCTCAAGCCCATATCCTTGCGGTTAAATATTTACAATCAGGAAATGAAAGCAATATATTTAATTTAGGAAACGGTGTAGGCTTTACTGTAAAAGAAGTAATAGATACTGCAAGAAAAGTAACATCACACCCTATTCCTGCGAAAATTACACCACGCAGAGCAGGCGATCCTGCACAACTTATTGCATCAAGTGAAAAAGCAAAAGAAATCCTAGGGTGGACACCTGAACATAATTCTTTGGAAGAAATAATTTCAACTGCTTGGAATTGGCATAAAAATCATCCAAACGGTTTTAACTAAAAATCAATAGCAAAAAAATTCTTGTTTGAATTTTAATTTGAATATGAAAATTCAAAACTACCAAAATCAAACATCTTTTCAAGCAAAATTTTTACACAGTGATTCATTGCAACAACTTGTAAAATATTCTGTCGAAAATGGGAAATTCGACAAACTTAATGCTGCAAGAAAAAATATTGACTCTGCATACCTTACAACACGCTTAAAAGTTGATATTTTTGAAAAAGACGGCAAACCGATAATAAATTTCACAAGATTTGTACCTAAAAAAAATGTTTTGGTTGCAAAATATCAAGATGATTTTGAACAAGCAAAAGTTGTAACTTTCAAATCAGACAAAAAATGTAATCCTCTAAAATTTACATTTGAAAAAATCATAAAACTAAGCAATAATGCACCACACAACAATATGTATAAAAATGTAGTTATTACAAAATAAAAACTATTTTAAAAAGATAATTCTACATATACAGGCAAATGATCACTTCCAAAATTTTTACCGATTTTAAAAGAATTCATTAATATTTTTGGAGATATTAAAACATGTTCCAATGAAATTCTAAAAATTGGAATATATCGAGCGTTCCAAGTTCCATTAACATTTTTAGCCAAAATTTGACAATCTTTCAAATTTGCAGATTTAATATATTTTTTATAAGAATTTGAATAAATAGTTGTATTAAAATCTCCTGCAAACACAAGATTTTTGGAATTTTCTTGAGATGAAATTGTATTTATTTTCTTAAGCATTTCATTTCTTACTCTAAAATAATCTTTGCTCGTTGGAGGAAGTGTATGAATTCCGTATATCCTTAAATCTTGAGAAAACATTTTAAAGTTTGCAACGACAACAGGAACTTCAAAATCAGTCCACAGCTCTATATCAGTATTTGTAAAAGGAATTTTAGAATACATAGAAATTCCAAAATTATCCAACCTTGAATGTTCTATATAATATGGATAACTTTTTTTCAAATCTTTTATATGCTCAAGCCAAATATCATCTGTTTCTTGCAAAATTATAATATCAGGATTTTCTTGATAAACACTGACAAGAAAATCATCATAATTTTTGTTTGACGTCAAAACATTATATAGTGCAAGTTTTATTATATTACCTTGATTAAAAGATTCATATCTTCCGATATATGAAAATATCTCAAACAAATTCAAAAAAATAAAAACAATGCAGACAAAACAATAAACTATATATTTTTTGTTTAAACAAAATAAATATATAAATAAAACTAAAAATAAAAAACTAAATATCAAATATTGCAATCTGAAATGAGAAAATATATCAACTATAATATTATTAGCAGGTAAAACTGCAATAATATTTACGCAAATAAAAATTACAAAAAATAATAACCCTCTAGTCTTTAAATAATTATCTATCTTTTCTTTCATAAATTTTTTAATATCTCACTATTTATGCTATAAATCAAATGTTTCATATTTTTACCACGAACATTTTTCACAAATTCTCCAGTAACTACTGCTCTACATTTTTCTGCGACTTTTATTGATTGAAAATTTTCAGGACGAATTTCAAATATTATATTATCTAATTTTAAATTATTAAAAGCAAACTCTATCATAGTTTTTGCACCTTCAAGAGCATACCCGTTATGCCAATACTTTTCTTTTAGAATATATCCTATTTCATAATATTCTCTACCATCTATAAAATCAGGCATCAATGCAATTTGACCTACAACTTGTCCACTTTGCTTATCTAAAGCTAAAAAATAGCCTAATCCATATTTTTTATAATATTCCCTATTCTTTTTTATCCACTGCAAAACATCAATATCATCAAAGACATATTCCCATGCATACATAACATTAGGATTTTTAAGCATTTCAGCAATATCAGAGAAATCAGCTTCTGACATTTTTCTATATATCAATCTTTTAGACTCTGCAAAATATTGTTCCACAAAACAATTATACTGAATTTTAAGATTTTTTCAAATTTACTTTCAACAAAAATCCTAAAGGAATCATAAAAAATGACACAAGTGCAAACAAAGCAAAGACATCAGAATAAGCAAATATTTTAGCTTGCACAATCAATTGCTTGTAATACACAGCACCAGCTTTATGCATTGCCGCAAACTCAGGTAAACTACTCATAAATTTATGGGTCATCAAAGATAATCTATGATAATATACAGGATTTGTCAAAGCCAAATTACCTACAAGATAAGTTTGATGCACTTGAGATAATCTTGCAACCATAGTCGATGACAAGGATATGCTTAATACAGTTGCAACACATTTTGCCAAGCTATGCAATCCGGCACCATTAGACAATTCAGACTTTGGCAAAGTACCTAATACAAGACCGGAAATCGGAATAAATGTTAAAATTACCCCTACTCCTAAAAGAATATTTGGTAAAATAATAAAACCAAATGACGTCATTAAAGTCAAATTTGTATAATAAAAAGTCGACACACCAATAAATACAAATCCAACAGCTATTAAAATTCTATTATCAATCTTTGCAACCAACTTATCAATTATACATAACATAATAAGACAAGATATAACACGAGGTGCCAAAGATAAACCGCCTAAATAAGCAGTATAACCCATAATACTTTGCAAATACTTAGGTAAAAGAACAATCGTTACATAAATAATCATATTTACAAACGCACCTAAATATGTACCTATAGCAAAATTCTTATCTTTTAAAATCCTTAAATTTACCATTGGATCTTTATTTTCAATTTCCCAAACAACAAAGAATATAAATGAGAAAAATGAAATACCGCTTAACCAACACACCCAAGTTGTATCAAACCAGTTATATTGTTCACCCTTATCCAATACAACCTGCATTGAAAATAACCATACAGCAAGTAAAATAAATCCGATAACATCAACTTTTTTCGGTTTAACTCTATTAGGATTTTCGGGAATAAACATATGAATTAAAAAACAAGAAATTATTCCAACCGTAATATTCATTAAATAAATCCATTGCCAACTTGAATTATCAACAATAAAACCACCTACAGTTGGACCCATAATTGAAGATACCATAACAGCTAAAGCAAACAATGCCATAGCTCGCCCTCTTTGTTCAAATGGAAAACTTGAAATTAATATAGCTTGAGAAATAGGCATCAAAGGACCGCCTCCAATACCTTGAATTACTCGGCCAAGCACCATCATATTTAAGCTTGGAGCAAATGCACAAATTATTGAACCTAAAGTAAAAATAGCAATAAATACTTTTAAAAAGTTTACCCATCCCATTAAATTTTCAAACCAAGCAGTCAAAGGTAAAAGAATTGCATTTGCAACCATATAACTTGTAATAACCAGTTAGCTTCATCAAGAGTTGCTCCAAAATAACCTGCAATATGAGGAATAGCAACGTTTGTCTCAGATGTAGCCAACATTGCAAAAGCTGTCGGGAATATAATTGTTACAGCCACTAGCCAAACAGGAATTTTTTTATTTTGTTCAATTGTCAAAGACTGCGTACTCATATCATAATTCCCTAATTTGAAAATAAAAAATCAGAGAGGAAGGGATTCGAACCCTCGGTGGAATTGCTCCCACACAACCTTTCCAAGATTGCACCTTAAACCGCTCGGACACCTCTCTATTTAAAAATAACTTAATATCTTGTTTTATATTATCATAAACATTTATTTCATGCTAAAATCAACTTATGCAAAAAATTATATACAAATCAGAAAAAGGACTAAAAGGGACTGTTACAATCCCTTCAGATAAATCAATTTCTCATAGAGCAATTATGTTTACCTCACTAGCAAGAGGGAAATCTGTAATTAAAAATTTTTCAAAAGGTCAAGATCCTCTATCATCTTTAAAAGTTTGCAAAGCTTTAGGAATTGACGCAGAATTCTCAAACGAAGAATTAATTGTAAAATCAAAAGGCATATTATCATCTCCGCAAACACAACTTGATTGCGGAAATTCAGGCACTACAATGCGCCTTATGTCTGGAATTCTTGCAGGACAAAATTTTAACTCTACATTAATCGGCGATGAAAGCCTTTCAAAACGACCGATGAAAAGAGTAATTGAACCATTATCAATTATGGGAGCTAAAATCGAATCAAATGAATATAAAGCTCCATTAAAGATTTACGGCCAAAGTTTAAAACCTATTAACTATATTTCAAAACTAGCTTCCGCTCAGGTTAAATCTTGCATATTACTTGCTGGTCTAAATATTGATGGGCAAACATCATTTACAGAACCTTATGTATCAAGAAACCATACAGAAATAATGCTTAAATACATGGGAGCAAATATCTCTGTTAATAACACAACCGTTACAATAGAAAAATCTGAACTTGAACCCAAAACTATTGAAATATGCGGCGACATATCATCTGCAGCATACTTTATTGTTGCAGGATTAATCGTTCCTAGCTCTAAAATAATATTAAAAAATGTTGGACTAAACCCAACAAGAACAGGCATTCTTGAAGTCGCTGAAAAAATGGGCGGGAATATAGAAATTTTAGATAAAAGAAATATTTCAGGAGAAGATGTCGGAGATATCCAAATTTCTTATTCTAATCTCAATGCCTGCACTATTGAAGGAGAAATAATTCCAAGACTAATCGACGAACTTCCTGTAATCGCAGTTCTTGCAACTCAAGCAAAAGGAACTACAATAATTAAAGATGCCCAAGATTTAAGGAACAAAGAATCTGATAGAATTAAAGCAGTTGTGACGGAGCTCAAAAAAATCGGGGCAGATATTGAAGAAACTCCTGACGGATTTATTATTAACGGCAAAACAAATCTCAAAGGCGATACAGAAGTCGAAACATACCATGATCACAGACTCGCAATGAGTTTGTACGTAGCAGGTTTAATTTGCGAAAAGCCTATCGCAATTAACGGCTTTGAATGGGTGGACATATCTTTCCCTGAATTTGATAGATTGTTTAACTCTTTGTCTTTGTAAAGAAATATTAAGCCATAAAATTTCAATTTGGCAATTTTACCTGACAAAAATTTTTTATATATACAAGGTTAGGGAAATTAATATTGAAAGGTTAAGGTTTAAGGTTATGACAGGGGAAATTTCAAACTTATATGGAATAAATGCGTACAACAATCCATATTTAAACAACAATGATGATTTTTTAGCACAACAATATTTTGCTCAACAAGCAGGACAAATACAAGGTCAAGGTCAAACTCAAAATCAACCTGCATTCCAAGGTTACCAACAACCTCAAGCTGATACTTTCCAAAAATCAGGTTCTGGATTAAATACAGGATTAACTCTAGGTACTATTGCAGGAGCTGGCACAGGTGCAGGCATTTATTATTTTGGAACAAATCCTATCAAAGATGGAAAAGTTGATGAAACGCTACTTAAAATGACCAACAAAGAAGGACTAAATTCTTTAAAAGCAGAAGCAATAAAAGAATTATATGAACAAAAAGCAAAAACAACTTTTGATACTCTAGGAGTAAAAGATTTAGAGCAATATAATGCAATAGAAAAATTATCTAAGGCAACAAAACTTGAAGATCTTCCTGAAGATACAAGAAAATTATTGCCAGATAGCATTAAAACTCCAAAAGATGCAAAAGCTCTTGTTGATTTAGCAAAACCTGAATTAGACAAAATCGACAAAACAAAACTTGCAAATCAAGCAGAAAAAACCTTAAAGACTTTTTCTTTAGAGCATAACGAAGAACAATTGAAAAAATTAGAAGGTATAAAAGCAAAAATTGACAAATTACCTAAAGATGCAAAAGTAGCTGATTTAGAAAAATTCTTCATCGATAACGCTGAAACTTTTAAACTTAAAGGAACTGAAGCAGAAATCGCAGAAAAAGCTAAAAAAATAGCTGCAAAACATGGAACAAAAGAAAATCTTCTAAACTTATATCAAGGTCGTATTGATGCTAAAAAAGAATATATAAAAGAATTTAAAGCAGAACTTACTGATGGAGTAAAAAAATACTGGGATGATACAGCTAAAGCATTCAAAAAAGATGCACCAGAAACATTAACAAAAGCCTATAAATCATTCAAATGGAATAAAACTTTAAAAGGTGGCGGAATTGTTGCAGCAGCAGGACTTTTTCTAGGTTGCCTATTCGGGAATAACGCATAATAAATTAAACAAACATACTAAATAAAAATCCCATTATTATCTAAGGGATTTTTATTTGTCTAACAAATTTTTAGCTTCTTTTATTGATATTTTTTGAGGTTTATTAGGCATAAATTTTTCTACATTTCGTCTTAAATCAAAGAAAAAAACTTTTTTAGTTAAATCAATAAATTTATCAAAATCTTTTCCTGAAAATAGATATAATATTCTTTTATTATTACTTTTCTTCACACTCAATGTTAAAAAATCATTATCTTTTTCAAAAAAACGATTCCTCAAATGTTTAATATCTTGTGGAGAGCCCTTAATTTTATAAAACTTTCCAAAAGTTGTATTACTACTACTACAATTTTGACTTACCTGCATAATTTCTCCAAATTTTAATAAATTGCTTTATTATGAAAAAATAAAAAAAATAATTTTTGCCATATTTAAATAAAAATAACAAAACCTACCTATTACTCTAGGAAACAAATTCTATATATTAAATTTAAAACATTGTTGAAAAATTTTTAAACAAAATTTTTATTAAAGCCTGCTTTTTACCATCAATTTCTTTTTTTTCTTGTGTTTTTGTATTGAGTAAAAGACTTTCTTTTTGTTGTTTCTCAAGCATCAATAAATCATTAGCTTCAAGCATTTTAGATAATTCAGCTGCTTGATTAAGCGCATCAAGTTGTTTAAATTCATTATACTTTTCAGCTGCTTGATTTTTATATAAATATCTAAAAATACTTGGTTCATTAGGATTAAAGAAACCATGAGTTTCATCACCACATGTTACAGAACAATACTTGCCTAAAACAGATTCTTCATCTTTTAATTCTTTAAAATAATCTTTTGAATCTTGCATATGTGCTTTCTTAACTTTGGGATATAATTCATCTGCTAAAATTACATGATAAGATTTTACATTACTAATATCTTCACCCACTTTTTGTATATTTTTTAAATAATCATAAGATTGTTCACCTAATTTTTTTTCAAGATTAGGATTAATTTTTAAACTCATACCATAACTTAAATTCGACTTTTTTATAGGTGATACTTGCATATATTTTAAACTCCTTTGCCAGTTGAACGATTAATTCCCATATTTAACATAATTATAAAAATACAGGATTGCAATAATCCTGTATTTATATGGGACCGGAGGGATTCGAACCCACGACCAAGGGATTATGAGTCCCCTGCGCTACCGCTGCGCCACAGTCCCAGACGTATTAAATTTTTGTGGGACTTATCAGCGGTAGCTGCGCTACCTTTTCCTCTCACAAATGATACTTAATCATTTGTTCGGCAGAGTGCCTCAGTCCCAGATTATTCTGGATTTATGAGACTTACTGCAACATTTACATTATCTTTTCAGCTATCAAACAAAACTTATTTATTCGATATAGTGCCTCAGTCCCAAGATATTTAATTTTCAAACTATGTTAAATTTATCATTAAAAACATAAAAAATCAAGTACTAAACTTGCAACGATTTTTCTTCAATTAATTCATTTGCTCCAACAATTTGAGAATGTAAATTCATTTTTATTACGCAATCTGATGCTATTACGCAATTTTCAATATGAACATCATCACTGATTACTACATTATCCCAAATTATTGAATTTTCAATTATTGCATTTCTACCAATTTTAGTATTTTTTCCAATTACAGATTTTCCTTTAAAAGTTACATTTTGTGGAATAATGCATGACTCATCCGCAATATAACTTGCTCCATTTTGTAATTCTACAATTTTATTATGAGAGAAATTACACTTACTTAAAAATACATCTTCATTTGATTGAATATATTGATTTATTGTTCCGATATCACTCCAATATTCACTTACTTCAAATGTATTTATTTCATTCCTTTCAACCAATTTTGGAAAAACATTTTTTGCAAAATCATAAAAAGTATTTTCAGGAATATAATCAAATATTTTATAATCAAAAATATAAATTCCTGTGTTTATATAATTACTTTTAGCTTCTTCAACAGAAGGTTTTTCTTGGAATTCTGTTATGTAACCATTATTATCTGTAACTACAACTCCGAAATGAGGAACATCTTCCATTGCAATTTTTTTAATACCTATTGTCGCAACTGCCCCTGTATTCTTATGATGTTCAATAGCTTTTTTTAAATCTACATCAGATAAACCATCTGCTGATAAAACTAAAAAAGAACTGTCTTTATCAAAAAAAGATTGGCATTTTTTGACACCACCCGCAGTCCCTGATAAAGTATCTTCTTTTATATAATTAAAATTTATACCAAAATTATTATTAGAATATCTTTCAATAATCTTGTCTGCTAAATAATAAGTATTGCAAATTACATCAGTCACACCTATTTTAGAAAGTTTTTCAAATAATATATCCATTACAGGTCTATTTGCAATAGGCACAAGAGGTTTAGGAATCGATAATGTTAACGGTTCCAACCTAGAGCCCACCCCTGCAGACATAATCATTGCTTTTATATTCTCACTCATAATGTTATTATTATACTCCAATAAAGAATTTATTGCAAATTTTAAATCAGGTTGTATAATAATTATGTAGATAAAAAAAGGGCTTATAGCTCAGTTGGTAGAGCAGTTGACTCTTAATCAATTGGTCGAGGGTTCGAGCCCCTCTGAGCCCACCAAAAAAGATAGGAGTAAATCCTATCTTTTTTTATTATATAACAATATCAACTTCTTTCCCTATTTCTTTAATAATAACTTGAACTTGCTCATTTAATTCTTGCTTTTTTATATTTGGATTTTTGACTATTATTTCATTTATTTTACCAGTTGCTTCTGCAATTTTCGGATATTTTTCTATAATTTTTTTCCCTATATTTTCAGCATAATATTTATAACCTTTATTTCCTGTTGCTTTAATTGGTTTGTTATTTAAAGCATTGATAACTTCTTTACACCCTTCAAGTCCATCACTTTGAAAAATTTTTAGACTTGTTACTTCTAAAACTTTCCCTGTATCAAGTTTTATCCCAAAATTTATATTATTATTGTTATAATTGTTAATTTTCATATTTTATTTAAAACATAACATAAAAAATTTTGCTAAATAATTTAAGACTTGACACATGTTGTATAATTAAATTATGGGCATCAAAAAAATAGTCTGCCAAGTATTATTAATTTTTATTTTTTTACTGGCAGGAATTACAAATACATTTGCTATAGAAGAAGTTGATGACGACGAATTATTTAATCCCATAGAAATTAAAGACGGGATTTCATTGTCTGTACTAGACTGTGTTGCTACAGCTTTTAAAAATAGTCCCAAAATTAGAAGAAAAAAATATGATTTAGACATCGCAAAAAGTAATTTAGGTATAGCCAGGTCTCAATATTTCCCAGTTATAAGTGCAGGTGCGGGATTTTATAACGAAAATAATTCAGACAATATTTATTATAATTCTCACTATCGAGAACTCCCAACAGTTGGAGTAACTGTAAACAAATTAATATGGAATTTCGGAAAAACTACTGCATATATTAAAATGGAAGAATTTTATAAAATCGGTGCAGAATATGAATTTATGGACAGCTTATGCTCTACATTATTTGATGTTAAAGCTAAATATTATAATCTCTTGAAAGCTAAAGCATATTTACAAATTGCACAAGACAACGTAAAAATTAACGAAAATTTTGTCAAAATAGCAAAGAAAAAACCAGACCTTTCTACAGCTGAACTAAATTTAAGCGAAGCTAAAGTAAAATTATTAGAAGCAAAAAACAATTATAATAATGCAAGAGTTGACCTCAACAATTCAATGTACCTTGAAAATCAACCAGATTATACAATTAATAACACAAAAACTTTTGCATATAACAATGATTTTTCTTATGATGAAAAAAATATAAAAACAGAAGAATTTATTCCTGAAAAATTCGCATTCCCACTAGAAAACGCCGTCCAAATCGCTTACGATAACAGCCCCGATTTGAATGTATTAGTTGCAACAAAACAAGCAATGGAGCAATCTCTATTATATATAAAAAGAGCATATTTCCCTGATTTAACAGCAAATGCTGGATACGGTTTCAATAATTCTACGCAAACTACAAACAATAGCTTTCAGGTAGGAGTAAATTTGAATTCCACAGTTAATCTTATGGAATTAAAACACAGCATTAAAGGAGCTGATGCTCAAATAAATATTGCTGATAATGAAATTGTTCTTTTCAAAAAAGATTTATATTTTGAGGTAAAACGAGCTTTTAATAACGTTGAAAAAAGTGAAAATCAAATTCCAACAGCAAAGCTAGAAGCTAATCAAGCCCTTGAGAATCTAAAAATAATTGAATCGAAATACAAAACAAATGAATTAGATTATGTAGCTCTTCAAAACGCAAGAAAAGATTACATAATGGCTGTTACTGAATATATTGACAGTTTATATAACTATAATATGGCATTAATCCAAGTTGAAATGGCAATGCACTACCATATTGTAGATATTCACCATAAATCAGAACATGCTATGAAATATCACTTCGCTGAATTAATAGAGCATTTGAACAAAGTTCTTGGCTGTGATGAAAAAGAAATTCAAAAGGACAAAAAAAGAAAGGATAGACAAGCACTATAAATCCTTGTTTATATTATGATAAAAATATGCTAATAGAAATTCTTAATAAAATAAACACAATAAATGAAAACCTATTTTCTGGTTTTGACAATATTATAGAAAATTTTGGAATGCCTGATTGGCTGGCTGATGCAATAATTGATAGTTTTCATATTTTACCACTATTATTTATAGTATTTTTTGTAATTGAATTAATCGAATATTTCTATGCTGATAAAATTAATTCATTTATGAAAAAATCTGAAAAAGCAGCACCTATAATTGGGAGTATGGCTGCAATTATTCCTCAATGCGGATTTTCTGTTATTGCAAGTACTTTATATATTAGAAAATTTATTACAAAAGGTACATTAATCGCAATTTATTTAGCAACATCTGATGAAGCAATTCCTATTCTATTAGCAAATCCTACACATATGCATTATGTTTTACCAATAATAGGAATAAAAATTATTATTGCAATAATTGCAGGTTATTTGATTGATTTTATTTTAAAAGATAATAAATATATTCCTATAATTCAAGAAGCTGACAATGAAGAAAAAGAAGATGAAGGCTGTTGCCATCATAGTGTATCAAAAAGAAGAAAAAGAGAATTAATTTATCATCCTCTAAAACATACTTTCAATATTTTCATATTTATATTAATTATAACAATTATATTAAACTTTATTATTGAAATATATTCAGAACATGCCATATTACATGTACTTCTTGGTAAAGTTAAATTCCTAGAACCTGTGATTACTGCAATTATAGGATTAATCCCAAATTGTGCGGTATCTATTGCATTGACAATGTTACTTATAAAAGGATCAATAAGTTTTGGAGCAGTAATGTCAGGTTTATTATCAAACGCTGGACTAGGAATATTAGTATTATTCAGACATAATGAAAACATCAAAGATGCATTGAAAATTGTTGGAATATTATTAACTATAAGTATACTATCAGGCTTACTTATTCAGTTAATCTAGACTAACTGAATGTTTAATCTGTCATATCTTTCAGCAATATCATCATCATTTCTGAAATATTTATCGAATTGTAATCCCTGATCTTTCGATACAGATTTTACTAAATCTTTTACCAAATCAAATTGAGCATCTTCATTCCACATATTAAATTCATCAACTAAATGCTCTCGAGCTCTAAGCTTTTGTTTTATATCTTTCATACCTGTATTAATTTGTCTTTCATGAGCTCCCATTTGAGTAACATTAGACATCCAAGCAAAAGGAGATTTATTTAAACGGTCATGGATTACATTTACAATAACGTTATCGACAGTATAAGCTATTTTTCCATCCCTAACAGACTCAATAAAATATGCAAAATTTTTAGCATAAACTTTTGAGATTTCAGACTGGTCATTCATTTGTGCAAATTTTATATTAAATTCTCCTGCAGTAACAGGATTAATATCATATAATCTCTTTTGCTTGAAATACTCAATATCTTTATCCAATCCCACTTTATGCGTTAAAGAATCCAAAACATCTAATGTGTGAAACATTTTATCAATAGTATAAACTTCAGGGAAAGTATTCTCATTATTCAAACTTAAGATTCTTTGATCTACTGTATCCCATAAAGTACCTTTATAACTAGCAATTAATTCATCATCAGGTCTGTAACTATTTTGTTTCCTTCCTAAAATAATATAAGCCTTATCGATATCACTACCAGGTAATGCATGTTTTAAACCTATTGAACATACAGGATCATATCCTGCCATCAAAACTTTTACATCGAAATTTTGCGCAAATAAAGCATTTCCGACAAATTCACTATTTATTTTATCTGAAACTTTTGAGATATTAGGAAAATCTGTAAGAGCTTTATAACCATCAACAAAAACCTTTTTTAAATATTGAGGAATTCGCTCTAAAAAAGCAAAATTATCTTTTCTTATAAACTTATTTTGAGGATAAATTTTATCATCTAAAGCTTCATAAAACTTGGCATATCTAAAATATTGATATTGATTTTGCAAATCTTGAGCTGTATTAATTGTTATTTGCGGAACTCTTTGAGTAACGCCTTGAAATTGCCCCCCCCCCGAAATTTGATTGATTCTATTAACCTTCATATACTTTACCCCACTATATATGTAGAATTATGATTATCCGAACCGCCTATTTTTATAAGACTTTTCAAATAATTATTTGTTTCATTAACCCTGTCTATACTTACATCTTTTGGATATGCTTGATGATAAGCTTCTGATATTTGAATAAGTCCGTCTGATTTATATATAAAGTTATTCAAGACCTTATTCGGATGATAAAATTTCATAGCAGTAAAATATGGATGCGCAAAAGATAATATTACGTTATCATCTCCTTTTAGGACGTTTATTAAATCTTCAAATGAACTTTCATTTGATAAAACTAAATCATTATTTACAAAGTGCGGTTCATATTTCTTCCTGACGTTAGAAATTATATCTGTTTCATTTATATCATTATCTAAAAAATTATTATTTTTCAAGTACCACATATTCCTATTTTTTACATCTATATTTTGCATAATATCTTCATACATTTTATTTGGATCAACACCTTTTCTTGATGCTTGAATAGTAATAGCATGTTTTGTCTGAGCATAATGATTTACAGGCCAGTGCGAATTCATCATTAAACAATCAGGATTAAGATTATATGTTTTTAACAATTCTTCTTTATTAAAATTTGTTAAAGGAATAGCTTTTCTTATTTCTGAAAGCATATTATCAATCGTATCATTTCGTCTTTTTTGTAAATTTTCGCAATATTTATCAAACTTAAAAGGATTTATTCCATAAGCAAGAATCTCTGAAATTTCACAAGGATTATTTCCTCTTGATACTTTATGAGAAAAACTTAACTCTACCCCTGGAATAAATTTTACATTTTTAAATTTTTCGGGATTTTCTGCCATAATCACAAGAGCTTCTTTTACGCCTTTTACAGAATCATGGTCTGTTATTGAAAAAATAAATTTTTGTCCTGTTCTTTTAAATAAATTATTTGAATATTCCGCAATTTCATTTAATAAGTTTTTTACGGTAATCTTCCCGTCAGAATTATTGGTATGCATATGAAAATCAGCTTGAAAACCAAAATTTTTAATATTTTCTGGAGTATATGTATAATTGATTTTTCTTAAATTCAAAATCTGCTTAACAAATTCTTCTTTATTCATAACATTTGAAAGAGTAAGAGGATTAATATTTTTACCTGTTATTTCAGACACTCCTGCAGCTAAACTCTTTACATACTCACTGCACACTCGAGGAGATGGTTTGGCAATTTTATAAATTGCAACTGCAGATACCAAAGACCCAAGCATAATACCAGCAGGAGAAACACCTGATTTTTTCTGAGCTGCCCCCTCAATATTTGGAGAATAAACTCGATGTCCATATACACTTTGAACTGACGAAACTTTCATTTTACACCTATAGAGATTTTTTAAGAAAACGAGAATTGATTTATATTATAATATTTAATTTATATTGTAAAAAGTAACTTAATTCAACATCCCAACGTACTAGTAATTGTATTATAATGAAAAAATTAAGGCAAAATATTAAGAATTTGTCATATTAATTATTTTTTTATAAAAACTCTTTCCAATTTTCTCGCAAATCTTACAATCGGTTTTTCAATATCTGCAGTAATTGAATCAACTAAAATAGTCTTTTTACACCCTAATTTTTTACCACACATTACATCTGTTAATGGTCTATCTCCAACAAAACATGTTGTTTCCGGAGATAATTTATGTTCCTGCATAAATTTTTTTGCAACTTTTATATCAGGCTTGTGAGCCTTGAATACAACAGGGAAATCAGAACATGCAGATACTTTGGCAATATAATCAGGATTATTATTATTTGATACAACTCCAACAAAAAAATCCTTTTTAACTTTTTCAAGCCATTCCAAAGTTTCTTTTGTATAACAACCTGTCTTAGACCCCATAATAGTACTGTCTAAATCGAACAATAAAGCATTTATCCCCTGATTTTTCAAATCATCTAAATCAATTTCATAAATATTTTTAAGATTATAATCAGGTTTAATAAACATTTATTACCTCTTTCTTCTATTAATTATAAGTCTTTATTCCGACAGTTCTAACTAAGGCATATTTATAATTTTCAGGAGCTTGAGAGAATTTAACATATACATCATCATTTGTATTACCTAATTCTAAATTCTCACCATCTTCATTTTTAACAGCTTCAACTTTAGCTACAAACTGCTCATCAGGTGTAATAATTTCAACATCATCACCTACAAGCATTTTATTTTTTATTTTCACCAAGAAGAAGTTACCATCTTTTACATCTCCTTTGAATTCGCAAAGGAAGTCAGCACCGGCTAAACCTTTTGAAATATCATAACTATAACTTTCGCCATTATTATCTCCTAAGGCAAAACCTGTTGTGTAACCTCTATTCCCGACTTTTTGCAATTCCAAGAAATACTTATCTAAATCTGCTGATGGATTTTTCAAAACATCATCAATTGCTTGACGGTATGCTTTTGCAACAGCTGATACATAATATAGACTCTTGGTTCTTCCTTCAACTTTGAAAGAATCAATCCCTGCATCAATTAGCTGTGGTAATTGTTTTACAAGACATAAATCTTTAGGGCTTAGAATATGAGAACCTCTGTCGTCTTGATTAATTTCCAAATATTCATTAGGACGAGTTTCTTCTACCAGCCTGTAACTCCACCTGCAAGGTTGAGAGCAGTTTCCATGATTTGCTTTTCTTTCGCCTTTTGAAAAATAGTCACTCAAAAGACATCTTCCAGAAAAAGATACACACTGAGCCCCATGAATAAAACTTTCTAATTCAACATCAGGGACTTGTTTTCTAATTTCTGCAATATCAGCGATAGGCAGTTCTCTTGCTAAAATAACACGAGTAGCACCTAAATCTCGCCAAAATTTAACACTTTCATAATTTAAAGTATTAGTCTGAGTGCTTACATGAATTGGCACTTCAGGAATACGTTTCCTTATAAGATTAAAAATACCATAATCACTTATAATGAATGAATCAGGCTTTGCATCTTTAAATCTGTCAATACATGTCTCTAATTGTTTTATATCATTATTAAAAGCAAAAATATTTATAGTAACATACGCCTTTGCTCCAAGAGAATGAGCCAAATCAACAGCTTGTTTTAAATTATCCATAGTAATCAAACTGCCTTTTCTCATTGCTCTAAGGCTAAAATCTACAACTCCAAGATACACTGCATTTGCACCATATCTCACCGCATATTCTAATTTTTCCAAATTGCCCGCAGGCATCAAAAGTTCTACATCTCGCATAACTGTATATTATCCCAAAGGATACAAATAATCAACCGATTAGGTGATGACCAAATATGATTAATGAATAAGATATATATATAAAAGATTTTTATATGTTTATTGGAGAAGAAAGATGCAAACAATTGAAAATGCAGCAACAACATTAAAAGAAATTTGGGATTATCAACACCCTGTAATGCATACTTGGTTTGTGTTAAGTTCACTTTCATTATGCGTTATGTTCGCTTTATTATATTTTGTAATATAATAAAACTATGAGAAAACTCAGGATATTCTTAGGTTATCTGACACTTATATTAATCGCAATAAGTATGCTATACCCATTTTTTGCGATGATAAATCTCTCTTTTGTTGATAACAATGAAATATTTTTCCATGCCGGAAGAATTTTTCACCCAAATTTAACATTAAATAACTACAAAAATGTTTTTACAGAAATTCCAATGGGATTATATTTTTTCAACAGTCTTTTGGTTGCTACAATCACAACCATAGGACAGGTAATTTTCGCATCACTTGCAGGATATGCATTTGCAAGACTTAATTTTAAATACAAAAATGCATTATTTTTAATTATTTTAATTACAATGCTTATACCACCGCAAGTAAATATTATCCCATTATTTTTCTTAATGCGAGAATTACACTTGATTGATACATACCAAGCTTTGATACTTCCTGCATTATTTGGCGGGTTTGGAATATTTTTAATGCGGCAATATTTTCTCGGTCTTCCAAAAGATTTGGAAGAAGCTGCCAAAATCGACGGCTGCAATTTATTTCAAACATTTTTCAAAATTGCACTTCCACTAGCACTTCCAACAGTTGCCACACTTGCGATATTCACATTTGTAACAACTTGGAACAGTTTTATGTGGCCATTAATTGTTACAAACAGTGAAAGCATGAGAACATTACCTGTAGGTCTTGCGATTTACAAAGGCAGCTTTAGAGAACTTACCCTATGGGGAAATCTCCTAGCTTGTTCCGTTATCTGTACAATCCCAGTAATCGGGGTATTCTTATTAGGTAAAAAATATTTTATATCAGATATTCTGCAAGGTTCTGTAAAAGAATAAAAATTACAACTTATATCTCAAAACAGAATTTGAACCTTGTGATGATACAAACAATAAATCACCATTAATATGAACACCATAAGGTTTTTGTACGTTTGAAATAAGAACGGAAATCACTCCATTAGGAGTTATCTTAACAACATTATTACTATTGTAATTGGAAACATAAATATTTCCATTATCATCACTTACCATTCCAATAGGTCCGTTTATTTTTGCATCTTTTACATAGACAATTCTTTTTCCGTCAGGAGTAATTTTGTAAATCATATTATCAGCAAAACAAGCAACATAAATATTTCCGTTAACATCAGTTGTTATACCAGTTGGACTTGCAATATTGTTATACATACCATTAGTTTGCTCAATTTTTGATTTTGCTGCTTCGGCAGCTTTTGCCTCATCGGCTTTAATTGTTTGCATATCAGTATTCATAGTTGTTGCTAACTGCTGTGCACGAGTGTACATTGAACTTTCTGGTGGAATTAAAGATAAATAAGATTTTGCTTTATCTATCTGCCCTAACTTATTGCTTAAATTTGCAGCTTTAAATACTGATTCATAATCATCAGGCTTTCTCACAATAATTTGTTTAAAAACAGCTAAAGCTGCTTCATCTTGTTTTAGGTATTCCAAGATTGAACCTAAATTATAATAAGCATCAATATAATTTGGATCAATATTAATAGCTTGCCTAAAAGAAGCCATAGCTCTATCATATTGCCCTATTTTATAAAAATCAATTCCCTGATTATATTCTAATTTAGCTTCTGTTTTTGGTTCATAAGGCATTACAGGCTCTGCACATAGTGCAAAACCTGTATTAGCCAATAAACATAAAGTTATTAAAAGTTTTTTCATTAATATCTCCGTATACTATTTTTGCAGATTATCAAGTTTTTCTATAATTTTTTGATTTTTTTCTGCAAATTCATGTCCTCTTGCAATTATAGCTAATTTCAAAATATTTGCAAGATTAATAGCACAAAGCTCTTTATAATTATCAGGTAATCTCAAACTCCAATTTGCATCACCTGAAGTACCTGGTCTATTATAAACATCATATACATTGAAATAATCTGTAAAGAAGATTTGAATATTTTCAGCTTTTGATGCGAAAATTTCTACTAACTTTGTCTGAGCCAAAAATTCCGCATCGTCAGTAAGATGAACAATAATATCATCTTTATTTTCAGCTTCTGCAAATAAATCATCTACAAGATTTTTCGCATGCAAATATCCGATGTGTGAATGAATATTTTGATCAGCCCACATTTTAATAGGTTCATTATCATGAGTACCTACCATTGCCCAGCATCTCTTATCAATATTACAGCATCTGTATGGATCTTCTGGCTTGTCAGCTTCTACAAATTGAGTAAGTTTCATACCTTGTAATCCGTATTCTTTCATAACTGCTGCAACAGGATTTGTAAGAGTTCCTAAATCTTCACAAACAATTGCATCTTTATCAAGACCTTCTTCTTTGGCAGCAGCAATTACGATTTTTTCAATCAATCTGCCATACTCTTTAATTTGTTTTTTAGATAAAGTCTTAACTCTTTTTTCTTTATCAGCAGTAAGTTCCATATCTAAATCTTCTATTTTTGCAATTGCATATTTAGATAATTCAGGATGTTCTGGAGAAGAATACAATCTTCCTGCACCTTGTTCAATTTTAGGTTTTTTACCAGCTTTATAAACCCATGGATCAATAAGACCTACAATATGATCAATTCTAACACCACCAGGGTTTTCTCTGAACATTTTTTTGTATAAGTTTTTCAACAACTGTCCGCCTTCATCTAAAGAACCGTCAGCATTATACATTCTGTCAGGATCCATTACAGGGAAGCCCCATGCTTGACCATCTTTTGAGAAATAGTCTGGAGGACAACCCAAACACCAGCCTTTTAAGAATAATGCTTGATAAGCCCAAGTATCACGATCAGAGAAAGCAACCTGTCTATCTGCAATCATTTTAATATTATGTTTTTTTGCAAATTTTCTAGTTTCTTCATTTTGTTTGCTTATAACAAACTGAGTAAATTTATATAATTCAATTTCATCAGAATATTTATTTTCAATTTCCTTAATTCTTTCAGCATATTCCATTTTTTGCTCAATAGATTGAGGATTGAAAAGATTTTTATCAGTTTCTGAATTCCATAAAGGCCAGTAATCATTACCGTGTTCTATAGACAATGCTTCATACAAACTGTCTTTATCCAACCAAAAACTGTTTTCTCTTTTAAAATGTTCAAATTCTTTTTCTAATTTTTTAACAGGATTTGATTTAAAGTTATTCCAAGCTTCCTGCATAGCTTCACTATACTTTTTATAAGCATATGAATAAGCTGTTTTGTTAACATCTTTATTTGGGTTTCCATTTACAATATCATTGTATGTATCTTCAGAAAGAATTTTACCCCAATCTTTAGTTGTTAACTCTTTTAAGTTGATAAATAAAGGGTTGTCAGAAAAAATAGTACCTGTATAAGGAGAAGAATCACAAGATTTAGTCTTTCCTGCAGGTCCAAGCTGAATAGCATCAAACAAACCTGAAGCATATTCAATAAATTCTTTACCACCGTCAGTATTTATGCTGCCGAAACCTGTATTTTGGCCCATTGCAGCCGGAAAACTTCCGTTATGCATAATAAAAGCTAAGTTCTTTTTACCCAAAACTTTTAAAGCTTTTCTAATAGTCTTTTTAGCGTCTTCAGATAAGACGTTAGATTGTTTTTCTAAAGTACAAGTCATATTTACCCCTTCTTCCTATATATCAACAAAATTGATAATATCATGAGGTATTTTTTTTTTCAACTAACAGACAATATAAAAAAATAATAAATTTTTGTCATTGCAAGCAAATGCGAAGCAATCCAGCCTATATTATTTCATCATATAAATCAAGCCATTCTGGATTATTCATTTCTATCAATTCCAATTTTTTCTTTCTTGATGCTCCTTTAAGCTTCTTTTCTCTAATTATCGCTTCTTCAATATCATCAAAAATCTCATAATAACCTAATTTATCAATATTATATTTTTTTGTAAAACCATCAACTAATTTATTTTTATGCTCATATACTCTTTTGACTAAATTTGAAGTAACACCAATATAAAGAGTCCCATTTCGTTTGTTAAATAAAATATATGTGTACCCACTCATAAATTTATAATAGCATAAATAATATATATAAGCTGGATTGCTTCGCCATCGCTCGCAATGACTTATCTTAAAACGTCATTCTGAGGACGGAGATCCGAAAAAATCCAGCTGATAGAAAAAAGAAATTGCTTGCTTAAATAATAAACAAACTTGTAAATTTTTCAAATCTGGGTAATTTGAGTAAGTATTAACTCGCAATGACTTATCTTAAAACGTCATTCTGAGGACGAAAGTCCGAAAGAATCCAGCCAATTGAAAATAAAAACTAGACTAATCTATATTTACTCGCAATGATTAATAGAAAACTAAAATTTTATTATATTAACTAATAGTCATAAAAGCAGCATTTAATAATTTATATATTAATTGCTTATTCTTTTTATCTTGTTTTTCTATTATTTTTACAATTTCTTCATCTAAATTTTCAGGTAAATTAACTGTAGAAAACTTAAAAAATTCAATCAATTCAACATCAAATACTTGCGCAATTTTCTCTAACACATGCAATGAAGGATAAAATCTTCCTGATTCAATACCTGATAATGAAGAGGTCTCAATATCAATCATCTCAGACAATTGTTCCTGAGTAAGACCTCTTGATTTTCGTATTTCTTTTATTCTTTTACCTAATAATTTTTTATTTTCCATAGATATATATAATACTAAGATTTTTTCATAAAAATAAGTAATAATATCACGTTTTTTATTTTTAATTACGTAATAAACACTTTATACCCCTTGACAATCACGTAAAAATGATTTAAAATAAGTGTATAACTATTAGTTTTACAAAAACTACGATTTATGCATACACAAGGATGGCTATTACATAGAGTAATTTAATAAGAGAGTAAATCTTGAAAAAAAAAGAAAGGTGAAAAGATTATGACAAAACGCTTTGGTTTCACACTTGCAGAAGTGTTAATTACATTAGGTATTATCGGGGTAGTTGCTGCAATGACTATGCCTACATTGATGAATTCAACTCAAGGTGCACAGTATAAAGCAGCCTATAGAAAAGCTCTATCAGCTTTATCTCAAGCTGTTACTTTGAACGTTGCACTTGATGAGTGGAGCTTTGCAGACTTAGATTCAACTGCAGGTTCAGGATATACATTAGAAGATCTTTTATCAAACAGAATGAATGTTGTTAGAACAGAAAAAGCAGGTTTTAAAGGAGCAGATGGAAAAGATTATACAGTAACAACACCTACAGGAGCAAAAGGTGTCGCAACTCCAGCACCAACAGCTCCTGGGTCAGATAATACCACATTATTCTTTAATGACGGAATCATGTTCACATACAAAACAGCAGATGCAAAAAGTTGTACACAAGCTGATGGAGCAACCGCAAAGCCTTGCTATGGATTTATTGATGTTAACGGGATTAAAGCTCCTAATAGACAAGTAAAATGCGACGAAGGTACAGGAGCAGATGATAGCAACTGTGTAATCAAAAATCCCACAGATATTTACCCTGTAGTATTCTATGATCAAACTGTATTACCAAGTTCAGTTGCAGCTAGAGCTGTATTGTACAGCAAATAATCAGAAGTCAAGAAGTCCGGAGGTCAAGAAGACAGGCTAATTAAAATAAAAAACTAAAATCTGCATTATTGATCAATGGGCATCACAAAAAAGTTCGAATCTTTTTGTCGGCGGAGTTTCACCCCGCCGTTTTTTTATATTCTTTATATATATTTAAAATCTAATACATATGTATGATTTTTAAACTTCTAATCCTTTAGAATTAGTTAAATTTAATTAATAATTTTTGTAAAGCTATTGACATTTATTGAAAAATACTTTAAAATGAAGTTACAAAAAGATTTTTCAAAAGAGTTTTTATGCATATCCACAAGTTTTGGAGAAGATTCGATATATAATTAAAGGATAGAGAGATAAAAGCGTAAAATATTTTTGAGGAATCAGAAAGTTTTACTAACAAGAAAGGTGAAAAGATTATGACAAAAAGATTCGGCTTTACACTTGCAGAAGTGTTAATCACATTAGGTATCATCGGTGTTGTAGCTGCAATGACTATGCCTACATTGATGAACTCAACTCAAGGTGCTCAATACAAAGCAGCTTACAAAAAAGCTTTATCAGCTTTATCTCAAGCAGTTACTCTTAACGTTGCTTTAGACGAATGGAGTTTCGCTGATGCTGATAACACTACTTACAAATTAGAAGATATGTTCAACAGCCGTATGAACGTTGTAAGACAAGAAACTGGTGCTACTAACATTAAAGATTCAAAGGGTAACCCATATAAAGTTGCTATTAGCTCTGCTGGTAAATTGCAAGGTGTAACTGGTACATCTCTTGATATTGCAGGAACAAATACAACATTATTCTTCAATGATGGTATTATGTTTACATATGATCCAGCAGCATCTACTAACTGTACAAAAGCTGATGGAGCAACAGCTAAAATTTGTACTGGTTTCATTGATGTAAACGGTGTTAAAGCACCTAACAGAATTGTTCAATGTGACAACTCTGACGCTTCAGCTACAAAATGTGAAATCAAAAACCCAACTGACGTATATCCGGTTATGTTCTATGACCAAACTGTACTTCCAAACTCTACACCAGCTAGAGCAGTATTATACAGCAAATAATCATAGTATAAAGTATAAAAAAAGAACCTGTAGAAATACAGGTTCTTTTTTTATAGAAAAATTAATAAGAATTAATTAACTTCAAAAAATTTATTTAATAAGAGTGGAATAAATTTTGCATTCAACGCACTGAAATCAAAAACAAACTCATTAACACCTGACCTATATAATTCTTCAACTTTATCAAATTGTTCTAAAATTTTATCCTCAAACATATGCATTCTACAAAAACCATCACAAGTAAATGGGTATATCTTATCTAATGATGGATCATGTAAAGCATAACCACCTCTATGACAAGGTGCTTTACAAGAAAGACGAGAAATTATCGCACTATCATTATTTAATGGGCACAAACCTAAACTTGGAACTCTTATATTTCCTGCAATTGTGTATTTTTTATTTGGAATATCATTTTTTATCTTTTTTATTGTCTTAATAGTGCTTTCAATATCTGCAAAAGATGTAAAATCAACCGTATCAATAGGTGACAGATTATTCAAACACTTAATTGAAAGACTATTCAACAAATTAATACCCTGTCCAATTTCTATTGGAATATGATTTATTTCAGAATCATTTATTGCGGTCCAAAAATAGCCAATATTATTTATTATCAAACTATCTGGAGCTGGATTTGTCAATAAAATCTGTTTTACATATTCATATACTCTATCAAAATCCCTTTCTATTAATATTCTTGGAGTAGATAATTGAAACTTTATGCCATACTTTGTACAGAATTTTTTAACTTTCATTATAATATCGCTAAAACTACTCGTCGCTAAATCACAAGTTGCAAGGATTTCACCATATTCGATTGAATAAATAGGATTAGTACCTATTTTTTTTATATATTTTTCAAGTTCTTTCAAGTGAGCTAATTCTGATAATCTTAAATTAATTTTATATATATCTTTTTTAGAATAATCGAAAACTTGTCTTACTTTTGGTTTTGCGACTTTCCATTCGAAATTTCTAATATTTTTGCTGAATTTAAAATCTTGACCTTCAGCACTTACCACAACACCTAAAAAGTGATTTGTACTATAAATACTTTTTCTTACATGTTTAAACGGCAATTTTTGATGTTTAAACAATTTGGGTTTATCTAATATTTTTTGAATAAGTTCAATTGCTTCTAAAATTTCTTCGGAATTATTAAATTTCCCTTTTATTACAACACTATCTATCGCCTTTAATTTTTTAATATCTTCAGCACAATAAGGAAGATTATCACTATCTATTGCTAATGGCAACTTGGTATATTGCTTAATTTTAGCAATATTTTTCATATAAATTTCTTCTGTAATAATTATCTCATCAACCTTATGGAAATTATTTATAAAATCTATTCCTGCAAGATTATGAATATCAAAATATGAATCAACAATTACTTTAAACGGTAAATTAAAAACTTTGATAGCCTCTAAAATAGCAAAACTGTTAATAAAAATTCCATCAATACCTGCAGTTTTTAAAAACTTCAGCATTTTTTTTATTTCTGGAAGATTTTCTTCAGTAATATCATGTTTAAAATTTATATAGATAGCACAATCATTGCGCTTTGCTGCATCTACGAATTCATTTACATATTCAAAATTATTATTTAAAAACTTCTTATAATAAACGTAATAATCCCTGCAAGAAGTCTCTTTTGCAAAAACATCAATGTCATCAGGCTTTTTTACAGGCGATACAATTTTTATACTTCCCATAGATTAATTATAGCATAATAAATATTATTTGTAGTTCTCAATTGACTTTTATTATGAATTAAAAATATAAAATAAGAAAAGCTGGATTGCTTCGCATTCGCTCGCAATGACAATATTTTCCTAACGTCATTCTGAGGACGTTAGTCCGAAAGAATCCAGCTGATTCAAAATTAAAAAGACTATATTGATTTAAATTAGCTCGCAATGACAATATTTATTATGTAAACAATTCTTAACAAACAACGAAAAAATAAGCAATTTTTTGGGAAAGAAATACTTAGTATATACATAAGGAATATATAGGATAGTCTAACACACTTTCTCATCAAACACATCAATAGGATTACAATTAAATTTAGGGAGGACACCAATGGCAATAGGTGCTGAGGATTACATCGACCAACTTTTGGTCAAAAAATACGCTGAAGAAAAAGTTGATAACCACGACAATATGGAATCAATGGTTGACCCAGAAAAAATGATGGGTGCAATGAATGATTATGCAAGTATGTATCGAAATATGATGAACCTTAAACAAAGGTTAAATATTGCATGTTATGCTATCAACGCAAGAACAGCAAGATATAATAAAACATCCCAATATCAATAAAGTTTTATGTTCAAACTTTTTCGGTTATAATATACAGAAGAAAACGATATAATTATCAACTGAGAAAGCGAGAACAAAATGGTGGGAAAAATAATCCTTGCTTCTTCTTCTCCCAGAAGAGCAAATATTCTGAAAAAACTTAATATTGGATTTGAAATCATTCCGTCTCCGTATGTTGAAGATCATACAAGGACGGATTTTTCTTATGATTTTATAGAAAATTTAGCATACAACAAAGCAAAAGAAGTAATGCCTTTAGTAAAAGAGCCTAGCACAATAATTGGAGCTGACACTGTTGTAGTACTTGATAATAAAATATTAGGAAAGCCTGACGGATATGATGGAGCCTTTAAAATGCTTAAAAGCCTTTCAGGACGGACTCATATAGTTGTCACTAGCATAGTTGTAATGAATTCTGAAACCAGAGAATTTAAAAAGAATTCTACAACAAGTGAAGTTACGTTTGAAAATTTAACAGATGAGCAAATCAAATTTTACATAGATAATTTCAAACCTTTTGATAAAGCAGGTTCATATGGAATACAAGAAATGCCTGCGGGATATATTAAATCCTACACAGGCGATCTTGAAAATATTATTGGAATTAGCTCTAAGTCATTATCAGAACTACTATCTATTAATATTTAATTATAAATTCGCTCCACAGCATTTTTTAAACTTTTTGCCACTTCCGCAAGGGCAAGGGTCATTTCTGCCGACTTTGCTTAAATCTACACCTTCTAACTCTGGTTTTTCAATATCTTCTTCAATTATACCTAAAGTTTTTGAAAATGCTTTTGATTTATATAATACAGTTGTTGATGAGAAAATTTTATTTTCCAAATATCTGGATTTATAATGTTCTAAAAGCTCATCTAAAGTATAATTTGTACCTAATAATTTATTTACCACATCAATAAAGTTAGAATGACGTTCTGCTACTCGTTTAATAATATTTGCAGAAAATTTATCATTATTTAAGAAAAATTCAACGCATTCTTTTGCATTTTCTACAGTGTCTGAATTTTCAATAACTTTGTCAAACGTAGCTAAAAATGGGACAGCATATAATCCTAACTCTTTATCAAATACAATCCCTACATCATAAATTTCTTTATGAGAAGAAAATCCACCCAATGAATTTTCTAAGAAATTATCGTATGAATTATTAAATTCTGATACATTAAAGAATTTATAACTATCTAATGATTGAATTTTATCTTGAAAATCAATCTTTTCTCCGCCTTCTGCGAAATCATTAAACGCACCTATTAAATCATCTGCGAATTTATTTGTAGTAACAATTTCATCTTTACCAAAAAATTCAATAAATTTATCATAAATTTCTTTAATATTTTCTTCTATTTCTTTTTGTTTTTCCGGATTATCTAAATAAACAAGTTCTGGATTTTGAATAATTTTTGCAACTGAATATCTCAAGGCATCATCTCTACGAGTAGAAGGTAAAACACCTGAAATTTCTAAAAGATAATACGCTTTTTCAAACTTAAAAATTCTTGCTACTACATATTGTCCAGCTCCCATACCTCTAAAAGAAGTCATTTTAACAAGAGAGACAACACTATAGTTTTTTTCATTTATTATGTTATTAAAATCAAATCCATTTTGTAAAACTCTTTTAATTTCAAAAATAGATGAAATTGATTGCATTAAAGCATTAACAATTTTTTTACTTGATGCTGGCAATTTTTTAGTATTTTCAAGATACAAAGATAAAATACTTTTATTTTTTAAATTTCTTTCAAAAATATAATTAAAACAAGCTGATTGAAAATTCATTCCATTTTGCCCAATAGTTTTAATATATTCTTCAAAATCAGGTTTTACAGTTTCATCATTTTGAACAAAATCTGCCAAGTCTTTTATTACGTCATTAATTTCTTTTAAATCTTCTAAAATAAGCATTAATTTCTCCCTCTTTATAAAAAGAGAATACCTTAAAAAAAGGAAAAACTCAATACTATAACAGAGCAATATACTAAGGTTTTCTTATCATTGTAGAATCCAATGAGAATTTGCACTCTGGACACATTTTCTTAGCTGTCGCAAAATCAACTTGTGCTCCTGAAAAATCACCTGAGATTTTCCTTGCAATTCCTCTATTGTTGTACACTAAAGATGGAGAGAAAAAGACTTTATCTCCTTTTCGATAAAGAGCTAGAAGATAATTATATGTACCTAAAGCCTCATTATATTTTTTATTTTTTAATTGATAATTTGCTTTTTCACTCATTAAATAATACTTATAAGCTTTATTTTTTTCTAACGCAATCAAATTATCGAATTCACTAATTGTTTGATCATATGGTAAATAATATGATTTTACACCAACAATATCTGGATTAAATTCTTCAGAAAAACTATACTTATTAGCTTTTTCATAATCTTCTACTGCTTCTTTGTACTGTTTCAAATTAAATTTAGCATATGCTCTTTGAGCATATACTTCAGGAGCAACAGGCATAAAAGTTAAATAAGTATTAGAAAGTTTCAATACAGACTTAAACTTGTCATTATTATTCAAAGAATTGATAACTAATGGAGTTAAAATATAAGAGAAAAATATTAATATCATTACAGCAAAAACATATACACTTTTTCTTGGTGTTTTAATATATTCTTGAAACGCTTTCTCTTCAATATATTGAACTTTAGGTTGAAATTTCATTTTTTGAAAAGTTCCAACATATCTAGCCAAATAATTTTCGTACAAAGAATTAACAACCACATATGTTAAATACAATGCAACTAAAGGAATTAATGAAAGTAGCATAACAACTGCAAAAAATGGCAAATTCATAAATTCCAAATAATATGGAAATATTACAAGATAAACATACAAAATTATTTCAACAGCTACTGCTGAATTTAATAAAGTTGTAAACCTGCGATATACCTTATTTACTTCTTTTAATTTTTCATCGGGCAAACTAACAGCATATCGATACCCATTGCTTCTCATAATTCCAGCAAGTACTGTATTATTATTTACTTTATAATAAGTACAAAATTGAGATTTCAAAAATAATTGTTTTCTATATTCATTAATATCCATATATTTATAATAACATTTTTCCCGTGCAATTGCAATTCAATTTACAAAAAATTTTAAAGTGCTATACTTTTGGTGTTGTAGATTGATAATCAAAAATATCAGGACGTGACACTCTGCCGAGCAAACGATTGAGTATCGTTTGTGAGATGGAATTGGTAGCGTAGCTACCAAGCGTAAATAATCGTCCTAAAATAATAATATCGGGACGTGGCGCAGCTTGGTAGCGTGCTACCTTGGGGTGGTAGAGGTCGCAGGTTCAAATCCTGTCGTTCCGATTTTTATAATTAATAGCAAATTTTAATCGGGATGTAGCGCAGTCTGGTAGCGCACCGTGTTCGGGACGCGGGGGTCGCAAGTTCGAATCTTGTCATCCCGATTTTATTTATTCAAAGCTAAATTAATATCTTGACGTTTTATAATTCCTTTAAGTTCATTGCTATTATCAGTCACAACCAATATTTCTATATTATTTGAATGTAATCGATAATAAGCAATATATAAATTTTCCCAAACACCTATTGTAACAGGAGAAGGATTCATTATTTTATTAAGCTCTATTTTATTATTAATACCTTGAAATAAAGCATCCTCAATATCAGATTTTGAAATTACACCGACCAATTTCTGCTTTTCATTCAGGACTGGATAATAAGAGTATCCATACATTTTTATATAATACCCAGCATCCTCAATTGTCTGATTAACATACAAAGATTTAACATCTGTATTCATATAATCTTTCACTAGAAAGCCACTTAACAATTTTGCTTCTTTTGATTTTACTTGATTGACAATTAATTCTGCATATATTGGTTTATGATTTAATTTTTCCGCAATCAAATCCGCAATTGCAGCACTAAGCATTATAGGTAAAATATGTGAATACCCTGAAGTCATTTCAAAAACCATAACAACAGCTGTAATAGGCGTTCTTGCAACCGCCGACAAAAAAGCACCCATTCCAATCATCGAGATTAAAACCGGATCTACATTAAAACCTAAATTATTAAAAATAAATGCAACAATATACCCTAAAAAAGCTCCTAGCATTAACATTGGTAAAAATATTCCACCAGCAGCTCCTGAGCCAAAACAAAAAGGTGTTAATAAAAATTTAACAATAAAAATAACAATAACCAAAGATAAAGATATTTTATTAGCTAATAATAAATCTACAGATAAATTTCCTGAACCTAAAACATAAGGCAAGAAAACACCTATAACACCAACAACAAAACCTGCAATAGCTGGTTTTATCCAATTTGGAATTTTATTCATTTCTGCAAATAAAACATTGTTTTTATATATCACTCTTGCAAAAAGAACTCCCAAAAATCCAGAAACTACTCCGAGAATTATACAAATAAAAACCCCATCAACAGTAAAATGCTGAGTAATTTGAGGAATTACAAATGATGGATTATTTCCTAAAAAATACCTTGCAATAGATGAAGCCGTAACAGTAGCGACTAAAACAGGGAAAAGCAAAGATGAAGAAAATTTGTTAACTAATTCTTCTAAAACAAAAATAGTACCTGCTATTGGAGCATTAAAAGTTGCGCCAATTGCAGCTCCTGCCCCTGCAGCAATTAGCTTTCCTTGATTAGCACCTTTCATTTTAAAAAATTTTGCGACTAAAGCACCTGCTCCTGCACCTAATTGAACACTTGGTCCTTCTCGGCCAAGGGAAAGTCCCGTTCCAATACCAGCTACACCTGCTATAAATTTCACAATTATACTTCTGATTCTTGTAATATTACCCATTCTTGCTAAAACCATCTTTACAAAAGGAATACCACTCCCTCGAGTTTCAGGAGCAAATTTAAAAACAAGAATCCCTGAAATTAATCCTCCTATTGTTGTTATAATAGGAAAAATCAATAATTTATGCATAATATCAAATTGAGATAAAAAATTTTGAATTATATTAAATAACTTATTTATAGATACTTTAAATAAAACAACCAATACACCTGAAATTAAACCAACTAAAATTGCTTGTAATATAATTTTACTCCTCGCAATTCCCTCAAAAAAATGTTCAGTTTGCTTAAATATTTTTCGTCCCAATTTCATAAATTAAATATATAACACAAAAATTTTATAGCAAATATTTTGCTTCAAGAGTTTTACACAAAATATGCAAACAATACTCCCATTAAACATTTATCAAAATACAAATAAAAAAATATCTTTTGGAAACAAAAACTCTTACGAGTTAAATACTTTAAAAACAACATTAAATAAAATTAAATCTAATAATTCCAACATTGATGTTTTTATAAAAGCTGTATCGAGTAGTGAAAAACTTGCAAATACAAAAATAAAAAAATTTATTATGCAAGGTTCAAGAGCTATTGTTTTTGAAACAGATGATAACAGAATTTTAAAATTAACAATCGGCAATCATTTCCCATTAAATCGCCCTGTTGAAGATTTTGATGTCCCAATTTATGAAAAAGGAAAAATCGGTAAAATACATTATTATCTAGAAGAAAAATTATATCAACATGGGCTTTCAGAACCTTTTGTTGATACTATAAAAGAAAGAATAAAAAATAAAGGTTATAGAACATTTGATATATTTGACGGGGATATTAATCAAATAGGAATTTCTAAAGACGGAAAATTATATCTTCTTGACCCAGAATGTGCAAAATACAAAACAATATTTCATGCAATTTTTAATAAGGCTAAAAAGTTTATTTTAAAGAATACTTAAAAACAACTTTTTTAGTACATCAATCCTATGATTTTTTATCCAAAATGTTTGAAATTTTGAATAAAAAGTTGTATAATTTTCAGGTAACGTTATTTGAAAGAGGTTTTATATGAAATTACACATGCAGATCCTCATTGCATTGGGTCTTGGAATTAAAAGAAACTGGCACATTTTCTTTGGAATTATTCTAGGTATTATCGTAGGAATATTTTTACATAGCCACGAATATCCGCTTGTGTCAACTGTATTAACATTTATCGGACAAGTATTTATAAGATTAATCCAAATGGTAGTAATACCACTTGTTGTGTCAGCTATTATTATAGGAATTACAAGTGTAGGAGATAATAAACAATTAGGAAAATTTGGGACTAAAATGATTGTTTATTATGGAATAATCACGTCTATTGCAGTAGCAATAGGTGCAGCTCTTGCTCTGATATTCAAACCTGGAATTGGGGCTGCTCATTACATTGCAGAAAATGCAGCAAGTGAGGTACAAGCATCTGTTGCGACTGCGATGGCTCAACAACAGGGGAATATTTTGAATATATTTTTAGGATTTATTCCTAACAATCCAATTCATTCTTTTGCAGCAGGTGATATGGTTCCAATCATTGTATTTGTTTTAATTTTTGCAGTAGCTTTAGCAAAAGTTGGCGATGTAAACAGACCTATTGTATCATTCTTTGAATCTGTATTTGCAGCTACAATGAAAATTACCGATTGGATTATGTACTTTGCAGCACCTGGTGTATTTGCATTAACTGCAAGCGCTGTATCTAGTTTTGGTATTGATATTTTCACAAGTATTTCTAAATACTTACTTGTTTTATTTATCGGATTTATGTTGCAACTTTGTGTTGTATACCCACTATTCTTAAGATTCTTCTCAAAAGTAAATATCGTTATGTTATACTCAGCAGTTGCAGAAGCTATGATGGTAGCATTTGGGACAGCAAGTTCTTCTGCTACATTACCATTAACAATTGCTTGTTGCGAAAAACGAGGAATTTCTCATAAAATTGCAAGTTTTGTATTACCGCTTGGTGCTACATTAAATATGGACGGTACAGCATTGTTACAAACAGTTGCAGTAATCTTCTTAGCTCAAGCTTACGGTGTTGCACTAACTCCATTTTTAATCATTGAAATTGCTGTATTAGCAATTATCGCATCTTCTACTTGCGCAGGAATTCCTGGTGCCGGATTAATTACAATTGCATTAATTCTAAACGGAATGGGATTAAGTCCAGAACAATTAGTTGCAGGTTTTGCATTCCTATTCACAATTGAAAGAGTTACAGATATGATGAGAACTCTTGTAAATGTAACTTCAGATGCTGTTGTTGTAGCCGCTATCGCAGATAACGAAAATGAAATCAATTATGATTTATTAAACAATCCTGCAGCTTATGAAGATATCGCATAAAAGATACAAATAAATATATAAAATTCTCAGATTTACAAACCCTAACTTTTTTGTTAGGGTTTTGTTATGAATAAAACAGATGAAATTGCATCAATTCATTTAGGGAAAAAAGTTTCAGGCAGCGAAAAATATGACCCGAACTTAATTGTTGCAATCCCTAGAATTGAAAACCGTAGACAATACAATATTGAAAACAATAATTTACCTTTTAAAGGTTTTGACATATGGCACGCATATGAATTTTCATCAATGACAAAAAATGGAATTCCTGTCACAAGATTAATGAAAATGAAATATAACTGTGACAGCGAATTTCTTGTGGAATCAAAATCTTTAAAATTATATCTAAACTCTTTTAATATGACTAGATTTGGAAATTCTATCAGAGAATGTCTTGAAATTTGCAAAAATACTATTGAAAAAGATTTAAGTGAAAAATTAAAAACAGACGTAAAAATCAATTTCTTTGAAAATAATACAGAAAGAGAAAATATATTCAACAACTTTGAAAATATAATGAACTTTGTAGATGAAAGTTCTTTAAAAATAGATAAGTTTAAAGAAGCACCCGAAGAATTAAAAACAAAAAAGAATAATGAAATAAAAACTCATTATCTTTTGTTTGATAGTCTTCGTTCAAACTGCAGAGTAACACACCAGCCTGATTTTGGAGATTTATTCATATACTATAAATCTAAGAATCATATTTTGGAAAATAGTATAGTGCAATATCTCACATCATTCCGTTCAGAATACCATTTCCACGAAGAATGCTGTGAAATGATTTATAAAAGATTAATTGATTTACTTAATGAGAATGATGAATTATTTGTATGCGCACTATACACTCGCAGAGGTGGAATTGACATATCTCCTGTAAGATCAAATTGTGACACAATTACAGATGCACTAAAACTTATTGATTTAAAAAAATTTGCAAGAGGTTGCATAAAACAATAATGAATAATAAAAAATTCGGAAATGCTGGAGAAGATCTTGCATGCCGGTATTTAGAAAGAAACGGATATACGATTTTAGAACGAAACAAACATTATGCAAAGTTTTGTGAAATAGATATTATTGCAAAACTCAAAAACACAACTGTATTTGTAGAAGTAAAAACCAGAAAAACTAATAATTTCGGCAGCCCACTTGAAGCAATTACAAAGTCAAAATATGAAAATATAAAAAAAGGAGTACAATTTTATCTTTCAGAGCACAAGATTAAAGATTACAGAATAGATGTAATAGGTATTACAATAACTCCAGAAATCAAAATAGAACACTTGAAAAATATATCTATATAACTTTTCCAGCCTCTATTTTATAAATTTTAACATCTTTCAAAAATTCATCTTCAAAAAGGATTGTATCAACTGATGTAATAATCGTTTGCGTATTTTCATTAATTGATTTTAAAAGATAATTTTGCCTGATATCATCGAGTTCTGCTAACACATCATCGAGTAACAACACAGGCTCATCTCCTGTCTTTGAGGTTATTATATCCAGTTCCGAGAGTTTTAAAGCTAAAACAATTGTTCTTTGTTGTCCTTGAGATGCAAATTTTGTCGCTTCAGAATCATTTATATAAAAAATAATATCATCTCTGTGTGGGCCAACACACGCTTGTCCTCGCCTCATTTCCTCGATTCTTCTTTCATCAAGGGAATTTTTAAAAGCACTGGCAATATCCTCTAACTCAAATTCCCCATTCAAAAAAGAACAATCATATTCAATTTTTAAATTTTCCGTTTCACTAATTATCCTATGCTTTTCTTTCGCAATTTTCTCTATTTCTTTCAAAAATTTTTTACGTAAATAAATAATATTACTACCGGTAATTACAAGCTGTTCATTATAAACATCTAACAAGGTATCATTTGTATTACCTGTTTTTAAATAATCCTTTAACAAATTATTTTTTTGAATACGAATTTTATCATACTTTGAAAGTCTTTCATCATAAGCAGGATAAATTTGTGAAATAGCTCTATCTAACCAATCTCTTCTATCTGAAGGATTACCTCTTAATAACAAAAGATCAGCAGTTGAAAACAAAACTGTTTTTAAAACTGATTTAAAATTTTTAGGAGTAGTTTTTACTTTATTCAAAGCAATCTCTCGTTTTTTTTCTGTTGAATAAGAAAAATCTAACTCCACATCAGTATCAGCTTTTATCATATTACAATTAATTTCAGCCTTTTCTGCTCCGAAATTAATTAGTTCTAGATTATTAGAAGTTCTTGGAGATTTCAAAGTTGACAAAAAATAAATACTTTCTAAAATATTTGTTTTCCCTTGAGCATTTTTCCCGATAATAAGAATTTTATTACCAGCCAAATCAAGGCATAAATCCTTGCAGTTTCTATAATTAGTAAGCTTTAAATCCCTCAATCTCATAAAAAAATTATACCCCAAATATATGATTTCTTAATTATTTATAGACTATTGTTAAAATTTTTTATATAATAACTCTATAAAAGCAAGAATAAGGGAAGTACTATGTTACCGATTATATCAGAAGAGAATGCAGCTGTAGCCTTTAATGAAATCTTTAAAGATATGCCAGCTTGGCGTAAAAAAATGATTCATTACATCAAGGATGAAAATCCTGAAATAAATACAGCAATAATAGAAGCTGCAAACCAAACTGATTTAGATCCAAAAGCAGTAGCACTAGGTGCATATATGACATACACACTTATAGAACTTGCGATGAAAGACAATGATGCATTAATGAATTTCCAGGAAGGATAAAATTTATGTTAATTGAAGAACTATTAGAAAAACTTGTTGCTGACGGCGGTTCTGACTTACATATCTCAGCTAACTTACCACCTGCAGCCCGTATTGATGGTAAATTACAAAGATACGACTATCCGCCTTTAAGTCCTGATGACGTCGAAACTCTTTTATTTCCAATGTTGTCAAACGAACAAAGAAGAACTCTTGAACAAAATTGGGAACTTGACTTTTCATATGGTATTGAAGGTTTAAGCCGTTTCAGGGTAAACTTTTACAAAGATAAAGGAAACTATGCAGCAGCATTCAGAACAATTACATCTGTAGTTCCTTCATTTGATAAACTTGGACTACCTGAAATTGTAAGAAAAACAGCTGACAAACCAAGAGGTTTAATTTTGGTAACAGGACCTACAGGTTCAGGTAAATCAACAACACTTGCTGCGATGATTGACTATATCAATTCAAACAGAGCAGAACACATTTTAACAATTGAAGACCCGATAGAATTCGTTCACACATCAAAACAAAGTATTATTCACCAACGTGAATTAGGTATGGATACAAGATCTTTCGCAAACGCTCTTAAATCAGCACTTCGTGAAGACCCTGATATCATTCTGGTAGGTGAGATGCGTGACCACGAAACAATTGCATTAGCTCTAACTGCAGCAGAAACAGGTCACTTGGTATTTGGAACATTACACACATCTTCTGCAGCTCAAACAATTGACCGTATCATCGACGTATTCCCTGAAGGACAACAACAACAAATCCGTGTACAACTTGCAAACTCTCTTGTTGCAGTATTTTCACAAACTCTATTACAAAAAGTTCAACCGGATGGAACTAAAAAGGGGCGTGTAATGGCGCAAGAAATTATGCTTGTAACACCAGCTATTGCGAACCTTATTAGAGAAGCTAAAGCCGCTCAGATTTATTCTACTATACAGATGAACCAAGCTATGGGTATGCAAACACTTGAAATGGCATTAGCTAACTTATACAAACAAAAATTAATTACAATTGAAGATGCATTATCAAGATCATCTAGACCTGATGAATTAAAACGTTTAATGCAATAATTTATATATTTAATTTAATAATAAAAAAGACCTTCTTTTATAGAGGTCTTTTTTGTTTGTATAGATATATGTTTGTGTTAATATTTAATTATATGAACTTTATAATTAAAAAGGAAGTATAAAATGGCACAACAAACACATGAACCAAGTTCTACAAAAGAACAAATAAGACAAACAAGAATTCAAAAACTTGCAGATTTAGCAGACAAAGGAGTGAATCCATATCCATACTCTTTTGACAAAGATGCAGATGCAGCTTTTTTACAAGACAAATACAAAGATTTAGAAGCTGGAGTAGAAACAGAAGATAAATATTCTGTAGCAGGACGTGTTATGGCAATACGTAATACCGGAATGTTTATTGATTTAATGGATGCTTCTGGTAAAATCCAAATTTTCTCTCACAAAGAAAATTTATCTGAAGATCAAATGAAAATCTTAAAACTTATTGATATAGGAGACATCGTTGGTTTTACAGGCACAATAAGAAGAACTCCAAGAGGGGAATTATCTATTAAATCAACTTCTTTGAAATTATTATCTAAAGCATTATTACCTTTACCTAACAAACAAATCAGCAAAGAAAAAATGGAAGAATTAACACATTACCATGGACTTACTGATGTAGAGTTAAAATATCGCCAAAGATATGTTGATTTAATAGTAAACGAACAAAGTCGTGATACTTTTAGAAAAAGAAGTTTAATTATTCAAAAAATTCGAGAATATCTTGCAAAAGAAGGATATATTGAAGTAGAAACTCCTATTTTACAAACAATGGCATCTGGAGCAAATGCAAGACCTTTCAATACACATCATAATGCATTAGAAATGGACTTAACTCTAAGAATTGCTCTTGAATTATACCTAAAAAGATTAATCGTAGGCGGTATTTCTGAAAAAGTATTTGAAATTGGAAAATGCTTTAGAAACGAAGGTATTGACACTCGTCATAACCCAGAATTTACAATGATTGAATTATACCAAGCATACGCTGACTATAACGATATGATGACTTTAACTGAAAATATGGTCGCATATGTTGCTCAGGAAGTTCTTGGTACAATGAAAATAAAATATGGTGAACACGAAATCGACTTAACACCTCCATGGGATAGAAAAACAATGCTTGGTTCAATCAAAGAAGCTACAGGCATTGATTTTATGGAAATCTACAGTACTAAACAAGCAATCGAAACTGCTAGAAGCCTAAATGTTGCAGTAGATGATTCTATGAATTGGGGACAAGTTGTAGAAGCAGTATTTGAAGAAAAAATCGAACCTTCTTTAATTCAACCTTGCCACATCATTGATTACCCAAGAGAAATTTCACCACTTGCAAAAGTACACAGAGATAACGATCGTTTAACAGAACGTTTTGAAACAAGAGTTAACGGTTGGGAAATTGCAAATGCATTCTCTGAACTTACTGATCCTATCGATCAAAGAATGAGATTTGAAGCTCAAGCCCAAGCAAAAGCAGCTGGTGATGAAGAAGCTATGGAAATAGATGAAGACTTCATTAATGCTCTTGAATACGGCATGCCTCCAACAGGCGGTATGGGAATGGGTATTGACAGATTAGTAATGTTGCTTACTGATTCTCCATCTATCAGAGATGTAATTGCTTTCCCTACAATGAGAGCTAAAGATTAATTTATTATTTATAAATAATATCAAATAAAAAAAAAGAAAAGACCGATTGCACATCGGTCTTTTTTATGAAAGATGAAAGGAGCTGAAACTTAGTAATAGGTTATCTTCCAACCATCATTAATAACTCTTGCAGTACAGGTCAGTCCTGAAGCTGCCTTGTTACAATTATATGTATTGTCAAAACCACTAGGAACAATCTCGCTATCATTTAATACAAACGCAAATATATCACGACCCATTTGATTTGGGAAAGAGTTACCATTAACATCTATAATAAATACAACAGAATCTTTATCAACATTTACTCCGAATTCCGAACGAACAATATCTCTAGGATAAACATTCATTATAACATTCATTCCATCAACTAAAGTAAACATATATTGATACATTTGAGCTCTTTTTAAATATACTTTTCCGCTCAAGAATTTAGTTGGATACTGCCAACACCCTGTTTCATTAGAACATTCTCTAACAACTTTAAAATATGGCTTGTAATATGAAAAGGCTAATGCGGAAGAATCTTGAGAATACTCATCCAATCCCCAATAATTTGGAGAAGATCTATCTAAAATTACAAACATTGTAACTTGACTGATTGATGTATAGAATTTTTTTAAAGCAACAATATTTTTTGTATCACTAATTTTTGCAACTAAACCGAAAATAGTTAAAGAAGCAATAACACCAATAATTGCGAGCGTAAACAATACTTCTGACATTGTCAGACCGGAACGTCTCTTAAACATACTTCTATAACTCATAAGACTAAATCGCCTCCTATCTTTTGATAAAAGACTTACCATTTTTTAACAATACATATACTAGATATATACCCACATCTTCAAAATATATAACAATTTTATAAAGAAAAATTAAAAAAATAATATCTATTTCAAATATTGTATAGACCAACCGTCTTCGATAATTTTAGCTGTACACATCCATCCATTTCCCCCATTATGACAATCCCCATCTCCAGTAGTTCCTAAACCTGCAGGTTGAAGCCCTTTATGGGTAACTATAAATGCAAAAATATCTCTTCCTATTTGGTTTGGTAATCTATCAGCATTAACATCTACCCAAAAAACTAAACAATCATAATCTACAGTATTACCCATCCCAAAATCAGCCTTAATTTGACTTGCAGGATAAATATCCATCAAAATATTTACTCCATCAGGTAAAGTAAAAGCAAATTGACACCAACTTGCATTATGAGCAGACCAATATACACTACCATTCAAATATTTTGTAGGATAAGCCCAGCAACCTTCACTATTTTGACATTCTCTCATCATATTAAAATGAGGTTTATAATACTTGTAAATTTGAGTAACTACTTCATTGTTATTATCTACCATTCCCCAATATTCAGGGCCTTCATTGTCTGCTATAACTAAATTTGTAGCTTGCTGTAAAACAGAATATGTCTTTTTTAAAGATGACATATTTTTTTGGTCGGAAATTTTTTGGTTCAACGAAGGCATTGTCATTGCAGCGACAACACCAATTATGCCGATAGTTATTAACACCTCAGCAAGAGTAAAACCTCTATGAATAATCTCACCTTTTATATGCACATTTTTATTATACATTTTTTTCAAGATAATGCAATATGGACATTTACAAACTTTTATCATAAATTTAAAGAGTTATGTTAGAAAACTACAATATATTATTAGAAAATTTAAAAAATAATTCTCATTATAGAGACATAAAAGATTTTGAAGGGAAAGATGAAAAATATATCTATTTTAAGGGTAAAAAACTTTTAAACTTATCTTCAAATAACTACCTCAATTTTGCAGACAACAAAAAAATAACAGAAGATTTTCTCGAATTTGCAGGTTCCCAATATTCTTTTGGAAGTGCTTCTGCAAGATTACTGACAGGAACTTTACCTGTATACAAAGATTTAGAAAATTTAATTTCAACATTATTCAAAAAAGAAAAAACTCTTATATTTAATAGCGGATACCACGCAAATGTTGGAATTAACAGCTCAATTGCAGGCAAAAAAGATGCAATTTTTTCAGACAAACTCAACCATGCCAGCATAATTGACGGTATGCGTTTATCTGAAGGAAAATTTTTCAGATACCCACATAACAATATGGAAGCTCTTGAAAAATTGCTAATCAGAGAAAGAAAAAATTATGAAAATGCGATTATTGTATCTGAAAGCGTATTTTCAATGGATGGCGATATCGCAGATTTACTAAAATTAGTAGAGTTAAAAGAAAAATACAATTGTATATTAATTTTAGATGAAGCTCACGCATTCGGTGTTTTTGGAAAAAACGGACTTGGAGTTACTGAAACTCTAGGTATTACTGATAAAGTAGATTTAATAATCGGAACATTCGGAAAAGCTATAGGCTCAATGGGGGCTTTTGCAACAGGAAATAGCACTTTAATTGAATATTTAATAAATAAAGCAAGATCATTTATCTTTTCTACGGCACTACCACCAATAAATATTGCTTTTTCTAAATGGATTATTGAAAATAAACTTCCAAATACTTATGAAAAGCGAATGAATATGCTCCAACTAGGTAAAAAAGCAGGAAGTGAAAGCCATATTATCCCTGTTATAATAGGCGGGAACAAAGAAACAGTAGATACTTGTGAAATTTTATACCAAAACGGATATTTCACTCTACCTATAAGACCTCCTACCGTACCTGAAGGCACTTCAAGATTAAGACTTTCACTCACAACAGATATTAACGAAAAGGAATTATTCGATGCAATCTCACTGGCTAAACAAGCAAGATCATAACAAACTTATAATATTTTTTACTGGCTGGAGTTTTGATTATAAGCCTTTTGAATTTCTTAACTGCGAGGATTTTGATGTTTTAATAATTTATGATTACAACGATTTAGAACTTCCTCAAATACCTGAATATAAAGAATATTTCTTAATAAGCTGGTCAATGGGCGTATACACATCATACCTTTTGAAAGATAAACTTCCAAAATTCACAAAAAAAATCGCAATAAACGGAACACCTTTCCCTGTTAATGATGAATATGGAATTCCATTAAAACCTTTTATACTAACACTAAGACACGCAAAAACAGGATTAGAAGGGAAATTCTATCAAAATATCTTTAATTCTGAAAAAGAATATGCTCGATATACTAAAACCCCTGTTGAAAGACCTATTGAAAATCGAGTATCAGAACTAAACACTCTATACTCTAAAATTAAATCAACAGAGATTTCATACCAAAATTATTTTGACACTGCAATTATAAGCAACAATGATAAAATTATACCAACAAAAAATCAAATAAATTTCTGGGAGGGAAAAGCAGAAATAAAAACTGTTGAAAGCGGTCATTTTCTTTACTATAATTTTACCAGCTGGAATGAAATATTATGCAAATAAATCCAAAATTAATTAAAACACAATTTGAAAAAAGTCTAGACACATACAATCAGAATGCATTAGTCCAAAAAATAATGGCTGAAAAATTGATTGAAGAACTATCAAAAATAAAAAAAGATTTCACAAATATCTTAGAACTAGGTAGTGGTGCAGGGCTTTTAACAAAAGAGTTAGTCAAAAAAATAAAATTTCAAACATATTCTGCTAACGATTTAGTTGAAAAATCAAAAAATTTTATTATTGATATTATCCCAAATGCTAATTTTTATTGTGGTAACGCACAAAAAATTAAACCGTCAAAAAAAATGGATTTAATAATTTCAAATGCAATGTTCCAATGGTTTAATGACTTAGATAAAATAAGTTTAATTTACAAAAATATTCTAAATTCTGATGGAATATTAGCATTTTCAACTTTTTCAAAAGAAAATTTTAAAGAAATTAAAAATTTAACAGGCCTATCTCTTGAATATAAATCACTAGATGAAATAACAAAAATATTTGAAAAAAACTATAAAATATTACATTCGGAAGAATTCACATATAAAATGAATTTTTCAAACCCACTAGAACTACTCGCACATATGAAAAGCACAGGAGTAAATTCTCTCACTGCGAAGCATTGGACATTTAAAGAAGTTAAAGAATTTTGCGATAACTACAAAAAAACATACCCCGAAATTACTCTTACATACTCTCCCATAATATTTATTTGTCAAAAAATTAAATAAGAATTCAAGTTTCTAATTTATACAAAAATAAATACAACCAATTGTGTATTCTACTTTGTAAAGAAAAAACATATAATATTTACATAAATCCATGTTTATTATTACATGTGGATAAAAGGATAGGTAACAATTGTTAAATAATTTTGAAAGTTTTGATAATTCTGAAACATCAGCAAGAAAATCAGCTCTAATCCAAGAAAGAATAGGGCTTGTATCTACTCATATGTACAAACAGTTTTTGGATTATCAACATGCAAATGTAAATACAAATGAAATATTTACAAGAATGATAGATAACTTACAAATCGTAGTTGACACCCTAAAAGAAGCTTTTTCTTCAAGAAATGTGACAACTCAAAATATCTACGTAGATACTGACCCTCAAAAATCAGTAGTAATTGTAAATATTCTTTGGCATAAAATGAGTTTTACAACAAGATGTAACTATCAGCCACAAGCTCTTTATAGAGAAGACGGTCAACACTTATTTTCAAGCAGGATTATGGCAGTAAAAGGCAATTATTACGAAATAATGAAAGGTGTTACAGACCACGATGAAGAAATGGGAAAACTTTTAGATTATGAAGTAGCATCCCTTTTCATTCCACCAGAATCAACTCAAAATTCTATTATGAAAATCAGACACCTGCCAAACAGAGAATTTTATCTTAATCAAGTAGATGCTCCAAGAGAGTTCGTCCTAAAAGTAATAGAGACAATCTGTGGAGGAGGCTTCTATCACGAGGAAGGTGCAAGAAAAAGTTTTAACATTTAAAAGAAGGAGAATACCCATGAATCAAGACAAGAAGCTAAAAATCGCCCCCCCCCCGAAAAGACTTTATTAAGAAATTTAACAAACAAGCCTATTTTCTTTTTTAACAAAATAAAACATCTTAATGGCAACATAAAATATCATTCTCAAAAATTAGCTTTTACATTAGCAGAAACATTAATCACTATAGGAATTATCGGTATTGTAGCAGCAATGACTCTTCCTTCTCTCATTCAAGATCATAGAGAAAAAGAGACTGTTGCTAAATTAAAGAAAATCAATTCTATATTAAGTCAAGCACTCGCAAGTGCAATTAATGATACCGGAACAACCGTTGATCAATGGGACTTAGAGGGTGGAGATTCAAAAAACGGCTCTCAAGTTCTGGTTGATGACTATTTTAAACCCTATTTTAAAATAGCTGATGATTGTGAAAAGTTAAGAACTTGTATTGGTGGGAAAAAATACAAATACTTAAATGGCACTGAACACATATCATACGATGGGCAAAACAGTTACAAACATTTGCTTTTAGCTGATGGAACACTAGTAATATTTCATGTAAGTAGTGGGTTTAAAAATTGTTCAACTGACGCTCTTAATTATTATTCTAATTGTGCTGATATATATGTTGATACAAATGGTTATTACAAAGGTCCGAATCAGTTTGGAAAAGACTCCTTTTTATTTGCGATGAAAAAAGACAGAATAATTCCATATGGGACTAAAAGAGAATCCCCAAAGTTTTCACAAGCATGTAATAAAACATCATCATATGGGTATGACTGTACAGCTTGGGTAATCCAAAACGAAAACATGGATTATCTACATTGTGATGATTTAGACTGGAACAAAAAAATAAGATGTAAATAGAACTATGATAATAATAACGGTAAAATTAGAGCACATAAAACTACAGTTACAAAAAGTATAAACAAAATACCTTTTATTGTAATAGCTCCAGGCGTAGTGAATTGTTCCCAGATTGGAGCTATTTTATCTCAAATTTCTTTTTCGTTTTTTAAATAATCCACATCTTCTGAGATTTTGCCAAAAGTTCTTTTTAAAGAAAAATTTAAACGTCTTTTACAAGGCATTATTACCTATTCCTCAATAGATATTTTGGAAGATACTTCTGCAACAATTCTTTGAATATCAGCACCGCCTATTGCAACCTCTAAAATTAACGGGCTATGAATTAATACTGTCTCAGAATAATCCATAGTTTCTACATCTATAACATTAAATTCTATAAAATCTTCACCGGCATATATCAATTTACCATATTCACTACCTGTAGCCCATTTAATAAACATGTATTGATTTTCGTATTCTTTAAGTTTCTCTACCAGTCTCATCCTACATCCCCGTAAATGTCTTACACTATATATTGTAGTGATTTATTTTTATAAGTCAAGGTAAAATACAAATATAAACATAAAAAAAAGTCACACACTTACTTGTGCGACTTGAACAATAATCTTGGGAGGAGATTTGGGGATAGTTGTACATGCATGATAATTCAAGCATGCTTTTTTAGTTATACATGAAAGCAAAAAATTAATAAAAATTTACAATTGCTTGATTTTATAATATAATAATTGTATAGAGGTACATCATGAAAATTCTGATTATAAACGGCGTTAATATGAATATGCTTGGGTTACGGGAAACTGAAAAGTACGGAACCATGACATTAAAGGATTTGGAAAAAGAGTTATATGCTTTTTCTTTTGAACTTGGAATTGATATAGAAACATTCCAAAGCAACTTTGAAGGAGAAATTGTCGAAAAAATCCACCAAACCAAAGACAATTTTGACGGAATTGTAATTAATGCCGGAGCATATACTCATACAAGCGTAGCTATAAGAGATGCCATATCAGCTGTTAACATTCCAACAGTTGAAGTACATATGACAAATATCTATAAAAGAGAAGAATTTAGACACCATTCATATATTGCTCCTGTATGTATAGGACAAATATCAGGATTTGGAATAAACAGTTATAAATTGGGGCTAAAAGCAGTTGTCGATTATTTAAACACTAATGACAACAAATAAAAATTTTCTCGCGTTATTTATCGTCATTGCAATAATGCAATGACGAATAATTTACATTATTTTTGAAATTCTTCAACAAAAGCTCGACTTACTGCAAGAGCTTTTAATTCTGGATGTTCAATTCCTGCTGCTTCGTACTTTTTCTCTGCTAATTCTGCAATATCAAGAGCTTGTTTAGCTAATTCAGGATTTGCTGCAAAAATTTTGATATCATTTTCCAAATTATCAATTTTTACAGCAGAACGATCAGCGGGGTTGTCTGGAATATCTTTAATTTCCTTTGCTTGAACTTCTGGTTGCTGAGCTGCCTGAACATCTTGTACTGTTTCTGTTTTTACTTGTTCAGTTTTTTGCACTTGTGCTTGTGCTTGTTGTGGAATGCTTGGACCTTGCGCGTTTTTTGGAATTTCGTTCATAGTCACATCCTCTTTTCTTTTTCGGGGTTACAGCACTTTGCCGCAACTTTTATGTATTACTCTTTTCTCGTTTTTTGCTTTAAAACACGAAAAAAAATTTTTTTGCTAGTTTGTAAAAAAAAAATTACAAAAATTAATATAAAATCTTTATTTACAGACTGTTTATGCTATATTTAAAGTACAAAAATGAATTTTTGAGTATATAAACGTTATATAAAGTATACAACATTAAGGAAAGTATTGCAACTATGAATTTTACTAATTTATTTAGCAACATTAATCCAAAAGAAGTAATAAAAAATCTACCAGATTCTGTATTTGTAATCGATTTAGACGGCAGAATCTTATGGGCTAATGATAAAGCTGCAATTGTCTTTGAGGGTAAAACTAATGAATTAAAAGGATTAAATTTTGATGAAATAGTTGTAGATGGGGTCAGCCTTGCAAATAAATCTTATTCAAAAAGGAACTCTGTTGTAACCGGAGCATTCACCGTTAGCGGAAAAGAATTTTTTGTTGAAATGAATGCTAAAAAATATGTTGAGCAATACTTTATTACTATCAGAGATATTACTGCTATGACAAACGTCTTAACAATAGCAGAAAGAACAGGCAGATTAAATAAAGAAAAAAATGTAATGTTTGTTAAAACATCTAATGAATTCAAATCTCCACTTCAATCTATTATTGGTTTTTCTCAAGCTCTTTTAGATGGACTTGGAGGAGAAATTAACGAAAAGCAAAATAAATATATAAAAATTATTAATAAAAATTCAACAGAACTATTACATTTTATTGATAAATTTATTGAATTTGCACAAGCAGAATCTTCTCTTTTCAATTATAATAACCAACCTTTTGATATTGTAAATACAATACAAACTGTTGCAAAAAATAATGAAGAAGCTCTAAATGCTAAAAATTTAACAATTGAATTTGATTTTGAAGAATTCAATAAAAAAACAATTTATAATGATGAAAATGCTATAAAAATAATTCTTCAAAATATTATTGAAACATCAATAAAACTTACAGATGTAGGCTCTATCAATATCAAACTAGATCACCCTGAAATGGATTTGGTAGAAAGATGCGGGGCTAAAGTAATTAAAGATTCTGATAGCTTTTCATACTTAAGAATAGCTATTTCTGATACAGGAATGGGGCTTGCAGATTCCGAACTTGAAGGAATTTTTGAACCATATACTCAGTTAGATAAATCACATAAAAAAACATTCTTACGCTCACTAACTTTAGGCACAGCATACACTATGCTTAAACGTATGGGAGGAGCTTTATGGGTAAATTCTGAAGTAATGAAGGGCTCTACATTCTTTATTATTATTCCTGTAGAAAAAGAAATAAAAACTCAAGAATAAAGACTTAATAAACAAATTATAAGAGGGGATTTAATGAGCAGTGTTATTTTAAAAAACGTAACTAAAATATATGACACAAAAAAAGTTATAGATAATGTTGATTTAACTATAAATGATAAAGAATTTGTAGTACTTGTAGGAGCTTCTGGTTGCGGGAAATCCACTCTTTTGAGAATGATAGCAGGTCTTGAAGATATAACAGACGGGGAAATTTTTATTGGAGATAAAAAAGTAAATAATATTCAACCAAAAGACAGAGATATTGCTTTTGTATTCCAAAGTTACGCATTATATCCTCATATGACTGTGAGAGAAAATATTGCATTTGGACTTAAAATGCGAAAAATAGATAAAGAAACTATTGATAAAAAAGTTAAAGAAGCAGCTGAAATTCTTGATTTAGGCGAATACCTTGATAGAAAACCTAAACAACTATCAGGCGGACAAAGACAACGTGTTGCATTAGGTCGTGCAATAGTTAGAAACCCTAAGGTTTTCTTAATGGACGAACCTTTATCTAATTTAGATGCAAAATTACGTGTACAAATGAGATCTGAAATAAAAAAACTTCATGAAAAATTGCAAACTACTTTCATCTATGTAACTCATGACCAGACAGAAGCTTTGACAATGGGCGATAGAGTCGTTGTATTAGATAAAGGTATAATTCAACAGGCTGCAAGCCCTGAAGAAATTTATAATAACCCTGCAAATACTTTCGTTGCAGGATTTGTCGGCTCTCCTCAAATGAACTTTATTTCAAGTGAAGATTTTCCATTTAATACAAAAGAAAATGTAACAATAGGAATCAGACCTGAAAAAATGGTATGCGGAGGAGAAATTAAATTCAATGTTGATATTGAAATCACAGAACTTTTAGGCAGTGAAAAAATCGCATATTTTAACATTGGCGGTCAAAAATGTTCTGCAAAACTTCCTGCAGACTTCAATATTGATAAATCACTTGAATTGAGCATTAATCCAAAAGATTTATACTTCTTTGATAAAAATAGCGGTAAAAGAATTTACGATTAATTTTTATTATCATTGCAATCTTCTTCTACCCATATCACTGTAAAACTAATCGGTTTAGCAAAAGGATTAGTTGTATTCATACTCCAAAAATTGTTTTGTGCAATAGAATCATAAAACTTAATTTTTTCGGATAATCTTTTTGTATAATCTAACAAATTCATAATTCAATTCCCTACTTCTACATAATCCATTATTAAATTTTTTCTGCAAGATATAATCCGACTCAAGCAGTATAATTTACTATCCTCAATAGTTAATAAGGCTAATATCATCTATTGATAAAACGTAGCAGAATGTTTGGTGGAGGGAAATTATGAAAGAATTAAAAGGCACAAAAACAGAACAAAATTTAATCAATGCATTTGCCGGGGAATCTCAGGCAAGAAACAGATACACATATTTTGCCAAACAAGCAAAAAATGAAGGTTATGAACAAATTGCAGAAATCTTTCTTCAAACAGCAGAAAATGAAAAAGAACATGCAAAACTGTTTTACAAACATATAGGCAATACTATAGGTAATGTGAATGCAAGTTATCCGTTTGAATTTGGTACAACAGAAGAAAACTTAAAAAGTGCAGCCTCTGGAGAAAATGAAGAATGGACAACACTTTACGCAAATAGTGAAAAAATCGCAAGAGAAGAAGGTTTTGATGAAATTGCGGATACTTTCAAACATGTAATAGAAGCAGAAAAACACCACGAAAAAAGATATTTAAAATTATTAGAAAATATAAAAAATAACACTGTTTTCTCAAAATCAGAAGATACATACTGGCTTTGTCTAAAATGTGGTTATGTACATTTTGGCAAATCAGCTCCTGAAAAATGTCCAAATTGTCATCACCCTAAAGCTTATTTTCAAATATTATGTGAAAATTACTAGACTAAATAAAATAAAAATGTTACAAAAATACGACTAAAAATAGCTTGATAAAAGCTATATTCACCTTTAGTATTAATATTGTAACATTTTGCCGAAATCCTTTAAATTTATACATTTTAATCGTATAATCATATCAGGTTATGGGCAGGAATTTTAAATACTTAATAATACTATTTTCATTGACGGTTTTGTATAGCACCTATTACTTTGGAATACCTGCTATCGTTAATTTACCCAAAAGAGTAAGTTTTATCGAACAAACGGTATTTAAAGAAACAGGATATAAAATAAAAATTACAAATCCGTCTTTAAAAATGGGATTAATTCCTTCTGTATGGCTTAAAGCTGATAAATTTGCCATACTTAATGATGATAATTCCAGTGCGTTCTGCATCGAGAAACCTTATATAAACATAAGACTTCTTCCTCTAATTCTTAAAGATCTAAATATTAAATATTTTTCTGCTAATAACGCTACTATCAATCTTTTATTTGACAAAGATTCAAAACTGAAACTTGGTCAATATTCAATTGATACACAAATTAAATCTCCACTAAAATTGAAACACGCATCAATTGATATTGATGGTTATAATATTAATTTAGAGGATAAAGTTCAGAATAAAAAAATATTTCTAAACGGGAAATACTTAACTGTAAATAACTTTACAGCTGATAAAAATATTAATTTTTCAACAATTGCTGATTTACATACAGGGAAGAAAAAAGCTTCAATAAACGCAGATATTAATTTAAAATTACCTCTTAATAAAATATCAGACGACCAATTAGATATTTCTGGAAATATTGTAAATTTAGATTTATCAGATTTTTCAATATATGCAAAAGCCCTGTCTAAAAACAAAATTAAATCAATTTCAGGGTTAATAAATTTCACTGCTAAAACAAATGTAAAACCTGATAACCACAAACAAATAAAAACAAATTTATATATTAATGATTTAGGAATTTTTAAAGATGATATAACTACATCTATCTATCACAAAGGCAAATTAACTATAAAAACCAATATTAATACTATCAAAAACGGTATTGATATTAATGAAATGAAAATATCAGGAGATGGAATTAAAGCATTCACAACAGGACAAATTACAAAATTAAATTCAAAACTTCCACACCTTGATTTAAAAGTTACAATTAATCATTCAAAAGCTGAAAAAATAATTCCTTTGCTCCCTGGAGATGAAAATTTATGTCCTGATATTAACTTACTCCTATTGAAAAAAACAGGTTTTTGGGGTGATGTAGCTGGGAATCTTGAAATTAAAGGAAAAGCAGATTTTCCTGATATAAAAGGCAACATTTTGGTTGCAAATGCATATATGGTAAAACCAATTCCAAATGCAGAAAAAGCAATTATTAAAATAAAATTCATTGGAGATAAACTAAATCTCGATGTTAAAGTCCCGACTTCTCCTACTGAAACAGTATATGTAAAAGGGCCAATTAATCTATATAATGATAAATATGCTGATTTGAATATTACAAGTACTAATAATGTTGATTTAAAAACAGCTCAGATTGTACTTAATCCACTCCACGATATTTTGCATTTCGAACTTGGACCTGTACCAATTATGGACATCAAAGGCAAAGGCGGTATTAATCTTCATGTTGTAGGAACAAGAGAAAATCCTCATGGCTGGGGACAATTCCATTTCAAAAATGCAACAGTATCATTTTTAGATATTCATAATATGGTACTTAATAACGGTTCAGGAACTCTTGATTTTAATAATCAAAATACATTTTTCCAAACCCAAACAGCACTGTTAAACGGTCAACCAATTTCTGTAAAAGGGACATGCTCTCTTATTGGCGAACTAAATTTTGATGTAATTACAAAAAATCAAAACTTAGAAAAGCTTTTAAAAACCGTAAAAACATCTCCAATGCTTGCAGATATCCAAAAACTTATTTCACCTATTGAAAACGGTTATGGAAATGCAAATATAAAAATTAATCTTACTGGAAAAGTTAAAGATCCAAAAGATATTGTATTTAATAAAAACTTGTTTGCAAAAGGTCAAATTGAATTATTATCAAATAAAATAAAACTAAAAGGAGTTCCTGCAAAAATTTCAGGAATTTCAGGCATCTTAAATTTCAATAATATGGATGCAGATTTTAAACTTGCATCTCATTTAGACAAATCACAGATTAATATAAACGGAAAAATTAAAGATAACAATTGTGATACAACAATAGTTTCAAATAAATTTAATATTGGAGACGGTATAGAATTTTTACCTCCTGAATTTAAAATACCTTACAAAAAAGACCTTGCGACAATTAATACAAGTTTTGTCGGTAAATATAAAGGAAGTTTAGAAAACATTAATTTTGATAATGTTTATTTGAAAGGTAAAATTTATTCAAATAAAGGTGCCAAAAGTGCAATCATAGTTAACAACAGCTCATTTGAATTAAACAATTCAAACTTCAAATTGCCGCTTTTAAAAGGAACATTTAAAAACAGCCCTTATAATATTTCTTTAAATATTTCAAGAATGTTCAATAAAAACAGAGTTGTAAACGGAAATTGCAAAATAACATCTCTTGATCTTAATCTTATAAATGATCAAGCTCTGCAATTCATTTTACCTCCTGATTTGGCGAAACAATTCAAAGATATTGATTTTCTTAACGGTAATATTAATTTATCTGCAAGAGTAAGGAATAATAATCTTAATGCATTCACAAAACTTGATGATATAAGTCTATTATACAAACCAAAACATTTAAAACTTACTATTAATAGCGGAAATGTTCTACTAAAGAATAATTTGCTGAACTTAAATAAAATCAATGCACAATTAGGCGAAATGCCTGTGTTCATAAACGGTTCTGTTGCAAATATTGAAAAAGATCCAAATCTTAACTTATACATTAATGCAAAACCAACCCAAGAATTTTTTGATCAATTTTTCAACAACAAATCAGTATATCCTATAAAAATAAAAGGAGATGTAATTTTATCTTCAAAATTACATGGCACACTTAATAATCTAAATGAAAAATCTATTCTAAAAATTGCAGATAACTCTAGCATTTATTACATGGGGGCTTCTATCGGAGATGTGGAAAATCCTGTAAAAATAACTGTTGATAATACTTATTTACCTAATAAAATCAGAATAAATCACCTACAATATGACAAAATTATCACATCACAAAATAATAAACCTTATGTAAATACCCAACTTAATGCTCAAGGAACAGTAAATCTAATCAGTGATAATTTAATAGGATTCAATGATTTTAAGGTTAAAACTCAAACACCGACCGACGCAAAAATATTTAACATAATATTCAGAAAACCGTTTATGAAACAAGGTGTATTTACATCTGACCTAATCTTAAACGGTACTTCTTTGAACCCGAAAATAAAAGGAAAACTGAATATCACAAGTATTGATATTCCATTTTTCGATTCAACCATAAACGATGTAAATCTTGATTTTAAACAAGACAAAATCTTTATTACAAGCAAAGGTACAGTACTTACAAATGATGTATTGTTAAATGCGGAAATGAAAAACCAATTAATTCCGCCATACATTGTGAATAACTTAAAAATCAAACTGGCAGATTTAAATGTAAATAAAATCACAGACACCTTAAGAGATATAGAAGCTGAAGCAACTAGAAATCAAAATATCAGCTCATCTACAAATATTCAACCATTTGATATTTCTCAAGTAATAATCCACAAAGCATTTATTGAAGCAGATAAAATCCAAGTAAGAAATATTAACGCAAAAAATTTCACAACAAATTTAAGCCTGAATAAAGAAGGACTTGCTGATGTTAAAGACTTTAAATTTAATATTGCAGAAGGTACAGTAACCGGAAACTTTAAACATAATCTAAATTCCCATAAAACAGACCTTGATATAACATTAAATAACGCAAATGCCCTCATAATGTCAGAAGCCTTATTTGATTTAAAAGGGCAAGTATATGGTTCAGTAGATGGCGGATTTAAACTTCACTGCACTGGAGATTCTCAAGAAGACTGTTTCAAAACACTATCTGGTGATGGTATATTCAAAATTGCAGATGGAAAAATGCCAAAACTTGGCTCTTTAGAATACTTATTAAAAGCAGGTAACTTGCTCAAAGGCGGATTTACAGGGCTATCAATTAACAGCCTTATTGATTTAATCACTCCATTGAAAACCGGTGATTTTGACAGCATATATGGCGATATTCACCTAAAAGACGGTATTGCAAATAATATAAATATATATTCAGACGGACATGATCTAAATATGTATATGACAGGATCATATAATCTGCTAACATCAATTGCCGATATGAAAATTTATGGAAGCCTTACTAAAAACATAACTACGGTATTCGGTAAAATTAAAAACGCATCTTTAAATACATTATTTAATACAATCCCAGGAATCAACGATGCAACAGAAAAATTGTTACTACAAGAAGATATTGGGAAAATTCCAAACATCAAAGATGCTACAAACATCTACAGAATATTTGCCGTTGACATCAACGGTGACATCAACGGCACAAATTATGTAAAAAGCTTCAAGTGGGTTAAATAATAACTACCATGGATATTCATCTTTAATTTCCCAACCATCAAGCATTATTAAAGCAGAGCAAGCATCTCCAGGGCTCCAATACCCACTACCAGATGCTTTTGGATTACAAGCACCCCAACCTGTACCTAGAATAGTAGTCCTATCATAATTATATTTTGGGAAATTATAATTATGGGGAACATAAGGTCTAAAAGTAGGATTAGCTTCTCGCCTATCTAATATAAAAGTAAACACATCCTTACCAACAAATGCAAATGCCGTCTTTGGGCTTCTTATATATACTTTTACACGTGTCACAGGTTCATATACACCACCATACCTAAAAAAAGCGTACGCTAAAGAATCTCCCCCTTTTACCACCATATATTGTGGACGTGTAGGATTTGCACTATTTGAAGCAATATTATAACCCAAGTAATACATAAGAGGTAGCCCTAAACATTTACTTCCAGATGTACAAGTTCCTGAATTTATTACTTTAACATATGGTTCAATATAAGTCTGAACCCACTTAGCTAGGTGATCCTGTTCATAATAACTCCAACCTGAAGGGTCTCCATAATCCGCTTTTGCTCTTTCTACTATTTGGTTTAATTCACTATATGCTTTTTTTACACTTGTTGCTGTTGCTTTCTTTTGATAATTTTGAATTAGTGCTGGTAAAGTTAAAGCTGCAACAACTCCTATTATCCCCAAAGTTATTAATACCTCTGCTAACGTAAATCCAAATTTGTCATTGCGAGACTTTTGTCGAAGCAATCCAGCTTTTATTTTTAATAATTGGCTGGATTCTTTCGGGCATGCACCCTCAGAATGACACCCTCTAAATCCTTGTGGAATAAGCCCTAAATTGCCCCCCCCCCGACAATTACATAGTCAGACAATTCTACACAATTATCTTTTAATTTGCAAGATTTTTGTGTCTGTTCTACTTGAAATCTTTTCATAATCAGCTCCTTTCTTTAATTTATTATAATTATAAAGTATCTTTTACATAAATTCAAGGGACAGGATCATAACCACCTTCATGATATGGGTGGCATTTGCAAATTCTTTTTATCCCAAGCCAACCGCCTTTTAAAACTCCATATTTTTCAATCGCTTGACGAGTATATTCAGAACATGTAGGATAAAACCGACATACTGCAGGCGTATGTTTTGAAATTTTCTGATATATTGATATTAAAAATAAAATTAATTTTTTCATATTACTGATCCATAGCATAAGATTCACCAATAGAATCTATTGCCTCAACTTTAATATCCGTAATCAATTCTGAATAAGAAATTACAACAATAGTCGGAATATGTCTTTCCAAAAGTTGATAAAGAGGTAAACGAATTCTTGGAGAACACAATATTACAGGCTGCTGCCCACATGCCTGATGAGCTCTCATTAATGTTGTAGCAGTTGTTTCAATCAATTCCTGAACCTGCATAGGATTCAACAAAAACATTGTACCTAACTCTGTTCTTTGACAACTGTCATCAAGAGTTTTTTCCCACTCTGGAGAAAGAGTTAACGCATATAAAACTTTGTCATCACCAACATTAGATAAACATATTTGACGTCCTAATGCAGCCCTTAATCTTTCTGATAAAATGTCAGGTTCTTTTGAAAATCTTGCGTAATCACAAAGTCTTTCAAATACAAATATAATATCTTTTATAGAAACTTTTTCTCTGATTAAGTTTACAAATATTTTTCTTAAGTCACTTGTAGAAATAATTGTAGGAACAAGGTCATTTACCAATGTAGGATCTTGAGAACGAACAAGTTCCATAAGCTTCAATACATCAGTTTTTGTCATAACTTCATCAACGTGTTTTCTTACACATTCTTGCAAGTGTGTAACAATTACGTCAGTTGAGTCAACGGCAGTAACAGACCGAGCTGTTTTTGCACCCTCAGGAGAAATCCAATAAGCCTGAGTTTGATATGTAGGATCAATACCGATTATTGCGTCTTGAGGAACTTCTTTTTTCATCGCATCCCATTGATCAGCAATAACCATTAATTTTCCAGGATAAACATATCCTGTTGCAACAGTATTTCCACGAATTGAAATCATATATTCATTAGCATCCAAAGCTGATGAATCCATGATTCTTATGTTTGGTAAAATATAACCTAATTCATCTGTAACTCTTTGACGTAAAGCAGCAATCTTAGCGAGCAATTGACCTTCTTGATCAGGGTCAGCAATTACAAGTAAGTTAGAACCAACCTGCAAACTTAAAACATCGACACCTAAACGCTCGTACATTCTGTTCGGGTTCACAAGATCCTGCATATTTTGACGAACATTTTCTAATTGTCCCAATTGAGATTGAACATCAGCATTGATTAAAGTAGAGAATCCTGCAATAAATAAACCTACTGCAAACATAAAGAATGGCAAAAATGGTAACCCTGTACCTTGCCAGAACCAAGTATGTCCTGTCACTGCTAAGAAAAATAAGAATATAGAAGCAAGGAACAATGCATTTGGTTTGCTTACAATTTGTCCTGTAACATCAGAACCTAAAGAATTAGCAGCAGATGAACGAGTCATAAATACACCTGCAGCAATAGACATTAATAATGAAGGTAATTGAGATGCAAGACCGTCACCAATAGTTAAAATTGTATATTTAGAAACTGCATCTGCAACAGGCATTTGGTTCATTAAACACCCGATACACAAACCGCCGATAATATTAATCAAAACAATGATGATACCAGCTATAGTATCCCCTTTTACGAATTTCATAGCACCATCCATGCTACCAAATAAGTTTGATTCTCTTTGTAAATCTTCACGTTTTTTAGTTGCTTCTTCTGGAGAAATTAATCCCGCATTGAAATCCGCGTCAATTGTCATTTGCTTACCAGGCATCGCATCTAAGGCGAAACGAGCAGCAACTTCAGCTATACGTTCAGCACCTTTTGTAATTACCATGAACTGAACAACTGTAATGATAAGAAAAATTACACCACCAACAATCATATTACCACCGGTAACGAATGTTCCGAAAGCATGAATAACCTCACCTGCTTCACCTTTTGACAAAATCAATCTAGTAGAAGCAATAGATAATACTAATCTAAACATTGTACCAATCAAAATAATTGATGGGAAAGATGCCAATTCCAATGTCTTTTTAACATACAAAGATATCATCAAAAGCACTACACCTAGTGCAATATTCAAACTTATACAAAAATTTACAACCCAGTTTGGAAGCTCAACAAGCAACAGAACAATAAGCAATAATACAAATATTGCCATAAAAACTTCACTTAAATTTGTTCCGCCTCCGCCTTGCGCTTGTTCCTGTGCCATTAAATTTCTTTTAAAGCCTCACTTATTACCGCCAACTGTGTTTCAATTGTAGCATCAATAACACCGTTTGTTGTAGTTACCATACAACCACCTTCCATTATTGATTCATCTGGTACAATTAAAACTTTTGCATCAAGTCCTACATTACTCATAACACTTGGAATTTCTGATTTTAGCAAAGAAACCTGAGCCGGATTGACTCTAAGAGTAATTTTTGTTTCTTCTTTTGATAATCCTTTCAAAATTTCCATTATATTATCTAGAATAATTGTAGGATCTTGCTGTAATTCTTTTTTAATAATTTTTTGTGCAATTTCAACGCTTATTTCTAAAATATCAGGAGCTATGTATTCAAATACCTCTTGTTTTGCGCCAGCAAATGATGTAATCGCATTTTTTACATCTGCAATATCAGCTTTTGCTTGCATTAATCCTTCTTGGTAACCTTCTTTTGCAGCAGCTTCTTTGATATTTTGAGCTTCTTCCCTTGCACGAGAAATAAGGTTTCTGTCATCAATTCTCCTGAAACCTCTTCTTCTATCACCACGTCTACGCTCTTGACGTTGTTTGAAATCTATATTATCAAGATTAAAAAGATCTATTTTTTCTTCTTCAATCTTGACTTCAGGCTCTTTTTGAACCTGCTCTTCTTTAATTTCCTCCACCGGTCTGCCGGACTTCTTTTTTATAATCATGATTAACTATATTATACACTATCCTCTAGGTGCGTGGCAATAATATTTGCAACTTTTGGAGAAATTTCATAGTAATCTCCCTCTAAAGCACTAAATACAAACCTTTTAACCTTTGCACGTTCGGTTCTTAATGTTTGTTCAAGTTGTGATTTATCTAAATATTGTGAAACATTTTGAATTTTTGAAATAATTTTAGAAGGAGTTATATTCTGATTTGCAAGAGGCAAATTAGTTTTAATTTCCTGAAGACATCTCAACGCAACACCAGGATCAACCTTTGTTCCTAAATCAGGCATTCCCATAAATTTTATGACAGATTGTGCATCTTCAGGATTAAATTTATTCAAAATTGTCTGAACTTTTTCCTGACGCATCTTTTGGAACAACATTGCTAAAGTTGCTAATTTCAACACTTTTGCATCTGCACCTAAAGGCATTGCTCCACTTCCAACAGGCACATTCCCTCCTTGAGGTACAGGAGGTGCAGGATTCCCAGCTGCTTGGGCTTGAGCCTGAGCTTGTTCTGCTTGAGCCTGTTGTTGCATCATTGCATCTATATTTGACTGACTTGCAGCTTTTTCCATTAACCCTTGATCAATCAAATTTTTATCTTTTAATTCAGAAATACAATCTAGGTAAGTCTTTTTTACATGATGCTCAATTAATTGCAAACATTGATCTTGTGGGAGTCCTTGATGAAATGCATTTTTTGCTATTTCAAAAATTGTATACGCAATTTTCTGCATAATTGGATCCCAATATTGTTGAGGGATTCCAGAACGAATCAAATCAACAGATTTATGAAAAGACCATTCTGCAATAATTTGCGTAATCATAACAGCCTGATCTAGATTAAAGCCTAAAGATTCATCATCATAAAGAGCTTGCCCTGCAACTGTGGAAAAATTCAATAAAGTATTAGCAACATAATTTTTTTGGTTATCATTAAAATCAGGCGGAATTAATTCTAGTGCCTGTTGAGCTAAATTTTGGGCGAACCCTTTGTAATCAAAACCTTGTATTGCCATTACTTATTTAACCTTGTTCAATCCAACTTTTTATCTTTTCACCAGCTTCATCATCATCAGCATTAGATAACTCTGCAGATAGATTAGATAATGTATCAGCTAACTGAGCTGGATTTTGTTCTTGAATATAACCTCTTTGTTGTTGTTCTACAAGTCCTTGTGCTAATTCAGACTGTCTTTCGGTTAATTGAGCAGCTCTTTGCGAAATATCTGATAATTGTTGTTCCTGTTGAGCAGTTTTTTGTCTCAACATTTCAACCTCACGTCGATTTGCTTCTTGAACTTGTTGAACTTTATTTGATACAGCTTTAAACACAATTATCAAGCCGATTGCACTTAATGCTATTGCAAGCCACCATGGATTACCGGTTTCATCAGGTTTTGGAAGGTTTGCAGGTCTATCTGAAGCTAAATATGGATCTGTTGAATCAGAAAATGCAATTGATACATTATCGGGATTAACTTTTGGACTTGCGGCTTTTGCAATCAATTCTTTTAGTTCTTCCAAAGTTGTATTTGCAGGAAGAGCATTTTTATCTAAAGTAACAGCTATTGAAATATCTTCTACAACACCCGGTTTAATATATTCATTTGTTTGAGTTTTTGTAACCCCATATTGAGTTTCTCTAGCTGTACGAGAATAATTTCGATTTTGAGAAGAATCAGAGGTTCCATTTGGAAGTCCATTCGGAAGATATACGCTTACTGCATTAACATTTTTATTAGAATCATTTGTTCTATCACCTAAACCTTCAGAAAAAGTCTGTTCTGTAACAGATGCTTTTCTATTAGGATCATAATCTATTGTATATTTCTCAACAGGTGCTTGACGCAAAAATGTACTTACTGTTGCAACATAATTTCCTTGACCAATTAATCTATCTAACTGTTGATTTACTTTTGTAGTCATATACTTATCATTTTCTTCCAAACGTTGAAGCATTTCATCTTCAGCATCCATAATACTATGATAAGTGTTACCGTTAGTATCAGTAATTGCAATATTTTCTGCAGTTAATCCTGTTACACTCCCTAATAAAAGATTTGTAATAGCTTTTACTTTAACTTGATCTAATCGAGTTTCTTTTTCTCCTTTTGCCAAAGTTATTTGTACAGTTGCTGTTACAGGTTTTTGCATTGAGGTAAACATTGTCTGTTCAGGAATTGAAATAAATACAGAAGCATTTTCAATACCTTTAATTCTTCTAATTAATCTTGATAATTCTCCATTAATTGCTCTTGATAATCTGATTTTTTTATCTTCTTTTGTTGATGTAAAATCACCTTTGTCAAAAATTTCAAGACCTACATTTTGGTCCATTAGCCCACTTTGTACTATTTGAATTAATGCTTGATCTCTATCAGTTGTATAGCAAGCTTTTCTACCAGTTTTACAATCACCTTTTTTCAAGTACAAAATTGATTTTGTACCATCTAATCTTCTACTTACTGCGATATCATATTTTGCAAGTAATGCTTGAATTTCAATAGCTTTACCGGCATTATCAGTAGTCAATAAATCTACATCAGCTTTTAATGGTTCTCCAGTAATTTCAGTTCCATTAGAGGGTTTACTTGATGAACTTACAATTCCTATAGTAACAAACAATGCCAATATTAATACTACAGCACCAATTACTCCATATAATAAAGGCTTATTCTCAAGTATTTTTTGAAAGTCCATTCTTCTCCCTCTTTACAAGCATTAATTATTTAATTTATTCCAAGTCTGTTTATCTATTATTTACTTATCTTATACCTGAATTTGCATAACTTTATCGTATGCTTGAATTACTTTACCTGTAAGCTGTGTTGCAACATTAATACTAATTTCTGATTTTGCCATAGCTGTCATTACATCGTGAATATCAACATTACCACTACCAGACATTACATCTTTTAACAAATTATCAGGAGCATTCAACTCTGTATTAAGATTTTCAACCAATCCTGACATTACTTGTTTAAAATCAGGAGATGCTTGATCTTCTACTCGCGAAATTCTAGCAGAAGGCATATTACCTATACCTGTATCCAACTTTGTATGTTGAATTCTACCTGCTAAATCATATTGCGGATAAAAGCTGTTATACATTATTGCCTGCCTTTCTATATCTATAATAGCGTATATTTTTAAAATTTATACACATAACAGGCAAAAATCATCCAAATTCAGTAGAAAAATCACTAAATTTAAACTAAATTTACTACCTGTCTTGCATGGCTTTAATGATTTTCAACAAAAAATCAAGATTTATTTAATCTTCTTCCAATTCTCTTCTAATATCATCTACTGTCACATGAAGAATTGGTGAATTTTCATCTTTTCGCAAAACTACATTTGTAATTCCAGATTGTACTATAAATCTTTTACACAAAATGCAAATAAAATTGTGTCCCCAAATATACATTGTAGCACCTTTGCATCTATCTTGCCCTGCTTGAATTATAGCGTTTTGTTCTGCATGAATTGATCTACAAGTTTCATATCTTGTTCCTGATGGAATATTATGTTTAATCCTATAACATTCGCCTCTTTCATAACAAGATTCAACTTTCGATGGAGTTCCATTATAACCTGTTGCCTTAATTTTTTTATCATCACCTACAATTACAGCACCAACTTGTGCTCTTATACAATTAGATCTGCTTGCACAGGTCTTTGCCAAGTCTAAAAAATAATCTTCCCATGATTTAATTTCCATATTCTTTCCTCCGTCATTATTCTAGTATAAAATAATACCCCTTGCAAATAATCTTTTATATTATATTATGAGGTTATGCTTAATCTATTTAAGAGAGGCTCATTGAAAACTATTGATAAAGTTTCTTTAGACAAAGAAATTGAAAATTATAGTTTGAGCGGTGTTACAGGTGATGAAAAAGGATTAATAATTTCTCTTACATCTTTCCCCCAAAGAATGTATGAAATTCACTATACTCTTTATTCATTACTCACACAGACCGTAAAACCTGCAAAAGTTATTCTATGGTTAGGAATAGAACAATTTCCAAATAAAGAAAAAGATATTCCTGAAAAAGTTTTAAAACTAAAAGAAAATGGACTGACAATAGGCTGGTACAAAAATCTTCGTTCTTATACCAAATTAATTCCAACATTAACAAATTATCCAAATAATACTATTGTCACTGCAGATGATGATATTTATTATGAAAATGATTGGCTTGAAAAATTGATCAAAAGCTATGAAGAAAATAAAGATTGCATTATCTGCCATAGAGCACATAGAGTTAAAATAAAAAAAGATGCTCTTGCTCCTTATAAAAAATGGCCTAAAAAAATAAAAGGCGGAAAAGCTTCTTATATGAATTTCTTAACAGGAGTAGGCGGTGTTTTATACCCTCCAAACTGTTTATACAAAGATATTTTAAATGAAGAACTATTTATGGAATTAGCACCAAAAGCAGATGACGTATGGTTTTGGGCTATGGCTGTTTTAAATCATACAAAAATTCTTGTAGTTAAAGATTGGATTAGAGAATTAACATATGTTAACCCCGAAAGAGAAAGAGGGTTAACAAATGAAATTACATTATTTTCATCTAACAAAAAGGGCGGAAATGATTTACAAATCGAAAACGTTATAAACCATTATCCGCAAATATTAGAAATTTTAAAAGAAAAAATTTAAAATTTTAATTATTGTCTGTAATTTCTGATACCAGTTGTAATCATAGCAATACCATATTTATCACAAACTTCAATAAGTTTCTGATCTTTTATTGCTCCTCCTGGTTGAATTATTAAGCTTATTCTTCCTTGAATTGCAGAATAAATACAGTCCTCGGCAGGCAAAAAAGAATCTGAAGCCAATACAGCTTCTTTTGAGCCATCACAAGCATAATTCAAAGCCCATTCTACTGCTGACAAAGCATTTGTTTGTCCTTGAGCAATAGCAACTGATTTAAAATCTCGAGCGATTACAACGGAATTAGTCTTAGCATGTTTAACAACTTTCCAAGCAAAAATTGCATCTTCAATTTGTTCAGCTGTTGGTTTTTCTCTTGTTACAACTTTAAACATATCTTTATCTAATTCACTATTATTTCTATCTTGAACTAAAGCTCCAAAAGGCGTCAATATTACTTCTTCAACTGTTAATCTTCTATAATCCTTTAATGGAGTATTTAATTTTACAAGCTTAATTTCTGAATTATCACTAAATAGTTCTAAAGCTTTTTCATCATAATCAGGAGCAACAACAACTTCTACAGCCATTGAATTTAAGTGTTTAGCAACTTCCTCATCAACTGTTTTTGAAAAACCAACAGTTCCATAAAAAGAACTTACAGGATCGCAATCAAAAGCTTTTGTATAAGCTTCATATAAAGATCTGCCTAATGCAACTCCACAAGGTTTTGTATGACGAATAATTGAAACACAGTTAACATCATAAAACTCACTTATCAAATTAGTAGCTTCTGTGACATTTAAAATATCATTAAATGTTAATTCTTTACCATTTACAATTTCGTAATCAACCATTCTGTCTGTTTTATAAATAGCACCTTTTTGATGAGGATTTTCTCCATATTTCATATCTTTTAATTTTTCAAAATTAAAAGTCTTAAATGGTTTTTCACCTGTTTGTTCTGCTAATTTTGAACAAATTAATCTATCATAATTTGCTGTAAAATTAAAAGCTTTAACTGCTAATTTTAACCTGCCAAAATCATTTGCATTTAATGCTACATAATAATCGACTTTATCAACTATTACTGTTACGTTTTTATAATTTTTAGCTCCTGCTCTTAATATTGCAACACCTGCAATATCAATTTTACTAAGAACTTCATCTGCATCTGCTGATTCAAATGAAATTTTTTCAAATGGACAAACATTCACTACTACCATATCAAAAGATTTAATAGCAAGTCTTTCTAATTCATTTAATTCTCGAGAATCAGAACTATTAGCTAAAATACCAGCAAGAATAGTTTCGTTCATTGCTGCAAAATCTTTTGATAAAAAACCTAATGAATTTGAAAATTCAGCAATATCTATTACATCAACATCCGCACCTTTCAAAAATTCATAGGTATCTCCACCTGCAACAATCTCATAATCAAACTTTTCTACTAAATTTTTAGCGAAATCAATTAACCCAACTTTGTCATACACACTAATAAAAGCACGTCTTTTCATATACTACCCTCAATTTCAATATAATTTTTTATTATAACACTATTATAAAAAATTGATATTTTCTTAGCATTTCGTAACTATTCGTTGATTTTCTTGAAATTATTTCTTTGCTATATTATAATTAATCAATGAAAGAGGGTAATGATGGTAAGTAATAGAATAACAGAAGGCGTAGGGAAAAAGATAGTTGAAGCCTTAAAAAAACAATCAGATATCGAAATTCAAAATGTTGTAGAAAATCCTGTACCTGTTGTTGACGAGCAACAAGCTTTAAATAATGAGCCAGAAATAGAGTACACAACAGAACAAGAGGATAATTTTGATGCTCAATCAAATCAAGATGAACAAGTTGAATTTGAACAAAATGAACAATTTGAATCTGAAAATGATTTTTCTAATCAAACTATCCAATCTTTTACACAACCATCAATACTCACTCCACCTCCAATTATGGAAAAAGATAATTTTGCAAGCGATTTAGAAGGTTTTGAAATTCCTACAAATATTGCCGTTTTAAAACAATTAATCAACCAACTCCCAGCTGGAGTTTCAAAACAAACCGGTGCACAAATTATCAAACAAACAATGGAAGCCCTTGGTATTTCAATGAAAAGCGTTCTTCAAGAAGCTCAACAAGTACAGGAAAGCCTCAACAATTCAGCAAGAGAATGCCAAACTTCCATAATGGAATATAAAAAACAAATTAATGTACTTGAAAAACAATCTCATAAACTGCAAAGGCAATATGCAGCTCTAAATGATATAATAAGTTTATTTATTCAAACAAATATCTAAAAAAACGGCTTTTAAAAGCCGTTTTTTTATCTATATGTAAATGAACTTTGAATATTTTTATCAATCATACCCAGACAAGATTGATATTCTGCATCTATCATCTTTAACCTAGATTGATATTGCAACATTTGCATATCCAATTTCTGTTCCAAAACCTTTAATTTCGCTTGCCGTTGCTGAAGCATTTTTGTAGTTGGGGACTCTGGATCATAATCATTACCAACTTGCATCAAATCACTTACAGATTGAGACAAACCCATTTTCGTCTGAGTAATTAACTGGATTTTATATTCCAAGTCCAATCTTTGTTGTTGAAGATATAATAATCTGATTTGTGAGGTAATTAATCCCATTTTTATCTACCTTTACCTTGTTTCATTGAGGTGACTACCCCTCAAGAAAGTGTGCTGATTATTTTCTGCAATCAGCTGTTCCATTTTTTGAAACTGATGACGGTGATAATTTAATCTGTATTGTGCCATCTTTCGTTTCTTATTCATTGTTAAGAATTCTTTTATTCCTTCAACAAATGAATTTGACATAGCTTTTATAGGATTTTTCCTTATCAGGAAATTTTTTGAATATAATAAGAAGTCTATTAATCTTTTTATATTCATTTCTAAAGTATCACGAAGCATTTTTCTCCTTACACTTTAGACCTACATGTATATTAAAACAATCTACACTCAAATATTGCCATGCAAATGGATATTTGCTTAACATGTCTTAATCTTTTGTAGTCTATAGTTATTCATTCTTTTTCTATAACGGATAAATTGATTAAAAACTTTAACTAAAATAAAAAACTTGTAAAAAAATTTTACAAGTTTTGAATAGCTTTACTATCACCATCGATAGATTCTTTAAGCATCTTTTTAACAACATCGCCCTGTGTATCGAGCATCTTACAAACTGTTTCAATATTTCGGACTTTATTTGATAATATAGTATCAGCATTAGCTGTAATATTACCTGTTACATTTTGATAAGCAGCTAAAGCAGCAGAAGAAGTACCTTGCATCAAGTTTCCCATAACAATTGCAGGCAAACCATATTCCCCTAAATAAGGAGCAGCAGCTTGCATAATACCACCCCAACCAGAAATTACACCGGCGATAGGTAATACTATATTCTTCATTGAAAAACCATAGCCATTAGCAGCACCAAGGCCATAAGCAGCAGCACTTGCTACATCTGCAATACCTCCAACACCTGATGCATAACCAGTAGCTACACCAGATTCAGTTCCCCATCCACTTACAATTGATGAAGCTGCACCTGTGGCATAACCATCTAACCCCCAAGATACAGGAGCTGCTCCTGATGGGAAACCTGAATAATTATATAAGGAATCTATCCCGTAAGAAGATCCTCCATTAAATTTTGAAGCATAAGAAGTCCCCGGAATATTCATAGATTCAGAAGCACCAAATACAGTTGCAAATGAAGATGGTGCAAACAAACTTGCTAAATTATATAAAAAACCACCAGTTGCACCAAAACCGGAACCTAGCCCATTACCAGAAACTGTTAAATCTCTTAATTGATCATAAGTTTCCCATAATTGAGCTTTTGCATCACCACTTGCTGAACCAAATTTATTTGCTATTACTAGATAACTATCATTTTTATAAGCCATTTGAACCTCTTATATATTATTCGAATGTTTTGAATGTAGATTCGATATTCTTTTCAATAACTTTTTTAACAGCTTCCATTTCTGTTTGTAAAGCTTCTTGTTCTGTATCTAACTGTCTTAATCTTAATTCAAGAGTTCTATCTTGTTCTTGGATTTTTTCTGTTTTTGCATTGATATCTGCAATTTTCTTTTCGTATACTTGCATATCATAATTATATTGATTCATTGCATCATTATATGCATTTTCATCAGTTATAGTTTCTGTATTCAAAGCATAAGTTGCTGTAGAATCTTCAAATCTAATTGATTGAGGACGACCTGAATCATCTAAATCTACAAAAGCTTTTTCTGTAGTTTCGATTTTTGTTTTTACATTTTCTGCATAATATGAAGTTAGTTTCCCTTGATTTTCTGTAGGTTTTGTAGGATCAGGAGCTGTAATAGCTGCAGAAGTTAAATCTTCTAATGAAGCAAAATAAGTTCTTCCTTGATATTGCCAAGTATAGATATTATCAGAAGATGCAATATTTTCATCAGGGAACTGTTCACAAATTTCTTCATAAGCAGCTTTTTGGTTCGGATCAGTCGGATCATATTTTGAGACTTCACAGTTCCCTACATATGTTGGAACTCCAGATTCAACTGAATAATTTTTAGCATCACCAGTACCAGCAACTGCCTTATCCAGTTCAGTTTTTGTTGTAAATTTCATACTACCATCAGTATCAGTATATACAAACAAATTATCTAAATCCTCATTTTTTAAATCAGGATAATCTTCACATATTTTTTCAAAATTATCTCTTTGATCTTTATTTAACGGATCATATTTATTAACAGTGTTACCACCTACTGTATATGTATCACTAGCACCATCATAAGCAACATCACCCTGTACGATATTACCAGATGATCCTTTAGTATCTAAAACAACTTGAGGATTTGCTTTATTTGTCCTAATTCCAGTATATACATCTGAATAATGATAATGAGTCACAATATAATTATAATTAGGGTCATCTGTAATCTCTGTCATACTAGTAATTGTTTCATCATAAGTTCCCTCAGTATATGAATACTGTGTTGTAGTATAATCCTGTGTACTAGGAGCTGTTGGAACTTCAAGAGCTAAAAGTTCATTAAAAGTATTAGCACTTTGATTTGCTAGTGCTGTACGTGCCTGATTTATCTGTTGACCTTCATATTCAACGTTAGTTTTTCTAGCTGTTAAACCTAAATATCTTGCTTGTGAAGCTGCCATACCCATAGGGCTACTCTCCTCTTAAAATTACTACCTTACAATTAGTCTTATAATAATGTTTCAAAAAAAGTCAACATTACTATAAAAATTATACGGTATTAATTTAAAAATATATATAGAAATAGTTGTAAAATCATACATTTGAATGATAAAAATTTGAATATTTCGCATAAAAAAAGTAGAGTCCTAAAAAGGACTCTACTTTTTATTAAACAAAACTATTCTTCTGTCTGTTCCGAATCATTTGAACCGATTTTTTCTTCATTTACGGTTAAAGCAATACGTTTATCAGTAGGATTAAATTTCAAAATATAAGTATCTATTTTATCACCTACTTGCAAAATGCATTCTTTTTGGTTTTGTAATTCAACAACTTCTGCATGAGGTAAAAGAGCTTCAACACCAGGGAACACTTCTACAAAAGCTCCAAAATGTTTAATTCTTGTAATTGTACCTTCTACCTTATCGCCTTCTTTAATTTGTTTTTCTGCTTCTAACCATGGATCAGGTTCTAAGTTTTTCAAACTTAAAGATACTCTTTGTTTATCATGATCAACGGCAATTACTTCAACATCAATTTTATCACCAACATTCAAAATATCAGTAGGATGATCAATCCATCTCCAAGATAATTGAGAAAGTGGTAATAAACCATCAATACCGCCTAAATCAATAAAAGCACCAAAATCAGTAATTCTCACAACATCACCTTTTACAATTTGACCAGGTTCAATTTGAGAGAAAACATTTTTTCTTGCTTCTACTGCACTATCTTCATAAACTTTTTTATTTGAAAGAATGAAATTATTTTGTTGAGGATCCAGAGTTAAAATTTTCAACTCAATTTTTCCGCCAACTTCTAATTCATTTTCTTTAACTCTTAATTGAGAAGAAGGAACAAAACCTCTAACACCTGAAATATCTACTAAAACACCACCCTTAACAATACCTGCAATTGTGCCAAGAATTGTTTCATCAGCTTCTTTAGCTTTTTCAAGTTCTTTCCAAGCATAAGCAAGATCAACTTTCTTTCTTGAAAGTAAGAATTTTCCATCTTCATCTTCTTCTCTAATGATTAAGAATTCATATTCTTCACCTTTTTTGAACTTGTCTTCAACATTTTCATCTTTATCAACAGCTTCACGAGTTGGAACAACTGCTATAGTTTTAGCGCCAATGTCTACCATTACTCCTTGACTGTCATAACCACAAACGATGCCTTTTACTAAATCACCTTTTTGAAACTTGTAATCATATTGTTTCAATAATTCTTCAAAATCTAACTCACTTGATGTCATTTTTACTCCAATTGTCATACGACACTAATCTGTTACTATTGTGACTATTGTAGCAAATTATTAAAAATTTGTAAAGATTTTTGTAAATTCTTTTAACAATTTTAATAGCACAATACACGTGAGATGTTACCCTCTCACGTGTCATATATGCTTACGAGTTCTATGCTTTCAGAGATTTTATTAACTCTGAAATAGTATTTTCTTGAATTTCAATCTCTGAAATTCTTGCTTTTGTTTGTTCTATTAGCTCTTTAGGGGCATTTGCAACAAACTTAGGGTTATTAATTCTGCCTAATAGAGATTTCTTTTCAGCAGTAAGTTTGTCCAATTTCTTTTGCTGACGAGCTACTTCAGCATCCAAATCAATTAAATCTGCAAGAGGTAATATAATTTTTGAAGCAGAAACAACTGCTGTAGCACTCTTTGGAGGTACTGGAGCATTCATATCTGCATAAGAAATATTTTCAACTCTTGCTAGACGTTTAATATAAGCTTCAATTTCTTCGAAAATTGGTTTTTCATCTTTTTCAGCTCTGATTTCGATATCACATTTAATTGAAGGTGAAATATTGAAACTTTGACGAACATTACGCAATGATGTAATTGTTTCAAATACAAGTTCCATTTCTTGAGCTTCTTTAGAAAATTCCAATTCTTCTTTGAATGTTGGAAATTCAGCAACAATTAAAGCTTTAGTTTCAGTTTCTTTTGGTATTAATTGCCATACTCTTTCAGTAATATGAGGCATTACAGGGTGTAACATTCTCAATGACATATCAAGAACATATCTCAATACACGCTGCGTATTTGCTTTTAACCCAGCATCTTGAAGTTGAATTTTAGCAATTTCAACATACCAATCGCAATATGAATTCCAGAAGAAATCATATAATACGTGAGCAACTTCACCGATTCTGAATTCTTTAATATTATCATTTACTTCTTTTGCTGTTTTATTTAACTTATCCAAAATCCATTTATCAGCAATTGTCAAATTATCAAAATCAATATCTTTATTATCAACACCATCAAGATTCATCAATACAAACCTTGAAGCATTCCAGATTTTATTAGCAAAGTTTCTGCCATATTCAAATCTTTCTTCACTCATTTTGATATCTTGACCGCCATATGTACATAAAGAAGTCATTGTAAATCTTAGAGCATCACAACCGTATTTATCAATAATTTTAACAGGATCAATTGTATTGCCTTTAGATTTAGACATCTTTTGACCTTTTTCATCTCTGATAAGACCGTGAATATATACAGTTGAGAATGGAGCTTTTCCTGTAAATTCCAATCCCATTGTAATCATTCTTGCAACCCAGAAGAAAATAATATCAAAACCAGTCACAAGAGTAGTTGTAGGATAGAATTTTTTGAAATCCTCGCTTTCAGTATTTGGCCAACCCATAGTAGAAAATGGCCATAATCCAGATGAGAACCAAGTATCAAGCACATCTGAATCTTGTGTATAATTTTCTGGATCAGGATTTTCTTTTGCAACAACCATTTCACCAGTTTCATTATGATAATAAGCTGGAATTTGGTGTCCCCACCATAATTGACGAGAAATACACCAATCACGAATATTTTCCATCCAACCTAAATAGTTCTTTTCCCATCTATCAGGAACAAATTTTATTCTACCGTCTTTAACAGCTGCAATAGCTTCTTTTGCAAGAGGTTCCATTTTAACAAACCACTGTTCAGAAAGTAACGGTTCAATAGTAGTACCACAACGTTGACATTTCCCAACATTATGTTCGTGATCTCTTGTTCTTAATAAGAAATTATTATATGAAAGCATTCCAATAATTTTTTCTCTAGCTTCATATCTATCAAGTCCGTGCAATTCTTGAGGGACTTGACCACAAGCTTTCATAGTACCGTCATTGTTGATAACCCAAATAGGAGCTAATCCATGACGTTTTCCAACTTCAAAGTCATTTGGATCGTGCGCTGGAGTGATTTTTACTGCACCTGTTCCAAAATTCTTATCAACATATTCATCTGCGATAATAGGAATTTCTCTACCTGAAAGCGGAATAATAACAGTTTTTCCAATTAATTCCGAATATTTATGATCTGATGGGTGAACAGCAATTGCAACATCCCCAAAAATTGTTTCAGGACGAGTAGTAGCAACAATAATTGCCCCACTTTCACCTTTTAATGGATAAGAAATTTCCCACATATGTCCTTGTTCTGTTGCATATTCTGTTTCAACATCAGAAATCGCACTATTACAACGAGGGCACCAATTTACAATATATTTTCCTTTATAAATTAAACCTTTTTCGTAAAGTCTTACAAAAACTTCTTTTACAGCATCAGAACAACCTTTATCAAATGTAAAACGTTCTCTTGAGCGATCAAAAGAAGCACCCAAGCGTTTACATTGGTCTAAAATTGCAGACTTATGTTCATTAGCCCATTTCCAAGTTTCTTCCAAAAATTTTTCACGGCCTAAGTCGTAACGAGAAAGACCTTTTTCACGAAGCATTTTCTCAACAACATTTTGAGTTGCAATTCCAGCATGATCTGTACCTGGTAACCAAAGAGTTTCATAACCTGCCATTCTATGATAACGAGTTAGAATATCTTGCAAAGTTTCATCCAATGCGTGTCCCATATGCAAAACACCAGTAACATTTGGCGGTGGAATTACAATTGAATATGGTGGTTTTTGGCTTTTTGCATCAGCCTTAAAAAACTCGCCTTCTTCCCAAAACTTATAAATACTATCTTCAGTTTCTTTGGGGTCATAAACTGTAGGTAAATCTTCAATTTTAGTTGCTGTCATATAAAAATCCCTCTTATTTTTTATCGCATATTATAAAAATATCACAAAAAAAAGAGAGCGTAAATACTACGCTCTCTTTTCTACAAGAAAATTTCTATGCTTTTGGAATAGAATTAGCAATAATTTCCATTTCTTCCAAAGATGCATATACTGCATGGCAGCCACAATCTACATACAAGATTTGACCTGTTGTACCGGTAGACAAGTCAGAAGCTAAGTATAAGCCAGCTTTACCAACATCTTCCAATGAAACATTTCTGCCAAGAGGAGCTTTTGCAACAGCAGCTTTAAGCATTTTATCAAATCCTGAAATACCTTTCGCTGCAAGAGTTTTAACAGCACCTGCAGAAATACAGTTAACTCTAACACCTTTCTTACCTAAATCAGCAGCTAAGTATCTCATTGAAGATTCTAATGCAGCTTTTGCAACACCCATTACGTTGTAATTTGCAACAACATATTCAGATCCTAAGTATGTTAAAGCAAATACTGAAGCGCCTTCATTTAAAATAGGTTCAGCATGCTTACATAATGAAATTAATGAATAAGCACTTACACCTAATGCTAAATCCCAACCAGCTTTTGATGTATCAATAAATCTGCCTTGTAAATCTTCTTTAGCAGCAAAAGCAACAGCATGGATTACAAAGTCTAATTTACCATATACTCTTTCACATTCTTTAAATACAGCTGCAACTTCATCTTCTTTTGTTACATCACAACTCATAATAACTTTAGCATTCATATCTTCAGCCAAAGGTCTTACACGTTTTTCCATTGCTTCACCAGCATATGTAAAAGCAATATCAGCACCAGCTTCAAATAATTGTTTTGCGATAGCATAGGCAATTCCATGAGTATTTGATACTCCGAAAATAACACCTTTTTTACCTTCCATTAGTTTCATAATTATTTCTCCCTCTTTAAATGAACTAAAATACTAGATTAATTCTAGCAAAAAAATATTATTAAAGCAAACATTTTAAATTGTTAACAATTGTAACAACATGCAAACATGCTGAAATCAAGTGAAACAGGAAGTTTTTATATATTTAAGAGAGATTAACAAGCAGGAGAGCTATGAGCGTTTCAAACGTATACAATCAAAGCAAAATAAACGCAATAAAGCTTAACCTTGGTGTCCAAGCCAAGAAAGCTTCTGCGAACAAACCTGCATATATGCAAATGACAGGCTCTATTTTTGATGCACCTGGTGTCAAAAATTCAGCAACTGCTACAGCAAATTCTCTTAACGACTTAAACACAAGTAAGAGTTTAAGTGAACTTAACGCATCAGGGGAAACAACAGGAAGCAGCAAATCTTCAACTGAAGATATTAAATCTATTGATAATGCTGCTGACGGCAAAGCTGCTGCTGCTAGTGCTGAAAGCAGTGCAGATGAAGTTGAAAGCTTAACAAAAGACACTCAAAATGATCAAAAAACTGTTGAAAAATTTGATTCTGATGCTCAAAAATTAGATAAAAAAATAGAAAAAGACGACAAAAAATTCCAAACACAATTAAAAAAACAAGAAAATGATTTAAAAAAAGATAATCAAAAATTACAAAAACTAGTAAAAGAAACAGAAGAAGCACAAACAGAAGTCGAAAATGCGCAAAACGAATTGGATTCATTACTAGGCTCTGCATCTTTTTCTATAAATAGAGATCCTAATAGTGGAGAAACATCAAATCCAAATCAAGATAGAATTAACGAATTACAAACTATAATTGGTGCGAATGTAACTCTACTTCAAAGCAATGGACAACAAATTTATTCATTACAAAGAAGTTCATCTAGAACAATAACAAAAATGAATAAAACAAATGCTAATTATATAAAAGTAAACCAACAAAATTCTAAAGCAATAACTCAAAATCAATCTAAGACAGACAAAGTTATAGAAACTGCAACAACAATTGAACAGATTAGTGCATTAGTTTCTCAAACAGGTCAAGCTGTAAATTATGCAGGTAAAGGGCTTGTAGCTTTAGGTGCTACAATGAGTTCAAATCCATTCACTGCTGCAGTTGGTGCAGCATTAATTTCAACAGGTAATGTAATGCAAAAAGTCGGTACAGTTGTCAACATGGTAGGCAACTATGGTCAAATGGCTGCAAATGTAACTAAAACAGCTGCATATGCTGCAGATGGGAACTTAGCAGGGGCTCTAACAAGTGCAGCAAGCGCTGTTCAAACAGGAGCAGCAGCAGTAAAATCTACAAAAGATTTAGGTAATACATTTGAGAAAATAAATGAACAAGCAAATCAAGCAACACAAAAATTAACAGCAGATAGATTAGCAAGACAAACAGTCAACGATACCATCGAGAAAGAAGGGATGGAAGGTCTTGGAGGCATGAGCACTAAACAAGCAAGGAAATCTACAGCCGCAAAACTTCAAGCCCAAATGGCAAATGGAACAATTTCTACAGATGCAAAATGGGCAAAAGGACAATTAAATGACTTATCAGAACAATTAACAAGTGTTTCTCCTAATGGTACAAGTATTGCTCAACAGGCATTAAATAACAGCAAAACTCAATTCGCTGATGCCGTTACATCTGCAGGCGGAACAATAAAAGACGGTGTTGTTGGCGGACTTGATAAAAAAGCAAAAAAAGCAATAAATGAGCAAGTTAAAACAGGATTTACTAACACTGCAACAAATACAGTCAAATCAAGCAAAAAATTTGACTGGGGCAAATTAGCAAATGGCTTACAATCTACAGCTGCAAAACTAGGTTCTCAAAACACTCAACAAACACCAACTACAGCAAATAAAGGTCCTGCACCTCAATGGGATTTAAGCCAAGATAGCAGATTCCAAAAAATATACAATTCAAATAGACGTTATGCATAAAAAAAAGAGTTTAACAATATTGTTAAACTCTTTTTTTTATCATTTTTATAATTAATTCATATAAGATAAATCATTAGCCTTATTTCTTGCAGCTGTTTGTTCTTCTAACATTATGTTCATATATAATATTTTATTTGCAGTTGCTTGATCAAGATTTATAAATTCTGCACCTGCTCGTCTATCACTTGCTGATACAATTTTTACATCAGCATTAATATTTAGGTCTCCATATGAAATTTGAACAGGAACAACATCTCCAACTTTTAAATCATTGTGATGTGTCACAGCAATTCCGCCTCTTGATATATCTAATAATGAATCTATTTGAGAATTATCTGCTAAATGAACAGGATTTTTGTTATCATTAGTACTAAATCTCATATATTGACGTTTATCAATAGAGTTAACATTATAATCCACAACTCTTTGTTTATAAGCATATTTTCCCATATCTTCATCTGAAATATCAGTATCGGTATCAGAATCGGTATCAACATCAGAATCTGTGTCAACATCGGTATCTGTATCGACATCGGTATCTGTATCTACATCGGTATCTGTATCTACATCAGTATCTGTATCTACATCAGTATCTGTGTCAACATCAGTATCTGTGTCAACATCAGTATCTGTGTCAACATCGGTATCTGTATCTACATCAGAATCTGTGTCAACATCGGTGTCTGTATCTACATCGGTATCTGTATCAACATCGGTATCGGTATCAACATCGGTATCTGTATCGACATCAGTATCTGTGTCAACATCGGTATCTGTATCGACATCGGTATCTGTATCGACATCGGTATCTGTATCGACATCAGTATCTGTGTCAACATCGGTATCTGTATCGACATCGGTATCTGTGTCAACATCGGTATCTGTATCAATATCGGTATCTGTATCGGTATCGATATCAGTATCTGTATCAGTGTCGGTATCAATATCTGTATCTGTATCCGTATCGGTATCAATATCGGTATCCGTATCAGTATCAATATCACTGTCTGTATCCGTATCGGTATCAATATCTGTATCAGTATCAGTGTCGGTATCTGTATCTAAATCAGTATCAGTATCGGTATCGGTATCAGTGTCTGTATCCGTATCAGTATCACTATCACTATCGGTATCAATAGGATCATCATAATAATAATTTCTTTCATCCTCATCTCTACCAATAGCTGTTACATCCTCAGGTCTTACAGGCTTTGCTACTATTTCAATATCATTACCTTCTACTGGTTTTGTTCTGTCATCTTCCTCTGTATAAAAACCATCTTTTCCTTGAGATATATGTTTACCATCAACATATACATTATCAGAAGTAATAGTTAATTTACCATCATCCTGTAATCTTCCATTCTCAACCGTAACTTTTGAATCTGCTAATGATGGATCAATTCTTGTTCCTTTATTTATATCTAATGCAGTCAAGTCAACATTTTTAGGTTTTATATTACCATTTGGTCCATAATAATCTTGAGGAGTATAAGGTACTGATCCTAAATTTTCGATATTTAATTCTGCACCTCTTGTAACAACTTTTATATCTTTAGCCGCTGTAATTTCTCTAATATTTGTATTACCAGAAAACTCTGCATTAATATTACCTTCTCTAGATATCATTGTACAAACATTTGTTTGTGTATATTTATCGTCTAGACCTTTAATATTAATATCATTTATTGCTAATACGTCCATTCCACCATTTTTATCAGTTTGGTTGAATGTTAATTTATTATCAGAAGTCCCAATCTTATCACTTGAAATCATTGAAATTGAAGTTCCTTCAACATTTGCAAGTGAAGAATCTGAAGATGCATTCAATAATGATCCTGATTTTCCATTTTCATCATAATCTGAAATTAATATGACACGACCATCAGCTTTAATTCTGTCAATATTCATATCAGAACCGCGACTTGCCATATTGATTACATAATTATTTCCTGATCCTTTAGTATCAGTTGTAGTTGCTTTAATTTTGCCACCTACATTGATATTAATAGATTTATTAAAATCTCTTGAATTAGGATCAACACCTGTACATGCGCCATCTGCACAATTTCCTGCACCTTGTCCAATTGTACCATCTTTAACTTCAATATTTAAGTTTTTATCAGCTTTAATTAAATTAGCAGTAGTTCCATAATTTAATAAGCTACCATTATCAATTTTTATATTAACATCACCAGTTGAAGTTAAATAATCTTTACCAGTTTTGTCACCAAGTACAACATTAGAATTTTTATTATTTATATTAATTCCATTTGCACTTACATTTCCTAATACATTGATACCTTCTGCTCCAGTATTATTAATAGTCACAGAATTTGTACTATTTGAAACCAAGGCACCGTTTGCAACTTTTACACCATTTTTACCTGTATTTGTAATAGTTGTATTTCCATATGAATTGTTAATTTTACCATTTACAACAATGCCCTCATTACCGGAATTTGTAACTAACAATTCACCATTTTTATTATTTAATAATCCAGTAGAAGCAATTAAAACTCCAGATCCAGTATTATCAACTGATAATTTGCCGTTTTGATTAATCAATGATCCAGAAATATTTACTGCACCATTATTATTTACAAGCAATGTATCACCATTACCATTAATTGAGCTTCCTGAGATATTAATACCTTTAGAACCAGTATTTGTAATTTCAATATTACCTTTACCGAAATTTTTCATGGATCCTGCAATATTAGTACCACCATCGCTTCCATATGATTTTATTACAATACTGCCATTATCATTTGAAAAACCGTTTGCTGGATTTAGATTATCTGTATTTACAAGCTTGTTAAATAAATTTTCGGCCTGCATATTTGAAAGGATTTTTGTAGAATCTTTTACCCCAGCCATCATAAGTGCACTATCAGTAATATTTACATTAGCAGCGTTAATATCAATTGCATTTCTTGCTAAAACTTTTCCGTCAATTTGGACAGTACCAGTACCAGGTACACTTAGTCTTGATTCATAATCATGGATTAAAGAAGGTCTTGAAAGGTCACTTTTATATTTTTCATATGCTTGACTGTCAGGTGTCATAACTGACAAAGAGCCAACATTTAAAACACCGCTAGAACCAACCAACATACCATTTGGAGATACAAATACAACATTCCCATTTGTAAATTCGCCACTTTTATTTACAGAATTTACAATACCTTGGATATTAATTTGATTATCAACTAAGTTTACAAATGTAGAAATATCTTGACCACTTGTAGCATTATGGAATATTAAATTTGCAATATCACCAGCACTTAATTCAAAATCATGATATTTTCTAAAACCAATATCCCCATTTATTGCAGATGGATCAATATTATAAATACCATTATTTCCTTCTATACCGGAAATATTAGTCGCAACTACCTGCAAACAAAATGATTGTTGTAAAAAGAAACAAAAGGTCAAGGCAGATGCTACAACTTTTCTTTTTCCAGCTTTAACCCTAATCATATGTATTTTATCCTTTCAATTTTTCTTAATCCAAATTTTACTATTTAACTACTTAGCTAGTCTTATTATATTAACAAGAGAGTATGCATTTTTCTATTCATTATTACAAATAATTAATAATTACGCATAATTAGATTTAGATATAAAATTGAAAAAGATTTTTTGTTGCTAGTATATTAACAATTGTAAATAAGCATTTCTATTGTTCTTTTCTTTTCATAATTGTTGTTGCTAACCACCAATAACAAATATAAAAAACGAACATTAATGACAACATTTCTGCTAATGCCGGTAATTTTATAAACTTGTTAAAAACTACAAACAAAACAATAGCCGGAATAAAAGAAATGAAAATCCTATTAAATATTAATTTCGGATAAATTAATCTTAATCCTGGCAATACTATAATTACACTAAGAAGAAAATATAAAAAGTTCGCAATCAATGTTGCCATGCCAACACCGATTAATCCATATTTTGGAATTAATAAAATATTTAATACAACATTTGCAATACCTGAAGTTAATTTAATTATAAAATCAATATAAGTTTTATTTGCTAAATGATATTGAAGAGTTGTGTAATCAGTCAACGCCATAAAAAATGTTCCGAAAGCGAAATATGGAATTAACTTGAATGCTATCAAAAATTTATCATTTGAAGAAAGCATTTGAACATAATCAACTGAATATAAAGAAATTACTGTAATCACAGGCAAAGCAATCAAAACATAATAACCTGTAAATCTTGATATTAAAGGTCTTACATCAATCTTTTCTTCATACATATTTATAATTCTTGGAATAGCTGCAACTGTAATTATAGAAAAAATTGTCATCAACAATGGCAATGTAAGTCCATAAGCAACACCTACAATCCCTACTTCTGAAAAACCATGAATACTATTCATAATAAATTTATTACTTTGATTTATAATCCAAGCACTTAAAGATGTTGCAGCAATAGGAATACCATATTTCATGATTGGAAAAACAGAAGCCCATTCAATTTTTTGCAATTTAAACCAAGATAAAATATTACTTTGATAAATTAATAAAATATCAATTAAAGAAATTGACACTCCCATACCTAAAAGCAAAGCAATTGCCCCTAAATGGAAAAATTTCACAAAAAATATTGATAATAATATTGTCAAAAACTGATTTACAATAGTTGATAATGTAAAAGACATTGACTTTAATTGTGCTCGCAAAAGCTGGAATAACAAAGCTCTTATTGCAACAGGAATTATCAACACTAAAATTGCCAAAAAATATTTAACAGGAATATGAAAAAATTCATAAAAATTATGCCTGAATGTCAATGCCAAAACAAACATTAAACAGATATTTGTAACCAACATCGTAACTAATGTTGTTAAATATTTAGGCATATCTTGCATCATTTGATGATGCTTGAAAAATCTCAAGCCTGAAAGTCCTACCCAATCAGAAAATATAATACATAAGAATGATAAAACAGCAATTGATAAAGAATAAAGCCCGTATTGATCAGGGGAAAGCAAACTTGTATATACAGGCACAATAATTGCATTTCCCAACATCCCGATTATTTTGGAAGGGGAATATTTTACCATATCTCTAAATATAGCTTTTAACTGCTCTTTTTCTACTTCTCTGTTTTCTACAAATTCCATTCTTAACCCTACTAATAAATTTTTTAAATTATACTACACATTATTAATCTTGTAAAATTCCAAACAAATCGTAATCATCAGAACGATTAATCAAGACATTTTCAATATCACCTGGAACTACAGGTTTTTCTGATGTAGCATAAACCATACCATCAATTTCAGGTGCATCATGTTCTGATCTCATAATTACAACACCATCATCTGTGTATCCTTCTACAATACAAGGAATGATTTTGCCAATGTATGATTCATTTACGGCTTTTGAAATCTTCTTTTGCAATGTCATTAATTTTTTATGTCTTTGTTTTTTTATTTTCGCAGGAATTTGATCTTCCATTGAATAAGACACTGTATTTTTTTCTCTTGAATACTCAAAAACACCCATTTTTTCAAATTTCATACGTTTTACAAAATCGTATAATTCTTCAAACTGTTCATCAGTTTCTCCTGGATACCCGACAATAAATGCAGTTCTAATTGCGACATTTGGGATTTTTGATCTTATTTTATTTATTAATTTTTCATAATCCATAACAGGTCTGCGCATAGCTTTCAAAACTTCGGCATTACTGTGCTGTAATGGCAAATCAATATATTTAGCAACCTTATCTAATTTAGCTATTGTGTCAATTAATTCATCAGACATTTGAGATGGATATGCATACATAATTCTTATCCAGCCAAGACCATCTATTTTATTTAATTCTTCTAAAAGTTGAGGCAAAGCTTGCTTACCATATAAATCAATACCATAACTTGTAGTATCTTGTGCAATTAAAACAATTTCAGTCACACCTTTATCAACAAGACTTTTTGCTTCTTCCACAATATTTTCAATAGTTCTTGAATGATACTCTCCTCTAAGATTTGGAATAATACAATATCCACAATGATAATTACATCCGTCAGCAATTTTTATATAAGAGCTTGCACCTACTGTAATTTGTTGTCTGTCAATATTTTCAGGATAAATATAATCTGGTTTTTCTGAAACATGTTCTGAATATTTTTTATGATTAGCAACATGTTCTACAACATCTACAATTTCTTTTATATCAGAAGTTCCAATCATACCTGAAATTTCAGGAATAGCTTTTTTTAATTCACTTTTATATTTTTGAGGCAGACAACCTGTTACAATAACTTTTTTACCATCATTAACAAGTTGCAGAATAGATTGCACTGATTCTTTTTCAGCATCATGAATGAAGGAGCAGGTATTTACGACAACAATATCTGCATCATTTTCATCTAATGTCACCTGATGCCCGTTCTGAGCTAAAAGCCCAAGCATTAATTCACTGTCTACTAAATTTTTTGCACATCCGTGATTTAACAAAGCTATTTTCATATAATTTACCTCTTTGTTAATCACTTTATCATGAATATACTATTTTGTAATCACTAGATAGGTATATTAACCTAAGATTACCACCGCTTTTTGATTTCATCATCACTCATATGAAGATAATCCATATTTTTATATTTTAAAATCCAAAATCCACAGCTATTCCCTGGATACCAAGTTCCAGTATAACTACAATATTTCCCATAAGTACTATTTATCCAATCACCACCAGGTTTGATTATTGGTTTATATTCTCTAGCAGTCATATCTTCTAAATAAAAAGAAAAGAAATGGCAATCTACTCCAAGTTTATTCGGCTTACTATTACCATTCAAATCAACAATAAAAGTAACAGCTGCATCACTTAAAAATAAAATAGATTCTCCTGAAGTAAGACGTACCGAAGGCTTATTATACATAGACCAGTTATCAGTCGTAACGTTTGGATTTAATGTTTTATAAGTTGTATTTGGGAAACAAGCATCATTACGAACTCCTTGAGGACAGTCGGCAGATAATTTTAAATAAGGCCTTATTTTATTATAATCATCAACACCTGACTTTTCCCAAGTATCATACGTTCCATATTCTTGGACTGCAAAATTATATGCTTGATTTAAAATACTATAAACTCTCAAATAAGATGTAACTAAAGCTTTTTCTTGATATTTTTGAATCAAAGAAGGAAGAGTTAATGCCGCAACAACCCCAATTATACCTAGGGTAATTAACACTTCAGCTAATGTAAAACCATCTCTATTCATAAAAGCCTCTTAATATTTTATATTAATTAATTGTGTTATATACATTATTAACTATATAGTTAATAATGTCAATATATATTGTCTTTATTAATTAATAAATAGTATTATTTTCGAATGGATAGAGAAATAAAACTTGAGACAGAAAAATTGGCACAACAACTAAAATACCTCGCAGCTATGGATGGACTAACCATAAAAAAGGTAAAAGAACTTGTCAATGAAAAATATAAAAAACACGACAGCAACAACAATTTAAGTAACAAACTCAGAAACAAAACATTTCGAGTTACAGAACTCGCTGAAATCTTAGATATTTTAAATTACGAAATTATTTTACGGAAGAAATCTTAGTTTTTATACCTTGTTTTATTAATATGTTTATTAAGCCTTGAGGAAGTTTTGATACTATTTCAGCGACTTTCGCATCATAACCTACCGTATAAGAAGGCTTTGGTCTATCCATTTTATCAATTTTTAAAATTAAATCAACAACCTTACTTACACTTAACCCCTTGGATCCATTTTTATGAGCATTAGCAACCATATATTTCATTTCTTTATCATAGCCTGTACAATTATTAATAGCATCTTTATTTAATTCAACAGACTTATCCCAAAGAGGTGTTGCAATAACTCCTGGTTTTACTGAAATTACATTAAGATTTGATTCTACAGCCATTGCGTTAAATAAAATATCAAGGGCTCTTTTCGATGCACAATATGGAGCTACAAAAGGAAAAATTCCAAAACTTGACATTGAACTTATATTAATTACTTTCGAATTTTCTTTTAATAATGGTAAAAGTTTTTGTGTTAAGTCAAGATGAGAAAACGTATTTACTTCAAACTGTTTTCTTATATTATCAACTGGAATTTTTTCCATAACACCTGCAACAACGCAGCCTGCAACATTAATCAATGTATCTACATGATCCGTTTTAGATTTTATAAAAGCTACAGCTTGAGAAATAGACTCTTTCCTTTCCATATCAATATAAAAAGGAATAGCCCCAATACATTCTAATTCTTCAACATATTTTTCATTACGATAACCGGCAAAAACGACATTATCTTTTACAAATGCTTTAAGTAAAGCTTTTCCTATTCCTGAGGTAGCACCGGTTGTTACATAAGTTTTTTTCATGTTTCCTCTTATTAATCTGACATATAAGAACTGAACAATGGTAAGTAAAGAGCTAATGCCAATACTAATACAATACTACCAATTACAATAAGCATTATCGGTTCAATCATCTTTGTCATTGTATCAATAATTGCATCAAGTTTCTTATCAATAAAAGATGTAGCTTGTAACAACATATCGCCCAAACGACCAGATTGTTCACCTGTTGCAATCATAAACAGAATCATCTTAGGCATTACCCTCGTTGATCTTAAAGCAATTGATAAATGTTGTCCTTGTTGAACTTTTAATGTAGCAGTCTCAATTTTAGTTTTTAATGTATGATTTGTAAGCGTAACATTTGCAAGATACAAACATTCAATAATTGGAACACCCGCATCATATGCAACCTGCATTACAGCGACAAAGTTTGCAAAATTTGAATATTGAATCAAATCTGTTAACAATGGAACTTTTAAGACCCATTCATCAATTTTTCTTTTACTAGGTTGCCACTTCATAATAAAAGTGAAAAAGCCCCCAATTGACCCTAATATAATTGGAACAAAAAACCAATATGTCTTCAAGAAAATCCCTGCACTCATTAAAGTTGCAGTAATCCAAGGTAAATCTTTCCCCATACCGTCAAACATTTCTTTAAATACAGGGAATACAAACATTAACATAACAAGTACAATAATTACAGCCAATATGATAACAAACATCGGGTACATTAATGTCCCAATAACTTTTCCTCGGATATTTGCTTCTTTTGTTAATAATTCCAACAAACGTTGCAAAGTTTTTTCCAATTCACCGGAATCTTCACCGGCTTTTACCAAACCTATATAAATTTGACCAAATTGATCAGGGTATTTCGCAATTGTATCTGCAAAAGTTGCACCACCCATAATTTGGCGTCTCAATTCCTTTGCAACAAGTCGAACTTTCAATTTTGCGGCATCATTTTCAATAAACATCAAAGATTCAATAATAGGAATACCTGATTGTGCCAAAATTTGTAAAGTTGATGTAAAATCCATTCTATCTTGCAGGCCCAATTTTTTAATTTTCCCGCCTTTTACATCTTTTTTCTCTTCTTTTTCATCCCCCTTACCTTTTTCTTCATATACTTTTGTAGGGATAAAACCGAGTTTTCTAATGCTTTCACGAGCTTCTCTTAAGTCAGCTGCGTCAACTTTACCTTTAACAATATCTTTGTTGTTTTTTAATGCTATATAACTATATATTGTCATTTTTGCTCCTATTCATTAACAACCCCTAGAACTCTTACAAATTCATCGATTGTCGTCATTCCTTTTAATATATGAGAAAGACAAGATTGGTGTAATGTTCTCATACCATTTTTAACAGCTGCTTCTTCAATTTCCAAATCATGAGCACCCATTGCAACCAATCGTTTAATTTCTTTATTAATTGTCATGATTTCATATACACCCAATCGGCCTTTATATCCTGTAAAGTCACACTTATTACATCCTTTAGCTCTGTATATAGGTTTTTTCATGAAATCCTGAATTTCATCTTCATTAGCTAAAATTTGTCTTGCTTCATCATGACTTGCAAAGTATTCTTCTTTACAATCATCGCACAATCTTCTAACAAGACGCTGAGCAATTACACCTGATAAAGTAGATGATACCAGATAATCTTTTGCACCCATTTCAATTAAACGAGTAACAGTAGCTGCTGCAGAGTTTGTGTGGACAGTACTTAATACAAGGTGACCAGTTAAGGCAGCTGAAATCGCAATCTCCAATGTTTCATAGTCACGAATTTCACCTACTAGAATAATATCAGGGTCTTGTCTTAATATCGCACGCATACAAGATGCAAATGTAATACCTGCTTTTGCATTAATTTGAGATTGATTAATACCTTCTAATTTAATTTCAATAGGATCTTCGATTGTTGTAATATTAACATCTTCATCATTTAAACTTTTTAAAACAGAATATAAAGTTGTTGTTTTACCGGAACCTGTAGGACCTGATGTTAAAATAATACCGTTTGGACAACTTACCATATTCTTAATTTTTGTAATATCTTCAGGAGTTCCACCTACAAGATTAATATTTTTATCAGCAGCGTTCAAACTAACTGCTGGAGCCAATACACGGATACAAACTTTTTCTTTTCCTGATACTGGTAATGTATTTATACGAAAATCATAAGAACCGTTTTTATATTTTATTGAAAAAGTACCATCTTGCGGTCTTCTATGCTCAGCAATATTCATCCTTGATAAAACCTTAAAACGAGCAATTACAGAAGTTTCAACCTTAGGAGGAATATCCAAAACTTTTTGTAACATACCATCTTTTCTGTACCTTACAATATACCCAGAAAGTCTAGGTTCAATGTGGATATCTGATACTTTATTATCAATGGCATTTGTAATAATTTGATTTACAAATTTAGCAACAGACCCGGTTGAATCCTTTAATTGCTTATCAACCATATCTGCAAGAGATTCTTCAACCTCAAATTCTTCAGCTTCACTTTCAATCTCTTTAATTACCTTTTCAGTCTCTTTTTTCTGTTCACTGAAAAAAGTATTTAAAGAATTTTCAAACTCGTAATGAGTCATTAACAACTGTTTTGGATTTTGCCCTGTCAAATAAATAATGTCTTTTAAAACATCAGGTTTTACAGGAGTTACAACCCCCAAAATCAATGTTTTACCATCTGAAGATATCGGAATAATCTTATTATTTTTAATAAAATCTTCCGGCAAAATTTTGATAAATTTTTCTTGAGATGCTAACTGTTCAGATGTAACTAAATCATACCCTGTTTGTAAATGTAAAATTTCTTTTAATTGATCCAAGGTAATAAATCCCAATTTGAATAAAGTTGAACCAATTGGGATTTTTTGTCTCTTACTCTCAGCTAAAGCCTGCAAAAGTTGAACATCATTAATATAACCTTTTTGAACTAACAGTTCTCCAAGTTTTACTTGTTTAGAGGTACCATCGTCTCCGGAATCCTTTTGCATATCCTGTTTCAAGCTTGAAATCAAGTCGAACAAATCTTGATCAGGAACTTGAATAAACTTAACCTGCTGAGGGAAATACTCTTTTAATTTTAAATTTATTACATCCTTATCTGAAGATGAATTTATTGCTACAAACAAGAAATTATCTTTAACACTAATTGGAACAAATTTATATTGTTCCAATAGTGTACTATTTACCTTATTCAGTATCTGCAAATTGACACTGTTTTTTAATCTGTTTAATAGCTCATTCATCTTATTTATTATTTAATAATGTATTTACAATGTTTCGATATTACCAGTTCCGTCCTCTGTATCAGTAATAATTTTTGGAGTAATCATTATTACCATTTCATTTTTCTTCTTCTCAGAAGTTGTAGATCTGAATAATGTACCAATTAATGGAATATCACCTAACACTGGGACTTTACCAACCGTTTTTTGTTCTTCTTCACTTATTAAACCACCAATTACAAGTGTTTCCCCATCTTTAATTCTAACGTTTTTCAAATCTAGATTTCTACGTGATAACAAAGTAGCTGCAATATATTGACCACCTGTATCTTGTGCTGTGACTTGAGATAGAATTGTTGCATACTCTGGTTTAATATTTAAAGTAACATATCCATCCGGACTGATAAAAGGAGTAATACCTACTTTGATACCTGCATCGCTACCAATATTATATGTTCTTGTAGCTAAAGTACCACCAGTATATGCTGTCTGTTCTGTTTCAGTTGACTCTATATAATCTTGAGTAATATCTATTGTAGCTTCCTCTCCATTAGTTATAAGAATTTTTGGATTTGAAACAATACGACCTTTAGAATTTTTTACAAGATAGTTAATAGCATATGAAATATTAACAGGACCTTTGAAAGGTGTTAAAGTATTTACTAATTCAGGTTCATCTCCACTAGTATCCCAAACTTCATACCCATTACCTTTTAAGAATATAGGATGTAAAGGATCAGTTCTAGTTGTTTCGCCATCGAATGTAGCAGAAAACGCATTACTCAAAAAAGTCCAGTTATTTTGTAATGTTTTACTGCCATCTTCATTTAACTCAATAATTGATACTTCAAGATAAGCCTGGGGCTGTTTTTTATCTGTTTCAGCAATAAAATCTTTAATCATTTCAATTTGTTTTTCAGAACCACCAATTATATTTATAGTTCCTAGTTGAGAATAATAAGCAACGGATAAGTTTTGCAATCCAAATGATGATACAGAACCACTCAATTGCCCATCTATTGTACAAGCGACTGTTCCTGCATTTAATGAAATACCAGAGCTACCTCCGCCACCAGCAGCACCACCTGAAGCATCCGCAGCTCCACCTGTAACAACTCCTGCTGCACCACCAGTGGTAGTATCATCACCTTTTACTGGGACACTAGAATCTGGGAGAGGAGTACTAGCTGACCCTGAAGAACTAGCACTAGAAGAACCATTTCCAGAAGCTGCTGGTAATAACATATTACATATCATATTTGCCATCTCTGCAGGTGTTGTATGATTTACTTTAAATGTTGTTGTTTGAGGTTTTTTATCAAATTTTTCTACAACTTTTTTTGCAATATCTACATCACCTTTAGTCCCGAAAATGATTAATTCATTTGTAACAGGATTTGTAGTTACAATATCAGTATCTGAAAAACCTGGCTTATGCATACCATAAATATTTTTATTTAAGAAATCTGCTAAAGCAGCTGCACTAATATATTTAACAGGGATTAATGTCATATCTTGTTTTGCGAAATTAAAACCACTTGTTCCAGCTTTTGCAACAATGATAGTTTTATTATCTACAACATAATTCAAATCGTTGATTTCCATTACCATATTGAAGGCATCATTCAAAGGAACATCTACTAAATCTAAAGTTACAGACCCAGATACTGAATTATGGAATACAATATTCATGCCTGCTTTATCAGCAAACATTCTTAGCACTTGCTTTACATCAGAATCTCGTAAACTAATACTAATTAAAGGATTTTTCTTAATAAAACTTACATCACCCTTTAATTTTAAAGAATACTCTCCTTCATCTCTTAAGGCTGGTTTGTTAGTACTGCCATACTGAACAATCCCAACATTTTCCATTGCAGAAACTGTTAACAAACTATTTGAAAATATCAAAGCTGTTAACATTAGACTTGCAATAATTTTGTTTGAAATTTTATTTTCCATATCTGCTCCTGATTATTATTTATATAATTAATTTCTTGTTAAAGAATTTTTATTACTTCCAAATTTATGTTCTAAATTTGATACTGAATTATACTTGATACCATTATCTGTAAACAGTTGTCCTACACTAGCTTTATAAACATTTAATCCATATTGGACAGTAACAGTATCTTTAGTTATAGATAAAATTTTATAACCATTAACAATATCTCCAGATCTTACAAGATAATCCATTCCATTAATATTTAAAATTGCAGAAGGATTAAATTTATCAAACATAATACCTGAAACTTTTGTAGTCATAACATCTGTAGCAGAAGTATCAAGCGCAAGATCCACAGGTGGTGGCAATAAATCTGCTGCTAATTTTGGTTTTGGTTTAGGTTTAGGCTTAGCAGATGCCACCCTTTCCTTTTCTGGCAAAAATGGATCAGAACGGCCTAAATCTTCAACAGACATAGCAATCATAGTATCGTTTTTAATAGCTTGATCTGCAACAACAGAAACATCATCCGGAGCTATAGCTGCATTTACTCCATCATCCCCTACTTTTACTGTATCTTTAGGAACTTCTACCGGTGCAGAAGGCTCTTCCACTGCTGTTTCTTCAGTTCCATTTTGAGTACAACCTGTTGTATTTATCATTATAACAGTCAAAAACAATACAACAAGACCTGCTCCGATTTTCTTATTTAAGCTCCAAAACCGGTCTTTGGTATCTTCTTCATAAAACCTATCAATAAAATTCTTACTCACTTGCCACCTATTTCCATTATATCATATTTTATTATAGTGAAATAATTTTATTAGTATATCAATTATTTAATGTATTTCATTCAAAATACATACATTAATATAACTTATAATATTGTATCACATGTTTTACAATAAGGCAAAAAAGTCAAAAGTATTAAGCCTCGATACTATTAAATTATGACAAAATGCAAGCTATATTATCATTTTAAATATATAAAAAATATTTAACATTTACTGAAAATTATTAGTAATCGTATGAATATATTCTAAAATTTGATCAAAATATCTTAAATCAGAATTTCCATCAATTACAAAATCTGCATAATCACGACCCGGTACAACATATTTTTCACCAGCATGCAATAAATATTCCCATTGCTTAATTGCATTTTCTTCATTTTGATTACGTTCAGCCTTTGCTCTTTTTATAAACCGTTCTCTTCTTATAGTATTATCAGTCTCAATATAAATTTTTATATCAAAAACATCTTTTACATCTCGATACATAGTTGCAATACCTTCTACAACTACAACTTTATCAGACCTAACTTCCAAAGAATTTGGGATTGATACCCCTGTTCCATTTGGAACATATCTCGGTGCCATAATAGTTTCACCTTGAGCTAATGCTTCCAAATCCCTTTTCAACAAATCTAATTGAAAACTTTCCGGAGCATCAATATCATATCCGTTATCTGTCAAATTATCGAAGCTTCCATATTTTTTTATCAAATCAGAAATATCGTTAAAATAATTATCTGTACTCAAAACAGATACAGGCATTGATAATTGTTCAATAATATTTTTAATTTCTCTACACATAGTAGACTTACCAGATGCAGACTCGCCTGTAATACCAATTAGAAAACGTCTTGAAGGATTATTAATCAATCTTTTAGTAAATCTTGCAATAAATGTAGGACTAACTTCCTTAAAAATAGGAGTTTCGCATCGTTTGTCATACGCAAGAATTTGTTTAAATTTTGTTTGGAGGTAAAAAGCGAGTAATTCTCGACCAGTTCTTGAATTGAAGTCTGGCTTCAATATTTTATCACTGGAATTTAGTTCTTTATCAATCAATAATTGCATTATATCATCCATATAAATTTATTATGAATGTAATAATACATGAGAAAAAAATTTTTTGCTAGTGTAATATGAATAAATTTTACATATTATAAAAAACTTAATTATTGTTTATTTTTTTTCTTGTAATATAATTTGAATATAAAAGGAGAGAGGAAATGGATACATTAACTAAAAATGAGGGCTTAATTACTAAAATTATAGGTCCTGTAATTGACATTGAATTTCAACAAGGGGATTTACCTGAAATTTACACAGCATTACACATTTATAAAGAAGACGGCTCATACATTGTAGCTGAAGTTCAACAAATGCTTGGATCTAACAAAGTAAGAGCAGTTGCAATGGCTTCAACTGACGGGTTAAAAAGAGGAATGAAAGTAATCAATACAAATGAGCCAATCAAAATTCCTGTAGGTAAACCTATCTTAGGCAGAATTTTAAATGTAACAGGAGATCCTGTAGACAAAATGGGACCAATTGAAACTGATACATATTTACCAATACACAGAGAATCTCCAAAGTTAGTAGATCAAAATACTAACATTGAAATTCTTGAAACTGGTATTAAAGCAATTGACTTATTACAACCATATCAAAAAGGTGGAAAAATTGGTCTATTCGGTGGTGCCGGAGTTGGTAAAACAGTATTAATCATGGAATTAATCCACAACATCGCAATGGAACATGCCGGTGTTTCAGTATTTGGTGGTGTAGGAGAAAGAACTCGTGAAGGTAACGACTTGTGGAACGAAATGAAAGAATCAGGCGTTATCGACAAAGTAGCTCTGATTTACGGACAAATGAACGAACCACCAGGAGCAAGAATGAGAGTTGGTCTATCTGCTCTTACAGCTGCTGAATATTTTAGAGATTTTTCAAAACAAGACGTATTATTATTCGTAGATAACATATTCAGATTTACTCAAGCAGGTTCTGAAGTATCAGCACTATTAGGTCGTATGCCATCAGCCGTAGGTTACCAACCAACACTTGCAAATGAAATGGGTGAATTACAAGAAAGAATTACATCTACAAAAGACGGATCTATTACATCTGTACAAGCAATTTATGTACCAGCAGATGACTTGACAGACCCGGCACCTGCAACAACATTCTCACACCTAGATGCATCTACTGTATTGTCAAGACAAATTGCATCTTTAGGTATTTATCCTGCAGTAGATCCGCTTGAATCATCATCAAGAGTATTAGATCCAAATATTATCGGAGAAGAACACTACAATACAACAAGAAAAGTTCTTGAAATCTTGCAAAAATATAAAGAATTACAAGATATCATCGCAATTCTTGGTATGGACGAATTATCAGAAGAAGATAAAGAAACAGTAAACAGAGCGAGAAAAATCCAAAAATTCTTATCTCAACCATTCTTCGTAGCTGAGAAATTCTCAGGTATTGCCGGTAAATACGTAAAATTGGAAGATACTATAAGAGGCTTTAAAGAAATTATCGAAGGAAAACATGATAACTTACCTGAACAAGCTTTCTATATGGTAGGAACAATTGAAGAAGCAATCGAAAAAGCAAAAACTCTTAAAGGATAATAAATTATGCATTTAAAAATAATTACACATGAAAGAGTTGTCTTTGATGAAGACGTAAATGAAATATATACTAAAACAACAAATGGAGAAATTGGTATATTAAAAAATCACGTTCCAATCATGGCTGCTTTGGATATTGGAGTTACAAAAGCCGTAAAAGATGAAGATGTAAAATACTTTACAACAATGGGCGGTGTTTTACAATTCAAAGATAATGAAGCTTTAATTCTAACTGACACTGCAGAATGCGGAGATGAAATCGACGTTGCCAGAGCAAAAGATGCTCTAAAAAGAGCTCAAGCAAGACTTGCAGATATGGACGCTGAAATCGATGCAAAAAGAGCAGAAGCAGCTATTGCAAGAGCAATGGCAAGATTAAAGGCAACTTTAAATAACTAAAATAAAATAAATAATAAAAATAAGGTGGGATTTTAATAATCTTACCTTATTTTTTATTACCAAAATTTAAAAAACTTGTATAAGTACTTTGTCTATATATAATAAATTATATGGAAAAAACGCTTTATCAAATTTTCAAAACATTTTTTAAAGTCGGAACATTATTATTAGGCGGCGGATATGTAATTTTACCACTTTTACAATCTGAACTTGTTGATAAAAAGAATTGGATAAGTGATGATGAATTATGTGAATATTATGCACTTAGTCAAAGTATACCTGGAATTATAGCTGCAAATACCGCAATTTTTACCGGTTACAGGTTAAGAGGAACACTAGGTGCAATTACTGCTACATTAGGAATCGTAACACCTGCATTTATATCAATAATATTAGTAGCTAGAATTTTAGAAGAAATTATAAATCTCAAATTTATACAAAGCATATTTTGGGGAGTAGGAGTTGGCGTACTGATTTTAATATTTCTTGCTGTAAAAGAAATGTGGAGAAAAAGTATTGTCGATAAATTTACATGTTGGATATTTTTTATAGTATTTATTCTTTCATCATGCTTTAAAGCTCCTCCAGCAGCATTAATAATCTTAGCAATTTTTATTGGTCTTTGGCTTCCATTCCAAAATAAAATAGAACATGGAGGGAAAGAAGAAGAATGATAATATATTTAAAACTATTCTTAGAATTTTTCCATATCGGTCTATTTTCATTTGGCGGCGGATATGCAACTTTACCATTTTTATACCATATAGCTGATGTTCAAAAATGGTACACAACTAAACAATTATCCGATATGATTGCAGTATCATCAATTACTCCAGGTCCTGTTGGTGTAAATGTTGCAACATTCGCAGGTTTTTCTACTGCAGGAATTCAAGGGGCATTAATTGCAACAACTGCAGTAATTTTACCTTCCTTAATTATAATAATTATTATTTCAAAACTTTTGGAACAATTCAGACATAATAAGTATGTAAAATCAGTTATATACACATTAAAACCAGCAGGTTGTGGGCTTTTAGCTGCAGTTGGGGTTGATATGTTTATAAATAATATAAATATATGCGGAATGATTTTACTAGTCGGATTATTTATCGCAAGTATTACCGAAAAACGAGATCCGCTATTTTACTTAGGAGTATCAGCATTAGTTGGATTAATCGCAGGATTTTTCAATTTAACTGGACAATAGACTAAAACGAGATTGACATTAATATAAAAATATGAAATAATAAAAAAAGAAGGAGGCTGAAACTATGAATTTCAAAGCGTTAAGGGTTGCCCCCCCCCCGCGAAGGTCGCTTGGCATAAGGGGATAAAGGGATTTACTTTAGCAGAAGTTTTAATTACACTTGGAATCATCGGAGTTGTAGCTGCACTTACTATGCCTGCATTGATCAATAAATATCAAAAAAAAGTTTTAGAAGTAAAACTTAAAAAAGCATATTCAGTAATAAATAATATACACAACAAATTGCATTTAGAATATGACAGTGTATACAATACTTTTGTAACTGATAATCCTACAATAGAATTAAGACAAGAACATTTTAATAAATTTTATCAAGAACTACAAGCCCCTGAGATGTGTGGTTCACTAAAAAATATAGAATCAAATAAATGCTTTGATACAACAGATGGCAGCTTAAGATCCATATATAAAACATTGAACAACCAAAGCACTTTAAATACTACAAACATGCTTCAAGAAAACGCAATTATAGATAGAGATGGAACGATTTATTTTGTAGGGAATGTTGTAGTATCACAATGGAACAACTCATACACTGTTGATATCAACGGGAAAAAAGGTCCAAATAGAGCAGGATATGATGTTTTTATTTTTTTCTTTGATAAAAATAGCGACAAATTAACTCCTTACAAAAATTTAAGTTTTTGTGACAAAACATCTCCAAATGTTCATAACGGATTTGGATGCACATATTATGCAGTAAATGATATTTGCCCATGGGATGAACACAAACGATACTGGGAATGCATTCCTTAAACATTTATTATTAATTTAACATTCGATATTGGATAGCTTGCATAATATGATTTTGAGTTATAACTTCGCTACTTTCTAAATCTGCAATAGTTCTTGCAAGTTTTAAAATTCTGTCATAACGCCTACCTGAAAGCTGGTATTTTACTGCAGCAACTTTTAACATTTCAGCACTTGCATCATCTATTTGGCAATATTTCTTAATTAATTTCGATGTCAATTCAGAATTTGTAAGAATACCGTCATTTTTATAACGCTCTGCTTGAATTTTACGAGCATTTATAACTCTTCTGCGAATATCAGAAGATGATTCTAACGCAGGTTTTGCATTCAACAATTCTTCAGCTGTCAGACGTGGCACTTCAACTTGTAAATCAATTCTATCTAATAATGGACCTGAAAGCTTTGATTGATAACGATTAATCTGAAATTCAGAGCAGGTACATTGTTTTTCTTTATCGCCTAAATAACCGCAAGGACAAGGATTCATAGCCCCAAGCAAAATGAATTTTGCAGGATATTTTATCGAATGTTTTGCTCTTGATATAACAATTTCACCATCTTCTAAAGGCTGGCGTAAAACTTCTAATACATTTCTCGGGAATTCAACCATTTCATCTAAAAAAAGAACTCCACGATGTGCAAGAGTAATTTCTCCTGGTTTTGGAACTGTACCTCCACCTATTATACCATTTGCAGATGCTGTATGATGAACAGCTCTAAATGGTCTTTGAGTCATTAATGGTTGATCAGAAGATAAAAGACCACAAATACTATAAATTTTTGTCAGTTCTAGAGCTTCGGAAAGTTCTAATGGAGGTAAAATTGACGCAAAACATTTTGCCATAAGAGTTTTTCCTGAACCAGGAGTTCCTACCATTAAAATATTATGTCCACCAGCTGCTGCAATTTCTAATGCCCTTTTTGCCTTTTGCTGACCTTTCACATCTTTGAAATCATACAAATAATCTTGATTTATTCCAGATAAAAGATATTCATTCACATCGACAGTTGTAGGATTAATTTTGTTTTCTGCAAAATGATTTACAACATCTGCAAGACATTCTGCTCCATAAATATTTACATCACCGGCAAGTGCAGCTTCTATTTCATTAACTTTTGGAACAAATATATTTTTTATTCCTGATTTTTTTAATCCTAAAATTAAAGGCAAAACTCCGTTTACTCCTCTTAAAGATCCATCAAGAGATAATTCGCCGATAAATGCATAATCTTTTATTTTTTCTTCTTCTAACACACCTTCCTCTGTCAAAAGACCTATTGCTATTGGAAGATCAAAATTAGAGCCTTCTTTTTTCAAATCAGCAGGAGCAAGATTTATTACAACTTTTTTTGCAGGAAAAGTAAATCCTGAATTTTTGATTGCTGATCTGACTCTATCTCTAGCTTCATTTATCGAAGCATCAGGTAAGCCTACTATTGAAAAAGCAGGTAAAGAATTCAAAACATCTGTTTCTACAGATACTTTATATGCATCAAGACCTATTACAGCTGCAGTAGTAACTTTATTTACCATATAAATATACTACTACAAATATTTTTATTGTATAATCTAAATATGAATATTTTAGCTATAAATTTTGGCGGAATCGGAGATGAAATATTTTTCCTGCCAACTCTAATATCTTTAAAAAAAGAATTTCCTAACGCAAAAATTACTCTTGCGCTTGAGCCAAGAAGTAAAAGCGTTAAAGATTTAACTGATGTAATTGATGATTTATTCCTAATCGATGTAAAAGGAAAAAATAAATATACGGAACTTTTGAAACTCGTATTTTTAGCTCGTAAAAACCACTTTGACCTGGTAATTTCATCTGGAGGGAATAAATTAATCAGTATACTTTTGACACTAATGGGCATTAAAAAGAGATACGGATATGATACAGGGAAGTTAAGTAAAGTATTACTTACAAAAGCTGTACCTCTTAATAAAAATCAATATGCTTGTGCAATGTATCATGATTTAATAACTCCAATTACAGATCACAAAACAGAATTGCCGGAAATCAATGTTTCAGCTCAAGAAAAAATTCCTAATTCTGTACTAATTCACCCTGGAGTTAGTAAAATGAGCGTGCAAAAAGGAATGATCAAAACAATTTCTGCAGAAACTTGGGCAGAAACCGTAGATCTTCTTTTAGAAAAAGGGAAACACGTCATTCTGGCTGGTGGTCCTGATGATAATGAAGTAATTGAAACTATTAGAAATAAAACAAAAAACAAAAATTTTGAAGATTTCTATGGAAAAACAAAAAGTTTAAAAGATTTAGCGGTACTGATAGGGAAAGCAGAACAATTTATCTGCTCAGATTCTGCTCCTTTACACGTTGCAGTTGCTATGAAAACTAAAACTTATGTTATTTTCGGCCCAACTGATGACAAAAAATTAATTCCACAATCTCATATTGTAATACCAATTAAAGCAAAGGATAATTGTCCTATAAAACCTTGCTTATGGGAACATAGACAAACAACTTGTGAAAATTTAGAATGTTTAAAAATTACCCCTAAATATATAGTAGATTTAATTAAATAAAAGAAAGGCTAACAATGAAAGTAGTAAATGTACAAGCACCCCAAACATTTCAAGGATTAAATTATAGAAGTGATTTACCTGAAATGGTAAAGAAAACAATTGAAACTTCAAATGCATTAAAAAAATTCGGGGAAAAATATAATGCAGATATAGATTTTATACATCTTAAAAGTTCAAAAAATAAATCAACACACCCTGCTTTTTTAATCAGTAATATTATACCTAAAGGAATACAAAAACTTATTGATAAATTTAAAGGCGTTGATTCTAAAAATCAATTTATGTATCTTTCTACACATGGTCATGAAGATGCTGATTTATATAATAAATATACTAAAGTTGCAGAAAATTATGTTATAAAAACATATCAAAAAACATTCAGCAAAAATATATAAGCTATAATTAAATCTATTTAATTATTTTATTAATTCTTCATCATATAACTTAAGAAAAATATTTCTTAAGTTATTTTGATTTGCAATTATTTTTCTTAATTCTTTTAATCGTTCAGAATTTTTTGAATTTTCAAACCATAATTTCATATAACCGCCTTCTGCATATTTTTCAGCCATATGATTTAAAAGATTATTCCAATGATGTTCCTTATCAGGAGATGGAGAATGAGCTATTGAATATTGAATTGTGCGTTTAATTATTTTCAGAGGATTAATATCCCTATCTGCTTCTGCAACTATTTTCCCGTAAATACTTCTCGGAGGATTTTTAGAAGAAGCTCTATGATCTTCGACTGCCTCTTTCATCAATTTTATTTCATCAGGTGAAAACCATTGTTGCAAGGTCATATCAGCCTCTAAGATTTTGCCAGAAGTAATATGATGAAATTCTCTGCCATCACACAATCCTAAATCATGATAAGCTGCTATTACATAAGCATAGTCAAGGTTTACGCCGCAACTTTTTGCTAAATTTAAACTTCCCTCAATAACTGTTTTCACATGTTCAAGATTATGTCCCTTATCAAAATCTGCATATTTAGGAATAACCATAGTTTCAATATATTTTTTAATTTCTTTATTTATCATATTCCAACACTTAGTCCTGCACAAAGATTTATTGATTGTCCCGTAATCCCTTTTGCATCTTCAGAAATTAAATATTTACAAAGTTTTGCAACTTCTTCAGGTTTTACAAAACGTTTTTGTGGAATTGTATCAATAATTTCTTCTTTTGAAAATTCACTATCTTCAATTGATGCCATTCCAAGCTCTGTTTCGACCCAACCCGGATTTATGGTATTTACGGTAATATTATATTCAGCTAATTCAAGAGCAAGACCTTTTGTAAGACCAATAAGTCCTGCTTTTGAAGAAGAATAAATACTTGCAAAAGCTTCACCCATTACACCTGAAATAGACCCAATATTTATAATTCTTCCCCACTTTTGACCTTTCATATGTGGAATAGCTTTTGAGATAAGATAAGCAGGTGCAATAAGATTTGTCTGATATAACCTTTGAATATCAGCAATATTCATAGTTTCCAACCCTGAATATATATATTCTCCCGCATTATTTATTAAGACATCAATATTTTTTTCTATAATAAAATTTGCAAGATTATTTACATCTTTTGATAAATCACATATACAAAAGCCTTTTGCATTACACGCAGCAAGAGCTTGTTCATTTCTACCAGTCACATAAACTTCTCCAACATTTTGAAGTTCTTGTGCTATAGCATTTCCTATACCTTTTGAAGCTCCAGTTACTAATATATTCATGATTTATACTCCTTTAAAAAACTTTGCACAATATATGATGCCATAAATATTCCAGCACAACTTGCGACAAACGGAGTTGATGATGGAGTAATTTTTGTAAATTCAATATTTTCACCGTTTTTTGTTGTAATTTTTTCTGTTGCAGACAATTTTTCTTGAACAAAAGGTTTTTCTCTACTTGCAACAACTGTAATACCTTTTTCTATTCCTCGCTTTTTTAACTGATAAATAATATTTGACACAAATGGTGCATTTTTGTTTTCAATTTCAGAAATATCAGAAATATATAACTTAGTAGGATCAATCCTATTACCTGCCCCCATTGAACTTATAACAGAAATATTCTTTTTAACAGAAGTTTCTAAAAGTTCAATTTTTGATCTCATTGTATCGATTGCATCTGCAACATAATCAATATTGGAAAAATCAAAATCTCCAGTATAGAAATCATCAACTACATTTATTTTCAACTCAGGATTAATATCTTTTAACCTATTTTCAAAAAGTTTTGCTTTATTTTGACCAACAGTTGAATGCATAGCTACTAATTGACGGTTAATATTGGTTAAAGACACATCATCAAAATCAATTATTGATAATTCCCCAATACCAGCTCTTACAAGAGCCTCTGCACAAAAGCCTCCGACTCCGCCTAAGCCAAAAACTGCAACATGCTTTAAAGAGAGAAGATATTGATTATCTTCTCCCCAAAAAAGTTTATTACGTGAAAAAATATCTTCACCCATATTCTTACATCACTATTTTATTATTCCAAAACCTAAAAGAAAAGTGCAAACAATAAATATAGCAGCAACAATACCTGTTAATTTATTCAATCCTTTTTCTGCACTTTTTTGAGATGCAAATACATGAGATGCTCCACCAATCCCTGCAATTCCATCTCCTTTAGGTGAATGCAATAATATTAAAATTATTAATAACAAAGCTGAAAAAATTTGCACAGCCCAAACAAAATTTAATAACATTATTTTTTCTCCTTTTTCTTAGAAATAAAGTGGGCTCTTTTTGAATTCAACTTAATATTTTCAAAAGTATACAATCTTGCCGGTCTTTTTGATGATGATTTTGTAAATTCATCTAATTCAATTAAACCGTCAGTAGAAAGAGCTTTTTTTCTAAAATTACGTTTATCTAAACTTTTACCCATTATTAACTCGTATGCTCTTTGCATTTCTGTAAGGGTAAATTTTTCATTTAATAATTGGTATGCCACAGGGCATAATTCTAATCTTTCACGAGTTCTTTTTAATGAATACTCAATAATTTCTTTATGGTCAAATGCTAATGGAGGCAAATCTGAAATTTTATGCCAACCCAATTCAGGAGTTGTTACAATCTGAATATCTTCAGCTCTAACAAGAGCAAAATATGCACAAGTTATAACTCTAGCGTTAGGGTGACGAAGCGGATCTCCAAAAGTATATAGTTGTTCAAGATAAATATTATCTACATTTGTACGTTCTTTTAAAACTCTTAATGCCGCCTGATCAAGATTTTCAGATAATCTTACATATCCTCCTGGTATTGCCCATTTATCTTTAAAAGGTTCATTTGTCCTTTTTACAAGCAAAACCTGAAGAGCATTATTTTTCATAGTCACAATAACTACGTCAACAGTAATCTCGTGGGTTTTTGTTTCATTAAAAATCATAATTTCTCGGTCCCTAAAATATATCATATAATAAAAAAATAAATTTACATTAGTTAATAGTCTTTTTTTATTAACAAAATTTAACATGAAGTAAAAAGATTAACAATAAATACGAATCAAAATACTTTATATATATACGGGGAATTTATAGGAATAAAAATGAGCATTTACAATTGGGGATTTAACAATTTTTATATAAACAGTTTCATGCCTACATCTTATTGGGGCGGCTGTGGGTGTAATGCTTTTAATTCCGGCTTTAGTTTTGGCATATTAAACTCTTTATTCAATTACTCTATTCCGCAAATGAATACTTTTTCATTTATGCCGCAATTTTCTATGCCATTGTTTATGCCATATAATAATATATTTGCAATGACAAATAATTATATAATGCCGACATTTACTCCACCATTATATAATTATAGTATTCCTTCTTTATTTTCTCAACTCAACACTTTTAATAACTACACTGGGAAATTAGTTGAATACACAAAAAATAACAATCTCAATTTCTTAACTACAAAAAATAAAGAAACAAATAATTATCAAAAAAGCAATAATGGGACAAGATCAAATAATATAAATATTAATAGTAATACAGTTCCAATAGAAATTGATAGAAACTTTAATAATCCAAACAAGTTAGATATCAATTTTCTTAACAGAGTAAAACAAATAGCTAACAAATTAAACTGTGATTACAAAGATTTATTAGCACTAATGAATAGTGAATCAGGCATTAGAACAAATGCTTGGAATGGGACAACAGCAGTAGGATTAATACAATTCACAAATGCTTCAATCTCAGAATTAAATCAAAAATACGGACTTAATTTAACTAAAGAAAAAATAGCTCAAATGTCACCAATGGAACAGTTAGATTTAGTTGAGAAATATTTAACAATCGCAAAAAGCTATTCATTTTCACCAAACGCAAGATTATCTGCAGGAGATCTATATGCAATAACTTTCCTCCCTGGCAGAGCTAATCAAGATGTTTTATGCAGAAATGGTGAAGATTTTTATAAACAAAATAAAGGTCTTGACCAAAATCAAGATGGAGTAATAACTAAAAAAGATTTAGAATTACACCTCTCTAAAAAGCATATCAACGAATCCATATTTGCGTAATTTCCTAAAATAAACATTACAATTCTAAATAATCCATTGATGTTCCAAAATGTTTCATGTACATTCATGAAATAAAGTCGTATTTGCGGAAAGGTTCAAAAATGGATAAGGGATATATTGAAAACGGTTTTATAGTTGATGTCAGCAATGCTCATAAAACATCAGAAATTATTTATGAATTAAGCAGAATATTAGATTTACCTGATGCTCAAAGTAAAAAGGTTTGTCTAAAACTAGGGAATGTTGATTTAACAACAACAGAACTCACAAGTATTAAAGCGTTAGTAGAATCTATGGATTCTGAAATTGAATTTATTACAACAAGTTCATCTTCGACTGTAAAATCAGCAGAAGAATTAGATATCAAAGTTTCAGTTCTTGAAAATAAAGTTCCAACACCAGAATTCAATGCCGATCAAGAAAAAGTAAATAAAGAACTTGAAAAAGCACTGGATAAAATTTTTGGAGACGAAAATACTGAAATAAAAACTTTTGCACAAGAAAAAGCTCTACAAAAATTTCAAGATGATTCCCCTGTTGAAAAAGAAGAACCAATTCAAATTGAAGAGCCAAAAGAAGAAAATCAATCTAAAACTATTGATGTCAGTGTTTCTCAAGATGATTTAACTTTAAATGATAACAATATAGAAACAACTTCTTCAAACACTTATGACACAATAGAAACCAATGATTTTAATTCAACTACTGAAGAATTAAATGATTTTAATAAAGAATTAGAAAATGCAAATAAAATAGAAGGCGAAGATATAGAAGATATCGATTATAATCTTGATGATTTAAGAAAATCTTTAAGAGAAACAGAAAAACTTCCAACCTTATATATTCAAAGAACATTACGTTCAGGACAGAGCATAACATCAGATGGAAATATTGTAATAATTGGGGATGCAAACCCAGGATCTGAAATTATTGCCAAAGGTGATATTACAGTTTGGGGAATACTTGGAGGGATTGCCCATGCAGGCTCTGCAGGTAACCAATATGCAAAAATAAGAGCTCTTAAAATGAATGCAATTCAATTAAGAATAGCTGATACATTTGCAAGACGTCCTGATAATATTAACATTCCGTATATACAAAAAACAGATACATTTATTCCTGAAGAAGCTTGTATATACAAAAAACAAATTTTAATACATAAAATACACGAATCATAAAAAGGAGAAATCATGAGCGGTAGAGTTATCGTAATAACATCCGGAAAGGGTGGTGTAGGTAAAACGACAACAAATGCCAACATAGGTACAGCTCTTGCTAAAGCTGGTAAAAAAGTCGTTATGATTGACACCGATTTGGGATTAAGAAACTTAGATTTATTACTCGGACTGGAAAACAGAATAGTTTATACAATTGTAGATGTTGTAGAAGAACGTTGCAAATTAAAACAAGCATTAGTAAAAGACAAAAAAAATCCAAACTTATGTCTTTTAGCCGCAGCGCAAACCAGAGATAAAACAGCTGTTACCGAAGAACAATTAAAAGATATATGCGATAAATTAAAACAAGATTTTGATTTTATCTTAGTTGACTGTCCAGCAGGTATTGAACAAGGGTTTCAAAATGCCGTAGCTGGTGCATCAGAAGCAATCGTTGTAACAACACCTGAAATGTCAGCTGTTCGTGATGCAGATAGAATTATAGGACTTCTAGAAGCTAAAGAAGAAATTAAATCATACAAATTATTATTAAACAGAGTACGTCCAAATCTTATCAAATCAAATGATATGATGAGCGTAGATGATGTTGTAGAAATATTATCAGCAGATTTAATCGGTATAATTCCAGAAGATACAGGTATTATTACATCAACAAATAAAGGTGAACCTATTGTTAATGATGAAAAATCTTTAGCTGGTAAAGCATACAATAATGTAGCAAGAAGAATAATTGGCGAAGATGTACCATTTTTAAATCTTGAAGAACCACAAGGAGTAATGGCTAAAATGAAAAAATTCTTCTCTGGACTAATGGGAAAGGAGAAGTAAGAAAATGTTATTGCAAAATTTATACAATAAAGTTATAGGCTTCTTCCGCCAAACAGATATTGAACAAGAAACAGAATCTGCAAAAGAAACAGCTTGCAATAGATTAAGAGTAGTCTTAATGCAAGATAGAACAAATCTAACTCCAGAATTAATGGAACGCATGAGACGTGAAATGGTAGATCTTCTATCAAAATATGTAGAAATGGATAAAGATGCCCTTGAGTTAAATCTAGAACAAGACGGAGATCAAGTTGCATTAATGTTATCAATTCCAGTTATCAGAGCAAAAGATGAAGACGAAATAAAAGCAGCATTAGAAGCAGAAGATAAACAAAAAGAATCTGATGAAAATGAAGAATTAACTGAAGAAGAAAAAATTCTAAATGAAGATACAGAAGAAAAATCAGAAAATGAAGATGATGCTGATTATGTTGATGACGACGAAGAAGAATCTGATAACAACAAAGATGACGACGATGACGATGATGAATAAATTATTTTTATAAATTAACTTCAAAAAAAATAAAAAAATTGACCTAAGTGGTCAATTTTTTTTATGTAAAAAACTTTAATTTACAAATCTATACATTTTTCTATTTCCATTGTTGACAGGGGATTTTGTTTGTTTTAACATTGATATGCTTGGAATTAATGTATTTACTAATATCCGAAATATTTGTTGAATAGCGATTTCAAGCAGTGTAATAGATAAAAAAAGAAAAAGGAATGCAAATGGCAAGCACACAAAGACAAAGAATCAGAGTTTGTTTAAAAGCATACGATCATAAATTAATTGACGTATCTTCAGACAAAATCGTAGAAACAGCAAAAAGAACTGACGCTAAAGTAGCTGGTCCTATTCCTTTACCTACAAAAAGACGTATATATTGCGTATTACGTTCACCTCACGTAGATAAAAAATCTCGTGAACACTTCGAAATGAGAACACATAAACGTATTATCGATATATACGAACCTACTCAACAAACAGTTGAAGAATTAGGCAGATTAGATCTACCGGCTGGCGTAGATATTGAAGTTAAATTATAATTAACTTTTTGAAAACTAAATAAGCATTATGCATTGTAATGTGAACTGCGACCGTTTGGAATAACAATTCCACAACGGGACAGCCGAGAGGTTGTAGAGGTGAAAGCCCTCAAATTAGGTAAAGATTAGCAAGACGTAGCGCTCGCAAGAGAAAATGCAATCCCGAAACAGGGGCAGAATAATGTCTGCACCAAGTAGGGTGAGCAAGAAAGGTAGAATATGACACTAGGTGTAATAGGAAAAAAACTTGGAATGACTCAAATCTTCGATGAACAAGGTTTGGCTATTCCTGTAACAGTAATCAAAGTTGATCCAATTGTTGTTACTCAAGTAAAAACAGTTGAAACTGATGGCTACAACGCAATTCAAGTTGGTACAATTGCAGCAAAAGAAAAACACTTAACAAAAGCTGAAATTGGCCACTTCAAAAAAAATAACTTGGAAAACTTCAGACACCTTCAAGAATTCAGAATTGATAACCCACAAGACTACAAAGTTGGCGATAAAATTGAATTATCAGTTTTAGACAACGTTGAAAAAGTAGACGTAACAGGAAAATCAATTGGTAAAGGTTTCCAAGGTACAGTAAAAAGATGGAACTTCTCAAGAGGACCTATGGGACACGGTTCTAAAAACCACAGAGAACCAGGTTCAATTGGTGCAGGTACAACTCCATCACGTGTTATCAAAGGTAAAAGAATGGCTGGTAACATGGGAAATGAAAGAGTTACTATTACTAAATTAAAATTAGTTAAAGTTGATGCAGCTAACAGCTTAGTATTAGTAAAAGGTTCAGTACCAGGATGCGAAGGCAGATTAGTAACAATCGTTCCTACAAGAACAAAATGGAACTAAACTCAAAAAAGTAATATAATATTAACCCGCTCTTACCATATAAAACGGGAAACCGAAAGGGGTAAGCGGAAAGCAAAGGAAAAATAAAAAATGTCAAAAGAAATATTAAGTACAAACGGAGAAAAATTAGGCGAAATTACATTGAACGAAAATGTATTCGGTGTAGAACCTAATTTACATGTAATGCACTTAGCATTAAGAAGACAATTAAACAATGCTCGTCAAGGTTCAGCTTGTGCTAAAACAAGAGCAGAAGTATCTGGCGGCGGTAAAAAACCTTGGAAACAAAAAGGTACAGGTAGAGCAAGAGCTGGTTCTCTTCGTTCTCCATTATTTGCAGGCGGTGGCGTAATCTTTGGACCAAAACCAAGAAGTTATGCATTCAACATGCCTCAAAAAGCTAGACAATTAGCTATTAAATCAGCATTGTCAGCTAGAAGCGAACAAATGGTTGTAGTAAAAGATTTTTCTGCAATCACTGAACCAAAAACAAAATTAATGGTTAGTGCATTAAAATCATTAAACGTAACTGGTAAAATTTTAATCGTTGCAGATGTAAAAGCTGAAGAAAACAAAAACTTAGAATTATCAGCAAGAAACATCCCAAGCGTAAAAATTATTTTACCTTCAAACCTTAACGTAAAAGATTTACTGGAAGCTGATTCTGTTGTAATTACCGAATCTGCTGTTAACGATATAACAGAAAGGCTACAATAATGAGTAAAGCAAGAACAAATACGGAAAAATTATATGATGTAATTAAAAAACCTATCATTACTGAAAAGTCTGTAGGTGCTACAACTCTAGGTCAATACACTTTTGAAGTAGTAAAAGATGCTACAAAAGTTGAAATTGCACAAGCTGTAGAATTAGCTTTTCCTGGAAGAAAAGTTAAAAAAGTAAGAACAGTTTACATGCCATCTCATGAAAAAAGAATGGGATACAAATTCGGTAGAACTGATTCTTCTAAAAAAGCCATCGTAACAATCGAAGGCGATCCGATTGAAGAATTAATCGGAGCATAATAAAACAGGGCGTAAGGCGTATGTCCTGAGAAATGACACAAAGCCAACCAAAGGAGAAAAATAAAAATGGCAATTAGAAAAATAAACCCTACATCTCCAGGCCAAAGAGGGATGACAAAAAGTGATTATCAAGAAATCACTTGCACAACTCCTGAAAAATCATTGTTAAAATCATTGAAAAAAACAGCAGGAAGAAATAATACAGGTAGAATTACATGTCGTCACAAAGGCGGCGGTGTAAAAAGAACATACCGTATCATAGATTTCAAACGTGAAAAATTTGGCGTACCAGCAACAGTAAAAACTATTGAATACGATCCAAACAGAAACGTTAGAATTTCATTAGTATTCTACGCAGATGGTGAAAAAAGATATATTTTAACACCAGAAGGACTAAACGTAGGCGATGTAATTGTAAGCGGTCCTGAAGCTCCTGTACAAACAGGTAACGCACTTCCGCTTGAATTAATTCCGTTAGGTACAATAGTTCATAACATTGAACTTACACCTGGTCGTGGCGGCGTTATGGTAAGATCTGCAGGTAATGCAGCTCAAGTTATGGCTAAAGAAGGTAACTACGTTACAATCAAACTTCCATCATCAGAAATGAGAATGGTAAGAAAAGAATGTATGGCTACAATCGGTACTTTAGGTAATGCAGAATTCAAAAACTTATCTATCGGTAAAGCTGGTAGAAAACGTTACTTAGGTATCAGACCAACAGTACGTGGTGTTACAATGAACCCTTGCGATCACCCACACGGTGGTGGTGAAGGTAAAACAGGTCCAGGCGGACACCCAAAAACACCTTGGGGTAAACCAGCTCTTGGTCATAAGACTAGAAAATCAGGAAAAGCTTCTGATAAACTAATCGTTAGAAGAAGAAAAAAATAAGAAATAACTAATAAATAGGCAATGGGGCTTAATGCCCCAGAGGCCTTTGAACCAATAAGGAGAAAATATTAATGGCACGTTCATTAAAAAAAGGTCCATATGTAGAAGAAGCTCTACAAAATAAAATCGCAAAAATGAATGCAAACTCTGAGAAAAAAGTTATAAAAACTTGGTCAAGAGCATCCATGATTGTACCTGATATGTTAGGACATACAATCGCGGTTCACAACGGAAAAACTCATGTACCTGTTTATGTAACAGAACAAATGATCGGACACAAATTAGGTGAGTTTGCACCAACAAGATTATTCAAAGGACACGCAGGCTCTGACAAGACTGCTAAACGTAAGTAACGCAATTAAAAGAATAAGGAAATAAAAAAATGGAAGCTAAAGCAAGACAAACAGATATTAAAATGACAGCTAGAAAACTTCGTAGAGTAATCAACGAAGTAAGAGGAAAATCTGTCGTTGAAGCTCAAGATATGTTGCGTTTTATGCCTTATTTTGCCGCTAGAGTAGTTGAAAAGAACTTGAAAGCAGCAGTTGCAAATGCACAAGAAAAATATGGCGTAGGTGCTGAATCTTTAAAGGTTTCTGAAATCTTTGCAGATGAAAGCGTTACATATAAAAGAGCAAGAACAAGAGCGCAAGGTCGTATGTATAAAAGACTAAAACGCACTTCTCACTTAACATTAAAAGTTAGTGATATCAAGTAGTAGTAATAACAAAAGGTAAATAAAATGGGACAAAAAACACATCCAAAAGGATTTAGAATCGGCATAATTCAACCTTGGGTAAGCACATGGTTTGCTAAGGTAAAAGATTATGGTGCATTCGTAGCAGAAGACGCTAAAATAAGAAAATTTATTAAGAAAAAACTTTATGCTGCAGGTGTTTCTAAGATTTTAATCGCTAGAAAAGCCCAAAACACAACAGTAACTGTTGTAACAGCAAAACCTGGTATTGTTGTTGGCCGTGGTGGTCAAGGTATTGAAGACTTGAAAAAAGAAGTATCTAAATACATCGGCAAACCTGTAATCATCAACGTTGTAGAAGTTGCAAGAATTGATGCAGATGCACAACTTGTAGCAGAAGCAATTGCTCAACAATTAGAAAAACGTGTAGCTTTCAGACGTGCAATGAAACAAGCAATGCAACGTACAATGAGAGCTGGCGCTCAAGGTATTAAAGTTATGGTATCAGGACGTTTAGGCGGAGCAGAAATTGCTCGTTCTGAATGGGCAAAAGAAGGAAGAATTCCTCTTCAAACACTTCGTGCTGATGTTGATTACGGATTCACAGAAGCTGATACTATTATGGGTAAAATCGGTGTTAAAGTTTGGATTTTCAAAGGCAACTTAATGCCTGGCGAAAAAGCTGACCAAAACATCAAAGCAAAAAGCGGTAAAGAAGGTTCTGAAAAAGGCGGAAGACGTCCAAGACGTAGAATCGCATCTACAGAAGAAGCATAACCGCGAGTTATAAATAGTAAGAAAAAACTAAATGGAGTAAAATAAAATGTTACAGCCTAAAAAAACTAAATACCGCAAAATGATGAAAGGCAGAATGAAAGGTACAGAAACCAGAGGAACAAAATTAGAATTTGGTGGATATGCACTTCAAGCTGTTGAACCTGGTTGGATTACCAGCAGACAAATCGAGGCTGCACGTCGTGCAATGACTCGTGAAATCAAACGTGGCGGTAACGTTTGGATTAAAATATTCCCAGATAAACCAATTACTGCAAAACCTGCTGAAACTCGTATGGGTTCAGGTAAAGGAAACTTGGAATATTGGGTAGCAGTTGTTAAACCGAACAGAATTCTATTTGAACTTGACTATTTCGACAGAAGTGTTGCAGTTCACGCATTAGAATTGGCTGCTCAAAAACTGCCTATCAAAGTAAAAGTAGTAGAAAAAGCTAAGTTAGAAGCGTAATCACGCTAAAACTAATAAAGGAAATAACAATGAAATTAGAAGAAATGCGCGAAAAAACAGTAGAAGAGCTGCAAAGTGCAATAGTTGATTGGAAAAAAGATTTGTTCAACTACAAATTACAACTTTCAACTCACAAATTAGAAAACACAGCGTTGATTTCTAAAACAAAAAGATTAATAGCTCAAGCAAAAACTGTAATAAAAGAAAAAGAGGTACAACATGCCTAAGAAAGAAAAACAAGGTGTAGTAATCAGCAACAAAATGGATAAAACAATCGTAGTTAAAGTAGCAGATTATGAACCACATCCAAAATACAAAAAAATTATTGAATCAAATAAAAACTACAAAGCTCATGATGAAGGTAACATTTGCAATGAAGGCGATATCGTTAGAATTGTAGAATCAAGACCTATCTCTGGCGACAAACGTTGGACATTAGCTGAAGTAGTTGAAAAAGCTAGATAGTAATATCTATTAGTCAACATTACCTTAGCGTAATGAGAGGACGAAACAGTAAAACATTCTTTAAAAATAAAGGAAAATAAAAATGATACAACAAGAAACTAGACTAGAAGTAGCAGATAATACAGGTGCAAAAGAACTTTTATGCATTCGTGTAATGGGAAGTTCAAACAAAAAATTTGCTGCAGTTGGCGATGAAATCGTAGCAGCAGTAAAAGATGCAAACCCAAATATGCCTGTAAAAAAATCTGAAGTTGTTAGAGCTGTTGTAGTTAGAACAAAAGCTGATATCAAACGTGCAGACGGATCAGTTATCAGATTTGACGAAAACGCAGCAGTTATCATCAACAAAGATGGCAACCCACGTGGAACACGTGTTTTCGGACCTGTAGCTCGTGAATTAAGAGACAAAGGTTATATGAAAATCGTTTCTCTTGCACCGGAAGTTATCTAGTGCAAGAAAGATAATCCAATAAAATATAAAGGAATAATAAAATGACAAAGAAAAAATTGCATGTAAAAAATACTGACAGAGTAATGATTATTGCAGGCAAAGATAAAGGCAAATCAGGTAACATTAAAAAAGTTAACGTTACTGAAGGCACTGTTACTGTTGAAGGTTTAAATATGGCTACAAAAGCTCAAAAACCTCAACCAATGGCAGGAATACAAGGCGGTTTAATCAAAGTTGAAGCTCCTGTAGATGCTTCTAACGTAATGGTTATTTGCCCTGCTTGCGAAAAACCGACAAGGATCAAACACGAAGTCGTTGACGGCAAAAAAGTTCGTGTTTGTAAAAAATGTGGTGAACAATTAGATGCAAAATTATAATATTTACATGTTTATTGTATAATATTATTGCATCGTAGAATTAAGGAAATACGAAAATGACAACAAAAACTAGAAGTTTAAAAGCAAAATATCAAGAAGAAGTAATTCCTGCATTAAAGGAAAAATTCGGATATAAAAATATTAACCAAATACCAAAGCTTCATAAAATTGTTTTGAATATGGGTGTTGGAGAAGCTTCTCACAACTCTAAAATTGCAGAAGCAATTGAAGCTCAATTGACTAAAATAGCTGGTCAAAAATGCGTAGTTACAAAAGCTAAAAAATCAATCGCATCTTATAAGTTAAGAGAAGGAATGCCAGTTGGTGCAATGGTTACATTGCGTGGCGAAAGAATGTATGACTTCTTACAAAAACTTATTTGTGTAGTATTGCCTCGTATTCGTGACTTCAGAGGTATCTCTCCAAAAAGTTTTGACGGTCGTGGAAACTATACTTTAGGTTTGAAAGAACAAGCATTATTCCCAGAAATTACTTATGAAGAAGTTGATTTAGTAAAAGGTATGAACGTATCTGTAATCACTACAGCTGAAACTGATGAAGAAGCTCGTGAATTACTAAAATTATTGGGAATGCCTTTTAAAGGGATGAACAAATAAGAAGCGTAGCCGCTTCACCCACCATTTTGGCATTATATAAATTTTGTCATAAATGGTAAAAATAAGGAGCGTTGACGCTCCTCCCGCTAATCGGGTTATACAACAACAAACAAAATAAAAAAAGGAGAAATTCATGGCTAAAAAAGCGATGATAAACAAAGAACTAAGACGCGAAAAACTTGTTGCAGCTGGTAAATACCCTGCAGTAAGACTTCATAACAGATGCAGCATTTGCGGAAGACCTCACGGTTACCACAGAGATTTCGGTCTTTGCAGAATTTGTTTAAGAAAAATGGCTCACGAAGGATTACTTCCGGGCGTTACAAAAGCAAGCTGGTAGTAAAGTATATCGTATTTTAACTTAGACTTTTAATAGTTTATAGTAGAACTTTGTTTTGCATAAATTTATTAAATTATAAGTAAATAAAACGTTTACTCTATCATACGCGAAATATAAATATAATAAAAAACCAAAGGACCGAGGGATGCGGTCTTTTTTGGTTTTTTATATAAGCAACAATAATTAACATATTCAAATATTTACTTGTAAATCTAAATTATTCATGATATCTTAGTTATACAGTTCCAGACTGCTGAAATAAGCTTTTTTTATAAAGCAACAATTAATTCAGTAAGTGGTGTAATAGTTAAAAAGGATACTGCCTATAACTGTGGGTAAGTCCTCGAAAGGGAAAAAATTATGTCAATGACAGATCCTATAGCAGATATGCTAACAAGAATTAGAAACGCTAATATGGTATCACACCCATCAGTTTCAATGCCATCTTCTAAATTAAAAGTTCAATTAGCTAAACTTTTAAAAGAAGAAGGTTTTATTACTGATTACAGCGTAAAAGAAGACGGCAAATTTAAAGTATTAGAAATTACTTTAAAATACGATGCTAACAACAAACCTATCATTACAAAATTAGAAAGAATTTCTAAACCAGGTTTGAGAAACTACAGCAAAGCTAAAAACCTTCCTAAAGTATTAGGTGGTATGGGTATCGCTATCGTTTCTACAAGCAAAGGTCTTTTAACAGACAGAAAAGCTAGAAAAGAAAACATCGGTGGCGAAGTTCTTTGCTACGTTTACTAATTAGAATGATAGAGAAACAAAGACTAAAAACAAAAAGATTTAGTCTAACAAACTCTATATTTTAAAATTTCGATCACAATTGGTAGAAAAGGTCGAAATATGTACACAATATACCAAAGGAGAAAATAAAAATGTCACGTATTGGTAAAAAACCTATCGAAATCCCACAAGGGGTTGAAGTAAAAATAGAAGGTCATACAGTTACTGTAAAAGGACCTCACGGAACAGAAGTTGTTGAAGTTCGTCCTGAAATTGAAGTAAAAATTGAAGACAATCATGTTGTTCTTTCAAAAGTAGGTGAATCTAGAGAAACTGATGCTTTATATGGATTATCTAGAACATTAATTGCTAACGCTGTACACGGTGTTAAAGAATTATTCGAAAAGAAATTAGAAATCCAAGGTGTTGGTTACCGTGCTAATATGGAAGGAAAAAACTTAAACTTAGCATTAGGTTATTCACATCCTGTAGTTGTTGAACCACCAGAAGGAATAACAATTTCAGTAGAAGCTAACACTAAAATTTCTGTAAAAGGAACAAATAAACAAACTGTTGGTGATGTAGCAGCATTCATCAGATCTAAAAGACCTCCTGAAGTTTATAAAGGAAAAGGTGTTAGATATGAAGGCGAACACATCAGACGTAAAGCTGGTAAAGCTGGTAAAAAATAAGGCTAATGCAGCCTAATAATTGCATGTGAAGGGTGAACATAAGTAGCCCGTTAAAGCAAGTAATGAAAGGAAATAAAAATGATTAAACAAGAAGTAAGAAAACCAAAAGTTCAAAAAAGACATAAATCTATAAGAGTTAAATTGTCAGGAACTTCAGAATTCCCAAGATTAGCTGTTTATAGAAGTACAAAACACATATATGCTCAATTAATTGATGATGTAAATCATGTAACTTTAGCAGCAGCATCTTCTAACGATAAAGAATTAAAAGAAAAATTATCTCACGGTGGTAACATCGAAGCTGCAAAAATCGTTGGTGAAGCTATCGCTAAAAAAGCAAAAGTTAAAGGCATTGAATGTGTCGTATTTGACCGTGGTGGATTCTTATATCACGGCCGTGTAGCTGCTTTAGCTGATGCTGCTAGAGAAGCTGGCTTAATGTTCTAAAAGCGTAGTCGCTCCACCCGCCAAATAAGTTTTTATATAAACTTATTAATGGGAAAATAAAAAGGAGCATAACCGCTTTTAAAATAAATTAAAAAGACAGAGTTTAATAAACTCTGTCTTTTTTAATACTTAAAAAATAATTAATTATTTCGAGTTTTCATATTTTTTATATTATTATATTATTTAGGAGATGGTAAAATATGGAATATAAAGACTATTATGATATATTAGGTGTTAAACGTGATGCCACTGAAGCTGAAATTAAATCAGCTTACCGAAAACTAGCCAGAAAATATCACCCCGATGTTAATAAGACCAAAGAGGCTGAAAGTAAGTTCAAAGATATAAATGAAGCTTACGAAGTTCTTGGTGATAAACAAAAAAGACAAAGATACGATAGCTTAGGAGCAAACTGGCAAGGTGGCCAAAGCTACACTCCACCTCCTGGATTTGAACAATTTGGCTTTGGAGGCGGACAAGGCGGATACCAAAGTTATAGTTTCAATGGTCAAGATTTAGGAGGTTTCTCTGACTTTTTCAGCTCATTATTCGGCGATATGATGGGCGGAGGTGCAAGAACTCAGGGAATGAATTTTGGCGGATTTGATTTTGGAGGAGCACAACAAGCTTCTTCTTCAAGAAAACGCCAACAACAAGCTCCTAAAACTGAAAATCTTGATGTTACAATGAACTTGAATGTTACGGTAAAAGATATATTTGATCAAAAACCTGTAAATGTAAAATTTAACAATATAGAACGCTGCACAAAATGTTCAGGTAACGGTGGTTATTGCAGCGAATGCGGTGGTACAGGTTTTAAATCAGAGCCAAAATCAATAAAAGTAAAATTGCCTCCAAATATTACTGAAGGACAAAAAATCAGGATTAAAGGAGAAGGAAAATCTGACTCCTACGGAAGAAAAGGTGATTTATATCTTGTAATAAATGTCAAAGATAAAGATTACGAAGTAAATGGAGCGGATCTAACGAAAGAAATAGAAATTACACCTCCAGAAGCAGTTTTAGGATGCAAAAAAGACATAGAAACGCTTCATGGGAAAATCGGCATTAAAATACCTCCCAAAACATCATCAGGACAAGCTCTAAGATTAAAAGATTTAGGCTTACCTAAAAAAGGCGGAGGATACGGCAATTTAAATGCTAAAATTAAAATTGTTATTCCTAAAAACATATCAGACAAACAAATAGAACTATATAAAAAAATTGCAGAGTTATAAAACTAAATAAATTATTGACAATATCCCTCATTACAAAGACAATATAATCTATGGGGGATATTTTTTATGACTAAAGAAACTTTTTTACACGAAAAACACGTTAATCTCAATGCAAAAATGGTTGATTTTGCGGGTTGGCATATGCCTGTACAATATACATCAATTATTGAAGAACACAAAACAGTTAGAGAAAAAGTGGGCTTATTTGATGTTTCTCATATGGGAGAAGTCTTTGTATCAGGGAAAGACGCCATGGAATTTCTCAACAAAATAGTTCCCCAAGATATTTCTAAACTTAATTATGAAAAAGCTGTGTATTGTCAACTACCAAATAAAAATGGTGGCTTAATTGACGATTTAATTATATACAAATTAGGAATTTTAGAATATTTAGTAATTTGCAACGCGTCAAGAATTGATGAAGATCTTAACTGGATGGTTAGAAACAGCAAAAACTTTGATGTTAAAATCGACAACAGATCACATGAATTCTCTTTACTTGCAATACAAGGTCCTCTTGCGGATAAATTAATGAGAAAAATGGGACTTAATACACAACAAGATTCCTTCACGATAAAACCTGCAAAAATTGCAGGGATTAAAGTTCTTGCATCACGTACAGGTTATACCGGAGAAGACGGGTATGAAATTCTTGTGGAAAACAATCATTCAGAATATTTATGGGACAAAATCCTTGAAGATGGTCAGGAATTCGGCATCAAACCTATCGGATTAGGAGCTAGAGATACTTTAAGATTAGAAGCGGCATTACATTTATACGGTAACGATTTAGATGAAAATACAACACCGATTGAAGCTGGTCTAAGCTGGTCTATCCCAAAAGATAAAATTGCAGATTATAATGGAAAAGAAGTTATAATGAATCAAATTAAAAACGGAACTACGAAAAAACTTGTAGGTTTGAAAATGCTTGATAAATCAATTGCAAGACATGAATATGAAGTATACAAAGATGGTGAAAAAGTCGGAATAATTACAAGTGGCGGTCCATCTCCAATTTTAGGAGCAAATATTGCATTAGCATATGTAAAAAATGATAAAGAAATTTGCACAGGCTCTACTGTTCAGGTTATGATAAGAGAAAAATTACATGATGCAGAAGTCGTCAAAAGACCATTTGTTGAAAAAAGAAATAAAATAAAATTATAATATACAAAAAGGAGAAATTAATGAGTATTACAGAAAAAATCTTATGTTCTAAATCTCACGAATTCTTATTAGATAATGGAGATAACACTTTTACAATCGGACTTACAGATTACGCAGTAGAACAACTTGGTGATATTGTATTTTTAGAATTACCGGAAGTTGATACTGAATACAAAAAAGGTGAAACTTTTGCAACTATTGAATCTGTTAAAGCAGCTTCTGAAATTTACATGCCAATAAGCGGAAAAATTATTGAAATCAATGAAGAAGCAGTTGATTCTCCAGAGATTTTAAATGAAAACAGTTACGAAAAAGGCTGGCTTGTTAAAATTGAAGCAACAGGTGATGCTGCTAATGAACAAAATGATCTTTTAGAATACGAAGACTATAAAGAAGAATTGGAATAATTTATGAAAAATTTTTTAGTACATAGTGATGAAGTAAAAAAAGAAATGCTAAATAGCATTAATGTCAAATCCATTGAGGATTTGTTCAAACAAATTCCTCAAAAAGCTCGTATGGGCGAATTAGGCTTTGAAAATCCTCTAAGTGAAATGGAAGTACAAAAAAGGATTAAATCCCTTGCTAAAAAAAATAATACTGATTTTGTAACTTTTTTAGGAGCTGGAACTTACAATAAATTTATACCGGCTTGCATTTCTCAAGTTGCAAACAGATTTGAATTTTTGACAGCATATACACCATATCAACCTGAGATTTCTCAAGGTACACTTCAAGTTATGTACGAATTCCAAACAATGATTTGCAGACTTACAGGAATGGACATTTCTAATGCAACAATATACGATGCAGCAAGTGCCTGTGCTGAAGCTATATTAATGGCAGTTAGAATTTCTAAAAAAGATAAAGTTCTTGTATTAAAAAACTTAAATCCAGAATATATTGATACAGTAAAAACATACTGCTGGGCTAATAAAATTGAATTGGAACTATTTGATGAAATACCTTCAAATACAAATGATTATGCTTGTATATTAGTTCAAAATCCAGATTTTTATGGAGAAATCAAAAAGATTGAAAAAACTAATGACACTTTATTAATTGTTTGTACAGATATTTCTTCATTAGCAATTTTAGAGCCTCCTTCACAAGCTGACATAGTAGTTGGAGACGTCCAAACTCTTGGAATACCTATGAGCTTTGGAGGACCTCTCGCTGGATTTATTGCTTGCAAAGAAAAATTTATGCGCCAAATACCTGGACGTCTTGCAGGCAGAACAGTTGATGCTGATGGCAACCCTGCATATTGTCTTACTATCCAAACAAGAGAACAACATATCAAAAGAGAAAAAGCAACAAGTAATATTTGCTCTAACCAAGCATTAATAGGACTTTGTGCAACTTTATATCTAACAGTAATGGGAGAAAAAGGATTAAGACAAGCATCATACTTATCTACTAAAAATGCACACCTTTTATCTAAAAAACTTGCAAATAAAGGGATTAAAACTCTTAATTCACAATTTTACAACGAGTTTGTAATCCAAGTTGATAATACAGATAAAGCATTAAAAAATCTGAAAGAACACAATATTATCGGTGGTTTAAAAATTGATAATAATAAAATTCTTGTATCTACAACAGAAATGATTACAGAAGAAGATATTGAAAATTATATCAAATATATTTAGGCTTCTTTAAAAGTATTATAAAAAATAGTAAAAGCTTTCTTGGGTGTTTCAAAACGTTTGATGGAACACCCTTTTATTAAATACATATGCTCGTCAGTTTCAACCATTAAATTAATTCTTTTTCTTGTTTTATTCCATTTTTGAACAAAGTTAGAAATGGTTTCATTAGGATTTGCTAATTTTACTTCCAATAGTCCATTTACCTGAGATACAGTAGGTCTTTTCACTTCTTTTTCATCAACGTAAACAGTAGTAAAACTATGTTTTACTTCAGGAGGATTATCTATTGATGCTTTAAAAGATAAATTCGTATCTAATTCCATAATAATAACATCTTGCATAAGATTAAGTCCTCAAATTTAATATACTAACATTATTGAAAAAACTGGGCGATACGTGACTCGAACACGTGACCCCCACAACGTCAATGTGGTGCGCTACCAACTGCGCTAATCGCCCGAAGTATATTCAATTGTCAATCAAAAACTTCGTTTTTGATTGGGTCGCTACCCCTCTCGAAAAAAGATTATCAATCTTTTTTCTCGGCAGAGTGCTAATTGCCCGAGTTTTTAATTACTCAGATTGATAAAACTCTACTTTAAAATTAGCAAAGAATCAACCTGAAATATTTTCAATAAATCAATTATAGCACAATATTTCTAAAAATGCATAGCATCGACTTGTTTTAAAATATTTTGAATATCTTTTACTAACTCAGCTTCAATAAATAATAATTCTTGTTTAGTATAATCTTCATTTTCATATCTGACTTTTGCAATTTTTGACATTACAATCTTATTGAAAGACAGATAATTTGAAGCAAATTCAATGATATCAACAGCTCTGTATGGAACAGCACTATCATGAAGTCTTAATACTGATCTAAAAATAACTAGCAAAGTCTTTATTACATTGTTTAAGAGCTTTTTCATTTCTCTATCAGATTTTACATTCATTAAGAAATTATTTTTATATTTTAACAAAAGGCTTTTCAACTCAGATTCACACTGCAAACGTAAAAAGTATTTATTTATGCTAATTGTAGGAATTAAATCTTCCCCATATATAATTCGATAATTTTCCTTAATATCTGCATATTCAATTGCGTAAACATCAAAAGATGAATACCATTCGTCTCTGTTCATAATTACAGGAATAGGATTTTTCCCTTTTACCCATTTTTTTACAGGTTTAGATATATCGTATAAATTTTCAGCAGTTAATTCATTGGTTACAATCATTAAATTAAGATTAGATTTTGCATCTTCAACATTAGCTTGTGAGCCAAATGCTATAACTGATAAAAGATTTTCACCCAAAGTATTTTTTAATTCTTCAACAAATTTATCTAAATTTTTCATTTTTAATCCTTTTTTATGATTTGTTATTTACACAACTACCAACTACCTGAACAACCGGATCCACCAAAGCCGCCGCCACCACCGAAGCCGCCAAAACTTCCAGAATTAAATCTTCGTCTCGGAGATATAATTGCCATTATTATTGCCAAAGGAAATGCCCACCAAGGCATATTTTCTGAATCAGAACTGCTTCTAGAATTATTACTTTTTGATAATTGAGGAGGACAATACCCTTGAGTTTTCAAACTAACTTTTTCAGCCTCTGCAACTGTTTCTGCCAAAACATAAGCTCCACGAGTAATACCTTTTTCATACTCTTCACGCTTATAATATGGAAAAATATCATTATCTCTGATATTTTCTAAAGTTTGAATACTTATTTTATCCTCAAGACCAGTACCCAATTCAATTCTCATTCTACGCTCATTTGGCGCAGTTAAAAATACCATTCCGTTATTTTTACCAACAGCCCCTAATTTATAAGAACGTCCTATATCAAGAGCAACTTCTTCAACAGTTCTGCCATTCAATGACGGCAGAGTAACAACGACTAAATCTGCTCCAGATTTTTTTTGTAAATCCCAAAGAGTCATGTTCAAGTCATTTTCCACTTGTGGAGATAAGACATTTGCCTCATCAGCAATGAAACCTGTAAACTTCAATGTAATTGCATTTGCAGATAAACAGTTTATAATTAATAAACTTACAATTAATAACCAGCACCTTTTTAACATAATTTGATACTAGCATTGATTTTAAAATTTGTCAATTGAAAAAATTTTAAAAGATTTTATAATTCTTCAAAACAGTATCTAAATTACAAAAGAAATATGGGTTTAAATTAGTCTTTACAGGCTTTTTTTTCATATTATAAATGGGTTCAGCAGCCTTAAAAGTATCAATCTGAAATTTTGAATGTTTTTTCATCTGAGGAGCAGAACTTTTCTTAATTGAAAGAAATTTAAAATTTCTAACAAAAAAATTATTATTTCCCCCGCCAATAATTTTTAATAACATATCAACACCTCATAAAAAAAGGCGACACCCAGATTCGAACTGGGGGATAAGAGCTTTGCAGGCTCCTGCCTTACCACTTGGCCATGTCGCCACTTCGTTACTTTATAATACGAAACAAATAATAAAAAGTCAAGATATAGTATAAAAAAATAACCGCTATTTCTAGCGGTTATTTTAGTTATTATTTCTAATACTTATTTTGTTGCATAGTAATCTCTTACAACACCTTCATAAGCATCTTTGTAGATAGCTTTAATATCTTCCATCAATGGGTATGCTGGGTTAGCACCTGTACATTGATCGTCAAATGCAAGTTCTACCATTTCGTCTAACTTAGCGTTAAAGTCAGCTTCTGATACACCGAAATCTTTGATAGAATTTGGTAAGTTGATTGATTTCATCAATTTATCAATTGCTTCAATTAACAATTCAACTTTTTCATCATCATTTTTACCGCCTAAGCCAAGTTCATCTGCAATTTGACCATATTTAGCTTTTGCATTAGGGAACTTGTATTGAGGGAAGATACATTGTTTTTTAGGACAATCAACTGCGTTGTATTTAATTACTTGTCTGATTAACAATGCGTTAGCTACACCGTGAGGTACATTAAACATAGCACCTAATTTGTGAGCCATTGAGTGACATAATCCTAAGAAAGAGTTAGCAAATGCCATACCTGCAATTGTTGCTGCATAGTGCATTTTTTCTCTAGCGATAGGATCATTAGCACCTTCATTGTAAGATCTTTCTAAGTATCTGAATACCAATTTAGTTGCTTCTAAAGCATTTGAATTTGTGAAGTTTGTAGCTAAAGCTGATACATAAGCTTCTGTTGCGTGAACTAAAGCGTCAATACCAGATGCAGCTGTTAAACCTTTTGGCATACCATCTACAAAGTTTGGATCGATAATTGCCATGTTTGGAGTTAAAGCGTAATCTGCAATCGCATATTTTACGTGAGTTTCATCATCTGTAATAATTGCGAATGGAGTAACTTCTGAACCAGTACCTGAAGTTGTAGGAATAGCAACCATTGTAGCTTTTTTACCTAATTCAGGGATACGGCAAATTCTTTTTCTGATATCCATAAATCTCATAGAGATATCTTCGAATACTGTATCTGGTTGTTCATACATTAACCACATAATTTTAGCAGCATCCATTGGAGATCCACCACCTAATGAAATGATTACATCAGGTTCATAAGGTCTGATAATTTCCATTGCTTGGTTAATTGTAGATAATGTAGGATCTGGTTTTACATCAAAGAAGATTTGGTGATCAATACCTACTTCATCTAATACTTTAACGATGCTGTCTACTGCACCTGAATTAAATAAGAATCTGTCAGTTACGATAAAGGCACGTTTTTTACCTTCAAGTTCACGAAGTGCAAGATCAACTGCTCCTCTTTTGAAGTAAACTTTTGGTGGAACCTTGAACCAAAGCATATTTTCTCTCCTTTCTGCAACTGTTTTGTAGTTCAATAAATTTTCTACACCGATGTTACCAGATACGGCGTTTTTACCCCAAGAACCACAACCAAGAGAAAGTGAAGGTTCTAATTTGAAGTTATATAAATCACCGATACCACCTTGAGCTGATGGTGAGTTGATTAATACTCTACATGCAGGCATTTTTTCTGCGAATTTGTCAACTCTTTCTTGACTACGAGTATCTGTATAAAGGTCTGCAGAGTGACCAGCGCCACCTTTTGATACTAATTCATAAGTCATTTCTGTTGCTTCTTCGAAATCTTTTGCTCTGTACATAGTTAATACAGGAGATAATTTTTCTCTAGAGAATGGGTCATTCCAATCTACTGAAGGTCTTTCAGCTAAAATAATTTTTGCAGTTTTTGGAATGCTGAATCCAGCTAATTCTGCAATTCTCCAAGCTGGTTGACCAACGATATCAGGGTGAGCAGTACCACGTTTTGGATCAATGAATGGAAGATCGATCATTTTCTTTTCTTCAGCTTCATTAATTAAGTATGCACCTCTATAGATAAATTCTTTTTTAACTTCTTCATATACTTTATCAACTACAACAACTGATTGTTCAGATGCACAAATCATACCGTTGTCGAAAGTTTTTGACATAAGGATTGAAGATACTGCCATTTTGATGTCAGCAGTTTCATCAATTACAGCAGCTGCGTTACCAGGACCAACACCTAATGCAGGGTTTCCAGATGAATAAGCAGCTTTAACCATACCAGGACCACCTGTAGCTAAGATACAAGCAATGTCAGGGTGTTTCATTAATTGGTTTGATAAATCGATAGATGGGATATCAATCCAACCAATAATATCTTCAGGAGCACCAGCTTTAACTGCAGCTTCTAAAACAATTTTAGCAGCTTCAATTGTACATTTTGTTGCTCTTGGGTGTGGTGAAAAGATAATTGCGTTTCTTGTTTTTAAAGCAATTAATGATTTAAAGATTGCTGTAGATGTAGGGTTTGTTGTAGGTACGATACCTGCAATAACACCTAGAGGTTCAGCAACTGTTTTAATACCATTTGCTTTATCTTCTTTTATAATTCCACAAGTTTTTACATTTTTATGTTTGTTATAAATGTATTCTGATGCAAAGTGGTTTTTAATAATTTTATCTTCTAAAACGCCCATACCAGTTTCTTCAACAGCCATTTTAGCTAGAGGGATACGAGCTTTGTCTGCAGCTGTAGCTGCTGCTTTGAAAATTGCATCTACTTGTTCTTGAGTAAAATTAGAATAAATTTTTTGAGCTTTTTTTACTCTTGCAATTAGCATTTCTAATTTTTCAGCACTGTCAACCACTGTAGACTGATTTAAAGCCTTTTCTAGGTTTTCAACAGTTTTTTTGTTTTTTGTTGTCATAAATTTATATCTCCTATTTTATTCGTGATTTATTTCACAATTATATTATAAAATAAAGTTATTCCAAAAGCAAGTGTATTTTTTACAATCTTTATACAAATTTAATATTTCATTTATTTAGATGAAAGACTTAATTATAAAGTAAGATATACTTTTAATATGAATATTTTTCAACAAATTGTATATTACTTTTTAGAAAAACAAGAAAAAGCTTTATCTAAAAAATTAAGCAAGCATCTTAAAATTTCAAGTTCAAACAAAACATCTAAAACTATTGTCTCAAAAGATGTTACCGTTACTTTTAATGCAGAAACTGAAAAGAGTAAAGAATTAGTAAAGAAAAATGTTACTGATATCATAAAATCGTGCAACAACGATCCTGCAAAACTTTTAGCCTTTGTAGAAAGTAAAGGAACAAAAGTAATTAAAATCGATAACGCAGACAAAGTATTATCAATTATAAAAGAAGAAGAAGGGCTTATAACTGAACTTGAAGGAATAGAAGCTTTATATATAAATATTATTACAAATTCAGGTTTTTCTTTCAGATCTAAACCTATGTTTATTATGCGAAACGGACAAATCGATCCATATTACATGGCTCATCAATTTTACAAATGGTATGCTCTAAACATGGGATTACCTGGATTTGATTTCATGTCACAAAAAATATTTAAAATATCCTTAAATTCTAACGGAGCAGTTTTTTCAAACTTAAATTTAGATGAAATGACAGGACTAAAAGAAGCTATTGCAAGAGATCAAGAGGCTACATCATTTGCTCTCGAACTTGCGAAATCAAAAGAAGGAAGCAAAAACGTTATAGATAAAATTAAAAATGACGGAGGCGCAAATATATAAAAATTAGGATAGTTCTAACTATCCTAATTCGTAGTCGCGAACCTAAAGTCCTCTACCCAAGATTTAAAGCCACCCTCTAAAAGCATTACAGGATAACCATATTCTGCTAAAATTAAACAAGCTTCAATTCCTAAATGACATTGTTCATTATAACAATAAACTACAGTTATTTCTTCTTTTGATAACTTATTTGTATTATCAGCCAATTCTTCTTTGGGAATTGAAATTGCCCCAGGTATATGGGAAACTTCATAATCTTCAAGACGTCTTACATCAACCAAATTAACTTTTCCCTCATCTATTAAATCTTTTAATTCAATAGGACCAAGAGTATAAGCTAAAAGTTCTTGAAAAAAGCATTGAGCCCTTTGAGTATCAATGCGAATTTCTTTAATTTTTTCATTCATAAATAATATATCCTTTCTGTTTTATACAGAAAGGATATATCAAGTTATAAAATAAATACTTAGCAACATGTTTATATTTATGTAGTAAGTTTTGGGGTGGGGTAAGTGTAGAACAGGCAATCGTCTTATTTCATTAACCTAAGAATGAAATATGTTTTGGACTTTTGCTTGCTCTATCATAATCAGGTGAAAATAGTATATTATAAGTCTTGCGAAGTTTAGCGCCTAAAGCGTTTAACATATTCGGATTTTGAACCATATCTGCTTTTTGAGTACGATTCAAATCATTTTCGAAATTGATTTTCGCATTTGGGTTTTGTAGTGATAAAATCGCTACATTTGGGGTTAGGTTATTAAGATTACCTTCTCCAAAAGAGATAGGTTTTACTGTATTAAATTTTACTGGATTTACTGTTATCATTTTCTTCCTCCTCTCGTGAGGTTTTTCTTATTAAGTGTTTTTTGAACACTTCATTTAACACTTTTACTATAAACTATAAAAAATATTTTGTCAACCCCTACTATAAAGTTTTATTAAGAAAATAAAAACTATTGATTTATAAGGCTTTTAGCATTAAGTGCAACGTCTACACTTAATCAATAATGAATTATTTGTGCTTATCAGATTAAATATAGAAGCATGGGTAATATATAAAAAAATATATAGTCCAACTGGATTTTTTCATATTAGACTAATAGGTAATTGTAAAAATAACACTTATTCCGTTAAATATAATCATTAAATCTTTTTCATACTTCCAGCTATTCTTAATTCCAACGGGGCTTACACTCTAAATTAGTTAGAGATCCGAGCTCCTTTTTTTTTATTCTTTTTAATACAAAAGGACTGTATTTAATACAGTCCTTTTTAATAATAATATCAATTTGCTAAAGATTAGATATTAGGCAAATCGCCTTTTACTTCAGCTATTTCAGAACTTTCCAATTCAAACACCTCATGTAAAGCTTTAACAGCCTTTTGAGCTTGATCTTTATCTACAAGACAACTAATTTTAATTTCACTTGTAGAAATCATTCTAATATTTATTCCTTGCTCTGCTAAAGTTTCAAACATAGTCGAAGCAACTCCAGGTCTATCAATCATACCAGCTCCAACTATTGAGACTTTTGCAATATTTTCATCAACTTGAATATCACCGGTTGCACCTATTTCAGCTTTTAGAGCATCTAAAGCTTCGACAGTTTTAGGCAAATCAGATGCATCTACAGTGAATGCAATATCATTTGTATTTGAAACTTTTCTTGCATATGATTGAATAATCATATCAACAGAAATATTTTCTTTTGCTAATTTGCTAAACAATTTAGCTGCCACACCAGGTTTATCAGGAACATCACATACAACAATTCTTGCTTGAGATAAATCCGCTGCAACACCTGCTACCGGTTTATAAATTTCCATTTTATCAACTCCTAATATTAAAGTACCTAAATTATCTAATTTAAAACTACTTCTTACTCGCATTGGAACATTAAATTGTTTTGCAGTTTCAACACTTCTTGGGTGTAATACATTCGCACCTGCATGTGCTAATTCAAGCATTTCTTCATAAGATATTTCATCTAATCGGGATGCATTAGGAACAACACGAGGATCTGTTGTATAAACACCTTCCACATCTGTATAAATATCGCATCTTTCAGCATTTAATGCTGCTGCTAGAGCTACTGCGGAGGTATCAGAGCCGCCTCTACCTAGAGTTGTAATTTCACCATCTTCGGTTACACCTTGAAATCCTGCTACTACAATAATTTTCCCCTGTTTTAAATTTTCTTTTAATTTATCTGTTTTTATATCTATAATTCGAGCTTTTGAATGAATATTTTCTGTCATAATACCAATTTGCATAGCATTAAAACTTATTGCATCATAACCTTGAGCTTGAATTGCCATTGCTAAAAGAGCAATTGATACACCTTCACCTGTAGACAAAAGCATATCCATCTCACGGCTTGAAGGATTAGGACTTAAATCTTTAGCCATTTTAACAAGATAATCAGTTGTATGACCCATTGCAGAAACTACAACTACGACATCGTTTCCGTTTTCTTTTTCCCTAATCACTGTTTTAGCAACATTTTTTATCTTTTCTGTATCAGCTACTGAGGTTCCGCCAAATTTTTGTACAATAATTTTTCTCAATTTCAATCTCTTTCTGAACTATTTTGCAAAATTGCTGTCAATTCAGCTTTTTGCTCAGGGTATTCAAACAAGTCTTTATTTAGATTTTCAATCTTTTCCGCGAAGGAAATTGTTTCTTTTACATTATATTCACAAAGGTTTTCTTTGACAAGTATGTAACTCACATAAAACATTAAATTTAACAATGTTAAATTATTCTCATCTGCTTTTATAGCCTTGCGAAGTTTCCTTTGCGCTTCAGCATAATCATTTTGGGATATCAGATATTTTGCATAATCAGTAAAAGCTGCAATATACTTAGGATTATGCAATATTGCATTTTCGTAATAATCTTTTACTTTAGTATCATTTTTAAGTTTTTCATAACACTTTGCAAGATAATATGAATTTACAGAATCTTCATCATCAGCTCTTAAAAGTTCTATAGATTTTTCTATATCATCTTTTTCATATGAAATTATGCCTAGTGCTTGTTTGACAATTTTATTTCCAGGCTCTTTTTCCAATACTTTTTCTAAAATAGGTTGAGCTTCTTCTACTTCATTACGCGCTGCACAACATAAACCTAAATAAGACAAAATTTCCAAATTCTCCGGTTCATATTCCAGAGCTTTCAAAAGCTTAAATTTTGCACCTTCATAATCTTCAAATTTTTCCAATACTTTGCCCCATTCAAGATATAAAGCAGCATTAGTTAATTCTTTTTCCTGAGCTTGAACAAAACATTTTAAAGATGCTTCTTTGTCAAACTTAATAGCATACAACTGTCCTAATAAAATATAAGATGGAAGCATTTTTGAATTATAATCCAAAGATTTTTGCGCATAATGAATTGCACTTTCATAATCATTTTTCAAATATTTTAATCTTGCAAATTCATATGTATTATTAGCATTTGGGCAGACATTAGCTAAAAAAGTCAACTTCATTTCAGCTTTATCATACATTTCTAGCTTAATTTCCATTACTGCACACAAAAATACTGCTGAAAAGTTATATTTATTATGTTTTGCAGCTTCAATAAATTTATCATGGGCTTGTGCGTATTTTTTCTGTTTCATTAATGCCATACCCCAACCGGTATATGTATCCGAATTGTTTGGTTGTATTTTATTCGCATTCTCAAAAGATTTTACTGCGTTTTCAAATTTTCCTACAGAAATCAAAGAAAAACCCAATCTCTGCCAAATGTGCCTGTCTTGAGGATTCAAATCTGCAGAAATTTGGTAATTTTCAACAGATTTTTCAAAATCACCCAATCTTTCATATACAGTCCCAAGATATTTATACACAAGAGCATCTTTTTGAGGTAATTCTAAAGCCTTCAACAAAATATCTAAAGCCTCATTATATTTATTTTGTTCTATCAACAATTTTGCTCTATTTACATAAGTATAAGACGGTAAAGACTGAATTACGGTCTCTTGCTTATACTTATCTACAGAGCTATTCAAACTTTTAACTTTATCAATTATATTTTTTAACCAATCAGACAATCTACTACCTCTCTAAATGCTCCACTTCCAGCTTGATTTTCTGTTACTTGAATACCTTCTACTTCTTTTACTTTTTGAATAGAATGAGGAACTGTAATTTTATATTTAGCAAAATTTAAACATTCAATATCATTAATATCATCACCAATATATAAAAATTCTTCCTTTGACAAATTATATCTTTCAACTATATCTTTTAACACATCGATTTTTATTCTTATATTTTGATGAATTTCTTCTATTTGAAATTTTTTAGCAAGCGTTTCTATTGCAGCATTTTGCTCTCCGGAAATAATTCCGATTTTATAACCGTTTTTTCTTAAAATAGAAAATGCCATTATATCTTTAAAATTAAGTTTTCTGGACATTGTAAAGTCATTTGCAATATACACACAATTATCTGTTACAACTCCATCAAAATCGGTTATAACCATTTTTATTGTTTTAGGTAATTTTAATTTGTCCATATACAAAATACCCCTTATCTGCTATAATTTTAACATAAAGAGAGGGAAAAACAAATGCTTTGGTATTTATTAAATTTAAGCATCATTCTGGTATTCGTAATATTGTTTCTTATTGCAAGACAAACAAACAAAAGATGGTCTAAAATCAATGATTATTTAGGAATGGTTACAAACACAGTAAACTCTGTAAGATATGGTAATTTATCTACGAAAATAGAGGAGATAAATCATCCTACATACCAAAATGTAACAGACAGTATTAACCGAATGGTAGAAACTCTTAATGACAGGGAAAAAATGATTGTTGAGTACCAAACAGAATTAATGCGTCAAAATAAATTATTAGAATCTGTTATTAACTCTCTTTCTGACGGAATTCTAATTATAAATGATAAATATGCTATTTTACGTGCTACACCACAAATTAGTGAATGGTTTGGAGCTAAAGGGCAAGAAATCATAGGAACAAACATTTTTGATTATATACAAATCAGCGATGATACTCCTATTGAAAGATTAAAAAATAAAGATGTTTTTGTAAAACACACACCTACCAATAACTTTGTAATGCATTCAATTAAATTGTCTTTAGATGACGATAAAAAAAGATACGTAATTCTTATAAAAGATGTGACTAAAGAAAGAGAAATTGAAACATTAAAAGAAGATTTTGTTGCAACATTAACACATGACTTAAAAGTTCCAATTGTTGCAGAATCAAATATTATCAATTTTCTACTCAACGGAACTTTTGGAGAAATAACAGAAAAACAACAAGTTGCTCTTTTAAACATGAAAAAATCAAATGAAGAACTTGTAGATCTTGTACAAATAATTCTTGAAACATACAAAATTAAAGAAACCGGAATAAAATTATTAAAAGAAAATATTATGCTTAACAAATTCATATCCAGCATAGTAGAAAGCACTCAACCGATTGCAAATAATTCAGGAATTACAATATATTTCACGCCATCAAGAGATATCAAAGTAACTGCTGATTCTATGCAATTAGAAAGAGTTATTAAAAACTTAATATCAAATGCTATATCACATAGCAATACAAAAGATAGAATTGACATTAAAACTGGAGAAATACCAGGATACATAACTATTTCAATAATAGATTACGGACAGGGAATTCCGGAAAAAGAATTACAGTTAATTTTTAATAAATACTATTCTGCAGCTAAAAAATTCAGAAAAATAGGAACAGGCCTTGGACTTTATCTGTCACAACAAATCATTAAATCTCATGGTGGCGAAATAACAGTCCAAAGTGAAGAAAATGTTCGCACTGAATTTTGTATAAAATTACCACTATAAATATGCTAAAAAAATTAGAAAGTTTACTCGATTGGATATATAAAAAGAAATGCTACTTTTGTAAAAGTTCAAAAGAAGCTGTAAGAATGTGTTCAAAATGTTACTCCCAAATGGATTATTTGCCAATTGAAATAAACAGAACAATTAATGGAACAAACATATATTGCGCAGGAATATATTCTAAAAATCTTCAAAAATTAATAAGAGGACTAAAATACCATAATCAAAGAGATTTAGCTTACTATCTAGCAAAATTCATGGCAGAGTATTTTAATCAAATTACAAGTAGAACAGATTTAGAAATTATCCCTGTTCCAATATTCCCCAAAAGAGAAAAGAAACGAAAATACAATCATATGAATTTAGTGGGAAAAGAATTTTGTAGAATAACATCAAATACACTGAATACAGAGCTTATTACAAGAATAAAAGATACAAAACCTCAATATAAATTAAAAAGAGAAGAACGTATAAAAAATCTATCTAATGCTTTTAAAGTTGATAAAAGCAAATATAATGGGAAAACATTACTGATAATTGATGACATTTGTACAACAGGCTCAACTTTTGAAGAAATGATAAAAGAATTGCAAAAAAATGGCATAAATGATATCATATGCCTTGCAGCTACAACCCCATTTGAGTAATAATTTTACTATGATATTAAATGAATTTTCAAAATATATACAGTCTAAAAATGAAGACATAACATCCGGTAAATCTACGGGTACAAAAATTCTCTGCGATTGGATTAAAATTGTAATTAACAAAAATCCAAAAAATCACGTAGACAAAATTGTTCATAAAGAAATCATGCTTGCAGAAAATAAATCAGGAGACTTTTTAATAGTAGGCAAATCCGAAAGTGGAAGAACTCTCGTAAATGCTCTATATAATTATGCCCTAAGTTACGAACACTACATTATGAGTAAATGGCTTGAAAATAAAAAACCTCAAGACTTTAACTCACAAAATTAAATTTTTATATTAAATAGCATTGATTAATAATATATTACCCTATAGGTGAATTTCTTTTTAATTTTTTGATTTATAAAATAATGATAAATTAAAAAGGAGTTAAAATTATATGAAAAATTCTATTTTACAAACACCTATATGCCAATTAAAATCATTAAACAATCTTTTTATTGAATTAACTGAAAAAAACTGCAACCAGCATTGCAAACACTGTTACATTGATTTTCCATTAAGCAAAAACGTTAAAGATTTTATATCTTTGGATACTATAAGAGAAGCAATAAATGATACTAAAAATGAAAGCATTGAATGTATATATTTAACTGGTGCCGAACCAATGACTCATCCTGATTTTAACTCAATTTTAAGAATGTGTCTCAAACGTTCAAATGTATGTATATTCACAAATGGAACATTCATTAATGAAAAAAAAGTAAGATTTTTAAAAAGAGTAGAAGATGAAAGTGCTTTTGAAATCATATTTAAACTAAGCATTGACCATTATGATGAAGTAAAAAATGACGATATAAGAGGCAGAGGTTCATACAGACAAACTGTTCATGCAATAAAAAGCCTTGCAAAATATGGTTTTAACCCTATTCTATGTATAACAAATTATTATAATGAAGATAAAAAAACACTTATTAATGAATTCAAAAAAATCTGTATAAAAAATGGTTATGAAGCAAATGAAAGCAATTTTACAATAAATTTATACCACGATAAAAATAAAAAAACAGATGATATTTCAGAGTGGAATTGGGAAAGTCTTGACTGCGAATACGGTAGAATTTTAACCTCTAAAGGTATTTACAGTTGCCCATTTTTAGCAAATGATCACAGAGGCAGATGCGGTTCTGATTTTAAAGATTTTGCCAGACATAATACACTTGAAACATCATTCTGTTCAACTTGTATAAAAAATAAAGAAAAATTATTTGGTATCAATTTTCAATTATTTGAATAAAATTATTGAGTAGCCTCAGGAGAAACTCCACCCTCGGCAGATGCAGGTGTAGGAGATGGAGGAGTTGCATTGCCAGATGCATCAGCTTGACCATCACCACTATTTGCAGCAGGAGCTGGAGTTTCCACAACTGTTGAAGGATCTCTTTGAGCATATAATTTTATTTGTAAACTAATTAATAAAATTCTTTTATTTTTTTCATACGGAGCTATTTCAATTTTTGAAATTTCTAAAAAGTGTTCATGCTTATATAACTCTCTCAAGAAATTCGCAAAATTAGAATAACTTGCAATCATCTCTGCAGTAACCCTGCAAACTTGATATCTGTTACCAGCATTTTTTACGAAATTATCATCCTGAGGATCATAGTCATATTTTACAGATCTCATTTTAATCTTATTTTCTCTTACAATCTGTAATATTTCACCAAATTCATCAGAAATAGCTGCTTCAGTATCAAGCCCTTCACTTATTGGTTTAAAAAATATTTTTTGAATATTTTCATTTTCGGCTTCTTTTCTTCTTGCTGCATCTTTCAAATCCTGTAATTTTCTTTCTGAATCAGCTAATGCAGAAGATTGTGTTTTATAATCGTTTTGAATTTGAGAAATTTTCTGAACTTCAGGTATTACTTTTGAAACTAAGAAAATAAATACGATGAGAGATAAAGCAAAAATTCCTAAAGCTATTTGAAACTTTTTCATATATATAGTATACTTGTCCACGTTTTCACTCCCTATTTATTTCCTTTTCCAAAATTTAACAACGGTTTAGGTACGCCACTATTTTTATTTTCTTCGGCCTGCTGATCTTGTTGTTGCTGAGCATTTGGATCAGGTGGCGGTGGCGGATTTAATTCTGTTGCTGTCATATTAGTTACTTCAAACTCATAATCAGTTGGCTGATTAGGATCAATTGTTACAGCATCATCTACAGAATCAGATTTCATTTCTAATTTATGGAGTCTTAATTTTGTACTAATCAATGAATCCTTCATATTGCGGAAGAATAAATATATATCTTCAACATTTGAAGAATCACCTTTTATATCGAATTTCCCATCATCTTTTGCAACAAAATAAGTTACCCATAAATTTTTAGGAACAGCTTCTCCTAATGCAGTATATGCCATAAGTTTAGCCCTATTATCGGTTAAAACTTTTTTAATTTCAGCATTTACATCAAAATCATTTTGTTTATTTTGTTCTTCTTGCAATCTTTTTATCTCTGCATCAGTTTGCTGTAATCGCGAATTTACATCATCTAATAAAGCTTGCTTTTTATTTGCAATCATTGGCACAACCAAAAATGCAATAATAGCAGGGATTAAAATCAATATTGCAAAAGCAACTGCAATGTTTCTTGCTGCATTTGGAGAAATATCAAACTCAGAAGAGCCCAAAACAACATGAACAGGTTCATTTGGATCATCAGATATACCATCAGAAGATGAACCACTCATGAAATTGAATTTAATAGGTAGATTTACGTTATTACCAACGGCAACACCAATTGCTTCCAATGAGATTTTATGAGCTGTTTCTTCTAAAACTTCTAAACTTACAGGCAAAGCATCCTGCTTTTTAAAAGTATTATTTTCCCAGAAATTAATAATACCATCTGCCTGTAATCTTTTTGATAAAAGTTCTGCACTTACCATATCAGTTTCTGATATTACATATAAATAATTTGCAGGATAACTCATCAACGTAATTTGGGCAGATGCATTTATTGCATTATATATTTCATCGCCTTCAAATGATTTTATTGCCAAAGGTTCTTCATAATAATCTACAATATTTTTACCTATCATAGAACATATTGAATATCCATTTTGTGATATCAACATTAAATTCCAAGAAACATTATCTTTCATTTGTTCTGCAGCAAGACCAGTAAAAGCCAATGCTTTTAGAATTGATGTTAAAGATGTCTCTATCCCTGCAAGAGTTATTCCCAATTCATTTAATGCGTTTTTTATATCATCAATAACATTTTTTTGAATTGCAGAATAAAATAATTTTCTTAAATCTCCAGACTGGGAATTACTAGCATCTGTCCAACTAATAACAGGTTCATAACGTTTAAAAATATAAGATTGTTCTACTTCAGAAGTTAAAGCTTCTGTTACGGCATCATCTGCTAAAAGTAAAGGTAACTCTTTACTTCCAAAAAGAACCATTGGTAAATTCAATACAACACTACTTTTCAATGGTACTTTCAATTCATTAAAAAGTTCAGTAACTGCATTTTTAAACCCTTCAATATCTGAAAGCTCTCTTAATGCTTCATTATATTCTAAAGGTCTATATGCATAATTTTTAACAGTTCTGCTTTGGATATCCAACTGAATAAGTTCCAAGCCAATACCAGGAGTTACTGATAAATATACTGTATCTTTACTACCAACACCTAATTGCGATAAAATACTGTTTAAATCCATAATAATCTTTTTCTTACTAATTATTTACTCTAATACATTTTTATTATACAATATATTTTATAAAGTTTCTAAATTTAACATAAATTTACACTAAATGGAGGAAGAGCGACTCAATGAATTACATAACCGAAGTAAATAAACTAAAAAAAGAAAAGAATGCTGTAGTACTGGCACATTGTTACCAAAATATAGAGATAGACCAAGTCGCTGATTATGTTGGAGACTCTCTTTATTTAAGCCAAATGGCTAAAAAAACTGATGCAGATATAATTATTTTTGCAGGAGTTTATTTTATGGCTCAAACAGCAAAAATTCTTAATCCAAATAAAAAAGTTATTATGCCAAATCTTAAAGCAGGCTGCGCAATGGCTGATATGATAAACTTACAACAATTAAGAGAATTTAAAAGCAAATACCCGAATATTCCGACAGTATGCTATATAAATTCAACAGCTGAAGTTAAATCAGAATGCGATATTTGTTGCACAAGTTCAAATGCTGTACAAATTGTAAAAAGCTTAAACGCTCCAAAAGTGTTATTTTTGCCTGATAAAAATCTCGGCAGATGGGTAGAAAAACAACTTGGAAATGTTGAAGTTATAACATACAACGGCTATTGCCCGGTTCATGCTAAATTTGACCCATTCAGCATACGAGAAACTGCATATGTATATCGGAATGCACTTGTAATCGCACACCCTGAATGTCCTGAAGACTTTTCTTCTCGAGCAGATTATGTCGGTAGCACCTCAGGAATTATGAATTTTGTTAAAAACAGCAATGAAAAACAATTTATTGTTGCAACAGAAAAAGGTGTGATTGACAGATTAAAACGCGATAATCCAAACAAACAATTCTATTACATTCATGATGTACCTTCAATTTGTCAAAGCATGAAATTAAATACCGTTTTGGATATTTATTACGCCTTGAAAAATGAAACTCCTGAAATCGAAGTTGATAAAGAAATTTCTGAAAAAGCTCTAAAATGTATTAACCGAATGCTTGAAGTCTCAAAATAGGAATAGGAAATGGATAATATAATTTTTGGTAAAAATGCAATAACAGAAGCTCTAATTAGTGGGGAACGAGAAATTAACAAAATCCTAATTTCTAAAAATATCCACTCAGATGCAAAATTAAACAAAATAAAAGAACTTGCAAAAGAACGTGACATTGTTTTTCAATTTGTAGCAAAAGAAAAGTTTCAGCCTTATGCTGAATACAATCATCAAGGAATTATTGCTCAAATTTCACCTATCAGATACAAAGATTTAGATGAATTTTTAGGAGAAAAACATGAAAATGATTCTGTCGTAATTTTAGATGGGATAGAAGATTCGCATAACTTAGGTGCAATAATAAGAACTTGTGTATGTGCAGGAGTATCAGGAATTATTATACCTTCAAGACGTAATGTACAAGTCAACGCAACAGTTGAAAAGACTAGCGCCGGAGCTATTAATCATATCCCAATAATAAAAGTAAACAGTCTTATAAATGCAGTACAAAAATTAAAAAATTCCGACTGGTGGGTAGTTGCAACTGACGCAAGTGCAAAAGATAATTATTATGATATTAAATACAATGATATGAATTTTGCACTAATAATGGGAGCAGAGCATGCAGGAGTGTCAAAATCTTTATTAAAAGCATCAGATTTTATTGTAAAAATACCAATGCTTAAAGAATTTAACTCTCTAAATGTTTCAAATGCACTAAGTGCTATAATTTTTGAAACAGTTAGACAAAAATTAAAAAATTAACTATAATAATTACATAAATTTATCATATTGATGTGATACAGGAGAGAGAAATGAAAAAAGAACTTGAAAAATACGGTCTGCTGACTGAAGAAATATCTGATGAAGATGTAAATTTTCATGAACTTGAAATTCCGGAAGAAGAAGATGTTTTAGAAACAGTAGAAGACCCTAAAGTTCAAGAAAATCTATCATCTGTAAATTCTGATGACAGCGTTAGAATATATTTACAACAAATAGGGAAAATACCTCTATTATCAAGTGAACAAGAATTAGATCTTGCAAAAAAAATATACGAAGACCACGATGATTTCTCTAAAAATTTATTAGTAAACGCAAACTTAAGATTAGTAGTAAGTATTGCCAAAAAATACATCGGCCGCGGACTTTCTTTTCTTGATTTAATCCAAGAAGGAAATATGGGACTAATGAAAGCTGCAGGAAGATTTGATTACACAAAAGGTTATAAATTTTCTACATATGCAACTTGGTGGATTCAACAATCAATAACTAGAGCAATAGCTGATAAAGCAAGAATTATCCGCTTACCTATACATATGATTGAATCTCTTGGGAAAATCAGACGTGCAACTATTGATTTGACAACAGAATTAGGTCATACTCCAACAAAACAAGAAATTGCATATCGCTTAGGCGTTCCAGTGAACAAATTAACTCAAATAATAAAATCAGCTCAATCTACAATTAGCATGGAAACTCCAGCTAATTCATCTGAAGATTCTTCAAAAATTGCAGATTTTATTGTAGATGAAGATTCTATAACTCCTGACAGCAGAGTATCTCAAGAAAATTTATTCGAAGATATCAGAAAAATGTTAAATCAATTAAGTCCAAAAGAAAGAGATGTACTAATCCTTCGCTACGGGCTTGATAATAACGGAAACAAAAAAACTCTTGATGAAATCGGATCTCAATATGGAGTTTCAAGAGAACGTATAAGACAAATTGAGAATAGAGCAATAGCAAAACTAAAAAAACTTTGTAAAAATAAAAAATTAGCAGTAGGCTTAAAAAATTATTTTGGAGAATAAAAAAAGGAGATTTTAAAATCTCCTTTTTTAATATGTCATTTCCCAATTGTCATTTAATAATTTTCCAAAACAGCCATGAATATTTACACCACTGCCGGCCATACAATATCTATTAAATTTCTCTTCTCTTAACTCCTTAGATAAAGGCACATTAGCATATCCTGTTACGTTATCATCTTCATCATTTTGACTATTCAAATCATCTAAGACCCCATTATTATATAAAAACATAACAAACATATCTCTTCCAATAATATTAGGGCCTTTAGCACCATTGGTATCAACCCATATTTCCATAATTAACCCTGATTTTGCATTATAATAAGTTGCAATAGAAGCACCACTAGCCAATACAAAATGACGTTTGCCATACCAAAAAGTCACTTTATCTCCAGAAATTTTCTTATAATTATCTTTTTCAGGGAAACACATTGCTGCATCTGTACCACAATCTTTGACAATCTTGAAATAAGTTTTAACAAAATTGCCAGCAGCATCATCACTATTAAGACCTGCCTCAGATAAATTAATAGCATTTTTATCAGTCATTAATTGGACAGCTGCTTGTTGAAACTCATTATAAACTTTATGTAGCTGAATGACATAAGACTTTCTTTGATAATTTTGCATCAAAGTAGGAACTGTCATTGCAGATACTACACCAATAATTCCTAAAGTTACTAACACTTCAGCAAGGGTGAATCCCTTATAGGAGCTTAAATTATGCCCCCCCCCCCGAGTTACATTACTTAACAATCCAAACATAAACGCTCCTTTCGTATTTATATAGTAATTATAACAAATATGCCCGAACTTTTCAAGTTCGGGCATATTTTATAATATATCAATTATTCAGCATCTTTATTAATATCTTTAATACTCAATGCAATTCTATGTTCTTGTGGGGTGAATTTTTTAATAAGAACTTCTACACTGTCACCAACTTTAAATGTATTGAATGGGTTTACATTTTCTTCAGCCATTTCTGAAACTGGTAATAATGCTTCTACTCCAGGGAAAATGTTAATAAATGCACCGAATCCTGTTACTTTATTAACAGTACCTGTAATTACTTGTCCTTCTTCAAATTGACCTTCAATTTGTTGCCATGGATCTTCGCCCATTCTTTTTAAAGACAATGAAATTCTTTTTAATTCATTATCAATTTTGATAATTTTAACTTCAATAGTTTCACCTAAAGAAATTACATCTGAAGGGTGTTTAATTCTTGACCAAGAAATTTCAGAAATTGGAAGAAGACCATCGATACCATTAATATCAACAAAAGCACCGAAATCTGCAATTCTTACAACTTCACCTTTTACAACTTGGTCTTCTTGAAGTTCAGATAAAATATTATCTACAACTTGATCACGTTGTTCTGCAACAGCTTGTCTTTGAGATAAGATAAGTTTGTTTTTCTTAGGATCTGCTTCTAGAACTTTAACTTCAATTTTTGTATCGATTAAACCATCAAAAGGAGTTCCTGTTCTTAATTGAGAAGATGGAATAAATCCTTTTAAATCAGCAACATCAACTAATACGCCACCTTTAACAATTGATACAACTTTAGCTAAAATTGTATCACCTTGAACTTTTGCATCGTTTAATTGAGCCCAAGCTTGAGCAAATGCTAAGCGTTTCAATGATAAAAGCATTCCTTCTTCATCATTTTCTTCTTTTAATACATAAAATTCTTTTTCTTCACCGATTTCTAAATTATCGATACCTTCAGAAGCTGGAATTTCTTTAACAGGTAAAAATGCTTCAGTTTTAGCACCTTTAACGCTAATTAAATATCCATCACTTTCTTTTTTTACAACAGTACCTTCTACGATATCAGCTACTGAGTAAGATTTAGCGAAAGATTCTTCTAATAATCTTTCAAATTCATCTAAATTTGTTTTTTCCAATGTTGTTGTCATGTTTTTTATATTTCCTTTCTAAGTTTTTTTATTACATTTTCTATAATATTCTGAGGAGTAGATGCTCCCGCTGTAACTGAAATATGATTTGAACTGATAATCAAATCTTTGTAATTATCAAGTTCATCATCTTTTTCAATATGAATAGTTTTAGTAATATCTTTTAAAATTTCAGCCAAGTGAGTTGTATTAGCACTTTTTTTAGAGCCTACAACTATAACTAAATCACTTTCATCGGCTAATTCTCTAGCTTCTTTTTGACGCATAGATGTACTTTGGCAAATAGTATTTGCAATATGAATTTCTTTTGCAATTGATGTTAAATATTCAACAATAGAATTTAAAGTCACAAGTCTTTGAGTTGTCTGAACAACAACCCCTACTTTTTTATGACTTTTAATTCTAGCTTCAAACTCTTTTAACTGTTCCACAGATGCAGCAACTACAACATTATCACTCCACAGTTCAGCATTTGCTCTTATTGCAATAACTTCAGGGTGCTCTGATTTCCCGACAATAACTACAAAATACCCATCTTTTGCAAGTTCTACAGCTTTTTGTTGAACTTTTTTAACATCAGGGCAAGTCAAATCAACAGGTTCAAACCCTGCTTGCTTAATTTTTTCAATCACTTGAGGGCTTTCACCATGACTTCTAATTACACAAATTCCTTCGCCTTTTTCAGGTATTTCTGTCAAGGTCTTAATGCCAAGACTTTCAAGTTCATGAATTACTTGGGTATTATGAATTAATTCCCCTAATACAAATACTTTTTTATCGGGATTTTCATTTTTTAATTTTTTAACAGTTTCAACGGCTCTTTTTACACCGTAACAAAAACCTGCATATTTGGCTAATTTAATTTCTTTTTTATTTTCAGGCAATGTATAATTGTCTTCTTTCTATAGAACTCGCGTCTTTTAAACGCTGTATAAATATTAAAATATAAACAATATAAAAAATCAACAAATAACGAGCCTCTTGTTACAAAGAGACTCTTTTCTTATCCACTACAAATTTCGTACCTTAAAATACTAAATTTCCATTTTTATCTTTTCTGAATAATTCTTTTGAATCAAACCCATAAGGATTTGTATTATATGAAACATGATTTTGTTTATCTTGATTTTTATAATCAATATCGTGTTTTTTTGCAATATTTTGATAACCGATATCTGATACAGCCAAGAATTTAACAACATTTGCAATTTTGTTATTTACATCATTAGGTAATCCCATAGATAATAATGCATCCGCTCTATCTTTATCTTTCATTATTGCATTAAACAAATTAGAATCAGTTCTTGCAATCATAACGTAAATAGTTTTCTTTTGTGCTCCATTAGGAATAGATGATAATAATTTAATCTTTTGTTCTAATGGTAATTTTTTGAAATAATTTGTAAAATATTCTTTTTTCTCAGCAGAAGAAAGATTATTATATTCACTAGGTGTTAAAGAAGCACCACTTGCAATTTTTGATTTTAAACTTACATTTGAATCAGAATCTGTTGTTATAATATTTAATGAAGCCTGACTATTTCTTGCTGCAGTTTCTCCAATAATTCTAGGAAGTTCAGCTTCTTGAATATAGCTAGGAGCATTTTCAAGACTTGTAACCGCTTTTTCAATAGCTTTTTCATTACCTGATGTGTATACGACATCTAAAGCTTGAGATTGAACTGTAGGATCATAATTTTTAATATTTCCTGCAGTATGTTCTTGAACTTCAGAATATTTAGATTGCATCATACTTTTGTGCATATCTAATTGATTATCTTTATGACAATCTTGAATTTGATCAGACAATAAATTCAAAGCCTTTATTGCTTCACCTTTTTCCATTAAGATCTCTGCATTATTTTTTAAAGTATTTAAACCTTCTGTTTGATTTTGTGCATAAAACCTTGTAACAGTTTTTGCATCAATTGCAGCTTGAGTTGCTTCTTTGTTACCTTCTGTATACATCTTCAAAACAGGAGTTTGCAACTCTGCTTGAGCCTTGTCAGCATTCGCTGCAACATAATTTAAAGTTTCTTGAGCTGCTCCATTTCTGACATTTGTATATATTTTTTTTGCGTTATCAATATCTTTAACCTTTGTACCTCTATCGTACATTGCATTATCGACTTTTGCGAATTTTGAGCCGACATAAGATATTTCAAGAGCTTGTTCATCTGAAGAACGACCAACTAAAGCTATTCCGCCAGCTTCAGCAATAGCTTCATTCTCATTATTTCCAATATTTTTATGTAATTCAACAGCTTCTTCAACTGATAAATCTTTTGTTGATTTAGTTTTCAATGATATTTCTGTTGCTGATGCGTTTTTATCAACAGAAATATAACGAACTCTATCTACCAATCTAGCTTTTTTAGCTAAATCACTTGCAAGAGCTCTATCACCTTTTTTATATGCATCTGATGCAGAAGCCATTAAATTATCATACAAAACTTTTTTATCATTTCCAGCTTGTTGTTTCAAAATGCCATATAAAATTTCAACTTTTTCATTTGGAAATGCTGAATTATACTGTTCTGCAAACTCTGTACTTTGAATTTTAGAATATAATGATGGAGGTTCATGTAATTGTTGATTTTCCTCATTTGCAATATTATTTAATTTAGAATCTGTTTCAAAATAATCTTTAGCTTCTGATAAATATTTATATTGATATTTTTCATATTTAGATAAATTTTGACCTTGCTTAATTTTATTATCTAAATAATCAAACTGAATTTGTTCAAGATTTAATTTTTCTTCACGCAAAACTTGAGAAACATCACCTGGACAAACAGATCTTTCTATACCTTTTTGTTTATAATAGTTATTTACAGATTCTGCAAGCAAATTATTTCTATTCCAAAAATCTCTTTCAGATTTTGTAAATTCAGGTTTTCTACCTTTTCCTTCTGCCAATTTCTTTTCTGTATCTAAATAACTATATACATATTCTTCTTTTTCTACTTGAGATAATTTTTGAAAATCTTCAAGAGACATTTCATTCATATTGGCAGCTTGGATTTTTGTCATAGTAGAATCAGCAATAGAGCTTTTCCCATAATTTGTAAGCAATTTTGCTAATCCATTTTTATCTTTTTTTACAGCTTCCAAACTTGATTTAACTAAATTTTGACGTTCTTCTTCTGTTAAATTATTCCAATCTTCTTCTGTTTTTGGATTAGCAGAATCAGAATATAAAAATTTATTCTTAGCTAATTCTAAAGCAATAACATTAGCTTTCTTATCAGGAGATAATTTAATAAACTCTCCTTTATTAAAAGGTCTTTGAGTATCTGACAATTCTGAGTTTTCTTCAGCATTTAATGCTTCATTTGATGCTGAATTAATATTGTTGTCAGGTTCAGAATCTCTATTATGAATATTAGCTTCTGAATTTTCGTTTAATTGATTTGAAGCAATTTCTTTATTAACTAATACTTGTAATTTATCCAAAGGTAAAGATGTTGCATCTGGATATTTTAAAAGTATTGCGTTTAAAACATCTTTAGTAATACCAAGTTTTTTTAGTAATTCTTCCTCTGTATATTTTTGGACTAAAGGAATAGTTTGAGAAGCATTTTTGGCAGATGCAGTATCGTTGGTTACTGTATTATTCTCAATTCCATTATTATTTATTTTAAAAGATATATTATTATCTATACCTGACATATGCTCTCTCTTGATTTTTTACATCATACATTTATAAAAACATGCCAAAAGCATGTATTTCAGTATGTTTTGACATGTTTACAATTATTTACAATTAATTATTCAAAATCTTCGTATTCATCTTCACCATCTAATGGCATAACAACACCACTATGGCAAATATATTCTCTTTCAACTGATTCACAATTAAATACCATACCACTTGTTAGTGGGCTATTATAAGCATTTACTAGGAAAATAGCTAAATCTTTATCTGATAAATAATATTTTTTCATATTATTATCATAAAGTTCAGTGATTCCATACTCTAACTTCACAGGAGAACTGTCTCCACTATTAAATATTCCAGTAGCTATAATATTTTTACCGACAGCTAATTCCGGAGATCCATCTTTTTTTAGAGTTATTAAATCTACCTCATCACTATTAGGCATAGAATAATAAGTTAATTTATATTGGCCGTTAGCTCCTTCTATATCATCAGAACCTACACGTTTATAATTATTACGTACAATAGGGGCAGCATCTTTTATTTTATTTTTTGGTGCAACATTTTGCAAATTCAAATCAGATGACGGTCTTATCTTTCTCGCTATTACATTTGGTTTTACTTCAGAGTTATTACCATTTAATTTAATTTGAGATTTTATATAATCACAAATTGGTTTATCAGTAATATAAGTTTTATTTCCGTATGTATTTTTACCCATACGAGTATCATATGCCTCAATTTCATCTAACGAAAAATTATTGCTTTCTGAACCATCTTCAGAAACAATTCCAAATTTATAAGTATTAAATTTATTTACCGTATAAAGTCGGCCTTTAGAAGACACGCCATTACGTTCTTTATAAAGAATTTGTATACTTTCAAAATTTGAATCATCATTGTCATTACTTACAAAATTTACATCATAAGTTGCAGTATAAGGAACTCCACCTGCAGATTTTCTATTTAATACAAATGATTTTGTTTTTATAACATTCCCTTCATTTATCAAATTATTTTCTGGAGCCACCACTTCAATTTTTTCAGAATTGACATCATATAAATTAGAATTAGCTGAAGACTTAGCCATAGGACTCATAGCTAAAACTGTAGCTGCAAGAGGTACTGCTAATTTATGTGAAACTAGACTTATTGGTTGAGATGCATTTGGATTCTTTTTCTTTTTACCTTCAAAATTTAATTGATTTAAATTACTTACTAAAGTTGCAGATGTCACAGGTCTGATTGTCATAGTCTATACTCCATTTTCTTTACGCAGTTTTTACTTGCTTATATAAAGCAAGTAAAAAAATTTTTTGCTAACAATTTATTCATTAATTCCCTTACAAGCCTATTATATCAATTCATATCAGGTTTTGTAAAATAGTATATACGATATTAATATTTCTTTACACTTGCACCGTTTCTTTGTTTGTTGTACTTTACATGTGTAAAATAAATGTACCCAAATAAGGGTTTTTCCTAAAATAAAAAAAATCTGACAAGTGTCAGCTAGAAAAATAAAAAGAAGGAGAACTCAAATGAGTGAAAGAAAATTAGTTGGAACAGGCGAAATGTTCAAAAAAGCATTGGCAGGCGGATATGCTATCGGTGCTTACAACGTTAACAACATGGAAATTTTGCAAGGTATTGCAGAAGCTGCTGAAGAAACTCAATCACCTATTATTTTACAAGTTTCTGCAGGTGCTAGAAAATATGCAAACCAAACTTATTTAATTAAATTAGTTGAAGCTGCTTTAGCTACAACTACAGTTCCTATCGCTTTACACTTAGATCACGGTGCTGATTTTGAAATTTGTAAAGCTTGTATTGATGGTGGATTTTCATCTGTTATGATTGACGGTTCAAGATTCCCATTAGAAGAAAACATCAAATTAACAAAACAAGTTGTAGATTATGCTCACCCACGTGGAGTATCTGTTGAAGCAGAACTTGGAAAACTTGCTGGTGTTGAAGATGATGTTAAAGTTCACGCAAAAGATTCAACATACACAGATCCTGAAGAAGCTGCTAGATTTGTAAAAGAAACTGGTTGTGATTCATTAGCTGTTGCAATTGGTACATCTCACGGTGCTTACAAATTCTCAGGTGAAGCTAAATTAGACTTCGAAAGACTTGCTGAAATTAAAAAAGCAGTAAATGAAGCTGTAGGATATGACTTCCCATTAGTATTACATGGATCATCTTCAGTTCCTGCTGAATTCGTTGCTAAATGTAATCAATTTGGCGGTCAATTACCAAATGCTCAAGGTGTTCCAGAAGATATGTTAAATTATGCTTCTAAACATGGTGTTGCTAAAATTAACATCGATACAGATTTAAGATTAGCTATGACTTCAACAATCAGAGAATTCTTTGTTGAACACCCTGAAAAATTCGACCCACGTGAATATATGGGACCTGGTAGAACTGCTGTTAAAGAAATGGTTATGCACAAAATGCGTGACGTTCTTGGTACAGCTGGACACGCTAAAGACTAATTTTATATTAGGATACAAAACAAAAAAGCTTTTTGCATATGCAAAAAGCTTTTTTGTTTGCTTCTTTAAACCATAAAAAAGGAAATGATTATAAAATCATTTCCTTTTTACTTTTTCATCTTCCAACTTAGTTAGTGTGATTTATTTTTTTAAGAAATCTGGAATTTCAATATTTGTGAAACTTGGAGAAACTTCTGGCATTGAAGTTCTTCTAACTGTTTGCTGTGGTTGAGCATTTGCATTAGCGTTTGAATTAAATGTTCCTGCAAAGAAGTCAGATGCACTTAATTGTTTCACATCTGTTTTTACTTCAGGCTGTTGATTTTTCATTTCAAAACCAGTTGCAATTACAGTAATTTGAATTTCACCTTGGATATTTTCATTTACTGCAGTACCGATAATAACAGTCGCATCATCGTTTACAGCATCGTGAATAATATTAGCTGCATCTGATATTTCATGAAGAGTCATATCAGGTCCACCTGTAATATTAACAATTACACCAGTAGCTCCATTGATTGAAGATTCAAGAAGTTGAGAGTTAATAGCAATTTCTGCAGCTTTAATAGCTCTGCCTTCACCTTGACCACGTCCAATACCCATAAGAGCTGAACCTGAAGCTTGCATAACACATTTAACATCAGCGAAGTCAACGTTGATAAGTCCAGGAACTGTAATGATATCGGAAATACCTTGAACACCTCTTAGTAACACTTCATCTACAATGATGAATGATTCCGTTAATGAAACTTGTCTATCAACTACTTGAAGTAATTTATCATTTGGAACAACAATTACAGCATCTACAGCTTCTCTTAGTTTTTCTAAACCTTGATTAGCTTGATTTTGTCTTTTACGACCTTCCCAAGTAAATGGTTTAGTAACTACAGCAATTGTTAAAATTCCTAATTCTTTAGCAATTTTTGCAACTACAGGAGCAGCACCAGTACCTGTTCCACCGCCCATACCTGCAGTGATAAATACCATATCAGCGCCATCTAATGCTTCTGTAATTTCTTGTTGAGCTTCTTCTGCAGCTTTTTCTCCTACTGAAGGATCACCACCAGCACCTAAACCAGCTGTAGACTTTGCACCTAATTGAATTCTATTTTTAGTTTGACCATATTCTAAAACTTGTAAATCTGTATTCATTAACCAGAACTCAACACCTGAAAGTCCTGCTTTAATCATTCGGTTAACAGCATTTCCACCGCCGCCGCCTACACCGATTACTTTAATATTAGTAGGATTAATTGGAGACCTTTGAGTTTGATCATTGCTTGTTGTTTCATCTTTTTTAGCAAAGATATCTGATACGAAATTTTCCACTTTTTTACCTCTTTTATATAATTGTATAGTTGTCTATCTACAATAGTATAATAACATACTATTTTAAATAGAAAAAAAGTACAAGAATTTGCTTAAAAATTATGAACAAAAATTAATATAAATCGTAACAATCTGAATACTCAAAAAAAATAGAATTTTAATTTTCATACGCAGGTGGCATTGCCCAATGCAATTTATTTCTCAATATTGAATAAAACTCTGAATTTTTCAACAATGCAAGCTTTGCTGTATATAAAGATTTTTCAATTACAATATCTGAGCTAATTTCATACAATTCTTGACCATCAGTAGACAAAACATATTTTGAATTCAAATCTGTTGATACAGTAATTTTTTCACAATCTGGGACAACAATTGGCCTTGCATTTAATGTATGCGGACAAATTGGAACTATTTCAAAAACATTTAAACTTGGCGATAGAACAGGTCCACCTGCAGAAAGTCCGTATGCTGTTGATCCTGTTGGAGTAGACACAATAATTCCATCTGCAAGATAATCACATACAAATTTATCATTGATTTTTAATGAAAAACGAGAAGTTCTTCCCATATCTTGACCTTTAATCACAAAATCATTCAATGCTGAAAAATCACCACTTTGCAACATAATACGATCTTCAATAATAAAATGGCCTTCTAATATTTCATCAACTGATTTTTCAATATCTTCCTTTGAAGACTGGGACAAAAAACCTAAACGACCTAAATTTATACCAAAAATAGGTGTTTGATACTTTGCATAAAATCTTGCCGTTTTTAAAATAGTACCATCTCCTCCTATTACAAAGACAAAATCAAACCCCTCTTTTAATCCATCTATATCAAGGACATCAACAGAAAGACCTTTTGCTAAAAGGATTTTTACAAGTTTATCTTTTATCTCTACAGAATGAGATATTTCTTGATTATAACAAACTGCAAAATTTTTCATTTTCATAACGAAGTCAATATAGCATAATTTTAATATTTAAGCAAATTAAAAAGAGCCTATCAAAAGCTCTTTTTATTAATAATTCATTTCCCAATTATCATTAAGTATCTTTCCAAAAGGTCCCCATTCAGATCCTGCCGCATCTCTTTGAGCTTCAGTTAAAGGAACAGAAGTAGCACTCGCATTATATGCATCTAATGCTCCATTATTATAAATTGCAATATAAAACGTATCTCTGCCCAAAATATTAGGTCCTTGCTGGCCATTAACATCTACTAAAATATTTACTATCTTTCCTGCAGAACCCTCAACAGCATACAACGGACGAATTGAAGCCCCACTAGCTAATACATAAGAAGTATTAATATGACCATCTATTCCATAAGCATTACCGTCTAATATTCGATATGAATCCGCAAAGCAAGGTTTCAATGAATTTTCACATGTACTAACTATTTTAAAATAACTTTTTATAAAATTTTGAGCTGCCGCAGTTGAATTTATTCCAGCCTCTTTTAAATTAACAGCATTTTTATCTGTCATCAACTGTACAATAGATTGTTGTAACTCATTATACACCTTATGTAATTGAGTAACATAGGATTTCTTTTGATAATTTTGCATTAAAGTAGGTACTGTCATCGCAGATACTACACCAATTATACCTAAAGTTACTAAGACTTCAGCCAACGTAAATGCTTTTATTTTTTTCATAATATCCTCTCAATTCTAAATCCTACATATATTATAGCATATTTTTTATAATATTTAAAGGGTAAAAATATATAAAAAAAAAGAGGCATAAAATGCCTCATATTCAACTATCTCTCTCTTTCTCATATTATTTTGACTTATTGTAAAGGAGCTCTCCACAATGAGTCGTTAAATTTATTTTGATTAGCATTTACATCAACAGACAAAGTTACATTGCTTGGAGTAAATACAAATACTAAATCACCAACTTTTTGAGGTTTGCCATCTAATGCATGAGCTGCACCACAAACAAAATCAATTGTTCTTTGTGATTGTTCTTTATCCAATAGGTGAAGGTTTAAAACGATGGTTTTTCTGTTTCTTAGATGTTGAACAATAGTAGCAGCATCTTCAAAAGAGCGAGGTTCCATAACTTTTACTTCATAACCTTTAAAATTAGGATGGCTTACAACTTTAATTTCATTTGTTCTGTCAACTGAAGGTTGTTGATAAGAATATTCTGGCTGAAGAGCTACGTTATCTTCTACAGGATAATCTATATCTGCTTCCTGAGCCATTTCATCAAAAATTGTTTCTCTTGGTTCAAATCCTTTTACTAAAAAATCTACTACTGATTTAATTTTGTCTGTTACTACTGCCACCGTTTTTCCTCCGTTTATCTTACTTTATAAATAATTTTCTACCAATCCTAAGCATTGTCGCACCGTGTTTTACTGCGATTTTGTAATCCTGGCTCATCCCCATAGACAATTCTTTTAATTTGTAATTAAATTCTTTTTCAAGTTTCAATTTAATTTGCAAAATATCTTCAAATAAATAATTTAATTCTTCATCAGTTGCCCCTAAAGGTGCCATATTCATTAACCCGCAAATTTCAATATTAGGAAGTTCTTTTATTGAATTAAAAAACTCAAATATTTCATCTTTAGAAAACCCAAATTTTTGTTCTTCATTCGCATTATTGACTTGAAGAAGAATTTTTTGAACTTTCTCTGCATGACAAGCTTCATCAGATATTACTTTTGCAAGTTTATATGAATCCACAGAGTGAATATAATCAAAATGACCTATAACTTTTTTCACTTTATTTGTTTGAAGATGTCCGATAAAATGAAATTTTGAATTATTTTTCACATCTGCAGGAAGATTATTTATCTTCTCAATTGCCTCAATTACTCTTGATTCTGCGAAATTCCTTAATCCTGCATTATATGCATCAATCATTGCACTTTCGTCAAAATACTTTGTAACCGCTATGATATTTGGTGTATAAGGTGCGATTTCTTCCTGTATCCGTAAAAGATTTTGTCTAACTGTATTGTCCATAAATAATCATCCTACCTCTACAAGAAGTTGAATATATTATTAATTGTACTCTATACATCTAAGGTGGACAACTTTTTTATTTTAAACCGATCCTCCGCTTTTAAATTTTCCCCGAAACCATGATGATGACATGTTTTCAGCTAATTTTACATTTCTTCAAGTTTGGTTAATATTTTGTAATATTGTCTCTTTTAGGGCATGCTTTTTAGTATTTTTACCACACACCTGATGTATATTATTAGAATAAACTACATTTTTAGATATTTTATCCTTTAAATGCATGAGATTTTTTGATTTTTTTAAAGAAATCTGTATATAATCGATTATGAACATTTCGGAAAAAGAAAAATTTAATAAAGCGTTTCAATTACACTCTGATGGAATATTAGACCAAGCAGAGACTGTTTATAACGAAATATTAGAAGAAAACCCTAATAATGCAGAAGTCTTAAACTTATTAGGAATTTTAAAATTATCACAAAACAAATTAGAAGAAGCTGAAACATTTATTACAAAAGCTTTATCTATAAAAAAAGATGCTTATTTCTATGAAAATTTAGCAAAAGTATATGAAGAAAAAAAAGACTTTACAAAAGAAATAGAAATTCTTGAAGAAGCTATTAATACACTAACTTGCGGGTTTGAAATATACTTCTTATTAGGACTTGCGTATAAAAACAATATAGAATACGAAAAAGCTGAAAAAGCATATCTTAAAGCTATAGAAATTAACCCAGAATCAGAAAAAGCCTGCTATAACTTAGCTAGTTTATATCTATTTTTGAATAACCCTCAAAAAGCAATAGAATATTTTCAAAAATGTCATGAAATAAACCCTGAAGACAAAGAAGTCTTATATTTCTTATCTTTAGGATATTTAAGAATTAAAGATTATAAAACCGGTCTAAAATATTTTGAAAACAGACTATGCAGAAATACTGCAATTATATCTCAGCAAGTAACATATCCAAATATCCTTAAAAAAGCTCCAATATGGCAAGGTGAAGATATTTCGGATAAAACATTATACACATACTATGAAGCCGGATTTGGTGATATGATTATGTTTGCGAGATATCTCCCAGAACTGCAAAAAAGATGTAAAAAAATAATTCTAAAACCTCAAAAAGCTTTAGTACAACTATTTAAAGATAATTTCCCTGATATAGAAATTATGAATTTATTTTACGAAGAAGACAAAATCAATTTTGATGTCCATCTTCCTTTTCTCAGTTTACCATACGTTTTAGGGCTTAATAATGAAGAAGTATTTATGCATCACGATAAATATTTAAAAGCTGTACCTGAAAAAGTTCAGTATTATAAAGAAAACTTCTTCAATAATGACAAATTTAAAATCGCAATAAAATGGCAAGGAAACACTTATTACGAAACAGATAGGGTAATAAATGTAGAAGCTTTTGCCCCACTATTTGACATACCAAATGTAAAAATATATTCAGCTCAAACATTTGAAGGTTCAGAAGAATTTGAAAAATTATCTTCCAAATACGATATAACAGATTTAGCAAGCAGTTTTAAGAATTTTTCAGACACCGCAGGTGCTTTAGAAAATGTTGACCTTGTAATATGCAGCGATACATCTTTAGCTCACCTTGCAGGAGCTATGGGTAAACCTTGTATTGTACTGTTACCTTACAACTACAACTGGAGATGGCACATGGATTTAACTCGCTGCGACTGGTATGACAGCGTTAAGTTATTCCGCTTAGGCAAAAAAGAAACTTGGAATGAATTAATGCTGAGAGTAGTTAATTCTTTGAATATAAAATAGCAAAAAATATATTGTTCAAACTTAAACTAAACATGAATAATATAACTATTTGTGTATTAAATCATTCTAAAAACATACCATTCTTTGGAAACAGTCAACAGTTTAGAAAAGAATATTCTCAAAAAGTACAAAAAAATCAATTATCAGAAACAAATATTTCAAATCTACAAGGACTCACAAAGCTATTCTCAAATGAAGGTCTAACTTATAATGAGACATTAAAAGCTGCAAAAAAGAACCCATTTATGTTATTTCACAAACCTGAAACAATGGAATATAACATAAAAGAAGTTGTCAAAAGGTTTAAAGAATTTGGGCTTACTAATGAAAAATATTTAAAATGCGCACTAAATCAAAGTGTATTATTCTCAATTTCTCCAAACACCGTTGAAAAAAATATAAATGAAACTGTTAAAATTTTTGAAAAAGATGGGCTTTCAACTGAAAAATATCTAAATTGTGCAGAGCTCAACCCTTCTATATTTACATTAAAACCACAAACAATAAAAAACAAAATATTTCAAATTGCTAAAAAAATAAATATCCCGACAGATGAAATTCTTCATCTCTTTCTAAAACAACCATACTTATTTGCTTGCAGTGAAAAAGAAACTATCAAAAAATTCGAAATATTCAAATACATTGAAGAAAACAAGTATTTTGATCAAAAAAAATCACTACCAGACTTAGATGAATTTAACAAATCAATTTTAAGAAAAAAATATACGAACTCAACAAATACTTGTTTTATGCAGCTGCTTCGAAACAAAATTTCCAATAACCTAAAAAAAGGAACAAAATTACCTCATTTCAATCTTGAAAACAGCTTAAAAAATTTTATTATATTCAATCAAAACAACAAAATTAAATTTACTATACTTGACGGCAAATATGCTGATGATTTTATAAAATTTGCATCAAAATTATCTAGATCAGTAATCCATAAAAATATATTCCAAATAACAACTATAGTAAAATAGCTTATTTAACTTTTTGGAATATCATTACATATTCGTGTTTAAAGATGAAGAAACCGCCTGCTAGGGCTCTATATCGCCATAAATTAGCTGTTTTCCCCTTTGCTCGTTCATTTCCTTGAATATCTTTTACAATGATTCCTTTTAGCCTGAAACCTAAATTCATCATTCTAGCCATACATTCAAAACCTAGAGGCTGAACTTCTGAATTTTTATAACTGTCACCAATAATTAATGCTGCAAAACGGCCTTTTTCAAGCATATCGTAACCATTTTTTGCAACTTTTGCAAACAAATCATAAAATTCTTCAGTAGATTCACAGTTAGATAAATCTTCTTTTTTATCAGAAAACTTGATAATATCATCATAAGGCGGATGAAGAATCAAGAATTGAGCTTTTTCTTCTCTCATAATATCAAGACTTGCCTGAACTTTTTCTTTCGCTTCTTCTGAAGCAGAATCCGCACAAATAATACGAACATCTGTTACTAATTGTTTTGGTGTAAATTTTTGAGATACACTCTCTGCTAATTCATCTTTTAATTCAACACCAATACATCTTCTGCCCATATTAACAGCTTCAATTCCAGATGTTCCTGAACCGAAAAATAAATCTAGTACAACATCATTTTTCTTTGTAAATCTTTCATATAATTGTTGAGCGATTTGAGGAATATAATTTCCATGATATTCGTTTGAATGTCCACCTTCTCTCAAGCGACTTGGAAATTCCCATAATGTATCAGTTTTTACATGGTCATATGCTTTCCAGTTATTCAAATCAATATCGCTATATTTAGTTGTTTTGACAGGTTTTACAACCTGCAAATCTGCTTTTTTTGAAGGTTTTAATTTTGTATTAATTCTCGCTCTTACCAAGTCTATATCTCCCTATAAAAAATTTTCTCTTTATAGCATCTTATAGAAATGTTTCAAATTTGTAATCAAACATTTAGATGAATTTGTGTTTGTTGTAGATTGAAAAATAGATGGAGGTATGATGTTCGAGGGAGCATTTACACTAAGCGATTTTTATAGAATAGCAGGATTTTTACTTTCAATGTACGCCTGCGTATCAAACGATATTATTCAAACTTTAGGTACTTTTTTAAGTGCCAACAAGAAAACCCCTTTTTATTATTTATGGGCATTTTCTGTTATAGTTTTAGTTTTAACAATTGGAATAGGCTGGGTAGTCAATGACGGAGATATGTCATTCGGACTTTTAACAAGAATTCCGGTAACTGAAAATTATACATTTCTATACTTGCTACCACCTATTATTTTAATTCTTTTAACAAGGTGGGGAATTCCAGTTGCAACAACTTTTTTAGTTCTGAGTGTATTTTCAGTAAGCGATGTATCTGTTATTTGGATGATGCTTACAAAATCTGTACTCGGATATGTCATAGCATTTATTGTAGCAATTATTATTTACAATATCATTGGACGTCCTGTTGAAAGATATTTTTACTATACACAAAAACGCTCTGGGGATACTAAAATCTCAAAATGGTGGATGGTTGCAAAATGGTGTTCTACAGCATTCATCTGGTCACAATGGTTAATGCAGGATTCTGCAAAATTATTCATTTACCTACCTAGAAAAGCGTCCATTTGGGAATTATTATTTGTACTTGTATGTTTCACAATATTCTTAGGAATACTTACATACAAACGAGGCGGGGATATTCAAAAAATAGTTAAAATGAAAACAAATGTACAAGACCCTCGTTCCGCAACTATTATTGATATTATTTACGCATTTTTATTAATGTATTTTATAAACCTAAACAATGTTCCAATGTCTACGACTTGGGTATTCATAGGACTTTTAGCAGGTAGAGAAATTGCTCTGTACCAAAGATTAAGATTTGAATCACCTAAAAAAATGTATAAACACATTATCAAAGACTTGTACAAAGTAACATTAGGATTAATTGTATCAATTGTAGTTGTAGTACTGTTAACTCAATTTGATTCCGTAAAACATTTCTTTTTCTCTCACTTCATAGGAGGTTAACATGGCCAGAATTCAACAGTTATCAAAGCATTTAATAAACCAAATTGCAGCGGGAGAAGTAATTGAAAGACCGGCATCTGTTGTAAAAGAACTTGTAGAAAACTCTGTTGATGCAGGCTCATCTAAAATAAGTATTGAAATAAATAATGATTGTAGAGATATAAGAGTTGCTGATAACGGCTGCGGAATTCACCCTGATGATATTATGCTTGCGTTCTCGAAACATGCAACAAGCAAAATTACGTCAGATGAAGATTTATTCAATATTCATACTCTCGGATTTAGAGGTGAAGCACTATCTAGTATTATTTCTATTTCAAAATTAACTTGTACCACAAGAACCGCTGATTTTGATACAGGTACAAAAGTTAAATGTGAGAATTCTGAAGTAAAACAAGTTGAAACAGGCTGTGCAGTCGGAACTATTATGGATATCAAAGATCTTTTTTATAATCTACCTGCACGTTTAAAATTTTTGAAAAGTCCGAATACCGAATTTTCATATATTCAAGAACTCGTTCAAGCAATAGCTCTTGCTCATCCGGAATGTTCTTTTGAACTTAAAAAGAACGGAAAAACAATGCTTAAAACAGCTGGGCAAAATAACCTTTTACAAACAATAAAAGAAGTTTACTCAGCAGATGTAATAGCGAATTTAAAAGAAGTCTTAAAAACTGACAATCTTGCAGGCTTAAAAATATCAGGATATGTAAGTACCCCTGATTATACTCGTTCAAGCAAAAAAAGTTATCATATCTACATAAATTCAAGAACGGTTAAATGTCCGATTTTCCAAAAAGCAATAGATACAGCATATAAAAGTCTCATTGCAAACGGCAAATACCCTTTTGTCGTATTGAATTTAGAAATTCCACCATCAGATGTTGATGTAAATGTCCACCCGACAAAAAAAGAAGTAAGATACAAAAATACAAACCAAATATTCAATTTCATCTACACTTCAATTCAAGCTGGACTTGCAAATTATGTTGAAAAAAATACAATTAATCCGCAACAATTTACTACAAATGAAAGTTTTCAACAAAACAATATTATTGATTTTGTTCAGCCAAAAATGGAACAATCCGGAAATATTTTCTTTGACAAACAAGATGATACAATCTATGTATCTGATAAACTAATGGAGCAAGAAACCAAAGAATTAGAAAAAACTCAAATTGAACAAACAGAACAAAAACAATTTTTTGTTCCTGTTGAAAAAGAAGCGGAACCTGAAGAAAATATTGTTGGTCAATATAAAAACACATATATTCTTGTTGAAAAAGAAGACGGACTTGAAATAGTAGATCAACACATTGCAGAAGAAAGATACATTTATGAAAAATTAATGTCAGAAAAAAATATTGTATCTCAAATGCTTTTTGTATCAGATGTTGTACCGGTATCAAGTTCTGAAGCAGAACTTATAAAAGAAAATATAGATAAATTTGAAAAATTCGGCTACGGAATAGAATTTTTGAAAGATAATGAACTTATTTTCCGCAAAGTACCTCAAATGATTGCAAAAGTAAATCCTAAAGAAATTTTAGCCGACATTTTAGAAAATATAGACGGAAACATTGACAGATTAGAAGAAAAAATTCTAATCACAACCTCTTGCAAAGCATCAGTAAAAGCCGGTCAAAAGCTTTCAACTTGGCAAATGCAAGAAATTATCAAAAAATGGCGTACAACAAAAATGCCATACACTTGTCCTCATGGACGTCCAATTGTAAAATTCTTCCCGCATAAAGAAATTGCAGGATTTTTTCAAAGAAATTTCTAGAAATTACCAAGGATAATCCTTGGCAATTTTCCAACCATCTTTCATTATTACAGTAGGGCAAGCATCCCCTATCATCCAATTACCTGCAGAAAATTTTTCAGTATTCATACATTCTCCAGCGTATATATGCCCAGGTTCTAGTAATTCTTCTCGACTTTTAGTATTAAATAATGTTCTAAAACCAGCATCAGGAGTTTTTTTGTCTAACACAAAACAAAAAACATCTCTACCAGACCTTGGATATTGAGGATTTTTTATATATGCGTAAACTCTCGTATGGTCTGCAAAAGAATCCCCCCATCTATAAAATCGAAAGGCTATTACATCCCCAGCCTTTTTAATCAAATATCCACCTCCCATATAACCAGAAACTGCACCTCTATTATGATACAAATGATAAATTGGATTAATTCCAAAACATTGTCGAGAACTTTCACATTGACCTGCTTGAACAACTTTTATATATGGCTCTATATATGTTTGCACCCACTTATCTAATTCATCTTCCCCATAATAATCCCAACCAGAAGGATCTCCATAATCAGCTCTTGCCATTTGAATAATTTGGTTTAATTCATTGTAAGCCTTTTTTACACTGGTTGCTGTAGCTTGTTTTTGATAATTAGTAATAACTGCAGGCATTGTCAAAGCTGCAACAACACCAATTATTCCCAATGTAATTAATACTTCTGCGAGAGTAAATCCATTATTAGGAGCGGTTAATCTGCCCCCCCCCCGAAATTATTAAACCTTTTCATAACTAGCTCCTTTCCATAAAAAAAATAAACTGCTATATAAATTATAGCAGTTTGTTTTAATATTTTCAATATTTTATTATTCTACATTTACTGACAAACAAGTCTTTTCATAATGTAATCTGTTATTAAACTGATTAATACGCCCCATAACTTCCTTAAACATTGGGATAGGTAGACTCTGCTTACCATCTGATAAAGCATTCTCTGGATCATGATGAACTTCCATCATAATACCATCAGCTCCAACAACTAAACCTGCCTTCGCCATAGGTTCAATTAAATATCTTTGTCCAGTACCATGACTTGGATCTACAATTATAGGCAAATGAGAATATTTTTTGATAACAGGAATTGATGCTATATCCATTACATTACGAGTAAATGCGCTGTCAAAGCTTCTTATTCCTCGTTCACATAGTATTACATTTGGATTACCGTTATACATAATATGTTCTGCTGCTAGTAAAAATTCTCTAATTGTGCTTGCTAAACCTCTTTTTAAAATAACAGGTTTTCTGCATCTACCTACTGCATGCAATAATTTAAAGTTTTGAACATTTCTTGCTCCAATTTGCAATACATCAACATATTCGCACATCATATCCAAATCAGAAGCGTCCATTACCTCTGATACTGTCAATAAACCGGTTTCTTCACTTGCTCTTTTTAAATATTTTAATGCTTTTTCACCATAACCTTGAAAATCATATGGTGAAGTTCTAGGCTTAAACGCGCCACCACGCAAGAATTCACAACCCATTTCTTTTGCGGCTAAAGCAACTTTAATAAGTCCGTCATAATCTTCTTCTACAGAACATGGACCTACCATTGATACCGGTTTATTGTCTCCTCCGATTTTTACACCATTTGCAAATTCTATTACCGTATCATCAGCTTTTCTATCTCTTGATGCTAATCTAAAAGGTTCTCTAATTACTTTTACCTCTTTTACACCATCAAAAGCTGCAACTCTACCTGGAGTAACTGTTGTTTTATCTCCAATTGCATCTATTACAGAATGTACCTGACCTTGATTAAATCTGATATCAAAGCCATTATCTTTTAAAAAATCAATTACTCTTTGTATCTGAACTTTGGTAGCATTACGCTCCATAATTATAATCATAGTTTTCTCCCATTATTAATAATTAGCAAAAATAAGTGTACCACGAACAATTTATCTTAACAAATTATTTTATTTCACTCTTAATCTTTTTTAGCAAACTCTCTGCAGGGAAATAATCAGGTAGAATCTTTATACAATCCTCTAATGCTTTTTGTGCTTTTTCAATTTGATTATTATTGTAATAAATATAAGCTAACAAATAATGTAGTTCAGGATCATGATAAAAATAACTCTTTGCTCTATCTAAAAAAAACATTCCTTGCTCTAAATAACCGTTATTATAAAATACACGACCGATAAACTTATGAACTTCAGGATTTATGGTAAACATAAAGTCAGCATACCTTACAATTTTTTCAACATAATCACCCTTAAAATAATGAATCAAAATATTCAAATCTATCTCTAAAAAATTTCTCAACTCAAAATAAGACGGATATTCTTTTATACTTGACTCTATCATTGAAATCATAAAACAAGCCCAATGAGCTCGAATATCATTATTTTTTATTGCACTAAACAAATTTTTTGCTTTTTCTAGATTATCAGACAAAAGTTCATAATAAGCATTTTCTAAAATATAACCTTTTTTAACGAAAAATTGCTGACAGTCATAATCTAATTCTGTCAACAATTCTTCTTTAGCTTTTTTATAATCTAGAATCATAATAAAATTATTATTTGTTATTATCGTTATTGAAACTAAAATCAGCCATCATTGAATTCATCATCATAGCTTGCATAACTCTTGGATCAATATTTTCACCTTTTTGAGCTTGAGTCATCAACATTGGCAACATATTCATCATACTATTACCATTGTTATTATTATTTCCTAACAACATACTCATTTCTGCCATTTGAGGATTTTGATACTGCATCATCTGAGCATAAGGATTTTCTGATTGAACAGATATTGATAAGCCAGCATCCTTTAATGTTTTAATAGCATTTAATACATCCTCATCACTCACTTGTGCTATTTTTTGATTTTCTACATCTTTTGATGTTGATTTATTACTATCAAAATCTTTTATTCTTTGAATATCTTTATGTTCCAATTCTTCTTTTTGATTTATTGTTTCTTTAATATTAATTAATTGTTTTTGCTTAATTTCTTGATTTAATTCTGGAGATAAACCGTTTCCATAAGGAGCTCTAATAAATTTATCCAAATCATCTAATTCTTCAACAGGCTTTTTCTCTACAACAGGCTGACAAGCAGGTCCATCTGTTAAACAATCACGACCTTTTGTAGCATATTGAACTAAATATTCATTTGGATTTAATGCAATAACTTTTTCATAAGCTTCAATAGCTTCATTTTTCATATCAACATGAGTATAAGCCATTGCCATATAATAATAAGCAAGAGCATTTGAAGGATCTTTTTTAGTTAAAGAAAATAATTCTTGCAAACATCCAGCATAATTGCCAAATTTATACTTTGCAACTGCACTTTTTATATTAGCATTTGGATAGTAAATTGTATCTTTATCCAACTTTAACGAAGATGCACTTTTTGCATCTTCTTTATCACCTGAAAATGCATTACTTGAAGCATTCGCAATTTGTCTATTCGATTGCTGAGAATTACTCTTATTAATTGGTTCTAATTTATCTATACTTGAAGAATATGCCTTAATTGTACTTAGAGTAAGTAATAAAGCTAATATCCAAATAAACTTCTTATTCATACATGCATCCTTTTTTTACTTATTTAATTATTTTTTTACATAAATCAAGCTTTTACTTTATTATATAACATTTTTTTTAATAATCATAGTGTAAATATATGATTTATCTTAAAGCAAATTTACAACCACAATAATTCTGTCGATACAAGCCAAGCTCTTTTGATATCTTATTGGTTTTCAAAAATCCATCTTTTTTCTTAAAATCTATTGCCAAATAATTCAAATCAAAATTTCTTGCAATACACTCTCCTATAGAAGTTAATTTTTGAAAATTCTTATGAGGACTTATAACCATTGATGTTGTAATATATTGAATTCCATTCTCTTTAGCGAATTTAGCAGTTTTTAACAATCTTAATTCAAAACATTTGTCACATCTTATACCTTTTTCAGGTTCATTTTCTAATCCTGCAACAGATTCATAATATAAATCCGTTTCATAATCTCCTACAACCAACTCACAACCTAAATGCTTACAAAGACTAATTTCAGCGTCTAATCTTTTTTGGTATTCCTCTATCGGATAAATATTAGGATTATAAAAATAAGCAATAACTTGATATCCCATATCTTTTAATAAAGATATAGGATATCCTGAACATATTGCACAACAAGTGTGTAAAACTATTTTATCTTTTTTCTGCTCCAAGTTTTTCCACCCATTCTTGGTATTCTTTATATGTTTTTATACCAATATAAACTTCATTATTTATCATTGTAGAAGGCGTACCTTGAATACCTCTTTTATAAGCGTCATCAATTTGATCTTTAATCTCTTTTTGAGTTTCTGGGCTATTTGCATCTTCTTGCAATTTTTCCATATCAAAGCCCATATCTGCAGCATATTTTAAGACATCTTCTTCAGTTTGAGGTTTTTGTTCAAATAACATATTATTCATATCCCAAAGTTTACCTTGTTTTTCTGCTGCAATAGAATATCTCGCATCAATACAAGATCCATAATGGAAAGGTCCTTGCAAATATTTATTACAATCTGTATCTAAAGGTAGATTTCTATGAACAATTTTTATACCCTTCATTTCTTTTGCCAATTTATGCATCATTGAATTATGTACAGGACAAATTGGGCATTGATAATCGGAATATGTATAGATTATAACCTTTGCGTCTTCATCTCCTAAAAGATTACCTTTTACTGCATATTTATTCTTTTTATGTGTAAATTCTTTAAATTCATACTGTCTCTTGACTTGAGGTGCAAATACAAAAGTAATTCTTGTATAAGCTAAAAATCCACCTGCAATAAGCATAACTATTATAAAAGCTATTAAATATTTTTTGATTTTAACCGCATCTAAAAAGTCGATAAAACTTTGTTTTATAGATTTTACAAAACCACCGTTTTTAAAATCTGTAGCAATACAACCGATTAAAAGATTTAATACATAGGTAAATGCACAAAGCACACATAATTTTTTGATTTCAAATAAACTTAAACATAGCAAAATCATTGAAATAAAAAAAGAAAATAAACCCAAAGAAGCAATGTAATCTAAAGGATTTTTAAATACTTCCATAAATTTTAATAATTTAAAATCTTTTAATTTAGGTGCAAACATCATCAAAAATACAAAAGAATAGAAAAATAATCCCCAATAAGCTAGAGGAATTCCTAAAAATTGAGCTTCTGTTGTTTTTGCAATACCATCACAATCAATAAATTCATTTATTGAACAAAAACTTGCTAATGCATATGGGTTAAAATTTGCATTATAATATATTATTGCAAGTTTAATAGTTGTTATAATTCCAATTAAAGAAATTACGCCAATCGCAACCTTTTTCTTTGTTTCTTTTTGCATACATACCTCTCCTATTATAAATCTATAATACAATTTTAATGAATATAAATCAATAGCATAAAGCAGAATAAAAAATAACCTTTTGGTAGTATCAATAAATCCTTAACTTGAATAAATTTGAAATATATGATATAATAATAAACATACGTAGATTATTTATGAGAGGTTGATTTGAAAAAGAATATTCTTGATTTGTTTTTAGAAAAAGTTTTAGATGTACCCTTATGGATCAAACAAGTAATTTATTTAAAACTGGAAAAAGAAATGAAAGAATTGTCTTGTGACAATTTTCTAAAAGAACATCCAAATGATATTTTTTCAACTTTTGTACCTACACTAACATTTAAAGGGAAAACAGAATTAACTGAAAGAAAATGCGGACTAGACAACAACATATATAACTTTTTACAAGGCTGTGCAAATGAATATTCTATGCTAGAAATATCTGTTAATACATTCCTTTCTATGGAAGAAGTAGCAAAATACTATGAACTATGCCTTGAACAAAATTTTATAAAAGTACCTGACTCAAAAGAAATTCATGCAATGGCTGGTTTTATTGCAGGCAAATTCAGAACCGGTGAATATTTCAAACAAAAAGGCGTTTTATCTGTTGATCAACTACAACAAGCTATCTTAGCTAACAGAGATGCACAAGAATCAGGTAATCCTAAAAAATTCGGAGAAATTCTTATTGAATTAGGTTTTATTAAAGAAGATGATATAAAAGCTCTAGTTATTTTAAAAGAAGAAGCTAAAAAACGTTTCATACTTGATTATAATACTGTTCCAAAACCGGAAACTACATTTACAAATGATAATCAAAAATATGAAGAAGAAATAGCAAATCTAAAAGATGAAAACTTAAAATTAAAAAGAAAAATGCTTCAACTTTTAGAATTAGTAAAAAGAAACAGCCATCAATAATTTTATTGATTATTTCATTTTTATTTTACCATCAAACCAATCATTCACCAAAATATTAAAATCAGCTTTTATATTTTGATATGCTTGTTGCGGATAAGTCCTGTTCTGAGTTTCAATACTCAGAAAATATAATCCTCTATTATATAAATTTTGAGCAGAAGATATTATTTCTTTAGGAATATTATTTTTATATATTTTACTTGCATGAGCAATTTCAAATAATCTACGTTTATCAAGGCCACTTAAATATTTTTTCAATGTTTTACCATCTTTTTCTACAAGAAAAATTCTTTTATCTTTAAATTTTGCCACATAAGCATTTAATTCAGCTTTAGAATTAAACTTCATTGTGGAATAATCTGTATCCATCTTTAAAATAGCTGATTTATAATCTCCTTTTTGTAAACTGCTAATCAAATCTTTTTTATTTTCAAATACAGTTTCACCTCTATTAAATACAAAATCCATCACTGAATCTTTTACTGGTTGAGGCATTTTTTTATAAGCAGCATCACCTATTAGAAGTTTTATATTTTGTTCTCTATCAATCAAATCCTGAGCTAACATTGTATATATTTGAGTATCTGAAAATGTTTTACCTGCAAATTTTTTTGCTTCTGAATTAGACAATGCATGTCCAATACCTATCGTTTTTACACCATTTCTGTCAGTATAAATTTTATTATGTTTGTCTTCAAGAATCTCAAGAGATTTTAAATATTCCAAACTCAGACCAGTAGCTTTTGCTACATCATTTATATTTTTTACATTTCTGACAGTTCTTGTTTCAGGAATTTTAATTACCGTACCAATTTTTAATTTTTTTTCATCTAAAGAATTCAGAGCAATAATTGCATCAGGAGAAACATTAAACTTTTTAGCAATTAATTCTGCTGTATCTCCTTCTTTTATCGTATAAGGTGGATTTTTTGTTATTTTTACAAATTTATTTCTAGCATTTTCTCTTGCTATTTCTTCATCAGAAATTTCTCTATACATTTGAAAACCTGAATTATCTGCTTTTTTAGTTTTTGGGAATATAGTTTCAGAAGATTTTGCCGGAATTTTTAAATTTTGACCAACAGACAACATATCACCTTTTATTCCATTAGCAGCCTTTAATGTTTCAACAGAAATCCCATTAGCTTTTGCAATAGAATACAAGGTTTCACCTTGCTTTACCTTATGGTAAACAGCAGGTGATTGTTTTTTGTTTGAATTTTTCTGCTCTACTTTTTTATCAGAAGAAAAACCAAATAAATCTGCTATAAAATCTAAAAAACCTAAACCAAACATATTATTACCTTAATTATTCATAGTCTCTTCAATCGCATCAGCGACACACTTCATATATTTTTTTTGATCGTAACTGGATAATAGAGAATTTGTAATATCTCCATTTGCAATATTACCAATTTCTAATAATGAAGACGGTACACCTTTAGTAGCATTATTTACATATAAATTATCGTGCGTAACATCTGGAGTTAAAGCCATAAAACCTTTTTTTAAGTGTTTATTTATGTTATCAGACAATTCTTTATCGATATCTTTTGAATATCTCACTGTACACATTCTTGAATTAGGTCTTTCTTTTGCAGATTCTACATGGACAGAAAGAAATAACATATCTGATTTATCAGTATCACTAATTAATTCTCTAACCTCATCTGATCCTTTTTTACCGGCAATTAAATTTTCTAGGTAATGTTGTTTCGCCATACCGCCATTTCTTACAGCACCTGAAACAAAAATAACATTTGCCCCTCTGCTTCTTAATTCATCTGATAATTTATCAACAAAACTTTGAGCAACACGCCATTCTTCAATTGGCATTTCTTTACCTTCGGCATTTTTTACTGACAAAACAGTCCCAGGGTCAAAATATCCATTGTTTTGTTGATAACCACCATGCCCGGAGTTTAAAATTATTACTTTACCATTCAAATCACCATTATGAGTAGGTTCTCTTAACTCAGTTAGAGCCTCAATTTTTTGAGTTTCAGTATTATAATTTGGTAAAGGTCTTACAATATAAGGATTTTCTACCTTACTAAAACCTTTATCATTTTTACCACTACTTATAGCCCATTTTTTCAATGTTCCAGCAGTAACATAATTTCCACTGCCGTCTTTTATATTAGTCAAAGTAGAAGTTGTAATATCTTCACTATTACCGCCATTTGAACTTTTCATAATTTCCATAGGCGTAGATGATGATGCTCCTTTAGGTTTTGATGGTACAGCTTGATGATTAATCATACTATTAATCATCGAATCCAATTTTTCAGTATTTACCATACCAATAAATTTTCCAAATTGTTTATCTAATTCTGTTTTAAATTCTTGTCTTTTTGCAGCATTGACTGTTTTAGTTTGCTTTGCCAAATTATCATAGACATTCATTATTGCATCTTTTCGTAAATCTTTAGAACTCCATATCTCAGAAGATATCGCATTTATTAAAGATTCATCATTATCAGGTAATTCATCATAAGCTTTGATTACTTGTTTTACATTTTTTTCATTTATTTGCAAAAATGCTTTACTAAAATCTTCTTTTCCTACAGCACCATAATTGGAAGATACAGCATCTCTAATTTGATCTGCAATTTTTTGAGGACTTACGGAAGGTGTATCTTTTTTTCGAACATTACCGTTATCTATTTTCTTTACTTGTTTGGGCTTTGTTTTTTGTATTGTTTTTCCCGATTTTTCTTGGACAATTGTGTCTTTAGGATAAACATAAAAATACTCTCCTTTTGAAGGCTGATAATTTTTAGATAAACCATTTAACTTTAACAATTCATCTAAAGTCATTCCGTTCTTTTCTGCTAAATATTTTAAACCTTTACCATCAGGAATTTTTTCGTGTGGAACATTTTTTATAACCTGACCTTTAGTTAAAGTATCTTTTGTAAGTCCTGTAAGTTTTTTAAAATCGCTTAAAGACATATTAAATTTACGAGCAATAGCACTTAATCCTGTTTCATTACCACTAACTGTAACGACATATTCACCTTTAGTTCTAGCTTCTTTTTTTAATTTTTCAATATCTTTTTTAGCTTCAGTTGAAACGTTATTTGTACTTGCACTTACACTCGTAATTTGAAAATCCATATAATAATATTCCTATTTCTTACACACATAAAAAATAACGGTATATTTTAATACATTCTTTAAAAAATACCGTTATCTATCTTTATATTTATTTACAAATCAAATTATGTATTAAAAATTCTATCTCCTGCATCACCCATGCCTGGGACAATATAACCTTTTTCATTTAAGCATTCATCAACAGCAGCTGTAATAATTTCAATATCAGGATAATGTTTTTGAATATTCTCAATTCCCTGAGGAGCTGCAATAATACAAATTACTTTAATATTGTCAATAGGAATTCCTTTATCTGCATATAATTTTATTGCTTCAATCAAAGAATTTCCTGTAGCTAACATCGGATCTGTTATATATATATAAAATTTTTCAGGATTAGGCGCTTCCATTGGAACTTTATTGTAATACCAAACAGGTTTTAAAGTCTTTTCATCTCTATACATTCCAATATGTCTTATACAAGCTTGAGGCAAAATATCAATAGCTTCATCTGTAAAAATAAGACCTGCACGTAAAATTGGAGAAATAATTAAATTTATATTCGGATCAACTGTTTTAGCCGTAAAAGTAGTCAATGGAGTGGTTACCTGAGTATCAACAAGCGGTAAATTTTTTGCAGCTTCATACAAAAGACATCTTGTTATTTTTCTTGTCGCAATTCTAACCCCTTGACTATCTGTATTTTTATCACGCATTGTGCATAAATTTAATAACACAACAGGATTATTAATTATTCTGACTTTCTCTTTGTTCATATTTTACCCCTTCTTTTTTAAAAGTAGAAAACTCTTTTAACCATTTATCTAAAAGTCCCATATTACTTTGAATTTCTCCGACATTAATACCTTTTCCCATTTCAACTGCTCCAGTTTCTTTTGCAAAAAATGAAAGTTTTGTAGATATAGATCCTATTTTATCAAACATATCATTTAACAAACCTAAAGAATCATGTAATCGTTTAGGAGATTGAACAACAATCAATTTATTTTTTGCAATACTTTCATCTGTCGGAGGATAAATTTCTAAAGATTTGGATCCACCCATACCGTTAAACTCAACCGTTGCAATAGAGCCTTTTGGTAACTCAACATCTTTAGCAGTTATAACAATTTTTAAATAAACTTCATTAGAAACGATTTTAACTTTCTCAATATATCCGACCTGAACCCCCATAAACTTGACAGGAGAACCAACAATTAAACCATCAACATCAGGCATAAAAATTTGGTAAGTCACAAGCTCTTTTTCCTTGTGATAATGGTGAATTTTAATACCTGCCACAGCAACACATAATATAAAAAACCAAATAACGAATTCTATTAAAATATATTTGTGAATTCCGTCAAAAATTTTCATAAGCCAATTATACAACAATTCATATTTTTTTGCCACTTGCCAAATTTTTTTTTGTATTATAGTATTAAATATATATTAAACAAAAAGTGAGGTTTTAACTTATGATGGATCAAATAATAAGAGTTGCATGGGATTTAAACGAAAATACCGACAACAGATATCAATTAGTATATGAAATTGCAGAGCTTGCAAAAAAACTTGTAGATGAAAACCAAGCTAAAAAAGCTCATGATGATTTCAATTTTGAAGAAAATTTTGACACAACTTATAAAAAAGAAAATCCTGTGGAACATGCCATAATGGTTAAAGCTGCAGAAGCTGATGATGACCGTTTAGTAGGTTAATTTCACTAAACAAAAGGATAAAGTTTTATAAAAAAGTTAGAGTAATCTCTAACTTTTTTAATGGGGAAAAGGAGTTTATATATGCAAAACACAATCGAATTTATCAGGGAAAAAACTAACAATTTTAAACCGGAAATAGCTATTGTTCTTGGTTCAGGACTTGGAGAACTAGCTGATGAATACTGTGATTATGCGATTCCTTATAATGAAATTCCTGACTTTATCAAGTCTACCGTACATGGACATAAAGGGAGATTAGTTTTTGCAGAAATTCAAGGTAAAACAGTTTTAATGATGCAAGGACGTAACCATTTTTATGAAGGACATTCAATGCAGGAAATAACATATCCTATTAAAGTAATGAAAGCTCTTGGAATAAAAACTCTAATTCTTACAAACGCAGCAGGAGCTGTAAACGAAGAATACAGACCTGCAGATTTAATGTTAATAACTGATCATATAAATCATATGGGCTCAAATCCTCTTATAGGACCAAATGATGAAAAATTAGGGGAACGATTCCCTGACATGACAGAAGTTTATAAAAAATCATTAATCAAAATAGCTGAAAAATGTGCTAAAGATCTAAATATAGATATCAAAAAAGGTGTATATTGGGCAAATTCAGGGCCATCATATGAAACACCTGCAGAAATAAAAATGATTAGAAAACTCGGCGGAGATGCTGTTGGAATGTCTACTGTACCGGAAGCTATCGTAGGAAATTATTGCGGATTAAATATCTTAGGAATAAGTTGCATTACAAATGCTGCAAGTTCTGAAACAAGTGGAAAATTATCTCATGAAGAAGTTATTGAAGCCGCAAATAGCGCAAAAATAAAATTTAAAAGCCTTATTTTATCAGTATTACAGCACTTATAAAAAATTTGTTAAATACTGTAAATTTTGTATATACTGCCACTTGTCAAAAAAACATGTTCAGTTAAAAATACATGACGGGAAGGAAAAAGACAATGCTTATAGGAAGATTAACGAACTACGACACAGTGAAACAACGACAAAAGTCAGCAGGAGAATTATCTCCAAAACATGTTCCTCTTTCTTCCGAGTTCATGTCATCAAAAAATTTAATAAACGAGAGACCTTTAAAAAGTATTTCAACCGATTTATCTTTTAAAGGTCTTTCTTTTAATGGGGATAAAAAACAACCTCCAAAAGATGACAAAATGAAACCACTTCTTTACACTGTAGGAGCTTTAATAGCTACTGGCTTAGCTTTAAGATTTGCACCAAGCTATAAAAAAGCCGGAGAATACAGCGTTAATGAATTCTTGCAATTTGCAAAAAAACATACAGGAATAGAAAAAATTGGCAAAAACGGAGAAAAAATTCAATCTTCGATTGGTCAAGAATTATTTGAAAGTGTCAGAGATTCTGAACTTACAAAGAAAATGGTTGAAATCAACGGAGATAAAATCACTTTCAACAAAAAAACTATTCCACAACTTATTTGGGACGGCTTAATTTATCCTGTAAAAATTCTACCAGCAGATATTTTAAACGGAATTGTTACATTAGCAGGAAAAATCAAACCACTTAAAGGTTGGGCAGACAAAACACTTCAACAACCATTCTTTAAATCTATAAGACAACGTTCAAAAATAGACGCTAAAGTAAACTCTTTACGCGGCTTATTTGAAACAATGAAAGGTTTGAAAGATAAATCTGATGCTGAAATTTCATCAAAAATATTCAGACAATCAGTAAAAATGTTTGACCCAAAAACAGGAAACTATGATACAAAACATGAAAGATCTCTAAACAGATTAGTATCAGGTCTTCCTCCTGCAATATTCCTAGCAAACGATGCTTATAACCTATCAAGAATGATGGATGATGACAAAAAAGCAGCATCTCACGAACAAAAAGTAAGATTTAACCAAGAAATGGCAAGAATTGGCTTCAATGCATACATCACACTTGTAACATTAGGTGCTTTAAATAAATACATCAACAACTCCAAAATGGGTATTATGCTGATGACAGCATTAACAACTCTTACAACAGAAGCATTCTCTCGTGTTATCAACGGTAAACACATCACAAGATTAACACCTGAAGAAGCAAGAGCTGAAAATGAGAAAAATCACGCACCAGAAGCTAATATTAAACCGGATTTATCATTCAAAGCATCAGAAAATAAAGAAGATAAAGAAAAACAACAAAAGCCTCTACTATCTTTAAATACAGTACTTAAAGCAGTAGGTGTAATTATTGGCGGTGGATTTGCAGTAAAAGGACTTAGAAAAGTTTCTTCAATAGATAATGCTTGGAAATCATTCTCTGGCTACTTCAAAAGACATTATAATGATTTAACACAAATTAAGGATTACAGAATTTCAAAAGAAAAATTCAATGAAATCACTAAAGTTCTTGATAAAAACGGCTTCAATAATTTAGCTGAAGAATATAGAAACATCGCAAAAACAGCAACAAATCCTGACGGCACAATAAGTCTTGGAGCAAAAGATAAGAAAATTAAACCATTCGTAAACTTCTTCTTAGCTCCATTCAAATTTGTATGGAAATACTGTACATTACCATACACAGTAATTGATGATGCAATTAAATCAATAAGTAAAAAATCAAGTTTCTTAAAATTAGACATAAGTGATAAAAATACTCTTAGCACAATTGTAGAAAATTATGCTAAAGAAAAAAATATTCCAAACACAAAAGCTCTTGAAGAATTTATACAAAATGTTTCAAACGGCAAAATTGCAAAAAATACAAAATTATCAGCTGATCAAGAAGAATTACTAAGAAGAATTTCAAACGTATCATCTCTTGCAACAAGTATTGAAAACATCGGACATCAAGCAGCTAAAAAGAACTTATCACCAAAAGAATTCCAAGATTATGTAAAAGACAATATCCTAAAATCATTTAACGTAGATACAATGTCTAACGTATCTAACAGTGAATTATCAAATCTTGCAAAAAACGCAGCTCTGGCAGCTACAATCTGGTTCCTTATGACAGATAACTACAACATGGTAATGTTGAAATCAAACGGGAACGATGTCGAAGGAGCTAAAACAAAATTCAAAGAAAGATTTGTACAAGAAGGTTCAAGATTATTCTATCAAACATTATTAATTGACCTATTCAACAACACATTCAGCAAACAATATCACCAATCATTATTCGGAATGAGCTGGATTACATTCACAAATACAACAATAGGTGAATGGTTGACAAGAAAATCAGTAGGTATTGCAGTAGGCACACACTCAAGAGATCAATTAATCGCACTTGAAGAAAAACAAGACAAAGCAACAGGCTTCACTAGAAAATACTATGACTTTATGAAACGATTAACAGGTAAACGTTCAATAAAATCTTACGAAGTTGCACCTAAAAATACAGAAACTAAAATAGATAATAATGAACAAGAAACTAAACAACAAAATATAAATTTTACAAATAATTCAAAACTTTCAAAAATGATTAAAGGCTAATAAAATGATTCCAAAAATTAGTTCTTCAGACAATAAAAATAATCCAAAACAAAATATAATACTTGCATCTACAGGTGGAATAGTTTGGGGAACAAAAGAAATTTTCAACACAAAAAACGAATTGCTTCAAAATAGAAATACTTACAAAGTTTGGCTAAAAACAGTTACAGAAAGTAAAGAATCTGAATTAAAAAGAGAAGAGTTATATGAAAATATTTTATCACTTGCTAGAAAAGTCGATAAAATAGATACAAAACAAAATTGTGAACAACACGAAAGAGAAATTATAAATAAACTAAAAAACGAACGTAAAAACTTTTTAACAAGAAATAAAGAGTGTTTCAAACAACAAAAAAAATAATAAAAAAAGAAGCTCCTTTTAAAATTGCACTAAAAACGCTAGGTGGTGCAACTATAGGATTAGGAATAAGCCTTTTAATCAACTACATTAAAGATAAAACAAAGAAGAAGTAATATAACTTGTTTTTTGAGGATTAATCTCTTTATTGTTATTCTGCCAAAAGAAAAATCCGACAGCGATAGCTGCGACAAGAATTATAATCAAAAAGATTTTTGTTAAAATTGCAAAAATCTTTCCGATTATAAAAAGAACTATTATTATACCTAAACCTATTAATAAAAAAGTAAAATCCATTTATCTAACCTTATTTTCTTCACCTTTAATAAGTCTTTGAATATTTGAACGATGAAGCCATATTATATACAAAGCTCCTAATGTGCAATAGCCAACGTATGCAATTGGAGCTTTAAACGCCCACATAATAAAAGGAGAAAGAGCTAAAGCTATAATAGATCCGACAGATACGTATCTTGAGAAAAATGTAATTACTGCCCATATCGCAGCAATAATTAATCCAACCTGCCAATTTAGAGCCAAAATAGTTCCGACTCCTGATGCCACTGATTTACCACCTGTAAACTTTAAAAATATTGATTTACTGTGACCTAGAATTACAGCAATAGCAGCCAATACAGGCAACAGTCCTATTCCTGTAAAAGATTTTGCAAACATTGCAGCCAATACAACAGGCAAAGCTCCTTTAAAAGCATCTAATAAAAGAGTTATAAAAAACCATTTTTTACCCATAACTCTTTTTACATTAGTGGCTCCGGTAGAACCTGAACCAATAGTTCTAATATCTTCCCCGGTAAAAGCTTTTACGATTATATACCCTGTAGGTATAGATCCAATTATATATGCACTGATTACTACCGCTAATAATTCCAATATTTTTTCCATAATTCCCCTCTCTTGTATGACAAATTATAACAAAGATGTTGTAATAATTCAACAATCTATTATAATATATAAATAATGAAAAAGTTTTTAGTTTTATTTTTATGTCTTCAATTTATCTTTCTTCCTGCATTCGCTGAATATGATTTTTCAGACGAAGCTCAAGCAGAATTTGACAAGCAAAGATTTCAACAAACGAATTTTAATCATACAGATTTTTCAAAAAAACGAAATAAAACAGAAATAAAAAACAACAATATAGAAAGATCTAATTACACACCAATAGAATTAAATCAAGAAAAACCTATTAATCTTGAAACACAAACAATACCCAATAAAACTCTCACAGGTTCTGTAATAGAAATCCCTGAAGGAACAACTTTTTACATAACATTTGATTCAGGAATTAACTCAGGAAGCCTTGAGAAAAATGACAAACTTATTGCATCTCTCACAAAAGATTTTGTATATAACGGACTACTTATTGCGCCTGCAGGAAGTCTTGTATATGGGAATGCGACTTATGCAAAAAATGCAGGATATGCTTATGGAAGCGGAGCTTTAGAAATTAATTTCAATCAAATTATCACCCCTGATGGTAATATAATTGCAATCTCTACAGAAAAAATTTATATAGAAGAAAAAAGTGAACGTGCAAAAAAAATGACAAGAGATATGCTAATCGGGGCATTAGGCAGTATGGTAGTAGGAACCATTTTTACTGCAATAGGCGGTGGTGATGACTGGGGTAGAAATATGTTAATATATGGTGGGCTTGGAGCTGCCGGTGGTAGCATTAGAGGAGCATTGCAAAGAGGCGAAGATGTTGATATCCCTGATGGTACTACAATTGAATTAAAGCTAAGTCAACCGCTAAATACAACTCCTTACAATAAATCATTGCAGTAAGTCTAAAAATATGATATATTATTTTTAGCAAATAGTTTTTATAATTGGACAACAATATGAAATTAAATAAAAGATTGGTTACATTAGGATTATTAATACTGATACTGTCAGTTGCTTTAAAATTTATCTGGACAGGATTAAAACAGATTAAAGTAGATGATTTTCACCCTGCTGCTGTTATTTTTGTTGTAGATTCATCTGCATCTAACCAAAAATATTTACCTGACCAGAAAAAAACTTTAAGACAGATTTGTAACCTTTTAGATCCTGAGGATCAAATTAAAATTTTACGAGTATCAGAGGATGCATACCTTATTTATGAAGGAAGTCCAATGAATGGAAGCACTATTACAAAATCAATGGATGCTTTCACAAAATATGATGAAAAAGATTATGGTACTGCATATGGCGTTGGTTTAAAAAAAGCTTTTTCTCATGCACTTACAATGAAAAAAAATGGATATGTTCCAGCTGTTGTTGTAATTGGTGATCTTGAAAATGAGGGAGCTATTGAAAAACAAATTAACTGGAACACTTTACCGAAAAATGTTCAAAATGTAAAGAAATATGCACCTGACATCTCAATGATGTTCTTAGATGCACACCCTGCAAAACTTGATTTAGTAAAAGAAAAACTGACACCAGTTTTAGGAGAAAATCACTTGATTGTTGCTCCAAAACAAAACATTGATAAATCAATCAGAAGATTTCTTCACGCATTAGGGAGATAAAAAGTTTTAATTTAACAATAAAAGAGGAAAATTAATGGCTATAGTAATATCAACTTCACAAGGTGAAAAAGTATTCAACAAAGATGTTATAAATGTTGGTACAAATCCAAACTGCGACATTATTTTAAATACAGGATATGATGTTTTATTAACACTCGAATATAAATTTTCAGAAAACAAATGTGTTATTATTAACACATTTAAAAGTGACAAAGTTTTATTCAAAGGCCAACCTATTAAACGTGTGGAGGTTAGTAGCGTTTGCAAGCTTATGTTTGCAGATACAGATGAATTTTTAAGTGTAAAAATTATCGCAGAAGCTCCTGTTAATAATACTAAAACAATAACCTCAATCGCTAAAGAAGATTTGACTGAAGAAGATATAAAAAAACTGTATGGAAAAGATGTAAATGCAGTTACGAAAGTTAAACTTGAAAAACAAAAAGAAGATTTGGAAGATGCACGAGTTGCAATTATCAAACAAGTAGCTTTCCATATCAATGATTTAAAACAAAAATTATCAACAAATTCAAAAACAAGCATCTTCTTACATATAGCTATGTTTTTAAGTTCTATGGTATGTGCATTTGGTGTTTCAAATTACCTTATGGGACTTGAAATCAAAGAATCAGCAAACTTTTTACATATGCCGACTAATATAAAAGTTTGGGGCGTATATACTATTTTGATTTATGGAATATGTTTGCTTTTAAAACAAGGAATTTATCTATATTTACAAAGTAATATTCAAAAAGAAATGTCTAAATCAGCGAAATTAGGACAAAGTTTTATGCTGATTTTCTCATTAATATTTGTGCTTGGAATTTATGTCGTAAACCTTATTTATTATATGAATTTGAATGATTTTATGACATTTGCGATTTTTATTTCATTCTTTTTCTCAGGCATAATGGCAGTTCTTGCAATAAGCTGCGGATATTTCAAATGCAACGGTGTAGAATGGACTATGACACTTGATAAATATGAATACAGAGAAGATTTTGAAAGTGTTATAAAATCTTATAGACAATGGATTGAAAGATATATTAACAGTTTAAGTAATTCTAAACTGCAATATATCAAAGATAAGATGTTTAATCTTCAATTAAAATCAGTAGGAGAAACTGTTGTTGGCATTTTAACAGCACCATTTTTGGCTTATGGTGTATCAAATACTCTTGCAATGTGTTTTCCTGAAGCTGCAGGTTGGGTCAGAATTTCAGGCTTAAGAATAAGCCCTGTATTTTTGACACTCGCAACATTTTTAATTATTTTTGCATTTTTCTCTTTTGTGAATGCATTTTTCTGTACTAAAAAAATTCAAGGCTCACAAGTAATAAAACAAGATGGTTTTTCTGATTACCAGCACCATGGAGTTACAATATACGGACTTGAAGGTGTAAGAAGATTGAATTCAGAAAAAAACAGATCTCTTGCAATCGCTTGTGCAATTATATTCATTGAATTTTCAATGAACGTATCATATTTTATGACAGAAATAGGCGGAGATATGCAGGGATTATTCTTAAGTTTAGTTGCAGCACTTGTGCCGACTGCTCTGTTAATTGCAGAAACTCTTATGCTAAGTCAAACTAAATTTGATATCTATGCCTGCGATGAATTGTTGGCAAAAGTTGATAAAGATTAATTATGGATTTTTTAAAAGTATTTATAGTAATTTCATTTGTTATAGCAACAATACTAACACTTAAATTTCATCCTGAAATGCATCATCCCTTGATTATTGAGGATGAACATTTTAAGCTGACAAGAATTAGTGATACCATATCAACAAAAAATATCCCAATCAGTACAACAACACAAAAAACTCAAACTATTCAAACACCCCTAAAACAAACCGAAGTAAATATTCAACAACCGATTAAAAAAGCAATTGAACAGACTGTAAAAGAACCAATCAAACAATCACAGACCAAATATGTTGCAACAGAAAATATTAAACCTGTACAAAAAGAAAAAAATATAACATATAACACAAATCCTCAAGTAGATCAGTCGCAAATTGAACTACTCCAGAAACTTTTAAATGAAGTTGAAAAAGAATATAATACACAAACTCAAACAAGTAATCCGCAACAAACTATACAACCCAAGCAAACTAAAACATCTCCTAAAAACAGCAATTTCAATAATCCCTACATGACAGAGCAAGAAGAAATTATTGCGTGGAACAAATGGAGAAGTAATGTACAAAATCAAATAATGAGAAATTCAAACATTGAATATGCACCACTAGGCACAATGTTTTCTTTTAATTTTGTAGTCGATAAATTCGGGAATGTATCCAATATAAAAGTTGACTGTTCAAATCCTAACTATATGGACGTTGCAAGAAATAATGTAAAAACAGCAATCACCAAATTACAAAATCAGCCAATTTTGAACTTTCCTAAAGGAACTCAAAGAAAATCAACGGTTGTTCAAGGGTATTTCTTTATTGGACTTGAAGAAAGATATTCTACACCTAACAATTTCTCAGATTTTGAAAGGATAACATATTAATGAATGTGATGAAAATTGCAATAATTACAATTATTATTTTAATACTACTTGCTTTAGTAACAACAATTACTATGAGTATGAAACCTCAAATGCACAAAACAATTATGCTTGAAAATATTATATTCAAAAGGAGTAAATAAATGCTTAAAATTATTTTAATATCCTTTTGTTTATTAATAGAAATCCCATTTATCTTTAAATATATTCAAGCAAAAAAAGAGTTTGAAATTATAAAACAAACTGCAATTATAATTATAATGATGATAATTGCAATAATATTTTTCGGGATTTATAAATTGAGTTTATTTATGATAGGATAATCTTGTTATGTATAGATGTAGAGAATGTAAAACAGAATATAGAGAAAAAGTCGAATACTGCGATTGCGGGAATAACACATTTGATTATATTGAAGACAAAATTAGTGTAAAAAAAGAAAAAGCACCTCTTACACTTGAGCAGAAATCGGAACTTGTATCAAGAATATTTTTTGCGCTATGTATAATTTTATCAATTATAATATGGTCAATACCTATTGGTAATACTCCTACAAAAAAACAAAAAGCAGCTCAAACAAAACCACAAACAAATATTAACAAAACAATTCCAAATATCGATAAAATTTGGGATGACACTCCAATATATCAACCGCAAACTCAAGGACAACAGTCGGAAGTTAACGCACAAAACACAATTCCGTTAACGTCAACGCCTGTTGACTATGCCAGGCGCATAAAAGATGTTTCTCAAAATAAAACCCCAAAAGTACAGAACATTTCACCAAAAACAGACATTCAAACAAAATCACAAAAGCCTTTATATAATCCTAATAGTCCAGAAATGTTAAGATATAAAAATCACTTACGCGCAGCTTTATTTTCTAAATTTGCAGTTGGGAGTATTCAAGGCTCAGGCGAGTGCTCTATCCAATTTTCAGTAGATAAATCAGGCAAGTTAATAAATAGAAAATTCACAAAAGAATCATCGAACAAAGGCCTTAATGACACTGTCTATTATATGATGATGAGCGTGCCAAGATTTACACCTCCACCGGATGAATACAACGGGGAAACAATTAGAATGAATTTTAAAATTAATAATGGAGATTATGAAATTTCTATAAACTAAAATTAAAATTCAAAATAATCACAATTTCATCATTAAAGAAATATTTTGGAAAAGGTTTAAATGGAGCAGCAGCCTTAATTGCAGCACCTGCATTATCATCAAGAGCTTTAATTTTTGATGATTTTAAAATTTTGCATTTTTTTACAGACCCGTCTTTATTAAGAGTCAATGCCATTTGAACTAACAAATCTTTTTGTCCTTTTGCAAGAATATCTATTTGTTTTCTTGGAGGAACTTTCCAATTTTTTACAACTTTTTCTTTTACTTCTTTTACATAAGGAGTGTAATCAATATATTTACCATCAGAACTGAATACATAAGATTCCTTATCAGAGACAAAAACTTGTACTGCGTGCAAATTTCCAGATGGATAATCATATAAAATTCTGCACTTCATAAGTTCAGGACGTCTGAAAGATATATATTTTAATTCATTTGTATCAACATTATAAATTAACTCAGCATTACCATTTTTTACATAATGATATGCTTTATTTTGAGTTCCATCATCTTTTACCAAAGTAAAATCATGATAATATTTTGGGTACTTTTCAGTATTAATAACCGGTCTAATCTTGCTAAAAATAACAGCTAGGGTCTCATTAACTTTCTCATAACTTGTCGTCTGAGTCGGCTGTAAAAATTCAGGAACAATTTTAACATATTTCCCTGCTGCATAAGCACTAGAAGACATCATTAATAATATAGAACACAATATAAGTAACTTTTTCATAATATAACTCCATTAAAATCATAACACAAAAATACAGCTTTTACTATTTTCTGGAATTTGGCATCAAGTTAAATTTAAGAAATGTAAAATTATAATCTAAAATTATAAAGATTAAACCAAAATATCCGTCAATAATCTTGTCAAAAAAATTGACTTTAAGAAAAAAGTCATTAAACAAAAAGTAGAAAGTAAGAATATTGAAAGGATGTGGGTATGTCATCTATCAGTTCAATCAGTAGTGCTCAAGCTGCCTCGATGTCAACCTATAAATGCGAAGAGCTCAGTTCTTCTACCAAATTAAAACTTGAAGCATTAGGTATTGACCCGACAACTGTAACATCGGAAGCTCAAGCTCAAAGTTTAATAGCGCAAGCAGAAGCGACAAAACAGCAACAAAATTCAGGACAACAACAAGGAGGAGGTAATTCATCAGAACAAGAACTTCTATCAGAAGCAAAAACTCTTGCATCCGCAGTTGGAGTAAGCGTTTCATCTAATGACAGTTTAGACGATATTATAGATAATATTTCCGATCAAATTCAGGTTATGCTGGATTCAGGGGATCAATCTAAAATATCAGCTGCTCAAGGATATCAAGCTCAATTGGCAAGTCTTTCTGATAGAGTAGATTCTGTTCAAAATACACAACAAAATATTTTTAACGCAATGGATATGATTTCCTTAAGCAATAAATATGCTTTAGGATTATAGAAGAAAAATTTTCTAAAAATAACAATTATTGGAAGGCTTTCATAAAATTATGAAAGCCTTTTTGTAAAATATTATTCTTTACTCATGCGCACCTGATGCCCAATTAAGTTTATCATAATGCAAATAATCTACATTTTGGAATTTTTGTATCCACTCTGCACACTTATATCCATTATAAGGATTATCTTTAAATCTTAGTTCACAAACTCCTCCATCAGGAAAGTTTCTAGGATGAACGATTCCTGCATCCGTAATAAAAAACTTAAAAACATCATATCCCATAGTATTTGGGCCCTTTGCGCCATTTAAATCTACAGATAATGCAAATTCATTTCCAACTCCTGGCATACTTAAACAAAATATCATACCGTTTTCAAGAATTCCAACATGAGAATATGTACCACATACCCCTTCTTGTATCTCAGTTTTTTTATCCAAAGCATAAAATGTATAAGGAACACATTCTTTATATGAACCATATGGGATACACATTTTTAATAACTTAAAATATTTGGCATAAAAATCTTGACCTAAATGACGAAAATCATTCCAAGGACCATATAAATTTCTTAAATCCCCACCATTATCATTTGCCATTTGAGTAAATGCATTTGAAAATAATGATACTGCATGATTGAACTGTGAAAGAATTTGCCGATCTCTATAATGATTAATCAAACTTGGTAAAGTCATTGCTGCGACTATACCGATTATTCCTAATGTTATCAATACCTCTGAAAGCGTAAACCCTAGTGTAGAAAGCCTTAAATTGCCCCCCCCCCGAGTTTTGCAAGTAATTTAATCTTTTTCATCTAATGCTCCTTTCACATATATACTTTACTGATTATACAATATTTTTCAAAACCTTACAAGGGTTACCAACTGCTACAACATTTGATGGGATATCTTTTGTCACAACACTTCCTGCACCTATCACTACATTATCTCCGATTGTTACACCAGGCATTACACATACATTTCCACCAATCCAAACATTATTCCCGACAGTTATAGGATAAGCATACTCTATTCCAGCATTTCGAGTTTTAACATCTAATGGATGACCTGCTGTATAAAATCCGCAATTTGGGCCAATAAATACATTATCACCAAACTTAACTTTTGCTGGATCTAAAATTACGCAATTGTGATTGGAATAAAAATTTTCACCAATTTCAATATTATAACCATAATCGCATCTAAAGTCAGGCTCAATTAAAAAACGTTCACCAGTTTTCCCTAATATTTGCTTTAATATAGCTTTTCTTTCATCAACATTATCCGGCGATAAATTATTATATTTATGACATAGACACTTACAAAACATTCTTTCATCTGCCAATTCTTTATCATAATTTGCATCATACAATTGTCCACTTAACATTTTTTCTTTTTCACTCATAATATTCTCTCCTTATTTGCAAAAAATAATATCACAAAAAATACCCTGACGAGTAATGCTATTTGTTCATCAACAAAACACAATAATATGAAACCCAATCAGAAAACAAGTCAGGATAATAATGTTAAAAAAAATTTTTATAACTCTAATCTTTTTACTAATTACAACAAACATCACCAACAGTGAAGAATTAATTAAACAACAAGGCAAAATTCCTGATTATTCATACATTTATTTAGGACCTGACAAATATGAAAAATCTAATAGAAAAGTTTTTGCATTTAACCTCGGATTAAACAAATATGCAATAAGACCTGTGCATATTCTATGGTGCTCTATTTTACCTGAATACGGAATAGAAAGAATTCAAAGTGCTTATCAAAACATAGAATACCCAAAAAGATTAGTTAGCAGCCTTATCCAAAAAGATTTTAAAACGACAAAAAGTGAAACTGCAAGATTTCTTACAAACACAACACTTGGAATAGGGGGAATGTTTGACCCAGCGAAAAAGATTTTTAAAATCGATCCAATAAATGAGGATATGGAACAAGCTCTTACAAAATGCAAATGTAATTCTGGATCTTACATTGTATTACCTGTAATGAATGGCACAACAGCAAGAGGAGTTGCGGGGAAAATCCTTGATACCTCACTAAACCCGACAACATACGTAGGCACTCCTGTATTAGCTATGGTAAAAGCTGGTTTAACAGTCAACAGAACAAGCACAATGCAACCTCTTATCAAAATGGTAGAATCAACATATGCTGACCCTTATGATATCGCTAAAAAAATGTATGGCGTTGAAAATTACATTAAATCAAATAACTTTGATAGAAAAGAAATTTTAACAAAAGGATTTGAAACCGCACAAGAAGAAATTGCCAATAATAAAATTAATAATAATGAAAGTACTCTTGATATAAAAGAGCAAAATAAAAACGAAATAAATAACGAAGAAAAGCTGACTGTTGCAGAAATTTTAAAAGGCGGAACAAATATTGATAATATTATATTGAAAAGTTATAACCTTGAAAATTCTCAACTTATGGCAGATATGCTCTTATTTGACTACAATCCTCAAAATCCAGTAGTTGATTCTATGAGGACTGCCTTATTTGATATTCCTGAGAAAGACAAATCCATTTGGAATGAAATGTCGATTTGGAACAGATGTTTTACCAAACAAATAAAAACATCATCTGTGAATATTACTCCTGAAAAAGAAAATTATAAATTCAAATATATTCTACAAAAAGATAAAAATTCCCCGCTTGCAATAATCTATCCGTCAATTGGGGAAGGAATAGTCTCAGAACATTCTGCCGTATTTGCAAAATTGTTTTATGATGCAGGATATTCTGTAATAATTCAAGGAAGTCATTTTCAATGGGAATTTGTAAAAAGTATGCCTGATAATTATGCTCCAGGAATACCATCTCAAGATGCAGAATATTTAAGACTTATAACAGCAAAAATAATTAATCAACTTGAAAAAAAATATAACTGTAAATTCCAAGAAAAAGTCTTAATCGGAACATCATTTGGCGCATTATCAACTTTATTTGTAGCAGATAAAGAATATAAAAATAATACGCTAAATATTACAAAATACATTTCAATATGTCCTCCTATTGAGCTTGTATATGCTATGGAACAGATAGACAAAGGCATTGATAAATGGGATCGAAACACTGAAAACTTAAAAAATACCGCAGCTAAAACAGCCGCGAAAATAGTCCAACTTGTAGAGAAAAAAGAAGATAACAACAAGGATTTCAACATAAATGCTCTACCATTCACAGAAGAAGAAGGACTTTTGATTACAAGTTTTGTTATGCATCAAAAATTGTCTGATTTGATATTTACAATTGAACAAACTAAAAAAAATCAAAAAACTGATATTTATGAAAAAATTTATAACATGAATTATGAGGATTACGTAAAAAAATATGTTCTCGGTAATACTTACAAAACACTTGAAGATTTAAGATTTGATTCAAGTATCCTATCTTTATCAGACTATCTGCAAAATAACAATAATTATAAAATATATCATTCTTTAAATGACTATTTAGTAAACCATAGTCAATTAAAAAAGTTAAAACTATGCACAGGCAAAAAAACTGTAATTCTGAATAACGGTGCTCATCTTGGTTTTTTATATACAAACGAATTCATAAATGAACTAAAAAAAGATATAGCAATTCCTAACAAAATAGCAAATTCTAAAAATTAAATATGCTTACTAGCCCAATTTATAATTTTTTCAAAATAGAATTCAGTATTCCCTATAATATCCAAAGAATCCCAATTAATATTTACAAGCAGAATTTCTTTATCTTCACCATCCAACTCCATCAAAAGTTCTTTTTTAGAACCCATATATTCTGAATTTTTGAGATAATAAATTGCCTGCAAAATAAAAAATGCACATTTATAACCTTGTGATAAAACTTCAATGTCACGGTTTTCAAACAAATATCCATGGCACATTTGATGATACAAATTAGCAGAATTTATCTTAATAGCATTTATAATATCTGCTCTACCTAAAGCAGGGATAAAATGAAATAAACTACCATGTAATGGAATTGTATCATTAACTAATTGGAATAGGTCATGTTTTGGCCAATTATAAATTTCTTTTTCTCCTGAAATAAATCCACAAACTTTTTCATAAAAAGGCATTGAATGAACTATTTTTTTATATTCAACTAAATCATCAAAAGTTAATCTATCTAAAATTATTACGATATCAACATCACTATTTTCGTTTGCTTCTCCTCTTTTGTAACTTCCCTGAAGCCCAACAAACTTTATACGCGAGTTAAATTGATCAAATAACTTTTTTGTAAAATCCTGTAACCAAACTTCGATATTAAATTCCATAAAATTATTATAATAACACTTTCTCAAAATATCAACAATTTAAAAAGATTAGTAAAACGGAAATAACACATAGGACATTTACAAAGGGATATTATATATAGTAATATAATTACATAAAAACATATACAGAAAGGAATACTATGGAAAACACAAAAGGATGTTCAAACTGCATTAATTATGGAAAAGTTGTTATGATAGGTTGTGGATTTGTCGGTTCAGCATCTGCATTCAGCTTAATGGAAAGCGGGTTATTTACCGAAATAGTTATGATTGATGCAGATAAAAAACGTGCAGAAGGAGAAGCACTTGATATTAGCCATGGTATTCCATTTGCTAGACCTATGAAAATATATGCTGGGGATTATGATGATATTAAAAATGCTGCAATAGTAATAGTTACTGCAGGAGCAAATCAACAACCGGGAGAAACAAGACTAGACTTGGTAGAAAAAAACATCAAAATATTTCAATCAATAATCCCCGAAATATCAAAAAGAGATTTTAAGGGAATCTTACTAATTGTTTCAAATCCTGTTGATATCTTAACTTATGTCGCACATAAATTGAGCGGGCTTCCTCAAAACAGAGTAATAGGATCAGGTACAGTACTAGATACCGCGAGATTAAAATATGCTATAGGACAACACTTAAATATCGATAGTAGAAGTGTTCACGCATTCATTATAGGCGAACACGGAGATAGTGAAATAGCAGCTTGGAGCAGTGCAAATATTTCAGGAGTTCCCCTAAACACATTCTGCGAAATGCGAGGTCATTATGACCACAAATCAGCTACAGAAAAAATTGCAGAAGATGTTAAAAATAGCGCTTATGAAATTATTTCAAGAAAAAAAGCAACAAATTACGGCATAGCAATGTCTGTAAAACGAATTTGTGAAGCAATTATAAGAGATGAAAAATCAATTCTATCAATATCATCTATGATGCAAGGGGAATATGGTATAAATGATGTCGTATTGAGTATGCCTGCAATTGTCGGCATAAATGGTGTAGAAGATCATATTCCAATATCATTGAACAAAACAGAAATAGAAAATCTACATAAATCTGCAGAAACACTAAAAAATATTCTGAATAAAAACACCCTATAATTACCTTAATACTGCAAATAATTGATTATAATATGTACTTATTGACATAAGCACAATAATAAATTACGATTAAAGTAGAAAAATCTACCAGATTACCTTACAAAATTGGAGAGAGAGAAGTATGAAATATCAAATGACAAGAAAAAAATGGGGTATACTTATTTTGGCTGTAATTATCGTGCCAATAATATATAACAAAACTTCAGGCATTATTGCTGCAATTGCTCAAAGACGAGCAATGTCAATGCCTAAAGAAGTAGAAGTTGGAAATCCACATATTGAAGAAGTAAATGTATCTGCAGAATCTACAGGCAGAGTAGAAGCAGAATACTCAGTAGACCTTGTTGCAAGAGTTCCTGGATTTTTATTAAAAAAATATTTTAAAGAAGGTGACTTTGTAAAAAAAGGTCAAGTTTTATTCCAAATCGATCCAAGAGAATATCAAATTGAAGTAAATAACTCTCAAGCAAACGTAAATCAATATAGTGCATTATTAAAAAATGCTCAACAAGAATTAAACAGAGCAAATGCTCTTGTAAAAGAAGATTTAATTAGTAGATCAGATGTAGACCAAAGCCTTGCATCAAGAAACCAAAATAAAGCACTATACGATTCAGCTAGACAACAACTAGAATTAGCTAAAGTAAATTTAGGTTACACAAAAATAAAATCTCCAATTGACGGAAGAATAGGAAAAGTAAATATTACAGAAGGTAATTACGTAACTGCTACATCAGGCTCTTTAGTTAACATATCAAGTGTAAACCCTGTATTTGTAACTTTTAGTTTAAAAAGTGATGACTTTGTAAGACTTTTGAAAGCTAGTAACAAATTCAAAGATGCAAAAGTCGAAGTTCAATTTGATGGCGGATCTTGGTATGACAAAATAGGTAAAGTAAATTTTGTAGATAATAAAATTGATAAAAATTCAGGTTCTGTAACATTAAGAGCTACATTTGACAATTCAAAAGGCTGGTTAGTTCCAGGAGCTTATATGAAAGTTAAAATAACTGCTCCTAAATTGGTTAAATATATGACAGTTCCTCAAGCTAGCACAAAAGGTGACGCTATGAGCGGATACTATGTATGGGCTGTAGAAGATAACAAAGCTGTTAAGAAAAATATCAAAGTATCAGATGCTATTGATAACAACTGGGTAGTAAACAGCGGTTTAAATCTCGATGATACAATTGTTCTTTCAGGCATTCAAAATATCGCAGTAGAAGGACAAAAATTAAAACCTATACAAAAAACAGAAGAAAAAGCTCAATAATAATTTATAAATTAACAGGAAATATAGTGTATGAAAAAAATATTTGACAAAGAAAAGTTATTCTTTTTTATAAGAAAACCTCGTTTTGCATTGGTAATATCAATATGTATCGTAATTTTAGGTTTAATTTCAATATTAAGCCTAAAACAAGAAAGTTACCCTGATGTTACGCCACCTCAAGTAAGAGTATCCGCAACATACCAAGGTGCGAGTGCAGAGGTAATTGAATCATCTGTTGCAACCGTATTGGAAAACAAATTAAACGGTGTTGAAAATATGACTTATATGTCTTCAACATCAACAGACGGAAGCTATAGTTTGACTATATACTTTAAAGTCGGAACAGACAAAAACATAAACTTAATGAATGTTCAAAACTTAATTCAAAGGGTACAATCTCAATTACCTGAAGAAGTACAAAGAACTGGTGTAACTGCAATAAGCAGATCTTCAGGTTCAGGTGCTATAATCCTTACACTATATCCTGAATCAGGCAACTGGTCACAACTTGACTTAACAAACTATGGATCTATATATATTAAAGATGAATTAAAACGTGTAGAAGGTGTTGCTGATGTAAGTGTATTCGGTGGCGGCAATTATTCTATGAGAATATGGCTTGATCCTCAAAAAATGGCTGGTTTGAATGTTTCTACAAGTGAAATCAAAAATGCTATCACAAGTCAAAACACTCAAGTTGCGACAGGTGCACTTGGTCAATTACCAACAAATGATCCTCAAGCACTACAAATCACCCTAAAAACACCAGGCAGACTTGTAGATGTAAAACAATTTGAAAATATAATTATCCGCTCAAATATGGACGGTTCAAACGTAAAAATTAAAGATGTTGCAAGAGTAGAACTAGGTGCAGAATCATATTCTAACTTAGGTCTTGTAAATGGTAAACCTGCTGCAGTTGTAGTTATTTCACAATTACCTGACGCAAACATAATTAACTTATCAAAAGCTGTAAAAGCTAAAGTTAATGAAATGAATTCAAGAATGACAAACGGAATAAAAATTCTATACGTAAAAGATGATGCTGATTTCATTCACGAATCAATGAAAGAAGTTGAATTTACTATTTTATTAACAGCAATTATCGTAGTAATCATTATCTTCTTATTCTTAGGCGACGGAATGGCAACGCTTGTACCTTGTGCAACTATCCCTGTATCATTAATCGGTACATTCTTTGCATTGAAAGCATTTGGAATGACAATTAACCTGTTATCCTTATTTGCATTAGTACTTGCCGTAGGTGTTGTTGTAGATGATGCAATTGTAGTTATTGAAAACGTAAAAAGACACATGGAAGAAGGCAAATCAGCTATTATCGCAACACAACTTACAATGGAAGAAGTAGGGTTTGCTTTAGTAGCAATGGCTCTTGTTTTAATGGCAGTATTTGTACCAATCATATTTATGGGTGGTATGACGGGTGTAATGTACAAACAATTCGCAGTATGTATCGCCGTATCAATTGCAATTTCTGCACTTTGTGCATTAACATTATCACCTGCAATGTGTTCACATTTCTTAGGACAAGCGAAAAAAGAACATGATTATAATAAATTCCCTTACCTAAAACATATTGAAAATATCATTGAAAGAATAAATAAGAAAACATCTGTACTTGTTGTGAAATTTAATGATATGTTTGCAAAAGTTGAAGATTTTTATATGGAATACGTAAAAAAATTCGTATATAACAAAAAACTTGTTGCAATATTTTATGCAGGTATAGTACTTTTAACATTAATATCTTTTAAAACAATTTCTACAGGCTTTATCCCTGATGAAGACCAAGGGGTATTAATTGCAAGTATTACCTTACCTGATGGAGCTTCATTATCAAGAACAGAAGCAGTAGCAACAAAATTTGTAAATGAAATAAAAGATATTCCAGGAGTTAATCCTGAAAAATTAACAGTATTCAGTGGCGATGGTTCAAACCAAGCAAACGTAATTATCCAATTAAAAGATTACAGCTATAGAAAAGTTACACCTTTCAAATGGATATACAAAAAAATAAAAGGTGAAGAAACTGATTTAACTCATACAACAATATTGAATAAAGTCAGAATGGTTGCAGCAAATACTAAAGAAGCATCTATCCAAGCTTTTTCACCTCCTGCAATCAATGGTATGAGTATGATGGGCGGTTTTGAATTCCAAATGCTGTCTCAAGGAGAATACACTCCTCAAGAAATGGAAAGCTGGGCAAATAAACTAGTATCAGCGGCTAATCAAAACCCAACATTATCAAACGTATTTACATCATTCCAAGCAAACGTACCTCAATATATCGTAGAAATAGATTATGAAAAAGCTTTAGCTCAAAGCGTTGACTTACAAGAATTATACGCAACACTATCATCTATGCTTGGTACATATTATGTAAATGACTTTAATAAATATGACAGAATATTTAAAGTTCAAATGCAGGCTGAAAGTAATTTCAGAAACAAAGCAACTGATTTATCAGGAATTTATGTAAAAAACACCAATGGAGTAATGGTGCCAATCCTATCAATTGTAAAATTAAGACAAACAGTAGGTACAGCATCAATTACAAGATATAATCAATACAAATCAGTACAAATTCAAGGTCAACAGGCTGAAGGGAAAAGTTCAGGTGATGCAATGAATGCTATGGAAGATGTTGCAAAACAAGTATTACCTTCAGATATGACATTTGACTGGTCGGGTACTTCTGCTCAAGAAAGAGAAGCTTCCGGACAAACTGCAATGATTGTTGGTATGGCTTTAGTATTTGTATACCTATTCTTGGTTGCATTATATGAAAGTTACACAATTCCTATTGCTGTATTGTTAATTTCTCCAATTGCAGCACTAGGAGCGCTGATATTCCAAATGATGATTAACCAATCATTTGATATATATTCACAAGTTGGTATGATTACATTAATAGGTCTTGCAGCGAAACAATCAATCCTTATTGTAGAATTTGCAAAAGAAGAACATGAAAAACATGGCCTATCTGTTAAAGATGCCGCTGTAAAAGCTGCAAAATTAAGATTCAGAGCTATTATGATGACAGAATTAGCATTTATCATCGGGGTATTACCAATGATATTTGCAACAGGTGCAGGTGCTAATTCAAGAATTTCTGTAGGTTCTACAGTATTTGGCGGTATGATTGCAGCTTGTACATTAGGTGCAGTTCTTACTCCAGCATTCTATGTAATCGTTCAAGAATTTGTAGACCTATTCCCTAAAAAAGAAATAAGTGAAAAAGATTTGGAGATATAAAATACAATGAAAAAGATTTTAAATGTAATTTTAATATGTTCAATATTTACACTTTCAACCACCCCTACTTTTGCAAAAGGCTGGTTTAAAAAAGATAAAACAGAAAAAGAAACAAAAGAAAAAGTTGAAATTGTAAAACCTGAAAAAGAAAAAACAAATTTAAAACATGAAATAAAAAAAATAAAATATAATGCAAAATCGCAACAAGAATCTTCTAAAGAAGCAGAAGGAATGTATGAAACAAAATTCCCTGCAATTAACAGTAAAATAGAATACTCTCAAATGAACGGAGAAGTAACATTAAGCGACTGTATAAAACTTGCAATTACCCACCACCCTACAATTATGTCAGCAATTAGCAATGCTGAAATATATAAAACAATGGTAGGTCAAGCTTGGTCAAATTACTTCCCAACGATAAGTGCAGGAGTAAACTATTCACGAAATGACATGTTTATGACAATGTCAAGCTCATATGCTAGAATGATGGCTCAAAAATATAATATGTATTATATGCCGACAATTTCAGCAAATATGCTTTTATTCGACTTTGGGAAAACCAAATCAATGGCTGATTCTGCTCAAAAAACTTACGAATCATCAAGATATGATGCTGAAACAAGTATTGAGTTAGTAATATACAATGTAAAAGTTGCATATTATAATCTTGTATTTGCAGAAATTCAAAAAACGGTATATGAAGATACAGTAAAAGACTTTGAATTACAATTAAAACAAGCTAAAGCTCAATATGATATCGGTAGAAAAGCAAAAATAGATGTAACTACAGCTGAATATAACTTAGGGAATGCTAAAGTTAATTTAATTAAAGCTAAAAACACATTAGAATTAGCAGCAGCAGAACTTGCAAATGCTGTAGGTATTCCGGAATTAGAAAATGTCATATTAAAAGACAAGCTAAATTCAAAAGCATACAATGTAAATTTTCAAGACCTTTTAAAAACAGCAGAAAAATCAAGACCTGCACTTTTAGCTTCTAAGAAATTAATGGACGCTGCTGAATTAAATATCAGAAGTGCAAAAAGAGCATTTTCTCCTGATTTAAGTGCATTCGGATCATATAATCAGGGTGGAAGACAAATTGACAGCGATTATGGGTATCAATTTGGAGTTCAATTAAACTATAACGCACTAAACCTTATGTTATTGAAAAAACAAGTAGATGAAGCTAAAGCTGCATATAAAAAAGCTGTAGCTGATTATGAACAACAAAGACAAAATGTCTACTTGGAAGTAAAAAGTGCATACATAAGCCTTTTAAATTCTCATGATAGTATCGATGTATCAAAACTTGCACTTCAACAAGCTAAAGAACGTCAATACCAAGCATTCAGAAGATACCAAGTCGGACTTGGAGATGCTATTGAATTTAAAGATGCTGAAAATAGTTACCTGAATGCTCAATTAGATTATTATTCAAATCTTCTTAACTACAACATCAACGCAGCTGAACTTGAAAGAGTTGTAGGTGCTCCTATCCAAGAATCTGATGTTGATTTATAAAAAATAATTTATTGATTTTTTTAACTCTTTAATATAGATTATTTTACAGAGGAGATTAAATTGAACAGACGTATAAAAGGCATACTGAATGGTGCAATTGCATCAGCCAGTTATGGTACAAACCCCTTATTTGCCCTGCCGTTATTTGCAGCAGGCATTGGAGTCAATTCTGTACTATTTTACAGATACGCTCTTGCTGTAATAATTTACGGGCTATGGTTGAAATTTAAGAAAAAAATGTCTTTTCACTTAACGAAAAAAGAATTTATACCGATTTTTATACTCGGAATATTTTTCTCATTATCCTCTTTGACTTTATATGATGCATTTAATTACATTGAAGCAGGGATTGCCTGCACAATTTTATTTATTTACCCTGTATTAGTTGCAATTATAATGGCAATGTTTTTTAATGAAAAAATTACCAAAACAGTTATCTCTTCAATATTATTAACCTCAATAGGAATTGCTCTTTTATACAATGGAAAAACAGGAGTGAGCTTAAATCTATACGGAGTTGGAATAGTTTTTTTATCAGCGCTTTTGTATGCATTATACATTGTTGGTGTAAAAAACATAAAAGCAATTCAACACATCAACAGAGCTAAAATGAGCTTTTATGTAATGTTATTTGGACTCATAGTCTATATAATAAATTTAAAATTCTGCACTCAATTACAAATTTTAGATAAACCATACCTTTGGCTTTTAGCAATAGGACTATCAATATTCCCTACAATTATTTCCCTTGAGACAATTACAATTTCGATAAAACTTGTCGGCTCAACAACAACCGCAATTTTAGGGGCATTAGAGCCATTAACAGCAATATTCTTTGGAGTTTTAGTATTTCATGAACAACTAACAACAAGAATATGCATCGGAGTCATGCTGATACTTTTTGGAGTATTGCTAATCGTTACAAGAAAAAAAATAGTATAAAAACATTATTAAATGAATCTTTTTATTTTAGGAAAAACTAACAAATAAAATCTTATGCAAAATACACATCTTATTAAAGTTTATGATAAAATAAACCTATGACTGATAAAATTATAAAATTATTCATAATGGAATCTAAAAAAAATCTTAAAACTGTAGATTTATCGAATTGGGTTGGCAAAATTTTTATTGGTAATCGTAAGCATATTGATATTATTCAACAAATTCCCGAAATTTCTAAATCAACAGGTATTTATTTTTTATTAGGAAAAGATGTGCAAACGGAAGAATCTTTTTTGTATATTGGAGAAGCTGATGATGTTGCTAATAGAATAAAACAACATTCATTAAGTAAAAAACAAGCTTGGTTCGATGAATTTATTATTTTTGTTAGTAAAGATATGGACTTAACAAAAGCTCATGTACGTTATTTAGAAAAATCTCTATACGATTTAGCAAAACAAAATTTAACAACTATAACAATAAAAAATAGTTGTTCTCCTCCTGGATCAAATTTATCAGATGCCGATATTGCTTATATGAAAGAATTTCAAAATAATATGGTATTTATATTAAATAATCTTGGGGTAATTGATTTTGTAAAGACACAAGATAAAAATAATAAAATATCATCAAAAGACATATTTTATTTACCACTTACTCAAGATAGAATTGATAAAAACGGTAATATTGCTAAAGCAAGAATGATTATTTCTGAAAATGGTTATATATTGTTAAAAAATTCTTATGTAGAATCAGCAGAAAGAGCTCCTAGTTTTAAAAATCACATTTATTATAAAATTAGAAAAAAACTAGAAAATGACAATTTATTTATAAATTCAGATATTAAAGGTTTATGGGTAACAAAAAATGATATCCCATTTAAATCTTGTTCTGCAGCTGCCGCTGTTGTAAAAAACAGAGCAACAAATGGTAGAACCGAATGGAAACTTTCAAATAACATGACTTTAGATGAATTTGAAAGGAAATAAAATATTTTAAAATTATTTTATATAAAAAAAGAAGCCTTAACGGCTTCTTTTAAAATCTGGGGCGGAAGGATTCGAACCTCCGAATGCCTGGACCAAAACCAGGTGCCTTACCACTTGGCGACGCCCCAATATAGTGGGTACGTTTATTATTGTAATCGCTAAAAGTTTAATGTCAATATTTATGTTTGAATAAATGGACTTTTTTCTTTAGCTTTTATTATACAAACTGATGAATTAAGAATTTTTTCAAACACATCAAGCACCATAATCTCACTTTCAAAGTGCCCTAGATCAAACAATATAATAGGGCTATCAAGTGCTGTATGAAATTTCAAATCACCAGTAACTAAAGCATCTGCACCATATTCAAATGCTTCTTGAATAAATTCAGAGCCGCTACCTGCACAAAACGCTATTTGTTTAATTTGTTGCTTATTAAAATTATTTACATAGCGAAGATTTGGTGAAATCTTTTTTAAAAGATTAACAAAATCTTTTATATCAATTTCTTTATCCAATGTTACTAACCTTGTAAAATCTCCGATATTACAAAATTTTTCAAGTCCAATTGACTTAATTAATGTATCAGTTGTACCCCCCTCTGCTCTATCCATATTTGTATGAGCACTATATATATTTATATCCTTCCATGCTAACGGAACAAAAAACAAAGGATGATGAGATATAATCATTTGGCAGTTTTGGTCTTTTGCCTGTTTTACGATATCATCAGTCACAGTTAGACAGAGCATGACTTTTTCTATTTCAGATACAGAACTATCTACCCCCCAACCGGAACAATCCCAGCTTTCTGCAAGTTCTAGCGGTGCAAAATTTTCAATTTTTTTTGCAATTTCATATTTATCCATAAATTGCCTCAAAAATCTTTCGCGCAACTGTCGCTTTATCAGCTCTTTCAATTTTTGTCATATTTCCGTTTTTATCTAAAATTGTAACTTCGTTATAATCACTTGAAAATCCTATATCTTTTCTTGAAATATCGTTTGCAATTAAGAAATCACAACCCTTTTTAGCTATTTTTTCTTTAGCATTTTCTATCAAGTTTTCACTTTCAGCACAGAAACCGACTACTATTTGAGATTTTTTTATTGATGAAATTTCTTTTAGAATATCAGGATTTTTTACTAAAGTAAGCGTAATCTCATCTTCTGATGTTTTTTTCATCTTTTGAGGAGCAACCTCTTTTACACGATAATCAGCTACAGCTGCAGCCATAATTACACAATCAGCGGATTCAAATTCATTTTCAACAGCTGATTTCATATCAATTGCAGATTTTACTTTTATGACATTGTATCTTCTTTGAATATCTTTTGTTGTAATTAGAGTCACATCAGCTCCAAGATTTTTCGCAGTATCTGCAAGAGCTAGTCCCATCTTGCCTGACGAATAATTTGAAATATACCTTACAGGATCAATATCTTCGATTGTCCCTCCTGATGTAATCACAATTTTTTTCCCTTCAAGCGGTTTGTAATTGAGCAATTCTACAGTTTTGTCAAAAATTTTATCAAGGCTGCACAAACGCCCCTTACCTTCATAGCCACATGCCAAAAAACCGCTTTCAGGTTCTAAAATTTCATAATGAAGCTTATGCAAATTTTCTTGAAGAACCGGATTTTCCCACATATTACAATTCATAGCAGGAGCGATTATAACAGGTTTTGTAAAAGCACAAGCAATTGATGTCAATAAATTATCGCATACACCTGTAGCAATTTTTGAAATTGTGTTAGCTGTCGCGGGAGCTATAACCATAATATCGGCAGAATCAGCATATGATATATGTTCAGGCTTAAAATCCTTAACATCAAATTCCTCTACAGCTACATCATTTTGACTCAAATTCTGCAATGTAAGTTTTGTAACAAAATTCAAAGCATTAGGAGTACATACAACTAAAACATTTGCATTAGCTCTTTTATACATCCTTATTAATTCGCACATTTTATATGCAGCAATTCCTCCGGTAATACCTAAAAGAATCGTTTTCCCGCTTAACATTTTTCATGTTCTCCGTTTATAATACGTTCTAATTCAGAAATCGCATTATCTAAATCATCATTAACAATTTTATAATCAAAATTTTCAGCCCGTGCAAGTTCTTCTTTTACCGCATTAAGACGTTTTTGGATTGTCGCTTCATCTTCAGTATGACGGCCTCTCAAACGTTTTTCCAAATCCTCTAACGATGGAGGGCAAATAAATATCAAAACAGATTCAGGCATTTGTTTTTTTACCTGCAAAGCCCCTTGTGTATCGATTTCTAAAATTATATCTTTTCCATCTTCAAGACATTGGTTTATAAATTTTTTCTTAGTTCCGTAAAAATTTCCTGCAAATTCTGCCCACTCAAGGAATTTATCATTTTCTATACAATCTTTAAAATCATCTTTTGTCATAAAAAAATAATTCACCCCGTCAACTTCCCCTTCTCGAGGAGCACGAGTTGTGCAAGATATTGACAGCATAAAATTAGGATTTCTTGATAAAAAGCCTTTTAAAACAGTTCCTTTACCGACTCCTGATGAGCCTGATACTACATACAATTTTTTATTCATAGTATAATTATACAATGAACAAGAAAGCAATTTACAAATTTTTGAAAAAAATTAATTCGGCAAAATCTAACAAAGCCTTAGCAGAAATTATTAATCAGGGATTTATTGATATTACAGGAGCTCTTGCCTGCTGGACAGGTCTAATAAATTGGGGAACTAATCAAATCGAAGTCAAAAAAATTAAAGAGACTGAGAAATTAAAAGCTAATAAAAACTTAGTATCAGAAGTAAAAAAAATCAGACAAATAGCTTTTGATTACTACAAAGATTTTGAAATGGAAGATTTAAACGAATACCTCGAGCTTACTTCTAAGAAAAATATTATTCTAAAGCCTTTAATTTACAGAAACAATTCTTTAGGATATATCGGAATGATTAGCGATGACGAGAACTTTAATAAAAAAAATATCGAAATCGTAAATATATTACTCGAATACATATATTCAAGGCTTGAAATAATTTCCTTATATGAAGAAAGAAAAAGAAGCGGCAGAGAAAGAATTGAATTTTTAGCAAGTATTGCCCACGAATTCAAAACGCCGCTTAATTCAATTATGGGATTTTCAGATCTTTTGGCAGAAAAATTTCAAAAAACAGATAATGAAAAATACTTAAATAACATTTCTAAAAGCTCAGCATACCTTATGAGATTAATCCAAAACATTTTGGATTACACAAAAAATGAATACGGGACAATTGATTTGAAACCTGAAAAAATCAGAGCTAAAGAAATTATAGATGATATAATTTTAAGTTTCGATGAAATTAGAAAAGAAAAAAACATAACATTTAATTACACATTATCAGATATTACAATAAAAGCAGACCTCATCAGATTTAAACAACTTGTATATAATCTGATATCTAATGCTATTAAATTCAGTAAAGAAAACAGCTCTATTTCAATAGTAACATTCCTAAACAATAAAAAAGAATTTACATTTGAAATTCAAGACAAAGGCGATGGAATTAGCAAAAGAGATCTTGCAAAAATATTTAATTTCTTCACTCAAGTAAACAGAAGTGAATTAAAACGCAAACAAGGCTCAGGAGTTGGACTTGCAATATGTAAAAAAATTGCCAGATCTCATGGCGGCGATTTATATGTCAAATCAAAACTCCATCAAGGCAGCACTTTTTGGTTTACAATACCGCAAAAAAAATCCTCTCGATAATATGAGAGGATTTTTTATTATTTATTTTATTTGCTAATTATTTTGCTTTTTTCTTTCATCAATCATTAATACAGTACAAATTGCTATACATACTAATGCTGAGAATACCCAAAATACAATAGCACCGTTCCAACCGAACTTATCAACCATAAATCCTGTACCGGTTGATGATAAAACAGCACCTATGTAACCAAATGTTCCAGTAAATCCGGTAGCTGCTGATGCAACTTTTTTAGAACTTGATTCTACTGCACATAAACCGCCAATCATCATTTGAGGTCCATATGTAAATGCACCTAAAAGTCCGATAAGAACAAAATCTAAAGTGCTAATTGTATTAAATTTCAATAAAATTAAGCAAACAACAACTCCTAAAAGATAAATAAGATTTACAGGAGCTCTTTGACCTTTAAAAATCTTATCAGAAACTAAGCCTGCACAAATTGTACCAACAATACCAACTAAAGGTAAAGAGCTTAATTTCATTGCTGCTAATTCTAAAGAGTTGCTTTTTGCTTCACTTAAATACTTAATCATCCAATCTTCTGCACCAAATCGGATAATATATACAAAAATATAAGCAATAGCTAAAAGCCAAATTGTTTTGTTATACAAAATATTTTCTTTAAATATTTCAACATAAGTTCTGTTATCTTCACCACAATCAACTTTTTGAACAACAGGTTCATTATTGTAAGATTCAATATCCGGCAAACCTAAAGATTGTGGACGATCTCTTAATCTGTTATACAACCAAATTGCAACAAGAACTGCTAAAGTCCCTGGTACAAAAAAGGCCATCTTCCATCCGTAATGTGCTACCAAAAATCCTGATACAATTACGCTTAAGAAAGTACCGGTCTGGTGAGAACAAGACCACAATGACCACTTAGTACCTCTTTCAGAATTTGAATACCAATATGTCAAACTTTTTGCAACAGCCGGGAAACCTGCAGATTGGAACCAACCGCTTGCGCCCCAGAAAAATACAAATAACCATAACAAAATAGTATTTGTAGGTAAGCCAAAGAATGAAACATGTCCAGGAGTAATAAACACTGCTGATAATGCAAAACAAAGGTTTGCAATCGCAGTCATAATCAACGCTGTAGGTAAGAATTTTCTAACATCTGACCCGTCAGCCAATACTCCGTTTACAAATTTTCCGATACCATATGTCAAATACAAAGAACTTCCTAAAAGTCCTAATTCTGTATTTGAATACCCGTACTCTGCACTTAAACCAGGCAAAGCAACCGCGATATTTTTCTTACATAAATAAAAAACTGTATACCCAATGAAACAAGCATAAAAAATTCTTAATCTCCAATGAGCATACATACTTTTAACTTTTTCACCATCCTGAATTGTCTCTTTTACAGGCGGTTCTTTAAAAAATTGAGCTAATTTCGCTAACATAATCTATTTTCCTGCCTTTATAATTTGAATGTTTCTAGTTTCCGTAATTTCTTGACGAGCATCTTTGATAATATCTCTTTTTTCTTCATCTAATCTGCCACCGCCAACTAATCTGTCAATAAATCCTGTATTCAATTTAACTGCTTTTTCAAAAGCTCCAACTTCTTCCAACACATCTTTTATCTGATGTAAATCATATCCAAATGACTGTTTTGAGTTATAAATAAGAGTTTCACCTGTTTGTGAAATAATAGGTTCTCCACCTTGTTCAAAATATAATTTGAATACAGATTTTAAATCCTGCAATTCTGATTGTAAAGTCGTGATTGTCTGCTGAATTCTCAAAAATCTTTCAAATAAATATTCAACATTATCTAACTGTTTTACTTCCCAATCATATTTTTGCAAATATAATTTTTTAAGTTTAGGATAAGCTAATGCAAGTCCCATAGTATCTGCCATGGCTCTGTGATGATTATTTAACTCAACTTTAAATTTGTTAGTCAAAGCCTCAAGTCCATGAGATGGCAAATCAGGGTATACTTCCTTAAACATTTGCTGAGAATCGATTCTTGCATTTTTCAATTCATCTCCTGTTGTTCTAAGACTTGCTTCATTCAAAAAAGAATAATCAAAAATACAGTTATGAGCAACAATCGGATAATCTCCAATAAATTCTAATATTTTCGGCATTGCCTCAGCTTCAGTCGGAGCATCTGCAACCATTTCTGGAGTAATTCCATGGATTGCCATACTTGATTTTCTGATATGCTGTTCAGGATTAATTAAAGTCTGGAATTCATCTTTTATCTTCCCGTTTTCAAGCCTTACTGCGGCAAACTCAACCATTTTCTCTTTTGTATAATCCAAACCGGTAGTTTCGGTATCGAGAACAATTTCAATTATCTTTTTTCTAGCCATATTCTTATCCTATAGAGTTCTTATTAAGATAATAGCACAAAAAAAATTTCTGTGTTAGAATAAGTCCGTTAAATAAAAAAGGTAAGGAGATATGTAATGTCAAATGCAGTTGATATTAATGATGCAAGCTTTGAACAAGAAGTATTAAAATCAGAACAACCTGTAGTTGTTGATTTTTGGGCTCCTTGGTGTGGACCTTGCAGAAAATTAGGCCCTATCCTAGATGAAGTTGCTCAAGAATTTTCAGGCAAAGTAAAATTTGTAAAAGTTAATACTGACGAAAACTTAAAAACGGCTCAAGATTATTCAATCAGCGGACTTCCAAGTATTTTAGTTTTCAAAAACGGCAAAGCACTTGAAAGACTTGTAGGATTAATGCCTAAATCAACAATAATTTCAAATATTGAAAAACACTTATAATTCATAATAAATTGTAACACATTGTAAACCGCATAAAACATAAGTTTTATGCGGTTTTTGAGTATTTTGAGCAATTTAAACCCGTTACTAATTAAAGTTTTCCTTAACAAATACCGACAATTAGATAAAGGAAAAAAGGATTACTATGCAAATTAACGGTGTACCAAATAAATACGAAATATACCAAGAATACTATTTGGAAACTAATGGAGAACAAATTAGTTACACTGATGCTTTACGCCTTTTTTACCAAATGAATAATGAAGAAAGAACTAATTTTGAACAATATTACAAAGATGAAACAGGTTATGAAATTATAGATGCAAACGGATATTATTTCGGAGAAAATGCTCAATACACAGAATCTGGAACAAAAAAAGTAAAAAAACATTGGAAAATACAAACTGGAGACGGATCTTTCGGAGGAAGAGCAACAGAAGCTACTGAAAAAGACGTTAAAATTTATACCACAAATTCAAAAAAAGCATACATTGATATGAAATACACTATTGAAGGCTATGCGAAGGAAAAAGGAATTATCCTTGATCCAGTATGGTCACAATACTCTGCAGAAGAAATCATGAGAATGAAAAATAATGGTGTAAATATTCCTAAAGAAATTGTAAATATTGCAAGCACTATTTTAGAAACAACTGCAACAAACTATGAGTCTAATGGAGAAGAAGCAGAAGAAGCTGAAGATTCAACTGAAACTACAGAAAAAGAACCATTTTTAGAATTAATTCCTAAAGCAGAAAAGAAAATAGAAAAATGCAATGAAAACAATGACAAAATTAATGCAGAAATCGAGTCTATTTTACCGGAAAAACAAAAACAAGAACGTAATTTAGCTGAAAAAATGAAAGACCAAAGAAATTCTTTGGAAGAATATGAAAAACAAATCAGAGAATGGAGAACATTACAAGATAAAGTAAATAACGGAGAAGCATTATCAGATACAGAAGCTAAACGCTATGCTGAAATTACCGGAATGCTAGAAAATAGAAAATCTGACTCTGAAGATTTTCAAATAGACAAAAATGAAATAGCTAAATCTTTAAATCAAATAAATATCTTAGCCCTAATAGGAGATAAACTTGCAGAAGAAACTATTGAAATAGGTGATACACTAGCAGATTACACATCTAAAACAAATTACAAAACAACTAAAAAAACTGCAACACAAGAAGTAGGACTTCTAAGATCTATTATTGCTATGGCAAATGGCAAAACATTAGCTAAAGAAGCTACTAAAATTGGAAATGACACTAAAGATTACAGCGATGAAACAACAAATTCAGTAAATGATATCGCTTCTCTTCTTGGTGTTGAAAATAGCATCACAACAACAGCTCCAACAGAAGAACTACAAAATTCTCCTGAGATTAAAACTACAGAAGAAACTGTTGATAAAACAAAAACAAATGCAGAAGCTCAAGAAAATATTTCTGCAACAAACGAAGAACAAGATCAAACAAAAGCAACAGAACAAACAAATGATACTCAACAAGAAGATTTCATCATTACTGATGATAATGTTAATGCATTAATTGAAGAAGCTGATTCAATTAACTCTGACTTAGCTCAACAATTAATCTCTGCGTTAAACGCTTCTAAATCAGCAAAAAGCGATAAATCTTTTGCATTAATCGCTAATAAAACAATATCAAAAATTGTAAAAGAATACCAAGAAGAAGAAGCAAGAAGACAAGATGCTATAAAAACAAAAGAACAAGAAAATGAAAAAGCAAAAAAAGAACTTGAAAGTTTAACAGGCAAATCTTCAGAAGAAATTGATGAAGAACTTAACAGCAGAAATTCTAATAATAATTCTGAAGAAAATCTAGATGAATCTACTCAAAATAAAATAAGAACTCATAAACAAACAATTTCTGACAATAATAAAGAAATTGCTACAATTCAAGCTGAATCAACTAAAGCTGTCAATGAATTCAAAAATGACACAAGAAAAGAACAAACTCAATTAAACAAATCAATTCCAGAAGAAACTCAAGCTTTAGAAAATAATAGTAAATATCTTCAAGAAAATATCCCTCAACATAAAGAACGCCTAAACTTTACAGCAAATAGCGGTATTAATCTAGGCAAAATGGGCAAATATCGTGTTACTGTTGGTGTTCAACAGTTAATGAGCTTCCAAATTAAAAAAGGCCTTAATAACATAAATAAAGGTTCTCAAAGCATGACAATAGGAAGTAATGCAGAAAAAACTGCAACAAAACCAACTGCAAAACTTTCAGAAAAAGCAACAACAGCAGCTGTTGCGGAAACAAATGATGCTTTAACTTCATTAAATTCTATTAATTCAAAAATCGTATCAGTAACAGGAGAAGATACTGCAACACCTGCTACAACTCCACAAAGCACTAATACTAATGAAAACCAAGAACAAGATAATACAAATAATACACAAACAGGTGCTGCCGCAAACATTGACAATACTAACAATGCAAATAATCAAACAACAAATAACAACACAACAACACAAACAGCTCCTGCTCAAAATCAAACAATAAATGCAAATGAAGATATAAAAAAAGAACCAGCAAATACATCTGCAAAAGAAATTAATAAGTCTATAGGTAACAGTAATTCAACTGTTTCAGAAGAAAACCCGACAAACGAACTTAATACAGCATCTTCTACACCATCTACAACTTCTTCATCAGAAAAAAATGATGATGAAATGAGTACAGATGATGCACAAGATAATGTTGATGACGTAAAAAGCAGCGCAAAAGATGATGGCAAAGAATCTGAGCAATTAAAAAAAGACACTGATAAAACAACTAAAGAATTAGAAAAAGAAACAAAGCAACTAACTAAGTTGATGAAAAAAGATCAAAAAGAAATCATCAAAATGACTAAAGAATCAACTGAAGCTGCGAAAAAACAAGAAGAAGCTTTAACAGAATATGAAACATTAGTTGCTGAAAATGAACAATTAATTGCTGAGGATGAAAATAATCAACAAAATCAAGCCCCTGCTCAAATTGCACCTCAACAAAATCCGAACGAAGAAGGTCAAACAACTCTTCTTGGCAGTGCAACTATGACAATTGGAGGAGACCAACAAAATTCAAATGCTGATAAAATTGCAACTAATGACCAAAGAATAAATGAATTAGGCGTAACTTTCAGCACTAACGGAAGAGTAATTGAAAGAAATAGAACTAAAATTACAAGAATTCAAAAAACAACTAAAACACGCCAAACAAAATTTAATAAAAAAACAGACCTAATTGAAGAGAAAAACAAAGAAGCAGAAAAAAAAGAACAAGAAAAACAAAAACGCTTAAACAAACAATTAGGAGCGGTTGGCGTAGCTGAAAATATATTCCAAATAACATTATCAACAGGTTTAATTCTATCATTAAACCCATTTACAGCTGCTGCAGGAGCAGTAATGGTAAAAGTCGGAACTTATGGCGTTTTAACTTGCGGAGTAGCAAAATCAACAATTAATATTGCAAATGGCAACTTAACAGCAGGTTTAATGTCTTTAGGTCAATGCGCAATCACACTTGCAACATCAATGACAGGAACTGGTGCTGCAGCTGGGGGCGTATTAGGAGCTGTAAGTAATGGCTTAAACGTTGTAGCTTCATCTGCGGAATTAGTAAATAATGTAAGAGCTGTACAAGGCAAAGAAGCAAATGGAGTATTCAGCAAGATTTCAACAATTGCAGGTGTTGCATCTTCAATTACAAGTTCAGCTGCAACATTAAGCAATCTTGGAGAATCAACTGCTTCTACATTTGGTAAATCAATGCAAATTGCAGGTGTTGCAGGAAGTGCATTATCTTCTGCAAGCCAATTAATGACAGAATTTGGTGGTGAAAGTCAAGCCGCAAACATATTAGGAATGATAGGAGGAGCAGTAAGCACAGTAGCATCATTAGGAATGTTAGCTGATAAAAAATTCAATAATGCATCAGAACAAAATAAAGAAAATAAAGAAAAAACAAATGCTACTGAAAACAAATCAGAACAAACTAATGAAGAACAACAAACAGAAGCAAAAAAAGCTGAAGCTCAAGCAAAAACAGAAGAAAAACAAATTGAAGCAGAAGTAAAAAAAGCAGAGCAAGAACAAAAAACAGAAACAACTGATAATACAAATAATGAAAATAAAATGACAAAAGAAGAAAAGAAACTTGCAAAAGAACAACAAAAACGTAAAGAAAATAATATTAAAAATGAAGGAGCTTCTGAAGAATACGCAGACATAGATACTGATCAACTACAAAATGAAATATTTGCAGCAACAGATGCAGGTGATACAGAAAGAGCTCGAGCTCTAGCATTAGAAAGCACAAGAAGAAACTATTATAAAGCAGAAATTGCCCCTAAACTAAAAGCTGAAAACAGACAAAACACTCTTTCTAATGTTATTAACGCTGTATCAGGAGTAACAAACGTTGCAGGGTCTCTACTTTCATCTAACTCTGAAGATCAACAACAACAAAAAAAGAAAAATGCCCCAGCAGGAAAACTTACTGAAAGAACAAAAGAAATTATGAGAAAAAATAAAAAACGTATAGCTGCACTTGCATCAAAAGGCTATAATATTTAAAAAGCGGATTTAATAATCCGCTTTTTTATTTTTACTATTTAATTTCCAAATCTGTCAAATATAATACCTGAGTTTCTCCAGGGGTTAATGTGACTTTAAAAGCCCCTTTTTCGGCAATCGGTATGTTATTTATTTTAACAGGAATAACAATATTTTTATTTTCCAATTTTGGAATTGACACAGTTACATCAACATTATTCCTAAAATTAAGGTTACCTATTACTACTACACTTTTTCCATCATAACTCATTGCATATGCAAAAATAGAAGCAACATTTGTTTTCAAAGGAACAAATTTACCATTATTAATTATAGTTGAAAACTGTCTTTTTATACCATTAGCAAAAATAAAAGTTCCTAATAAATTTTCATTTTTGCCTCCTGGTTGCCTTGAGAAATTAAATATATCAATTTTTCCACGATGAACAAAATAATAATCATCATCTGTAAATGTTTTAAATGCCTCCTTATTCGCCCACAAATAAATATAATTGTCACCGGTATCAAAACCATCTACGAAATAAGAATTTACCGGTAAAGTGGCATTTAGCCAAATCATCATTTCACTAAATTTTTCACCATTTATTAAAATCGGACTCATTTCATCATGAGTTGTAAAACTCCCGATTACAGCTTTTGGTTCCTCATACTTAGCTAAATTTACTCTTGTTGTAATTATTTGATTTATTAATTCTCTGCCTGTTTTATAATTTTTTAAATTAAAAAAGCTTCCATAATAACCATCAAATCCTGCTTCCAACAATTTATCATAAGGAGTAAATACCGCATATTCAGAAACTTTATCAGTCCAGCTTTCTGATGCTTCTGCTAACCATAAAAACTGATTATCTTTACTTCTTGAATAATCAATCAAATCTTTCCAAAATTTTGCAGGTTTTAATGTTGCAACATCTGCTCTTATACCATCGGCACCTAAATTTATTACCATATCTACAAAACCTTTATATAAATCGTAGACATCTTTATTTACTGCTGTTTCAGATCCTGCATTTAATAATCTTACATCTGTCCAATCTGCAGGAACAACAGGCTGACCGGATTTATCTTTAACAAACAATTCAGGTCTTTGCATATACAAATCATATGAACCGCAAGAAGGAAGATCTATTATTACTCTCAAATGTCTTTTATGAGCTTCTGCTATAAATTTTCTAGCTTGATCATTAATTGATAATGCACTTTGTTTACTTGCTAATTGAGGATTTAGTGTCGTAAAACTTGATGCCGCATATAAAGAACCTGCAGTACCGAGTGCTTTTGTTTTTCCAACAGGTGTAATCGGTAATACATGTATTGTATTTATTCCTTTCTGAGGCAACTCATCAAGTTTTGAAATTGCATTTAAAAAAGTTCCACTTTCTTCTGCTTCATCAAAATCAATAATACCATTTTTATTTGTATCTTGTGCTCCAAAAGTTCTCAAATTTATTTCATAAATTATAGCAGAATTTCTTAGAAACATTTTTCTTAAATCATTTACCCAAACATCAGCACTAAATGCTGTTTGCGCAAATAAAGATATCAAAGTTAAGGCTATTAAAAACTTTTTTACAAACTTCATACATACTCCCTTCTAATAATAAATATGCTAACAAATAATTAGGCTTTTTGCAAATTTTACATTTTTTATATATAATGTGATATGTATATGAAAAAGTATTCAATTGGAATTGATCTTGGCGGAACTAAAATACTTATCGCTCTTGTAGATAGAAATACAGGCGAAGTTTTAGAACACGTAAAAAAGAAAACAAAAAAAGATAAAGGTCCTAAAAATATTATAAGAAAAATGCTCGAAGGCATTGAAGAACTTATTGAAAATAGCGGCAAAACATTTGATGAAATAAGTTCAATAGGTGTAGGAGCAGCTGGTCAAATTGATAGAAAAAACGGAGTTATAATTGCTGCTGCCAATTTAGATTGTTATGATTTGAATTTAAAGAAAATTTTAACTGAAAAATTTGATATTCCTGTATATGTAGGAAATGATGTAGAAATAGCAACTATTGGAGAACAAAAATTCGGAGCAGGGAAAGATTGTAATGACTTTGTATGCATATTTGTAGGCACTGGTGTTGGATCCGCAATTGTAAAAGACGGTAAAATAATTATAGGAGCAACAGGAACTGCTGGAGAAATAGGGCATATCATTGTAGACTTAAACGGAAGACAATGTTCTTGCGGAGCTCACGGATGTTTAGAAGCTTATGCATCAAGATCAGCAATTGAAAGAAGAATTGAAGGCGCATTAAAAAAGGGCCGAAAATCCTGTATTTTAGATTATTTAGAAACAGGAAAATCTATCACTTCAAGTATGATTCAAAAATCAATAGAAAGAGAAGATGAATTAGTTCTACAATGCGTAACTGAAGCATCAGAATATTTATCAGGCGGAATCGCAAGTATTATCAATTTTATTAATCCAGAGCTTATTATTTTAGGCGGCGGATTAATAGAAGCTGTTGATTATTTCTATCAAAAAACAATTAAAAAAGCCAAAGCAAAATCATTACCAGTCCCTGCAGAAAAAATACAATTCAAAAAAGCTATGCTTGGTGACTATTCAGGTGTAATCGGAGCTGCTTTTTTGGAAGACAGGGGGTATTAAAATGACAAAAAAAATAATGCTTATAAGATTATCTTCTCTTGGAGATGTTATTTTTAATATTCCATTAGCAAATGTATTAAAAAATAACGGCTACGAAGTTACTTGGCTTGTATCAGAAAAAGGGATTGATATTGTAAAAGATAATCCCGCTGTTAAAAATGCAATATTAATTCCAATAAAAAAATGGAAAAAAGATGGATTTTCCATAAAGAATTTTATCGAATTTTTAAGTATTTTAAAAAGAATTAGAAATGAGCATTTTGACATCGCAATAGATACACAAATGATGTTCAAAAGTATGATTTGGATGAGATTGTGTGGTGCAAAAAGAAAAATCTGTTTAAAATATGGGAAAGAATTCTCATACCTTGGAGGAGATGAAAGAATTGATCCAGCTCCAAATCCAAATTTTTCAACACACGCAATATTTCAACATATGCAATACGCAAAATATTTAGGTCTTGAAGGAACCGATCAGGTAAAATTTACACTTCCTCCAACAAGTGAAGAAACTAAAGCTAAAGTAAATATTCTATTAAAAAAACTAGACAAATCAAAACCAATGGTAGTAATTTGTCCTGCAACAACTTGGCGTTTGAAACATTGGAACAAAGATAATTGGAAACAAGTCGTTGATGCAATAAAAGATAAATGCTCTCTAGTATTCACTGGTACAGAAGGTGATAAAGATTTAATTTCATACATAGGCGGAGACAATTTTATAAATCTTGCAGGTCAAACTGGAATTAAAGATTTAATTGAAATATTTTCAAGAGCAACACTTGTTATGGCTCCAGATTCAGGCAGCGCCCATGTCGCACGTGCAACAGAAATTCCTGCTGTAATCTCAATATTTTGCTGCACACCACCAACATCATACGGACCTTTTGGTGATGACAAAAAATATTTCGCAATAAACGGAAAATTAAAATGTCAACCTTGCCATACAAGAAAATGCCCGCTTCAAGGTGAAGATGCTGAACAATGTGTAAATTATCCTAAACCTGAAGAAATTATAAATATTGTAAAAAACATATTACAAAACTCAAAACATAGTGTATAATAAGTATATGAGTTTTTTCGATAATATAAAAGAAATATATAGAAAAGTTTCAGAAGTCGAAAGTGCTATTTACAATGGCAAAGAAGACTATCTTGAAATATATGAACGAAATCAACAACTCGAAAAAGAAATTGAAGAACGCACAAGAGAACTTAATATCGCAAATAAAAGAATGCTTACCCTCCAACATATTTGGGATATGATGAATGCTTCAAGGCCATTACAAAGCGTACTGGAAACTATTGTAAACAGTATCCAAGGAGAATTAGGATACCATCATTGCAACATAATAAAGAAATGTGAAGATGAAAAAGGCATTTATTTAACAGTCTTAGCTCAATCCAATGATGTTTCAATAAAAAGAGTGGACAAACTTATAAAAACTCCAGTCCAAGCAAGAAAACTCTTATATCATGAAAATAGCGTCTACGCTAACGCAGCTAACGCTAAAAAAATTATGCAAACAACAGATATCGGTGGAACATTAAAATCAGTAGCTCCTGATATTCCAGATGATATAATTAATGAAATAGTTGAGGGCAGTCCAAGCAAATCAATAATTACAGTCCCTCTTTTCACAAGAAATTCACACTATGGTTGGTTTAATGTTTTTTCTTCAAGAAAAGAATTAACTCCAAGTGAAACAGATTTTTTAACAATATTCGCACAACAAATAGAAATGGCAATTACAATTGCAGGTCTTTTCGAAGAAGTTAAAGCTCAAGCTGTAACTGACGGACTTACAGGTCTTTATAACAGAAGATATTTTGAAGAATATCTAAAAAAAGAAGTTACTCGTGCATTACGACAAAAACAATCATTCAGTGTAATAGGACTTGACCTAGATCATTTAAAAGAAATTAATGACAAATACGGTCACGCATATGGGGACTTAGCTATCAAAACAGTAGCAGAAGTACTTAAACGGAATGCAAGATCTATTGATACAGCAGCTCGCATGGGCGGAGAAGAGTTTAACGTAATATTACCTGGAGTTGATTCTCAAGGTGCAATGATTGCTGCAGAAAGAATCAGAAAAGCACTAGAAGAAGAACCTCTTGATACAATAGGACACATTACAGCAAGTATAGGTGTTGCTACATTTTTAGAACACTCTGACAATATCGAAGATATCTTGGAATTAACAGATCAAGCAATGTATCAATCAAAAAGAAACGGAAGAAACCAAGTTACACTTGCGAAACCAATATCAGAGACAAGCTGGCAAGAAATTGCAATCAACACATTCATGGATATTCTATCAAAACATAATATCCCACTTGATAAAAATGTATCAGAAGAACTTAAAAACAAATTACAAAAACCTAAAGATGAAGTCCACAAGGAAGCCTTATACACAGTCGCTGATATGCTTACCCAAACATACAATCCGCTTCATCATACAGGTGTAATGAAATCAAAAGTGCTGCTTGCTGTTAGCCTTGCAAAACGTTTTGATTTACCAAAAGATGAAATCGATAAATTAAGAATTGCAATGCTTTTATATGATATCGGAAATCTTATGCTACCTGCAGAATTGTTACAAAAAACAACTCCTTTGACAGAAGAAGAAAGAAATCATATCAAAGAACACCCAATTATCGCGGCGAAAGAAATCTTGCAACCAATTAGTTACATACAAGATATTATTCCTATAATAGAACACCACCACGAAAATTGGGACGGAACAGGTTATCCTGCACAAATTTCAAAAGAAGAAATTCCTATGACTTCTCAAATCATATTAATTGTTGATGCTTATTTTGCATTGACAGAACCTAGAACATACAGAGCAGAACTAACTCCAAAACAAGCTGTTGAAATAATTAAACAAGACTCCGGCAAAAAATGGAATTCGGCTTTGGTACAAGAATTTATTTCACTTATAGACCACGACATATAATGAATGAAAAAGAATTAATCAAAATAATTAAATCAACATTAAATTCCAAATACATAGGCGATGATTGTGCCTATTTAGAAGATTTAGGAATTGTAATTACACAGGACAGCCTTGTAGAAGATGTTCATTTTAAAATGGATTTTATCACTCCATATCAACTCGGCTACAAATCCGTTATGGTAAATATAAGTGACGTTTGTGCATCAGGTGCAGAGCCTAAATATTTAACAATTTCATTATCATTACCGAATTCTGTTGATGAAAACTTTGTAAAAGAATTTTATGAAGGAGCAAAAAACGCATCTGATAATGTACATATTGTAGGCGGAGATATTACAGGCAGTGACAAAATATATATTTCAGTTACCGCAATCGGCTCAACTAGAGGAAGAAAAATATCCTCCCGTAAAAATGCAAAAATAGGTCATAAAATAATCGTTTCAGGTGAACATGGCTCGAGTGCTTACGGCTTAAAGCTTTTATTAAACGGAGAAAATAAACCTGAAAAATTTATAAAAGCACATCTGATGCCCGTCGCTCAAAAAGAATTTTCCAAACAGATTTCAGAAAATATAACTTGTGATTATGCAATGATGGATACTTCAGATGGACTTGCAGACGCATTAATACAAATTGCAAAAGCGAGTGATATTATTTTATCTATAGATACATCAAAAATACCGCATGACAAATCCGTTGATATGGATACAGTTTTATATGGAGGAGAAGACTATCAGCTTGTTGCAACTGTTCCAGATCACATATTGAAAAACTTAAATGATTATACGATAATAGGAGAGGTAAAAGAAAAAATTACCAATTCTGGTCTTTTAATAGACCAAAGATTTTACACTAACATTGACGAAAAATTATACAATCATTTTAAGGAGTAGCTAAAAATGAATTTCAAAGTTAACGCAATAATCCCAGCAGGAGGAACATCATCGCGTTTTGGAAACAAAAATAAGCTCTTAGAAAAAATTTATGATAAAGAAGTAATCAGATATACAATAGAAGCATTTGAAAAATCAGAAGTTGATGAAATTATCATTTGCTCTAATATTAATATCATTGATGAATTAAAAGAAATATTCAAAAACAGTCAAAAAGTAAAAATTATTGAAGGCGGTGCAACAAGACAAGAATCAGTATTCAATGGATTAAAAGCCTCTGAATGTGATTATGTCCTAATCCATGACGGTGCAAGACCTATGATTTCAACAGACTTAATAAACAGTGCAATAGAAGAAGTAAAAACAAAAAAAGCTCTCACTGTTGCGACTAAAACTATCGATACAATTAAAGAAGTCATTGACGGTAAAATTGTAAAAACAATTGATAGAGCAAAATTATATAATACTCAAACACCTCAAGCATTTGAATATAATTTAATAAAAGATGCTCATATGAAATTGTATGGTAAAAATTATACAGATGATGCAGGAATGTTAGAAGAATTAGGACAAACTGTCTATATCCTTAACGGAAGTTACAAAAATATAAAAATTACAACCCAAAACGATATTGACATTGCAAAAATTTATCTTAGTTATTAATAAAAAAAATCCCCTTTTCTAAGGGGATAAATTTCACACTTTACCTACTAACTTTCTTCTACAATTTTTCTACCAAATATGAGGAATCATTAATATAAATTTTTTATGCAGCAGCTCCTACTTTTTGTTTTTTTAAATATTTAGCTGGTTCATAACCTGCTTTTTCAAGAGCTTTTGCTAATTCTAAATAATCTTTGCCATAGTAATTTTTACCTTCAATTCTTACAACAAATTTATTATTTTCATATTTAACTTTATCAGAAATTTCAGCTTTGTCATCACCTAAAATTTCTCTCATATCATCTCTGAATTGAGTTTTTTGTTTAGCTGTTTTTTCTGCTTCTTTTTTTTCTGCATCAGCTTTAGCTTTATCAGCTTTAGCTTTTTTATCAGCTTCAGCTTTATCTGCTTTTTCTTCTTTTTTAGCTTCGATAGATTCAGCACCTGCTTTTACTTTTTCATATAAAGCATTAACAGCTTTGCAGATTTCATCGTCATCTCTAGTAGTAATTCCTAAAGTCCAAACGTGCCAATCACCATGTGTTGCAACTTTAGCAGCTGATACTTCTTTTGATACATCAAGACCTAATTCGTGAGCTTTATCTTCTAATGCATTAATTAATAACATTGCGATTTCTTCTTTTTGATCACCTTCGCAATCATTCATTAATGTACCGATAAGCCCGTAATCATCATCTCCGCCTGAATAGCTTCCTTTTCCTTTATAAGTTCTATCCCAAGCTGCAAATAATTCTAATACGTTATCTTTATTGATTTCATCTGTTAATATATTTTTAATACCATTTTCATCATCATCATAGTTTGTTCCTGCACCTCTTACAGATTTTTCAATGCGATCACAAACTTTTTCCATTGCATAAGCTAATTCTTTCTTTTCTTTTTCAGATTTTTTATTTTCAACTGTTCCATTATCTGAAGCTTCTGGATCTGTTTCAGAATTTGCTTCTTCTGCATTTTCAGCATTTTCTGCTTCTTGAGAAGCTTTTACTTCTTCAATAATTTCTTGAGCAACTTCAGAAGCTTTTTTAGTTAATTCAACAACTTCACCTTGAATAGCTTCAACATCTTCAAGTGCTGGTTGACCTTTAGCCATATCAACAACACGTTCTTTTAATGTTTTAATTTCATCTAAAACTGCTTGTAAACGTTGTTTTTGAGATTCGTCTAATTTATCTGATTTTAATACACTTGTAATTTGAGCTTCAATACCACTAAGATTTGATAATAAAGAAGATAATCTTCCTCTAATACCAATTGCAAGCCCCCAATTGTAAGCATTTTGATTACCTTGAGCAATCAAAGCAGGATCTGTCATCATACCTTGACCTAAGTTTAAACCAATTAACATTGGATTCCATTGACTGATATGATTTGGGTTCCCGATACCTTGAGCTAATGCATAAGTTAAAGGGGAATAACCAGAAGGATAAATGTTATGTTGAATATTTCCACCAAAATTTGATACCCAGTGACGGTTACCTAAAGACCAATATGCTGGTAAATTTGGCATCATTGTTGAGTAATTTGGTAATACGTTAAACATCTTTCCTAATCCCCTGTGAATTTTAAATTCCCCGTATTTATATAAAGAATTTTTATTCACAAAAATTGCCTATATTTAACATTATAATAAACAAAATCACTAAAAAAACTCTTATTTCAAGGATTTAACACTATTTACAAATCTTAATAATTTAATAATTAATACTTTATTGACAATGATATCATTACTTAGTATCATTATATTGATAAAGAGTTATGAGGATAAAGAATGAATAATACACTAAGCCCATTAGTTAGTATAATAGTCACAAGTTACAATTATGACAAATACATATCAGAAACATTAAACTCTTTAATTAATCAGACATATAAAAATATTGAAATAATTGTAATGGATGACGGTTCTTCTGATAACTCTATAAATATTATTAAAAATTATCAAAAACAAGATCCCAGAATAAAATTAATTACCCATCCAAACAATGAAAATAAAGGACTTGCATTCAGCGTTAAAACAGCAATAGAAAATGCTAGTGGAGAATATATAGCATTTTGTGAAAGTGATGATTACTTTAAATTAGATCATGTCGAAAAGAAAATTAAATACATAAATAAATATCCTGATGCAGATATTATAATAAATAAACCTATGATGTTTGGAGATAGTGAAAAAATAAAAAAACTACAACAAGGTTTTTCTACATTATTTTATCAACTTGAAAAAATAAAAAGGCCTAAAGTATACTTCTATGAAATGGAATATACTTGGACATTTCCAACATTTTCTACTGTAATGGTAAGAAAAAAATGTTTTTCATCTTGTGATTTCAATCCAAATCCAACAAGTGCTATTGATATATGGCTATGGAAACAAATTACTACAACATATAAAGTAGGATTTGTTAATGAATTTTTAACTTACTGGAGAATTCATACAGATTCTCTTGCAAACACTGGAGAACAAGTACTTGATTCGTATTGGGAAAACTTAAATAAAATATTATACCAAAATAAAAAATTTAAAAAATATATTAAATGGAAACATAAAGTAAGGAAAATAGCTAGATTCATCTTTTTCAGAGAAGTAAAAAATAACTTTTTAATAACATATATATTAAGAATACCATTTAAAAAAGATATATCTAAAAAGAAAAAGTTTTGGAAACCTAAAAAAAGTTTTTTAAATAAAATTAAATCAAAACTTAAAATAAACACCTTAGACAAATCGCAAAAAATAACTCCTTTAGACTACATAAAATACTTTGAAATTCATTTGACAGATCACTGTAATTTAAATTGTTACTCTTGCAATCACTTTTCTCCATTAGCTAAAAAAACTTTTTTAGATATTGAAGAATTTAAAAAAGATTTTAAAAGGATGTCTGAATTAACAGCTGGACATGTTGATATTATTAGTTTAATGGGAGGAGAACCTTTACTTCATCCACAAATAAATGAATTTATACAATCCGCAAGAAATTATTTTCCTAATTCTAATATTCAAGTTGTAACAAATGCTATATTACTAAATAACATGGATAACAATTTTTGGGAAGTTTGCAGTAAAAATAAAATATGGCTTTCTTGTACTGAATATCCTATAAAAATAAACTGGGATGAAATTAGAGAAAAAGCAAAAAAATTTAATGTAACAATATATTTCTTATCAAACAATGGGGCTAATGAAATCCAAACATACACACCTTGTAACAAAGATAACAAAACTTCATGGTATTATCCATTAGACATAGAAGGAAAACAAAATATTGAAGAAAATTTCTTAAATTGTAAAGAAGCTAATTCTTGCATTCATCTTAGACATGGTAAATTGTATACTTGTTGTGTAGCTCCAAATATTTGCCATTTTAATGAACATTTCAATAAAAACATTCCATTAAATGAAAATGATGGTATAGACATTCATAAAGCAAAAAATTTAAGAGAAGTTCTAGATTTTCTAGCAAAACCAATCAATTTCTGCAAATATTGCAATGTAAAAAAAAGAAAACTCGATTTACCTTGGCAAAGATCCCAAAAAAGCATTAAAGAATACACGTAGATAATAAATCTATAACATCTTTTTGGGTTATGTTTGAATTTATTTCTTTTATAGAAATTATTGAGGAAGTATCGACTTCTTCTTTAAATATTTTTTCCAATAATTCTTTATCATAATCATAGAGAATTGAGCCGTGTTGGAGGATATAACCCTCTTTTCTGAATTGAGCAGAACCAATTAATTTTCTATTTTGATAACATAAATCAGCACCTGTCGATACTAACATACAATAATCCTTATGACCATTAACTTTTTTAATTCCGCCAAAATCCAATTCTATATCTAATTTTTTAAATGCAGCAATCAAAATTTTGGAAATTTCTTTATATGAATTTACAACATTTTCTCCATTTTCTAAAAATGATGCAGGACAAATATAACTGTATGTAATTTCATTATCATGCAATAATGCACGACCGCCTGTAAGACGTCTTACATAATCAATATTATTTTGTTTTAGAAAATCCAAGTCTAAAAAATCACTTTTTTGATTTCGCCCTAAAGACACACAAGCTGGAGACCAACCATATAGCCGGAATATTGGTTCTTTCAATTGATTTTTTATGGCATATTCAAGCAAATCACTGTCAATTTGCATATTTTCCTGCCCTGTTTTTACTTCAAAAGGAATAAATCTCATTTTACGATTTATCCTTCTCGCGTTTTTTCAAGTCTTCTTCAAACTGAGCAAAGACTTCATTTCCTACAAATTGCTCCAATGCAGCTCTTTTAGCATAAAAATCCGACTTTGCTTTCATTTGATTATCAAGAGCTGTTCTATAATATGCATCGGTAATCAAAATAACCTCTTTAGGCATATTTTGAGAAAGTTCATAATTACGTTTTCTGTCAGCTGTAATTGTTTCAATCAACTTTAATTTTTTACGGGCAGTCATATAATTATAATAAAGATCAACTGTTTTTTGCTGTAAATCTTCTATTTTTCTGACAAGAATAATCATATCAGCATCTGTCACTTTAGTATATTTATAGTTAAGAGCTTTGGTATCCTGGGACATAATACCTAATACGTTACCGCCAATAATTGAACTTGTAGCCAAAATAGGACTACCCATACTTGCACCAACTAATGTAGACATACTTGCAATAGTAGAAAGAACTTTTTTTACTGATTTTTCATCAGGCTTATCTTCATCAGGATTTGCAAGTTTATATAATGCAAAATTTATTGTATCACTTTGAGATGCTGCACCTTGCCATAAGACTGATAAATCGCCAACCATATCCTCCTGATCAAGTTCTAAATCCGCCGCAACTTCCCGAGAAATCTGTTTAATACTTAAATCTGCAAAAGTCAAATCAGTAGAATCAAATTGTTCTGCATCTTTTTTAACATATTCTTGATGAACTTTGTCCTCTTTAGCTTTAGCTTCCATATATTCTTTTTCAGGATCTTCTGAAAGACCTGTACGATAAGCAGGAGGTTTCGGAACTTTTATATCCTCATAAGAAATTGCAAAAGTCGGGAGCATCAAATTTAAAATGAAAGCAGCTATTAAAAATCTTTTCATCATTTACCCACCGCCTTTTCTCCTACCAAAGTATAATTGTAGTTAAATTGATACAAATTCAGCTTGTCTACAACTTTTTTACCTGCAAGACGCTGCAATTCCAAATGATATTTTTTAGCATTTTCCATATAATAAAATTCTTCAACCCTCATATTGTCATATAAAGCAGAAGAAATTGTAATTTCCATCAAATCTTCTTCATCTAAAGCTTTTGCATAATTTTTGTTATACAAAAGAAGTCTTTGTCTTGTTTCTTTCAACTGAGATAGTGAACTTTTGTAATTATAATATGCTGTGATAATTTTATCCTGCAAACTCTCAACTAACCCTGCAAGTTCTATTAATTCAGTATCTGTCAAAGGAATTTCAGTTGGCATATTTTTGCGGTTAATCAAATTTTGAGCCAGACGACCTGCAGCAAAAGCTGATGACTGTGTAAAATAATCAGCCCCGATTAATGAAGGAGCTAAAGAAGCACCAGCAACTACTGCTGATAAAGTTTTTGCCATCAATGATGAATGAATCCTTCTTTGACTTTCAGGGGTAGCTAATTTTTTTAATGCAAACCCGATTACCTGATTATTTTCAACAGTACCTTTCCAAAGATTTTCAATATCTTCCAAATCTTTTTCTTTTTGTCTGTTTACCAATTCCTGCAAAATTTGCTCATCATTTACAACCAAAGACTGCTTAGCTTTAACGTCAGTTTTAGGAAGCTCAATTTTTTGAGCTTCAACTTTTCCAAGTGTCACCTCATCTGCCCAAGCAGGAATTCCAACCAAAATTAAAAGCCATACCAAATACTTTTTCATAACAATTTTATAGCACAAGAAAAATAATAAATCCAATGATTGATAAAGTATACATCAAATGGTCGTTCTTCAACTTCCAAAAAATCACTATCATAAATAATGAAAGAGGTTAAAAAAGTGAGTTCAAACACAAAAATATATAATAACACAGCCGAAAATAACAGCTTTTACCAAAAAGCGACAGCACTACGTTTGGAAAACATGTTCAAAGAAGCAGTATCAAATTATTTGAATGCAATACTAATCGACAGAAACAATGCCGAAAGCTACTATGGACTTGGCGTATGCTATAAACATTTAAAACAATATTCAAAAGCAATCAAATACCTCGATACAGCTGCGGAGCTAAAAGATGACAGCTACGAAACTTTTTACGAACTCGGAATTTGCCACCTTTTAGAAGGAATTCCATGCGGAGCAATCAAAAACTTTGTACGAGCAATTCAAATCAACCCCGATAACCCAGATGCAATTTTGCAACTTGGAATTGCACATGAATTATGCGAAGAATACGATTTGGCTCTAATGATTTACCAAAAATTAATAGAAAATTCCCCAGGATTTTTAAAAGCATATGAGCATAAATCAACTCTTTTAATGAAACTTGATAAATACGATGAAGCCTCAGAAGTTTTACATAAATTAATTAAACTAAATCCTGACTACTACAAAGCATATGCAGGAATAGGAGTATGTTTTGATAAATTAGGAAAAACAAATTACGCTCAAAGATATTACAGAAAATTTTTATCCAAAAAACCTTTTGCACAAAATGCAGAATTTATCAAAAATAGATTAGACAAACTTAAAATTGAAAAAAGATTAAATAATCATCTAAAAATTTGCAAATAAAAACAGATAATTTTTATTGTTAAAATTTTCATATTTTTCCACACATAAAGAAATATCTTTTGTTGTAGATAAAAATTTTTCATGATAGCATAAGTCGTGTAATGTATTAATATGAAAAAGAGGTAAATATATGCAAGCGCGCAGAGCAGCAAGAGAATTAGCATTTATACTATTTTCTCAATTTGATAAAAAAATTACAAACTATTCAAAAGAAGACCTGCAAGATATTATCTTGAAATCAGTAAGAATATTAACAAGCAGTGCAAGTGATGAATTAAGAACAGCTCTAGGCTCATTAGTTGCAATGAGAGATCAAATCGAAAACTACGAAGCTGATTCAGAAATAAATCTTAATCGTCCGATAGGAGTTGCAAACATTCCTGTACCACTACCTATGACATCTGATATGACAGGCAGAATTAACGAAATGATTGATATTGCTGAAAAAGCAGCATTAGCTATTGAAATTGCAGAATTTACAACACTTGATGCTCAAAATGATGTAAAAAATTATGCAATAGATATCGCAGAATACTTCCAAAGAAATCATAAAGAAATTGACGATATTATCCAAAAATATGCAAAAAATTGGGACTTAGGACGTCTTGTAAAAATGGACAAAGATATCCTAAGAATTGCAATTGTTGAATTACTTTATATGAAAGATGCTCCAATGAAAGTTGTTGTAGATGAAGCTCTTGAATTAGCTAAAAAATACTCAACAGATGACAGTGCATCATTCATTAACGGTATTTTAGCAAAAGTAATCGTTGATTATGGTATCAACTAAATATCAAGAAATTTAATACAAAAAATAACCTTTTCATTTAAGAAAAGGTTATTTTTTTATTTCTCTTTCTTTTCTTGAATTACTAACTCATACCCAAGATAATCAAGAATTTCTTGAACGGTCTCAAAACGAACTCTTTTCTTATTTAATTGAACAGATAGAGCACTTGAACAAGGAATATTTAAGCCTTTATCCTTGAGAATTTTTATAATTTTTCTCATTGATAAACCTTTTTTCAATAAGCATATTCCGATTTCTTCTTTAATATTAAGCATAACAGTAGTTTAACTTACCAAAGAAATTATTGACAAATATATAAACCAGTGTTATGTTAAAAATAACAATGTTCGCTTATAAATAACAAAGATTAAGAATGAATAACAATATTAATATAGACGAAACAGAAGATATAATTCTGCCAAACAGCTGGTGGGGCGAGATAATTTATATATTTTTCTGCATTAAAGACATTATTAATCAACGAGAAAATAGACGAAGAAAATTTTCAAATCTTATCAGACAAATCAAAATACATCGAAGATGGATGAAAATTAAATAATTTCATGTTATCATCTGCGTATGTTCGGATTTTTTAAAGATAAATTTAATAACCTTAAAGAAACTGTCTCTAATACAGCTCAAGCTCTTGTAAATAATGTCGTAAATTCAGTAGAACACGAGGAAGAATTTTCGGAATTTGTACTTGATGATATGGAAGATATGCTGATAAGTGCTGATTTAGGTGTCAGCTACGCATCAGAACTTGTTGACAAATTAAGAAATCAAAGCAAAATCAAACCATCTGATGTTAAAAATTATCTTAAAGAAGAATTTTTAAAAGTTCTAAAATCTGCAGGTGATAACACTATTGAATTCAAAGACGGACTAAACATCTACTTTATTACAGGAGTAAATGGAGCTGGCAAAACAACTTTAATTGGAAAACTTGCATACAAATTCAAAAACGAAGGCAAACGAGTACTTATCGCAGCTGGTGACACATTTCGAGCTGCTGCAGAAGAACAATTGGACATTTGGTCTAAAAGAGCAGGTGCATCAATTGTAAGACGAGATAAAGCAGATCCAGCATCTGTTGTATATGAAGCAATTGAAAAAGCTCAAAAAGAAAATTTTGACGTAATCCTGGTTGATACCGCAGGACGCTTACAAAACAAATTCAACTTGATGGAAGAATTAAAGAAAATAAAATCAGTAATAGATAAAAAAGCACCTGAAGCACTTCGCGAATGCATACTTGTACTTGATGCAAATACAGGTCAAAACGGATTGCAACAGGCAAAAGTATTTACAGAAGCTGTAAATGTAACATCAGTTGCACTTACAAAACTTGACGGTTCTGCAAAAGGTGCAATCGTGCTTGCTATCGCAAAAGAATTAAAACTTCCCGTTAAATTAATCGGGGTAGGCGAAAAAATGGAAGATTTAAAAACATTTAATAATGAAGAATTTATCGAGGCTTTATTTGAATAAACTAAAATCTGCAAAAACAAAATTAGGAAATACAATAGAATTAATTGGCGATAAAAACGCTAAAACTCTTATCATTGGGGTATTTCATGGCGATGAACCTCAAGGGGAATTTTTGATTAATGAATACTTAAAAAAACACTCTCCCAAAAATCTATTATTCATACCATGCCTGAATCCTGACGGTATGCAAATGAATAAAAGAACAAACTCAAACGGTGTTGATTTAAACAGGAATTTCCCGACAAAAAACTGGGGAAAAAATGAAGGCGAAAACGCTACCTGTAATGACGCAAACACAGACTACTACGGGGGAAAGAGTGCAGGAAGCGAGATTGAAACACAGTTTCTAATAGATACTATTGAAGAATTTAAGCCTAAATTAATAATTACACTTCACGCTCCATACAAAGTAGTAAACTATGACGGACCTGCAAAAGATATTGCCGAAAAAATTTCAAAAATTATAAACTACCCAGTAGAAGCAAGTATCGGCTATCCAACCCCAGGCAGTTTCGGGACTTATGCCGGAATAGAAAGACAAATTCCGACAATTACGCTTGAACTTGATGAAATCTGCCCTGTTGAAGATTTAATTGAACCAGTACATAAAATATTTGATTTATCTTTGTAACAAATTATTAACATGTCCGCAATTTAATATATAAAAAATACTTAATAAGTATATACGAAGTGTACATAAAAACGGAGATACTTATTATGGTAAAAATTAACGCCACACAAGGAGTAGAATTTAGTGCACCTGCAACAAGTGTAAATGCCAGTGAAGCTAATAATGTTAATATCAGCTTTAACTATGGCGGAAATACAGAAGATGTGGTAAATCAGGCAACAACTAAAAAAAGTGTGCAAAATACTCTGAAATCAAACAAAAAAAACATTGAATTACATGAACCTTGGATTGGTTCTGATTACATTACATTCAAAGGTAATGGAAAAATGACCTACGGAGAATTACGAGAAAATCTTGGAATTCCTCCAAAAGTTTTAAGTGAAACTAATGGAAAGAAATTAACAGATAATCAAATTGTTAAAGAAACCAAAATTTACTTAGACGATATAGGCTGGTATGAAACAACTCCAATGTCAGCAGCTGAAGCAAGTGATATCAGGGCTCAAAGAAGATACGGAAATAATTATGCCGGATATTCTAAAGCAATATCAAATAAAGAAATTATTAAACAACTAAAATAAAAATATAATAAATAAATAAAAAGCTCCTTTTAAAAAGGAGCTTTTTTAATGCAAAAAATTATTGTTTGTAATAGAATATGTATAAAAAGAGGGATTTTTTATATGAAATTACATAATTCTTATTCAAACAAAGTTGAAGATTTTACACCGATTGAAGGAAACAAAGTAAAAATGTATGTATGCGGACCTACAGTATACGATTTTGCACACTTAGGTCACGCAAGATGTTATATTACTTGGGATGTTTTATACAGATATTTAAAATTCAAAGGATATGATGTTACATATTGCAGAAATGTAACAGATGTTGATGACAAAATCTTGAAAAAAGCAGAAAAAGAGGGAAAAACACCAGAAGAAGTTTCTCAATATTGGTATAAACAATTTGCAAACTCTATGAAAGCATTAAACACTCTTAAACCTGATATTGAGCCATTTGCGACAAAAACATTAGGAGAAATGATTTCAATAGTAAAAGATTTAATCAACAAAGGCTTTGCTTATGAAGCTGACGGAGATGTATATTTCAGAGTAAAAAAATTCCCTCAATACGGCTATCTTTCAAAACAGCCTATTGATCAATTAGAAAGCGGAGCAAGAATTGAAATTGGAGAACATAAAGAAGATCCGCTTGATTTTGCACTATGGAAAAAAGATGAAAAATTCGGATATAAATCACCTTGGGGTGTAGGCAGACCGGGCTGGCACATTGAATGTTCAGCAATGAGCAGAAAATATTTAGGTAAAACAATTGATATTCACGCAGGCGGAGCTGATTTAATATTTCCACACCACGAAAATGAAATTGCTCAATCTGAATGTGCTAACGGTTGCAAATTTGTAAATTACTGGCTACATAACGGATTTGTTACAATCAACAAAGAAAAAATGTCTAAATCTTTAGGCAATTTCCTTACAATTGATGAATTATTGAAAAAATATGATTCAAATACAATAAGATTTTTCATTCTTACAAACCATTACAGAATGCCAGTTGAATTTTCTGATGAAGCACTTTCATCTGCTCAAGCGGGTGTAAAAAGAATGTTAAATGCAAAAAGAACTAAAGTAAATGAAGATTTAGATATTACAAAAACTGACGAATACAAAGCTTTCACAGAAGCAATGGACGATGATTTGAATACATCTAAAGCTCTTGCTGTACTTTTTGAATTAACAAACAAAGCTAACAAAGATGATAAAGATGCATTCACAATTCTATATAAGCTAGCAAACGTACTTGGTTTCACATTTGAAAAACCAACTCTTTCAGAAGAAGAATTAAAAAATGCAGTAAAACACGTATCAGAAAAACTAGGAAAAGATTTTAACTCAATGGACGAATTAATAGCATATAGAAAAGAAGCTCGTGATGCAAAAAATTGGGACATTGCAGATAAAATTAGAATTGCATTAGATGAAGTCAATATAGTATTGAAAGATTCGAAAGAAGGAACTACATGGGAAGTAAAATAAATGCATCAAACAAACACAGATGCAAAATTATTAAATACTTATTTTTGTGCACAATTTCAATAATGTGCACTATACCATGTCAGGCACAAATTATGCCGACAATTCCGCAAAACACCCTGCAAGCAGCAAGAGAAGCTGTAATTAATGAAAAAGGACCAACATCAGAAGTTGTGCGCGTCGGAATTGGGACACAAAATTTCGGAACATATCAATATAAAGATATCACAATATTTGGAACAGGCGATACACAAATATATGATAACAGATTATTAATTGGGAATTATCCGCCAAATCAAGAAATAAAAATATCATTAAAAGACGGAAAATTTAATATCTATAGTCCAGGTAATATGTTTTCAGAAACCGTTGACGGTCCAGTTCAAATCACAAGCAATTTCGGATTACTTGGAGTAAGCGGACTAAAAAGAGCTGGCAAACAAGCACTTTACCATGGAGCTTTTGAACTTGTAAAAAACAGCAACGGAACATTTAATCTTGTAAATATGATTGAAGTAGAAGATTACTTAAAAGGTGTAGTTCCCAATGAAATGCCTGTAAGTTTCGGACTTGAAGCACTAAAAGCTCAAAGCGTAGCAGCTAGAAATTATGTACTTTCCCCAAGGACTAAAGCGTCTGCGAATTATGACGTAGTAGATAGTGTTGCAAGTCAGGTATATTATGGGGCTAATACAGAAAAGCCACTTTCTAATCAAGCAGTAGAAGAAACAGAAGGTATTGTTGCAATATACAATTGGGATTTAATTCTTGCGCAATACTCATCTACAGCAGGTGGATATACTGAAAGTTACGCAAATGCTTTTTCTGATCCGAAAACAAAAGAATTTCCGTCAGAAGACAAGCCATATTTAAAAGCTCGTCCTGATATAATCACACAAACACCTCTTAATACAGAAGAGGCTGCAAGTGCTTTTTACAAATCAAAACCTGATGCGTATGATATTCGCTCTCCATATTATAGATGGGAAAGAGAATGGGCTGGTGACGAGTTAAAAAATGTTTTGCAAAATACCCTTATCGCACAATCTGCAACAGGATTTGTAAAACCGGCATTCAAAAAAGGTGATACCCTCGGTGATATTCAAGAAATCAAAGTCTTAAGACGTGGAGATTCCGGAAAAATAATTGAAATGGAAATTGTTACCCGTTCAGGAAATTATAAAGTATTTAAAGAACTTGTAATAAGACGTCTAATGACTAAAGATGGCAAAGCTCTTCCTAGTGCTAACGTCGTATTTGATAATATCCAAGATGAAAACGGAAATCTTATATCCGTTCATGCTTATGGTGGTGGATTTGGTCATGGTGTGGGATTAAGTCAATTTGGTGCAGGTTTTATGGGATCAGAAATGCATATTCCATACGACAAAATTTTGCAGCATTATTATACAGGAATTACGCTTTCTACAAAACCTGTGATAATTTCCGCAAATTCAGCACAACAATCGATTAAACAAAATTTTTACGCAAAAGATAAATACGCAAAAATTATTGTTGATAACAAATTTATGGTTTCAAAACTTCTTGCAAATATCAACGGACAAGAATACACTTTTGCACTTGAACCAAATATTTTAAAAAGAAATGCTGAAATAGATATTTCAAAATATATTAAAAAAGGAAAAAATACTATAATTTTCTATTACCCTATGGATGAAGGGGATAAAAAAGCTTTAAGATTATATGTGGAATTAGTGAGAAAAAATAATAGTGAATACATCTGGTGAAAAAAATAGCGGAGCAATAACAGATAATAATTCTAAAAGTATGAGCGTTTTAAAAGCCGCTTGGATTATTGCAGTAGTTACAATTATAAGTAAATTAATAGGTTTTATACGCGATATTATTATCGCAAATTATTATGGAGCAACTCTTGTGTCTGACGCATATTATTATGCTTACCAAATACCGTCATTGTCATTAATTTTGTTAGGCGGAGTAGGCGGACCATTCCACAGTGCAACTGTTGCGGTATTTTCAAAACTTATACCAAATTTACAAGAAAAACCAGAAGAAGCAGTCAATAAATTATATTCAATATTTATGACTGCAACTACAATATTTTTCCTTGTACTTTCTGTAATAATGTTTGTATTCCCTCGACAAATAATGGGATTAATTATTTCAAGCGGATCTGCTGATATGATAAATTTAGCTGCAGAACACTTAAAAATTATGACCCCGCTTTTAATAATCGGAGGAATTGTCGGAATATATTATGGAATTTTAATTATTTATAAGCAGTTTATGCTCCCGAATTTATCGCCAATAATTATGAGTGCAGCTATAATCGGTGTGGTAATGGCTGTTCCTAATGATAACAAAGGATATGCACTTGCTTGGGCAACTACAATCGGTGCAATCCTACAACTTATCATCCAGTATCCGAATGTCAGAAAACTCGGTTTTAAATGGCGACCAAACTTTGAATTTACGAATAATCCTAATTTTAAAGAAATAATGGAACTTTTATTCCCAGCAGTATTAAGCTCTACTGTCGGACAAATTCATATTTATGTTGATATGTTTTTCACATCATCTATTTCAGAAGGAGCTTGGACAGCAATCGGATACGCAAACAGAGTTTTTCAATTTCCTGTAGGGATTTTAGTCACAGCTTTTTTAGTTCCACTATTTCCAATTTTTTCAAGACTCGTAGCAGAAAAAGATTTGGACGGAATCAAAACATATTTTAATAAAGGCGTAGGAGTTCTTTTCTTTGCTGCAATTCCAATTATCATAGGAATTTTAACTGTTGGAATGGACGCTGTGAGATTAATCTTTGAACGTGGAGTATTTGACGCTAATGCGACATTTATGGTAACTGAAGCCTTGTGGTTCCTATCTGTATCAATATTACCTTATGTATTCAGAGATTCTATCACAAGAGTTTACTATTCTTTTAATGATTCAAAAACTCCTTTTATCGTAGCCTTTTCATCAATTGTATTAAAATATCTGCTTAACGTAATATTCATAAGCAAAATGCACATGGGAATAGGCGGAATTACACTATCTACATCACTTGTAACTCTATTCAATGCCTGCGTACTTGGCAGCTTAATTTATAAAAAAGTCAGAATGGACTACAAAGGTCTATTTACAAATCTATTAAAAATGTCTGTTGCAGGTGTTATATCACTGATATTATGTTTTGGCTTAGCATACGGTTTTGACAAATTCATTCATATGCCTAAATCACTATTTGAAATAATAAAAATCGCATCAGTTGGTATTTTATGTCTTGTAAGCTATACAGGATTAAACTTAATATTCAAAATGGAATATGCATATGAGTTAGCTCAAAGATTTATGAGGAAGATAAATGCTGAAAAATAAAGAACAAATTAAAGAAGTTTTAGAAAATGATGGAGTAATCGCATACGTAACAGACACAGTATGGGGACTAGGCTGCCTGCCAACATCTGAAAAAGCCGTAAAAAAAATTTATGAAATCAAAAAACGAGAAGCTCAAAAACCTTTAATTTTAATGTCCAATGAAACATACAATTTGCTTGAATATGTAAAACCAATACCAAAAATCGGTTGCCGTTTAATTAAAAAATATTTTCCTGGAGCACTCACACTTGTCGTTGAGAAAAGTGACAAAACTCCATATTTTATGACATCAAACATGGAAACAGTCGGAATAAGAGTTCCAGATAACGAAGTTTTTAAAGAAATTTGTGAAATTACCCCAGGTCATGTACTAGCAACAACAAGCGCAAATCTATCTCACCAACCATCTGCTAAGACTTATGAACAAGCATTAGAAAATATGCAAGGACTTGCGGATTTAATAATTCCTGATTACGGTCATATATGCAAAGGTCTTGAATCAACTGTTTGCGGAGTATTTGGCAATGAATTAAAAATCTTCCGTCAAGGTGCAATCACAATTCAAATTTAATAAAATTTATAACTTAAAATTCAATAAATCAATAATATTTAACTCTAGAGCTTCAGCAATTCTGACTAATGTTGAATATTTGGGATCAATTGTTCCACATTCAATTCTGCTTACTGTCCTTGTTGTAAGACCTGTTTTTAATGCTAAATCTAATTGAGAGAGTTTTCGTTTGCTTCTTTCAAATTTTATTTTATATCCTAATTTCAAAAAATCTTCTTTTTGCATTATTTAATTTTAAACTATTGACAAAAATTATTCGATATACTAAAATTCAATTAATAGACATAAAGTATATTAAATAGTAAGATAGTATAATTGAAATTTAACATGAAGAAAAAAAATCTTATTAAACATAAAATAGGTTTTACTCTCGCAGAAGTATTGATAACACTTGGAATTATAGGAGTAGTTGCTGCTTTAACAATTCCGACACTTATGGCAAATCATAGAAAAAACGTAGTAGAAACAAGACTTGCTAAATTTTACAGTACTATGAACCAAGCAATACATATGGCAGAAGCTGACTATGGGGACAAAATTGACTGGGAAAAATTAGATACAGGATATGAAGAAGGTGAAGATGGGAATATAGATTCTTCAAAATCAAAGGTTTTACCTTGGTTTGAAAGATACTTAAAACCTTATTTGCAATTAACAGAATATAAAGTAGACGGGAACACCGAAGGGAAAGTGCTTGCCTATTTTGCTGATGGAAGTATGACTATGATTAGCAGTTCAAGTTTTATATTCTACCCAAATGCTAAAGATTATGAAATAATAGAAAAAGATGGTGAGATTAACAGAAACAAAAATATGAGCGGAATAAAATATTTCACATTTTTCTTCAATCCTTGGAACAATTCAGACGCAAATAAATATCATTATAATAAAGGACTTGAACCATATAAATACAATTGGGATGGAACACGTGAAATGCTCCTTAATAATGTAACAATAGGTTGCAAACAAAATGTCAGTAATGAAAGAGCATACTGCAGTACATTAATACAAATAAACGGCTGGAAAATCCCAAAGGATTATCCTCTAAGATTTTAAACTAATTCGATTCTCAATAGAAGCTTAAGCAATGTAAGACTAATAAATTCAAAACAAGTGTTATATATTTATTAGAATATTAATTCTTCTTCAGATCTATTAAGTGTACCATCTTGATTATAATAGCTTAAATTAATTTTCTTTTCTCCTGTTGCAGGATCAGCTTCTAAACTACATTTAACATTATATTCTGCCACAGAATTTACAGTTTTGCCATCTGAATTATAGATAGTTACTTTCAATTTATTGGTAGAAGATCCTTTATTATCATTAGTCCATGTACCAAATTCTTGAGTTTTTTCAATTGTCTTTCCATCAGGCTGATAATAAGTTCTTTTTGATAATTTATCTGTTTCCTTATCAAAAGATAACTCACATCTTACAGTTTTTCCATCTTCTCCATAAATGAAAGAATTTACAGCATTCCCCGTTGATTTGTCATAATTAGATACTCGTTTAATAGTTTTACCATCATCTTGATATGAAATTGTTTTTATAATTTTTTCTGTAGATGGATCATAATCACTTATAGTCCATAGAGATTTCCCATCTGCTCGAAAAATAGTACGTTTTAAAGTTTTTCCAGATTCTTTGTCATAATCAATAACAGATGCTATAGTTTTTCCATCATCTGCATAAGTGGTCTGCTTAATTAAAGTTTCTTTTAACGGATCATATTCAAATACTTCTGCTAATGTTTTACCATCATCATGAAAAAATGTTTGTTTTATCATATTTCCTGTAGACTTATCGTGCTCAATAATAAAATCCAAACCTATTCCATCATCAAGATAAGAATACTCTTTAGTAACAATACCTGTTTGCGGATCATACTCTTGAACAATTCCTATATTTTTATTTTCTTGATATGCAGTCATTTTTATTGGTTTCTCAGTTTCAGGATCAAATTCTAAGGTAGATACAACTCTATTTCCATCATCAGATACAAAAGTTTTTATTTTTTTCCCTTCTGCATTTTTCAAATCCTTATATTTAAATCCTTGAATTTCATAAATTTCACTTTCAATTTTAGAGAAATCAGAATAATCAATATCATTAACTAAATCAGTAGCTTTTGAACTTGCAGATGAAACATTAGGAGTATTTTTTTCTGCATTTTCAAGAGTTTCAGCACCTTTTTTAGATAAATCTTCTGCAGCATCAGCAGCCTTACGCCACCAATTATTTTTATGTCCGATAATACCTACAGCAATTGCAGCTGCTAAAGCTGTTGCACCTATCATATACTTTGCTGTATTAGATTTTTTTTCATCAATATGAGAATTTGAATTGTTTTTTACGTCTGTTTTTATTTCATTATTTGGAACTTTAGAATCAACTCCACTAAAAGAAATTTTACTAACTTGCATAAATTATCTCCTTAATTTTACTTAATAAGTATACAATATTCAGACAAAAATAATTTTGCTACAATTAAAACTTATTTTTTCAAAATGTAACAACTATATTAATTCCGATGCTCGATAGGAGCTTCTGACTAAAGGTCCAATTTGATAGTGCTTTATCCCAACCTTTTTAGCCAACTGGTTTAAATTTTCATACTCTTCAGGAGTATAGTATTTAGAAACTTCCAAATGAGCCTTTGATGGTTGAATATATTGGCCGATTGTCAAAATATCACAACCTACATTTTTCAAATCAACAAGGGTTTGCTCAATATCCTCAAAAGTTTCACCCAAACCTATCATCAATCCTGATTTAGTTATTATATCACTATTATCTTTAATATATTTCAAAACTTCCAATGAACAATCATAATCACCTTGAGGGCGAGCTGTTTTAAATACATTTCTTACAGTTTCAATATTATGATTAAACACGTTTGGATGTGCTTTTATAATCGTATTTAAAGAATCTTTATTCCCCTTAAAATCAGGAGTTAAAATTTCAATTTTAACATCAGGAGAAATTTTTCTGATTTCGTAAATGCAATTTGCAAAATGCTCTGCTCCGCCATCAGGCAAATCATCTCTTGTAACAGATGTAATTACAGCATATTTAAGACCTAAATCCTTTACTACTTCTGCAACATGAAAAGGCTCATTCAAATCTAAAGGTTCCGGGCGAGCACAAGAAATATTGCAATATCTGCAATTTCTTGTACAATTATTTCCCATAATCAAAAATGTCGCTGTATTTTTTGTATAGCATTCATTTTTATTAGGACAACGAGCATTTTCACATACGGTATTTAAACATTTTGTCTTTAAAATTCGACGCACAGTACGAGTTTTATCTGTATCTATAATTGGTCGTTTTAAATAATCAGGTAATCTTTTCTGCATATTTAAAATTATATAGCAAAAATATTGATTTTCATGACTTAAAACGTTATAATGTGAATATAAACCTTAAAAGGGGGTAAAAAAATGAAAAAACTTATGACAATTTTATGTTTGTTGTGCTTTGCAGGATGTGCATACGCAGAAATGTATGAAATTCCAGGTTCTAGAGTAGAAACAACAGAAGAAGTTAAAGTCGAACAAGATAACACTAAACAAGTTAGCGATAAAAAAGTTGAACGCAAAAGGATTTGGCGTCACAGAGACAATAATCCTACAAACACTTACTGGAATTTCGGGAAAGTTCCTTTCTGGACAGGTTCTATTTAAACAAACATTCAAATATGCCCTCAGAATATGTAGGGTGAGCAAAACATACTTTTTTCAAATCATCAATAGCTATGTTATTTTGCATAGCTATTGTTATTTGTTGAATCAATGAAGATGCTTCTTTAGAAACAATATGAGCACCTACAATTTTTCCGTTTTGTGAAAGTATTTTTATAAATCCATCTGAACAATTATCACAATGAGATTTTCCAAGAGCTGAAATTAGTAAATTTGATTTTTTATAACTACCTTCTTCTAAATCCTGTTCACGCTTTCCAACCCAAGCTATTTCAGGGCATCCATATACAACAGAAGGTACTAAATTTTCATCAAATTCCACTCCAGATACCTCTGCAACAGCTTGTTTTATTGCAAAATGCGCAAGTTGAATTTTTCCACAAGCATCACCGATACAAGTAACATTTTCAAAACTATTCTCTGGCTTACGCCCAACAGCTAAAAGCACAATTTCAGGTTCTAAAACATCACCAGAAGACAAATAAACTTTTTTATCTTCAATCTTGTCAACGGAATTTGCTAAAAACATCTTTATTTTTTTAGCCTTAAAAATTCTTTCAACTCTTTTTGAAACCTCAATATCTGCTAAAGGAAGCAAATGCTCTGCAAGTTCTACAATAGAAACTTCTACGTCAAACGCTGAAAAAATTCTTGCCCATTCAATCCCGATAGCCCCTGAGCCTATTATTACAATACTTCTAGGCAAAATATCTAAATTTAATATATCATCAGAGCTTAATACAAATTCATGATCAAATCGAATATTTGGAAAATCTTTAGGCTTTGATCCAGTTGCAGTAATTATACTTGCACATTCATAAATTTTATCATCAGCAGATATCTGATTATCTGAAATCAATTTTGCCTCTGCATTTACTGTTTGCACTCCGCTGTTTTTCAATGCTAATTCAAGAGATTTTCTAATCTTTTCTACAACTTTGTCTTTTCTTTCAACTACTTTTTTGTAATCTATTGACAAGTTTTCAAAATTTATACCGAGTTCTGAAGCTGACTTCATTTCTTCATATAATTCAGCTGAGTGCAAAATTGCTTTTGTCGGAATACAACCTCTGTTAAGACATACACCGCCAACTTTATCTTTTTCAAACATAACAACTGACAATCCCTTAGCTCTTGCCTGAAATGCAGCAGTATAACCTGCAGGGCCTGCTCCAATTATACCTAAATCGAATTTGCAATTTTCACTCATTAAACTATTCCCTTGTATAAACTCTTGGTAATCTAACTTTTAATCGACAAGTCAATTCATAATTTATTGTACCTAATATTTTTGCCCACTCATCAATTGAATGATGTTCATCTAATAATGTTATAATATCACCTAAGTTTGCATCAACTCCTGTTATATCAAACATCATTTGATCCATTGTAATATTCCCTACTTGTGGAACTTCTTTTCCGTTCAAAATTCCTGAAATTTTATTAGAAAGTCCGCGAGGAACACCGTCAGCATAACCTAAAGGAACTGTTGCAATTTTTTTTGTACCATGTGCTGTAAAAGTGTGACCATAACTAATTCCTTCACCGTCTTTTGCTTCATGAATATTTACAATTCTTGCTTTTAAAGACATTACAGGCTTCAAATCAGGCTTTTTCACCACACCATCTTCCGGTAAATCCGGATAAAGACCATATAGGGCAATTCCTGCACGTCGCATATTTGAATTTGGAACATCATAACACATTGCACCTGCAGTATTTAAAATATGTAGTAGAAGACCTTTTGTATCAATTTTTGAAATAACGCTGTTCCATCTATCTATTTGAATTTGAGTCTTTTCTCTAATTTCAGCATTTGCAAGATGTGTAAACACTCCGCCAAAATCCAAATAATCTGCATTTCTAACTTCGTTAATAAAATCAACTGCATCATCAATAGATACACCAATTCTATTCATGCCTGTATCGAGTTTTACATGAACTTTTGGTTTTATACCGGTTCTTTCATAAGCTTGACGGCAAGCTAATAAGTGCTCTTTTGAAAAAATTGCGATAGTTAAATCAGCTTTTACTGCAGTTTCTACTGCCCATACAGGAACTGCTCCCAATACCAAGATTTCGCAATTAATTTTTGCTTGTCTTAAATCAACACCTTCGTCAATTGATGCAACACCTAACATATCAGCACCTGATGCCAATAGAGTCGGAGCTAACATTACAGAACCATGACCATATGCATCAGCTTTAACAACCGCTAATAACTTAATTCCTTCAGGGGTATTTTTTCTTATTGAACGCATATTATATGCGATATTTTCTAAATTAATCTCAACCCAGCTATCTCTATGTATATTTATATTTGTTTGTCTTACGTTTTTCATAATAACTTTAGTATATTACTAAATTATTAACTGTGCAAGAAATCATCTAATACTTTTATAAAATCTTGAACAGCTAAAGGCAAATACTTCCTGTTATCATAGATTACACAAAATTCTCGGACAGGCTGACAATTTTTAATTTTATAATAATTTGTATCTTTTTTATCCCAATATTTTACAAAAAGTTCAGGCACAAAAGATGCACCCAATCCTTGAGCAACAAAAGCATGAGCTGTTTCTACCGTATGACATTCCAATGAAATTTTAGGTTCAAAGCCATTTTTTACACACAAATCTCTCGACAAACGACCTAATAATTGTTCATCAGCAAGCATTACAAAAGGCTTATCTGCAAATTCAGAAAGTTCAACTTCATCTCCACTCACATCCCAATTCTTTGGAACATCAATTAGTATATTTTCTTTCAATAGTGGGATACTGGTATAATCTACATTATTATGATGCGGAGTATCAATTAAAATATCAAGTTTGCCTTCATCCATCATAGAATGAAGCACGGTTGTCGGATGTTCTTCTACTACAATATAACAATCAGGATACAACTTTTTAAACTGTTTTATAACTGGCGGCAAAATACAAGTACTTCGATATGGAGAAATACCTATTGTTAGTTTTATATTTTTAAGACCTGAAATATCTGCAATTTGCCGACTTATCTCTTCTGTTGAATTTAAAATCTTTCTAGCCCAATTAATATAAACTTCCCCAGCGTATGTAATTTTTAAAGGAGTTGTACTTCTGTCAAAAATCTTCGTTCCAAGTTCTCTCTCAATATTTTGAACACACTGACTCAATGAAGGCTGCGAAACATACAATTTTTGAGCGGCTTTCGATATATTTAATTCATCTGCAATTGCAACAATATATTTTAATTGGTTCAAGTTCATAACTAAATTATATCATAAATTTAATAAATTATAAGAAAAACTTATAATTATTATAATATTTTTTGTATTTTACACACCGTTTTCAAGTTTTAGAATAATAATGGAGAAAAATATGACTACCCCTTTTCAAAAACAATTTAAAAATTTATGTATGAATTTAGGCAAAAATAATAAAGCCCTATATGGAGCTTTAACAATTGCCGTATCAAAAGGGATTTTACGTCCAACATTTACAATGATGGACAAAAAACAAGAAAAGGATTCAAGAAGATATACAGCATTCAGAGAGGGATTAACTGGAGCAGTAGCTTTTGGCTCATACTTAATTACAGATGCCGGAGTCGAGAAGCTTGCAAAACATATTGCAGAAAAATCTAATCACCTCAAAGAACTTCCTAAAATGAAATCTACTCTGTCACTTATCACAGTGAGCTTAACAGCTCTATTTGTTATACCTGCAATATGCAACGCTGCAACAAAACCTCTCATGAATGCATTGCTTCCTAAAAAAGAAACAAAAAGGATTCCCCAACAACCACTACCCCGAAAAGAAATAGCACAACCTAATTTTCAAGGTTATACAACACCTTATCATTTCAAGAATTTCTATAATTCAGGAATGAAGATTGGAGGTGTATAATGATTGACAAAGTAGCTAATGTACTTTTAAATCCGAAATTTGTAAATTTTGCAAATAATACAACTTACACAGTCACAACAGAATCTTTATTCAAAGCAACCGGCAGACCTGTTGCAATTATGATGGATAAGAACGTTGATGAAAAAACAAGAAAATATGCAGCAACTAAAGAAGGTTTATACCAACTTTTATGTCTTGGAATATATTTGACAATGATTCCATTTATTTTCCAAAAATATGGTTTCAAACTAGCTCAAAAAATATTGAAAGGGGATAAAGATCTTCCGGCTTTCAAGAATGCTGCAGAGTATCTAAATTATGCAAAGTTAGCAAAAATGGAGAAAAAAGACAGACAAGGTCACAAACTTTTATCAAAAATATCTGATACCCTAAAAATATCTAAAGAAGATAAATTAACCCTAAAAGAACATCTCTTAAAAGATGACAAACCTCCAGCATTTCCAACAGCAAAAGGAGCTATAGAATTAAGCAACCTTGCAGGAACAGTAATAGGTCTTGCCTGGATAGCATCAGAATTAAGCAATCATATACTACATCCACTAATGCGTGGACTAGGATTTGAAGAAAGAAAAAAAAGTAATACAATAAATATAAAAGGATAAATCAAAAAGAAGGAGAAAAATGAGCGTATTTGAAGCAGGAATGATGGTATGTTTTGGAATTAGCTGGCCTGTTGCAGCATTAAAGACATATAAATGCAAATGTGTACATGGCAAAAGTATTCACTTTTCAATGCTAATTTTATTAGGCTATGTCTGCGGTATAGCACACAAAGTATTGGATAACATGGATTGGGTATTCTGGCTGTATATTTTAAATACATTCTTTTTACTCGTCGATATGTATCTGTATTGGTTATACAAAGACAACAAAGCTCCATTATCAGATGAAAAAAATGAAGTAGAAATAAATCAAGAAGTTGAAATTGATTAAATTTATTTGTAATATAATAAAATTATGAATAGAGAAGAATTTATTAATGCAAAACGTATAGTTTTCAAATTTGGAACAAATATTTTAAGAGGAGATGACGGCTATGTATCATTGCCAAGAGTATTCTCCTTTATCGAAGATCTTTCACACCTTGCAAGACAAGGGAAAGAAGTTATCGTAATTACATCAGGAGCAGTAGGCTTAGGCAAAAAACGATTAGGCATTAATAGTACCGAAGGCGTTGCTCTAAAACAAGCTTGTGCTGCAATCGGACAAGGGAAATTAATGTCGATTTACGAAACTGGATTTGATACATACGGACTTATTGCATCTCAAATTCTTTTAACAGAAGATGACTTTTCTGTAAGACAAAGATATTTAAGTCTTAGAACAACCTTAAATAAATTACTTGAGCTTAAAGTAATCCCAATTATCAACCAAAATGACACCGTATCTACAGTTGAAGTCCACCCGCAATATGAACATATGCAAGTATGTTTTTCTGACAACGATAAATTATCAGCACTTGTAGCAAGTGAATTAGATGCAGACTTACTTGTAATATTATCAGATGTCGAAGGTTTGTATGACAAAAATCCAAAAACAAATCCTGATGCAAAAATTATTCGCACTGTAGAAGAAGTAACAGATGATATTTTATCACTTGGAACAGATGCTTCAGAAGGCGGACGCGGCGGTATGAGAACAAAACTTAAAGCTGCAAGAATGGTAACAAGATTTGGCGGAAAAGTTCTAATTGCAAACGGTAAAATACCTTATGTTATTCAAAAAATATTTAACGGGGAAGAAATAGGTACAATGTTTCTACCTCAAACAGAAGGACTATCCGATAAAAAACGTTGGATAGGTTATGCTACAAATATTATTGGACAAATTGTTGTAAATAAAGGTGCAAAAAAAGCACTTCTTGAGCAAAAAAGTCTGTTACCTATCGGAGTATTAGATGTAGTTCATGAGTTCAATAAAGGTGACGTTGTCTCAATACTTGATGAAAAAGGGAATGAAATCGCCAGAGGTATTGTAAATTACAGTTCAGATTCATGCAGAAAAGTAATCGGCAGACATTCTGACAATATTATGGAAATTCTCGGATTCAAGAATTACGACGCAATTATCACACGAGATAATATAACACTTTTATAACCCCCTGCCTATATGAGAAAAATTTTCCCAAACAAGGAGAGAAAAAAAATGATTGATTTTGTAAAAATTGCAAAAGATGCAAAAGAGGCTTCATTAAAAATTGCAGATTTATCAACAGAATTAAAAAATACTGCATTATTAAAAATTGCAGATGAGATAGAATTGAACAAAGATGAAATTTTTGAAGCCAATAAAACAGATTTGGAAACTGCAAAAAGTCTTGTAGAATCAGGCGAACTTACAAAATCAACATTCAATCGCTTGAAACTCGATGAAAATAAAATGCGTGATATGATTCAAGGGATTAGAGATATTGCAAAACTTGAAGATCCTGTGAATAAAAAACTTTTAGTAAGAGAACTCGATAGTGACCTAACTTTATACAAAGTATCTTGCCCTATAGGAGTTTTAGGTATAATCTTTGAAGCAAGACCTGATGTAATCGCTCAAATTTCATCACTTGCAATAAAATCAGCAAACGCTGTAATTTTAAAAGGCGGAAAAGAATCAATAAACACAAATAAAAAAATTCTATCAGTTATAAATTCTGCACTTGAAAAAATCGAAGAATTTCCTAAAAATGTTATCCAACAAGTATTCACACGCGATGACGTTGCTGAAATGTTAAAATGTGACAAATATATTAACTTGATAATCCCAAGAGGCGGAAATAAACTTGTTAAATTCATAAAGGAAAATACAAAAATTCCTGTACTTGGTCACGCTGACGGAATTTGCCACACATTTGTAGATGAAACAGCTGATATTGATATGGCAATAAAAGTTGTGACAGATGCAAAAACTCAATATCCGAGTGCTTGTAACGCTGTTGAAACTTTGTTAATCCATGAAAAATTCCCTAAAATTGATAACCTGCTTGCAGCTTTGCAATTATCAGAAATTCAATTGATAGACAAACCTGAAAGCTGGTCACATGAATACGGTGATAAAATTTTATCATTCAAAACCGTAAAAAATGTTGACGAAGCAATTGAACATATTAATACATACGGTTCAGGTCATACTGATAGCATTATTACAAAAGATATAGAAAATGCAGAAAAATTTATGAATAAAGTTGATTCTGCTGGAGTATATTTTAATGCATCAACAAGATTTGCAGACGGTTTCCGCTACGGATTCGGAGCAGAAGTCGGTATTTCTACAAATAAAACTCATGCAAGAGGTCCTGTAGGATTAGAAGGATTAACAATTTATAAATACAAACTTATAGGCAACGGAAATATTGTAAAAGATTACGTTGACGGAACAAAACATTTTTCACATAAAGATGTGAGAACATAACAAATAAAAAGGAGAGGTGTCCGAGTGGTTTAAGGTGCGGATCTCGAAAGTCTGTGAGAGGCAACACTCTCCGTGGGTTCGAATCCCACTCTCTCCGTGTGTCAATTATTTTTATTTTATTTAAAACGTTATCCCACATATGAAAAAAGAAAGAAGGAATTTGTTATGTTAAAAGATTTATTAGATAAAAAAGAATGTTTTAAACTTGTATGCGGTGCTGGTAATGAAGATGCAACAGAAGTAGAAAGACTTGTCACAATTTATTCACTTGCAGGCTGCAACTTTTTTGACTTATGTGCAAAACCTGAAATTGTAGATGCAGCAAAAAGAGGACTTGAAAGAGCAGGTATAAAAGAAGACAGATACTTATGTGTAAGTGTAGGAATTGATGGCGACCCTCATATTACAAAAGCTGTAATCGATCAGACAAAATGCGTTAAATGCGGAAAATGTAAATTAATCTGCCCGCATGATGCAATTATTGAACTTGATAAATACAAAGTAAAAAAAGAAAGATGTATCGGTTGTACTCAATGTGCTAATAACTGCCCAAAACAAGCAATTGAAATGGTAAGCCAACTTCAAGATTACAAAGAAGTTTTACCAAAATTAATCGAAAAAGGCATTGATTGTATCGAATTCCACGCAATTTCAACTGATGAAAAAGATGTAATGGATAAATGGTTACAAATCAATGATTTCTTTGACGGAATGCTATGTATTTCAATTGACAGATCAGAATTAGGTGACAAAAAACTTAAAGAACGTGTTAAAAAGATGTTGAGCCTAAGAAAGCCTTACACAACAATTATTCAGGCTGACGGAATTGCAATGAGCGGAAGCAACGACCACTTTGGAACAACATTGCAAGCTGTAGCAACTGCTCAATTATTTGAAAACGCCAATTTCCCTGCATACATTATGATGTCAGGCGGAACTAACTCAAATTCTATTGAACTTGCTCATATGTGCGATGTTCACCCACATTGTCTTGCAGTAGGTTCTTATGCAAGAAAAATCGTAAAAGAATATTTAACAAACGATAATCTATTCAACGATCCAAAATTAATGGAAGAAGCAGTAAAAATTGCAAAAGAACTTGTAAATACAATCGTAAAGGCAGACAGATAATGATTAATCTAAAAACTGACAAATGGACTATCAGCAATATTGATACAATATTGTTTGATAAAGACGGAACTTTCATTGATTTGCACTATTTTTGGGGCAAAATGACAGAGATGAGAGTTGAAGAAATTATTGAAAAATTTAATCTGTCAAAAGACTTATTCCCAAAACTTTGTCTATATTTAGGCTATGATATTTCAAAAGGTGAAATGCTTCATGATGGCATTACAGCGATGTATTCTAGACCTGTGATTATTGAAATATTTTGCAAAAACCTAAATGACTTAGGCATAAAAATTACAGAAAACGATATTGAAAAAATATTCGACCACGTAAGCAAAGTATTTTATGAAAATATGTCTGAATATACAAAACCGATTGAATCTGCAATAAATTTCATAAGAAAAATTAAAGCTAAAGGCTTGAAAACAGGAATTGTCACTTCAGATGCAAAAGAATCAACTCTTTTGACTCTGAAACATTTTCAATGGGAGAATTTATTTGATGTCGTAATCGGGAGAGAATCCACTAAAGAGACTAAAGAAAGTGGTGCTCCTGTCAAGTTGGCATTGGAATTATTAAAATCAAATCCTGAAAATACTCTTATGGTAGGCGATGCCCCAATGGATTTTATTGCAGCCAAAAACGGCGGAGTAAATCAAACAATCCTTGTATCTACAGGACAAATTGATGAAAATACTCTTATGCAGACATCTGAATTTACAACAACTTCACTTGATAATATCGAAATATATTAATCTAGAATTTGTTATAAAAAACGGTATGACTTAATTCATATCTCTCATTATGATGAGGATTTGGAGTGGAATCTTTAGCAGGATAGCCGATAGGCAAAATCGCCACAGGTTCAAAATTATCAGGAATATTAAAAAATTCTCTCAATAGTTCTGTTTTAAAAGATCCCACCCAAGTTGTGCCGAGTCCGATATTTTCGACTTCTAGCATCATTTGTGTGGTGACAATACTCGCATCTACAGGTCCCATTTCATAACCGTCATGACCTCTTTTCCAGCTAACTGTATTATCATAACAAATTAAAAGAGCTAAAGGTGCATTAAAATGATATGGGGTACATTTTTTCAAATTTTCAAGAGCTTCCTGAGATTCTATTACAAGAATTCTTTGCGGTTGGAAATTCACTGCTGTCGGAGCAACTCTGCCTGCTTCCAATATCAAATCAAGTTTTTCTTTCTCTACTTTTCTATCATCAAATTTTCTTACTGAATATCTTTTCTTTAAAAGTTCTAATAAATCCATAATAACCCCCTTTTATTTGACAATTATATAAAACAATCAGAAGTTCGTCAATTTGTATGCTATAATAATTTTATGAAAATAGGAATTATCGGCTTAGGTTTAATTGGCGGATCTTTATTCAAAGATTTAACAAAAAAATATGATGTAATAGCAGTTTCGCAATCTCAAAACGGAGATAAAATCTTCAAATCTTATGATGTTTTAAAAGATAGAGATTTAATTTTTGTATGCACTCCAATGAACAAAACACTCGCTGTACTAGATGAATTAGAAAACTATTTATCACCTGATACAGTAGTCACAGACGTATGCAGCCTGAAAAAATTTGTATCTGAAAAACAAAGACCATATAAATTCATTCCGTCACATCCAATGGCCGGCACTGAACATAAAGGATTTGAGAACTCTTTTGAAGGACTTTTTAAAAATGCTAAATGGGTGATCACAGGAGAAAAAAATGATTTACTTCTTGAAATAATAGACTTTGTCGGTGCAACTCCTATTTTTACAACAGCAGAAAAACACGATGAAGCAGTTGCAATGATTTCGCATATGCCAATGGTAATCGCACAAGGTCTTATGCTCGCAGCAAAAGAAAATCCGCTAGCATTAGAAATTGCCTCAAGCGGTTTTCGCGATATGACACGACTTGCAATGTCTAATGAAGAAATGGCAAATGATATGGTCACTATGAACCATAAAAATATTGAACAATCAATTTTAAAATTATACAAAGCAATCGGTGAATTAACAAACGGCGACTATCCAAAGACAATCGCCGAGTTAAAAAATATTCGTTCTAAAATGTTTATTTAGCAAACGCTTCTGCGATTGATTTGTTATAATCAGGTCTTAAAATTCCTTTTTCTGTAATAATACCGGCAATTAATTCATGCGGAGTAACGTCAAATCCTGGATTTATTACATTTACATCAGGAGCACAAATTATTTTTCCGTTAATGTGAGTTACTTCATCATGAGAACGTTCTTCAATTACAATTTCATCACCTGTTTTAATACTTGTATCAATAGTTGATAAAGGAGCTGCAACATAGAATGGAACGTTATGGTATTTCGCTGCAATTGCTACTGTGTAAGTACCGATTTTATTAGCAGTATCGCCATTAGCAGCAATCCTGTCTGCACCTACCACTACCATATCAATCATACCTTTTTTCATAAAATATGAACACATTCCATCAGTAATTAAAGTTGTAGGAATTCCGTCCATAGTCAATTCAAATGTAGTAATTCTTGCACCTTGTTGACGAGGGCGAGTTTCATCTGCAAATACTTGAATAGTCGGATCATTTGCAAATGCTGAACGAACAACACCTAAAGCTGTTCCGTAACCGACAGTTGCAAGTCCGCCTGCATTACAGTGAGTTAGAATTGTTGCACCTTTTGGAACAACTTCCGCACCGTAATCTCCTATTTTTTTATTGATTGCAATATCTTCATCTTCTAACCTAATTCCGTTTTGTTTTAATTCTTCTACAATTCCTTGAATATCTGATTTAGAATTTCTTATAACTTCTTTTTGTTTTTCACAAGCCCACATCAAATTTACTGCAGTAGGTCTTGATGTTGCCATATAATCAGCTTTTTCAAGAAGTTTTTTTACAAATTCATCTCTAGAAAGATTTTCTTTCGCAAGTTCTTGAGCGTATAATACAACTCCATGAGCGCCTGCAACACCAATCGCCGGAGCTCCACGAACTATCATTGTTCTGATTGCATCAAACATCTCTTGCCCGCCTGTGATATTTACATATTTGAATTCATAAGGCAACAAAGTCTGATCAACCATTTTTGAATAATTATCTACCCATTCGATTGTTTTTATTTTTGAATGAAATTCTGCCATTTTTATTTCCTCTTTTACTAATTAAACTAAAAATTTTACTTATTCCTGAACACGCCTAAAAAACCCATTACATAGAAAGTTAAAAATCCTGTAAAAGCATTAACTGTTGCACTCAAAACACCCATAAAAAGTGAGATTACAACAAGAATAAAAAAGCTAGCATGTTCAAGCATCAGCCCTACTCCGTAATTTGCAGCAATATGAAAAAACTTCATTAAAATAACCGAAATAGGTACATAGATTATAGAAAAACCTAAATATGAAACAAATCCTGATATAGCTCCGATAATAATACTGTCTTTTGTAGATAAATAAGAAAGACAATCATATTTAGTCAAAAGCCAAATTACAATCGGTGAAATGAAACATAATAAAAAAACAAAAGACACAACTCCTAAATAAGGTATTAAAGTCACAGCACCAAGTACAGCTCCGAAAAATACACTTAATATAGAAATTTGTCTTAATAATACATAATTAATATCCATAGGAATAATCATATCATGATTGAACGCGTATGACAAATTGCAATTGCAATTGAATCTACTGTATCATCGAGTTTTGGCAAAGTATCGACACCCAGTGACAATTTAACCATTTGTTCAACTTCTTTTTTATCAGCACGACCATATCCTGTCAAAACCTGCTTAACTTCCATAGGAGTATATTCATAAATAGGGATTTGAAATTTTTCAAGAACTGTTAAAATCACACCTCTTGCATGGGCAACAGGCATTACTGTTGTTTGATTTCTAAAGAAAAATAGTTTTTCTATCGCAGCACAATCAGGTCTGTATGTTTCAACTATAGTATTCATATCCTCGAAAATCTCTAAAAGTCTTGCAGATTCTCGAGCTCCTTTTTGAGTTTGAATAGAACCTGAATGTAAAAGTACAGGAGTTTCTCCATCATATTCAACAATAGAATATCCTACAATTCCTAACCCTGGGTCAATACCTAAAATTTTCATGTAGAAATTATAACACAGTTTTTATACGAATTATACTAAATCTTTTGTTTTTAAATTAAATTCATATTCGTTAATGTGCATAAATTTCTCAATAAGTTTTCTAAATTGGTCTTTTGTTGACAGTATTACTTGTTTATCACCTTTGCTTGCTACTAATGCATATTTAGGTTTATTGTCTTTTAAAATTCGTTTATGAAAAATTTTTGTATCTATATCACCCATAGATGCAATTCTATCCATTTGTTTTTCAAATTTGTCCATTCTAGAAGGCTGACCAATTTTTTGAAAATATTTTTCGGTTGCCACATAAAAATCATTTGAAATATATGCTTTAAAACTAGGCTGTGAATTGTTGTTAATTGAATTTACCTGCATTATTTATACTCCTTTTTAAGACAGAAAAAACGTAAAAATAAATTTTTGTTATAATGTTAATATTTTTTTACAATTTACGTCCTAAAGATAAACCCGCCGGTAATGGTAATACAACATTTTCATAATTTGGATTTGCATTAATCGCATCAATAAAAGGTTTGCATTTAGCCTCATGTGACAACACATTATCACATGCGATTATACCATTTTTTTTCAAATGCTTATCGATAAATTCAAAATACTTGATATACTCCGATTTATTAGCATCTACGAAAGCAAAATCAATTTCAAAATCATCAGGTAAATATTCAAGATGCATCAAAGCAGAACCTTTTAGCGTTGTAATCACATCATCAACTTTGCAAGTTTTAAAGTTTTCTTTTGCAACATCAAGTCTTTTATCATAAAACTCAATAGTTGTAAGATGTCCGCCATTTTCTTTTACAGCCTTTCCTAGCCAAATTCCGGAATATCCGTTAGAAGTTCCGACTTCCAAAACGTTTTTAGACTTTTCTGCTCTTATTAATGTATATAAAAATTCTGCTGTAACTCTTGCAATATTCCAAAATTGTTTTTGAGTTTTTTCTAATTCGCTAAGTACATTTTCAGTTGTGTCATCAAAATATTTCATAATTTCATTGCCTGTATAATTATTTATTAATCTTTTTAACTTTTTCAGTTACAACAATAGTATTTGCAGGAATATCAATAGGAATAGTTTTAATAACCTTGTTAGTTCCTAAATCAAATACAGTGTATAACGAAGCCTTTGTATCAGTAATAAGAGCTATATTTGTATTTTCAATCTGATTAATTTTTGTAGAAAAACCATTTGTATTCAAATAAATAGAATCAGTTAATGTGTCAGTTTTAGCATCTACAACTTGAATAGAATTATCTCCAGCTCCTAATACATATACTCTTTCATGGAAAGCAAGCATATCAATAGGTTTTTCACAAATTTCTATTTCTGCAATCAGATTTATAGTATCATAATCAATAATTGCTAGTCTGTTTTTTGTTCTGCTTGTTATATAAATTTTGTTATTTGTATATACAATTTTTGAAACATTTGGAAATTTACCAATTTCTTTTAACAAATAATTATTATCCAACTCAATTGCCCAAATATCACGAGTTCTTTTATCATAATAAAAAAGCTTTGTACCATCTTCAGATAAGGTCAACTTTTCGCACATGCCTGTAATTTTTATTTGTTTTGACAAAGTCATAGTTTCAAGATTTACTGTATAAATACTTGAATCTACAGAACTTGAGATATAAGCAATATTTTTATTTTTATCAATTACAATTTCATCAGGCTGAGTTTTAATATAAATTTGTTTAATAATCTGATCATCTGCTAATGAAATAACATCTACTGAAGGCTTTTCATAAGCAGTTACAAGTAAAAATTGATCATTATAAGCATCCATATCAATAGGCACATTAGTTTGCGCCAAAGAATATTCAGGAGTCTTAGCTCCAAGATTTAAGACTTGAATATTTTTAGAATATGGTGATGAGACATAAAAACTTTTATTTTTTAATTGTGGAATTTGCGAAAGAGTTTTCAAAGTTGAACCTGTAAGTTGTGTTACAACAGGTTTTGAACTTTCTACTCGAATACCAGGATCATTAACTGTCTTAATTTCCAAATTTCCAACAATTGATTTCATATTTTCAGGAATAATTAGTCCTTTCGGAACTAACATATCCTGAGGCAAAAGGCCTGTTCTTAATTCCATAGGAGGATTTGCCATTTTGTAAATAGTTTTATTTCCATTTGTATCTGTCAAAACTTTCAGCAACACAAAATCGTTATTCAAAATAACAATATTTGGCTTTGAAGCAAGAGTTTTTCCTGTAGGATAAGTTTGTTTTATTTCTAATTTTTCAGGATTAATAATTTTTGCAGGAAGCAATGGTAAATAAATCGTATTATCAGGCAGAATAATTACCCCGTCAAATCGAAAAGTAGTGTTTGGAAAATCCTTAACAACAAACTTTTGTACATTATCAGGAATTTTTGTCGCAAAAGCAGGGACAGAAAAACACATCATTACTGCTGTTACAACACAAATTTTAGCTGCTATATTTTTAAGCTGCCCGATTTTTTTATTCATTACTGGAATACTCCCTTAACTTTATCCATTATTGATGATTGTTGTGAAGCTTTTTTATTATTTTGAATTTCATACAATTTTCTATACAAGTTTCTTTCTTCATCAGAAAGTTTTGTTGGAGTTTTTACTGCAACTACAACAATATGGTCGCCTCTTTGAGAAGGTCTTGCAATATATGGAACCCCTGCTCCTTTTATTTTTATAGAATTTCCGCTTTGGACACCAGCTTGTACTGTAATTTTTTGTTCACCATCCAAAGTTTTTACAACAACTTCATCTCCTAAAGCTGCTTGAGCAGGTGTAATATCAAGTCTTGAATAAACATCATTACCTTCTCGTTTAAAATAATCTGAAGCTTTTACATGTAAAACAACATATAAATCACCTGCTGGACCTCCATTAGAACCAGCATCCCCTTCATGAGATACTCTGATTTTTGACATATTATCAACACCTGCAGGAATTTTTATATTAATTTTCTTTTCTTTTTGAATTTTTCCTTGACCTTTGCAATCTTTACAAGGTTTAGAAATCTTTTTACCTGCCCCATGACAATCAGGACAAGTAACTATTTGAGCAATAGAACCTAAAGGAGTCCTCATAACTTGCTGTACTTGACCGGTACCGTGACAAGTTGGACAAGTTTCAGGTTTAGAACCTTTTTCAGCACCTGTACCGCCACAAGATGGGCATAATTCCAAGTGGTCAAATTTAATTTCTTTTTCACAGCCAAATACAGCTTGCTCAAAATCTATTTCAATATCTAATCTTAAATCATCCCCTTCAACAGGTGCATTAGGATCAGGTCTGCCACCAAATCCAAAACCACCCATTCCTCCAAAGAATGAATTGAATATATCATTTAAGTCGCCAAAACCGCCTGCAAAAGGTCCGTTTGTATCAAAACCTGCATTTTTTAAACCGTCTTCGCCATATCTATCATATGTAGCACGCTTATTATCATCCATTAATGTTTCATAAGCTTTGCCTAATTCTTTAAATTTTTCTTCCGCATCCGGAGCTTTATTTACATCGGGGTGTAATGTTCTTGCTTTTCTTCTGAAAGCAGATTTTATCTCGTCTTTTGAAGCATCTTTTGATACTCCGAGTATTTCATAGTAATCTGTCATTTTATACTAAATCTTCCCTATTCTAATTATTCAATAATTGTATTTTATCATGTAAATCCATAAGGGCAAAATAAAGCTTAACCTTCGGCAGTTGCAACATTAACAAGCGCAGGTCTTAAAACTTTATCTCCCATTTTATATCCCTTTTGCAATTCATTAATAATTGTATGCTCAGGGTGTTCTGATGTAGGAGTCTGCATAACAGCATCATGGAAGTTTGGATCAAATTCTTTTCCTTCAGTTTCTATAGTTTCAAGACCTAACTTAGTCAAAGAGTCAATTACTTGTTTATGTACAAGATCAAAACTTTCTTTAACTTTTTGACAATCTTCTACACTTTCTAAAGCCTTTTTACCACGTTCAAAATTGTCCAAAACTTCAATCATTTTTTTAAGAGCATTTTCTGTCCCAAATTTCAATAATTCTTCTCTTTCGTGCTCTTGTCTTTTTCTAAAATTATCAAAATCAGCAGCAAGTCTTAAATATTGTTGGTTTAATGTATCATATTTTTTTTGTAACTCGTCTAATTCTGAATTATCTTTTTCTACAGTTTCTTCTTTATTTTCAGAAGTTTCAACATTTTCTTGTTTAATTTCTTCATCTAAATTTTCAGAATTTTTAAACGGATTATTATTATGATGTTTATGTGACATATCTCTACCTCTTAATTAATATTTATATTGTATATTATAGTTTATCAATATTAATTAACAAGAAAAATTTATTATTTTTTAATAATTAAGCTCCAGCATCTATATTTGTGTAACTTTTCAATAAAGCATCCATCAAACTTGCTCTTTGCTTTACATATAGAGGATCATGTAACACCGCAACAAACTCATCAACCGAATTAAAAAGTTTTTCATCATCTTTTTCACTTAATTGAATAGTTGGATCATTAAAATATAAATCAAATTTTTCGGTCAAACCGGATCCTTTTAGAATATCAAATTCACCATTTGAACCATCAAGATAATCCACAATATCTTCTTTGTAAACTAAACCTTCTTGAGCTTCTCGCATCAAATGATAATCAGGATCAACCTGAAAATCTTTAACTTTTGAATTTTGAACTCTTTTTACTAAACCTTTTAAAAAAGACATAATATAATTATCCCGCTCATTAGGTAGAATCAATTTACCATTAAGCATAACTTTGGAATACAAACATCCATTAGCTTTTACAACATCATGTTCAATATTAACAAATTTATCATTTATATCATTTTTCAATTGCGGACGATTTCGTAATATTTGCCTAAAATTAGTCAAATCTTTATTATTTTTATCATTGGTTAATTCCATATTCATAATTACACGACTTTTAGGTACATTATCGTCAACAATTATCCTTGCGTACCCTATATTTTTCAAACCTGTAAAACTTATCCCTGTATTCATTTAATCTCCTTTCAAGGATTAACTAAAAGTCAGAAATAAATATTTTTGCAATTTTTATAAAAATTAAAAGAATTTCTTTACATTATTTAACTTATTTACACCATGCAAAAGAAATTGTATTATTATAAAAGAAAAGTGAAAACATTTTTTATTTGAAAAGGTAAGAAAATTGACAGAAAAATTTTATATAAAAGGTGGTACCCCTTTAAAAGGTGAAGTTTCAATTGGCGGAGCAAAAAATTCAGTATTAAAATTAATGGCTGCCGCATTATTAGCTAAAGGTGAAACAAAAATTTATAACGTTCCTGATTTAACAGATGTTGAAATTATGTTAAGTGTAATTGCTCAACTAGGGGCTAAAACAACTTACGATAAAACAGAAAAATCAGTAACAATTGATGCAACAGATTTAACAAGCATTACTGCAAAATATGAACTTGTAAGTAAAATGAGAGCATCATTTATTGTACTAGGAGCATTAGTATCAAGATGTAGAGAAGCAATTGTTGCTCTTCCTGGAGGCTGTGCTATCGGCGAAAGAAGAGTAGATTTCCACATTAAAGGTCTAGAAGCTCTTGGTGCTAAAATAAAAATTGAAAATGGTTACGTACATGCAAAAGTTCCAAAACTTGTAGGTACAGATATCTATTTAGATATCCCATCTGTTGGAGCTACCGAAAACTTAATGCTTGCATCAATTTTAGCAGAAGGCTCTACTAGAATCCAAAATGCAGCACAAGAACCTGAAATTGTAGATCTTGCAAATTTCTTAAATTCAATGGGTGCAGATGTAGTAGGTGCAGGAACTTCTGAAATTGTAATTAATGGTGTAAAACAAGATAACTTACATCCTATTGAATACACAACAATCCCTGACAGAATTGAAGCAGGTACATTTATGTCTGCAATTATCGCAACAAAAGGTAAAGCAATTATAAAAAATGTATTCCCTGCTCACTTGACATTCTTTACAGACAAACTTTTAAAAATGGGAGCTAATATTAAATTAGTAGAACCTACAACTTTAGAAGTTTCTTGTAAAAACAGATTAAATTCTATAAACTTTGTAACTCAACCATATCCTGGATTTCCAACTGACTTGCAATCAATGGCAATGACACTTTTGACAACAGCAAACGGTGTTGGGATTATCACAGAAAGCTTGTATGAAAACAGATTTATGCAAGTTCCGGAATTACGCAGAATGGGAGCTGATATTCATCAAGACAGAAATCACGCAATCATCAAAGGCGTAAAAAAATTAACAGGAGCTACTTTAGCTGCAAGTGACTTACGTGCAGGAGCATCTCTGGTTGTAGCAGCATTAATGGCTGAAGGTAATTCTACAATCGAAAACCTACATCATATAGATAGAGGATACGAAAATTTCGAAAATAAGCTAAGATTATTAGGAGGCAAAATAGAGAGAAAAGAAGAACAAATCATTACTCCTGTTGAGCCAAAAGTAAACCTAACGGAGGGCTTATTATAATGGCACCTGCATATAAACGCTGGTATGATCATGATCCATTATTACTAGAAGTAATTGAGCTTTTAAAGAATTATCAAACAGAACTAAGAGCTCAAGCAGAAATTTTCTTACAAAAAATTGAAGAAAAAGTATCTAAAGAAACTATTGATAAATTCTATGCAATGGTCAAACCAGTTAATGCAAATAACCGTTGGTACGATAAAGATCCAGTAATTTCAAAGACAGTTGAAATCTTAAGAATAGTACCTCCGGAAGCCCAAAAAATTTGTGCCCAAAACTTTATAAGAACTCTTAAAGAAATGGGCATTGAATATGAAAGTCCAAATAAAACAGATGTTAAATAAAAAATAAAAAAGCCCTGAATTCTCAGAGCTTTTTTATTTTATGATAAAATTAAACTATGTTTAAAATTAACGTGCCTGAAAATAATGAAAATTATGCTTTGTTTGAAAGATATCTTACAAAGTCTTTTTCGTTTGCAATAACAGGTCTTACAACAATTTTAAGATTATTTTTAATAACGAAAATAAAAAAAATTACAGACAAAAAAATTCTTTTTATAACATCCACAGAACAAAGTGCACTTAAATATCAAAATGATTTACTCAAAGCTTTTAATGAAAAAACAGAACTTATACCGTTTCAAAATATTTCAATGTATGAAAGTGTATCCCCAAATCGTTACGATTATGCAGAACAAGTAAGAATTTTAACAGAAAAACCTGATATTGTAATTTGCCCTGTAAAAACACTATTAGAAAAATTTCCAACAGAAAATTTCTATAAAGAAAACTCTATTACATTAAAAATAGGTGATGAAATTGATGTCAAAGATATTTCTCAAAAATTTATAGACTTAGGATACAAACGATCTACAATGGTATCTGATATTGGAGAATTTAGTATTCGTGGCGATATTATTGATTTTTATTCTCTTGATAAACACCCTACAAGAATTGAACTTTGGGGAGATGAAATTGTTGATATCAGATATTTCAACAATGAAACTCAAAAATCAATAGAAAAACTATCATCTGCAAATATTATGCCGATGTATAAATTCACAATAAAAAATGGCATTCCAGATGAAATAAAACCCGAAGATGAAGACGGATACTTTGAAGGAATAGAAATTTATCAAAACTATTTTAATCAGAATCTTGTAAGCATTTTAGACTATTTCAAAGATTACATAATTGTATTTGATGAAATATCAGAAATATATTCAAAATACGAATTTACAGATAAAAATTATGAAGAACAACTTCAAGAAAATCTCAAATTAGGTCTAAACATAGATTTAAAAGGCAGAAATCATATTCCTTTTGAAGATTTTATACAAAAAACCGCCGGATTTGTAAAAATTGGTCTAAATAATTTTCTTGATAGCGAAACCGATGAAATTGTTGAATTTAACACACAAACTGTGCAAAATTTCGGTGCAAAACTTGATGATATAGCAAATTACATTAATTCAAAACAGGATTATGACATAATTATAGCAACAGATTATCCAGAAAGAGTTAAAGAAATTCTTTCTGAAAAAGATATTTTTGACATTGAATATAATGAAAGTATTTCTTCTCACGGTTCAGTACTCGAAGATTTTAAAACCGTAATAATTACAGATAGAGAGCTATTTAACAAACGCACAAAAGAAATTACCTCAACAAAACGTTCATATTACAAGGAAAAGCCTGAATACATTGAAAATATCAACGATATAAAAGAAGGTGAATATGTAGTCCACAGTATCCACGGGGTAGGAATTTATAAAGGTTTATCACAACAAGAAATTGACGGTCAGTTAAAAGATTATCTGACCATTGAATACGCAAATAAAGACAGACTTCATATCCCAGCAGAACAAATTAACCTGCTTGTAAGATACAGAGGTTCAGGTGCACTAAAACCTAAACTCTCAAGAATGGGCGGTAAAGATTGGGAAAACACCAAAACTCGTGTAAAAAAAGAAGTTGAACAAGTAGCATATGACCTTCTAAGACTTTATGCAAAACGAAAAATGCAAAAGGGAATTCAATTCTTGCCTGATACAACATGGCAGGTTGAAATGGAAGAAGCATTTGAATATACAGAAACTCCTGATCAAATGAAAGCCATAAATGATGTAAAAGCAGATATGGAAAGCGAACAGCCAATGGATAGGTTGATTTGCGGAGATGTAGGATTTGGCAAAACAGAAGTTGCAATGCGCGGAATATTTAAAGCCGTCACATCAGGCAAACAAGTAGCAGTAGTCGTTCCGACAACAATTCTTGCATTCCAGCATTTCCAAACAATTTCAGAAAGATTTAAACCTTTTGGCGTAAATGTAGAATTATTATCACGTTTCCGATCTCAAAAAGAGCAAAAAGAAACCGTAAAACATCTCGCAACAGGTGAATGTGATGTTGTAGTCGGCACACATAGATTACTACAAGAAGGTATAATTTTTAAAGATTTAGGTCTTTTAGTAATTGATGAAGAACATCGTTTTGGAGTAAGACACAAAGAAAAATTAAAACAATTACGAGAAAATATTGATATTATTACAATGTCAGCGACACCAATTCCAAGAACGCTCTATATGTCTTTATCAGGCATAAAAGATATGTCAATAATAAATACTCCACCTAAAAACAGACTTCCAATCAAAACCTATGTTGGAGAATGGAATGAAAATATGGTAAAAAATGCCATAATCCATGAATTAGACAGGGAAGGTCAGGTATTCTATCTTTATAATAGGGTCGAAACAATTGACGAATTTAGAATGCAATTACAAAAATTAGTTCCAAATGCAAGAATTGCAATCGGCCATGGCCAAATGGACGAGAAAACATTAGAAAAAGTAATTATTGATTTTGCCAACCACGAATATGATATTCTACTTGCAACTACAATTATTGAAAACGGTATAGATATTCCGAATGCCAACACAATGATTATACATAATGCAGACAAATTTGGGCTTGCTCAACTATACCAACTAAGAGGACGAGTAGGACGTTCCCAACGCCAAGCATACTGTTATTGTTTCTATACAAAATCAAAAGAAATTACTCAGGATGCCGTCCAAAGATTAAAAGCAATAAAAGAATTTACAACTCTTGGCAGCGGTTACCAAATAGCAATGCGAGATGTTGAAATCCGTGGTGTTGGTAATATTTTAGGAACAAAACAACACGGACATATGGTAAATGTTGGGTTTGATACATACTGCCAACTTTTGGAAGAAACTGTTCAAGAATTACAAGGTCAAATTGTTGATAAATCAAATCCAACTATAGTTGATATAAATGTAACTGCATTTATTCCTGATGAATGGGTAGGATCAGCAGAACAAAAAATGATTGAATATAAACGTCTGGCGGATGTTAAATCTGATATTGAACTCGATTATATTACAGAAGAGTGGAAAGACAGATTTGCAAAACCGCCTGAAAGTGTTGAAAACTTAATAAAACTAATTAAAATAAGACTTGCTGCAACAGATGTAAAAATTTCATTAATAAGAGAAACAGAAGATAACATAAGAATTTATACCCCATACAGCCAAGCTGAATGGAAAATTATTCAAAGATCATTACCTTCAGAAATTCTAAAAAGAATAAAATTTACAATTGCTCCAAAATCTTGCACTGAAGGAAATTCTATATTATTATTAAACAACTCGTACATGAATTTTAATGAAGTATTTAACATTTTAACAGATTTGTTTTATTATATACATAAAACAAGTAATGAATTTAAATATTAAGAGAGAAAATCTATTAACACATAACAAAGGAGACATTATGAGAGGGAAAAAATTACTTGCAACACTAGCGCTATCAGCAGTATTGTTTGCAGGCTGCGGTCTAAAATCAGGAGAAGTTATCATTAAAGTTAATGATAAAACTATTACTCAAGGACAATTTGACCAAGAATTCGATAAACAAGCCGGCAGTGGTATAGCAAAAGCTTTAGGCATTGATGTTAAGGATGATAAAAACAGCTTTTTATATCTTTTAATCAAAGACAGAGTTATAAACGAATTAATAGTAAAAACTCTATTAGATGAAGAAATTGCTAAACGCGGAATTACAGTAACAAGCAAAGATGTAGATGATGCTGTTAAAGAAATTATTGATAAAGTAGGCTCAAAAGAACAACTTAATGCTTTATTAAAAGAACATGGAATGTCTAACGCAGAATTCAAAAAAGATTTAAAAGAAGAAGTTAAAATGAAACGTTTAGCAGAACAACTAGGTTCCGCAAAAGTTTCTGATGCAGAAGCTAAAAAATTCTACAACAACAACATTAACAAATTTAAACATCCTGATAGAGTAAGAGCTTCTCATATTTTAATATCAGCAAACCCTGAAGAAATAGCTGCAAAAATAAAAGCTGATCCTAAAAATAAAGGTCTTGATGATGCAGCTATAAAAGCAAAAGTTCAAGAAGAACTTAATGCTAAAGAAGCAAAAGCTAACCAAATCCTAGCTGAAGCTAAAAAAGATTTAACTCAATTTGCAAAAATAGCTAAAGAAAATTCAGAAGACACTGCATCTGCAGTAAAAGGCGGAGATTTAGGATTCTTTGCAGAAAAAGAAATGGTTCCAGAATTTTCAAAAGCAGCATTCTCTATGAAACCAAATTCAATATCTGAAAAACCTGTAAAATCACAATATGGCTACCATATTATAATGGTTACAGATAGAGCTGCAGCTAGCCAAGATCCATTTGAAAAAGTTAAAGATAACATCAAAGGATACTTAGAAAATCAAAAACAAATTGAAATGATTGACCAATTAACAGAATCATTAAAGAAAAATGCAAAAATTGAATACATAAATCCTGAATATGATCCAGCAAATGTTCAAAAAGGAGTTCAAGATTCAATTAAAAACAGCGGAGAAACTGCTAAAAAAGTAAAAGCTGAAGCTGAAGCTAAAAACAAGAAAAAATAAGAGAAATCAAAACAATAATATAAAAAAGACCGATTATTAAATCGGTCTTTTTTTATTAAAAATAAAGTAACTCATAAGCCGTGTTCTGTTTCTAAATAATCATCTGTCTGGTATTGAAATTACTTTCAATCTCTAGCGATATTTTTGAAGTTGGCGGACAGCCTTTATAACCCTCAGTTTAATCTTGCATTCGATTGGGGTTTACCTAGCCGATACTTCTCAGTATCGCTGGTGAAGCTCTTAACTCACCGTTGCACCATCGCCTGTGATATATAATCCATCGGCAGTCTTCATTTCTGTGGCACTTTCCACCGGCTCACGCCGTCCGGAGTTTCTCCGGCAACCTGTCCTTGAATGCACGGACTTTCCTCACTTAGAATATTTCTAAGCGCGATTATTCGATTACTTTATTATAAAGAATCTCGAATTGAAGTATTAATTGTTACATATTCAATAGCCTTAGCATCTTCATCTGCAACTTTCATTTTCCCAGTAGCCATAACCTCAATTACGTATTGGTCAAACTCATCAGCACTTGAAGCATTCTCTCTTGCGTTAGGGCCATCGTCACCATTTACATCAATAAGAATTTCTCCAATTCCAGCATTTTGAGGACCTGAAACAACTCTCTTAGTCCAAGCACCTTCAGTTCCAGATAAATCCCATTTTACGCCATCTGTAGTATAAAATACAGCGCCATTACCTGATTTAACATTTAATTTACTTCTAAATAAACCTTCAAATTTGGTATTTCCATTAAATGTTTCGCCTTCATATGTTACTGAATCGTCAGCATCAAAACCCCAAGCACAGTAATAATTTTCAGAAGATTCCGCTCCGGTTTCACAAGCTTCACGCATATCAGGATATAACCTAGCATCATTTATCAAAGTAGCAATAATCTGTTCAGTAGTATAATATGTTTTCTTAATCATCATTTTATTTTTATTTGGTCTTGTTTTCATAATCGTAGGAGTAACTATCGCTACTAAAATACCGATTACAGCAAGAGCAATCATTAATTCAGTAAGAGTAAAACCTTTTAATCTTCTCATAAAAATCCTTCCTATATTACTATATTATTATAATAACATATATAACTGTTTTTTTCAACAAAGAAATACCGTCAAAAACGTTATTACAAGTAAGATTTGTCGGATTTGAATTTATTGTAAATTTTTATTAATTAACTAGCAAAATAATCTATTCAGACGAGTTAATAAATTATTCAATCTGTTAGGATAACATGAGAGATTGAATAAAAAAATAAACAGAGGGTTATAAAGTATGGTCGATAACAGATCAGCAGGATTCTTCGGAATCGGAGGCTCTTTTAATTTCAAAAGCGGAGATATTTCAGGAACAGCTGCTAAAACCCAAGATGATAAAATGGGACAAGGCGGGGAATACTTTGCTCAACAAAAAAGAGAAGACGATGATGAAAATCAAGACAGTCAAAAATATACAGATAGAAGTGCTCAATTACGTGCCACTTTAAACTCTCTTGCAATGATGAACGTTGCTAACGTTATAAATTCACGCAAAAAAGCTCTTGAAGAACAAAAAGAAAGAGAAAGAAATTCTCAAAAACTTTCTAAAGAAGAAAATGCCGAATTAGAATTAGAAGAAGAGTTTTATAACATTGCAAAAGAAATTAAAAAAGATAATAATAAATAAATTTTACAAACTATGCAGCAACAGCTTCTTCGTTTTCTTTATCTTTTTTAATGAATAAAAATTCACCTTTATAAGATGGTGCTGAACCATTTTTATCTTTGCCTGCACCTAAACTTATAATACTATTGAATGCATGAGCTGTTTCTGTTTTTTGAGTATTTCCAACACCTTCATTCAAAGCTACTGTAATTTTGCCTTCAACATTCTTTTGAACATTTTGAGCTGCTTTAGTATTCAAATATTGAATAGATTGCATAACTTCTTGATTTAATTGAATTTGGAAACCTGAATTGTTCATCGCAACTTGACGAGCAACATTTGTGTCAACTTTGCCACTATATAAATCTATGCCAATATTATTTGCATTTTTAAATATATTATTTAAAGAAGATGTATTTGTATTATATTGACTGTTTTTTTCAGCAGCACGTTTCAAAATTTCATTTGAAACTTGCTTCAATGTTGTTGTATCAATTCCTAATTTGTATTGTGCATTAAAAAGACCAATTGACATATCCTTAAATCCCTTTTTTCTTGTTTCCTTAATAATGTATTCGGCTAAATTTAGCAATTTCTTTAAGGTTTTTGAGAAGTTTGTTACAATGCTTAACATTTAACTAAAAATAAGCAATTTTTTGTCGATTATATATTTTATATATATACAGGTATATAATCGAGAGAATTATTATGAGTATTGATAGCGCAATATACGCCCTTAGTAATTTTAATGCACTTGCTGGAAGTGCTTTAGGAGCAGTTGATGCTAAAAATCAAGGAGCATCAGCAGGCGATGCATTAATGGGGTTCGGATTTAATGTTATGAACGGCGCCTTGAGAAATGAGGCAGCAAGAGAAATTCAGCATCACACAGGTAGCTATTTAGGTTACGCAATAAATTCTGCAGCAGGATATGGAAACCCAGTAGCTAATGCAAGAGGCACAATGGGACTTATTGGTGCATCGATGTTGACATCACCTTTTGGAATTTTTGGCTGTGGATTTAATCCATATATGACATCAACAATATATGGCTGCGGACCCTTTGGAGGGGGCTTCTTTGGAGGCGGTTGCGGCTGCGGAACAGGATTTATGTTTGGAGGCCCGACATTGTTTGGAGTCCGAGGCTTTTGGTGCTAATCTGCTTCCAATATATTAATTTTATTCAAAACATCATCAAGAATATTCTTGGTGGTGTTTTTGTTTAGCAATATTTGTTGAACTGCTGAATTTACAATCGTATTCACTTCTTTTTGATCTTTTAAAGTCTTAAATGAAGGCTCTATTTTATAAAGTTGATTTGCACTAATTACACGAGCTTTTGCCATAAGATCATTTTTATCATATGTAGTATAAAAATCATCTTTTAAAGTTTCTTCATTGACAGCAAGTACATTTGTTAACTTTGCAAGCTCTAATTGATTTTCATAATTTGTTAGAAATAAAGCAAATTTTAAAGCTTCTTGTTTATGTTTTGCACGAATAGGAATTACAAAATTCATTAAAGAAAAATCATTTTGACCTAATTTTCCCGTAATTTGAGGAGCTACATCTGTGTTTTTATAAGTGGATGGGGCATTTTCTTTAATCATATTTAAAAAATTTGCTCCGGCTTGAAAAAATACGATCTGTTCTGCCATGTATTTTTCTAACGCTTCACGATGAGTTTGTGTAACAGATTCTTTTGGTATCAAATCTTTTTCATACAAGTTTTTAAAATAATCAAAAACTTTAATTGATTGTTCAGAATTTATATTGAGAGCTGTTACTCCATATTTATTTAAAATTCTCAACATTGTATCATTTTCAGTAATATTAGGTAGCAAAACATATGCACCTGTTTTTTCTTTTATAATAGGCGCAATTTTGCCTAAATCTTCAAATGTTTCTGGCATTTTAGCACCAGACTTTGAAAGAAGTTTTTTGTTATAAATAGTCACTGCAGAAGTCGCATACCAAGGAAGGGAATATAATTTTCCGTTATACTTTAATGAATTTATAATATGTTTATTAAATTGTCCAGTATACTGCTCATCAATTTCATATAATGCACCTCTTTGAGCCAAAAGGGCTGAAAAATCAGGGTTTAAATTAATTAAATCAGGCGGATTATCACTCAGGACTGATGCTAAAGTTCTTTTTTCTCCTTCAGAGAATGGAACATCTACCCATTTAATTTTTATTTCTGGATTTTGTTCCTCAAACTCTTTTATAACCTTGTTCATATAAGGTGAAAAATCACTCATTTGCAAAGTCCAAAAAATGATTTCATTGCTATTATCTTGGTTCTTTCCATAAGGAATTGTAATTGCGACTAATAAAATTACAACTAATATTAAAAGAAATTTTTTCATTAAACACCCTTTTCAAATTTTCTCTATAATCATAAGAAGCATCTTTCAATGTAAGTTCTTATTTTATGCTACAATTATACTATGAATAATCTATTTACGGAATTAGAAAATCAAAATAAGCAAATACCGCTTGCAGAAATTCTTCGCCCTAAGACTCTTGAAGACTTTTTAGGTCAAAGTAATGTTGTATCACCTAATAGTCCTATTTTAAACCTTTTAAAAACAAACAGATTATTCTCTTTAATATTTTGGGGAACACCAGGATGTGGGAAAACAACACTTGCAAGACTAATTGCAACCAAAACAAATGCAAATTTTATTGAAATTTCAGCTGTTACATCTGGCGTAAAAGATATTAAAGATGCTGTCGAAAGTGCCAAAGAAGCATTAAGATGTGGGCATAAAACAATTCTGTTTATAGACGAAATCCATAGATATTCAAAAACTCAACAAGATGCCCTATTACCACATTTGGAAAACGGAACATTATTTTTAATTGGATCAACTACTGAAAACCCATCTTTTCAAGTAGTACCTGCACTTTTATCAAGAGTTCAGGTCGTAAGACTAAATTCAATAGATGACACAAGTATGGACAAAATTATAAAAAAAGGTTTTGCATACTTGGCAAAAAATTATCTGCCTATGGATTGTGAAAGCGGTGCAATAGATTTTATAATAAACCTTGCTCGAGGAGATGCGAGATACGCACTTAATGTTGTTGAAAACGCATACTTTGCAAGTGATTTAAAAGATAACAGACGAAATTTAACAGTAAAAATTATTGAAGAAATTTGCCAAAAAAGAAACACAAGATATTCTCAACAAGAGCATTATGACTGTGCGTCAGCTTTTCAAAAAAGTCTTAGAGGAAGTGACCCAGATGCTGCGATTTATTATCTTGCAAAAATGATCGCAGCAGGTGAAGATCCGAGATTTATTGCGCGTAGATTAATCACATGTTCTGCAGAAGATGTCGGAAACGCTGACCCAAACGCATTAAATGTAGCAATTAATGCTTATAAAGCTGTTGAATTACTTGGACTTCCTGAAGGTCGAATTCCTCTTGCTCAAGCTGTAATTTACGTTGCTCGAGCTCCAAAATCAAATGAAACAGTAGTTGCAATAGATTCAGCTCTTCACGATATTGAAACAGGAAAAGACTTTCCACCCCCAATGCACCTTAGAGATGCTCATTACAAAGATGCAAAAAACTACGGATTCGGAATAGGTTACATATATTCACATGATGCACCAGATGTAAAACAACAATTTTTACCTGACGAACTTGTAGGGAAAAAATATACAAGATAGTTACCTTGAATTTTACTGAAATATATTGTATAATTAATATGTAGCAATTTATAAGGAGGCTGAAATGTTGAATTTCAAAGCGTTAAGGGTTGCCCCCCCCCCGAAAAGGTCGCTTATTATAAGGGGTTAAGAGGCTTTACATTAGCTGAAGTTTTAGTAACTTTAGGAATTATTGGTGTCGTGTCTGCAATGACAGTACCGACTTTAATGCAGAATTATCAAAGAAAATCTTATGTTACTCAATTACATAAGGTATACAACGAAATATCACAAGCTGCTATGCAATTTCAAACGGATAGAAATGCTGTCAATCTTAGAGAAGCAGGACTAAATAATTCGCTTGAAAATGGATATAATTTTATTAAATCATATTTCAAAATAGTTTCAGACTGCGAAGATTCTTTTACGCCTTGCATGGCAGAGAATTATAAAAAAATGAATGGGACTAATATTTCTTTGTCTGGAGTACATAATATTCATAAATGCATAACTATTGCAAGCGGAGCATCAATATGCATATATAAAGGTGTAGGCAATATCCTTAACCAATTTGCCGTAGACATAAATGGACAAAACGGCCCTAATATTGCAGGAAGAGATTTATTTTTGATGTACATTTATAACGATGGAACAGTTGATGATTTACGAACAACATGCAATGAAGACAATAGTGAATGTGGAATGTGGGACGGCAGCGAAAATCCACCTAATCAAGAAGAACGGGAAGATGTTTTTGAAAAAGCTTGTAAAGGATCAAATACATTATTCCATGGTTGTTTTGGTAAAATTCTAAACGATAATTGGGAAATGACATACTAACAAAAAGACCGATTTAAAAATCGGTCTTTTTGTTATTGAGCTTCCTTTTCTTCCATCGGGATTGTTAATTTTTGTCCGATTGAAAGCTTATTTGGATTTGTCATATTATTTGTTTTCAATACAAGCGATTCTTTTTCTTTGCTATAAGATCCATAAAATCTTATCAAAATACTTTCCATTGTATCACCGCTTTGCACTGTATAAACTTCATTTGTAGCTGTCGGTTCTTCTTTTTCAGTAGAAGATGGAATAAAGTTTAAGCTTAATTTTTCTTTTTTAGCAGGAGCCGGAGTCGATGTTAAATTTTCTTGAATTGAACGTATTCCGTTAGCTGAAAAACTAATCATTACCATCAAAATTAACATTACAACAGCACCAACAATAAACCCTGCAACTAGATATATACTTGGTGATTTATCATTTTTTTGGTTTACTTTAAAATTTTGCCATAATACATCTAATTCTCGTTCTTTATTTGGTCTTACATAAATTCCAGGAGAATTATCATATGGATCATTTTTATATTGAGCTAATGCTTGAAGCACAGCCATTTTTTCTTTTGATAAATTTGATCTTCTGATAGTTGAACTTTTCATTTTTCCATACCCTAATAATAAATTGTTCTTAATAAATGAAATATATCATAAGGTAATTTTTAATTCAAGTAGTTATAAAATCGTTACATTTCAAGGATTTCCAAGATAGACTTAACTTATTTTAACATGCTTCTTGATTTTTCTCATTTTTAATATATTATTAAAATACACAAACTAGCTAGAAAAGGAAATTAAAACTATGTCAAAAAAATGTGATGTATGCGGCAAAGCACCGATTAAAGCAGCGAAATTAACATTCTCGCATAAACAAATTGTTCACACACAAGAACCTAACTTACAATCAGTAAAAGTTAATGTAAACGGAACAGTTAAGAGAATTAAAGTTTGCACTTCTTGCTTAAGAGCAGGTAAAGTACAAAAAGCTGTATAAGAAAATATGCTTAAATAAAAAAAAAGAGAACCTTCTTTTGGTTCTCTTTTTTTTGTGTTACATAACTGATTTTTTAAACTTTTTATATTCAAATACAAATTGTAATTTGATATTATTTACACCTTTTTTAATCCCTGAAAATTTGGCATAAGGAACGCTTTTTTCAGCAGCACTGATAATTGATCGATCAGTAGCCTCATCTCCTGATGATTTTGCTATGTCATATTTTTGCAAACTACCATCTTCCCCAATAGTCAAAATTACAATAGTCTGAGTATTTTGTCCTGATTTTGGAGGCTGCCAATTTTCATTTAATTTAATACTTACTTCTGCTACATAATCCTTTAAACTTGCAGCTTGAGATGACACTTGAGTTTCTTGTTGCTTAATTTTTGTAGAATCAACTTTTTCAACTTTAATTTCTTGATTTAATTTTTGCTTTTCATTATCAATATTTTTATCACTCACTCCTCTAATATCAGGTTTTGAAACAGTTTCAGAGTCTTTATTTTGCTCTTTCACATCTTCATTGTTATCAGGAGGAGTAAATGCATCTTTGGTTTCATTAATAGGGTTTATATCAACATTTTCGTTTTTGGGCATATATAATTTTGAAACATAATTATGAGCTAAACTCAAAAAAGAATCATTGCTTAAAGGCTTCATATAAACATGCACATTGGCAAAAACAGCCTTAGGATGATAATTATCTTCATCAAAAATTTCAGATTTAATTATACCCATGTAATTTGTCTGAATATTAGATTTCAGATATACAACTTTTTCATAACTTTTTCCAGATTGATATTTTACTGAATATAGATATTCATTTGGACTAATGTTTTTAATTGAATCAGCATCAACATAAAGATAAAAATTAGAAACATTTGTATCTACAGGGACCCAATCCATAGCATTAACAATAGAACCAGACATTAAAAAAAACATTAATAATAATAGATTCTTTTTCATAACTTAAATTCCTTTTCTAATATTAATTAAATAAAAAATAAAAACATAAAACAAGAATTAAATGAAAGATTTACTCCAAATTAATGAAAAAAATTTATTAAGTGATGTTACAAGATTGCAAAATCTATTTGTTTTTTTTCTATATATAAAATACAATATAATTGGAGAAATTTAGAGGGATAGAAGATGATATTAGAACAAGAATTGAAGGGGAAGACTTTATCTCCTCAAGAAGTGAGAAGTATTTTAAAAACAGATAATAAAGAAATTGTTGAATTATGCAAACGAGCTTCTATATTACCTAGAAAAAACAGCAAAGGACAAACTTATTTTTCTTATGAAGAAGTTAAAAATTTAAGAAAAGTTCAAGCTATGAAAGGAGCTTCTTTACCTCCTGCAAAAACTGATGCTAAGCAACCATCAGCTATTCTTAATATTTTAAATTCTTTAAAAGAAATGGAAAATAAGTTAAGCAACAGAATTGCTAAAGTTATTGATGAAAAACTTGAAGGCATGGATGAAGTAGTTGTAGAACTTATTCGTTGCAAAACAGATAATGAAACATTAAGACAAAAAATTATTGATCTTAATAAAGAAATTTACCAATTAAAAAATGACTTACACTCATACAAACCAGTAGGTCTAGGATTTTATAAAAAGAAAGAAAAACACGTTTGGGAATAACAAGATAATACTTGCCCGCCAATAATTAAAGGAATCAAAAAATGGCAGTAAAAGAAAAAGAAAATGATACAACATCAAATTTAGATGAAAGAAGTAAAGCTTTAAAACTCGCAATAGAAAAAATCGAAAAAGATTTTGGAAAAGGTTCAATAATGAAACTTGGCGATAAGGCTACTGTAAATGTAGATGCTATCCCGACAGGAGCCCTTTCTCTTGATGTTGCCTTAGGTATAGGCGGAATTCCTAGAGGACGTATTATTGAAATATATGGTCCTGAAAGTTCAGGGAAAACAACTCTTGCTCAACATATCGTTGCTGAATGTCAAAAAAGAGGTGGAATTGCAGCTTTCGTGGATGCAGAACATGCTCTTGACCCTGAATATGCAAGAAATCTTGGTGTTCAAGTAGATGATTTATTAATATCACAACCTGATACTGGAGAACAAGCTCTTGATATTACAGAAGAACTTGTACGTTCAGGAGCTGTAGATGTAGTAGTTGTTGACTCTGTAGCAGCACTTGTTCCAAAAGCTGAAATTGAAGGATCTATGGAAGATCAACAAATGGGACTTCAAGCTCGTTTAATGAGTAAAGCTCTAAGAAAATTGACAGGTATTATCGGAAAAACAAATACTACAGTAATTTTCATTAACCAATTAAGAATGAAAATTGGTGTAATGTATGGCAATCCAGAAACAACAACAGGTGGTAATGCTTTAAAATATTATGCTTCAGTACGTATGGAAATTAAACGTACAGAAGGAGTTAAAGGTGAAGATGGTGATGTCGGAAACCACGTACGCGTGAGAGTTCTAAAAAACAAAGTAGCTCCCCCATTCAGAACAGCTGAATTTGATATTATTTTTGGTAAAGGGATTTGCAAAATTGGAAATATTCTAGATGTTGCGGTAAATCTTGATATCGTAAAAAAAGCAGGTTCTTGGTTTAGCTTCAATGAAGAAAAATTAGGACAAGGTAGAGATAAAGCACGCGACTTTTTAGCGGAAAATCCAGATATTTTAAATACAATAGAAACATTAGTAAGAGAAAAATTAGCTGCATCATAATGCGATATTAACAAATGTAAAGCAGCTAAAACACAGATATAACACTAATTTAGTCAAAAAGCATGTTTTTGTTATTATTTCATTAGCAACTAAAAACATGTTTTTCTTTTATATACATACAATATAATGTGTAGAAATTGGAGGTAAATACCCAAATGGAAGTCAAAGCAATTAATAGTAGTTTAAATGTCTTAAATTTTGAAGGAAAAAATAAAAGACACAATAACAAACAAACAACAAATCATTATTCAGAACCACAAAGACATATTTCAAAAGACTCAAGTAAAGCAATGCGAAATATGATGATTGGTCTAATGGCTTTAGGCGCAACTACAAATACCATGACAAGTTGTGCTCCTGATGATGTAATAGCAGAAGCAAGTTCATCATCCTCATCTTCATCTTCTGCAAACGCAACGATTATAGGCGGAGGATGTCATCACCACGATACAATTACAATTATCAAACCAGACACAATTCATGATACAGACACAATAATTCATACAGAAATTGTTCCAGTATACGTAAAAGATTACCCATTCCACATTGGGGATTCATTAATTGCTCAAGGTCAAAATATCGGAATTCCAATTGATGGTCCTGTACCAGATGGTTCAGGTTTAGATAGCGTTGTATACGTTGGTTCAAAAGCACACAATAGATATGACAATAAATTTTATGAATCAATGGTAGATAGTATTGGAACAAATAAAAGAGAATTAGCAGTTGTAACAAAAGTTTTAGATTTATATGATTCAAAAAATCCAAAAACAACATATTTAAAATCAGTAGTCGCAGATGTTCCTGGAAAAGGCATAAAAATCACAAGATATGTTGCAAATACAGATAAAAAACCTGAAGATGATGAACAATACTTATGGAATTATGCAGGTTATGAAGTTAGAACAAACGGCAGAGATAGAAAACAAAATATTCGTTCAATTTTTGACAATAACAATAATTTAATATACCGTGGCAATTACGAAAAAGGAACAAGTGCAGGTTCATTCTTATATGGAGCATTAATCCTTGATGAAGAAACAGGGGAACCAATTTACGATGAAAATGGAAATCCAGAATTTGCACAATATGATTTCGATCAAGCAGTAGTATATTCTGACTATGCAAAAAGAAGTGATGATTACAAACATCCAGGCTGGAAATACGAAGAATAATTACCTAAAAACTTTTTCTACACAATAAAGTAAACACCCTCTTGAATAACGAGGGTGTTTACGCTATATAATAATGATTATGAAAACATTAGCACAATTTATTCAACACAAAAGAGATGAAATAGGTCTTTCGCCAAAAGGATTAGCAAAAGAATGTAATCTTCCGCTAAATTATATAGAAGATATTGAAGCAGGGAAAGAACTTTTTCTACCTGTAACTGTAAGACAAAACTTAGCAAAAGTATTGAAATGTTTACCAGAAGAAATAAAATCTTTAGAAAAAGATTTTACAAGTTACACAGTATCACAAGAAATAATCGATAGCTTAAAAGAACTAATTTTAAATGGGGCCGGAGGCTTAAAATGTCCAAAATGCGGAGCACCATTAGTTACAAGAATTGCAAAATTATATGATTTAGAAGACAATTTAATGCTTCACCCAAAAGCTCATTGTTCAAAATGTTCATTCCACATAACAGAATAATTGCTTGAAATAAATATAAAATTGTTTATAATATAAAATAGCACATTTAAAACTAAATATGGGGACGTTTTGGATTTGACAGGATGTTCGGTTGAGATGAATTGCGAGTCCGAGCGCTGTTCTCGGTTATCAACGAGCACACTAAATTAAATGCTAACAACGTAATTAAAGCAGACTTCTCTAGAGCTCAAGCTTTAGCAGCATAGTCGCTAATTATAGCTACTCATATTGCCCAGCTTGCCGGTGATATGGGTCCATCATGCAAGCGGCAGTGCATCAATGACGGTAGATGCATCAAGATAACCGTTAAAGGTTAGTGTTTCCGCAAAAAACACTTTGGATTATAACAAAGGTTATGATATTCCCTGCATAATCCGAGAGAATTAATATCTACACTCGTAGAAGTTTGTCAAGATCCATTTTGGACAGGGGTTCGACTCCCCTCGTCTCCAGAATATATTTAAAATTGGAAAAATATCCATTTTAAATATATAAAGTTAACTGGGAGTCTCTACAATGCTTCGCATTAGTATTTCTTACCTTTATCAAGACAATTATCAAGCGTTTTGAGAGACAGAGTCGGTTTCAGTTTTAATAAAATTATATTTATACATCATTAGCTTTTTTATTTTCTTTTTCAAGTCTTTTTAATTGCTGTTTATGTTTTTTTTCTGTCATTTTACATTTTTTCAGCAATTTATCATAATGATCTTGTCTTTCATTGGAATTGTTTATATTCTTTGCTTCTTCTAAGCCTTCAAAATATTTATTTTTTTTGTCTGCCCAACCTATATTTTTCAACTTTGTCGTTGAATGACATATCATAGGAATACCTATTGGGGCTGTTAATAATAAATCTGTAAGAACAATTCCAGAAGCTAATTCTGCAATTGCAGTTCCCTTTTTAAAATCTGTTCTAGGATTATGGTACTTTGTTGGAACATATTCTACCCATTTAGGAGCATCTGTGGGTTCCATTGGTTGTATCCTCATATCTCTTAGTCCTTCGGCTTCTGATTCTTCAACGCTCATAGCAAAAGCTGGAGCATTTACAGAAAAAAGCAATATAGCCAATAAAATTGGTAATAATTTTCTCATAACACCTCTTTCACAGATTTAATAATAAATTTGGTTATATAAATATATCACAAAAATTATAAAATTGAAAAATAGAATTTAAGTTAAATAACCCAAAAACTAACAGAACCCATAAAGTCTAAAAAGTTATTTTAGGTAAAGATTATTAAAAAATAATTCTAATGATTAGGAATTTTTAAATTAAAATAAACATTTTGTCAATTTTTCTTATTAAAATGTTTTTAATTATATAAGGGATTTAGGGGATATACATGTTATCAATTTATCTTAACTCTGAAAATTCAAAAGATTTTTCTGTAAAACAATCTATAAAAAAAGAAAAGCCTAAAGAGACAAAGCCTATTTTTGAGTTAAAAACAACTGAAAATAAATATAGTAATTTTATTTCAAAATATTATACTGTTGATTTTGATTCAATAAAAGGAATAAATTACGTAAATGATTATACTAAAGGTGAAATTAACATAGATAGAAAAATTGACAATACTATACAAGTAAAAAATGACTGTTGGCTACTTGCTGGAATAAATGCTCTAGGAAACACAACAAAAGGTGAAAAATATTTAAAAAACACAATTTCTAAGAGAAATTATAACAATACAGTTATATATTTTAAAGGAACAAATACAAGTGTAACTATTCCTCAAATTGCATTAAATGCTGCTAAACAAAGCAATAAATATGTAAAAGGTGACGACGATATGTTAGCAATAGAGCTGGCTACTGAATATTATAAAAAAATGTTAATCAGCAATAAAGAAGCAATGAAAAATAAAAATCCAAACATTATTAATGGGAAACATACATCTGGAAACTTTAATGATCCACTCGCAGGAGGTTTTCCATCAGATATATTATTCTTAATTACAGGCAAAAAATCAACAACTTACTTTAACAAAAACAATAGTAATCTCAATTATATAAAAATTTTAATTAACAAAATAAAAGAAAATCCAGATAAATATGCTATAACCTGTAATTTTAAAGAAAAAAGAAATGGGTTATATATACATCATGCGTATACTCTTAAAAAAGTAGATGACAATTTTGTAACACTTATAAACCCACATAATAGTGAAAATGAAGAAAATATCCCAATAAATGATTTTTATGAAAATATTAATAGCTTAACGTTATTAGAATTATAAATTTTATCTTACTTACTTTGTCCATATTTGACGTAGAGGAAAATTATAATAAAATATAGATGTATCTAATTTACAGGAGTAAGATAATGCAAGAAATTAAATGTCCAAAATGCGGTGAAATTTTTCAAGTAGAAGAATCCGGTTATGCAGCAATATTAAAACAAGTAAGAGATAAAGAATTTGAAAAAGAAATCATCTCAAGAGAATCACAATTTCAAAATGAAAAAGAAGCTGCAATAAAACTTGCTCAATCAGAAACAGAACGTAAGTACCAAGATATAATTATTAGTAAAGAAAAAGAATTGTTTAATACTACGGCTCAAAAAAATGTAGAAATTTTAGAACTTAAAGCAAAAATTGAATCTTACGAAAAAGACAAAAATCTTGAATTAAATAAATTTGAAATTGAAAAAGAAAAAGCTCTCGCAGAAAAAGACAAACAAATTGCAGAGCTTACAAATAAAATTGAAACAAATGAAAAAGAAAACTTATTAAAAGAACTATCATTAAAAGAACAATACAAAATACAACTTCAATTTAAAGAAGAAGAAATAGCTCGATATAAAGACTTTAAAGCAAGACTTTCCACAAAAATGGTAGGAGAAAGCCTTGAACAACATTGCGAATTAGAATTTAACAAACTTCGTGCAACCGGATTTCAAAATGCATACTTTGAAAAAGATAACGATGCAAAAACCGGCAGCAAAGGAGATTACATCTTCAGAGAAGCAAACCCTGAAGGAATAGAAATTGTATCTATTATGTTTGAGATGAAAAATGAAATGGATACTACATCTACCAAAAAGAAAAATGAAGATTTTCTAAAAGAACTTGACAAGGACAGACGAGAAAAAAATTGCGAATATGCAGTTTTGGTATCACTTTTAGAACCTGAAAATGAATTATATAATTCAGGGATAGTAGATATGTCACATAAATTTCCTAAAATGTATGTAATTCGACCACAATTTTTCATACCTATTATTACGCTACTAAGAAATGCTGCATTAAATTCTTTACAGTACAAACAAGAACTTGCAATCATAAGAAGTCAAAACATTGATATCTCAAATTTTGAAGAAAGTATGAATGATTTTAAAGAAAAATTTGCGAGAAACTATGAAATTGCAAGCAAAAAATTTAAAACTGCAATAGAAGAAATTGACAAAACCATTGACCATTTACAAAAAACAAAAGAAGCTCTTTTATCTTCGGAGAATAATCTCCGCCTTGCGAATAACAAAGCTGAAGACTTGAGCATAAAAAGATTAACCAAAAATAATCCGACAATGGCTGCAAAATTTGCAGAACTTAAAAAATAATAAGCCATTAATACTCAATAAATTAAGATATAAAATTTTAAATACTATACAAATTTTTCTATTTATTGGGTATTATATTATTAGGTTATAGATAATATGGTTTAAAATTATGAAATCAATTAAAGAAGTATCATTAGAATCAAAAATTTTAAAAAGATTACAAAATCATAAATTATGCACAGATTTGGTAAACTATTTATTTGCAGATGAAGAATTGCAAGAAATGCAAGATTATGCAAATAACGTATCAATAAAAAGACTGGGTTATAATGACCATGGTCCGGTTCATATGCGCCAAGTTGCAGCAAATGCAATAAAAATGCTTAATCTTTTACAAAGCGCAGGAATACAAACATCACTTGAAAAAGAAGAAATCGGGACATTTGAAGATAGTATGTGTGCTGTAATTATTGCAGGTTTAATGCATGATTTAGGAATGATGATAGGTAGACAAGGCCATGAGAACATGTCTGTAATACTTGCAAAACCTATTATTGAAAGGACTTTAATGCACATATTGCCTGAGGATTTACACAGAAGAACAATCATTAAATCTCTTGCAATTGAAGCAATTATAGGTCATATGTCTAGCCATAAAATACATTCAATTGAGGCAGGAATAATTTTAATAGCTGACGGTTGCGACATGACAAAAGGAAGAGCAAGAATTCCTATGGCAATAAATACAACTCCAAGAGTCGGTGATATTCATAAATATTCTGCTAATGCCATCAATAGAATAGGTATTCACCACGGGGAGAAAAAACCTATTCGAATCGACATAGAAATGACAGGAGATGTAGGATTTTTCCAAATTGAAGAAGTATTATTAACAAAAATTGAATCAAGCCCTGCAAAACAATATGTAGAATTATACGCAGGAGTTGAAGGTCAAGAACCTAAGTGTTATCTGTAAAAAAATGCATTACATAAAAAAGTGATTATGGAAATTTTTTCGAACCTTCTTTAAAGCATTATCTAAACTTGTAATTACATCATTAAAAAATACAAGTTCGTAATCATTTGCTTTATTTATAAGATCAATTAACTTATTTTTTGTAGGATTAGCTGTTTCAGTTATATCAAATCCAAATTCTTTTAAATCCATTTTCAAAATTTTTACAAGCAAAAAAAATGTTGTTAAAGAGGGTGTATAACAACCTCTTTCTATTCTTGAAAGGTGTTGATCACTTAAATCAGCCATTTCTGCAAGTTCAGCCTGAGTTAAATTCATTTTCTTTCGATGATATTTTATTTTTTCTGCAATAAATTTTTTATCATCAAATTTCATCATAATCGTATCTCCAATTTAAAAATATGATGTATACAAATAGTTTTTAAGAACATACATGCATATAATATTAATTAATTTGATGTATATGTATATAAAACTTAATAATCAATTGTATATATATATTTACCTGTGATTTAATAAACGTATACGTATAGTTAAAAGGAAAACTTTATGGGAGAATATAATAATTTTATAGAAAGCCTAAACGACGAATTAACATTATACAATCATAATTACGTTTTTAATATACCAAAAGTAACAGTAATAATCCCAGCTTTCAACGTAGAAGACTATATATATGACTGTTTAATCTCACTTGTAAAACAAACTTTAAAGGAAATTGAAATAATAATTATAAATGACGGTTCCACAGATAACACTTTTTCTATAATTTCAACATTTGCACAATATGATAAAAGGATAAAAATAGTTAATCAAAGCAATCAAAAAAGTGGAGCTGCAAGAAATAAAGCAATAAAATTAGCAAAAGGAGAATATATTACATTTGTCGATAGCGATGACACAATTGAATTAACTACACTTGAAACCTTTTATAATACAGCAAAATCTAATGGAAATGATATTGTCATATGCGGAGCATATACTATCAAATATGGGAAATTTAAAAAAGGATATTACAGCATCGAAAAAATCCCTAAAAAGTTAAAAAATAAAAACCTAAACAGCAAAACTATAAAAGAAAATATCTTAACACTTCCGCCAATTGCGTGGGCAAAACTTTATAAAACTAAATTTTTAACAGAAAATAGAATTTTATTTCAAGAAGGATGCAACGGAGAAGACCAAATATTTTTTATTGAAACAGTATTACTTGCAAATAAAATATATATTATTGATAAAAATTATTATTATTACAGAAAAGATAGACCAACTTCTCTCACACATTCAAAACAAAAAAATGATAATTCAGTAATTTTAAATTTTTATGAAATAGAAAAATTTTTACAAAAACAAAATATTGCTCAAGAATTAAATTTTAAAATTCTAAACAAATATTTTATAAAATCAGCATCTTGGCTTGGAAAATGTTCTAAACAATACAAGGAAATATATTTTAATGAGTTTAAAAATTTACAATTACATTTGCGAAACATTTACCCAAAATACTACTGGGGAAAACTTAATCTTAAAGAAAACGATAGTTATTTAATAATTAAAATAAAAATTTTTACAACACAATTACTACTTAATAGGGGGATAAATAATGCAAAATAAAAATATAAAAGTTTCAATAATAGTACCAGTTTACAATACAGAAAAATATATAGGTAAATGTCTTGAAAGTCTTATTGCACAAACATTAAAAGAAATAGAAATTATATGTGTTAATGACGGTTCAACAGACAATTCTCTAAAAATACTTAACTATTACCAAAATAAAGATTTACGCATAAAAATAGTTAATCAAAAAAATTCAGGTCCAGGGAAATCAAGAAATACTGGAATAAAAATTGCAAAAGGAGATTTCATAGGATTTGTAGACGGAGATGATTGGGTTGATAAAAACTATTTTGAAAAACTATACAATGCAGCAATAAAATATAACTGTGAAATTTCTGCAGGAGATTTTTACAGACAAGGTAAAATTTTAAAAACAAAAAAATTAAATTATAAATATATGAAAGCTTTCTATACCCCAACAGAAAAAATAAATCAAGCATTTATTCCAAAACATAATTATGTATGGAATAAAATATATAAAAGAGAAAAATTATTATCAATGCCATTCCCTGAAAACTGCTACTATGAGGATATGCGATGGCTTATCAAAATAATATATAACTTGAATGGATTTGTCACAGTTCCCAATACATTTTATTATTACAGAAAAAACCAAGGCTCAATTGTAACTCAAAAGACAATAAAACACCAACAAGACTGTAAATTAGCTGAAAAAGAAATTCAAAATTTCTTACACAAGCATAACATACCTATTCTAATACAATACAAACTTTCAAAAAAAATCAAAGTAAAATTATTAGGGCTAAAACTATTTGGAATAGAATTTTATCATCCCCAAAAAATCAAATTCAAATTGTTTGGCTTTATTCCATTAATAGAAATAGAGAAATTAAACTAATTAATATTTCCCTGAATCTATTTTCTTTATCAAATCATGATATACGGAATTAGGAGAATTTTTTGCATAACGCAATAATCTTCGTTTTGCAACTTCTTTTAATTCATCTATCTTTTCAGGATTTCCATTTTTCAAGAAAAATAACATTGCCTGTTTTCTATTTTCAAAAAGTTCATCTTCTGGCATTTTAGCTAAAACATCACCAAATGTTTGTTCTCTTGTTTTTCTATCCCACTCATAAAAAGGAGTTTTTAAGAAACAGAATTTTTCTGCATATGAAAGTATACAAGGAGTCCAAGATACATCTTCATACTTCAAAATACCCAAAGGATGGGCTTTTACAATTGATGCTTTATACAGTTTATTCCATATTGCGCAGTTATAATATCCTGGGGTATACATAATTTCAAAATATTTATCAATATCAAGCGGAATATCTTCCATAAAAGGTAAGTTACAATGTATTGTATACCCTGAATCAATAAGACGATACAATGGAGCAATTGCAACATCACAATTATTTTTTGTAATCGAATTATACAATTTACTAATCATATCAGCAGGGATTAAATCATCGTTATCCATAAATGCAATGTAATCACCTTTTGCAGCTTCAATTCCGCGATTTCTTGCATCTGCTACACCACCGTTTTCTTTTTCAATTGAAACTACATTATTGTAGTTCTTTGCATACCAGTCAATAATCTTTTGAGTATCATCAGAGCTTCCGTCATTTACTATTATAATTTCCAAATCGTTGAAATCTGAAGCAAGAGCACAATCAATACTCCTTACTATATAATCCTGTGCATTATATGCAGGGATAATCAATGATACAAGAGTTTTCTTATATTTTCTTATACTCAATGAAATATAATCTGATTCTGCAACAATTAATCTTCCGTCAGGTGTATTCACAAAAGCCTTTACAATGAATTTTGAAGTTCCTTTATAATCATACAAAGGAAGATAATGTCTTAATTTATCGTTAGTTTCGAAAATAGGTTTATCAAGATTTTTTGTATAAACAAGAAATCCATCAGCATCTCCTTTATAACACCAAGAAAGAAAGTTGTTATAATTATAAGATTTATAAATAGAAACACTTTCAAATTTATTTTCACTTACTTTTACAACAGGAGAAGACGCTAAAAATTCCCTACCTTGATCATTTTTTCTATAAGGTTTAATTTTAAATTCTGTTTCAGTTCTCAATTCCGTTGTAATAAACTCACAATCAGAATTTTTAACACCATTAAATCCTATTTCATCTTCATTTCTATATAATCTATATCCATCAGCACCATTATACTTGCTATAGAAAAGTTTTATATTTTTATCATCTAAAAATTTATATTGAATATCAATTGAATCAAACTTAAACTGACGAATAGAAGATTTATCAATTACAATCCCATCTTTCACAGCCTGAACAAAACATTCGTTTTCTCCATAAGGTACAAGAGAAAATCTAACAGAATTATTATTATACACCCTTGAGGCTTCATAGAAAACGTCATCTTTTTTGAAGAAAATTTTATAATAGTCTGCCTTTATATCTGTCCAAGAAATAATTATTTTTGAGCCTTTTAATTCAATATTTATATCCATTAGATAATCTCTTTTTAATTAACTTTACTACATATTTATTATATCAAAAATTCTAACATTCTCAAAATCAACTTTTTGATGTATAATATTATCAGATTTATGAAGGGGAAGTGGACTATGAAAAAATTAATTATAGCTATTGCAATATTATCAATTACAACACCTGTATTTTCAGAAGAAATCAACCTTACACCTAAAAACTCTTTTTCTGGGTTCAATAATACAGCTGCAAGAGCTAAATACCCTCAATTGCAAAAAACATTATCTGCTTCTGATATTGTAGAAGAACAAGAAGCAAACTCTATGATGGGTCCCAAATCCGTTAGAGAAATGGGGAATATTACTCCATCAAATAATACCAGTGCTCCAATGACTTATAGTCAATTCCCTCAAAATTATGATAGTTCAAATAGCATGATGTTAATGCAAGGCGGAATGCAAAATATGTTTATGGGATATTAAATATAAATCCTAAACATTACGAGATTTATTTTTGCCTTTTGGTAATTTTTTTGACTCATAAAAAGGAATTTTAGCTGGAGTTTGTTCTATATTTTGAGAAGCTTCAGGTTCTATTACAGGTGAAGAATAATAAGGAACAATCACCATAGATGAACCACTTTGTTTTATTTTATAATTCAATGTTTCACAAGATGCAGATAATTGAACAAATGCCAAAATTAAAATTAATAAATAAACTTTTTTCATAACACACACCCTAATATTATTTTTATTTTGCTGAATAAGAATAAACAACTGTTTTTCTGGGATTTCCTATTGTATATCTTATCGGTCGTTGCACTGTAGTCCCACGATATCTTATAACCTCCATTTTAGGAACATCAGATGTTTTGACTCTATTGATAGATGTACCATATGCATATTTTGAATTTGATTGTACTGATTTATAAGAATATACAGGAGTTTTTTGTTCATCTTCTCTATGGCAACTGCCATTACATCTTCTTGTTGTTCCTCTTCCGACCCTATAATGAGAATAATGTCGTGAATAAGGCTGAGGATTTACAAGTCGAACAGGTCTATCTTTTCTCACTGTTCTTGCATATACAGGCATAAACATTGATACTAATGTTATTAAAATAAATAATACTACTACTTTTTTCATTCTACCTTCGTCTTTATATTAATATATTATTTGGTATATTTGAAATATGATAATTTTTTCAGACAAACTTTTTACAAAACCGATAAAAATAATTCAAGCATTCAATCAAGATGAACTTATTCAAGCTTTTTCCCAGATAGAAAAATTAAAAAAAGAATTTTTCATTTTAGGTTACATCAGATATGAAACTTTCACTGTGCAAAAATCCAATTTCCCGCTTTTGTATTTTGAAGTCTTTAAAGATTACAATATATATAAAACAAAAAAAGTAAAAAATTTGCTACTAAACCCGCGACCTTGTGTAAATTTTTGTGAATATAAAGAAGCAATTAATAAAATTAAATATGAAATTTCCTGCGGAAATACATACGAAGTGAATTACACATACGACTTTGAAATTCCTTATGAAGGCGATGATTTTGAACTATTTGAATTTTTATTAAACAAGCAAAAAACTCCTTACAATTTTTATTTGAAAAATAATTATGACACTGTTCTTTCATTTTCTCCAGAATTATTTTTCACTCTAAAAAATAATCATATTCTAACTAAACCAATGAAAGGAACAATTAAAAGAGGCAAAACAGAAAAAGAAGATAAAGAACTAATTGAATTTTTAAAGAATGATGAAAAAAATAGAGCCGAAAATGTTATGATTGTCGATCTTTTAAGAAACGATTTGGGACGCATTGCAAAAACAGGCAGCGTAAAAGTTACAAAACTTTTTGAAATTGAAACCCACAAAACTCTGCATCAAATGACATCTCAAATCGAAGCTGACTTAAAAGAAAATACAACACTGCTTGATATTTTTAAAGCAATATTTCCTTGCGGCTCAATCACCGGAGCACCGAAAATCAGTACTATGAGGATTATTGACAAAATTGAAAAAGGCTCTCGTGATATCTACTGCGGAGCTATTGGTATGATATCTCCGGAAGAAACAATTTTTAGTGTTCCAATTAGAATTCTTCAAAAAAAACAAGGAGAAAAATCTTTTAAATATCGTGTAGGCGGTGCAATAGTATGGGATTCCGACATTCAAGACGAATGGGAAGAAACTCTAACTAAAACCAAATTTCTCAATAGTGATTTTCAAATAATTGAGACAATCAAAGTTGAAAACGGCAAACTCTTATTTGAAAAAGAACATTTTGAAAGAATGGAAAATTCTGCAAAACACTTTGGCTTTAAATTTTCATACCCACAAATAACACCTAAACAAGACGGAATTTTGAGATTACTACTGAATAAAAACGGAGAAATCACAGAAGAATACAAACCACTAATAAAATCAAAGACAAATAAAATTTCGATTTCTCCAATAAAAACACACAGCCAAAACGAATTTTTATACCATAAAACAACCTATCGGCCTTGGTATTATGACAGTTACCAAAAAATTGCAAACGGAGAAATTTATGACGAAATTTTCTTTAATGAAAAAGGAGAACTGACTGAAGGAGCAAGAAGCAATATAATTTTGCAAATTAACGGAAAACTTTATACTCCACCTGTAAAATGCGGACTTTTAGATGGCATCTTCAAAAAATCTATGAAAAATATTTCTGAAAAAATTCTCTATAAAAACGATTTAGAAAATGCAGAAAAAATATTCTGTATAAATTCAGTAAGAGGAATAGTTGAGGTGAAATTATGATTTTAATTGATAACTACGATTCTTTTACCTACAACATAGTACAATATCTTGAAGAATTAGGAATACAACCTAAAATTTATGAAAACGATAAAATTACGATAGAAGAATTAAAAAAGATTAAATTTAATAGCATAATCATTTCACCAGGTGCAGGCACTCCTGACACAGCAGGAATTTCTATGCAAGTAATAAATGAATTTTATAAAACAAAAAAAATTCTCGGAATATGCCTTGGTCACCAATGTATCGCACAATTTTTTGGAGGAAAAGTTATAAAATCTCCAAATCCGACACATGGAAAAACTTCTCAAATATTCTTTAAACAAAAGAGTAAATTATTTAAGGACATTCCAGAAGGATTTAATGCAACAAGATACCACTCACTAATTGTTGAAAATTTACCTGAATGTCTAAAAGCAACAGCCCAAACAAAAGATAACATTATTATGGCACTTGAACATAGTAAACTCCCAATTTATGGAGTACAATTCCACCCAGAAGCAATACTTACAGAATACGGACATAAAATATTAGAAAATTTTATTAATTTATAAAATTACTTATTTTTTATAAATTCAATATGGTAACCTAATATTTTAGCTATTATCTGACACTCTTTTAAAGACAAAGAATCCCTATCCAACTTACCATACAAACTTTGTCTTGTATAAGTTTTACCTAGTTCCTTAGACATTAATTCTGCAAGTCTTATAATTGACATATTATGTAATGTCAATAAAGAACGAATATAGCTTTTATTTTGATTATCCATAATTAAATTATTATCCATTTATAATTTTACAACTGCACTATGACGATTAGTTGTAGCATTTTCTTTTCTATAAGAGAAAAATAAACTGTTATTGCAAACGGTGCAGAAATTGCATACGTCAATATTTTCCGGTTTCATGCCTGCTTCAATCAATTGACGTTTATTAATTCCTTTTAAGTCAACATAAATATTACCTTGACGAATTTCTGACAACCCTGAAAAATCTTTGACAGTCTTTTTTAACTCTCTATATACTTCTTCACCTACATTGTAACAACAAAAAGAAATAGCAGGTCCAATTGCACTTTTCAAATTTTCAGGCTTTGATCCAAATTCTTCTGCTAGTTTTTGAACTGTTTTCGAAGCAATATTCCCGGCAGTTCCACGCCAACCTGCATGAGATACTGCTGCAATTTTATTTACTGGATCATAAATTATTACAGGTGTACAGTCTGCAAAATTCAAATATACAGCCTGTTCCTTATTTACCAAAATTAAACCGTCAGTATCAGGATATGAACTTACTCCAATTTTTGCAACATCTACATATGATGTATGAGTTTGAGATGGATGAATAAGATTATTTTCATCTATTCCAAAATATTCACAAACATCTTTTTTATTTTCTGCGACTACTTCTTCAAAATCAGGTTCTTTAGTTTTTATAACACTTTCACGAGTAGTAAAAAAGTGATTAAGCCCAGCTAATACAGAGCTTTTTACAATTCTTTTTCCATTAATTTCATCAAAATAAAACATAAAATATATATACCATAAAAGATTAATTGCACAAATTTATTAACTATGTTAAAATTCTGACCGTAAATTAGAAATAAAAAAATAAGGAGATTTATATGAAAGAGCTTTTAAAAAAATGTTTGGTTGAATTTATTGGAGCATTCTTTCTAGTATTTACAATAGGATGCGCATCTTTTCCAAACAGCCAAAATGCGTTTCCTCCAATGGCAATAGGATTTATTCTTATGGTAATGGTATATGCAGGAGGACATGTTTCAGGCGGGCACTATAACCCTGCAGTATCTCTTGCTGCTGCAATAAGAGGTGCATTGCCTTGGAAAGATTTTGGGCCATACATTATTGCACAATTCATAGGTGGTGTATTAGCTGCACTTTTAGCTTCATACATTGTAGCAATTCCGCCATATGCTTCTGAAAGTGCATATTCAACAATACCTATGATTATTTGTGAATTCTTATTTACTTTTGCTTTATGTTATACAGTATTACATACAGCAACCTCTAATGATACTAAAGGGAATTCATATTACGGGTTAGCTATCGGGTCTGTTGTTCTTGTTGGAATACTTGCAGCAAACGGAACTTGTTATTGTGCATTTAATCCGGCTGTTGCATTAGGACTTTTTGCAATGAAAATAACTCAAACAAAACTTATTTTAATAACTCTTTTAACAAACTTTGTAGCAGGAGCTGCAGCGGCAGGTACATATAAAATTACAAATAATGATTAATTTATTTAAAATTAATTTAAATAAAAAATAAAAAGGTTCTTTAATTATAAAAGAACCTTTTTTAATTTATAATTGTAATCCTTTTTGTTCGTCTCTAAAACACTGACAAGATGGACTTAAAGAACCATCACAACATTGAGTTCTCCCACGATAGCAACCACATACTCCACCATGATGTGAACAGCAACCTCTTTGTGCCATTAAACATTGACCTACATCTGAAGTATTTTGATGATTCAAATTAAACCCAAAAAATCCTAAATTAAACACTGCAACTAAACTTAAAATAAACAAAATCTTTTTCATATCTATTGCTCCTTTTATAAAATAAATTTTAAGCTGAAATCAGAATTTTCACAATTACCATGAAGTCTGAAATTTTGTGCTATCATATATCTATGAAGAAAATTTTAGGGATAATTTTAGGGTTAGTTATATTACAAAATATCTGTTTTGCTGAAACCGGTGTAAGTTTTGTCTACATAAACGGCTCCAATAATAACGATGAAAAAATGCGTAATTGGTATATTGAAGGTGTGCAAAAACTTCATCCTGTAATGAAAAAAAAGTTTGAACAAAACAAAGAAATAAAACAAGTTTTTTTAAACAAACCTCAATATAAGATTAATGAAAAACCTGTAATTTTCTTTTGGGGAGATAAAAGTCAAACAGATTTAGAATTTGTACAAAAACAATTAGATTTGTCTAAAGCTTTCAGCCCTACTCTTGCATACAAAGTAAGATCAATGCTTGCAGCATATTTACACGATGCAATTTGGGTACAAAAGCAGCATAATATGCTACCAATTTTAGATGAATTAAACGATACAGTCTTAAAAGAAGCAGAACAAGGAAATAAAGTTATATTATACGGATATTCTGCAGGGACATTTGTAACTTATCAATATATGTTTAACAAATTACCATATATTAATGCAGAAAATCTTTTCAATACAATAGATGTAAGTGATGAAGTAAGACAATTTGTAAAAAATAACCCAATAGAAAATACTTGTATTTCTGCACTATCTAAAGCAGGATTAGGAATGGTATCAGAAACAGGTCATCTTGTATTAAAAAAAGACGATAACTTATCTTTAGAAGAAGGTTATTTAAAAATAAAAGAAGCAACAAAAAATTACTGTGCACCTACAGATTCACTAAAAGGTGTCGTAAATTTTGCAAGTCCTCTGGTCTTGTTTTACTCAGACCTTGCTGATCCTGATTATGAGTTGAATTACTATAATAAATTAATGCTTAAATATATAATCGAAAACGGATTATTCTTTATTACGGTAAATTTTAGAGAAGACCCGCTAGGTTTCCCAAGCACAAGAAATCTTACAATAGATGAGATTGAAAAACTTGCAAACATTGAAATTGAAAATCCTCGAGGTTTTGTATATGATAATTCAAGTGTATGGTCAAAACGATCAGTTCTATTTGCCCACACATCATACTGGAGTGCAAGAAAGACATTTGCAAATGCTGTTGTAAAAGCATTCTCAAACGGTTACCGACTTCAATATGACAAAGAGTTTCAACAAAAAGTTCTAGAAAATAATAAAAGAAAAATTAAATTTGAAATGTATTAATAAAACAAAAAAAACAGACTATAAAATAGAGGGAGAGGAAAAATGAATTTTGATAACGGAGCACAATTTGATCCAGGATTTGTACAACACATGTCAGCTTTTGTTCCAAATATAGAATATATTTATGCAGGATTAAACAGACTAAAAAATTTCACTCTGAAAAAAAATCAATTCAAAATGTATTACCCTAAAATTCAATCATTATTGAAAAATTATTTAGGCTTCTATCTTGGCTGTATTCTTTGGGCTGCATATATAAGTCAGCTTGATGAAAAACCAATTTTAAATAACCTATGCTTTGGTGGCGAATATTCCGAAAAAGAAACACTTAGCGAAGTTGATTTTATAATGGATTATATTGAACAGCTGAAAAAAGATGTTAAATATTACACAGGTCAGAATTTCACTATTGACGAAATAAGTATTAATATTTTAAATGCTTACAAAGAATTTTTAATCGCAAATAAAGGCTTTGTGGAAACAAAAACTACAAAAGATATAAAACTTCCTGCTAATCTAAAAACACCATCTGATAAAGATTTGGAAGAAATATTATCAGGAATTGAAAAAGTAATCGATAACGGAAAATTGTATGAATTATTCCCATTAGCACAAAAGGTTTTATAAAAAATGGATTTAAAAACAAAATTATACCAAATGTTTATCTTAGGCACAGAAGGTGACGGCTATATTCAAGCACTAGAAAAAGGGCTTGGAGGAATGATTTTCTTTACAAAAGATATTCAGTCAAAAGATCAATTTAAAAACTTGGTCTCTGAGATTAAATCAAAAGCTCTAATTCCGCCTTTTTTATCAATAGATCAAGAAGGCGGTAGAGTTGAACGTACTGAAAATATTCATAACGGTAAAAAATACCTGTCTGCAAAATATGCTTATGAAAAAGGAGAAGATTTCTTACGCAATCAAACAAAAGAAATTGCACAGGAATTAAAAAGTTACGGGCTTAACCTAAATTTTGCACCTTGTATTGATGTCAACACAAATCCTGATAACCCAATCATCGGGGAACGAGCTTTTTCAAGTAATCCTGATGATGTGATAAAAGGAGAAAAAATAGTTTCACAAACATATAGAGAGAACGGAATTATACCTTGTGCAAAACATTTTCCCGGACACGGAGACGCTAATGCAGACAGTCACTTGATACTTCCTGAAATTAATCTACCGCTGGAAGAAATGGGAAAAACACATATAAAACCATTTGCTGCTTGTGCAAAAACAATAGAAATGATAATGGTAGCACATCTTCATTGCACTTGCTTTGAAAAAGATATAATTCCGACATCTTTGAGCAAAAACGCAATTTCTTATTTGAGAAATCAATTAGGCTTTGAAGGCGTAATAATTTCTGACGACATGATAATGAAGGGTGCTACAAAATTTGGTTTTGTCAATGCCTGTGAAATGGGAATTCGTGCAGGTTTGAATATGTTCATTTACCGAAATTCCACCCCTGAAACAATCAACATAATAGAAACAATCGCTCAAAAAGCATTAACAGACAAAGAACTACAAGAAAAAATTGAATATTCATTCGAAAAAATAAATAATTTAAAATATTCACAATTTACAAACTAAATTAAAATTTATACAACAGGTCCTTTTAATGCTTTATACAAACTTAAAACATCAGGATGAAAAGTCTGCCCATTAACTAATCCAGAATATACTTCTGCAACAAATTCAAAAGGTTGTGTTCCTGAATATCCTGTTATGCGAGAACAAACTTCCTGTATTTTTTCATTATTTTGCCATTCAAGCAGTTTTTGTTGAGATGAGAATTTTCGATATATATCATCTGATATATCTTTATTATGATTAATATGCCCTAACTCATGATAAAACAGAGAATTTGGAGTTGTAATTAAAGCAGTATTCTCAGGTATAACTATTCGTTTCCCAACATCAGGATACTTTTGAAAAATATCCTGAAGGTACTTATACTGTTCTTGAGTTGTCATTTTAGCAACTTCAGCTCTTGTTTTATACATACCGCAACTTTTTAAAATATTTGCATTTTCACCAGTTTTCATAATATTTTCAAGCATTATCATAGGATGTTTTCTAGCTTGATTTGTCAAATTAGCATAATAATTCATGCTCGTTCTATGAAATTTAAATTTATAATCTATAGGCCAGTTTTTATTATACTCATTTAATCTTCTTTCAAAAATTTCACTTTTAGTATTTCTAAGAAAATCTGCTATTTTATATTTTCCATTCTTATCTTTAGTAATTAAACCTAAATCCATAAATCTTTTTAAATCTTCTTGAATATTATTATCTATATTTTCAAAATAGTCTCTATTTACATGTAAAACATTATCTCTGGAAACATTTGCAACACCTTGTTTTCTGATACCTCCATTTCTACAATATTCAAACCTGATTTCTTTAGGAAGTTCTGCTTTCCCTTTTGTTTTTCCTAACAAATCATACATTGCATTCTTTAACATATCCAATATAGGCTGTTCCTCTTGTTTTAATCCTTTAACAGATATTTTATTTATTCTATCCAGATACGTTTTATTAGTTCGTGAAATTCCCTGTGAAACAGTTTGTGCTGAATGCAAAATAGTATTACTTGCATTGCTATTTTGGGTTACAGATGATAAATTTTTAAAAACAGTTTTCCCAACATTTAATATAGAATCTATCCTTACCATAAATCTATTTCCCTTATTTTCCCCTGATATTTAAATAAAGGATTTTAAGGTTAAGAAATTGCTTAGTAGTTATCAAATTATAAATTAATGTAAATATTTTTGTAATATTAGTTTTTTCAAAGCTCTTGAATATACAGCCTGAGGATCTATTGACAAAACTTTATCTAAAGTTTCGACAGCTCCCTTATAATCCTCAAGTTTCATTTGTACTACTGCTTTATAATAAAGTGCATCTACAAATTTTGGTTCTAATTCAACAGCTTTATCAAGATCTTTTAATGCTGATTTTAATTTTTCATTATCTGCATTTTTATCCAAAAGCAAAACTTGAGCACGATTGTAATATGCATCAATCATTTTATTATTTAATTCAATTGCTTTTGTATAATTTTCATAAGCAGGTTCTAATTCATTCAAGTTATGAAAAACTATTGCCAAAGAGAAATAAGGCATTGCACTATCAGGATTCAATGCTATTGCTCTATTCAAAGAATGCATTGCTTCATCAAATTTTCCTTCGTTAGTTTCTGAAATTCCTTTATCTAAATAAAATTTGTAATCGTGCTCACTCACTTTTTTAATTCCTTTTTATAATCTATTTTTTATAATTAAATCACATAATGTATAAAACCTCAACCCGCCTTATGATATAATAATTTGTATGAATATTCTTTTTATAACAGATTTATATCCGGTAAGTGAAAACGAAAAAACAACACCAAGAACACTTTTTGACTTTGTCCAAGAGTGGGAAAAACAAGGACATAATGTCAATGTTATAAAGCCGAATTTCATATTAAATTCTTTTTTAAGAGGCAAACCATTTTACAAAACCGGACAATATGGAAAAGTATTCAATGTCAATTATTGGACTCCATTTTGGTTTGATATAAGAAAAAATTTTTCTCAATTAGAAAATTATGATGCAATAATTGCTCATATGCCATCGGGAATTTTATTTGCAGACAAACTTGGAGTTCCATTTATTGCTGGTGTGCACAATTCTGATTTAGAAGTGCTTACAAATCCGCTATATAAATTTCATTTCAAAAAAAGGCTTGAAAAAGCTTTGCATAATGCAAAAGCTATAGCTTGCCGTTCTTTTGTAATAAAAGATAAACTGCTAAAACTTTATCCTGAATTTGAAAATAAAACATTCACAGCACCATCAGGTGTAAAAAAAGAAATTATAAAAAAAGATTTTCACCCCCTAAACAAAGAAAAAATCAAAGTTTTAACCTGTGCTAATTTCAAAAAAAGAAAAAATATCGACAAAGTAATTGAAGCCTGCAAGGGACTTGAAAACTTTGAATTGACAGTAATTGGTGATGGCAAAGGAAGAAAATCTCTAGAAGAAATTGATAAATCCGTAAAATTTACAGGACATCTTCCTCATAATGAAGTTCTTGCCAAAATGCACGATAGTGATATTTTTATCCTGCCTAGCATTGGTGAGACCTTTGGTATGGTATATTTAGAAGCAATGTCACAAGGCTGTATTACAATCTGTACAAAAGATGACGGGATATCAGGAATTATCAAAGACGGCGAAAACGGTTTTTTAACTCTTCCGATTTCAAATGAGATTAGAAAAATACTTCTTAATATAAAAAACATGGATGATGACAAGCTGAACACCTTGCGCTACAATAGTTTTCATACAATCAAAGAATACACCTCAGACAAATGTGCAGATGAATATTTGCAACAAATGTTTAAGATTTTGTAAAGATTTGACATCATGCAAGCATGTTTCTGGTAGTATTATTCTGGGTTGGTGATTTACCCCTTGTGAGAGTAGTAGCCGAAAACCTTGAGAGGATAAGCCCGAAAGGAAATATTTAATGAACAGAATTTTAATTGTACTTTTGACACTTTTATTTAACATTCAACAGGCAAATGCATTTAATATCGATGCTTTTATGGACAAAAATGTCGCGCCGATATCCGATGCAATAGCGGGAGTCATATTCCACCCTGTACATGTTTTTGGTGCAGATGTACCTATAATTATATTCTGGATATTATTTGCAGGAATATTCTTTACTTTCTATTTGAGAGGTATTGCTGTTTGGGGATTTAAACATGCTATTGATTTAGTATTTAAACCTAAAAAATCAGAAGACGGTTCTGGTGAAGTTTCATCATTCCAAGCTTTGATGACAGCATTATCAGGGACAATCGGTTTAGGTAGTATCGCAGGCGTTGCTATCGCTATTTCAATGGGCGGTCCTGGTGCAGCTTTTTGGATTATCGTTGGTGCACTTTTGGGTATGTCATTAAAATTTGTAGAAGCAGCATTAGCTGTAAAATACAGAAGATTTAACTTAGACGGTTCAATATCAGGCGGACCAATGCATTATATGGCACATGGTCTTACTCGTAAAAAATTAAGATGGTTAGGTCAACCTCTATCTGTAGTTTTCGCAATACTTTGTATTTGCGGAGGTATTACAGGTGGTAATATGATTCAAATCAATCAGGCTGCTAATCAGTTTGTTAACGTTTGCGGTGGTGAAAACGGATTTATGCATAATCTTCACTGGGTAATCGGATTAGGTATGGCAATCGTTGTAGGTCTGATTGTTATTGGCGGTATTAAAAACATCGTTAAAGTAACAGAAAAAATCGTTCCTTTAAAGATTTTCGTATATTTATTTGCAGCAATGGCAGTTATCATATGTAATATCAAACTTGTACCTCATGCTGCTTGGGTTATTGTAAAAGAAGCATTCAGACCTGAATCTATATATGGTGGAATGTTTGTTGCTATGATTATGGGCTTAAGACGTTCTGTTCAATCTAACGAAGCAGGTACAGGTTCAGCTCCTATCGTATATGCAACAGTAAAAACAGATGAACCTTTATCTCAAGGTTTCGTAGCTCTGTTAGACCCATTCTTAACAGGTTTTATGTGTACATTAACAGCTTTTGCAATCGTAATTACAGGTGTATACAAAACTCATGCTGGCCACACATCTGGCATTGAAATGACATCTGATGCGATTTCATCAGTAATGCCTTTCTTCCCAACACTTTTAGCAGGTATTGTTCTTTTATATGCATTATCTACAATCATAAGCTGGGCATATTACGGTCAAAAATCTTGGAACTTCTTATTCGGAGAAGGAAAGAAAAGAACTCTTACATTCCAATTTATATATTGCGGATTTATTTTAATCGGTTCTGTATTGAACGTAACTTCAGTTATTAATATTACAGATGCAATGATGATTGCAATGTCTTTACCAAACATTATTGCAATGTACATCTTAGCACCAGAAGTTAAAAAAGATTTGGCTGAATATTGCAGAGTACACCAATTAGGAAAATGGATTAATCGTGATTGGTTACAACCGGCAGAAGTAAAAGTAGAAAACGATGATGAAGATGAGGTAACATGTCAGATCAACAAATTATCATAACAGTATCAGGTATAGATAAAGTAGGTATAGTTGCAAAAGTTTCTGCTGTACTTGCTGAATATGAAGTAAATATTGAAGATATAAAACAAACTTTAATGCAAGGACATTTTGTAATGTTTATGCTATGCAATATTGAAAAATCAAAATTTTCTTTCAAAGAAATAAAAGATGCCCTAACAAAAACAGGTAAAGAACTTGGAATGGAAATTTGGGTTCAAAGAAAAGAAATTTTCGACAATATGCATAACATTTAATAAAATCATGTAAATTCATTTCCATTTTTTGCTTTTGAATGATATAATATTTTTGAAAGAATAGCATTTGGAATTGATTTTATGATGAGTCAGACAAAAAAGTTATCTATAGCATTCTATTGGCATATGCATCAGCCTGTATATCAATTGTCACCTGAAGGCGACTATTTAATGCCTTGGACAAGATTACATGCTGTGAAAGATTATCTTGATATGGTACTTATATTAGATAAGTTTAAAAATACTAAACTTAATTTTAATATTGTACCTGTACTTTTAGATGAATTGATTGATTATGGTGAAAATAACATGCACGATATTCATTCAAGACTTACTATTACAGATGTTGACGATTTGACTGATGATGATAAAGAATTCATTATAAACAATTTTTTTGATGCAAACTTTCATTCAATGATTCTGCCAAATGAAGAGTACAATAGACTTTATCAAAAATACCAATTATGTGAAAATAATGACATTAATATATTTTCACCTCAAGAATACTCCGATTTAATGGCATTATTTAACCTTGTTTGGTTTGATCCTATATACAAAAATAAATATCCTGAACTAAAAAAACTAATAAAAAAAGGAAAAAATTACACACTTGAAGACAGAATTAAAATAATTGATATCCAAAGAGATATCATAAGAAAAATTATCCCTACATATAAAAAATTTGTAGAAAAAGGCAGAATTGAAATTACAACAAGCCCTTATTATCACCCAATTTTACCTATTTTGCTTGATATAAAAAGTATCAAAAAATCTCCTGATGGAGATTTGCCAAGCAATTTAAAAATGGAACTCGATGCCAAAATGCAGACAAAAATGGCAATCGACAGAATTGAAGAGCTATTTGGGAAACGACCAAAAGGAATTTGGCCATCAGAACATTGTATTAATTCCAAAGTTATGGAAATGCTTAAAGAACTTGGAATAAAATGGACAATATCTGACGAAGGAATTTTATCAAATTCTATTAAATTTGAATTTGTAAGAGATTTCAGAGGTTATTTGGAAGACCCTTATCATTTATTAAAATCTTACAATTACAAAGATGTAGATATAATATTCAGAGATTCAGTAATACCAAACTTAATCGGTTTTGAATATCCTAATCATTCTGCAGAAGCTGCTGCAAATGATTTATATGACAGAATTAAAGTAACACAAAGTAAATTATTATCATCACCTGACGAAAATCATTTACTAACTATTGCAATGGACGGAGAAAACTGTTGGGAAAGTTATACAGAAGACGGATCTACGTTCTTGCAAACAATCTATTCATTAATAGAAAATGACCCAACATTAGAAACAGTTTTGATAAGCGACTATTTAGAAAAAGATACTCCAAAACCTTTAAACAAATTAAGCTCAGGCTCTTGGATAAATCGCAATTTTAAATTGTGGATTGACGAACCGCTAAAAAACCTAGCTTGGACTTACCTTAAACAAGTTAGAGATGATTTTTGCGCTTTTGTAAAACAAAATCCGCTACATCCAAATATTGAAGCAGCAAGAAAAGAATTATTTATTTGTGAAGGCAGTGATTGGTTTTGGTGGTACGGAGAACCGAATGACTCTGGTAGAGATAATATTTTTGATTATATATTTAGAGAACATTTAAAAAATATTTATCTTTATTTAGGATTGGAAGTTCCGCAGTATCTTGATACTCCGCTTTTATCAGCAATTTCAAAACCATCAAGATACCCTAAAGGAGAATTTACTCCTATTCTTAATGGACAAGAAAGTGACGATGAGAATTGGCTCAATGCAGGTTGTATAAAAATCCCTGACGGTCCTGTACTTGATGAAGATAAATTTTACGACAAAATTTGTTTTGGATATGACAAAGACAACCTTTATTTAAGATTTTATATAAACGAATACAATAAACAAGCAGCAGCAAATGCTAAACGTGTAAATCAAATGTATGTTTATATGAGAAACCAAAATAAAAAACAAGCATTATCTCCAATTCGTATCATTCAAAAAACAGAAAGTATTTTACCAATATCTAAAGAAAAATTTCACAATGAAATGCAAATTTCTATTTATAATGGAGAAATAAATTTGGTTCGTCTTGTAAGAGCAATACCAAATAATTTGTGGGTTATCACGTCATCAAAAAATATAACTGCAATTTATGACAAAGTTGTAGATTTAAGCATTCCTTTTGACGATATAGGAATTGATAAAGGAGATACATTAGAATTTTTATTTGTTAATGCGAATTATGGAATTAAAGATTACTTTGTTCCAAATGAAATGCTTTTAACAATAAAAAGAATGTAACAAAATTTTAACAATCAAGATAAATTACTAAAGTTTTTTCTATCATTGACGTTATAAAAAATACAAAGGGAACAAAATATGGTTGATTTTAACAGCGATATACCTAAAGGTCGTCCACAACTGGATCCTGACTATTGGTCAAAACTAAATAATAAAGATAACAAAAATCCTGACGCGATTTTTGATGTTAATACAAATTTTGCCTTGAAAGATTTATCAGATATTTCAGTTTTTAAAGGCAAAAAATAAAAAATTTATACTATTCCTCCTTTTCCTCGACATAAAAAAGAACCTTTTATAAAAAAGGTTCTTTTTTTTATGTGAAATAAAATATTAGTGAACCCCACCGATTACCGAAGAAGTCACTGCAATATTGAATACAACACTTATTACAATTAGAGCAATCCACACCCAAAATAAAGTTTGTCCCAATGTTGGATTATAATCAGCTAATTCATTACCATCAGAATCTTTAAATTTTCCAAAACATAGACTGATAAAATCAATTAAAGTCCAAATTCCACAACCACCTGCTGTAATTAATTGTAAAATACCTAATCCAATGTATCCGGTATAAAATCTATGAATACCAAAACCACCTAAGAAAAAAGATAATAACAATGCAGCAGTATAAGATTTGTTGCCAACCATACCTGTTCCTTCGTTTGACATATAAATTCCTTTCTTAAATTAAGTACAAACGAAATAATAATTGATAAATCATTATTTAACATCATTTGTAAGTATTAATTTTAACCATAAATACAACAATAACGGAGCAACAATAATAATTGCATGATTAAATTCAAAAGCCTTTTGGAAATGAAAATGGAATAATTCATGAAAAGCTCTTGTAATACCACAACCTAGACATTCATGCCCTGTTAAAATTTTCCATAAACAAATAGACTTATCATTAAATTTGACAAGCAATTCTACAACAAGAATGAATATTAATGGTAATGAATATTTTAAATATTTCATTTGCCGGTAGAACCAAAACCGCCTTCACCACGAGCAGTCTCTGTTAATTCCACTTCAACTTTTATTTCAGCTTGCTCCACCTTTGCAATTACCATCTGAGCAATTCTTTCATCAGGTTGAATTGTATAAGTTTCATTTGAAAGATTAACAATAGGAACACATATTTCGCCTCTATAATCTTCATCTATTGTACCTATACAATTAATCAATGTAATTCCATGCTTGATTGATAAACCTGAACGAGGTCTAACCTGAGCTTCATAACCATGTTCCAATTCAATTTTTAATCCTGTTGGGACTAATTTCCTTTCAAGAGGTTTAAGAGTAATTGGCTCAGAAATTGCAGCACACAAATCCATACCTGCAGCACCCTCAGTTTTGTACTCAGGTAAAAATTTATTATGTGGAAGTCTTTCAATTTTTAATACTGTCATATATTTCTCCATGAAAATAAATACAAACTTTATGTATTTTTAAATAAGCCTAAGAAATTTTCAATTAAAGATGGTCTTTTATTTTCAGACACATATTTTTGATAATTAGCAATTTCTTCTGCAATTGCAAAACGTCTACCATTTTCACCATATCTATTTACTAAAGGTTTTCCATCTTCCATAATAACTGTTTTTAATGCAGATTTATGAAAAATATTACCGCCTCTTGTACAAATTAATTCCTCAATTGATTTTCCATTTTTTTTATCTGTCCAAATACTGCCAATTACTTTCCATTTTTTTGCATTTATGCCAACATAAACATCTGAACCTTTAACAAAAATATCTGATGCCTTGTTATTCATTTGACGATTTATATATTCTTGGCCTAAATTTGGATTATTTTCAAAAACTTTATTAAAAAATTTTTTACCGGAATTATTAAATTTTACAGACATTCCGAATGATGGGGTTTTATCTGTTAATAATGTTGTATTTGTAATCATTAAAAATTCATCTCCAATCTATTTCAAACATTTAAACTAAAATCGGAATATATAAATATATTCCGATTTCTTTTTTATTTTAAATCATTTTCTATCTTTTGTAGAATTTCATCTAATTTTGAAGCATCTTTAACTCCACCTTGAGCAAAGTTAGGTCTTCCACCTCCGTTTGCACCAGTTGCTCGAGCAATTTCTCCTACAATCTTACCTGCATTTATTCCTTTTTTTACAAAACTGTCAGAAACTTTTACAGCCACAGTTTTTTCAGAAGCTAGAACAATGATACTTTCTCCAAGTTTTTGAGACATAAATTCAATACCAGTTCTAATTGCATTACCGTCAAAATGTTCAACTTTTGAAACAAAAAGTTTACCACCTTCAATATCTTCTGCTTTTGATAAGAATGTCGCAAATTTTGCTCTTGCGCTATCTTCTTTTGCTTGAGCCAATTCCTTTTGAAGTTCTCTATTTTCTTCTTGAAGTTTTTCTACACGTTCAATTACTTCTTCTGAGTGAACTTTAAACATTTGAGAAAGTTTGCTCATTTCTTTTACTCTTTCATTCATATATTCAAAAGCAGCATTTGAAACAACAACTTCAATACGTCTTGTTCCAGCAGCTATAGCACCTTCAGAAACTATTTTGAACAATCTTAAATCTCTTGTATTTCGAGCATGAGTACCTGCACAAAATTCTTTAGAGATACAATTTTCACCGATACCCATAGATACAACTCTTACGATATCTTCATATTTTTCACCAAACAATGCAACAGCACCTGTAAGTTTAGCTTGTTCAATATCCATTTCTTGAGTTGTAACTTCTAGACCTTGAGAAATCCAATTGTTTACAATATCTTCTACTTTAAATATTTCATTCTCTGTCATTGCACGAGAGAAAGTAAAGTCAAAACGCATTCTATTTTCTTCTACCTGAGAACCTGCTTGTTTTACTTCGTTGCCTAAAACTTTTGTTAAAGCAGCTTGCAATAAGTGAGCAGATGAGTGGTGAAGTCTTATTTCTTCACGTCTTGGGACATCAATTTTAGCTTTTACTTGTTCGCCAATTGTAATTTCACCATTGATAACTTTTGAACGGTGAACAAAAAGTTTATTAACTTTGAAAGTAGTTAATACTTCAGCTTTTAAGTTTTCATTTTCAATGTAACCGCTGTCACCTACCTGACCACCGCATTCAGCATAGAATGGAGTTTTATCTAAAACAATATCAACATATCCATCACCATCAATTGTAGCAAGGATTTTTGCATCACATTCATTTTCTGTATAACCTACAAATTCAGAAGAACCAACTTGATCTTCAAGTTTTGCATACTTCATATCACCAGTTACACTAATTTTTGCAGTAGCAGCTTTTGCACGATCTTTTTGTTCCTGCATAGCAGATTTATAACCAGCTTCATCTACTTTCAAACCGTTTTCTTCTGCAATTTCTTTTGTCAATTCAAATGGGAAACCATATGTATCATACAATTTAAAAGCACTTTCTCCATCAATATCTTTTTTCGCTTCAATAAACTCATCAAGCATTTTATATCCACGATCAAGAGTTTTGGCAAAACGTTCTTCTTCTTTTTTAATTGTATCGACAATTTTAGCTTTATTTTTTACTAAATCAGGATATGCTTCACCATAATTTTCTACAACAACATCTACAAGTTTGTATAAGAAAGGTAAATCCATACCTAAAATTTTTCCATGACGCAATGCTCGTCTCAAAATCATTCTTAATACATAGCTTCTGCCTTCATTTCCAGGAATTACTCCATCAGAAATTAAGAAAGAAACGCAACGAGCATGGTCTGTTATAATTCTTAAAGAAATATCTGTTTTTTCAGATTTTTTATAAGGCACACCGCTCATTTCTGAAACTTTGTCCATAATTGGTCTTAAAAGGTCTGTTTCAAAAGTAGAAGCAACACCCTGACATACCATAGTAATACGTTCTAGTCCCATGCCTGTATCAACGTTTTTGCTTTCCAAAGGAGATTGGTTTCCTTCTTCATCTTGATACAATTCAGTAAATACAAGGTTCCAAATTTCAACCCATCTGTCGCATTCGCAAGTATCAATACCACAATTTGGATCATCACATTTATATTGTTCACCTAAGTCATAGTGAATTTCAGAGCAAGGTCCGCAAGATCCAGAAGCTCCAGGAGGGCCCCAGAAATTATCTTTTTTCCCTTTACGCTTAATACGTTCAGCAGGAACACCTACACTTCTCCAAATTTCATAAGCTTCATCATCAGTTTCAAAAATTGTAATCCACAATCTGTCTTTATCAAGTTTTAAAACTTCTGTTACAAATTCCCAAGCCCAAGGAATAATTTCTTTTTTGTAATAATCGCCAAATGAAAAATTCCCTAACATTTCAAAGAATGTATGATGGCGAGGTGTACGTCCAACATTTTCGATATCACTATCTTTTCCGCCAGCTCTAGCACATTTTTGACAAGAAGTAGCTCTTGCCGGATCATAAGGAGATTTAACAATTCCTAAAAATATAGGCAAAAACTGTAACATACCTGCTGTTGTCAATAAAACAGTCGGGTTGTCAGGTACAAGGCTCGAACTTTCAACAACTGTATGTTGATGTTTATTTTTAAAATAATCTAAATATAATTTTCTAATTTGATTTCCGGTTAGCATAATCTTTTATCCCTCTATTTACTAATCTATATAAATTATATCTTAAACAAAAATAATAAAACATCTTGCAATCAAAAATTTTTGTGATAACATAAATTTTATGAGGGATTATACAGGTACCCCACAAAACCAAACGCTTGTCTAAACCCTCTGGATCCAAGCCCGAGTAGCTCAGCTGGATAGAGCAACCGCCTTCTAAGCGGTAGGTCATGCGTTCGAATCGCATCTCGGGTAAATAAAAAAGGACGGGATTTATCTCGTCCTTTTTTATTTGCAATAGATAGCGAGGAGATAAACCTATTTTGCGTTCGGCGGATTTTTTGCAGAGAGCGTAGGTCTTTTGCCAAAAGAATATTCATTCTTGCAGGCAAAAACCGAAGTCTCGTTTAACGCAAAAAATCCAAGAAAATCGCATCTCTTAGAAATTAATAAAAAAGTAAGCGGGTTTTTAAACCCGCTTTTTTATTTGTAAATAAATATAAATTCAAACTAATGTTTCTTCCACCATTTATGATAATTAGGCCCTTTTTTGCAATGTTTGTGCTTATGCTTATGTTTATGACAATCATGATCATCACATCTATCATGAGAATCTGATGTTTTAAACATTATTTCAGTATTATTACGTCTTAGTCCAAACCAAGTGAAATTATCATGTGCACTTGCTATCGTAAAAGAAGAAGTAACAAGAATACAAACTAACATTATAAAAAATTTCTTTAACATATAACCTCCAACTTCTATAAGAAGCTATTATCCGATTTTACTAAAATTTTGTCAAGTATAGTTTTGTTAAGAAATGTTCTATATTATAGATTATATTTTAATTGACAATTATTTATTTGTTATGTAAACTTGATTTTAGAGACAAGGGGTAGAAAATTCTACCCCTATTTTATTGAGGACATTATGGAAAATACATTAAACCAAAACAAAAATATTAATCCTTGGATTGTTATGATCCCTGTAATGCTTTCAGTATTTATGTTTGCATTAGATGAAACAATTTCAAACGTTGCCTTGCCATACATGGCTGGAAGTTTTTCAATTAGTCATAACGAATCCACTTGGATTATTACAAGTTACTTAGTCGCAAGCGGTGTTATAATTCCTGCAGTTGATTTTTTCTCAAAACTGTTTGGAAGAAAAACTTACTTTTTGATTAGTGTCACAATTTTCACTATTGCTTCAGTGCTTTGTGGATTATCTACATCAATGACAATGATTTTATTTGCAAGAATTCTGCAAGGTATAGGCGGCGGTGGAATAATGCCAATATCACAAGCTATCATTTTTGAAATATTCCCAAAAGAAAAAAGAGCTGCAGCAATGGCAGTATTTGGACTTGGGGTTGTTATGGCCCCGATTATGGGCCCGGCACTTGGCGGTTGGCTTACTGAAACTTGGTCTTGGCCTTTCATTTATTTTATAAATGTTCCTTTTGGAATTATTGCATTCCATTTAATCAAAAAATTAGTATTTGATCCGGAATATGCAAAAAAACAAAAGAATGTCACAATGGATTATTCGGGATTTTTCTTTTTATGTGTATGGCTTTTGACTTTACAAATCGTACTTGATAAAGGGAATGATGCAGACTGGTTTGGAGCAGCATGGATTTGCAAAACATTTGCAATTTCAATGATGGCAATGGTTGCATTTTTCACTATCCAAGTTAAAAAGAAAAAACCATTGATTGATTTATCCATTTTGAAAGACGGGAACTTCTTTTTCGGAACAATAGTTTTAATGGTACTAATGGGTGTAATGATGGCATCTGCAGCAATATTACCATCAATGTTACAGCAATTAATGGGATACACATCATTCTTAAGCGGTTTATCAATGGTACCAAGAGGTGCAGGTTGTCTTATTGCAACAGTAGCATGCGGTGTTCTAACCCCTAAAATAGGAACAAAACCATTAATTATTACAGGGCTAATTATTCTTGGCATAGGCGGGTTAATGTTTGGAGAAATAAATACAAACATAGCACTTGTAGATATTGCACTACCTAATATGGTATTCGGACTTGGTATGATTATGGCAATGGTACCAATGATGAATTTGTCTTGCAGTACATTGACAAATGAACAGCAAACTAATGCTGCAGGGGTGCAAAATCTATTAAAAAACACAGGTGCTGCAATTGGGACTTCTGTTGCTACAACAATGATTTCAAGATTTTCTCAAGTGCATCAAATGATGATGGTAGGACATCTAAATTTCTCTAGCGATGCATATACAGCAAAAATAAATTCATTAGCTGCAAGTTTCGCCGCTAATACTGATTTAGCAACCGCTACTCATATGGCAGGTATGCAAATTTATAATCAGCTTTTGCAACAATCTAGCCTTTGGGGATATGTTGAAACTTTCAGATATTTTGGGCTTGCAGCATTTATCATAATCCCGCTTGTACTAATTATAAGACAAAAGGCTAATTAAAATTATTGACCTCAATAGCCTTAATATAGAATGTAATCCTTCCTTTTAAAAGATAAATTGTATAAAAAGGAGGGATTATGTTTTATAACGTACTAAAAGCAAAAGATATTATTGATATCGATCACGAAAAATTTGAACACAAAAGATTACTAGAAAAAGATAATAGTAGTTTAACAATCATAGGTCTAAAAAAAGATGAAATCATAGACACCCACACATCAGAATCTGATGCAGCTGTATATGTAATAGATGGAGAAATCGAATTACATTTTGATGCTGAAAAATTTAAACTTGATAAAGGCGAAATTTTAATGTTTAAAAAAGACATAGAACACAAAGTATTAGCCCTTAAAGACAGCAAATTTTTCTTAATTAAAATATAAAAATTTTGGAGAATTCAACATTTGAAAAATAGGTCGAATTTAAAAATTCGACCTATTTTTTTCGAGTATTTATAACATCATAAACTTTTTTAATATTACTAATTCCTGCTAATCTATAACGTTTTTTATCATCATCAATTAATATTTCTGTACTATAACCGTATTTGTATAATCGTAAATTAGTTATATTTTTATATTGAATATTAAATTCTGAAAATATATTTTTTAATATTTTTATTGAAGACAATTTAATAACTCTTTCATCCGTCAAGCAATAATTTATAGAAAGTACAATTACACTAAAAAGCCAAAGCAATAAAATTAAAAATCCTATAACAAATACAAAAATAAAATTTAATAATAAATAAATCTGATAAAAATAATAAGTTATTAGTATTAAAATAATAGGAAAAACATAAATTAGAAGATTAAAATGAATATTTAATATTACTTTTTCCAGCGGATAATTTAATCTTATATAATTATGAATAAATTTTTTATTGTATTTAATATAAAAAATTTCACAAAATATAATCAAAAAAGCAAAGAAAACAAACATAAATATTCCTAAATTCTCTTATAATCGGCGGCAACGGGAATTGAACCCGTGTCAACAGAATGAGAATCTGCTATCCTAACCTCTAGACGATGCCGCTATTGCAAATTTATATTAGCACTAAGATTTTATTTCTTCAATAAAAATTTTTAATTAAATTTTTTTATAATCCTCTACATAAAATTAAATTGTCAGCTCAACGCATTTACTGACATCAAACTGACAATTTACTCACATTGTTTTTTTATCGCCAAATCATCACATAAAATTATTGTAATTTCTTCACCTGCTTTTGCGTGGTATTTAAGCCCCGGAGTAACTAACCCCGTAATCAAACCAACAGTTGTACCGACAGGAATACCGATTGCATAACCTACGCCCAATTTTGCAGGATTTGGAATAAATGCAAAACCGGTACCGGCACCTGCACCGACTATACCTAAACCGAGAGTGTAAGCTGTTAATTTTCCTGCTGTATGCCAAGGTCCTTCTTTTAGAGAAGAATCTTTAGTCAAAGGTTTCGCAGACATTTGTATTGCACTACCATCAGGTAATAACAAACATTCAAAATTCAAATAAACACGAGCGTTCTTATTCGGGATTCTTTGCTTTTCAATTCTAATTACTGTCCCCACAACTTTTGAACCTGCAGGAATTAACAAAGTTCCTTCCTGAGTATATATCGCACCGGGGACAGAAAAATTAACCCTATCACCTGCTTTTGCACATTCAGACCAAAATTTACAATCAAATGCAACTTTAAAAGCATTTCCCTTACAAATTATATTTCTTAAATTAGTAATCGTAACATTATTACTTAATGCTCCTTTTTCACAGAACATATGTTCTCTGCCCAAAACTTGCTCATCGCAAGCACAATCTTGAGCTTGAGCTGATATTCCAACAATCATTAAAAAAAATATAATAAACAATTTTTTCATCACAAAACAATAATCAAATACTTCATAATAAAAAGCTATTAGCTGATTAGGCAATTAATTAAATACACAAAAATATTACAAAGCGGTGATGACAGAAATATCTATTCAGAAAAAAATCTGTTAAAAGGAGGTACTATGACAAAACCAAATCTTGACAAAACAGTACAAAAATTTATTGATTACATTGAATCAAAAAATTCAAAACCATTAAATGAGATTACCCCTGATGAAGCAAGAGAATTTTTAAGTGAATTACAAAAAGAATTCTATGCTCAAATTAATGCTCATACAGAAGATATAACAATATTCAGTCCATCTGCAGGTGATATTAATGTAAGAATAGTAAGACCTGAAGACTGTTTAAACGAAAAATTACCTGTAATAATCTATTGCCATGGCGGCGGCTGGGTAATGGGTGACGCTGATGTATATGATTTGACTATCAAAAAAATTGCGAACTATACAAAATCAGCCGTAGCATTTGTAAACTATCCTCGTTCTCCTGAATTCAAATATCCGGATGCACTGAACCAAATATATGCAACAATAAAATACTTTGCAGAATATGGAAGCGATAACAACATTGACACAAATAAAATTGCAATAGCAGGTGATAGTGCAGGCGGGAATTTAGCGATTGCAGCTGCTATAAAAGCGAAATTTGAAAATGGTCCAAAACTATTATTTCAAGCACTAATTTATCCTGTAGTTGATACGGAAATGAATACAGAATCTTACAAAGAATTCAAAGACGGGCCATGGCTTACTAAAAAATCAATGGAATATTTCTTTGATTGCTACAAACCTAAAAAAGAAATTAAAGAAAATGATATGTTTATATCTCCATTAAAAGCAGAATTACAAGATTTGGAAGACCTGCCTCCGACTCTTATCATTACTGCAGAAAATGATGTACTGAGAGATGAAGGAGAAGCTCTTGCAAGAAAGCTAATAGATGCGAATGTCGATACAGCCTGCGTAAGAATTAACAACACAATTCATGATTTTATGCTGCTTAACGCTTTAAAAGAAAGCAAAGCGACAAAAGCAGGATATAAAATTCTTTGCAGATTTTTAGGACACGCTTTAAATAACAATTAATATTGAATTGCTATTTTTAAACAATTATCAGATTTTTTCTCAAAAAGCTCATAAGCATTTTTTATATCTTCAAACGTAAATCTATGAGTAATTAAAAAATCTGTAGATATTTTCCCCTCAGAAATATATCTGACCAAGTCCTTGCAATGGACAGCATCGACACCACCTGTTTTAAAAATCAAATTTTTTCCATACATTTCAGGTAAGGGAAGAATTTGATTTTTTTCATACATAGCAACAAGAGCAACAATAGCATTTGGTCTTGCAATTTTATAAGCCATTTCAAAAGTATTTTCACCACCTGCAGCTTCAATTACTGAATCAGCACCGTAATTTGTAATACTTTTAATAGTTTTTTCAACATCTGAATTATTAGGATTAATTGTGAAATCTGCAAAACCTAATTTTTTAGAAAGTTCAAGTCTTTTTTCATCAATATCAATTCCGATTACTTTACCTGCACCCATAAATTTTGCACACTGCATTGCACAAAGTCCGACAGGTCCTGCTCCAATCACAGCAACAGTATCACCTTGATTAATTTCACAAATCTCAGCACCCCAATAACCGCTTGATAAAATATCTCCTACAAATAATGCGTTTTCATAACTCACATTATCAGGCAATTTTGTAAGTCCGTTATCCGCAAAAGGAACTCTCACATATTCCGCTTGGCAACCATCAATTTTACAACCTAATTCCCAACCGCCATTGATACAATTATTCACAAAACCTTTTTTACAAAATTCACATTCTCCACAAAAAGTTTCACAATTAACAGATACTCTATCACCTTTTACAAAATTTTTAACATCACTTCCAACTTCTATAACTTCCCCTACAAATTCATGCCCGAGTACAACACCATTTTTTGCCAAAGGTACAAAACCATGAATTATATGTAAATCACTCGTGCAAATCGAAGATAAAGTAACTTTTATAATTGCATCTTTTGCATTCTTAATAACAGGCATAGGTCTTTCGACCATTTGAATTTTTCCGTTTTCACAAATCAAAGCTTTCATAAAAAAAGTTTAGCATAAAAAACTCCGAAAAAATCGGAGTTTTTTATTAAAATTAGAAATAAAATTTTAATCAGCTTTATCAATCGTTACCATATTAATAATTAACCCTAAAAAAGCCAAAACTACCGACCCTATAAATGCGCTTAAAAATCCCTCGACATCAACCCCAGGGGCAAGGTAACCAGCCAACATTAACAACAAAGCATTAATTACTAAAGTAAATATTCCTAATGTCAAAATATTTATTGGTAACGTAATAAATACAATTAAAGGTCTTATAAAAATATTTATAAGAGCAATAATTACTGTAACAAGCATTGCACTTTGAAAATTTTCAACTTCGATACCTGGAACTAACCAAGCAACAAAAACAATGGCTAAAGCAAATAATATCCAACGAACAAGTAAGACCATAAATTTATCCTTTCTTTATATATAATTTTAGATTCTCTATTTTTAATTTTCATTGGGCTAAAGTATTATTATACAACTTGCTAATACTAGACTTTGTATGTATAATTATTTTGAAAAATTTACTATTATTAAGAAAAGAGGTTTTTATGAGAGAAAATATTTTAATTGGACTTGCTGTACTAATTCTAGCTACAATGTGGATACAAATTGCAAACACAAATACAAAAAGTAGATATGATGTAGTTACAGGAAGCAATATGATAACAATCCTAGTTGATAAAAAAACAGGTGAAACTTGGAGAAACTGTGTTTGTGGAGAAAAATCAAACGTACCTGGATGCTGGGAAAAAATGATAACACTAAATCCTGAATCTTTCAACAAACCTCAAGGTGAAGTAAAAGCACTAAAAAAAATGGCTAAGCTAATAAAAAAACAAGAAAAATTACAAAAAGAATTAGACAAGACTAAACAACAAGCTCCTGCTCAAAAACAAGAAGCTCAACAAAACCAAAATGAACCAATTAGAATTGGTGGTTAATAATTTTAAATAGTTAATAAAAAAAGAAGCTTTATTTTTAAAGCTTCTTTTTTTCATCTCTACTTTTTATCCAAAACTTTAATCAAATGCCACCCAAACTGTGTATACACAGGATTTGAAACTTCTCCAACAGGAGTATTAAAAGCTGCCTTTTCAAACTCCGGCACCATTTGTCCACGACCAAAATACCCTAAATCTCCGCCATTTCGTCCTGAAGGACAAAGAGAGTAGGCCCTTGCATAATATTCAAAACTACCGCCATTATCAATATCTTTTTTAATCTGCTGAGCTTCAGCAGCAGTTTTCACAAGAATATGTTCAGCATGCACAGTTGTATATTCTTCTGCTGATACAATACCTGTTAATAAAAAGACCATAATTAATAATTTACAAATATTTTTAATCATAATTTTATCCTATCTTCAATTTTAAATAACATCAATTATCCTGCAGACCTAACTCTGTTACGTCCACTGTTTTTTGCCTCGTACAATGCTCTATCTGCATCATCAAACATTTCCCAAGGATTTTCAAAATCTGTATTTGAACTTACACCAATACTTACAGTTACATTTAATTGTTCACCATGGTACAGAAATTTTGAACTTTCTATATTTTTTCTCAATCTTTCAAGAGGAATAATAGCATTTTCTCCTGCAGTTTCAGTCAATATTACAGCAAATTCTTCCCCGCCATATCTAAATACAAAATCAGTCTGCCTAAAATTATTCAAAATTTTATATGCAACCTCTTTCAATACATAATCACCACAAGAATGACCATATGTATCATTAAATTTTTTGAAAAAATCAATATCTATAATTGCAACACTTAAGTCACTATTATAACGTTTAGCACGCATATATTCTCTTTCAAGACTTGTTTCAAAATGTCTACGATTAGATAACCTTGTCAAAGGATCCGTAAAAGACATTTGCTTTGTTTGCGTGTACATAAAATTAATTTTTTTGATAACTTCCATTTTATTATCATCTGGAATATCAAAACCTTCTATTATATTTTGAATATTTTTTTGAATTTCATCTAAAACATCAGATGGGATATCAAAATCTGTGTTTTTTATATTATCTATATTTTCCATAACCATATTTATAATATCAAAAATATTGTACGCAATCCATTTTTTTGCTAAAATTAATGTAAATTATGAAATTAACTGCACAAGAACTGCTTAATAAATATTCAAAAAGCTCATCACACCCAATTGAAGTGCGAAGAATTTCCATGATGATTTTTGATGAAGCAAATGAAAAAATTCGAGAAATGTCTAACAAAGAACGCAAATTTCTGGAAGCAGCTGCACTATTACATGATATCGGCTATTATATAGATTCCAAAGGCCATAACAAACACAGCATGAAAATGGTAATCGAAAACGGAATAGCAGGATTTAATGAAAATGAAGAAAAAATTATAGGCTGTATTTGCAGATATCATAGAGGTGGGCTTCCTGATAAAAATGACCACGAAATTTATAACACCCTCGAAAAAAAAGAAAGAAAAATAGTTAAACGCCTTGCAGGTATTCTAAAAATTTCAGACGGATTAGATAGAGGTCATCTTAACCTAATAAAAAAAATTCATCTAAATTATGATGAAGAAAATAATATCGTTGAATTTATACTTACTCCAAATACTCCGGAATTTAGACCTGATATTACTTCTGCAATAAGAAAAAGAGATTTATTTGAAATAGGCTTTAAGTGCCAAAGTGTTTTAAAATTCAGCGAATAACATATTGTAAAGTTTTTGTTACAAAACACTATTTTTTGTAACATTTCTTCATGAAAAATACTTTATATATATAAGGAAACAAAAGGGGTTTACGAATATATAAAAAATCGTAAAGTTATGGTGAAAAAATGTCATTCGATGTAAATGTTTTGAGCACAAAACCGGTTATCAAAGCAGCAGCATCTATGCAAAATGACGGCGGCGCAGGTAACCTAGGGTATATGGCTCAAGGGGAAAAAGAAGAAAAACAAGAAAGAAAATACTTAGATGAAAGTATCTTTATGAAAAAAGATGAAGGTGATATCTTCACTTTTGACAAAGAACCTGAAATGCCTGAAGATAACTTCTCTATCACTAAATTGATTGCTCAAATAATTACTGCAATAAAAAAATTATTTAAACAAGTTTAAATTAAATCTTTTGCAACCTTTAATAAAATTTTTAAATTTTTATCATCTAACAACTTAACTAGCTCAAAAAGTTGCATTTCATAATGCTGTCTCGATAAAGCTTCATCAAAAGAAAATAAATCAGCATAATCAACATTTAAAGCATTTGATAATTTTTCAATCAACTCACAAGAAGGAAAACTTCTTGCATTCTCAATAAAAGATATATAACGGAAATCAACTCCGACAATTTCTGCAAGCTGCTCTTGTGTTAATTTTCGAGATTTTCTTATTTTTTTTAAATTTTCTGCAAATTTTTGTTTAAACATACACTCTTAATATATAGTTTATAAATTAATTAGAAAATTTTTTACTAATTAATTTAACTAATTATATTGACATTTTTCTAATTTATATATAGAATTTCATGTTATAATTTAGAATTTATACATATTTTTTCAAGATAAGGATTAGGAAAGTGGCAAAAATAAGTATTATTGTACCAGTTTATAATAATAAAAAATTTTTAGAAAAATGTTTAAACAGCCTTATAAATCAGACATTAAAAGATATTGAAATAATTTGCATAAATGATGAATCAACAGACAAAAGCCTACAACTCCTCGAAAAATTTGCAAATATAGATAAAAGAATACAAATAATTAATCAAAAACATTCAGGCCCATCAATTGCTAGAAATAAAGGGATAAAAAAAGCTAAAGGAGAATATATAGGATTTGTAGACTCTGATGATTGGGTAGATTTAAACTTTTTTGAACAACTATATATCAACGTAAAAAAATATAACGCAGATATTGGAGTAGCAGGAATAAAACGAGTTAGAAGTTACAAATGGAAATACCATATTAAATTTGAAAAAGAAGAAGTAATTCAAGAAATTAATAAAAAATTTCAAAAATGTGATGTACCTGATAAATGTTACCCCGTTAATAAAATATACAAACTTTCTGAACTCAAAAAACGAAATATATACTTTGAACCGAATGTATATTTTGAAGACAGACTTTTTACAGCACAAGTACTTATTAATCTAAAAACATTAGTAACTGTTCCTAATACTTACTACAACTATTGGACAAATCCTAATTCTATAGTAAAAACAAAGTCAAAGAAAAAATTAAAAGATTCACAATATACAAAAGAAAAACTAATGAAATACTTAAAAGAAAATAATGTTAATCTTGATCATTATTACACTAAAATAAAAAAATTTAAAATTTTAGGTCTAACTTTCCTAAAAATTAAATATTATAAATATAAGAAAGAACTTATTTTTCTAAATCAAATAAAATTTCAAATTAAGAACTAAAATTTTCTTATTTATGGTACAATCTATATATGGAAAAGAAAATTAAAATTGGACTTATAGGATTAGGAACAGTAGGTTCCGGAGTTTTTAAGACATTACAGTCTTTTGATAATGTAGAAGTAAAAAGTATTGCAGTTCGTAATATCAACAAAAAAAGAGATATCAAAGGGTTAGATGAATCAATTGTAACAGATGACGCTTATAAAATCGTCAATGACCCTGAAATTGATATTGTTGCAGAACTTGTAGGCGGATTAGAACCTGCTTTTGACTTAATAGCAACTGCAATTAAAAATGGAAAACATATTGTAACCGCCAATAAAGAACTTCTTGCTAAAAGAGGAGAAGAATTATTTAAAATAGCTGAAGAATATAACAGAGTAATTTTATACGAAGCTGCAATTGCCGGCGGTATACCAATTATAATGCCTATTAAAACAATTCTTGCAGGCAATAAAATTAACCACATTGAAGCAATCGTAAATGGCACAACAAATTACATTTTAACTAAAATGGACGTGCAAGGAGCTCAATATTCTGATGTTTTAAAAGAAGCTCAAGAATTAGGCTATGCTGAAGCTGATCCAACAGGCGATGTTGAAGGTTTTGATGCAGCATACAAAATTGCAACCCTTGCCTCAATTACATTCAATAAAAGAATAAAAATTGAAAATGTATACAGAGAAGGAATTACAAAAATTCGTGCAGAAGATATGAAAGCTGCAAACGACTTAGGCTATAAAATTAAACTAATCGCATCAGCACATATGGACGATAACGAAAATGTTGACGTAAGAGTACACCCAATGCTTGTTTCAAAAAAATCAACTCTTGCACACATTGATTATGTAACAAATGCTGTATCATTAAGCGGTCACCCTATAGGCAGTGTAACACTTTCAGGCCCTGGAGCTGGAGAGTTTCCAACAGCAAGTTCGGTTGTAGGTGATATTCTTGCAATAGCTGCAGAAATAGGAAAATCTGATTATATTTTGCCTATGATGAGATGCAAACATAATGATGACGCTCATATGATTAATATTTCTGATACAACAAACAAATATTACATATCTATTAATGCTAAAAACAACAAAGGCGTAATAGGTAAAATCGGAACAATTTGTGCAAATAATGACATAAGTTTAGCAAGCATTGTGCAACGCTGTGTATCTGATGATAATACTGCAGATATTACAGTTATTACAGAACTTGTAAAAGAAAAAAATATGCAAAATGCAATCAAACAAATTGAACAAGATGGAAATATTGTAAAAAGCTTAATAAGAGTTCAAGTGTAATAAAAACACAGGAGAAGGTAAATGCCAGAAAATAAGCAAAAGCTAACTTTTACTAATAAGTTAATTCTTATAATCCTTCCAATAATTGTAATTTTATTTTGTTGTTATAATATTTCAACATCCAATTTAATATGTTCATCATATTCTGGATGTAAAATTGTTGAACAAAACTTGTTCAGATACACAATGAAAGAAAAAAGAGTAAATTTAGATTCAATAAGCAAATTTTATGTTTCAAGTTCTATCGATGTTATGAAACTCTGGAATTATTTCAATGCAAGTTCTTCAGATCAAGCTAGGATCAAAAGAAAAGAAATACTAAAATATCATATTTATGCATTAACGAAAAACGGAGAAAAACAAAAATTTTTTTTCTGCCAGCTCACACAATAGATATAAAGCTGAAAATATAGCTAAAGAGTTAAATGACTTTTTAAATAGTTCTGATAAAAACATTAATATAAAATATTAAAATTTCTATAAAGAGAAAGAGGGAAAGTATGTACTATCAAGGATTAATCAATACATTCAGAGAATACCTTCCGGTAACAGATAAAACTCCTGTTGTCACATTAAACGAAGGAAACACTCCATTAATTAAAGCTGAAAATTTAGCTAAAAAAATAGGGCTAGATGCTGAAATTTATTTAAAATTTGAAGGCTGCAACCCAACAGGAAGTTTCAAAGACCGCGGAATGACAATGGCTGTATCCAAAGCAAAAGAAGCAGGTGCAGGTGCAATTATCTGTGCATCAACAGGAAACACATCAGCATCAGCAGCAGCTTACGGTGCAAAAGCAGGTATGAGAACTTTCGTATTAATCCCTGACGGTTACATCGCACTTGGCAAATTATCTCAAGCAATGATGTATGGAGCTGAAATTATTGCAATTCAAGGAAACTTTGATGAAGCTCTTGAAATGGTAAGAAAAATTTCTGACAAATATCCTATTACACTAGTAAATTCTGTAAACCCTTACAGAATAGAAGGTCAAAAAACAGGTGCATTTGAAATTTGTAACGCATTAGGACAAGCTCCTGATTACCATTTTATTCCAGTTGGAAATGCCGGTAATATCACAGCATACTGGAAAGGTTACAAAGAATGGCATAAAGCCGGAAAAGTTTCTAACTTACCCAAAATGATGGGCTTTGAAGCAGAAGGTGCTGCTGCGATTGTAAAAGGAGAAAGAATTTTCAAACCTGAAACACTTGCAACTGCAATCCGTATTGGAAACCCTGCAAGTTGGAAATTTGCAGAAGCTGCAAGAGATGAAAGCAACGGTATGATAAATTGCGTAACAGATGAAGAAATCGTAAAAGCATATAAACTTATCGCATCTTGCGAAGGTGTACTTGCAGAACCTGCAAGCGCTGCATCTGTTGCAGGTTTAATTAAAGTAAAAGACCAAGTAAAAGAAGGCTCAAAAATTGTTTGTATCTTAACTGGTAACGGATTAAAAGATCCAGATAATGCGATTAAATATTCAAATTCAGATGTTAAGAAAACATCATCAGACATGAATGAAATCTTAAGAGCTATGAATATTTAACAATTTTAATTAAATAAAAATAGAAATAAAAAAGAGTATTATTAACAAATACTCTTTTTTATTGGTTTCTCAAATCTTGAGTAATAATACCACCAGATCCTCTGTCAATTTCTCTTTTTATCGGTTTGTCATTTTCATCAAACCAAGTTTTGACGGTACCTCGTTCTTCAATTTTTTCAATTCTTTTGCCAGATTTATCATATTGCATATATACTGTGACATCATCAGGAAATTTTGTTAAAACTTCTAATTTCTTTTTACCGTCGTCATAGTACTCAATATCATATTCATTTTTAATTGCAAGCACGTTATGCTCATCATATACAGAATCATATTTATAAACCATATTCCCCAAATCATCATAACGATGCCCAACTTCAAAATTCAAATTTCTAGCAAAATCCAAAATAAGCTTTCCACTTTTGTTATAACTTCTAAAAATCAAAGCACCATCTGGGCATTTTTCATATACAGTAAGACCGAATTCCTCTTTTTTTTCAATAACCTGAGTTCCATCAGGCTTTACATAAGTCGGTGTCATTGGATCTTTATCTGGTTTCTTTTCAAATGGATTTACAAAAAAACTTTTAGTCATGATATTCTGCATAACGGCAAAAAAATATTTTAACTTTAATTTCTCATACATTTAGATGAAATTATGATATAATTTTATTATGAAAAAATTCTTTCTGTTATGTCTAATATTCCCTTGCATAGCAGTATCCTCAAGCGAAATTACCGAGGATTACTTTGATATAGCAACAAATTATTGTACATACGGTCAATATAATGATGCTATTATTTATCTTGATAAAATTTTACAACTTGAACCTAACAATAACGATGCAAAAGATCTAAAAAATACTTTAATAAGAATTAAAAACCCAAACTCAAAATCTTATTTAACTTCTAAAAATAAAAATATAAACAATTCAAAAACTTCAAAATTACAAGGGGATTACGAAAAAGAAATAACATCATTAAACAATACTCCAAATGACTTTTGGGCAGCATATTCCCTCGCAGAAGTTTACTTAAACAATAATGATTATAAAAATGCAATTTATAATTATCAAAAAGCAATTTCGTTAAATCCTGACTATACACAAAGTTATTTAAGTCTTGCACAAGCTTATATTGCTAATAAAGATTTTTCAAATGCAATCGATGTATTAAATAAATATTTGACATATAATAAAAATTCAGACATAGCTTATGCAATGAGAGCGAAAGCATATCTTAATACAAACAATATTGATAAAGCTGAAAATGACATAGAAAAAGCAATCAATATAGAAGAAGATATTTCGTATTTATTAATAGAAGCTAAAATCCTTTATTATAAAGGGGATTACTCACAAGCTCGTGAGAAATTAAATATTTTATCACAAAATGTTCAAACATCAGAAGTATATAAATACATTGGTCTTTGTGACTATGCAATGGGAAATTACCCATCAGCTCTTTTAAACACAGATAAAGCAATCATACTGTCTGATGACGACAAAGAATTAAATTCTAAGTATAATGAAATCAAATCAAAGTTGGATAAAAAATAATGACAAGAAGATACAGAAAAAGAGTAAAAACAAAGGAAACAGCAATGACTAGAATCAAAAATTGGTCAATATCTATATTACTAGCAGGGGCAATGCTATTTGGACTTCAATCATATAGCAGCACATCAAGTCTGAAATTTGCCCAAATAAGTGACGTACACTACTATACTGGAACTAACAATACAACTTACAAAATGATTGCAGAATCTCCAAAACTACTTGACGATGCAATTGAACAAATCAATGCAACTCCGAACGTATCTTTTGTTATGTTCACAGGAGATTTGATTGACAAACCTTTTGAAAAAGAATTAAGTGCATTTTTACCTCATACAGAAAAAATAAATGCACCATGGTATTTTGCTTTTGGCAATCACGATACAATGTTTGGCGGTTATTTAACTCCTGCTGTATATATGCAATTAGTTAATAAATACAATACAAATTATAAATTTGAAAAATCATATTACTCATTCATTCCACAAAAAGGTTACAAAGTAATTGTTCTAGACACAATTATCAGAGACCGTCTAACTTCAAATGGGAGAATGGGTGAAGAACAATTAAAATGGTTAGACAATGAACTTGCAAATTCAAAAAAAGATACTGTTTTAATATTTATGCATGTACCTGTACTTGAACCATACAATAGTCCAAATCACAGATTACTTGATGCAGACAAAATGGAAGAAATTTTAACAAAATATAAAAATCCAATCGCAGTATTCCAAGGGCACTACCATGGTGCAAAAATAACTCAAAAAGATAACATACTATATGTAAGCTGCCCGGCTTTAGTTTCATATCCTAACGCTTTTAGAATGGTGACTGTATCTAATTATAGAAACAAAGTCGTATTCAATATTGAAAATAAAGAAACAAAGCTGACAAATATTCAAAAACTTGCTAAAATACTTGTATTCGGAACAACCGTTTATACAGGTGAAGAAAAAGACCAAAATGCTACAATTACAATAAAAAAATAAGAGCATAAAGCTCCACCCATAATTTGATTTGCATAAAAATTTGCAAACCTAATCTAAAAAATGGGTTTTGTACAAACTTTAAAGAAGGATAAAATTATGAGCGAATTTAAGGTAAAATTTAGAGGTGTAAGAGGAAGCTATCCTATTGCAAATAAAGATTTTTTACAATACGGTGGAAACACATCTTGTGTTGAAATAAATGTAAACGGACACTTGATAATTCTTGATGCCGGGACAGGATTAATCGATATTGGAAACGAACTTATTGCAAAATACATTGCTTCTGCTACTAAAAATGAAAAAAGGACTCCTATTAATGCAACAGTTCTAATTTCACATATACACCAAGACCACATTCAAGGTTTTACATTTTTTAGACCGCTTCATATACCATCTTCTAACATAAACGTTTTTGGGAATGTTAATTATAACGAGAGCCTAGCTGATGAAATATCTGAATTATTATTCGGCAAATCTTTCCCACTTGATTTAGGTGACATAGCAGGGAATTTAAACATTAAAGATTTGAACGAAACTGAAGGTATAATTTTACGTCATGGAGAAAGCCCAATAATTAAACGAATTGAAAATGAAAAAGATGCTCAATTAGAAAAAGAAGATGATGTCCTAATTACCTGCTATCGCTCATATGCACACCCTCAAGAAGGTGTATTAATCTATAAAATTAAATATAAAGACAAAACTCTTGTCTATGCAACAGACAAAGAAAGCTACCCTGGCGGGGATAAAAAATTAATAAATTATGCAAGAGGCTGTAATTTATTAATTCATGATGCTCAATATACAACAGAAGACTATTTAGACTCATTTGTCCCAAAACAGGGTTACGGACATTCAACTTTTGAAATGGCTGTTGATGCAAAAAATCAATCAGGAGCAGAAAAATTAGTATTTTTCCACTTTGACCCAAGCTATGATGATAACAAATTAAATTCAATAAAAGAACAATATAAATTGCAAGAAGACATAATCCTTGCTTATGAAGGTCTTGAAATTGATTTAATGTAAATCATAATTAAAATATAAGTATGAAAAAAGTCCTATTAATATCTTTGTTATTTTTAAGCATTCTCACATCAGGATATAGAAAACCTGATGTATATGTAATTGATGCGACAAAAAATGCTTATTTACACAATAACATGGGACTTCGTTATATGAATGAACGTTGTTATTATGCAGCAATACAAGAATTCAAAATAGCAATCAGCTTAAATCCGAATACTCAAGCTACTGCCGTATATTATAACAATATTGGTGATGCTTATATGAAAATAGGTTATCCTGATATGGCAAAACAACCCTATGAAGATGCAGTAAAACAATACAGCTTAAATTTCAAATACTATAAAGATTTAGCCAGATGTTATAAAGATTTAGGTTTAGTTAATGCGAAAATTAAAGAATACAGCAGCGATAAAAATGCCCTAAATCGAGTAATGCTAGGACTTTTATACATCGAAAGCGGAAATTTAAAACGCGGAATTATTATCCTCGATGAATTTACGATGTCTGAACCTGATTTAATAATCACCCCAGCTGTAAAACAATACATCAAGGAAAAAGTTAAAGAAATAAATGATTTATAATTATAATCTGATTGGATAATCCTTAGGAATCTTCCATCCATTACATTCTATTAACATGAGACATAAAGCTGAATGACCAGTAGAAGTTTTACATTGTTCTAACAAAAGATCTCTATTTTGAGTACAAGATTTAACTCCCCAATGTTCAGCCCAAGGTTTTACATCAACAACACCTTTTGACATATCCATAAAAAATGTAAAATAATCTTTCCCACTAACATATTTTCCTGTTTTATTTTGTTTTAAAAGAACTCCAATTTGTAACAAACCTGAAGTCTGATTTAGGCCATTCGAAATTTGTATAATTTCTCCAGTTTTTAATTTTATACCACTTGCATAACCACCATTTAAAGTAAAAGACTTATTCCCATCTGCTGTATATACTCTATAACTTCCCATAAAAGGTTCACTTACAAAGGAACTCCCGGGAAGATATGGCATAAAATATGTCTTTAAAACATCTTGAGGAGAAGCATCATCCCAATACTTAGGTTCGCCATAATCATTTTCTGCAAGTTTAAGCACACTATTTAATACAGAGTCAATTCTTTGTAATCTTGTTTCTACTTCTGTTTTATTATTATTTGAAATTAACATAGGCAAAGTCATTGCTGCAACGACACCTATGATTCCTAAAGTTATTAATACTTCTGCAAGTGTAAAACCAAACTTGTGATATTCCATATCACTAATATAACATTTTTTATTTATTTTTTCAACACCGCAAAAGCCTTGTGGAGCAAGCTCTAAATCGCCCCCCCCCCGAGAACTACGAGTGTAGAGATATCAACACAATTATCTTTTCCTTGTGCCTGTACTGCGTTAAATCTTTTCATTTTTTGCTCCCTTTATTTGTATACCTTATTATATTAACATATTTATTTTAACTTTTCAAGCAAAGTTAGTTCATCTTCTTTGGTCAATTGAGGATTTTCAAGTTTGTGTTTTAGAATTTCATCAAAAATCTGCCCATACTTAGGCGAAGGCTTTATACCTAAATTCAATAAATCATTTCCTGTTAATGAAATTTTAATTTGTTTTAAATCATCAAGATAATGACGTGCAATTTTTTCATCAAACAAAATTCCATATAAAAGCACTGTCTCAAGTCTTACATTTTCAAATGCTTTGTATATTTTAAAATCATTATTCAAAATTTTATCTGGAACTTCATCAAGAATTTTTTGCTCAATTTTTGTCAAAGGCAATTTAGATAAATCTTTCAAAGCTCCTGCATACACAATCCATACATATTCAGGCTTGTAATCATTAATGAGTTTTTCTATATTTATTTCAGGGATCTTAACATCATTTTCAGTCACAAGTTTATAAATATTTTCATTTATAAATCTTTCAAAAGCCTCTTGAGAATTAAGATTAAAAGTTTCAATCAATTCTTTTTTAACTCTTTTATAGCTCATATCATAATTTATATTAGCCAAATATTCTTCCTGCAATTTTCTTGTATGCATATCAAGATCAAAACCAAAACGGATTGAAAATTTTAAACCTCTAATAATTCTTGTCGGATCATCAATAAAGCTTTCATCATGCAAAACTTTGAGTTTCTTATTTTTCAAATCTTCAAGTCCACCTGTATAATCAACGATTTCTCCGGTTGCAACCGATTTTGCAAGAGCATTTATCGTAAAATCACGACGCATTACATCTTCTTTTAAAGAACATCCTATTTTTTCAACAACAGGCAAATGACCTTTTTTAGGATAACTTTCAGACCTTGTAGATGCAAAATCAACTTCCATTCCGTCAACATTCACTCTTACTGTCCCAAAATCGGGATTTTCTTGAATAACCTCACCGTATTTAGAACAATATTCAATAGCATTCCCAACATATGTAATATCAACATCAAAAGATTTTCGTCCTAACAGTTCATCACGAACAACTCCGCCGATATAAAACAATTTATTTGAAGTATCCTTTATATTGATGATGTTCATATCAAGCATTTTAGCGTAAAATATAGAAAAATGGAATAGGAGTACACACATGCTACAGGAAGCTTCACGCGCTATAAATTCAGCATTCAATAACAGTTTTATAAAAAAATTAAGCCAATACCTTCACGATTGCGTAAGAGAAGAGGTAAAAAGCTCTACATTCAGAAACCTCAAAGGTGATAAGGATAATAAATGGATTTTCTTAAAAGGAGAAGAACAATTATTCTCTACAGGTGCTGAATATATTTCTTTGGACGGAAGCGACCCTAAACTTACAGAATTAATGATTCAAAGCGATTTAGGTCAAAAAGATAAATATCTGATTTACGGCTATTTATTCTTAGTTGGCAAAAGTTCAAAGTCTAAAAGACAAAATGAATTTTTAACTCCGCTTTTATACATGCCATGCAAGCTTGAACGTAACGGCGTAAATATAAACTGCTTACCACTTGATGAAGTTCTATCACTAAACACAGGTGCTTTAGCTGCACTTATGCGAAAGAATGATGATGAAGATGAAGTAGATTTACTCCTTGAAGGTATTTTAGATGTTGTACCGGATTTACCTATTACTCAAGACAAATTAAACATTTTCCTTACAACATTAAAATCACTTGTTCCTGAAATAGAAATTGCTTCAAACATTGACGAATACAAAGAAGAAGATAACATAACTAAAGCAAAAGATTTTTATAAAGAAAAAATTGATGGCGAAAATTTAGACGAAATCATTGAAGAAGAAGAAAATGAGCAAGCTAAACAAAAAATGAAACTTGAAAAAGTAGCTGTCACATACCAAAGTGCAATAATTCTCACTAAACGGCCATCAGTCACTGCAGGGGTATTACATGAACTCACACAAATTGCAGAAAAGCCATCAGGTACATATAGAGAAACAGCCCTAAACATAATTAATGAAGAATATGCACAAAGCAAAGAAAAATCAGTCCCGCTTAAAGATATGAATAAAATAACTGATTTTTACCCAATTACCCCTCTATCATTAAGCGACAGCCAACTTCAAGTAATCAAAAATATTGATAACAGCAAATTTGTAGCAGTACAAGGGCCTCCAGGAACAGGGAAATCTCAAACAATCGTCAACCTTGTCGCTCACTTGGTTGCAAACGGCAAAACAGTCCTAGTTGCATCACGCATGGACAAAGCTGTTGATGTTGTTGCAGAACGTTTGAATGACTTAGGAGCGAGTCATATGGCACTAAGAGCAGGACGTTTGAATTACCAAAGACAACTTAGTGAAGAATTAAATAATCTACTTTCACAAAATGCTGATTTAGACGAAGATGTAGAAGATATTCTGCTTGTCGACACAAAAGATATGAAAGACCATCTTGACATGCTTAAAAATATGGAAATGAAATCTGAGACCATAATTAAGCTTGAAAAAGATTGGCATGATAAATTATTGGAAGTTGAAGAGCAAGAAAAACTTTTAGGCAAAAAAGAATTTATCAAAAAAAGTCTTAAAAAAGGCGAAATAGATATTGTTGCAGGAATTATAAAAATTCTTGAAAGCAATATGGAAAAAGCAGGTTTTATATCTAAAATTGCAAATTTCACAAGTTTAGGACAACTTAAGAAAATCCTTAATCTTAAAGACTTTGAAGTAGATTATGAAAACTTAGGGAAATTAAAACAAGAACTTGATTTTGCAAATATGGAATGGTCTTTGAGAAAAATCGAAGCCGATATTCAAAAAACAGGCAATCTCCATATGCTATCAGAACAAATCCGTACAATGAAACGCAAGCAAAAATCACTTGCTATAAATATTCTGAAAAATAAACGCAGAGAAGCCCTAAAAAGTTTATTGAGAGATGAAAACAAACGCAGAAGACTAAAAGTCCATGCAAAATCTCTTGTTACAAACAGAAAACGTCTGCAAACAAACATTTTGGAAGAAGAAGATTTCAGACCACTATTAGAAGCATTCCCATGCTGGTGCGTAACAACTTATGCAGTATCTGATTCACTCCCATTAAAACCTGGAATGTTTGATGTTGCAATCATAGATGAAGCATCTCAATGCGATATAGCAAGCTGTTTCCCAATCCTTTTCCGTGCGAAACGTGCTGTAATTGTAGGCGATGACAAACAATTACCACACCTTTCATTCTTGGAAAAAGCAAAAGAACAATCATTCTTGAGCCAATATGGAATTCCTGACAAATACCAGCTTATGTGGCGTTTCAGAACAAATTCAATGTTTGATTTGGCAGATTATTATTCTATGAATTCAGTTATGCTTGACGAACATTTTAGAAGTCTTCCGCCAATTATTAACTTCTCAAATCACGAATTTTATAACGACAGAATTCGCGTAATGAGAAAAGATAAAAGTGATGAAAAAGTACTGGAACTTGTAGAAGTATTGGACGGAAAAGTTGATTTCGATGCAACAAGAAACTTACCGGAAATAGAAGCTGTCGTAAAACGCTTGCATGAAATAATTATTGAAGATGAAAGACAAAATCCTGATAACCCAGTATCTGTCGGTATAATTTCACCATTCAGAGCACAAGTAGAACAATTAAAAGTTTCTGTTTCAAAAGTTCTATCAGATTACATGATTAAAAAACACCAGATAGAAATCGGAACAGCTCACACATTCCAAGGTGATGAACGTGATATTATGCTTATTTCTTGGGCAATAGCAGATAACAGTTATAATCAAAGTTTGATATTCTTACAAAAACCAAACTTATTTAACGTAGCAATCACAAGAGGAAGAAACAAAGTTATCAACTTTATTTCACGTAATCCTCGCGAACTTCCAGAAGGACATTTCAGAAACTATGTTTCATATATGCAATTATATCAAGATAGAAAACAAGCAATGCTATCTGGAGAAATTGACGAAAACATATATAAAAATTCCCTAGAACGCGAAGTAGCAGAAAAAATAAGAGAATTAGACCACAGAGTAGTAGCAGGAGCAGATATTGCAGGCTTAAGCGCAGATTTACTTGTAGATGACAAGTTTGTAATCGAAATTGACGGATTAGATGATAAAATAAAATCCCACATTTCAAATATGAAAAAACAAGCAATAATAGAACGCTCAGGCTATAAAGTAAAACGTATAACATACAGAGAATGGCAATATTCACCAAAAGCTTGCCTTGATAGAGTTTTAATTGAAAATTAAGAAATAAAAAAAGACCGTTTTAATAACGGTCTTTTTTTTTATTATAAATAATCTAATTTATTTCACGTCTCTGATGACAACTGAAGCATTTTGTCCACCAAATCCAAATGAATTTGACAATGCAACATGGATATCTGCTTTTCTAGCTTTATGAGGTACATAATCTAAATTACCAACTTTTTCATCTTGATTATCAAGATTGATTGTTGGAGGCACAATACCTTCATTAATAGCTTTTACACAAGCGATACATTCAACTGCACCAGTCGCACCTAACAAGTGACCATGCATTGATTTTGTTGAACTTACTAATAATTTTTTATTAGTTTCTTTATCACCAAACAAACCTTCAATAGCTTTAGATTCAGCAATATCACCTAAGCCTGTGCTTGTACCATGAGCATTAATATAATCAACATCTTCAGGTTTCAAACCAGCATCTTCAAGTGCAAATAGCATAGAATGAGTTGCACCTTGTCCTTCAGGATCTGGAGCTACAACATCATAAGCATCAGCTGTTTGACCATATCCAACAACTTCACCATAAATTTTTGCACCACGTTTTTTAGCATGCTCATATTCTTCTAAAATAAGAACACCAGCACCTTCAGACATAACGAAACCATCTCTTTCAACATCCCAAGGACGAGAAGCTTTAGTTGGTTCATCGTTACGTTTTGATAAAGTTCTTGCACTAGAGAAAGCTCCTATACCAACATCGCAAATAGTAGCTTCTGCACCGCCTGTAACCATAATATCTGCATCACCATACTGAATAGCACGGAATGCATCACCTACAGAATGAGTACCTGTAGCACAAGCTGATACAACAACTTTATTAATACCTTTAAATCCATATTTCATTGAAATACGACCAGATGCCATATTCACAATCATCATAGGAATTGTAAACGGAGAACATTTGTTAGGACCTTTTTCCAAAATTCTAACGTGATTTTCTTCAAAAGTTCTGAAACCGCCTGCTGCAGAACTTACAATAACACCTATTTTATAAGGATCAACATCCTTAACTTCTTCTAATTTGGCATCTTTAATTGCTTCATCAGCTGCAATTACTGCAAACTGAATATATCTGTCCATTTTTTTAGCTTCTTTAGGATCAAGATACTCCTCAGGATTAAAATTTTTGCATTCTCCTGATATTTTTACAACGTGCTTACTGATATCAATAAGCTCTGATGTACTAATTCCACTTTTTCCTTCAACAAGACTATTCCAAAATTTATCAACACCGACACCAAATGGTGTAACCGCTCCAAGTCCTGTGATAACTACTCTTCTTTTTGTCATCTCTTTACCTTTTTAAAACTATCTTTGAAATATACGAGGGGAAAATCAATATTAAATTTTCGCCCTCGCAACTTTTTATAAAATCTCACCAAATATCTTGAAAATCAGCGGATATTTAAGAGACTACGAAATGTAGTGCTTATTTGTGAGAGTCGATGTAGTTAACTGCATCTTGTACAGTTTGAATTTTTTCAGCTTCTTCATCAGGGATTTCGCAACCGAATTCTTCTTCGAAAGCCATAACTAATTCAACTGTATCTAAAGAGTCAGCACCTAAGTCAGCTGTAAAGCTAGCTTCTGGAGTAACTAAAGCTTCATCAACGCTTAATTGATCTACAACAACTTTTTTTACTTTTTCAAATGTACTCATTTCTAATTTCCTCATAATTTAAATTGTATACTATACTATTTGTTCTCTAATATTATACTTAGAGCAAGATTTTTTTGCAAGGAATTTACAATCCTAGAGCCATATTGTTAAAAATCTTTACTTTTTTAACATGGCCAGAATTATATGATTAAAGCCCCAGCAACTTCGATTGCTTGACCTGAAACATAATCAGCATCTAGAGCTAAATATTTAACAGTTTTAGCAATATCTTCAGGAGTTCCTAATCTCTTCATAGGAATAGCTTTCAAGTATTCATCGATATTAGGAAGGTTTGCTGTCATAGCTGTTTGAATAAATCCAGGACATACAGCATTAACTCTGATATTTCTTGAACCGAATTCTTTAGCTAAAGTTTTTGTCAAACCGATCAAACCAGCTTTAGATGCAGAGTAATTAGCTTGGCCTGGGTTACCATGTAAGCCTACAACGCTTGACATATTGATAATAGAACCTTGACGAGCTTTCATCATGTATTTAACTACAGCATGAGTTACACAATAAGCACTTGTTAAGTTAATTTTAATAACTCTTTCCCATTGTTCCATATCCATTCTGATAAATAAACCATCTTTTGTAATACCAGCGTTATTTAATAGAACATCAATTTTACCATGTTCTGCAATCATTTTATCTACATTTTCTTGAACTGCAACTGAATCAGATACATCAAAGCTATAGAAATAAGCGTTTGCACCACAAGCTTTGATTTCATCAATAGCAGGTTGAGCTTTTTCAGCATCACAAATATCATTGATAATGATGTCACAACCAGCTTTTGCAAGTTCTTTCGCACAAGCAAGACCAATCCCGCGAGATCCACCTGTTACTAAAGCAATTTTTCTTTCTGTCATGAATTTTCTCCTTATTAATTATAGGATGTTACTCCTAACTATACACACACTAATTCTTCTTTCAAAGATTGAACTGTAGCATCTAAAGATGCTTTATCATAAATATTAAATACTTTTGCTTCAGGTGCAATTTTCTTATTCAAACCTGCAAGAACTTTACCAGGTCCAATTTCAACAAAAATTTCAACACCTTCAGATGCCATTTTTTGTATTGTTTGTGTCCAATGAACTGAAGAATAAATTTGTTTTGGCATTTTAGATCTGAAATCAGAACTTTCAGTTGTTGCAGACGCATCAACGTTTGTAACAACAGGAATTTGAGCATTATTTAATTCAAGCTCAGATACAAAACCTTCAAACTCATGTCCTGCATTTTCCATAAACTTAGAATGGAATGCACCTGATACAGCTAGAGGAACAACTCTTCTTGCACCTTTTGCTAATAATAATTCTCCTGCTTTTGCAACTGCAGCTTCATCACCTGTAATTACAACTTGAGCAGGCGAATTATAGTTTGCGACATCGACATAACCTACTTGAGATGCTTCTTTCAATGCTTCTTCTAAAGCACCTTCAGGTGCATTTAAAATTGCAGACATTGCACCACCATGAGTTGCACCCATTAAATCTGCTCTTTTTTGAATAGCTTTTAAAGCTGTATCCAAAGACATAACACCTGCTGAATACATTGCACAATATTCACCCAAAGAATGACCTGCAACAAAATCAGGTTTAACATTCAATTGAGATTTCAAAGCTTCTAATGCTGCGATAGACATTGTAACAATACAAGGTTGAGTGTTTACAGTTTGTTTCAAAGCATCCTCTGGTCCTTCAAAACACAATGTTGTAACACTTTTTCCTAAAACTTTATCTGCTGTATCAAATACAGATTTTGCACTTTCAAAATTATCATACAAATCTTTACCCATACCTACAGCTTGTGATCCTTGTCCTGGGAAAAGAAAAGCTATTCTTTTTGTCATAATATACTCCTTATTTAGATACTTTTTGTGATTTTGCAAATACATCGTCATTCAAAAGACCTAGTTTTTCTTTACAAAACTCACATTGAGGTTTAAATTTTTTACAAGAACGGATTGTTTCAAAATTCTTTGACTTAGCACTTCGCATTGAAGATAAATTTACTAAGTCAGAAAAATTAGTAAATCCAGACATACGAGTTGCTGAAATATTCAAACCTTGAATTTTAGCAATACCCATTAGCAAATTCCTTCTCTTAGTCTAACAATGGCACCACCCCATGTCATACCTGCGCCAAAACCGCAAAGTACAGCAGTAGTACCTAATTTCACATTACCTTTTTCTACGCTCTCTGCTAATGCAATAGGAATAGAAGCTGCTGATGTATTTCCATAGTATTTAATATTTGTAACTACTTTATCATCAGAATATCCCAATCTTTCTTGAACAGCTTGAATAATTCTAATATTAGCCTGGTGCGGAATTAGATAATCAATATCTTCTGCTTTTAACCCTGCATTAGTGATTAAATTTTCTACATAATGAGGAAGAATTTTTGCAACGAATGTATATACTCCACGGCCATTCATTCTAATACCTTTTGGTTTTTCTTCATATTGTTCAACCAAAGGACAATTTTTTCCATCAAATGATAATTCAATTAAATTACCATAGTTACCATCAGCTTTAATATCAATTGCGATAATATCATCAACACCGTCTTCAGCTTGAGTAACTACCATTGCACCAGCACCGTCCCCAAATAAAATTGAAGTTGATCTGTCTTCCCAATTTACTAAACGAGAATTATTATCAGTTGCAACAATCAAAATATTTTTGTACATTCCAGATGCAACATAAGCTCTTGCAATACTTAAACCATAAATTAATCCTGAGCATGCTGCTGTAATATCAAATGCAGGAATTTGAGCTTTTATACCTAATCTTTGATGAATATGACAAGCGATTGCCGGATATAAATCAGGTGGAGCAGAAGATGCTGCAACTATTAAATCAATATCATCAGGATTCATTTTAGCTTTTTCTAAAGCTCTTTGAGCAGCTTCAAATCCTAAATCAATAGCGTTTTGTTCACCCGATACAACACGTCTTTCTTTAATACCGGTTCTGGTATAAATCCATTCGTCTGATGTTTCATACAATTTTGTTAAATCATCATTTGTAATAACTGTTTCAGGTAAACTATATCCTACCCCTGCAATTCTCAATGGAATTAATTTATCTGTCATATATTTTATTCCTCATAAAACTTAGCTATTTTTTCGTTTACGCCTGTTTCTACAGCGTGTTTTGCAACTCTTACGGCATTTTTAATTGCATATGCTTTACTTCTACCATGAGAGATTACTGTAATCCCCTTAACGCCTAACAATAAAGCGCCACCGAATTCTTCATAATTAATTTTTGTATAAATCCTTTTCATGAAAGGTTTTGCCATTAAACCGATAATTTTTCCTAAAATATCAGCTTTAAATTCTTGTTTCAACATTCTAAATAGCATTTGAGATGTTCCTTCAGTAACTTTCAATGCTACGTTACCAACGAATCCGTCGCATACAACAACATCACAAACACTCAAGAAAATTTCTTTTCCTTCAATGTTTCCAACAAAGTTTAATTTATCTTGTTGAGCTTCTAACAATTTATAAGTAGCTTGAGCTAACTCATTACCTTTTCCAGCTTCTTCACCGATATTCAAAACACCAACTCTAGGGTGTTCAATACCTAAAACGTTTTTAGAGAAAGTTGCACCCATAATAGCAAATTGATACAACATTTCTGGAGAACAATTACTGTTTGCACCACCGTCAATTACAACGATAGGTTTTTTAATAGTAGGTAAAGTAACAGCAATAGCAGGTCTATCAATACCTGGGATTCTACCTAAACCAAATAAACTTGATGCCATTGCAGCACCTGTAGATCCTGCTGCAACAACAGCATCAGAACTTCCCTGAGCTACAGCATCAACAGCTAAAACGATAGATGACTTTTTCTTTTTACGGATAGCTTGTCCAGGAGCTTCACCCATTTCAATTACTTCAGAAGCATGGGTAATTTTAATATCAAGTTTAGAAGTATCAATTTTTACACGGTATTTAGCTGCTCCGCCTTTACCGTAATCTGTCATAAATCCTTCATGAGAAATTTTATCGAGTTCTTGCTCGATTCTATCTTGTTTCCCTACTAACTCAATTGCAACTCCATATTCTTTAGCTGCCCATACTGCGCCTGCAACTATTTCATGTGGAGCATGATCGCCACCCATTGCATCTATTGCTATTCTTGTCATCTTATCCCTCTCAAAGTCTTATATAAAATAACGGTTTTTATTTTTTTATAACTTGAATGGCTTTAAAAACCATTCAAGTTATAATATTATAATCTATTTTTCTTCTGATTCAGCAGATTCTTCTGCAGGAGCTTCTTCTGTTACTTCTTCAGTTGCTTCTGCTTTAACTTCTTCTACTTTTTCAGTTTTTTTAGTTGATTTTTTAGCAGGTTTCTTTTCTTCTTTAACTGCTTCTTCTTCAACTCTGTCTTTTAAGCTTACAGGTTTTCCTTTATAAGTTCCGCAAGCTGTGCATACTGTGTGTGTTAATACTGTTTCTCCGCAGTTAGGGCATTTAGTAGTTTCTGGTTTTGTTGCTTTCCAGTTGCTTCTTCTGTGTCCTTGTGCTGAGTGTCCTGTTCTTTTCTTAGGTACTGCCATTTTTCTTTTTCCTTTTTATTTTCTTATACTACTTATATTTCTTATTTCCCTTCGATTTTGATATTTTTAAAAACATCTAATCTCGGATCGGATAAATTTTCTTCTTTTAAAAATTTATCCCCATTACAATTTATACCACAAACTTTCTTATTTGGTAAATTTAATATTACAGATTGATACAATAAGTCATAAATATCAATTTCATCTGCACCATCAAGATCTGTTACAAACTGTCCGTCTTTCAATTCGAATTCCTGCCCATAATCCTCTAGGAGCTTATCTTTTGCAAACATTTCATCTACTACAAAATCGAGTTCGTAATCAAATTCTTTCAAACATAAATCACATTCAAGTTTAACAATTCCTTTAACATTTCCTGTGACTTCAATAAATTCGCCTAAAGATTTTATTTCTAAATCAGAACTTATTGGAGTAACACAATTTAACCCTTCAATTTTATCTTCAAAATGAAATTCAAGAGTTTTACTAGAGCTATTTTCAAGTTCTTCTATAGAAATTTTGTAATCCATTCGATATTTTAACCTACATATTGTTCTTCTTGTATTGCTAAAGCTGCTACTTGATTAGAGATAAAGCAAACTTTTTTCAAAGGACCTAATGTATCTTTTTCAATCAAAGTCGCAGCAGGACTTTTTATTGCTTGTTGTAATTCAGCATAAAGTTCTTCAGGTTTTTCTACATATAAAACTAAAGGTGCTGTAGAACCTTTTAAAAATACTAAAACTGAAATTCTTTTTTTTATATTTTGAGCATTAAATTGTTGTGCCATTTCACACTCCTTTTACTTCCTTTAACAAGTATATTAAATTATAAAATAAAAGCAAATACATTGTCAATTTTATAACATAATATATGTTATGTGAATCTAATCAAATAATTTTATTGTTGTATATTCTTTTCTTTTGTTGCGATGCAAAAGAAAAGAATATACATAAGAAAAGAAAACACGCTAACCGTTTAATCACTACTAAACTCAATTTAAAGCAGACAAACTCACTTCGTTCAAACAATGTCTGCTCTGTTATTATTTCGTTAAGTAGTGATTAATTGATTCCCCACAATAGCGGAATGAGCAATAATTGTTGGCGAAACAGTTTTCAAATAGGCTTTTGTTTGAGCGTTAGCGAGTTAAGCCTATTTAAGTTGAGCCATTACAAGTTATTAGCAAATGAAGCGTGTGGGTGGTTTTGTGGAACTTTTTCCATAAAAAGTTCCCCTGTCTGGAAGACCCATCGGAGATAAATTATTCAATAATATTTATTATTATTTTACTAACATTTTATACATATAACATATATCATGAAAAAGGACAGGATTAAAAAACTCCTGTCCTAATTAATTTTTTAATTATCAAAAACTATTTCATTAATTTCATAGTTTTTTCAATAATTTCGTTTAAGCTGTCAGCTTTTAATGAAGCTCCACCAATTAAAGCACCATCGATATCTGATTTAGACATTTGTTCTTCAATTGTAGAAGGTTTAACAGATCCACCGTAAAGAATTCTGATAGCATCAGCAGCAGAAGCACCTGCAACTTCTTTTACGACATTTCTGATCATAGCGATTACTCTGTTAGCTTCGTCAGCATCACAAGTTTTACCAGTTCCGATAGCCCAGATTGGTTCGTATGCAATAACTGATTTTGCAACATCTTCTGAAGAAATACCTTCTAATGCTGCTTTGATTTGAGATGCGATATGAGAATCTGTAACACCAGCTTCTCTTTGTTCTAATGTTTCACCACAGCAGATAATAGGAATTAATCCGCCAGCTAAAATAGCTTTTGCTTTTTTGTTAATCATTTCATCAGTTTCTGAGAAATATTGTCTTCTTTCAGAGTGACCGATAATTACATAATCACAACCTGCATCTTTTAACATTTCAACAGAAATTTCACCAGTATAAGCACCTGATTTTTCCCAGTGGCAGTTTTGACCAGCGATAGAAATTTTGTTACCGCCACAACCGCAATCACATCTTACAGCTTCTACTGCTGCAATTGATGTAAATACAGGAGCAATTACTACTGTAGGTAATTCTTGTGCTGTAAAATCTTTTACGAAATTTTTAATACCTTCAAAAACTTCTTTAGCTTCTGAACGGCATAAATTCATTTTCCAGTTTCCTGCAATAATAGGTTTTCTAGACATAATATTCTCTCCTTTTTTAAAACATTTAACATGTTCAATTATATGAGGAAAATATTTTATTGCAATTTTTTCATGTTAAAATAAATTTATGTTTACAGGGATTGTAGAAGAAACAGGATTTATAAAAAGTTTTGACGGACACAAACTTATCGTTGAATGCTCAAAGGTTCTAGAAAATACCCAAATCGGTGACAGCATAGCGATTGACGGTTGCTGTCAAACAGTTGTTGAAATGAGTTTAAATACTTTCAGTGCTGACGTAAGTGCTGAAACTTTAAAAATTACAAAAGGTTTTAAAACAGGTGAATGTGTAAATCTAGAAAGAGCACTTACCCCACAAACGAGAATGGGCGGTCATATTGTACAAGGACACATTGACGGAACAGGAAAGTACTTAGGTGATATGACTTTTGAAGTACCAAAAGAATTAGATAAATACATTGTCTACAAAGGTTCAATTACCGTTAACGGGGTTAGCTTAACTGTCTCTAAAAACCAAAATAATACTTTCAGTGTTGCAATTATCCCGCATACATTAGAAAATACCAACCTAAAATATTTAAAAATCGGGGATTTGGTGAATATTGAAACTGATATTTTAGGCAGGTATGTTGAAAAATTTTTATCAACGAAAAATAATAATATTACAGAAGATTTTTTGAAAGAAAACGGGTTTATGTAAAATGGAAAATTTTAAATTTGATAGCATAGAATCTGCTCTAGAAGATTTTAAAAACGGCAAAATGATTATCGTAGCAGACGATGAAGATAGAGAAAACGAAGGTGACTTAATTTGCTCAGGACAAATGGTCACTCCTGAAATTATAAAATTCATGGCTGAAAATGCAAAAGGACTTATCTGTCTTGCAATTGCTCCTGAAATTGCAGAAAAAATGCAGCTTCACCAAATGGTAGAACAAAATACAGAAAGTATGAGAACAGCTTTTACAGTAAGCATTGACGCTAATGAAAAATACGGCGTAACAACTGGAATTTCAGCATTCGATAGAGCAAAAACAATAGAAGTTTGTCTTGCACCTGACGCTCAACCGTCTGATCTAAGAAGACCAGGGCACTTATTCCCTTGTGTCGCAAGAAAAGGCGGAGTTCTAACCCGCACAGGTCATACTGAAGCTGTTGTTGATTTAGCAAAATTATGCGGACACATCCCTGCAGGTCCAATGTGCGAAATTATGGGAAAAGACGGACATATGGCAAAACGAGATGAATTATATGAATTTGCTCAAAAACATGGAATTAAGTTCATTTCTGTTGCCGAATTAATCGCATACCGTTTAAAATCAGAAAAAATTGTAACTCGCGAAGCTGAAGCTCATCTTCCAACACAATTTGGAGAATTCGAAATTTACGGATACGTAAATCACATGACAGGTCAAGAAAGCGTTGCATTAGTAAAAGATGACGGCTCTGACAAAATACCTCTAATAAGAGTGCACAGCGAATGTTTGACAGGTGATATTTTCCATAGCTTAAAATGTGATTGCAACTACCAATTACACAGCGCACTTGAAATGATTAACGAATATGGTAAAGGCGCTCTTGTTTACATGAAAGGTCATGAAGGCAGAGGAATAGGTATAATTAACAAAATTAAAGCCTACCATCTTCAAGAAGAAGGTCAAGATACCGTAGAAGCAAATGTGTCTTTAGGTTTCAAACCTGATTTAAGAGATTACGGCATGGGTGCACAAATAATTAGAGATTTAGGTTTTAACAATTTCAACTTAATTACTAATAATCCTAAAAAAATCGTCGGTTTGAATGGTTACGGATTAACTGTACATGATATAGTAAAAATACCGCCGTTTATAAATAAATACAATAAACGGTACATGGAAACTAAAAAAGATAAAATGCATCATATGATTTAATCATCATAATTTGTAACAGGAAATAGAGTAACAAGGAATTAAGGAAATGACTGACGAAAACAACAACTTTGAAGCCCGATTATTAACCTCAAATGATTACAAAGCTTTTGCTACTGTATACAATGATTTTAGAGATCGTGCAGTTACAGAATACAACTTTGAACTTGAACCATTAGATTTTGAGGGCTTTACAGATGCTGTTGAAAAGAATTTAATAGACTGCCTTGTTCTATATGATAATACAATTCCTGTAGCATTTTTGGTATACACAACCGCGATATCCGAAGCAATTGAGCTGAATATAATCCATTCATTCAAAATGGAAAATATGGTAGAACGTGCAATGTATTTGATAAAAAAATTCTTAGAACTAACAAAAGCTGAAAGATTAGACAAAATCGTATGCTACCCTATGTTAGGTTCGCAAAAGAATTTAATCGGAGATATTGCAAGATATGGATTCAAATTCGTAGGAATTGCAGTTTTAAGATTTATGATGGCCGGTACAAATTCTAGAGAAATACTAAAAACTACTCAACTTTCTCAACTTGATAATGAATACAGACTTGTAGACTGGCAGGATAAATATTTTGAAGATGCAGTAGAAGTTGTTCAAGAAGGCTTTGAAACATCTGCAGACGCACTATTTGATCCAAGATTTAAAACAATCGAAGGAACACGTGATATAATTTCTAAAATTGTAAAAAATATATATGCAGAATTTTTACCTGAAGCAACAACTGTTATGTTATATAACAATATTCCAGTAGGCTTCTGTTTTATGAACCTTACAGGCGGTAGAATCGCTAATATTCCTATAGTTTCAATAAGAAAAGAACATCAAGGCAAAGGGTTATCAAAACATATGTTGAAAAAATCCGTAGAAAAACTTATTGAAATGGCTGATAATGGAATAAAACCGATTACAGAAGTAAATACAACTACTGAAACTAACAATTTCCAAGCCTTAAAAATGTATAGACATCTTGGATTTAAAGAAGATTATAACTATCCGCAATCATATTTGCCAACTAAAGATTAATTCACTGGACAAATTAGGAAAAATCATTATAATTTAATCTATGGCAGATTTGAACTTAGGGCATTTAATTTCAAAATTCGTAAATTATCAGGCACTTAATGCTCAACAGAAAGCTGCTGCAAATAAGCCTGTCCAAACATCTTTTACACCGGCTCCTCAGCAAGCACCTGCTGGAAGCTCAAATAATTCTATTGCATCACCTCAATTTGCTAATATGGCAGGAGGCGATCAATCAGCTTATGTAAAAGATATGATGAACTTGCCTAAAAATATGAATGAATTATTATATATTCTGCAAAGAAATATAACACTTGCCCAATTTAATCAGTGTTTTGCAAACCAAATTAATATGCAAAGAAATGCTTTATCCCAAACCCAAGCTCAAATATTAGCACAATTGCAAGGTTTATCTCTAACAGAAGCTCAAAATATACTACTTACAGGTAACAAAGCTATGTTATCTCAACTTCAAAGCTCTTTGAGAAATCTCCCGATTTCCTCAACAGGATTGATAAATCTTTCAGAAATTGCAGCAATGATTCAGGCTAATGGCAAAGATGCTATTGCGAAATTGATTACAACAATGGCAAATTCTGCAAAATTAGGCATAACTGATTTATCACAACTTAAAGATACTGCCAAAATAATCAATGCAAGTATTGCAGCTGCATCCCAAAATGATTCCGCTCAAACAATGAAACTTCTAATGCTTCTGTATCTTCCATGGCTTCCACTGCAAGAAGGTGTAGGGTTTGACTTAGATATTGAAGCAGGTTCAGAACAAGATGGAAGCGATAGTATTTTAATTATTACAATAACAACTCTCAATTATGGAAATGTTATTGCAACATTAATCCTAGAAAGTGCAAATTCAGTGCATGTAAATATTGAATGTGTCAAAAAATTCCCTAAAGAAGAATTATTACTAAGAATTGAAGGTGATGAGAAACATTATTCAATGGAATCTGTAGTATCTTTTGAAACAAGTACTCAAACAACCGTTAATGAACAACAAGAAAAACCTCAAGCAAAAATCAATATGAGTAATACTAATGAAATAAATCCATACTTACTTTTAATGTCACATACAATAATAAGACATGTTATAGAAATTGACAAAAACACATCTAAAGGAGTATTATCACATATAGATTAGTTGTATAGATAAACAAGGGGAAAAAATGAAATTTTTACACGCAATGATTAGAGTAAAAAACATTGATGAATCAATGAAATTTTACACTGAACTTTTGGATTTAAACAGAACAGGTGAAGTTAAATTAGATGATTGTGTACTATATTATCTAAGCGATGAAGATGGTCAAACACAAATTGAAATAACCTATAATAACGAAACACCTAAAAATGGATATGAAAACGGAAATGCATTCGGGCACTTTGCTTTTGAAGCGAAATCAATGGAAGAATTTTCCGCAAAAATGGAAAAATTCGGTTATAAATACTTATATGAACCATTTTTCATGCCTGAAGTAAATATGTATATTGCATTCTTGAAAGATCCGGATGGCAACGAAATAGAAATTATGGCTAAGAAATAAAAAAGAGGGGAGTAAAATTACTCCTCTTTTTTTTTAACCTAATAATTCAAGACTTGCAAGTTTATCATTAATCTCATTCATCAAATTAACATCATCAGTTTGACGAGCATAATTTTGAGCTTTTGTCAAAAGCCCCTTAGCTTTAGATACATTACTGTGTTCTACCATAATATCTGCTGCTTTTGCATAATTTTGTGCAACTTTCAAAGGAGCTTCGGCATCTGTATAATGTTTTACAGCATTAGAATATGATTTTAGCGCTTTTTGAGATTCACCGAACTTTTCATAAGCATTACCCATGCTTGAAGATACAAAACCTTTTACTCTTGAATTATCAGTCTGAGATGCCAAATCATCTGCAATAGAATAATAATTCATAGCTTCATCTTCATACATGTCTGTATAGATATTACCCATTTTTGTTAAAGATGTAGATTGTGCAACCAAATTTTCTGCCTCACCGGCAAAAGAAATTGAGCTGAAATAATGATCAAGTGCAGGTTCAATTTGATTTACATCATCATAAATTTGAGCCATTGAATAATGAGCTTTTGTTTTTACATTATTATCAGTTGTATTTTTCAAAGATTGGTTATAACTTTTTAGAGCTTGAGCATAATAATCATGATCATCATAAATTCTGCCAACTTCATAATAAATCTTAGATTTAGTTTCGGTATCACCAACCTCATCTGCTCGTTTTAAAGCTCTTTGGAATGTTTCTATAGCTTTTTCAGGTTGATTTGCGTAAGCCAGTTTTTTAGATTGAATAAACAGAGATTTCAATTCTTTATCTTGAGGAATTAATGATACAACTTTTGAATCTGTTTCAATTTCTTGTTGTACAGGTTCTTTTACCGTATCATTAACGGTTGTTTTGTTCTCTGCTTTTTCAGCTTGTTGTGTACTTCCTTCTGGAAATTTTACCAAAAATTGAGGATTTATGTCATTTTCATTATATTTAAAATCGATCTGCTGCAAAAATAAGGCATCAACCCAATTTTCTACAACTTTTGAATCTTTATTAAGAGTTTCAGAAATATAACCATCTAAAATTGATGATGCATTTTTTAAATTTGATTTAATAAGTTTAGTATTCGGATTATCTTTTTGAACTTGAGTTTCAATCAAAGACAGATAACCGTTTACTTCTTCCTTCAAATTATCAGGAGTTCCAATAGCTGCAGCTGTATTTCTAAAATCCTTTAAAATTTGAGCAATATTAATTACAGTGCTTCTGCCTGAAAGAGTTTTGGTAGGTGTAATTTCCTGAGTTTGAGCAGGTGCTTGTTGTAATTGTGTATGCTGTAAGTTTCTTGATTGAGCTTGACTTTGAATTTGAGAACGCATTTGACGCCAGTCAACTTGTTCTCCATTTTGCTGCTGATAAGCAGGGGTATATGAAGGTCTTTTTTGTTCTACATACTGAAGACCCTTACTTTTTGAATTTTGATTAGCCTGTTCTTCTCTTTGAACGGAAGAAGACGCGTTTTTCTCCTCATCTTGCTTTTTCTTTACAAGATTACGTCCGTCTTTATTCAAATAAGGTCGTTGAAATACACCGTTTAACACAAATCTACCCTCTGGTACATTCAAATATATACCAAAACCTGCATTTCTTGCTCATACTTTCGTATGATATCTACATTTTTTATTTAAGGTTTTTTGTACATAAGTCAAAACATGATAAAATATTTATATGGATAAATTTTTTCTGAAAACTGAGGATAATATAAATATTGCAATAAATCACATAAAAAATAAGCACAAAGAAGTGGTTATACTTGTACATGGCTGGTTTATGACAAAAGACAGCAAAGCTTTTATAAATATCGCAAATGATTTCTCTAAAAATTTCGATGTAATCTCTTTCGATTGCAGAGGACATGGAAAAAGCACAGGATTTTATACTTTTACAAGCAAGGAAACTATTGATTTAAAAACAGTTATTGACTATACAAAAAAATATTATGAAAAAATTTATCTTGTAGGTTTTTCACTAGGCGGTGCATTGGTATTAATCCACAGTGCAATAAATAAAAATGTAGATAAAGTAATTGCAGTATCAGCACCATGTGATTTTAATAAAATTGAAAATAAAATGTGGAAAAAAGAAGCTTGGCTTCCTACACTAAAAAAATGTGAGCTGAAACGCTGGTTATCTATTCGCCCATCTTTAATTATTAGAAAAAAAATCAAACCGATAGATGTAATAAAAAATATAGAAGTTCCAACACTATTCATTGCAGGCGAAAAAGACCCGACAGTTTGCCCTTGGCATACCGAATTATTATATGAAAAAGCAACTTGCCCAAAAAGTTTTGAATTATTCAAAAGCATTCACGCAGAGGATTTATATCTGGATTACCCTGAAAAATTTATTGAAACTTGCACTAATTGGCTAAAACAACCATCTCACAATTCTTGCAGTCAAACATCAGAGGATACTTCTTCCCTTTCTCATCAATAAGAAATAATTTTTTAGGAGATTTACACATATTAAAAGCAAATTTCAAACAATGCTTTGTCCTCATCAATTCTTTTGGAAGTGCTCCGCTTTCTGCAGACATTTCACATACCTCACAACCACATTTTTCATAAAACTCTTTTGCACATTGATTGTGTATATTTGCTCTATAATCTAAGGTTTCCTTTGGGAATTTAACCAATTTCAAAGGCTTTTGCAATTCTCTTTTATAATTTTTTAAACGTTCATTCATCAACTTTTCAAGTATGGTTCTGCGAATTTCATTTATTTGAGAAATAGGCATAAAAGGAATTTCTTCCGAAATTTCGATAGCTTCAACATAAAAATCACTATCACCTGTTTTTTTCAGTTGTGTAATAAAATTTTCTTTCATTTTTTCAGGATTTTTTGCTTTTTCACAACTATCTAAAGTGAAATTAACAGAATTTTCATCTTCATCTGTAACAGTCAAAATCCCATTTTTGAAAAAGAATTTTACCCCGATTTGTCGTTTTATTTTGGAACTTTCAAGTTGTTTTTCAAATTTACTGTCAAAATTTCGATAGACATCAAGTCCAACAGCTATGCCATCCATCTTGTTAGGATAAATTTTCTTACCCTCAACTTTATTTACAAGACAGCCATTGCCGTTAAAATATAATCCGTCTTGTTTTGAAACATCACCATTAGAAATTTCAAAATAATCTTTTCCAACTTTTGTAATTTTACCGAGTTTTTCTCCCAAAGATTTAGGACTTTCAAAGTTAAAACATCTCTTACGTCCGTCTAAAAAGTAGTCAGTAAAACCACGATTAAAACTTTTTCTCACATCAGGTTCAAAATCCAAAAATACTCGGCCTGACGATGTTTTAGGTGCAAATTTATCAATTTCTTGTCTATAATATGCTACAACATTTTTTACATAATTTTCGTCTTTTAAACGACCTTCTATTTTAAACGATTTTACACCTGCATCAATTAACGACTCTAAATGACGAGAAGCATTAAAATCTTTCATACTTAAAAGGTATTTGTCTTTAGCAATTATATTTCCATTTTCATCGATAAGAGCATATTTTTTACGACAAGCTTGAGCACACTCTCCACGATTAGCGGACCTTCCGCCGATATAGTGACTGAAATAACATTGACCGCTATAAGATACACATAAAGCACCATGGATAAAAGTTTCAATTTCAGCATTTGTATTTGCGCAAATTTCTTTAATCTTTTCTAACGATAATTCTCTAGCTAAAATTACACGAGAAACTCCCATATCATCAAAAAATTTAACTTTTTCTAAATCTCTGTTATCACACTGCGTACTCGCATGCAAAGCAATTGGAGGCAATTTATTATCTATTGCAAGTTTAAAAATCCCCATATCTTGCACGATAATTGCATCAACACCAATATCATACAATTTTTGGATTAATTCTTTTGCCTTTAAAATCTCATCATCGGTCAAAATAGTATTTACAGTCACATGAACTTTTACATAAAATTTGTGAGCGTAGTCTACAATCTCTTTTATATCTTCCAAAGAATTCGGAACTTTTTTACGCGCACCAAAATTCGATGCCCCGATATAAATAGCATCACACCCTGAATTTATTGCGGTTATTGCAGTTTTTTTATCCTTTGCAGGAGCTAAAAGTTCTACTTTTTGTACCATAGATTAAAAGCCTAATAATTTATTTTATCATAATCAATTGAACTAAAATACTTACCTATTGCATTAAAAAAAACTTCTCTAAGCGGTTTCCCTGTTTGAGAATCATATTTTGTAATAGAAGCAACTGTTTTTCCATCTCGGTGAAAAAATACATCTTTGATTAAAGTATTTGTAGATTTTATATATCTTGATTTATATCTTAATACATTATTATTGTCATAAATTTCTTTGACATAAGTTTTTGGTCTTATATTTTTAACATTCATGGGAAAATTCTAACATAAAAGCACCCTCTCAAAATAAGAGGGTGCTTAAATATTAATATATTTTTACAGAGGTTTTACAGAGTTTTTGTAGATTTCTCTAACAACATCTCTGCCATTACCTGAAGGAGCAATATCAATCAAACCGCCAAGTGAAGGAGTTGTATATACAAGATCTGTAAGTCTTTCAACATCAGCGTCAGTGAATCCTTCATCTTCTAGTTTTTCTTTTACATCAACAGAGAACAACCAATCTTGAACAAGTTTAGCAGCCTTATCAGCTTCTGCAGGTTCACCTGTTAGACCGGGAGCAATAGGAGCTAAAATTTCTGCTAATACATGTGGTCTGTCTTTATAAATTGTTTTTACAACTGCAGGTAAAAGAATTGCTAATCCTAAACCGTGAGCCAATTCAGGTTTTACTGCACTCAATGGGTGTTCAAGAGCGTGTGTATAGTGTAACAAACCGTTATCAAAACTTACACCACCCATCATTGCTGCATAAGCCAAATAATAACGAGCTTCTAAATCTTCAGGATTTGCAATAGCTTTTGGTAAGTATTTTGCAACCAATTCAATTACCTGTTTTGCTAATGAAATTGAATAAGGAGAAGCTACTGCAGATGTTGCAGCTTCAACAACGTGGTTTACTGCATCAATTGATACATATCTTGTTTGTTTTGGTGACAATTTTGTCATCAATTGAGGATCATCAATTGCAAACATAGGATAGATACAATCATAAGCAATTGCAGGTTTAAAATTCTTTTCTAAATTAGTTACAACTGCAAATCTGTTAGTTTCAGTACCTGTACCGTGTGTCAAGTTAATTGATACAATAGGTGCAGCCTTTTCAGGTGCAAATGTGAAATCATAAATATCTTCAGCAGTTTTTTCAGGATATTCAAGCAAGATAGCAACAGATTTACCTGCATCTGTAGGAGATCCGCCACCAATTGCAATAACTGCTTTAGCACCAAAATCTTTTGCAAGTTTTGCAGCATCATTTACATGATGAGTGTTTGGATTTGGAGTAACTTCTGCATAATTTACATATCCGATTCCGTTGTCTTTTAATGCTTTTTCTACATAATCCCAAGCACCTGTAGCTTTATAAGCATTTCTGCCTGACATTACGATTACTTTATCAATTCCTTTTCCTTTTAAAACTTTAGCGATGTCATCAATTTTCTTGATAGCACCTACACCAAAATAAACCGTAGTTCTTGTGCGGATTTCTTTAACTTCGTTAATGTTAATATCCTTTTCCCACATAATATAACTCTCCTTTCATACTCAAATAAACCGTTTATTACGGAGCAATTAAATTATAATTCATAACTCAACAAATTACAATACTGATTGAAAATATTCAATAGTTTTCATCAAACCGTCACGTACATGAACTGTCGGTTCATAACCTAATTTTTCTTTTGCCAGTGACAAATCAGGACGACGCTGCGTAGGATCATCTGATGGCAGAGGTTTGAATATAATTTTAGAATTAGAATTCGACAATTCAATAATCATTTTAGCTAAATCTAAAATTGTGTATTCACCGTCATTTCCAACATTTACAGGACCCATAAAATCTTCGACATTCATCAAAGAAATCATTCCGCGAACTAAATCATCAACGTAACAGAATGATCTTGTTTGCTGACCATCGCCATAGATTGTTATATCTTCATTTTTCAAAGCTTGGATGATGAAATTAGACACAACACGTCCATCATTTTTAGCCATTCTCGGACCATAAGTATTAAATATTCTTATAATCCTTATATCCACTTTATGTTGTCTGTGATAATCCATCATTAGTGCTTCTGCAACTCGTTTCCCCTCATCATAGCAGCTTCTTAGACCAATTGGATTAACATTTCCCCAATAAGTTTCTTTTTGTGGATGCACAGTAGGATCTCCATAGACTTCACTTGTAGAAGCCTGCAAAATTCTTGCATGAGTTTCATCTGCAAGATCCAACATATTTGTAACACCGAGGACATTAGTTTTAATTGTTTTTATAGCATTGTATTGATAATGAATAGGACTTGCAGGACAAGCTAAGTTATATATTTGGTCAACTTCTAAAATAATAGGTTCAATAATATCATGTCTTATCAATTCAAACTCTTTATTATCCATTAAATGTTCAACATTTTTTCTTGAACCTGTAAAAAAGTTATCAAGACAAATTATGTGATTACCCTGCTCTAAAAGTTTTTCACATAAATGTGAACCGATAAATCCTGCTCCGCCTGTTATTAAAATATTTTTCATAATGCCCTCTTTTTATATTTAAATTTTAACACAAAAAAGCTCCCTGTCGAAACAGAGAGCTTTTTTATATGTTTTTACGCTTATTTTTCGTCTAAAGCAGCAACACCTGGTAATACTTTTCCTTCAATAAATTCAAGAGAAGCACCGCCACCTGTTGATACGTGAGTGAAATCTTCTGCTTTGAAATATTTTTTAGCAGCAGAAACAGAATCACCACCACCAATTACAGATACAGCACCATTTTTAGTTGCATCTACAATTGCTTGCAATACTGCTTTTGTACCTTCAGCAAATTTAGGATTTTCGAATGCACCTACAGGTCCGTTCATCAAAATAGTTTTTGAATTTTTGATTACTTCAGCAAATGCTTTTTGGCTTTCAGGACCAGCATCAACGCCTTCAAATCCGTCTGGAATTTCGTTAATTGCAACAACTTTGTTTGTACCGTTGCCAGAGAAATCATCTGCAGCCAATACATCAGTTGCCATAACTAATTTTACCCCCTTATCAGCAGCTTTCTTTTCGATAGCTTTTGCAACATCCATTTGATCATCTTCACAAATAGAATTACCAATTTTACCGCCATTAGCTTTTACGAATGTATAAGCCATACCGCCACCGATAATTAAATTATCAACTTTGTCGATTAAGTTTTCTAATACACCGATTTTAGAAGAAACTTTAGCACCGCCAACTACTGCAGTGAATGGTCTTGTTGGGTTATCAAGAGCTTGAGACAAGCATCTGATTTCTTTTTCCATTAAAAGACCAGCTACTGCAGGTTTTAAAATATGAGCAACTTTTGCAGTTGAAGTGTGTTTTCTGTGAGCTGCACCAAATGCATCATTTACATAGAAATCACCTAATTTTGCAAGTTCTTCAGCAAATGTCATATCATCATCTTTTGCTTCTTCAGCTTTGTAGTAACGAATGTTTTCCAACAATGCTACTTGACCGTCTTTTAAGTTTGCTAATTCTTTATCAGCACCTTCGCCTACAGGTGATTTTACGAATAATACGTCTTCACCTAAAACTTTTGACATATATTTTGCAACAGGTTCTAATGTGAATTCAGCTTTCCATTCACCTTTTGGTCTGCCTAAGTGAGCCATTAATATAATTTTAGCTCCTTTTTCTTGCAAAGCTCTTACTGTAGGAACAATTGCTTGAATTCTTGTGTCATCTGTTACATTGTGGTTTTCGTCTAAAGGTACGTTTACGTCAACTCTTACAAGAGCACGTTTACCTTTAACGTCACCTAAATCGTTGATTGATTTTTTCATGTTTTCTCTCCTTTTCGGCTTAATTAAAACGAGGCTTTCCCCGCAAATAACCCGAGTTTTCATGTACTCGCAAAATTATCATACAAAAAACATGAAATTAATCCAAGTAACCAATTAAATTTTTTATAATTCAATATAATCTTATTTTATATAAGAAAGGATTTACACATATGAAAAACAAAATACTAGCTACATTAATCGTAATAAGTGCATTTATTGCAGGATACTCAATAAACAGTATTGCAATCTCAAATACAACACCAGAATACAAAATTGCAGTCGTTGATATAGCAACAATCCTTAAAAATTCAAAAGAAATTAATGCCTTAAAACTTGAACAGGAAAAACAAATGCAAAATATGCAAGCAACTATTGATAAAGCAAAAGCAGAAATTTCAAAAGAACAAGACCCTGTAAAAATTGCACAATTGGAAGAAAAATACAGAAATGAAATTAACAAACAAAAATTAGCACTTGATACATCTTACAACAATAAATTAACAGCTATTGATAATAAAATTAAAACAGCAGTTGTAGAAAAAGCTCGTTCTATGAATTACAACATGGTGCTGCCAAAAAATACTGTATTATTTGGAGGAGATGACATTACAGAACAAGTTGCAACAATTATTAAATAATAAATTATCTAGAAAAAATATTAATCATTATCGGGCTAGATCCTTTATCATGAATATCACGCCAAATCTGATTTGTAATCTGTTTTTGTTGTATATCTCTTCGATATTGTTCATTTACAAATAATTGACGTTCTTTTAAAAGAGTGTAACAACTATTATTTTGCCCACCATTTAATTCATCACATTTGGCTAAATCCTTCTCAAATTCAACTCTTCTTTCTGCCCAATAATTATAAATTGCTTGAGTAGATTTAGTCCCATCAGGCCAAAAATTTTGGATTTCTTTATATTCAGAATTTTCTAAGCCTCTAGGACAAAAATCTGTCCATTTAGGACGAGCAGTTGCATAAACCGGTAATGCAACAAGCAATAATAAAAAAACTATAAAAAAATTAAATCCTTTTTTTCTTAATCCAATGATCATACTACTATTGTATTATAATTTGTGAAAAAATTTTTTGCAATCCTGCACATAATATATGTTATAATAATAGCTATGAATGAGCAGTTGAAACAAACTTTAAAACTTCTTCCATCACTCCCCGGTTGTTATATATATTACAACAACCAAGGGGAAGTAATTTATGTCGGGAAAGCTAAAATCCTCAAACGTCGTGTAATGAGTTATTTCAACAGAAAACACGAGAGTGTAAAAGTTAATGTGCTCGTTTCACAAATTGAACGGTTAGAATACATAATCACAAATACAGAAGTTGAAGCTCTTATTCTTGAAAGTCATTTAATAAAAAAATACAAACCAAAATATAATATTTTACTCAAAGATGATAAAAAATATCCTTATTTTCTAATCACAGATGAAGATTTTCCAAGAATTACAATTGTTCGTAAAAAAAATATGAACCCTGAAAAAGGTAAATATTACGGACCATATACAGACATTAGAGCAATGCATGCAACATTGGATTTCCTAAAAAAAATATTTCCACTGAAACAATGCAGAACTCCAAAATTTAAAGACAGACCTTGCCTATACTACCACATTGGAAGATGTATGGCACCTTGTCAAAACAAAGTTACACCTGAAGAATACAAAGCAATAGTAAAACAGGCAGAATTGTTCTTATCAGGAAAACAGTCTGAATTAATGAAACAAATTAAAGAACAAATGCAAAAATATTCAGACTCGTTACAATTTGAAAAAGCTGCAAAACTACGTGACAGCTACAATGACCTTGCTAAAACTTTAGAAAAGCAAAAAGTTGTATATGAAAATACTAAATTAAATGAAGATGTAATATCTCTAATGGCTGATGATGGAATTTTTGCAATCGTCATACTTATGATTAGAGAAGGACGACTGATTGATAAAAAAGATTTCACATACGAAGTCGAAGAAGAAGACAGAACTGAATTTTTTGCAACATTTTTCAAAGAATATTATACAACTCTAAAACTTGAATACCCTGACAGAATTGTATCTAATGAATTAGAAGCAATAGGGGAAAAAGCATTATATGAAGAATGGCTTGAAATCTTAGCTCAGAAAAAAGTAAAAATAAGTTATGGGAAATCTGCTCAAGGAAAAGAATTACAAATGCTTGCCGATAAAAATGCAAAAGTTGTTCTTGACAACGCAAAAATTTCCAAAATGTCTAAAATCAGAGATGACTTTAACGAGATAGGTTCATACCTAGCTGAAAAATTACAACTAAAAAATTTCCCACACAGAATGGAATGTTATGATATTTCACATATTCAAGGGACTAACACTGTTGCCTCTATGGTAACTTTTATTAACGGTTTACCTAAAAAATCAGAATATAGAAAATTTAAAGTTAAAATAACAGAAGGGAAACCTGACGACTTCCTTTCAATGAAAGAAGTACTTACTCGAAGATTATCACATCTTGGAGAAGATAAATGGGCAAAACCTGATTTAATGATTATTGATGGAGGTAAAGGTCAACTATCAAGCGTTATGGAAATTATAGAAGAATTAGGTATTTCAGGTATTGATGTAGTAAGTTTGGCAAAAAAACATGAAGAAGTATTCTTGCCAAAGCAATCAGAACCAGTAATCCTACCAAGAAATTCAAGTGCTTTATTTTTGTTCCAAAGAATCCGTGATGAAGCCCACAGATTTGCAATTACTTACCACAGGAAACTAAGATCAAAATCAATGATTGAAAAAAAATAAATTTTACAAATTATTTTTACGTCTTGTTCTTCTTTTCTTTAATCTTGATTCAAAAGCTCTTAATTTATGTCTTACTCCGGAACCCGTAACAGATTCTGCAGCGTCTTTTATCTCAGCTTTTGTAATTTCCATATTTTCTTCAGTTTTTTTCTCATTTTGAACTTGTTGAGTAAGAATCTCATTAGATTTAGTAATATACACCCAATGTTTTTTTAATTCTCCATTTATATTAGGACGACCAGCCCACATTGTAACAAATCTTTCATCTGACCCCATACTACCATCAATTTTTTCTATAGGATCTATCTGATAACAAACAGCAGAAATATTAACTGATACCCAAAAATGAGGAATTGATGTTTTTTTAGGTTCCATATAAACTTTCAGGTTATTATATCTTTGTTCAATTTTTCCTCCTGTATTGTAGGAATCCGTTTGAACATTAATTAAATAATCTCTTAAACTGTTTTCAAAAACACGAATTGATTCAGCCATCAGCAATCCTTAATATGAACTTTCATCTTTCAAAATTTTAGTTATTTAAACTATGAATTGGAGCAGGAATTCTACCACCTCTGCGGACAAATCCCGATGATGATAGAGAATTTACAGACATTATAGGAGCTTTCCCTAACAATCCTCCATATATAACTTCGTCTCCTATATTCTTTCCCACAACAGGAATAATTCTAACAGCAGTTGTCTTTTTGTTAATCATTCCAATTGCCATTTCATCCGCAATAATACCTGCAATTGTATCTACAGGAGTATCTCCAGGTATTGCAATCATATCCAAACCCACAGAACAAACAGATGTCATAGCTTCTAATTTATCAAATGTTAAATATCCTTTAGAAGTTGCATCAATCATTCCTGCATCTTCTGAAACAGGAATAAAAGCTCCTGACAATCCGCCAACATGAGAGCTTGCCATAATACCACCTTTTTTCACTGCGTCATTCAACATTGCAAGTGCTGCAGTCGTACCATGAGCCCCTGCATGTTCTAATCCCATTGCCTGAAAAATTCCTGCGACACTATCGCCAATAGCAGGAGTAGGAGCCAAAGACAAATCAATTACCCCAAATGGAATGTTTAATTTCGCAGCTAACTTACGTCCTACAAGTTCACCTGTCGTTGTAATTTTATAAGCTATCTGTTTAATTTTATTTGCTAAAGCACTCAAATCATCAGATTTATCAAGAGCTTCTACTGCAGCTCTTACAACACCCGGGCCAGAAACTCCAACATTTAAGGCACATTCAGGCTCACCTATCCCGCAAAAAGCACCTGCCATAAAAGGATTATCCCCAGGAGTATTACAAAATACAACTAATTTTGCTGCACCAATTCCATCTTTATCTTTTGTAAGCTCAGCTGATTTTTTAATAATTTCAGCCATTTTTAAAACAGCATCCATATTAATTCCTGCTTTTGAAGATGCAACATTTATTGATGAACATAAATAGTCTGTTTGAGCTAAAGCTTCAGGAATACTTTCAATTAAAAGTTTGTCCCCTTTTGTCATACCTTTTTCTACTAGAGCAGAAAAACCTCCGACAAAATTAACACCAACATCTTTAGCAGCCTTATCAAGAGTTTTTGCTATTTTTACATAATCAGGATTTTTACAAGCTTCCCCAACTATTGATATAGGTGTTACTGAAATTCTTTTATTTACGATTGGGATAGAATAATCATTTTCAAATTCATTTGCATATTCAACCAAATTTTTTGCGTAATGAGTAATTTTTTTATAAATATTATCACATACAACATCAACGTCACTATCCATACAATCTCTCAAACTTATTGCCATAGTAACCGTTCTAATATCAAGGTTATACAGCTTTATCATATTTATAGTTTCCAATATCAAATCTTGATTTATCATAAGTGTTGTGCTCCATGGAATAATATTTCTGTAACATCTAATTTTTTAACTTTCAAACGCATTTCTACACGTCTGCTCTTTGCATAATCCTCTTTCCCATTTACAAGAATAGGTTCTGAATAACTTTTACCTTCTACAACCAACATTTTTTTCAACTTGTCATTATATTTTTTATCAAAATTTGTCTTAAACATATAATCTGCAACAGAATTTGCACGCTGCAAACTTAAAGACATATTTTTCATATATTGTTGATCTGGATTTTTTATACCAGCATATGATTGACTATCTGTATGACCTTGAATAATAATATTTTCAATTTCGTTTACTAACTCTTTTTTAGAAAATATTGTATTTATATAAATAGGAATTAATTTATCCAAATAAGCTTTCCCTTTAGGTGAAAGATTATAACTGCTCAATTCAAACAATTCCAAATCTGAAATCTTTATATCACCTGTCATAGGATCTACTTGAGCATCAATATTCGCTTTTTTTAAATTTTCAATTAATTCTTTATTAACTTCAATTTGTTGCTTTTTTTGTTCTAGTGTTTGTTGTGTAAACCCAGTCATAGCAAGTACAAATAATGTCATAAAAATAATTGCTAACCCCAATAAAAGGTCTGCCATTGTAGTCCAGAAAATATTATTATCTCCTTCGGAATTATTTGATTTTCTCATCATTATTGCCATAAATAAGCCCCTTAGAATCGACTAGAACAAATCATCAACATCATCTGATTTACCGCCATTTTTAGCAAATTCTTTTATATTTTTATTCATTTGGTTTACACCAAAAATCAAATTTTCCAAATACGGAACAAGATTACTTGCAATACCTGAGTTCAATGCTACTTTAAAATGTTGAGGCATAGAAGTAATTAAATTTGAAATTGAATTATTTTGGATTTTAGTCTCTTTTAAAAGTTCAAGTAAGAATTTTTCTGACGAAATATTATCAAACAATCGCCCCATAATATCTTCACAAATTGACAATGGTCTTTTACATAATAATTGGAAAGAAATTCTTTCAAACATCAAAAATAAAAGAGAAGATCCAACAGCAATAACTGATACTAGAGCTGCTGTCTGCATGCTAGACATCAACCCTGCAACTGAAGAAATTGTTTTTTCTTGAGAAGAAAAATCAATTTTACCAAATGCAATTGCAATATTTAAAAACGTAAATAACGGACCAAAACCGGTTAAAATAGTTGGAACAGTTTGTAAAAACTTGTTATTAAATTTTGATGTAACTAAAGTTTCTTCATTGAAAAAATATAAAGGATCAACTGTTGTTTGAATATTTTGTACGGTAGAAGATACTTCTTTATATGTTAAATCATTATTTTTACCTTTTAATGCAATTGATTCGGAAAATACAAGAGTATTTTTAAATTCCATCCAAGCACTTGATACATATGGATTTAAAGACATCCATTCATCAATTTCTTTAAATCTAAAATTCAAATCTGTTTTTTTAAATCCAGAAATAAATGCTAAAAGAATATTCAAATTCCTGTTAGCAAAAAAATAATTTTTCATACAATAAATTATTGAAAACAAAAAAGTAAACAATACAATAAGGATAGGAATATCCGTAAATATATGCATTAAGTTCATAAAATCTCCGTTTCTATAACAGGATTATAGCATAACTTAGCTAATCAGGCAATACAGCAAACATTTTACTAGACTTCATTATATGTTTTAAAATGAGCTTTACAAACTTCTTTTAAACGTTCTTTTCCATATTTTTGAATAAATTCAGAAGCAACAGTTTTTACTAATGAGGAGCATCCTTTTTGGAATTTAAGCCCATATGTATTTTCCATTTCTTGCATTTTTTGTACAAATGTAGCACGCGCTAAAACAGATGCCGCTGCAACTGCAATATCACTTTCTGCCTTACACATTTGTTCTAATCTTATACTCCTACCGTTTTTCATCAATGCAGACTTAATCAAACTTTCATCACCAAATTTATCAGAAAGTGCATATTCACAATGATTGGTATTCAAAACATTTTCAATAGCTCTTGCATGCCCCCAAGCCAAAAGCTTATTTAAATTTTTCATATTATTATACAATTCATTATATTTAGAATTTGAAATAGCAATTATTGAATACGGAGCAGATTTTTTTATTTCTACAGCCAATGAAAGCATCTTTTTATCGGAAAGTTTTTTACTATCTTTAATGCCTAAATCCAAAAAATGTTTAGCATTTTCTTCATCAACCAATACACCTGCAATTACTAGCGGTCCAAAAAAATCTCCTTTTCCTGATTCATCAGTCCCAATATGCGGAATATAAGAATTATCCATAACTTTTAACTACTCCTTAATGCAAACTTTCCGGTACTGCCATAGGGATAGGTACAGGAGCCGCAGTATCTTTTACTTGAACAGGTTTAGAAACATTTTTTTGCACTTGAGCCTGTGGTGCAACAGGTTTAGCCTGTTGTTCTATTTTTTTAACAGATTCCGGTAATTTTGGTTCTGTTTCATTCAAATTAACAACTGCTTCTTCATCGTCATTATTTTCAACTTTTGGTTTATTTTGATCCCCAATAACTTTTACATCGTTACCCGCTGAATAATTCATTAATTCAATTTCTGGGTAATTAAATTCAGCTTTTCCATAAGGCTCTGTAGCTACTTTCATAACATCTTTCCAGATTAATGCAGGAACAGTACCACCTTGGATAGATCTATTCATAACAGTATTATCATCATTACCTACCCAAACTCCGGCAACGACATTTGGAGTATATCCCATAAAGTAAGCATCTTTATTATCATCAGTAGTCCCTGTTTTTCCAGCAGCAGGTTTGCCTATATTTGCAGCACGTCCGGTACCACTTGTAATTACTGTCTTCATCATTGCTGTCATTTCGGCAGCTGTATTCATACTCAATTGGTGAGTAATTTTTGTTTTAGAAGCTTGATATACAACTTTCCCTCGAGATGTTTCTACTCGTTCAATAGCATAAGGTTGAACAACAAAACCTCCATTAGCAAAAGCACCATAAGCCCTTGTAAATTCAAACAATTTTACACCATTTGAACCTAAAGCAATTGTATAATCGTATTCTAAAGGAGTTTCAATACCCAATACTCTTGCAATTTGAATTACAGAACGGATACCTACTTCTTTTATCATTCTTGCTGCACAAACATTTGACGATAACATCAAAGCTTTATATACAGGGATTTTACCTCTATATTTGTTACCATAATTGTGTGGTGACCATTGACCAATAGTAATAGGTCTATCTTCAATCATATCATTTGGAGTTATTCCTTTTTCCATTGCAGCTGCATATACAAAAGGTTTAAATGATGATCCTGGAGGTCTTACAGCTTGTGTTACTCTATCATATTGGCTTTTTGTATAATCTTTACCACCTGAATAAACAAGGATTTTACCATCTATTGGACTATATGCAAAAACTGCAGCTTGGTTTTTATCACTTGTTAATCCCCAGTTTTTAAGATTTTTCAAAATTGCTTCATTTGCAGCTTTTTGAGCTTTATAATCTAAAGTTGTAACAACTTTATAACCACCTTGAGAAATTTCTGTTTCATCAAAGCCTAATTTTTCCAATTCTTTCATTACATAATCACAGAAATATGGAGCTTTGTTTGTTGTATAAAATTGAGGAACTTTAGCTAAATGAACTTTTTCTTCTTTAGCTTTTTCATACTCATCTTTTGTAATATATCTCATTTTATACATTCTTGTAAGAACTTGATTTCGTCTTTGAACAGCTAAATCCATATTATTAAATGGATTATAAACAGAAGGTGCCTGTGGCAAACCAGCTATCAATGCAAGTTCTGCTAAATCACAATTTTTTAAATGTTTGTCAAAATATATCTGAGCAGCACCTTCTACACCATAAGCTCCTGCCCCTAAATATACATTATTCATATACATTTCAAGAATTTGGTCTTTTGATATAGTTTTTTCAATTCTTGCAGCAATGAATAATTCTTTTAATTTTCTATCAAATGTTCTTTCATTATTTAAAAATAATACTCTTGCAAGTTGTTGAGTGATTGTACTTGCACCTTGAACAACATGACCTGCTAGGACGTTTTGAATTGTTGATCTCGCAAGACCAGCAACATCATATCCATGATGACGATAAAAATTTTTATCTTCTGTTGCTATCAAAGCTTTCTTTAAATTATCGGGAATATCTTTTAATTCAATTTTTTCATAAGTATAAGCCGTAAAAGTTTTTATTATTTCACCATCTCCAGAATAAATTTTGGTTACAATATTTGGCTTAAATTGCTCCAAATTATTAATTGGCGGAAGTGAAGAGAGATATAATTCCAAAGATGCAACACCTGCAAGCACACAAGCGCAACCTAATATAAAAATAAATTTTAAAGTAGAAAAAAAGCCGCCACTTTTTTTGGATTTTTTAGATATATTAGCTCTTGCCATTTCTTTGGCTGTATAATTTCTATTTACATAATATTTTGACATGAATACTCCCTCATCAACTTCCATAATATTAATATAAAATAATTTTCTTGGCAAATATGGTATACTATTTTTGTGAATATACCTGATTTTATATTTGTAATAATAAATGAAATTCGCTCATACTTTGTTCCTGAAAAAGTAACATATGAAATAACAGGAGAATGCAAAAAGTGCGGAAAATGCTGTAATTACATGTACAGCTACGATACTTATACTGAAAAAGAATTTAAAATAATGCAATTTCTATTCCCTGCATATAAACGATTTTATATAAAAGGGAAAGATGAGGAAGGAAATTTGATTTTTGCCTGCAAACTCATCACCAAAGAGGGACTATGTTCTGATTATAAACACAGATTAAGAATGTGCAAAAATTATCCGGCTAAAAGAATCTTTTACCCAGGAAAACTTCACGAAGGCTGTGGATATAAAGTTAATATAAAAACATTTGAAGATTACCTTAAAAATTAAAAAGCATCAGTTTTAATCGGATTTTTAAATTTGGTAATATTTCCTTGGAACAACAATTTAACAGTACCAACAGAACCATTTCTGTGTTTTGCAATAATAATTTCAGATTCACCTTTTGATTGAGCTTTTGCAGCTGCATCTTCTTCGCCATCTTCAGCTTTTCTGTAATATTCGTCACGATAAATAAACATTACAATATCAGCATCTTGTTCGATAGATCCTGATTCTCTCAAGTCTGAAAGCATCGGACGTTTATCAGTTCTTGATTCTACTGCACGAGATAACTGAGATAAAGCAATTACCGGCACATCTAATTCTTTTGCAAGGATTTTCAAACCTCTTGATATTGCTGAAATCTGTTGCATACGATCTTCCCTGCCAGAACTTTCCATTAATTGAAGATAGTCAATCAATACAAGTCCAAGATTTTTTTCTTCCATTTTCAATCTTCTGCATTTTGCACGAATATCAGTGATTGTACAGCCTGAAGTATCATCAATATAAATAGGAGCTTGTGCAAATGCATTCATAGCAGTAGCCAATTTTTCCCAGTCTTTGCTTTGCATGTTACCTGTTTTTACTCTTTGAGAATCAATTTCTGCTTCAGAGCATAACATACGCTGCATCAACTGATCCTTTGACATTTCAAGAGAAAATATCGCAACAGGAGTTTTAGCTTTCAAAGCCACATTTTGTGCAATATTTAATGCAAAAGCTGTTTTTCCCATCGCAGGACGTGCTGCAAGGATTATCAAATCCGAACGTTGCAAACCGTTTAATATCGCATCTAATTCATAAAAATCAGTAGGAATCCCCGTCAATTCATCTTTATGTTCATAACGATATTCAATTTTTTCATAAGTATTTAAAACCAAATCTTTTACATGCACCAAATCGGTAGTTGCCTTTTTAGAAGCGATGTCAAATATAAGTTTTTCGGCACTATCGAGGGATTGATCAATAGGATTTACATCGTATCCAAAAGATACTATTTCTGAACCAGCGTTGATTAAGGCTCTTTTTATTGCTTTTTCCTGAACAATTTTTGCATAATATTCAATATTTGATGTTGTAATTGTCTTGTAGCATAAATCATTAACAAAAGCACGTCCGCCAATTGTTTCCAATTTTGAATTATAATTTAAAACATCAGATACTGATACAATATCAATTCTTTCATTACTGTTGAAAAGTTGGAGCATAGCTTCATAGATATATCTGTGTGCAGGTTTGTAAAAACTTTCAGGTTTTAAAGTTTCTACAACTTTTGTAATTACATTTGGATTTACTAAAATTGCACCTAAAACAGCTTCTTCAGCCTCAATATTTTGCGGTAACATTCCAAAATTACTATCTTTTTCTTTTACTGCCATGCTTTATTTTTCTCCTGTTATCACATGATATTACATAAAAAACAATTTTGCATGTAAAGAATTATTGACAAAAATATTTTATCATTCAAAAATCAATTTATGAAAAAAGCATTTTTAAATTTTAAAGCATTTATTTTAAGTCAAAAATCAAAGACCCCAAATGAAATCGGGAAAATTTTATTGAGAGAAGCTATACAAATATCTTCTGCAGAATCTTGTACAGGAGGGTTAATCAGTTCAAGATTAACCGATGTTTCAGGAAGTTCTGCATATGTAAGAGCAAATTTTGTCACATACTCAAATGAAGCAAAACATAGAATTTTGAATGTTTCAGAAGATACATTAAAAAATTACGGAGCTGTAAGTGAAGAATGTGCAAAAGAAATGGCTCAAGGACTTTTACAGTTGACTAAAAGCGATATCGTAATTTGTACAACAGGCGTTGCAGGACCAACAGGCAGTGAAGCAAAACCTGTCGGATTAATGTATGCAGCTTGCGGATATAATGGGAAAATTACAGTTAAAAAATTTGAACTTAACCCTGCTTATACAAGAAAAAATATGAAATTTATGTTCTCTGAAGAAGCTTTACAACTGGTTTTAGAAACATTAAAAAATGCTTAGTAAAACAAAAAAACTATTTCATAATTATTTCTGCAATAACTTCAGGGAACTCATCCATTAAAATTTCAGCAAACTTTTCAGTATCCATTTGAGTTATAACTAAAGATAATAAATCATTTGGCAATTCTTCAATCATATTTTGAATATATTCTGGCTCAATTACTGACATTCCTTTAATAATTTCAGGTTGTTGCTTTTCTCTATTCATAATTGTTGTATATGCATGAGCGTCAAATAATTGGAACCATTCTTCATGCTCTTTACCCAATGACAAAACTAATTGTTGCTTTTGTGTAGGTTGAAATGCTTTTAGGGCATCTTGATATTCCAAAGGATTTAATTCTCCAAATTCTTTAGACAAATCAATGCTATCCATATTTTCATGAGATTCTCCTGTAATTTGTTCTAAAACCTGAGCAACATATTCAGGAGGAATTGATTGCATATGTTTTAATATTTTATTTTTATCAATATCAGTACTTGTTAAAAATTTATCAAGTTGTTCTTCCGGCATTAATTGAACAATTTCTTCTTGCGAAAAAAGTTCAAATGCAGTATTTACAAGCTGTTCAGCAGGTAGTTCTTCAAGCATTTTCATTAACTTGTCCTGAGTAAAGAAAAATAAGCCTTGGAGTAAATCTTTTTCTTCCATTTCAGGTAGAAATACCTCCAATTGCTGAGCAGTTAATTCTCGTAAAATCATATATTTATTATTTGTATCAGCTAAATCAAACAATTCCATAACAAGGCTCGTATTCGTAGTTAATTCTTGAGCCAGCTCAATAGCTTGTTGATTTCCGGATGCAGCTTCAGCCTCAATAATCTCATCAACAGACATATTTGCATATTTTTCTTCAAAAGTAACCTTACTTATATGCAATATGTTCTGCAAATATTCAAGATTAGAATCAATAACTAAACTCATAATACTCCTGTATATATACTAAAATATTAAACGGTACAGGATTTCAAAAACTTTAACTATTGTAACTTTTCGTAATAAAAAAATTAGTGAATATGTTTTGGACGTAATAGCAACATCTTTGTATCTTCCACAGCTTTTAGCCCATGAAGAATTTTTGCAGGCATTACAATCATTTCTCCAGCTTTCAATCTGTAAACTTTATCACCTACTGTAATATCTGCCAATCCCTCTATAATTTGAGCAACTTCATCTTTTTCATCACAATGCAGACTTCTTTCTACTCCGGCTTTAAATGAGAGCAGAGTTAAAGAACTCTGCTCATTATCAAATACAAGTTTTTTATTAATTTTATCCAAATATTCAATATCTGTTAGATTAATTATTTCGCTCATCTTTTTAAAATTTCCTTAAGATCTTCTTCAGGTGTTGTAACAGGTTTTATTTTATACTTATCAACTAATATATTCAAGACATTTGGAGATATAAATGCAGGTAATGTAGGTCCAAGTTTTATATTTTCAATGCCCAAATATAAAAGAGTCAATAAAATACAAACTGCCTTTTGCTCATACCAAGAAAGCACCAATGATAATGGCAACTCATTTACCGAACAATTGAAAGCTTTAGATAATTCGACTGCAACTTTTATAGCAGAATAAGCATCATTGCACTGTCCCATATCTAATAATCTGGGAATACCATTTATTTCACCTAAATCTAAATCATTAAATCTGTATTTCCCGCAAGCTAATGTGAGAATAATAGAATCTTTCGGAGCTTGTTTTACAAAATCAGTATAATAATTTCTTCCCGGTCTTGCACCATCACATCCGCCTACCAAGAAAATATGTTTTATATCTCCTGATTTGACAGCTTCTATAACTTTGTCAGCTACAGATAGAACTGTACCATGACCAAATCCTACAGTTAAAGTATCACCGCCATTTATGCCAGTCATTTTTTTGTCTTCTTTATACCCACCAAGTTCAATTGCTTTTTCAATTACTGGCGTAAAATCTTTATCTTCTCCAATATGTACCATATCAGGATATTCAACAACTGAGGTTGTAAATACTCTATCTTTGTAACTATCTTTTACCGGCATAATACAATTTGTTGTAAATAAAATTGCAGCAGGGACATTATCAAATTCTTTTTGTTGATTTTGCCAAGCAGTCCCCAAATTACCTTTCAAATGCGGATATTTATTCAATTCAGGATAAGCATGGCAAGGTAACATTTCTCCATGTGTATAAATATTTACACCCTTATCTTTTGTCTGTTCAAGAAGCAAGCTCAAATCTCTCAAATCATGACCTGTTACAATAATAAAAGGTCCTTTTTCAATATTTGTTGTAACTTTTCTAGGTGCAGGAGTTCCATAAGTTTCAGTGTTTGCCTTATCTAAAAGCTCCATACATTTTAAATTTATTTCACCTGTTTTCAAAACTAAATTTAACAACCCATCTGCTGATAAATCTTTTGAAATTTCCTGTAATGCTTCATAAAAGAAATTGTCAACATCTGCATCTTTATATCCTAAAACTCTTGCATGATGAGCATAAGCTGCCATACCTTTTAATCCGAATAATATCAATGATTTTAAACTTCTAATATCTTCATTACAATCCCAAACAGTTTTTATATCAAACTTAGAATCACAATGGATATTTTTTTGAACTTTTTCAATAAATTCTTTAATAGATTTATTGTCAAAATTAACATTTGTAATTGTAGTAAACAATCCATCTATTAAAAGATCTGTATTTATATCATTTTTTTCTGCGCAATTTGCAAGCTCGATTAATTTGCTTGTAAGCTCATCTTGCAAATTTGATGTATCAGCTTTTTTACCGCACACACCTTGTACTGTACAACCTTTTCCCTGAGCAGTTTGCTCACATTGAAAACAAAACATATTCATAATTTTCTCCTACAATTTTAAATTACTAATACTGTTATTTTTCATAAATTCTTCAAACGTATTATTGATTGAAGAAATAAGAGGTTTCATAATACAGCAACAAGATGTTATATGTCTTGATGAGAACAGGCAATCTTTACGGATATATTTCCCTTCAATAGCTTCATAAATGTCCATAAGACTTGAATTTTCTTTTCCTTTAACAATGCAAAAACCACCTTTAGGACCCTTGACGGAAGCTAAAAAACCACTTTTTACGAGTCTTTGCAAAACTTTAGACAAATGATTTTCCGAGATTGAAAAAACTTTTGCAATCTCTTTTAATGGAACAATTTCACCTTTTCGATTTGCAATATAAATCATTACATGTAGACCTATTGCTGTCGCTTCTGAAATATTAATCATATCAATCCTTTATATTTTGGTATAATAATACCAAAATACTATTTTGTCAATAGGAGAAATATTAAAGATTTCACTAAAATCAGCTTCTAATATCACACTGAATTCATTTCAGGGCTCACAAGATGAGATGCTGAAACAAGTTCAGCATGACTCAATGCATTTTTATACAACTCAGGACATAAATCTCTGGAATTTAAAATTTTAAAGTTAACTAAAAAAAACAGAAACCAACGGATAAAAATAACCTTCGATTTTTTAATCAAACCGAAGGTTTAAGCTATTACATATTCTTATGATAGCCGCACTTTGTGCAAACTCCTTCAGGAGTCAGGGCAATACCGCAAAGCGGACAGCGATCAATTGTTTTTGTAACTTTGTATTCTTCTGATGCTGTATTATCACCGCTTACAAAGGTTATTTTTGCAATATTTAATTTGTCTTTCAAAAGGTCATAGACAATTTTTATCATACCTTCTACAGTCATTGTCTCTTTTGTAACAACAATCCTGCAGTCAGGATAAGCCGTTGCAAGTTCTGTTTTAAACACTTCACCTTTCATTGTATTTTGCGGAGCACCGTTTTTAATCCCTTGTTTTTCATAAACCTCTAAAATTGCAGGCAAAAGAGGATCATCTTCACGCAAAATCGTAGCGTGGTCAAAATTTTTCAAAACATTCCACGCGGTCTTTTTGATTTCATTGCAAGGAAAAACCATATTTACGCCGGGATTAATACTGTCTTCAACCTCAATAGTCAAAGTCCCAGTATGCCCGTGTAAGTACTGAGCTTCGCCTTTGAAACCGTAAAATCTGTGTGCATACTGCAAGTCAAAAGTTGTAATTGATTTCATAATTTTCCTCCTTTTTTATAGTTTTATATAAATAAATTGGAATTTGAATTACTACTCTCGGCTATATATTTTGCTACTCCACCAATTTCTACACCGTCAATAAGTTCTTCTTTTTTAATTCCCATAACATCCAAACTCATCTGACAAGCAATAAATTTAACTCCATTCGCTTGAGCTTGAGTTATTAGTTCTTTTAGGGTTGAAATATTTTTATTTTTCATAACCCATTTCATCATCATAGAACCAACACCACCCATATTCATTTTTGAAAGAGTCAATTTGTCAGCACCTTTTGGCATCATAAATCCGAACATTTTATCAATTAATGATTTTTTTACAGTTACATTTTCTTTTCTCAAAATATTTAATCCCCAGAAAGTAAAAAATAATGTAACATCATGCCCGCTTGCTTTTGCACCGTTAGCTATAATAAAAGCAGCAAGAGCTTTATCCAAATCATTTGAAAAAACAACTATTGTTTGAGCTTTTTTAGCTTGGGCTTGATTATTTTGGCTTTGTGCAAATGCATGACCTTTTTGAATTGTTGCAACAATTTTTTTATCTTTGTTATCTAAATTAAGCAAAGTGTTATTTGTTGAATTGCACCAAGCCTCAACATCTGCATAAAATCCCTTATCTGTTGATGTAATTTCCAAAACTTCACCCTCTTGAATATTTGAGATATTTTCCGCTAACTTCATAATCGGCCCCGGACAAGAAAGCCCGCACGCATCAACTTTCAAAACATTTTCACTTGATTTTGCAAGAGCCTGTGCATTAATCTTTTTTGTAACTTTGCTCTCTTTATCTCTTTGAATTTCTTTATAAAGCTTCATGCCTGCCATCAAAGAATACACGTTATTAAATCCTTTTTGGATTAAAATTCTTGATGCAAGATAACTTGTATATCCAGAATCACAGACTAAAATAACTTTCTTATCAGTAGGAATTTCACCTGTTCTATCTCTTAATTGAGCAAGCGGAATATTTACAGCTCCATCAATACTTTTTGTATTATAACTTGCAGGAATTCTGACATCTACAACAAACGAACCTTCAATATCTTCATAATACGCAGGTTTTACAAAACCTCTCAAAACGTTATCAGCACACATTCCTAAAATATTCACAGGATCTTTTGCAGATGAATAAGGCGGAGCATAGCATAATTCACTATCTAATAAATCTTGAACATTACCACCATTTCGCATTACAGAAGATATTACATCAATCCTTTTTTCAACACCTTCTTGTCCTACAGCCTGCGCACCAAGAATTTTCCCTTCGTTATTGAATAACAGCTTGTAAAAAGTAGATGTTGCATCAGGATAATACCCTGCATGAGAATTTCCAAAAGTTAAAATTTTCCAATAAGGAATACCCTCTCTTTTTAAAAGTTTTTCATTATAACCTACAGCAGCTACCGTATAGTCAAATACTTTCAAAACAGATGTCCCCTGTGATTTTTTATATGAAGAATTTATCCCGTAAATATTATCTGCAATAATTCTTCCTTGTCTGTTTGCAGGTCCTGCTAAAGGAATAAGTACATCTTCTCCTGTCACAAAACTTTTAACTTCAACACTGTCACCGCCTGCAAAAATATCAGGATCAGATGTCTGCATACTATCATTTACTTTAATTCCTCGATTAACTTCTAATCCCGCTTTTTGAGCTAAAGATATTTCAGGTCTTACTCCGATTGATAAAATTACAATGTCAGAAGAAATTTTTCTACCAGATGTTAATTCAATTACATTATCACTAAAGCTTTTAACTCCATCTGACAAAATTAATTCCACACCATTCGCTCTCATCTCATTCTGAGCAAAACATGCAACTTCATAGTCAACCGGAGCTAAAATTTGGTCTGACAACTCAACAAGTTTTGTATCAATCCCAAGGTGAGCGAGATTTTCAGCCATTTCAACTCCGATAAATCCGCCACCTACAACTACTGCACTATTTATATCATTTTTAGCAACATAATCTTTAATTTTATCAGCATCAGCTAAAGTTCTGACAGTAAAAATGTTTTTATTATCAATCCCTTCTAAATTAGGTCTTATAGGATTTGCACCTTGAGCTAAAACTAATTTGTCGTAATAAAATTTTTCATTATTTTGAGTAAGAACATATTTTTCATCTCTGTTGATTTCAACAACTTCACAGTTCAATTGAACGTCAATATTAAACATATTTTTAAAACGTTCAGGGTTTGAAACAAGAATTTTTTCTCTATCCGCAATTACATCTGAACAATAATAAGGAAGTCCACAATTTGCGATTGAAACCTCATTCGTACGTTCTAAAATTGTAATTTCACAATTTTCATCTAATCTTCTTAATCTTGTTGCACAGCTTGCTCCGCATGCACCACCGCCAATTATAATTACTTTCATTCAAACCTCTTTTAAGTTTTTATATATTCGTATATTCATATATTTATATTATCAAATTATTTACCATTCGTCAATAGATTATTTGACAATATTCGCATATTGTAATATTCTCATAATATGAAAAACGAAAATATAGATATAGATGAATACACAGCAATCTTTAAAGCGCTTGCACATCCAACAAGATTAACTATTGCATATAATTTAATGACACAACCTGAATGTAACGTGAGTAAAATGTGTGAATGTTTACAAATACCCCAACCAACAGTTTCACAACACTTGACCATACTAAAAAATGCAAACGTAATTTCAGGTCATCGTCATGCAAATCAAATATGTTACAAGGTTGAAAATCCAAAAGTTATAAAGATTTTAAAGCAGTTAGAAAATTCTTAAAATATAGCATTTTTACCCTAAGATAAATAATTTAATTTTTTTGCTTGACTAAGAGCAGCTCTCAAGTAGTATGATAAAATTATTGATTTAAAAGGAGGCAAATATGTCAGATAAAAAAATTTTAATTGCATACTATTCTCACTCAGGTAACACAAAAGAAGCTGCTGAAAAAATTCAAACTATCACAGACGGAGATATATTTGAAGTCCAACCCGTAAATAAATATTCAAACAACTACAATGAAGTTGTAAATCAGGCAAAAATTGAAAATCAAAACGATACAAGACCTGAACTTATCAGCAACGGTGATATAAAAAATTATGATATAATCTTTGTAGGTACACCAGTTTGGTGGTATACAATGGCATCGCCTGTCAAAACTTTTTTAGCATCTCATAATTGGGATAACAAAGTTATAGTACCATTTTGTACCCATGGTGGAGGCGGAGCTTCCAACACTTATAGAGATATCCAAAAATTTGCACAAAATGCAAAAGTTCTTAACGGATATACTTCTTATGAAAACTCTGCTAAAATAGAAGACATTAAGACTTGGATTAATAATTTAAATTTATAAGAGAGGAAAACACATGAAAAGACGTGATTTCATAATAAATTCAGCTTTAGCAATAGGCGGAGCAGCAATTTTATCAGGTTGCGGCAAAAAAGAGATTAAAAAAGCAGAAGGGCAAGTCGTAAGAAGAAAGTTTACCAATATTGACACTCCTTTGATTGCATTAGGTTGTATGCAACTTCCAATGCGAGATGATAAAATCGATATGGTAGAATTAGACAAAATGGTCGAATATGCAATGGCACATGGCGCAAATTATTTTGATACTGCATACATGTACGTAGATGGTAAATCAGAAAATGCAATAGGAGAAATTTAAAAAAAATACCCTAGAGAAAGTTTCATTCTAGCTGATAAATGCCCTGCATACCTTGTAAATTCACCAGCAGATGTAAGAAAACTTTGCGAAGAACAATTAAAAAAATGCCAAGTTAAATATTTTGATAATTACATGGTGCATAACATCAATAAAAATACTTTAAGCAATTACCGCGACAACAATATGTATGATGAACTTGAAAAACTGAAAAAAGAAGGTTTGGTCAAACATATCGGCTTCTCATTCCATGGAGATCCTCAAATGCTTAGAGAAGTAATCAAAGAGCACAAATGGGATTTTTGCCAATTACAAATCAATTACTTAGACTGGGAAGTTGTAAATGCTGATGAATTATACAAAATAGCAGATGAAGCAGAAGTACCTGTAATAGTTATGGAACCTTTGAGAGGCGGGGTACTATGTAATCTTCCTCAAAAAGCTAAAGATAAACTAAAACAAGAATGTCCAAATGACACTCAAGCCTCATTCGGACTAAGATGGGTTGCAGGCCGTCAAAGAGTATTCACGATACTTAGCGGAATGAGTAATTTACAACAACTAAAAGAAAATATTGATACATTTGTAAATTACAAAGCTATAACTGAAAAAGAAGAAAAAGTTGCACATGACATCGCTCAAATAATCCAATCAGGCGGAGCAATCAGCTGTACAGCTTGTAAATACTGTATGGAAGTCTGCCCGAGAGGCATAAATATACCTGCAATATTCGGACTGTACAATATGTTCAAAGGCAACACAGCCCCTAACGCAAGTTTTATGTTTGTCTATAACTATAATGCACTTGATGAATCTACAAGAGCGGACAAATGTATAAAATGCGGTCTTTGCAGTAAAAATTGTCCCCAATCATTGGATATCCCAAAACTACTCGCAGACGTTGATAAAAAAGTTAAAGAAGTTGAAAAGAGCATGAAATAATGAAACATATATACAAAATAAGATTTTCAATAGCAATTATTTCCCTATTACTTGCAATTGCAGGGATCTGCGGAATATTTTATTTCCTAAAAATATTTGATATTCAATTTTTACCTGTATTACAAAGAGTTTTTATAGATTTTTCTATCACTGCATTATTATTGCTTTTAGGAATTATCATCTTAACTCTTATTTTTGGACGGCTTTATTGTTCGTTATTATGTCCTTTAGGTATTATCCAAGAAATTGCAGGGAATTTATTTTTTAGAGGAAAACGCAAAAATAAATATACAAAAAATTTCCCGATAAAATATTTTATTGCAGCAATTACTCTCGGGTTTTTAGCAGGCGGAAGTGCAATTGCAATAAGATATATTGAACCTTATACATATTTCGGATCAGCCTTTACTCTATCAATTACAGGCCTTTCAGCAATTGCAGTTATACTAATTTTAACATTTTTCAAAAACAGATTTTTCTGCACAAATATCTGTCCTGCAGGCACTATACTCGGACTGATTTCAAAATTTTCATTTAACAAAATATACATTGATAAAGAGATTTGTGTATCTTGCGGAATGTGCGAAAAGAATTGCCCGTCAGGCTGTATAAATTCTATAGAGAAAAACGTTGATAACGAAACTTGCGTCAAATGTTTAAAATGTCTTGATTTATGTCCTAAAAACGGTATTAAATATGGACAAAAACCAAAAGAAGAAATCAAATTCAGCCCAAAACGCCGTGAAATTATTACAGGAATCACAGCAGCCGCAGTATTTGGAGCAATGATTAAGGCCGGATTAGTTGTAAAAGACAAAATTGTAGAAAAATTCAAAGACATAATTTTACCACCCGGAGCAGAAAGCGAAGAAAAATTTGCAAACAAATGTTATAACTGTAACCTTTGTGTAGAAAATTGTCCAAATAAAATTATCGCAAAAGCAGATGATAAATTTCCGACAGTTCATATAGATTATACAAAAGGCTGCTGCGATAAAAATTGCAACAAATGCGGACAAGTATGTCCGACAGGTGCAATAAAAAGATTAAGCCTTGAAGATAAACAAAAAACAAGAATAGCTATGGCAATGATAATTGAGGACAAATGCGTTAATTGCGGGCACTGTATCAAAGCCTGTCCATACGGAGCTATTACAAGAGCAGAAAACGGAATTATAATCAATGCATCAAAATGTATAGGCTGCGGAGCTTGTAAATTAAGATGCAGACACGATGCAATTGAAATATTTGCAGTAAAAAAACAAACTTTAATATAATTTTTGAAAGGAGAAATCTAAAATGTCACTTGGAATAACAGAAATACTACTGATATTAGTTGTTATAGTTCTGCTATTTGGCGGGAAAAGAATCCCTGAAATTGCAAGAGCACTCGGTCGTGCATCTTATGAATACAAAAAAGCTAAAAATGTAATTCAAAAAGAAGCGGAAGATCTTAAAAACGAGATTGAAGAAACACAAGAAAAACCTGAAGAATACAAACCAAAAGACGTTTAATAATGAGTAATATTGAAGACAAAGACGAAAGTATAATTTCTCATATTGAAGCCTTTAGGGAAATGCTGATAAAATGTATAAGCTGTTTAGGAATAATTTTAATTCCTGTACTTTTTGTCGCTCCTAAGTGCTTAAATTTACTTATCAAACTCCTCATAAGAGATAATAATATCGCATTAAATTATTTTTCTCCTGTGGAAGTATTTCTGTTGCAAATCAAACTAGCACTTGTAATAGATGTAATTCTGTGTTTCCCATACATCGCAAGACAGATCTGGAAATTTTTTGCACCAGCGTTGTATGATCATGAAAAAAAATTTATTAAATCAATAGTTTTTACATCTTCAACCCTTTTTATATTAGGTGCTTTATTTTGTTTGTTCGTAATCCTTCCTTTAATAATAAACTTCGGTATGAGTTTTGCGACACAAAATATAAAAGCAGTATTGGGGATTTCAAATGTAATTAACCTGTCATTATGGCTAACATTAGCTTTCGGGCTTATGTTTCAACTTCCGCTAATTACATATTCACTAATCAAATCAGGCTTTGTGGAATACAAAACATTTGAGAATATGCGTCCTTATGTTATTGTGACCATTTTAATTATTGCAGGAATTCTCACACCACCTGATATTTTAAGCCAAGTATTACTTTTTACACCAACATATTTGTTATTTGAATTAGGATTGTTATTTGCCAAAGCAAAAACAAAGAAAGAAAAAGATGAGTAAATATATAGAATTAGATTTTGCAAAACTTGATATAGACAGAGTAAAACGCCGCGGATATTCAGAGGCAGTGTTTTGTGAATGCAAAACTGAAGAACAATTAACCAAAATATTTGAAACCTTCTATGAGGCAGGTTCAAATGTTTTAGGTACAAGAGCTAATAAAACACAGGCAAAAGTTTTACAAGAAAAATTTGGTGACAAAATTAAATATGATGAAACATCAAAAGTTGTAACGCTAATACAAAATGAAATTAAAAAAATCGGAGAAATAGCTATTTGTACAGGCGGTACAGGAGATATTCCGATTGCTGAAGAAGCTGCCCTCACTGCAGAATTTTACGGGAGCAACGTAAAAAGATATTATGACATCGGCGTTGCAGGAATTCACAGACTTTTTGACAAAATCGAGGATATAAAAAAAGCAAATGCAATTGTAGCTGTCGCAGGAATGGAAGGAGCACTAGGAGGAGTTCTTGCGGGAATGGTTGATATTCCTGTAATAGCTGTTCCGACATCTGTCGGATACGGTGCAAGTTTTCAAGGTCTTTCGGCACTTCTTACAATGCTTAATTCCTGCGCAGAGGGAATGACTGTTGTAAACATTGACAACGGCTATAATGGCGGATACAGTGCAAGTCAAATAAACAGATTAATCGAGAGGAAAAAATAATATGAATTTATATTTTGAATGTAATTCAGGAATTTCAGGAGACATGTCTGTCGGAGCTTTGCTTGATTTGGGGGCAGATAAAGACATTTTAGAAAAAGCTCTTGCGTCTATGAAACTTGATAACGAATTTCAATATAAAATTACAAAACAAATGGTAAATGCAATTTCAACAACTGATTTTGACGTAATCTTACCTGAGCACAAACATCATGAGCATAATCATGAGCATAATCACGAGCATCACCATGAACACAGAAATCTTAATGATGTAAATGAAATTATTGACAAAGCTGAAATTAGTGAAAATGCAAAAAATTTAGCAAAACAAATATTCAAAATAGTTGCAGAAGCAGAAAGTAAAGTACACAACAAAGACATCTCAGAAATCCACTTCCACGAAATAGGAGCAATAGATTCAATCGTAGATATTGTAAGTTTTGCAGTACTTTATGACAATTTAAGGCCTGAAAAAGTATATTTTTCAACATTGACAGAAGGTCAAGGAACAGTCACCTGTCAGCACGGAGAATTGTCAGTACCTGTACCTGCAGTATGCGAAATAGTTTCAAAATACGAAATCCCGATAAAAATTACAAATAACCAAGGAGAAATGATAACACCTACAGGTGCAGCAATCGTCGCCTCTTTATATACAGGCGAAAGTCAACCTGAAGAATTTGTAATAAAAAAAGTCGGATATGGCAGAGGAAAAAGACCTTACAAAAATCCAATATTAAGAGTAATGAAAATAAAATAAAAAAGGAGAAAATTATGCATTTAGGAAACGGTATTATTTGTCCTGTGACAGGAATTCCAATATTAATAGCTGCAGGAGTAACTGCTTTTTATGCTTTCAAAAAAGCAAAAAAAGATTTTTCAAAAGACAAAATTCCTTATACAGTAGCTCTGACTTCTCTTGTATTTGCATTACAAATGATAAATTTTGCAATTCCGCAGACAGGATCTAGCGGACATATAATCGGCGGAATACTGCTTGCGATCTTATTAGGACCTACAACAGCTTTTCTTGCAATGTGCAGTATTTTAATTGTACAAGCACTATTGTTTGCTGATGGAAGTCTTATGGCTCTCGGGTGCAATATTATAAACATGGGTGCTTTAGCATCTTTTATTGCATATCCGCTTTTTTACAAACCACTTGAAAAACTAAACAAACCATTTTTAGGAGCATTTATAGCATCTATAGTTGCACTTCAATTAGGTTCAATCGGAGTCGTTATAGAAGGAGCTTTGTCAGGTTCAATTGCTGTAAATTCAATCCTTAAATTTACAGGTCTTATGCAGGCAATACATCTTCCTATCGGAATAGTTGAAGGAGTTTTAACTGGGGTTTGCTCTTTATGCAGCTAAAAAATTAGATTACAAAAAACTGTCAATTTGTTTTGGCACTTTAGGTTTTGTATTAGCAGGTTTTATTTCTCAATATGCTTCTCAAAAACCTGACGGACTTGAATGGTCATTATTGAATATCCAAAATTCAATTATTCCTCAAGTTCAAGGACAATTATATGCAATTTCACAAACTGTGCAAACAAAAACTGCAATTCTCGCGAATATTTCATCAATACCTGCAAATATTTTAGGATTTTTAGCTATAAGTTTTGTAATGTATGGAATTTGTTCACTTATCAGCTTAAAAAAAGGTGCATTATTGAATGAAGAATAAATTTATTAAACTCCAAAAATACTTATCCGAACTGAATGAGCAAGGCATATGTCTTGCTTTTTCAGGCGGAATTGACAGCACCGTACTTCTTTATTTATGCAAAGACTTAAATACAACAGCTGTAACATTCAAATCAGTATTCCAAACAGATAAAGAAATTGACGATACAAAAGACTTATGCAAATTTTACGGAGTTCCTCAAAAAATAATAGAATATTACCCGCTTGAAAATCAGATTATTAAAAATAACCCTAAAGACAGATGCTATCATTGTAAAAAACTATTTTTTTCTCAACTCAAAGATTTTGCCGGCGAAAAATTTGTAATAGATGGAACAAATGCAGATGATCTAAAATCATATAGACCTGGGATAAAAGCGCTAAAAGAATTAAAAATTCTCTCACCACTTGCAGAATTTGGGATTACAAAAGACGAAATAAGGGAATTTGCAAAAATTTCAGGGATAAAAATTTATAACAAACCTTCCACCCCTTGTTTTGCAACCCGTTTTCCGTACGGTACAGAACTAAATGAAACACTTTTAAACACCGCAAAAAATGGTGAAGAAATCATAAAAAGTTATGGATTTAATAATTGCAGATTTAGGATTCACAAAGATACAGCCCGTATAGAAATCCCTCTAAAAGATATAGAGGAATTTCTAAAATACAGGACTGATATTATCCAAAATTTGAAAGAAGAAACAAATTTAAAATATTTTACACTTGATTTAGAAGGTTTACGAAGCGGCAGTATGGATAAGTTACCATAATTGCTTCAGATAAATCCTATTTTAATTTGTTATAAACATCATCTGTAACAGGTTCTAGCCACTCATTAGAAGTTTCAGTACCGTCAATTTCTACAGCAATATGAGAGAACCAGCTATCAGGTGCAGCACCATGCCAGTGTTTAACATTTGCAGGAATATTTATAACATCACCAGGTTTCATTTCAATAGGTTCTTTACCCCATTCTTGGTAATAACCACGTCCGCCGATTGCAATTAACATTTGTCCTCCACCTGTTTTAGCACGATGAATATGCCAATTATTACGACATTTAGGTTCAAAAGTTACATTAAACATTTTCACCTGAGATGTAGAAATAGGAGCAAGGTAACTTTGACCGATAAAATATTTTGCGTAAGCATTATTTGGCTCACCTATCGGAAACATTATTGTAGAAGCATATTTATCTTTTTCACTTACAGCAGTTGTTGGCTCATTCCAAACTTCCTTCGCTAAGTTAAATGCAGCCCAAGCCTTTGGCCAACCTGCATAAAAACCAGTATTTGTAATAATCGCAGCAGCTTCTTTTTTTGTTACTCCGTGATTTTTAGCATTTTGCAAATGATATTTTAATGAAGAATCTGTAATTCCTTGAGATACTAGAGAAACAAAAGTTATAATACTGCGAGTTTTTGTATCAATATCTTGATTATTCCAATTTTCACCAAATAATATATCATCGTTATAATGAGCAAAGTCTGGAGCAAAATTTCCAAGTTGCTCTCTGCCTGCTGTTTGAACTATTTTTTCCATATTTTTATCCTCACAATTTTTTGCTAAAACTAAACTATTTTGAAAAACAAATAATGTTAATAACAAAACTGATATCTTTTTTATCAATTTTTACCTCCAGATTTTTAGGCTAAAAATTTCCGAAACCATCACAACCAATTTTTAAATATTATATTTACTTATAGACTTATTATTTCAGATATCGAATAAAATAGCAAATACTTATAATGTATCCATAATTATGCTTGACAAGCATACATAAAATAAGAAATGCCATTTTATATTTTTATATTACAAATTTTTATTTATGAAGATTCAAAGGTTTAACATTAAAATTAGAACGATATTCTGTTTCTTGCCAAAAAACATTTTCAGCAACCAAACATTCAGGATTCAATTTTACTCCATCTAACATTATTTCTTTGAATTTTTTATAACCTGCTCGATCAATTAAATGACCGCCATGAAGATATTCAGGTTTGTTATCCATTACATAAGCAGAAAATTTCTGCCAATTTTTCAACGTATTTAAAATAACATCTTCAGTCGCCCAATTTAAAAACATTTTGCCGGCTCTAGGAGTTTGTCTACCTGTTCTACCTCCAATAATTACCCTATAAAAAGGAGTTTCTTGTCTTGTCCAAGCACTTGTAGGACAAGCTCTTACGCATTCTCCACACCCGACACAACAACATTCATCTTTTTCTATTCTGCCTAAATTTTCATTTAAACTTAATACTCGAGTTGCGCCTTTTTCACAAGCTCTTGCACAAGCACCACAAGCAATACATCTTTCAGGGTGATAATCCATTTTAGCAACACCTATTATGCCAAAATCACACATGTGAGCTTTATTACAATCATTCGGACAGCCTGAAATATTGATTTTAATATGATAATGGCTGGGGAATATTATTGATTCAATTTTTCTTGCAAGTTCAAAAGTATTGATATTCCCGCATATACAATGATAATTTCCTATGCAGGCAGTAATATTTCTTGCTCCTATTGTCGGATACCCGCTTTGCGGCTCCCAATAAGTTTCTTCCCCTGCAATAGTATTCATATTTACATCACAAATACAAGTCTCAACCTCTTTTATATAAGTTTCCAAATACTTATTTACTTCAGGGATTTTTTCATAAGGAATACCAGTTACATTAAAGGTTTGTCTTGTGCCAAAATGAAAATTTCCATCACCGTAATTTTGAGCAATATGTTGAATAATACTTAAATATTTAGCATCAATAAATCCACCGGGAACACGCATTTGTAACATAAATTTCCCTGCTTCTTTTGATTGTCTGTAACAATTCAATCTTAATTTTTTTATATCAATATCTTTATTCATAGCATTCCTTATGTATTTTAATCAACTAAATTTTTTGCCTTTGTATATGGAAAAACAGGGCCATCTAAACAAATATATGTTTCATCTATCCTGCAATGACCACATTTGCCTATTGCACATGACATTTTTCTTTCAAAACTCATCCAAATATTTTCATCAGGTATATTATATTTTTTTAATTCCAAACCTGTAAACTTCATCATAATCGGAGGTCCTACAACAATTACAGCATAATTATTATCAAACGAACTGAAATCAACATCTTTCACAAAATTAGTTACAAGTCCGCTATTCCAACCTTCAATACTATCATTATCCAATGTATAAAATGTTGTGAATTTATCTTTCCATTTATTTAGTTCATCTTTAAATAAAATGCTTTCTTTATTTTTAAAGCCGGAAATAAGCGTAACTGATTTGACTAAATCCGTATTTTCATAAAATTCATTCAATAAAGAACGAACAGGTGCAAGTCCTGTGCCTCCTGTAATAAATACAAGATGTTTACCTTTTAACTTCTCAAAAGGCCAGCCATTTCCATAAGGACCTCTCAAAAATAAAAAATCCCCGACTTGTTTTTCAAAAATCTCATTGGTAACTTTTCCAACAGCCCTCAATGTAAAATCCATATAATCATTTCCTATTTCAGATATTGAAATAGGAGCTTCCCCAATTTTTGGAATAGAAAGCTGCATAAACTGACCATGATTTGCTTTAAAGGGGCTTTCTACACGAAAAGTCCATTCAATATCAGTCTCTTTGTTAATTGAAATAATTTTACACGCTATCGGCATAATTGGATTTTTATTTTGCTGCATCATAAGTTACTCCTGAATATTTTTGTTTAAAATTTCATCTATTGCGTTATTCATCTTTTCTATAGTTGAAACTATTAAAATTGCCTCAGGACAACGATGAATACATCTTCCACAACCTACACACATATGTCTTGTTTTAAATCTCTCTTTATAATCATGAAATTTATGTAATACTTTATAACGCATTCTTTCAGATGCTTTGTTTCGGATTTCTTTTTGCCCTGCCATTTGGTCAAAACCTTCTATTTGGCAAGATGCATATATCCTTTTTCTTTCCCCAACATTTTTATTTTCATTGTAAATTATATCTTTTGTCGTAAAACAAGTACAGGTTGGGCAAGATACCGTACAAGCACCGCAAGAAATACATCTTTTGTCATATTCAAGCCAAAAAGAATGTTGTTTAAGTTCGTTTAAAACTTCTTTATTTGGAATATCTTTAATTTCTACAGAAAGTTCATTTTGTTGAACAAATTCAGGTGAAAAATCCATTTGTTGACAACTTTGGAAGTATTGCTCAAATTCAGCATCTTTAACCGATAATAAATATTCTCCCTCAAGCTGTTTAATTGCAATTGACCAATTATCAGTAGAATTAGAATTCATACTTACGCAAAAACATGTATCATCTCCACCTTTGCAGTCCATTAATACAAATTTTAAATTATTTTGTATTCTTGAAAAATAAATATCTTGAAATTCACCATTCTCCTCATAAATTTTTGATTGAACTTCAAGAGCATTAATATCACAAGGTCTTGCGAATAATAAAATAGGTTTTTGAGGAGCAGAACTTTCTTTAAATTCATTTTCCGTAAAATAAAACAAAGTTTCATTTATTGGAGCTAAGACCTCTTTTGCAGAATAATCTGATTTTTGATTAAATTCAATCTCATTTATAGTTTTTACTTTATCATATCTGATTATGTCTGTATCTGAATATCTTCCCTGTTTCGGGAATCTTTTTGGTGCGTATACATCATATTTATCAAAAATACTGCTAAACAGATTATCGGCTTCTGCAAAATTAAATTTATAACCCATACTATAAACTCCAAGCTAAAATAAAACTATTGTATAAGTTTAATATTTAATACGATATTTGTCAAAGGATTTCTGGAAAAATTTCCTTTTTAAATAAATCTTTATTAATATTTAATATAGAAATTCTACTTTTAGGTTAAAATATTATAATAAACCTAAAAGGAGAAAAGGAATGATTACGGTGACAAAAACAGAAAAATATACTGATAGACAAGATGTAAGAGAAAAAATACAAAACTTTGCCGATACCTGCGCAAAATTTTATAACGGGGAACTTTCAATCCCTGAATATAAATCTATCTCCGGCGGGTTTGGCACATATTCTGAACGTAATCATAAAACCGGTATGCTCAGACTAAGAGTACCTGCAGGTATCTTAGAAATTGATAATTTGAAATTTGTTATAGATAGCATTGAAAAATATAATATTGAAAAAATACACTTCACAACAAATCAATCAGTACAGTTACATAACTTAAAACCTGAAGTTATACCACAATTGATGCTTGAAGCATTTGATTCAGGAATTGTAACTATAGGCGGAGGCGGCGATAATCCTCGAAACGTATTATGCTCACCACTATCAGGCGTTGAAAAAGGTGAATTTTTTGACGTAAGTCCTTATGCAAAAGCTGTTTCTGATTTCTTAATTGATTTAATAGGCAAAATTAAATTACCAAGAAAATTAAAAGTAGGATTTTCAAATTCTCCTGAAAACATAGTTCACGCAACATATAGAGATATGGGATTTGTTGCAAAAGCAAATGGGAAATTTGATTTATATACCGCAGGCGGACTTGGTGTAAACCCTGAATTTGGAGTTAAGACTGCTGAAGATATAGATCCAAAAGATATTCTATATTATGTAATGACAATGGTACAAATATTTGTCAAATACGGGAATTATGAAAACAGATCTAAAGCAAGAACAAGATATATTCCAAGAACTATTGGAGAAGAAAAATACTTATCAGAATTTAACCGTATTTTTGAAGAATTGAAAAAGTCTGAAGATTTAGCTTTTGAAATCGAAAATACAATTATTTCAAAACAAGGAGATAATTCTATACCAAATATTTCAAGAAATGTCATCGAGCAGAAACAAGAAGGGCTATTTGCCGTCAAATATCACCCTCTGCTAGGAAATCCTTCTATAAAAGTTTTAAAAGATTTATACAATTTCCTTTCATCTTTAGAAGGCATTGGAATTAGAATTTCTACAAAAGAAGAATTATTTGTAATTAATTTAACAGCAAAAGAAGCAGACAAAGTTATTGAAATACTAAATTCTGACAATGCAAATACAGAATTGCAAGAATCGGTAAGCTGTGTAGGAGCGACAATTTGTCAACAAGGGCTTTCAGATTCAAGCGGACTTTTACAAAAAATTATTGAAGTTGACAAGGAAGAAAATTTTGCAGACGGAGTATTACCAAAACTTTGTATTTCAGGCTGCCAATCTTCTTGTGCGGCACACCAAACAACAATTATCGGATTTAAAGGCGGTAAGAAAAAAGTCGATGGTGTTTTGACAGATGCATTTGATTTATTCTATGGCGGTAATGAAATTCAAGGAGACGAACGCTTTGGAGAAGTTCTCGGAACAATTCCTGTAAATAATATTCCTGAAATGTTTAGAAAACTCGGAAAAGAAATTCAAAGTCAAAATTCAACTTTTGAAAACTGGATTACTGATAATAAAGATAAATTTATGGATATAGTGAAGGAGTATGCAATTTGAAATGTATAAGTATAAGTTTCAAAACAGCTCCGGAAGATATCAGAAATAAATTTGCTTTTACAAATTCTGAAAAAAAAGATTTTTTATCTCAATTAAGTGAATTTATAACCGATGCAAAATGCGTAATTTTAGGGACTTGTAACCGCACTGAAATATACGTAGAATCACATAATGGAGTATTTTCTATTCTTGAAAATTTACTATCAAGGAAAACAAAACTTTCTATAAGTGAAATAAGAAAATACGCAAGATACTATGAAGAAGAAAGTGCAATAGAACATATTTTTAAAGTAACTTGCGGTCTTGATTCTATGATTCTTGGAGAAAACGAAATTCTTTCTCAAGTAAAACAAACATATCTAGAATCTTTACAAGAAAAAAGAACAGGTTATGAATTAAATATAACATTTTTAAGTGCATTATCCTGTGCAAAAAAAATAAAAACTCAAACAGAAATTGCAAAATCAGCAATATCTTTCGCAACACTAACCTGCAATGAAATTAAAAACTTTATACAAGAAAACAATATCACATCACCTTCTATTTTAATAATCGGAGGCAGCGGAAAAATTGGTTCTTCAATAATTAAAAATATTTTAAATAAAGATTTTAATGCAAAAATTTATGTAACCCAAAGATCTCATGGAAATACTATTGATTTTACAGATAAAGTTGAAGTTTTAGATTATACAAAAAGATTTGAATATTTAAAAAATGTGGACATTGTAATTTCTGCAACCAAAAGTCCTCATTACACAATAAACTACGAAGATACATTATCAAATATATCTTCAAAAAAAATGCTTTTTATCGATTTAGCATCACCATATGATATTGATAGAGAAATTTCTAAAATACAAAATTGTAAGCTGATTACAATTGATTATTTTAAAGAAATTGTGAAAAATAATAATTTAAAAAAAGAAAAAGCTGTAGCTGATGCACAAGATATTTTAAATCAAGAATTACAAAAAATCTTTAAAAATATAATTTACCATAATGCATTAGAAAAAATTCAAGCAGAAAATGAAAAATTTAAAGATTTTTCATTAGAAAAATTTTTATACTATCTAAAAGATAAATTAGATGCAAAATCTTTTGCAAACGTTATAAATACTATTGAAAATAATGAAGGGAGTTTAATTCATTAATGGCATATTTCCCTTTATTTGTAGATTTAAAAGATAAAAATATATTAGTTATCGGCGGCGGGAAAGTTGCTTTCAGAAAAGTTTTAAAACTTATTCCATTCGAGGCAAAAATCATAATCGTTTCACCTGAAATTTGTATCGAATTAGAAAAACTTTTAGAAGAAAATCAAAATTTAATTTACAAAAAAAAGAAAGTTGAAATTGATGATATTAAAAAATCTTTTATCGTAATTTCAGCTACAAACAACAAAAATATAAATAATTTAATCGCAACAACCTGTAAAGAAAATAATATTTTTGTAAATTCAGTTGATGATATAGAAAATTGTTCATTTATTTTTCCTGCACTGATAAAAAAAGATGCTTTTACAGCAGGCTTTACAACAAGCGGGAAAGCCCCTGATGTGGCAGCTTATCTGAAAAGTTTAACTGAACAAACTATTCCTGAAAATATCGAACAAGTTATTGAAAATTTAGGGTTACTAAGACAAGAATTAAAATCTCAAATCTCTGAGCAAACAGTTCGAGCAAAAATTATTCATTCACTTTTAGAATATTATGAAACGAATAATTTTAAACTCAGTTATAATGAACTAAAAAAAGAAATGAATAATTTAATAGAAAATATAAGTATAAAAAATTAATTAAATGGGTGTTTAATGGATAAAATAAAAATAGGAACACGAGGAAGCAAATTAGCTATTGCTCAAACAAAAATTGTAGAAGAAGCATTAAAAAAACATTTTCCAAATTTAGATACAGAAATTGTAATTATTAAAACTCAAGGTGACAAAATTCTGGATAAACCGCTAAGTGAAATTGGAGATAAAGGACTTTTCATAAATGAATTTGAAAACGCTCTTTTAAACAATGAAATTGATATCGCAGTCCATAGTGCAAAAGATTTACCATCTGAATTACAAGAGGGATTAGAAATTATATGCACCCCAAAAAGAGCTGATGCTCAAGATGTTTTAATAACTCGAAAAAATCTAAAAAAGATTTCTGTAATTGGAACAAGCAGTCCAAGGAGAGAATTTTATATGAAAAAATATTTTCCCCAAGCGGAAATAAAAACAATTAGAGGAAATATTGATACAAGACTAAAAAAATTAACAAATAATGAATATGATGCAATAGTTCTCGCAAAAGCAGGACTTGATAGATTAAACTTATTAAATACAACAGAATACTATTTTGAATTTAAAGTATTTGATATTGATAAAATAATACCTGCTGCATGTCAAGGTATAATTGCAATCGAAGGGAAAAAAGATTCCAAATTCAAAAATGAAATTTTGAAAATCAATGATAATAAAACTTTTAAACAATACAAAATAGAAAGAGAAATCCTAAAAAATTTGCAGGTTAATTGCAGTGAAATAAACGGAATTTATAGCAATTTTTCCGATGAAAATAATATAGAAATTGTAATAATGTATAAAGGCAAAGAAATTAAAAAAAGTGGAGAATATTCAAAAATTTTTGAAGAAATTCCAAAACTGGTATCTCAAATAAAATCATAGGAAATCCAAATAATGACAGGCAAAGTATATTTAATCGGAGCAGGCTGCGGCGAAGCAGATTTAATCACATTAAAAGGTTTAAAAAAACTTTTAGAATCAGATGTTGTACTATATGATTCTTTGGTAGATGAAGAATTAATTAACAAACTTTCTGAAAATGTCGAAAAAATTTATGTCGGGAAACGATACCACCAAAAATCAATGCCTCAAGATGAAATAAATGATTTAATTATAAAATATGCAAAATCAGGAAAAATTGTAACGCGTCTGAAAGGCGGAGATCCTTATGTATTTGGCAGAGGCTCAGAGGAAGCTCTAGAAATAGAAAAAGAAAATATTTCATATGAAGTTATCCCGGGAATTTCATCAGCCATAGCCGTACCGGAACTTGCAGGAATTCCTCTTACACACAGACAATTAAGCAGAAATTTTACAGTTCTTACAGCCTCATCTGTAGGAATTGATAATAAAGAAAATATTACTCCGATAGATTACCAAGCACTTACAAAACTTGGAGGAACTATTGTATTTTTAATGGGTTACCATCATATCCCAGAAATTATGAACAATTTTTTGAATTCAGGAATGAATGAAAATACATCCTGTGCAATAATTTCAAAAGGTTGCTCCAAAGAACAAAAAGTTATTAAAGGGAATATAAAAAATATTTCATCTGAAATTGAAAAACAAAATATTCAAGCACCTGTAATAATTGTTATAGGAGAATGCGTAAATTTAGATTTGAAGGGAAAATTATCCGAAAATTCAAACTATAAAAATGATATTAAAGATTTAAAAATTGCAGTTACAGGTACTGATAGTTTTGTGAAAAAACTTAGTGAAAAAATTAAATCTAAAAAATGGAAAATTTTTGACTGGGGCTTTTTAGATGTTATCAATAACAACGAAAAATTGCCCGATTTCAATAATTTTGATTGGCTGGTTTTCACAAGTCAAAACGGGATAGAACAATTCTTTGAAAAACTAAAAAAAGAACACAAAGATATAAGATTATTATCTAATTTAAAAATTGCCGTAATAGGATCAGGAACTGCAGAAAAACTTTTGGAATACGGGATTTATGCAGACTTAATGCCAAATCATTTTGATTCCGAAACTTTGACAGAAGAACTTTTAGCAAGACTTCAAAAAAGTGACAAAATTTTAATTTGCAGAGCAAAAGAAGGCAGTGATTTTTTAATAAATAAATTAAACGAAAACGGATATGAATATACAGATTTTCATATTTATGAATTAAAAGAAAATCTCGAGAAAAAAACAATTCTTTCAACTTTAAAGATAAATTCTTTTGATGTAGATTATTTAGTATTTGGAAGTGCAAAAGGTGTAACAACGTTTTTTGACTACTTTGAAAATAGCCTTAACAAAGATATTAAGATAGTATGTATCGGAGAAAAATGTGCACAAGCTATAAAAAAATATAAAACAGAAAAAATTTTGATAGCAGATAAATATAATATTGATGGCATAATAGAATGTATAGAAAAAGATTTTAATAAGGACTAAAAATGAAACGATTAAGAAGACTAAGACAAAACGAAGTAATGAGAGATTTGGTAAGAGAAACAAGGTTGAATGTAAAAGATTTTATTTACCCGATTTTTGTAATCGACGGAGAAAATATAAAAACTCCCGTAAATTCAATGCCAAATGTCTATCAATATTCTATTGACAGATTGTCTGAAATTCTTGACGAAGTAAAAGAAAGCAAAATATCAGGCGTTATGCTATTCGGAATTCCAAAACCTGAAGATAAAGATGAATATGGCACACAAGCCTATGACGAAAACGGAATTACTCAAAGAGCAGTCAGATATATCAAAAAAAATTATCCAGAAATTTTATGCATAGTAGATGTATGCCTTTGTGAATACACATCACATGGACACTGTGGAGTTGTTGAAAATGGTGAAATTCTGAACGATGAAACTTTACCGCTGTTATGCAAAATGGCAGTAAGTTTAGTTGAAGCAGGAGCTGATATGGTAGCTCCATCAGATATGATGGACGGAAGAGTTTCTGCTATCAGAGATGCCCTAGATAATGCCGGGCATAAAAACACTCCTATTATGGCATACAGTGCAAAATTTGCATCAGCATATTACGGACCTTTCAGAGATGCTGCTCAATCTGCTCCTTGCTTTGGTGATAGAAGAAGTTATCAAATGGATTTTACAAATTCTAAAGAAGCATTGAGAGAAATTGAAGCAGACATCGAAGAAAATGCAGATATCGTAATGGTAAAACCCGCATTAGCATATTTGGATATTTTGAAAGAAGCTTCTTCAACTTATAATATGCCTTTCGCTGTTTATAACGTAAGCGGCGAATATTCAATGGTAAAAGCTGCTGCAATACAAGGCTGGATTGATGAAAAAAGAATTGTAACAGAAAACCTGATTGCAATGAAACGAGCAGGTGCAAATATAATAATCACATATCACGCATTAGATATGGCAAAATGGTTAAATGAATAAAAATAAAGGTTTGTATGACAAAATCAGAAGAATTATTTAAAAAAGCACAAAATATAATGCCAGGTGGCGTAAATAGTCCTGTAAGAGCATTTAATGCAGTAAAAAAGACACCGTTTTTTGTCGAAAAAGCACAAGGTGCATATATTTATGATGCAGACGGAAATAAATATATAGATTACGTTTGTTCATGGGGACCTGGAATTTTAGGACATGCATATCCTAAAGTTATTGAAGCCGTAAAAAAAGTTTGTGATAACGGATTAACCTTTGGTGCTCCGACAGAAAAAGAATTAAGATTAGCTGAATTAATACAAAAATGTGTTCCATCAATGGAAATGATAAGACTCGTAAGTTCAGGCACTGAAGCTGTGATGAGTGCTGTAAGAGTTGCACGCGGATTTACAGGCAGAAATAAAATAATAAAATTTATCGGCTGTTACCATGGACATTCTGACGGACTTCTAATGAAAGCAGGTTCAGGAGTATTAACAGAAGCAATCCCTGACAGTGCAGGTATTCCTAAAGATTATGCAAAATATACACTCCTAGCGGATTATAATGATGAAAATTCTGTAAAAAAATTAATGGAACAATATGGCGATGATATTGCTTGTATAGTTGTTGAACCGGTTGCCGCAAATATGGGAGTTGTACCACCAAAATCAGGATTTTTGAAATTTTTAAGAGAAATTACCAAGCAATATGGAGCTTTGTTAATTTTTGACGAAGTAATAACAGGGTTTAGATTAGCATTAGGCGGTGCTCAAGAATATTACGGGGTTACTCCTGATTTATCAACTTTCGGCAAAATCGTAGGCGGCGGCATGCCTTTAGCTGTATATGGCGGACGTAAAGATGTTATGTCCTGCGTTGCTCCTGTCGGAGCTGTATATCAAGCAGGAACACTCTCTGGTAATCCCGTAGCTGTTACTGCAGGAATTGAAACTTTGAAAATTCTAATGGAAAATAAAGAAATTTATTCAGAAATTGATCGTAAAGCTTCAATTTTAGAAAAAGCATATAAACAAATAGGTTTGCAAACTAAAAGAGTAGGCTCACTTCTTTCTGTATTTTTTACGGATACTGAAATTTCTAATTATAAAGATGTTTCAACTTGTGATGTAAACAAATTTGCAGACTATTTCAATCACATGTTGAATAACGGAATTTATGTCGCACCATCTCAGTTTGAATCTATGTTTGTCTCTTTCGCCCACACAGATGAAATAATAAAACAAACTGCTAATGTAATATTGCAATATAAAAAATAATTAAAAACTTTTTAAAGTATTATAAAATTAATTGAGAGTAAATATTATCTCCAATAAACTTTGAATTTTTCAATTTCTTCAAGAGTTTTGTGATAATCCCCCTTGAAACAAATCGTTCTATCGTCAATATAAAGATAAGACGGTAATTTTACATTAGTCACATCCTTAAAAAACTTATCTAAATTATTATTAATTAGCCATTTAGTTGCAAGCATTAAATTTCTTGATGTAAAAAGATACAATTCAGCACTTTGAGATAATGTTTCTAAAAATTCATAAGCCCCAACCTTAATTTCAGGAATATAATTTTCATTGAATTTCTCTTTCCCGTATTCATTTAGTACGCCGTCTAAATCTATAAGTATCTTTTTAGTAAACATAAATATTATCCCATTATTGCTAGTAACACTAGTTGTATATAATGCTAGTATAACTAACAATTTAAAAATGGACAAGCCTTTTTTAGAAAAATTAGCAAAAAGATTAAAAAAATTAAGAGAAGAAAGAAAATTAACACAAGATGATTTAGGCGTGAATGGAGTTTCCAGATCAATGATTAGTCTGCTTGAACTGGCAAAAACAGACGTTACCGTCACTAAGTTAAAAATTATAGCTGACAACTTGGGACTTGAAGTTAAGGATTTGTTTGACTTTAAAGATTAATGATTATGGACAAAGTGTTATTACAAAAATTAGGTAACCACATAAAAAAATTGCGAAAAGAACAAAAACTTACTATTAGTGCTTTATGTTATAAGAATGGTCTTGAACCATCTACAATAAGCAGAATAGAAAAGGGATTAGTTGAGCCTAAATATCTTACATTATTAAATATTGCAAAGGCTTTTAATCTAACATTAGCTGAATTTTTAAATTTTTAGTTAGTACCTATTAGAAATTAACTATATTTTTAAGATATTATTTCTATTAATATAGACATTAATTAAAAATACAAATTAATATGCTATATTTAAAATTTTTAATAAAAATAACAAAATAAATTTAAAAATTTGCGTTATTTAACATAATTGTTGTATACTCTTTTTGAAATAATCAAACTTAACAAGAACGGATATGAACAAAAAATTTACAAAAATCGGTATTCCAAGAGCAATTTCTTATTATAATAATTACCCTTTTTATTATGGTTTTTTCACATCATTAGGGATTGAAATTATTCTATCTGATAAAACCACAACAAAGACAATAAATGAAGGGACTAAATATGTAGTATCCGATACATGCCTGCCAATAAAAGTATTTACAGGCCATGTTATAAATCTTATAAATAAAGGCTGCGAAGCTATATTTATACCTTCAATTCAATCAACAGGCTATAAAATTAATAATTGCAGTAAAATAAGAGGTTTACCTGAAATTATAAGAAATGTAATTGATAAACCTTTTACAATGATTGAACCTACATTAGACAAAACAGAAAATATTAATTTCAAAGATTTTTGTACTCAAACAGCAAATGCACTTGGGATTACAGATAAACATGAAATTAAAAAAGCAATCAACAACGGTTGGAAAGTTTATAATTCATTTATTGAAATGACTAAATCAGGTGTAAGTTATACCGAAGCACTTGAAAATGCAATAAATGGCAAATTTATCAAGAAAACAGTAGATATTGTAAAACCTCTATCCGTTGCGATTATGGCTCATGGGTATAATCTTTTTGATGACAGAATTTCTTTAAATTTAATTAAAAAATTAGAAAAAATGGACGTAAAAGTCTACACATCAGTTAATGTTTCAAGAGAAGACTCATTAAAAGCAATTGATAATATCGGAGAAGTTCAATATTGGGCAAATGAACTTGAATTGACAGGAACTGCAGCTTATTATTTATTAAAAGAAAAAGTCGACGGTATTATTGCTCTTTCAGCTTTCGGATGCGGTCCTGATTCATTAATGGTAGATGAAATCGCATATCACTGCAAAGAAGCAGGAATGCCTCTAATTCATTTGACCATTGACGAGCACACAGGAGAAGCAGGTTTTATTACTCGTTTAGAAGCTTTTACAGATATGCTTTTGAGAAAGAAAAGAAGTATTCTTACTAAAAAATCAGAAAAAACAAAAGAATACATTCAAAATAAAAATATTGTTGAAATAAAAAAAGAAAAAATTCTTACAAGCTCTATTAAATAATCAATGGAAAAACAATTTTTTAATTACTTAGGTACAATCCATATTCATACAAAACTATCTGACGGTACTGGAGATATAAATTCAATTTCCAAAGCTGCAAAAAAAGCTGGGCTGCATTGGATTGTTATTACCGATCATAATAATTTTGATATAGAAGAAGGATTTTATAATGGGGTATGCGTAATAAAAGGGGAAGAAATTTCTCCTTGTACATCTAATCATTATATTGCTTTGGGGATAAAAAATTTAATTAATCCTAGTGACGATACTCAAAAATTTATAGATGAAGTAAGAGCTCAAGGAGGTTTTGGCTTTGCAGCTCATCCTGATGAATCAGAGAATAGAAAAAATAAAGCACACCCAATCAAATGGACAGATAAATCTGTTATTCCTGACGGAATCGAGATTTGGAATTGGTTTTCTGACTGGGCAGATGATTATGACGAGTCAAATATTTTTAAAATAGCTTATTCATACTTTTTTAGGCATAAATTAATTCAAGGACCACAAAAAGAAACTCTAAAATGGTGGGATGAACTAAATAAAAAATCAGAACACATAGTCCCTGCAATTGCAGGAGTCGATGCCCATGCACTAAAAATTTCAAAATACATTATCCCTATAAAAATATTTCCATACAAAAATTGTTTTAAAACATTGACAAATATTATCCCTCTTGAAAATAAACCTCCTGAAGATTTTGAAGAACAAAAAAATTTAATCCTTTCATCTATAAAAAACGGAAATAATATAATGATTAATCGTCATATAAAAAAAGATATTCCATTAATTTATATTGAGAATAAATCAATTATCGTAAAACTTTCAACCAAAGCACAAATAAAAATTATTCAAAACGGAACTCCAATCCATTCAGAAATTAATGACAACTTAAAATTTCCAATTCAAGAGAAAACAAAATATCGAATAGAAATTTATCTAAAAAATCAACCTTGGATTTTCTCTAATCCAATTATTCTTAAATAATTTTGTGTTAGGATAATTTTTATGAATACTGCAGAAAAATTAGAAAAAACAAAAATGGAAAATACAATTCCCACAAAAGACCGTATAATAGCTTGGCCTAGAATGGGAAGAATAGATATTCCGCTAAAAGCATTACTCGTATCATTAGGAGCAAAAGTTGTAATCCCGCCCCCAAATAGCAACGAAGCATTAGAAATCGGGGTAAGAAACAGTATTGAAGGGATTTGTCTGCCATACAAATTAAATCTGGCAAATTACATAATGGCATTAGAAAAAGGCGCAAATACTCTGATGATGTTCCAAGCACCAGGATCATGCAGACTTGGGAATTACACAAAAATGGCTCAAAAAACTTTAAAAACCATGGGCTACAAGTTTGATATGGTAATTTTCGACATGTACAAAAGTAAAATGAAACAAACTCTGCAGGCATTCTGGCACGTAACCCATTGTATAAATCCTTGGAGATACTATAAAGGCTTTAGCTTAGGCTTTAATAAATTCTTCGCAATAGATACAGCAGAAAGATTACTATTCTACACACGCCCAAGAGAATTACACAAAGGTGATGCTGAAAAATGCTATGAAAAATGGCTTAAAATTACAGATGAAACAAATTCTGTATGGAAAGCTAAAAAACTAAAAAAACAAATAATAAATGATTTCAAAAAAATCCCAATAGATAAAAATAAAAAAGTTCCTGTAATTTATTTAATCGGCGAATTTTTTGTACTGCTTGATCCATATACAAACCAAAATATAGAAAAAGAATTAGGAGAAATGGGTGTAGAAGTACAACGTCAGATAATGTTTGGAGATTGGCTTGAGCACGTTTTAAAACCTTCAATTTTTTATCACAAGGAATCTCATAGAGAAAGATCTGTTCGTTATGCAGAAAAATATATGAAAAGGGCAATCGGAGGAGAATGCATAGAAACTGTCGGAGATACAGTTTATGCTGCAAGAAATGGTATCGATGGCATAATCCATATTTCGCCATTCTCTTGCATGCCTGAAATCGTTGCTCAAAATATTTTACCAAAAGTAAGCAAAGAAGAAGATATTCCTGTAATGTCATTAGTTCTAGATGAACAAACAGGAAAAGCAGGTTATATTACTAGAATAGAAGCTTTTATCGATTTGGTAAAAAGAAAAAAATTAAGAAAAATTAATAATTAATGTAAATTTATTACCCATATGGGTAATATTATTTGTCCCCTTTACTTGTTTATGATACTCTTGAATTTATAAATAGCTGAGAGGGGATAATGATGATTACAAAATCCAGAAACGAAATGACATTTGAACGTTTAAAGTATTACAGACACCTTGCAGGAGGTGCATTAGAATGTATCGCAAGCAGACTTTCAAAAACACCTAAACCGTTATGTTTTTCATTAATGGTTACAAGCAGATGTAATTGCGATTGCGATTTTTGCTTTTGGAAATCTAAAAAAGGCACAGATGACATGCCAACTGATGAAATCGTAAGATTATTAACAGAAGCAGGTCAAATAGGTTATATGGACAGTATTTTGTGGGGCGGAGAACCTTTATTAAGAGAAGATTTCGCACAAATTTGTAAAGCATCTCATGATGCAGGTCTATATACAAAAATTGCAACTAACGGCTGGTATTTGGAATCAAATCCTGAATTTGCAAAATATACAGATTTGATGTTTGTATCACTGGATGCTATTGGCAAAGCTCATGATGATATTCGTCATATGCCCGGAATTTGTGACAAAGTAATGTCAGGTATTGAATACCATAAAATTCATTCTCCAAAAATGAGAATTTATGTATGCTGTACAGTATCTACTCAAACTAATTTTGAACAAATTAAAGAAGTTGCACAATATTGTAAAGATGCTGATATTTTATTATATTTCACAGTTAACAAAGCGGCATCAAGACCTGATGAAGCTCAAAATGTTGTAGAAACTGAATTAGAAAATGAACAATTAGCAGACATGTTCATAAAAATAAAAGAATTAAAGAAAAACGGTTATCCAATAAGAAATTCATACTACTTTATGGATTACATAATCAACAAAAAGACATACTATGAATGTCATTGGCCAAGAATTGCAACAGTAATTTATTCTAATGGCGATATGTTACGTTGTTATGACAGAAAACCTTTTATCAGCGTAAGGAACAGACCGTTAAAAGATGTCATCAAAGATCCTTTATTTATTGAAACAGTAAATAAATGCAAAGACTGCAAACTTGCTTGTGTAGGTAATTACGCACTTGATGCATCAGGATTATGGAAACTTGAATGGCCTGCGATTAAATCATTAATGGAAATAGCTATTACATAAAAATTTAAACAAATTAAAATTTAAGGAAACTAAAAATAAATATAAAAGGGATATTATGAAAAAAATAATTGCACTATTATTACTAATGACATTTTGCACAGAAGCTGGAGTATTTGCCTCAACAATAAATAATCCTAATCAAATGAATACTTCATCAACATCTCAAATGAACATGCAGTATCAATATCAAGGTACACAATCACAAAATGTATCTTCGAAATTAAGACAAGTGCAAAATGAAGAAGTTCAATTAAATACAAATGCTTTTAGTAATAATTACCAAACATCATTACAAACAAATCAACAAACATTTGAATTAAGTCCAATCGAAAAATTATTTAACGGAAAAGAAAGTGAAATTACAGGCACTCCACTACAACAAGTCGGATATGATTTATTCACATCTACAACTTCTTCTGTAAACGGAACTGCCGGTAAATTTGATAATAACTATAAATTAAGCATCGGCGAAAAAGTCAATGTATATTTATACGGTGATTCAATAGATGTTATGGCAATATCAGGTGCAAATTTATTAAACCCTACAACAAAAACAGAAGTTGATTCTAAAGGTTCTATATTCATTCAAGGTGTAGGTCTTGTAAAAGCAGAAAATAGAACTATTAGCGAAGTTGAAAATGAAGCAAACAGATTAGCTTCTCAAAAATATAAAAGTATAAAAGTAAAATTAACAGTTGCATCAGGTCAAGAATTTTCAGTATTTGTATACGGTCAAGTAAACAGACCAGGTAAAATTCTTGTAGGAAATAATTCATCAATAATTGATGCATTAAATGCTGCAGGCGGAGTCAAAAAGACAGGTACTTTAAGAAATATCACATACACATCTAATAACAAATCAAAAAATGTTGATATTTATAAAGCACTGTTCTCTGGCAACGATGACGGAATTATTCTAAGACCAAATGACAAAATTTTTGTAGATAGAATCGGTGACGTTGTAGCTATCAAAAATGGGGTTACAGTACCAGGTATTTATGAAATTAAAAACGGTGAAAACTTACAAAAAATTATAACTTTTGCAGGAGGCCTTTTACCTGCAACTCAAGTAACAGAAGTTACATTAACAGGTTATGATGCAAATTCAAAACAACGTACTGCTGAAAATATTGCTTGGAACGAAGCAAAAAATACTAAACTAAAAAGCGGCGATGCAGTTGAATTCAGAGAATTATATAATACAGCAGAAAATATTGTAACTATCCAAGGTAACGTTAAACATCCTGCAACTTATGCTTATAAAGAAGGTATGAGATTATCTGATATTTTAAAAAGTGAAGATGAACTACTTGAAGAAACTTTCATAAATCAGGCAGTAATTAGAAGAATTTCAGGAAAAGATAATTCGATAGAAACAATTCCTGTATTTTTAAAAGAATTTTTTGCAGGAATGAATGATCCAGTATTAAAACCTAAGGATATAATTAATGTTTATAAAAATACAAATTCAATGTTTGTAGATGTATATGGATGCGTGAATATTCCAAAACACTTAACTTATACATCAAATATGATGTTAAATGATGTAATGACAGATATTCAATTTCTAGAATCAGATGTAGATGTAAAAGATACAGAAGATACAAAAGAACCTGAAATAGCATATAAAGGATCTGTTGAAGAAAATGATGTTCAATTAGCTGGTGGTACTGCAAATTCAAATAAATTAATTCCTGCAGAAAATGTAGCTGTAGAAATTACAAGTACAGACGGCACAACTCAGGTATATTACTTATATGACATTATGATTAATTCAGATAGAATTAAAACAATTCCTATTATGCCTGAAGATAAAATCTTCTTTAGAACTTTGCGCGGTAATGAAGTTATGAAAACCGTAAAAGTTTCAGGGTTTGTTAAAAAACCAGGCGTTTTCACATTCGTTGAAGGCAAAAGACTAAAAGATATGATTGAAATGGCTGGCGGATTAACTTCTGAAGCAGACTTAAGAGGAGTTGTATTCAAAAGAACAAACCTTCAAGGTAAACAAGTTGAATTGGCTCACAAAAATAACGAAAGAGATATAAAATTAATCGAAGGCAGAATGGCTAGTGCATACAAACCAACTGAAGGTGACCAAAAATCTAAAATGGAAATGCTTGAAATGCTAAAAGCTGATGATTTAACTCTTGCAACTAAATACAACGGACAAATTGCATTAAATATTAAAAGCAATGATTTAGATAAAATAAGAGATCTTGATAATATTGAAGTTCAAGACGGTGATGATATTTATATCCCAAGAACTTCAAATCATGTAAGTGTAATCGGTGAAGTATATAACGAACAATCATTTGTTTATAAAAAAGGCTCAAACGCTAAATATTATATTAAAGAAGTTGGTGGGTATACTCCAAATGCAAACAAATTCAGATTATACAAAGTATCAGTTAACGGTCGCGCTGAAAAAATCTCAAATCACAGCGATATTGAACCTGGAGATACAATCGTAGTTCCAAGAAGAATTGCGGGTAATGACTGGATTACACCGGTATGTGATACTTTGAAAGGTATAGCATCAATTATTGTTATGGCATTTGCTATCAACAAATGGTAAAAAATTAATTACCAAAAACTTTAACAGATTTAGGGACGATATTTATTTTAATGTCGTCCTTAAATTTTTGTTTTTCTCCATCAATATGACCTGTAGAAAATTCATTTTTTATTAGTAATTCATTCGTTTGAAAATACATAGCCTTTGAATTTGAATTTTTATAATTAAAAATTATCCCTAAAAATTCTATGAAAAATGTAATCGGGTTTTTAACTTTTAAAATAAAAACTTCAAATTTCCCATCTTGCAAATTGCAGTTATTAGAAATTGATACCAAATTTCTATACATATTACCTGCATTTGCAACAATTATACAAGTCGCAAGAATTGATAGTTTTTTGTTATTAAAAAATATAGTATAACTTTTTTGCTTTAACCTTAGAGCAAACAAAATCCCTGCTAAAAAATATGCAAAATACCCGAATTTATTTTTAAGTGATTGTGGAGTTTTGCATATAATATCAGAATCATACCCTAAACCAAGTCTTAAAACAGAATATTTATCTTGAACTTTCAAGACATCAACATTTTTGATAACAGAATGATTTATAATTTCAAGAGCTTTTTTAGGATTTGTCGGAATATTTAATTTTGCGGCAAGTAAATTTGCTGTTCCGCAAGGGATTATTCCTAAAACTTTGTCTGTATTTACAATATATGGAATTACTTTATTTACGGTACCATCACCGCCAATTGCAAAAACCGTATCAAATTCTTCAAAATCAGTACTTGTTAATTTGCTGATTTCAATAGTTTTAAAACTGCAATTCTTTCTCAATAAAAACTGTATAAGCAATTTTTTATACTTTGCAGCTTTTTTCCGACCAGCATTTGGATTGTTAATTACAAGTACATTTTTCATATCCCGATTATTACATAGTTAATATTAGTTAGCAACATGTCTATAATTTTGATAATAATTATTATGTTTGGGTTATAATTGTTGAATAATAAGGAGTATTTTTAAATGAGAGTAGAAAAACAATCAACAGTTTGGCAATCAAACTCAATGGGGAAATTTGATAATTTAAAATTGAAAGTTAATAACTTTGCAATTGATATGTTATTAAATTATTTAGGACACAATTTTAGCAAAGAAAAATTAATAAACCTTGCGAAAATATTTGAAAAAATATCAGGTTCTAAAGGCGGTATTAACCACGCAAGAAGAATGCAATGGCTTTTTAAATCAGAACATCCGCATTTATTCTGGTGGAAAAAGATTTTAACAGAATTAGATCCTAATTGCAGAAACAAATGGATTAAAAACTTCTTTGTAAACGGATATTATGGAGATAATTTAAGAAAACGTTCAGAATTTAATGAAAAGAATGGATTTTTCCCTCCAACAGTCTTATTAGCAAGTATTACAAAACGTTGTAACTTCAATTGTAAAGGCTGCTGGGCACATGAATATGACGTAAAAGAAGATTTAACAAAAGAAAAATGGAGAGAAATTTTCTCAGAAGCTCGTGATGTAATGGGTATCCATATTTTCCCAGTTGTAGGCGGTGAACCTTTTGCAAGAAAAGAATTTTTAGAATTAGCAGAAGAATTTAACGACTGTACATTCATAACTTTCACAAACGGTTCATTGATCACTGAAAAAACTGTTGAAAAATTGAAAAAATTAGGTAATGTACAACCAATGTTTTCAATTGGCGGTTTGAAAGAAAATACAGATGCCGTTCGTGGAGAAGGTTGTTTTGATATGGTTATGGAGAAAATGGATATGCTTAAAAAAGCCGGCATTTTCTTCGGCGCAAGTATCACAGCAACAAGTCAAAATTGTGACGAAGTAACATCTGATGAATTTATGAAAATGCTATCAGATAAAGGAGTTTTATGGGCTTGGTTTTTCCATTATGTACCTGTAGGAGACAGTCCTGATGTAAGTATGGTACCTAATGCTCAACAAAGACAACAAATCTTAAAAGCTGTTTATAACGCAAGAAATACATTACCTATGATGACAGTAGATTTCTGGGGTGACGGTCCAGAAATGATGGGATGTATTGCAGGCGGAAGACAATATATTCACGTAAATCCACGCGGAGATGTTGAACCTTGTACATTCGTCCACCTAGCGACACATAACCTTAAAGATTGTACATTGACAGAAGCTCTTGCAGCACCGTTTATGCGTGCAATCAGAGATGGTATTCCTTACGAAGACGGTAATATGCTAAGGCCTTGTATGATTGTAGACAGACCTGAAGTCTTAAGAAAATATTATCAGGAATTCAAACCTTATGAAACACATGAAAATGCTGCAGCATATTTGACAAATCCTGAAATTACATCAAAAATTGATAAATATTCTCAAGATGTAAAAGAAATCTTAGACAAAGACTGGAGAGAAAATCTTTGGATGACAATATTCCCGCTTGAAGGAGAATATTACGTAGATAGAGATCATTTCTGTTCAACAGAAAAACCTGTTAAAGAAAACAAATGCAGTGGAAACTGTGCTTGCTGCGGTAAATAATATGAAAAAAACATTTTCATTATTAATTTTATTTATTATACTTACAGCTTTAATAATCTCTTGTCCCATAATAACTCAATGGGACAGGAGTATTATTATATTCGTTCAGCAGAAACTCTCTTTTTTACCTCTATGGATTCCAATGCTTCCTGATTGTATATTGTACACAGCAATGATTATTTTGCCGCTGGTCGGTTTTGGAATATTCTTTATAAAAAAAAGACTATGGATTGATTTAATTTGCATATATTCAATCCCGCTTATTACTTTTTTGTTAAATTGTATAATCAAACCGACAATAAAACGTGAAAGACCTCCAATAGAATTGCAAATCACAACAATTCACCCAGATAGTTTTAGTTATGTATCAAGTCACAGTTTAGTTACAATTTGTCTATGGGGAGTTGTAATTTGGTATATTAATAAGTTTTGTAAATATAAAAAATTAAAAATTTCACTAATTTTAATTGGAATTTCGTGGATAATCTTTGTCGGATTCAGCAGAATATGGCTAGGTGTTCATAACCCTACAGACGTACTTGGAGCCTATGTTTTAGGTAGTTTTTTATTATGTTTATATATCACATTTTTAAAAAATTATAGACATTTAATTGATAATTTTATATTAAATAAGAATAATAATTAAAAAAATAATCAAAAGTCTATATTTTTTCTCATATGTTTATTGTAGAATAATAAGAATACAGCTTGGAGTAATGATGTTTAATAATACATTATCAAAATCAACTTTAATAATGTTTTTCTTTGATTTAATAACTTTGGTCTTGTCCACTGTTTATTGGTATAATCACTTTAATTTACCTTTTGAACATATGGATATTGCTGTACTTTTGACAACTTTGACCGGAATCATTGTTCTGTTTTTAAAAGATAATTATAAAATTAGAGAATTCAATTCTACCTTGAAAAATTCATACCTTCTTTTTGAGGGTGTTGTATTTTCTCAAATTCCAGCAACAATTTTGCTTTTAACATTTAATCAAGATGTAAAATCTTTTGAATTCATTTTATTTAATTTATTAACAATTTATGCAGCCTTATTCATTTACAGAAGATGTTTTCACTATTATTTATTTAACATCAAAAAAATAAAAAATGTCTTGATAATCGGTTCAAATTCAAGTGCAAAACTTATAGCTGATGAAATCGTCGCTAAAAAAGCATTAAGAATGAACGTATCAGGCTTTGTAGAATACGAAGAAGAAGATCCAATAATTAATGATACTAATATCGCTGTATTGCCAAAAGTTTATGAACTTGATGAAATTATAAAAGATAAAAAAGTTGACATTGTAATAGTCGCAATAAAACATCGTATGGAAGAAGAATTTTTGACCAAAATGGTAAATAGTATTCCTAACGATGTACTGGTATATAAAATGCCTGAATTTTATGAAATGGTTACAGGTAAATACTTTGTAGACAGAATGTCAATAAACTGGTTATTTTATGATTACATGAAAAACCGTTCTAAAGTTTATGATTTTTGCAAACGTGCATACGATATAATCGCAGCGTTGATAATACTTATTGTGACATCTCCAATACTTTTGTATATTGGTATTCGTGTAAAATTAACAGATGGCGGGAATGCAATTTATACCCAAAATAGAGTGGGAAAAGACGGGAAAGTATTTAAAGCATATAAATTAAGAACAATGTATGCAAATGATTATGTTCCAAAAGCTGGACAAATAGGTCATACAGAACCCCAAGATGAAGATAATAGAGTTATCCCGTTTTGTAAATTTGTAAGAAAAGCTCGTTTTGATGAAATTCCTCAAATGATAAATATTTTAAAAGGCGAAATGTCAATTGTCGGTCCAAGGACAGAATGGGAAGATTTGGTGAATATTTATTCAAAAGAAATTCCATATTACTCTTGCCGTATGTGGGTAAAAACAGGCTGGACAGGTTGGGCACAGATTAACCAAGGGCATTGCGTTTTAGCTGATGATGTTTCTGAAAAACTTCAATATGACTTGTATTATTTGAAACACAGAAACTTGCTATGGGAAATTGGAATTTTAATAAAAGCTGTATTCCTAGCACTAGGAGGCAGACATGGATAAGCCTATTAATGATAATCACAATATTTTATGGGTAGATTATGCTAAATTTTTTGGGATATTTTTAATGATTTTTGCACATTTATTATATGGTAATTGTCATTTATGGAATTTCATATATTTATTTCACATGCCTTTATTTGTTATAATTGCAGGGTATTTATATAAACAAAAAACTCAAAAAGAAAATTTTCTAAAAATCACATGGGGATTATTAATCCCATATTTTATATACCAATTCTTATATTTACCTATAAAACTATGTAATTTAGTTTTATGGCATAATGAACCATTTTTCGAAACATTATTAAAATGTGTGTATGGAATAATCTTTGCTAATACGTCAGATAATCTTTTTTATATCCAAGTTTGTGGTCCTTGTTGGTTTATAATGACAATCATTATGATTCGTTTGTTATTTAATTTTATTAAGATTAATCAAACCAATTTATTAATTACATCAATATTAGCTATTATAATTTCTAAAATTTTAATACAAAACAATATTATAATATTATTTTGTATAAGTTGTGCAATATTAGCAATACCTTATTTTACATTTGGAGTTTTTCTAAAAAAGCAAAATATAAAATTTAATTTTATTAAAAATAAACATCTCCTATCAATAATTATAATATTAGGAATATACATAATGAATCTTATTTTATATTATAATGGTTTGTTAAAACTTAATAGACCACTTGAGCCAGCAAACAATGAAAATCCTTCATTAATATTAATGTATATTGCTGGTATAATTGGAAGTTTATTAGTAATATTATTTTCGAATTTATTTAAAGCCAAAATTAATTTTATAGATAAAGTATCAAAAAATACTTTATTTATTATATTTTTTCATTGGTTTATTCTATATTTTTTAGGTTGGGCTAGAATTCCATTACACATAGCTATATTGGATAATATAGCTTTAAAATTAGTTTTAATATTTATACTAACTGTATTACTATTATTCTTATGTTATTTAGCTATAATTATTTTAGAAAAAAAATGTCCTTTAATTTTAGGAAAATATATTCCTAAAAAAGAAATTTGAGATGTAAATGCATAGTATTGCTTATATAATAAAAGAGCAATCTAGTTTATAATTTGTGCAATAGAAAAAAAATTATTCGGAGGATAATTTGGGGAAAAATAAAACTAAAATCACACACGTTACACGTTATGCGTACCCTCATATTGGAGGAATTGAAGCTGTAATCTCTCAAATTAATGAAAGTCTGCCAAATGAAGATTTTGAAAAAGAAGTGTTATGCTGTTCAAACACTGAAAAATCTTCATTTGAAAACGGTATAAAATATAATCGTTGTAAATTTTTATTCGAATTTGCAGCAAATACAATTTCTCCTGAATTTATTTGGAAATTATCAAGAGTAAATACAGATATTTTGCACTATCATATGCCATTCATTTTTGCAGTTATTGCTCATTTTATTGCAAGACCTAAATATAAAAAACTGTATATAACTTATCATGGAGCAATTGTCGGATACGATAAAATTATGAAACCTTTTTGGTGGGTGTATAAATATTTTTATAAAATAGCTGATAAAATACATGTTCTTTCCCCAAATGTAATTAATAGTGATCCAATCTTAATTGATAATAAAGATAAATGTGAAATAGTAACTTATGGTATTGATTTAGAATTAGATTATAATCATGAAGAAGTTAATGAAATAAAAGAAAAATATAAAAATAAAAAAATTATTTTAGCTATCGGAAGATTAGTAAAATTTAAAGGTTTTCAATATATAATAGAGGCAATGCAATGTGTAGAAAATGCTATTTTACTAATAATGGGAGATGGACCATTAAAAAAAGATTTTGAAAGTTATATTAATGAAAATAATTTAGAAAATAAAGTTATTTTACTGGGTTCAATTTCAGATAAAAAAACAAAAAATAATTATATACAAGCTAGTGATATTTTTGTTTTATCTTCAATTCGAAAATCCGAATCTTTCGGTATTGTCCAATTAGAAGCAATGAAATATGGAAAACCAATTATAAATACAAATCTTGGAACAGGTGTGAACTATGTATCAATCCATAACGAAACAGGCTTAACAGTTGAACCTAAAAATTCAGATGAATTAGCAAATGCAATAAATAAGCTATTAAATGATTATACATTACGACAAAATTACGGCAATAAAGCTCGTAAAAGAATACAACAATTATTTGATATTAAACAAATCAATCAAGAATATAATAAATTATATTATTTAAACAATAAAAAGGATGTATAAATGATTAATCTTAAGTATATTGCAATATTACCATTTACATTTATATTTCTACCAGCAATGAGCTTTAGTATTTGTCAAAAGCACTTTTATCTATTTTTCATTTTTAATATTATATTTTTTATATCACTACTTATTAATTTTCAAAAAGTTTCCAAATATATTTTTGATTTATATAATAAATCTGCTTTTAAATACTTTACATATTTGGCTATATGGATATTAACATCAGGATTCCTACTTATTACATTAGGAAAATACAGATTAAATAATTACATATACTATATGACAATGTATTTAGGCATAAACATACTAATGACATTACTATTACCCTGCTTTTTGCTAAAATATTGCATATCATTGAAAAAATTTATCAAAATATATACAACAGCATGTGTAATTATTTTCTTAATAGGATTTCTTGATTTTATCGGGAAAACCCTTGGGATCGCTTTTTTAACAAGTTTAATCAAAATTTTAGCAAATACAAGATTTTCTGCAGGCATGGATATTTCAATGCTTGGTGAAAGAGTTCAAAGCGTATTTGAAGAACCAGGTTGGTTTGCAGGATTTATTACAATTAATTTACCAATATTTTATTCATTAGCAAAAACAAAATATAAAATTTTTAAAAATCCATTTATCAATTTTGGAATAAAAAAATCCTTAATAATTATGGCTTGGCTCAATTTGTTATTTACAAAATCTCCAATATGGTTAATTTTCGCATTTATTGTAACTGGTCTATATTATCGAAAAATTATTATCAAAAATTTATATCACCAAAAGTACCTAGTTTTATCCACTATATTAATCATATTAGGATTTGGAGCATTCTTTTTAAAGAGTGTAAATATTGAAGAGACATATTTATCACGAATATTAAATACAGTAAAATCAATACTAATGAGTTACGACACATTCGCAATGGTAGAACCTTCAATGGCATCTCGAGTTACATCCTATGTCAATAGTACAAGACTTTGGTTAGATAATCCAATTTTAGGAATAGGACTTGGAAATGCTAAAACTGTAATGGCAAAATATTTTGAAACATCACCAATTGCACTGACGGTAGAAAATACAATTAATTTAAATGCTGCATATATTAAAAAAAGATTGGCATTTAATAGTTCTTTCCTATTTGAATACTTAAGCGAGACCGGAATTATCGGTTGTGCTTTATTTTATTTATTCTTATTTAAACTTATAAAAATGCTAACAAAAAATAGTCAGTACTTTACCGGAATCATCTATGATTTTGTTTATGGCTTAAGAGGATCAATTATAACACTTTTAATGTTTTCATTCTATGATATCAGCTCAATTTTTATATATGCCTGGTTCATAATAGGAATAGCAGTATTTATTACATATATAGGACAACTCAGATACGGTTATTTAAAACAAAAAAAGGAGCTTAATGTATAAAGTATCAGTAATAATTCCAATTTACAATAAAGAAAAATTTCTGAATGAAACTATTCTGTCAATCATAACCCAAACTATTTTTAATGATATTGAATTAATACTAATCAATGATGGAAGTATAGATAGGTCTGAAACAATTTGTCTAGAATACACAAATAAATATCAAAACATTAAATATTTTTATCAAAAAAATCAAGGGGTTTCTATTGCAAGAAACTTCGGCTTACAAAAAGCAAAAGGTAAATATGTCTATTTTATAGATGCAGATGATACAATAAATTATACTTTTTTAGAATACGCATACAATAATGCAGAAAAACACAAATCCGATATCGTATTTGTTGGAACAAATTATGGAACAAATATCAAATTATTAAAAACACACCAAATTCTATTTTCCACTCCATGGCAATTGTTTATAAAGAAAGAATTACTTAATAGCCACAATGACATTAAGTTTCTACCAAAATTACAAAATTGCGAAGATATACTATTTTCATTTCAACTTCTTACGCAAACTAATAAAAAATCTATTGAAAAACATTCCATATATAATTACAGGCAATATTCAAATTCTCTATCAAAAGACATGTCAAATCCGCGAAATTGCCTATATACAACAAAAATTTTTCTTGATGAAATATCTAAGTTCATTACAAAAAATAATACTTATGAAATTAAACAAAAAGCACTAAAAACTATTTCATTAAACATTTTTTACTCGTTACTTAAACTTAAAACATTAACGTTCAAAGAAAAAATCCAAATTATTTACAAAATAAAAGATTTCAAAAAACAAAATAATCTAAAAAAGATAAAGCTATATGAAGAGCAATACAATTATCGATACTATATAATATATACAATATTTAACATTTTAACAAATTAGGAGAAAACAATGAAAAAAATCTGGTTAGATATATCGTATGAATTAAAAAATAAAACAGGCATTGGAGAATATATTTTAACAATACAAAAATTGTTTAATATTAACAATATAGAATATGAAAATATAGAATGTAAAACAGATCTAAAAGGCTATAGAGCTATAATACATTTTCTTTGGATGAATTCCATATTATTAATAAAAACATTAATTAACAAACCTGATATAATAATTTTCCCAAACTTTAGAATGCCATTTTTTAAAAGGTCAAAAACTGAATATATAGTTGTGATACATGACCTCGCAATGTTTTATCCTAAATTTATGCCATCAAAATATAGTAGATCTATTTTTCAATATTATGTAAAAAATTCCATAAAAAATGCCGATAAAATTATTACAGTATCAGAATCAGTAAAAAAAGAACTTATTAAAAAATTTAAACTTTCTCCTCAAAATATATATATAGTATACAACTTAGTAAACTTTGAAAAATTTAACACGGAAAAAACTGAACTACCTAGAAACTTAAAAAAAGATACATATATACTTTCAATTTCAAATTTGAATGTTAACAAAAACATATCTTCACTAATAAAGACTTATCAAAGCCTCAATCATCCGGAATTAAAACTGGTTCTTGTAGGTAAAAAAGGCACCGCAAATCTTGATGAGTATAAAGGAAACTCCAATATTATATTCACAGGCTATCTTACAGATGAAGAGATTGCACTATTATACCAAAACGCACTATTATATGTATTTCCTTCATTATATGAAGGTTTTGGAATTCCACTAATTGAAGCTCAATATTCAGAATGCCCTGTACTTTGTTCTGATATCCCAGTATTTAGAGAAGTTGCTGGAGATGGTGCCGAATTTTGCAAACCTGATGAAGCGTCAATCGCTCAAAAATTAGAATATTTAATTTCAAATGAAGCAAGAAGAAAAGAACTCATCCAACTTGGAAAAGCTAATGTAAATCAGTTTTCTTTAAATAGAATTTCCGAACAATTTAAAGAGGTAATAAATGAATAATAATATACATATAGCAATAATTACAGACAATAATTATATAATGCAAACATATATTATGCTAATGTCTCTATATGAAACAAAATCTCTAGATACCCAATACATTATTCATATACTAGGATATCAATTAAATAATAAGAATATAAATTTATTAAAACAGTTAGAATACAAGCAATTCGAAATTGAGATAATTAATCAACAAGAAATTAAAATTAAAGATTTAAGTAATAAATTTATATCTAATTACTCTCCTGCTATATTTTTAAAAATGGAAATAGATAATATATTGAAAACCTGTTCTAAAGTTTTGTATTTAGATTCTGATATAATAATAAAACAAGATTTAAAAAATTTATACAATATAGATATAACAGATAAATATTTAGCAGCAGTAAAAGATATTTATCCAAACATTTATCATTTTAAAAATAACAAAAAAATATATTCCAATTATTTTAACGTAGGTATGATGCTACTAAATTTAGATTTAATAAGAAAAGATAGATTCTTTAAAAATTTTCAAAATGAATACATAACCAATGGGAAAAACTATTATTTCCCGGAACAAGATGCTATAAACAACATCATTCCAAATAATAAAATTCTACTAGTATCACCTATATTCAATTGGATTACTTCTAATAAATTATACACCAAAAGGCAACTTCAACTATTTTACAAAAAACAAAATATTCAAGAAAAAAACATTGCAATTATACATTATGCAGGACTTAAGCCTTGGCTTGATGATTCAGTATATTATGCCAGACATTGGAACTACTATTATGAAAAATCTCTTTTTTATGATAATAATTTAAAAAGGAAACATAAATACAATTTTATTACAGTGTTATATTTATATATAAAAAATCAAATAAAAATCAAAAGAAATAAAAGGTTATATAAAAGTGTTGGCATTATTTAAATATAACAATAGATTAAAGAACATATTTAACAATCACTTATACACATTATCATTATATGTAAGAAGAATTGCTTCTGCTGTAGTAGTATTTTTTCTTGCTAGATTTTTAACTCTACATGACTACGGTCTATATTCCTCATATTCAAATATAGCAAGCTTATGTTTATTAGTTACAAACATGGGATTTAATGAATACATATTAGTTTCCACTAAAAATGAGCTTCAAAAAATAAAATTAGAGGTTACCTTCTTTCTTATATTTGCTTTAATAGTAATTAGCATTATTTTATTTTTTTGCCCATTTATTCCATTAGAAAACGCATCCATATTTTCACTTGTCTTGCTAAAAGTTTTTTTTGACAACACATTTTTTGCATTAATACTTCCATATTTTCAATCTGCAAAACAATTTAACACTATTGCTAAAATTAATATTTTTTATGGAATTTCAATAATTTTAATTGCTCTAATCTCTTACTATATAAAACTACAATTACAAATCTTTTTAATACTCATCGTTTCACTTGGTATTATAAATTTTATTCAATGTAGCTATTTTTCAAAATTAAAATATACACAAGTTTTTACAAAATATAAAACCTTTCTTAAATTAATAGATAAAAGTATCCTTTACTATATAAGTGTAGCTACAATAGTATTTATCAAAGGACAACTATCCTCACTTTATGTTTCATTTGTACTACCTAAAGAACAAACAGCAATATATTTTGCATCTTGGAATATTGCAACTATATTATCACTAGTCTCTATTGCCCAAATACAAAAACTTTGCCCTGAATTAATTAACAAAAAATACATACAAATCCAAGCAATAATGCATAAAAACTTAAAATTTATTATTTTCATAAACTTATTAATATTAGTATTCTTCACATTATTTGGTAAATATGTTCTATTGATAATATATGGATCGTGGGAATATACAAGAGCCTACCCTTATTTATTAGTGTTAACAACTTGCACTTTACTAAGTTCTATAGGAATGATATTTGCTACATATATGACATCACAAGGATACCAAAAGTACAAATCAAAATTACAAATTGAATTTTTAATTTTTGTTTCTATTGTAATGTTAATATTTTCTAGAATAGGAATTTGGGGAGCTATACTTACATCATTAGCTCTTGAAATTTATACCTGTACAAGATATTTTTGTTTTTACATCAAAAATATGAAACAACTTAAAATTAAAGATTATTGAAAAATGTTATATCAAAACTCTTCCCATTGCAAATAATCCTTTTTTATAGTACCATGCCTTAGAGTTTAGATTACATTAAAGGGGAAAAGTGAAAAAAGTATATATATTACAAGATTTTCTATGTCATACTTTGGAGAATGATAAATTAATAAAAAGAAGCGCATGGACAAGAACTTTTTTTAGTGTTTTAAAAAGTGTTCTCGGCAAAAACACCATTTTAAAAGCAGATTATGGAGACTCTATAATAAACGAGAAAGGAGAAAAATTTAATAGAACTAAATTTTTTGAACTATGCGGTTTTAAAGATATTCCAGAGATGTACTATCCTTATAAAAGCTCGGATTTTACAAAAGAAGCAATTGAGTATCTCTCATCATTTTTTAATGAAAATTGTATAATTATTGGATATGAATTAGGGAAACAATTATGTGATACACTTACATCATTTGGATGCAGAATTATAGATATCGCACTACATCCATTTAGAATATATGACGATTTTCTACTACTATTTCATACTAATGACACTGAGATTCATAGCATTTTAAAAAAATACCAATTCCCGGAAGAACAATTTTATTTTTATGCCAATTATTGGAAAGAGTTCATGCTTGGTAATAACATGGTAAAGGATGATGATATTGAACAAAATTCAGCATTATTTGTTGGACAAACATTAAAAGACAAATCTGTTGACTATAACGGAAAATATTTGAATGTAACAGACTATAAAGACAAAATTCATGAAATTACTAAACAATATTCAAAATTATATTATTCTCCACATCCTTTGCTTGGAAGTCGCTGGAAAAAAATATATAATTTTATAAAAAACACACCAAATGTTGAACTTATACAAGGGCATTCAACTTATTCATTATTAGCATCTGACAAAATAAAAAAAGTAGTTGCTCTTTCGACTTCTGTTTTATATGAAGCACAATATTTTGGGAAAGAAATTGAGTATTGGTATAGACCTCTATACAATATAGACGTACCATACGAAGAATATTCATATATCAGCATTGGTCCAAACATGTTTTTTAACCAAGCATTTTGGAAAGAAATTTTATCCCCAATATGCAATACAAAAGAGATAGTCTTAAATCAATGCCTCTTCAATAGTATAAAAAATCGCCTTAGAAATATTGACGACAATTATTTTGGATATGCAGCTTTAGATGATTTAAAAAGGTTTTCAAGACCTAATTTTTCAAAACAAGTTAGACAAATTTTTAATTTTTATATAGGACGATATCGCTCTTAATTATATTCCAAGCAATAAGTATTATCATTATTGTATGTTCTCATATATTCTTGTTTATATAAACCTAAGTCAAATGTTATACTAATATAATAAATTCATATTACATTAAACAATATCTACATTTTAAAGATATACTTTAGTATAAATTTAAGGAGAAAACAATGGTATATTTGAATTATAATCAAGAATTTGACGAAGAATTAACAATTGATTTAAATAAAATCTTTTAATTAAGGGTTAATAATATGAATAAAAATCATGATAAATGTATTGATATAGCTAAGGGAATTGGTATTTTATTTATGGTATTAGGTCATGCCAGTTTTCCTTTTTCCAAATTTGTATATTTTTTTCATATACCATTATTTTTCATACTTGCAGGATATGTTTTTAAAGATAAATATATTGACTCTTGGGATAATGTTAAAATTTTTATGTTTAAGAGGTTAAAATCCTTGTATTTACCTTATATAATTTGTAATTTAACATTTGTGTTTTTCAACAATTTTTTTATAGAACATAATATTTATACTACAAATCCGTTATTTTTAGAGGGTAATTTAGGCAATCATTTTGGTATTGATAAACTATTAAATTTAAAAGATTTAATTTTAAAAGTCTTTTATATTTTATTATTAGCAACTGGTGATAAATTATGTGGGTCCACCTGGTTTTTAAAAGTTTTATTTTTTATTAGTATATTTTTTGCTATAATCACTTATTTTTTAAAGAAATATACTAATAAAGATAAAGTTTTCTATTTACTAGGATTTTTAATTACAACTATATTTTTAATAATAGGTTTTATTTTTTATAAAGTTAATTTTAAATTTTATCAAATTGGTGTAATCTTTTCATCTTCAATATTGTTTTACATCGGTTATTGTATAAAAAAATATAATATAGTAGAAAAAATTACTTTTAAAATATTCGAGATATCTTTTTTAATTTTGTTAATATCTTGTTTTATTTTTGATAAAGGAATTAATTTATCCGTAAACAAGTATTACAATCCTTTATTATTAATAATATTTTCATTAACAGGTTTTGTATTTACTATATATATATCTAAACTAATTAATAAATTAAAAAAAATATCAAATATTTTTCAAATTTTAGGTGCCAAAACACTACCTATTTTATGCTTACATCTATTATTTTTTAAATTTGTTACATATTTACAAGTAATATTATATTCTTTACCCGATTATAGGTTAGCTTCATCACTATGCTATTATACAGAAAAGTGGTGGATTTTATATACTTTAGTTGGCATAATTGGTCCACTTATAACGAATTATTTGTATTTAAATATAAAAAATTATTTTTTATTTAATATTTTTGATAAAATTAAAATAAATATAAATCAAAGGAGGAACTAATGGATAATTATAATTATAATCAAGAATTTGACGAAAATATAAATATAGATATTAAAAGGATACTATTCACTCTTTGGAACAGAAAATTATTAATTATCCTTGTTTATGCAATAGTATTAATAAGCTTTATATTTTTAACATTCATCTCAGCGAAAAAATATACTGTTGATACAGCATTATATATAAACAAAGCAAATAACACCAATATGATGGAAATTAACCCTTATGCCATAGAAGAACTTGGTGGAGCAGGTGGTGGAATGGCTGCAATTATGTCAGGTGGCAACGGTGCTTTGACAAATGAACTTGAGTTAATGCAATCTCCACTTGTTATAGATAAAGTTATCAGAGAAAATAATCTCGTTTACAAAAAGAAATGGGGAATTATTCCAAACAAAAAAGAAGGTGAATATATTTCTACTGCTGCTTTTTTAGGTAAAGGTAAAAATATATCATTTGAAAATAAAAAAGGAACTAATGTCATTACAATCGAATATAAATCAACAAATCCTGAACTTGCTTATAATGTTGTAAATTCTATTATTAACAACTATGTAGAATTACACAAACAACTCAATAGTGAAAAATCAAAATCTGATAAAAAAGTTATCGAAGCAGAATACAACAAAGCTAAAAAAGCTTTGAATACAAAACTAAACAGCTCAAGCGGACTTCCTGAACAAGCTTTGGCAACTTCTGGTAATATATCAGCAATGAGCGCTTTTTCAAAATCTGCTCGACAAGCAATGGCAAACCTTACTGGACAAGTAATTCAAGGACAAAAATCTCGTGTTGCAGTAACTGAAGAAGCTGAAAAAGTCGCAGCTCTATCATCTAAACTTGAATGGGCTAAAATGGTTGATGAAATGTCTGATTCTTCAAAAGTTCTTGTTCTTAAAGAACCACAAAAACTTAGAGATTTTGAATATTCTTCTCCAAAACTTTTAATAAATATTTTATTAGGAATTATATTTGGATTTATAGCTTCATTATTTGCAGTAATTTTTGCAGAAAATACAGACAAAAAACTTACTTATTCAATGCTTGGAGATAACATTATCTATGACTTGGAAGAAGATTTTTCTGATTTAAAACTTTTATTACTTGCTAATGCAGATAAACATATAAGTATAGTCACATTTGAAGATATTCCAAACAATATTCTATCAAAATTTGAAAACATAAGAAATATAAATTTTGTTAAAGCAGATATTTCAAACGAATTTGTTAACAACATTAAAACTTCTGATAAAGTAATTCTTGTTGAATCAGTAGGCAAAACGAATTCAAAATTCTATAAGCAAATTAAATCTATGCTTGGAGAAATGAACAAAAATATTATTTCAGAAGCGATAATAAAATAAATACATATTTACAAACTTTATGAAGAATTTAGCTGAAATTTATTAAATAAATTTCAGCTTTTTCTTTATAATACATTGTGCAACAAATTCATCACTCGTTTTGAGATAGAAGTCAAGTGGGGGGAAATATAAATATTAAAAATATTATTTCCAGTAAACTTTGAAGTTTTCAATTTCTTCAAGAGTTTTGTGATAATCCCCCTTGAAACAAATCGTTCTATCGTCAATATAAAGATAAGACGGTAATTTTACATTAGTCACATCCTTAAAAAACTTATCTAAATTATTATTAATTAGCCATTTAGTTGCAAGCATTAAATTTCTTGATGTAAAAAGATACAATTCAGCACTTTGAGATAATGTTTCTAAAAACTCATAAGCCCCAACTTTAATTTTAGGAATGTAATTTTCATTAAATTTTTCTTTTCCATATTCATTTAGTACGCCGTCTAAATCTATAAGTATCTTTTTAGTGAACATAAAATTACCTTATTAAATGGACTGTCATTCCTGTTAATAATGTTCTAATAATAACATAATTGGAATATGAGTCAAGATATTAGACAAATATTAGCTAATAATATTAAAAATCTGCGAACACAGAAAAAGTTAAGCAGGGAAGAATTATCTTTAGTTTTAGGAGTTGATAATTCTTATGTTTCAAAACTTGAAAAAGGTAAAATAAATATTACTTTAGATAAAATTGAAATGCTAGCCAATTATTTTGAAACAGAAGTATATTTATTATTAAAATAAATATAAAGAAACTGCTATTTAAAGATTAAATGCTCAAAAGAATAAGATTAATTAGATAATTTTGCACTTTTTTCTTGAATATCTAATGCAATATCTTTTGCAAATTTTTCTTTGAGGCCTATATTTTTTGCAACTGTTAGAATATTATCTAAAGTCGGATTTTTACCCTCGCCATTAATTGTTGTCGCGTGTTCTCCATTAAATGAAAAACTGTAAGTCAAATCGTATGCAGGAGATAAATGCCATTCTTTTTTTGCATCATCAAAAAGGAAAGAAAAATTCTTTGAATGGTCATCTCGATTGTGAGCAAACACGTTAAAGCACATTAGTCTAAATAATTGTTCAATGTCCTGATAATTTCTTGTTAATTCAAGTGTTAATTTCATCAATGTATTATAATCAAGATTAGGAAGTCTGTGACTTGTTTCTAACAGTCCGCTGACTGATACCATATGAACTTTTTTACCATTTTTACGGTCAAACCTTTTTATTCCAAAATATCCTGAACAAATTTTAGATGTAAAAAGCCTTGTTTCAGTCATATTTATTCCGCAATCTTTTGCACATAGGGAATATTGATATTCTTTTTCACCAATATTTTTAGGATCAGAGGATGATGGAAATTTAATAATCCAATCCTCGTTGTTAATAGATGTCAAAATCTTTGGTCTTGCACCACCAGATGAGCCACCTAATTTAAAAAGTGCATCCAAATTTTCTGAATTTTGTGATTCTAGTATCTTTGAACACTCTTGAGCAATAATATCATAATCAGAAATACTATTTTCAGATTTAAATCTATGTTCCGGTTTATAAGTCAAAGCCCCCATACCACTTTCTTGTACAACAGCAAGCCTGTTGAGATTATCAATTTCTGCAGGATTGATTTTATTTTTCAAAAATAATCTATCAACAAGTAATCGTCCCCATCCGTCAGGCAAACTGTCATTAAAAACTCCAAATAATCCACCAAATGGGTCATATTTTGGAATAAAAACTTTCTTGATGAGCGGTAAACTAAAAGGTGAAATGCTAAACCCATTATTCAACCAATCTGAATCATATTCAAAAGCAACAACTCTATCGGGAGTTTTAGCCAGAGTGCCTACTAAAATATCATTATAAAAAACTTTTAAATATTTATAGTTATCCATTTATAACCTCATCAATTGAGTTGTAGTTTTTCTGCGTGAATATATTTTCTAAATCTTGCTCTAAATTAAGAGCAATTAGGATTTTTATAAAAGAATTCAATGATATTTCATACTTAGATTCAAATCTTTTTATAGAACCAAGGCTAACACCTGATTTAGACGCAAGTTGAGCCTGAGAAATTTTAAGCTTTTTTCTATGTTGCTTAATTTTCTCAATCAATTCATGCGCTATATCATTAGGAGTTTTAGGATTAAATAAAAAATCATTCATAGATAATATATTATACTAAATTTAGTAAAAAGTCAATATTTAGATAATATATTATCCAGCATTTAATAAATCGAAAAATACAACAAAATGAAGTTGTGTTGTATTTTGAGGGTAAATGTATAGGCGTAGTGGTGAATGGATTTTTGCAGGTGGTAGTTTTTGAATGCTATTTAAACGATATTTAAACGCTGTTTAAACGGTGTTTAAATTTTGTGTCATTAGACTTTACTTTTTATATGAAAGAAGCAATCATTGTCGGTGATTAAGCGAGTTTAAAATGAATGTAGTACAACCTATAAAAAAGCTAGAAGATATTCAAAAGATTAAAAAATATTTGGCAAAAAAGCCAAGAGATGCACTGCTTTTTAGTTTTGGGATAAATACAGGACTTAGAATATCTGATATATTATCGCTTGATGTTGGGGATGTAAAGGGCCGAGATTATATTGAAATTAGAGAGAAAAAAACGAATAAGTATAAGAAATTCCCGCTTAATAGCTTTTTAAAAGAAGAGATCATTGTATTTGTAGAAGGTTTACCGAGTGAGCAACCGCTTTTTTATACTCAAAAACATTGCAGGTTGGATAGAGCACAGGCATATAGGATTTTGAATAAGGCAGCACAAGCTGTTTGGGTAAAGGAAAGAATCGGAACACATACATTGAGAAAGACATTCGGGTATCATCATTATAAAAAATATAATGATATAGTACTCCTGCAAAAAATCTTTAACCACTCCTCACCATCAGTAACACTTCGCTACATCGGCATCGAACAAGACACAATCGATGAAAGCTACATGAATTTTTATCTGTAGAAATGTTATAGTGGATAATAGACGTAAAAATAATTATTTATAGCTTCCGATTTTTCTGCCGTATTTGTCGTATTCGGTAATTCTACCAGATGAGTCTTTTTTGAATGAACCTACTTTTTGACCGTATTTATTGTATTTTGTAGTTACCCCATTAGAATTTGTTTTGTAACTACCAGTTTTCTGTCCATACTTATCATAGGAATTATATCCAGAGGAAGTCTTTTTATAACTTCCAGTTTTTTGACCGTACTTGTCATATTTATTATAGCCAGAGGAAGTTTCCTTGTATGTGCCAGTTTTAGAACCATATCTGTCATAAGAATTGTAGCCTGAAGTTGTTTGCCTGTAAGAACCTGTCTTTTGACCATACCTATCATAGGAAGTAACTGCAAAAGCAACATTTGCAAAGAATAACATCAACAATAAAACTAAAAATTTCTTCATACACAACTCCTTTATAATCATAACGAAATAAGGCTGAAAATTGTTCAAATATTAATATTTTTCATCTTCATCATCATATTCATAGTTAGACCATTTTTCTCTTTCTAAAGCTTTTCTGTCATATTTAGAATCTTCCATTTCATCCCATCCAGATTCGTACATATTCGCCATTTCTTGGTCTCTAGCCTTATTTCTGTACTTTCTATTTTGATTACCAGAATCCCCAAATAAAAACTCAAATAATCCCATAAAACACCTCAAATTATAATTTGTTACTTTTGTAGTATAGCACAAAACTTTGAACAATTTACTTGTTATTTGATTTATTAAGTAATACGCTAAAAATGTTAAAAACAGGCATGTTTGTAGTAAGATTATACTATGGTTAAACGAGATGTTTGTAATTCTGTTTCTAAAGAATATAGTGCTAGGATGACTGGAAATCAATTTCTTTATCCAGAGTTTAAGGTTGCAGTTAAATTACTACAAGAAGGCTTAAGCAAAAAAGAAGCAACCGATAAAATTATTAATGAGAATTTATTTGAATATCGTTCTTTTAAGGCTATAAACAAACATATTGGTGCTGTATGGGAAAGAGCAAACTATTTAGATGACTATTTGATTGAAGTGCTATTAACTGAACCTAATGAAATAGGAAGACTTATTAATTTTTATGCAATTTTAAAATATGACAGATTATTTCTTGAATTTATGGAAGAAGTATTAATAGATAAAGTTTTTTCAAGACAAATGGAAGTTTCTAAATCTGATATATCCAACTATTTTTCGATTAAAGCAGAACAGAGTGAAACTGTGGCTAACTTTAAAGAAACAACATTAAAAAGGCTTAGATTAGCGTATTTTGAGATTCTAAGTGGAGCTGGATATATAGGAACAAATAGAGATAATGCAGAATTAACAATCCCTCTTGGTATATACCAGATTACTAATCATTTAGAAGAAATTGGTGATAAAAGGTATGCAAAAGCAATGTTAGGATAAGTAATGGAACTTAGAGCAAGACTGGATAAAATTAAAGCAATAATTGAACAGGATTCTTTTTTCAATCAACAATCGTTGGGTGGAGAGTTAAATTTTCATATCTTTGATTATGAACCATCAGATGAACTAATTGTAAGGAGATATATCAAGGATTTTGTAAGCAGTTATTCTTATGCCAATTCAAAGATTAAACCTATAGAATTTGATTTATTTGAGATGTTATTAAAAATCCTAACTGATAAAACTGCTGGTAGTAAAACTTATCTTGATTTAGCAATAGAAACTGAAGAAAGACAAGGAACAGAAAGTCTTATTAATACTCTTAGAGGGGTTATTAATATAGAAGAATTTGTAAATATGATAAAAAAAGAGCTAGGAGATAGTAATCTTGTTATTTTATCTGGTGTAGGAAAGGTGTATCCTTTGGTAAGGTCGCATAATGTCTTAAATAATCTTCATGCAGTTTTAGATAAGATTCCAGTTATTATGTTCTATCCTGGTACATACGACCAAAAAGAATTAAGGCTATTTAAAGGTTCAAACTTTGATGGCTTAAAAGATGATAATTATTACAGAGCATTTAGGCTTGTTGCAAATGAGTAAAGGTGTAGTTATGAAGCTAAGAGAATTATTTGAGAAAGATATTAATAGGAACATTAATGGTGTTGTTAAAGTTGAGCAAGTTGATGACGAAGCTATTATTTATCAAGAATTGGACGAATTTGTCGTTACAAAAGAACTTTCTAAGCATTTTAGCACTTTTTATAGTAATTATAAAAACTCATTTGAAGAAAGAACTGATAAAATCGGAGTATGGATTTCTGGTTTCTTTGGTTCAGGTAAATCTCACTTCTTAAAGATGCTATCATATCTTCTTTCCAACAAAGAAGTAAAAGGTAAAAAAACAATAGAATTCTTTGAAGGGAAATCTAATATAGATGATTGGACTTTTGCTGATATGAAATTGGCTACATCTGTTCCTACAGAAACTATTTTGTTTAACATTGATTCTAAAAGCTCAAAAGATACAAAACAAAGAAAAGATGGCATTGTTGAAGTCTTTTTAAAGGTATTTAACGAATCTCAGGGTTACTCTGCAAACTACCCTAAACTTGCAGATATTGAAAGATATCTTGATAAAAATGGAAAATACGAAGAATTCAAACAAATTATAACATCAGAAAGTGGTGTATCTTGGGAAGAAGCATCTAATGCAGTTGGATTCTTCAAAGACTTCTTTATAAAGGCTTATGTTCAAGTTACAGGGACAACAGAACAAAGTACACAAGACTTATTTAAAGATGTTGTTGAAGATTCAGGGATTACACCAGAAGGGTTTGCAAAGCTAATAAAAGAATATCTCGAAAGTAAAGGTAGTAAGAATCGCATTATTTTCTTAGTCGATGAAATTGGGCAATTTATAAGCGATAATACAAACCTTATGCTTAGTTTACAGACAGTTGTTGAAAACTTGGGTACTATGTGTAATGGAAGAGCTTGGGTAATGGTAACATCTCAAGAAGCAATAGATTCTATAACAAAAGAACGTTTCAGAGACCAAGATTTCTCAAAAATCCAAGGCAGATTTGATACAAAATTAAGTTTATCTGGTTCAAACACTGATGAAGTTATCAAACGAAGATTATTAGAAAAGAGAACAGATGCAAGAACTCTTCTTTCTAATTACTACAACGAACAAGAAAAAATTTTGGCAAATTTAATAACATTTTCAAGCCAAACTTCTGGCATGAAAATGTATGAAAACTCAGATGATTTTGTTGATTGTTATCCATTTGTCCCATATCAATTCAAGTTGTTACAAAGTGTATTTACAGAGTTAAGAAACTTTTCTCATGCCGGGGCTCACTTAGCTTCAGGGGAGCGTTCTATGCTTAATGCATTCCACACAGCATTAAAAGAGTATGGGGATAAAGAGATTACAGAATTAGTTCCATTCAATGTTTTTTATTCTACGATTCAAACCTTTATAGATACAGATATTGTCAGAATAATTGCACAAGCAAAAGAGGGTAATCCAGATATAGAAGATTTTGATATTGAAGTCTTAACTGTTTTATTCTTGATTAAATACATTAAAGAAGTTCCTTGTGATGTAGAAAATATTGCAACATTAATGATATCAAATATTAATGAAAGCAAAAATGCACTAAAATCCAAAATAGAAGGAGCTTTAACAAGATTAAAACAAGCTACATTAATACAACAAAATGGAGAAGAATATTCATTCTTAACAAACGAAGAACAAGATGTTACAAGAGGTATAAAAAACACTCAGATTGATTCTAGCGATGTGTTAAATGAAGTCTATAGAAATATATATGAAGAAATTTATACTAAAAAGTCAATAACTCCATATCCTCAAGGACAGTCTTATTATTTTGTAAGAAAAGTTGATGATGTAGTAAGAGGAAGCCAAGCAGAAGATATAGAAGTTAAATTTATTACTTCTATGAACTCTGATTATAAATTCAGCGAATCTGAGCTAAAAATGAAGTTCCTTGCAGGAAATACATTATTTATCAAATTGAATGAAAACGGTTACCTACAAGAACTTGAAACTATCTTAAAAACAGATAAGTATATCAAGCAAAAAAGCAGTGTAAAACAGTCTGAAATGCAGGATATGATATTAAAAAACAGAGGTGCTGAATTAATAGAACGCAAGAAAAGGGTAAAAACTTTATTAGAACAAGCTATTCTTGAATCTACTTTCTACACAAACGGTCAGATTATGGAAGTTAGTGCAACAAGTGCTGCTGCAAAGATTGAAAATGCATTGAAACAAATTGTAGAAAATACATATACGAACCTTCATTTTATCCAAGAAAGAGTTAGGGATGAAAAAGAAATCCATGCAAAACTCATTGCTCCTCAAGGTAAATTGGATGAAAGAAACAAAAAAGCTCTTGATGATGTTTTAGCATTTATTCAACTAAATAACTCGATGAGTTGCACTGTTACAATGCAGGGATTAAAACAACAATACACAAGAAAACCTTATGGTTGGTCTATAAATGATATTGCAGGTGTTGTAGCAGATTTAGCTGTTAAAGGAGACATTTCTATTCTCTATAATGGTGTTCAATGCAATTATCAGGATTATAATACAGTAAAATATTTGACAAATGACAGAGAAATTCAAAGCACTGTAATCAAATTGAAAGAAAAAATAGATAGTGCAAAAATCCAGCAAGTAATAGCAATAGCACAAGAACTATTTGAAAAACAAGACTTTGTAGATGATGGAGAAAAACTTGCAAATTTAATAAGAGAAAATCTTCAAAATATGATTGGAGATTTACAAGAGCTTAATGGAAGACATAATAACCCAAAATATCCTAAAAAGACTGTTATTGAACTTGGTCTTTCTACATTAAAAGAGCTTAAGAATGAGCCAGATGTAAACGGATTATTTGATTTATTGATAAAGCAAAAGGATAATTTATTAACTTGGAAACAAGAATATAAACTCCTAAAATCATTCTTTAATACTCAAGTTGGTATTTTTGATGAATCATTGAAAATATATGACAGAGTAAAAAGAAATGAAGTTTATTTAACAACTTTTGAATCAGAAGAGGTTGCTAAATTAAATGAACTAATTTCTAAACTTGAATCGATAATAGATTCTCCTGAACCATATTCTATGATTAAAGACCTTCCTGTCTTAAATTCGGATATAACTTCTATTGTTAATAATGTATTAGAAGATTATAAACAGGCATTAGGAGAAGTTATAAGTGATTTAGCTTATTATTTAGCAGAAGAAGCATCCAAACAGGGGCTTGAATGTGAAAGATATAGCAACTTATTCAAGATTAATGTTACTGATTTGTATGAAAGAGCAACTGATTTTGGAGTGTTAAAGGCTATTGAAGAAAAAGCAAAATTATATTATGAAAAACTTTTGAAACAAATTTCAGAAGATAGTATTGCGAAAAAGAATTTAGAATTACAACAACAAACAGGTACAGAAGAACATCCAGACTCTGAACCAATGATTAAGAAAGAATTAGTATTCGTAAATCCTACAAATGTTGTTCAGACTATGCAAATTCTTGAGACTGAAGAAGATGTTGATAACTATATCAACAAACTATCGGAAGAGCTGAAAAACAGAATCAGGAACAATAAACGTATTAAACTTCAAGGTTAGGGGTAAATAGGGGGCAACCATTATAGGATAAACTTAATCTCTAAAATATTGGAACTTTTCAAACTATAAAGGAAGTATTGATGACAGAACTATTAGAAAACGAAATCACATTAGATAAATCAGCACTAAAAGACTTTGCTATAAAAGCAAGAAGAAAACTTAAAGAAAGAGTTGAACTTCAAGCAAAACTGATGGGATTTTATGAAGATAATAGAGCCGTCAATTATGAGTTTGAAGACGACAGACAAGTGAAAATAAATGGAGAGTTCTTCAGCAAAAAACAAGTTGAGACCTTACAAAGAGAAATTAAGTCAAAAGGTTATGAAAACTTGATTGATGAAGTTGCTTATACTTGGTTCAACAGATTCATTGCCCTATATTATATGGAAGTTAATGGATATAGCGAAAATAATTTTAATATTATTTCAAATATCGATAACCTTAACCAATTTGCAGTATCTGTATCCTCACAGTTGAATGATGAAGAAAAACAAACTGTTATATCAGCTGTTCAAAATAATAATCAAGATGTAATTTTTAAGACATTGCTAATTCATCAATGTAATGAAATGAACAAAAAACTTCCATTCTTGTTTGAACAAATCCAAGACTATACAGAACTATTATTCCCTCAAGGGATGAATAGTGCTGATTCTGTAATAAAAGAAATGCTATCTATTGATAAATCCAACTGGCAAGTTGTAGAAATTATCGGCTGGCTTTATCAGTATTATATAGCAGAAAGAAAAGATGAAGTCTTTGCAGATTTAAAAAAGGGTAAAAAGATTTCAAAAGAGAATATTCCAGCTGCAACACAAATTTTTACTCCTAAATGGATAGTAAAATATATGGTTGAAAATTCAGTTGGGAAAATGTGGCTTGAAGCTCGTCCTAATAAAGAATTACAGTCTAAATTTAAGTACTATTTAGAATCAGCTGAGCAAGAAGATGATGTTAAAGAAAAACTAAAAGAAATTATAAATAAAAACATCTCTCCAGAAGATATAAAAGTTCTTGACCCTGCTTGTGGTTCTGGGCATATTTTGGTAACAGCTTTTGAAGTTTTATACCAAATTTACAAATCTGCTGGATATATGGAAGATGAGATTGCTAAATTGATTCTGACAAAAAATTTATATGGGCTTGATATTTGTGATAGAGCTTCACAGTTAGCTCAGCTTGCTGTAATTATGAAAGCTAGAGAATATGACAAAGATATTTCATCTAAGGTAGTTGAATTAAATATAACTTCTATTCAAGATACCAATTGGTTTGATTCAAGAGTAAAAGAATGCCTAATGAATAGTGTAACTAACCAATTACTTGCACAATCACAAATAGATTTATTGCAAAAAACATTCAAAGACGCTAAAGAATACGGCTCAATTCTTGATGTAAAAGAGTTTGATTTCAATTTTTGGGAAGAAAGATTATATGCTGTACAAACTCTAAATATGGGGCTTTTATATTCTGATATTACAGAACAATTAAGAGACAAATTACCTCAATTAATCAAGCAAGCTCGTATTATGCAACAAAAATATGAATGCGTAATTGCGAACCCTCCATACATGGGAAATAAAGGTATGAGTCCTAAATTATCTGAATATGTAAAGAAAAAATATCCAATGTCAAAAGGTGATATGTTTGCAGTATTCAAAGAAGTTATTTTAAATCATACTAAACAAAATTATTATAGTGCTACTGTAAATCAGCACTCTTGGATGTTCTTAAGCAGTTACGAAAGTTTAAGAGAACAATTGTTGAATAATGCTTCTATAGATACCATGTTGCATTTAGGAACAAGAGCTTTTGAAGAACTTGCTGGAGAAGTTGTTCAGACAACAACTTATATAACAAGAAAAGTTAAATTACCTGAATATATTGGACGCTTTGTTAAATTGATAGAATATCCAAATGCTAAATTAAAAGAAGAAAAATATTTAGAATTCAATCAAGGTGATATATATTATTGCAAACAAAATGGATTCCACTCAATACCGGGGTCGCCGATTGCATACTGGGCTAGCGATAGAGTTAGAGAAATATTTAAAAACGAAGAACCTCTTGGTAAAATAGCTGAACCTAAGCAAGGTATGGCTACTGCTGACAATAATCGTTTTTTAAGATTTTGGACTGAAGTAAATATATCTAAAGTTGGTTTTGGTTTTAAAAGTCGGGAACTTGCAAAAGATAGTAAATTAAAATGGTTTCCATATAACAAAGGAGGGGAATTTCGAAAATGGTATGGGAATAATGAATATGTCGTTAATTGGGAAAATGATGGTTTAGAAATTAAAAATTTCAATGGGGCTGTAATTAGAAATCCAAATACATATTTCAATGAAGGCATTACTTGGTCTTTAATTAGTTCCTCGGCTTTTTCAGCTAGAAGATTTTACAATGGGCATTTATATGATGTGGGAGGTTCAGGAGCATTTCCACCATCAAATAAAATTGATTATATTGTAGGAGTTTTATGCTCAAAATTATCTTATGAATTTTTAAAATTCTTAAATCCTACATTGAACTTTCAAGTAGGTAATGTTGGTTCTTTGCCAATTATCTTTCCCAAAGATGAAAATATCAGAAAACAAATAGACAACATAGTGGCACAAAACATCCAAATATCAAAAGACGATTGGGATAGTTTTGAAACATCTTGGGATTTTGAACAACATCCATTGTTGAGATTCTCTAATAGAAATAAAGGTCTTGTTGACTACAAAAATATTCATAAAGTTGAACCTATTACAGCAGGAGATAAAGTTCAAGATTGTTTCAACAAATGGAAAGAATATAAACAAGAACAATTTAACAAGCTAAAAGCTAATGAAGAAGAATTGAACAGATTGTTTATTGAAATTTATGGACTTCAAGATGAAATGACTCCAGAGGTCGATGATAAAGATATTACAGTCGCTTTAGCAGATGAATTAAGGGATATAAAATCACTTTTATCTTATGCTGTTGGCTGTATGTTTGGCAGATATTCTCTTGATGAAAAAGGTTTAATATATGCTGGTGGAGAGTTTGACAAGAGCAGATATCAAACCTTAGAAGTTGATGAAGATGGTATTTTACCGATTCTTTCTGATACTTGGTTTGAAGATGATATTATAGAAGAGTTCAAAAGGTTCTTGAAAAAAGCATTTGGCGAATTATATTTCAATGAGAATATGCAATATATAGCAGATGTTTTAGGTCGCAAAGGTTCTGAGAGTGCAGAAGATAGAATTAGAACATATTTCTTAAAAGATTTCTACAAAGACCATTTGCAAATCTACAAAAAACGTCCTATTTATTGGATGTTTACAAGTGGAAAAGAAAAAGCATTCAACGCTCTAATATACCTGCACAGGTATGATAAAACAACATTATCAAGAATAAGAAAAGATTATTTGCACGAGTTCCAAAACAAATTGGATAATGCAATACAAAGAGCAGAAAACGAAGGAAATGTTAAATTAACATCACTATATTCAAAATATCAAACAGAATGCCTTGAATTTGATAGAAAGATTAAAGATTTAGCAGATGAACAGATAGAACTAGACCTTGATGACGGTGTAAAAGTCAACTATGCAAAATTCCAAGGATTACTTGAAGCAGAAAAAGATATTGTAGGAAAGGATAAGAAATAGGGTAAATGGAAAAAGCTAAAAAGATACTTGATTGGATTTGGCTAATAGTGAAAATTATCTTTGCGATAGCATTAGTTATCGTTGGGATTAAACTTATACTATGGCTAGTATTTCCATTATTTTCATTATGGTTTATTCCGTCTCCATTTAGTTCATTTGACTGGAATCCCATAGTAACATTTCTTGGTGCCATTATAACAGCTGGTGCTACATTTTGTGCAGTTTATTTAACTTCTAAGGAAGACAGAAAAGCAAGATTTGAAGAAAAGAAAATCAATTATTATATGTCATCTCTTCAGCTATTAGATAATGATATTAAATATTTAAGGGATTCTATATATTGTTTTTCAATCTATGAACCTGACCCTATAAATATATTAAGTCGAACAGGAGAAATTACTCAAAAGTGGTATCAAACTCACAAAATTGTTAAATTAATAAAAAAGCTAGAAGCAATAAGTAATATTTGGAAAAACAAAAATTATAGTGTGCTAATAAGTGAATTAGTTCAAATTCAAAAACTCTATAATGTAACATTGGATAACGAAAGTCGAGGAGTTGATAATGCAGAAAACGTGAGAGTTTTTGAAAAGATTGAAAAAAACGATGTTAGATATTCTATACCTCGTTTATTAAACTTATATGAAACACAGTATAATAAACAATTTAATTACAAACAAATTGAAAAAATAATAGATGAAATGCAAGCACTTATAAATAATGAATTTAAATTGGAAGATAAATAATGGAAACAGATAAACTACAAGAATTAATATTGAAACATTTTAACAAGCAAGAAAGACAAATTGTGTTCTGGTATGATGAAACTGGAGAAAATGAAGAAAAACTGGATTCATTATCTCTTCCGAATATTAAAATACACAAGCTCACAAAGAATAATAATCTTTTGACAAAAAAGTTGCTTGAAAAAGATGATACGACATCCAATTATCTTATCTATGCACCTTTTGATATGCCTCCTATTGAAGATAACTGGTTTATTGATACACAGCTATATTCACAAGTTCTATCTGTTGATGAGGTGGATAGTTTATGTTCCGAATTTGAAGTCTATGATATAGCAATTAAAAACTTGTTCAAAAACCATATAAAATTCTTTAATAATAAAAAAAGAATAAATAGCTTCAAATCTTTATTACCATCTAATAAGTCGGTAGAAAATTTCTACTTAGGGATGTTTGGAACTCTTGTCGAGTGCAAAATATTTGATAAGTACAAAATTATTCAAACCTTTATTATAAAAGAAATTGTTGATAAAAATGCCCCATCTAAAGAATTTGCTAAGTATGGATTGGAAGATAAGTTTTGGGAATTAATAGAAAAGGAATTTGGCTACTTGGGAGAGCGAGACGCAAAATATCTATTAGCAGGAATTGTCTTCAAAAAACTGCAACAACAACTCAGAGGTTCAAGTTTCCCTGATACTTATAAAAAATATATTAGTAAGAATATGAAAGAAGCTGAATGCAATTCATTCTTAGAAAGTTGGTTTCGTGATACAGAGCTTATGCCTTATTATAAAGAATTGATAGAAGAGTTTGAAAGAGATGATTTTAAAATAGATGAGAATATTACAGACTGGTCTGATATATTACAAAGCGAACCTGAATTCCAAACTCTTAGAGCATATGATAGATTCCTTGTTAATTATTTGATTGCTCAATTTGATTCGTTAAAAGATGAAGATAAAATACTTATTGAAAAAAGAAAAAGAACACTATTCTATAATGAGTATGAAAATGTTTATAATGCTCTTTTCTGGGCTTTGGAATTAAGTTTGTTAGTGAAAAACACTCAGATTCCAGAACAGAAAATTGAGACATTTATTAAGAGCTATGCTCAAAGTTATTACAAAATAGATAAAGCATATAGAAAATTCTATTACTATTGTGGATTATTAAACGATAGAAAACTTGACTCTGTTAAAGATAAAGTTGAGAAATTGTATGTAAACAAATATCTTGATGATATTAATTTGAAATTCTCTAACCAAGTAAAAGAAATTGCCCCTAACTGGACTTTTTCAAATCTTCCTATGCAAAAAGATTTCTATTATAATGAAGTGCGTTCTTCTAAAAACAAACTTGTTGTTATAATTTCTGATGCATTACGATATGAAATTGCAGAAGAATTAAGTGAGGCAATTAGAAGTAACTATTCAATTAAAGCCGATGTTAAACTGGATTGTATGGTCGCTTCAATCCCTTCTTATACAAGATTGGGGATGGCATCATTACTTCCTCATAAAGAAGTTTCTATGAATAATAAAGCTGAAATTGTTGTAGATGGAGTAGTTGCAAAGGATTCTGCATCAAGAGAAAAAATATTGCAAGCACATAATCCAAACTCAAAAGTTCTGATTTTAAGTGATTTAGAAGATATGTCAAGAGATGATTTAAGAGCTCTATTTAGTGGATTAGAGATTGCTTATATTTATCATGATGACATTGATAAAGCTGGAGAACATAATGAAAAAGATGTGTTTAATGCTGCTGAAAAAACTGTAAAAATACTTTCAGAAAAAATTAAGTTTTTGTTCAATAATTCTTTGTGTAGCAATGTAATTATTACAGCAGACCACGGTTTCTTATATCAATATAGCGATTTAGAAGAACATCAAAAGATTACAATAGGCACTATTGATTCTATTGAGTGTAAAAAAAGGTATATTATTGGAACTTCTCCAGTAGAAAAGCAGGGTATCGTTGATTTTGATATGAATTATATATTCAAAAATTCTGATTTAAAATTGTCGTTGCCATGCAATATTAATAGATTTAAAACTTCTGGAGCTGGCATAAATTACGTTCATGGAGGAGCTAGTCCTCAAGAAATAGTATTACCTCTTTTGAGAGTTAAGCAAAACCGTAAACAAGAAATTAAGAAAGTAGAACTTTCACTAGAAAACTCTTCTCGAAAGATTACCAATAATAAGTTTACATTATCATTCTTGCAAAAAGAAAGCATTTCTGAGCTTGTTAAACCAAGAGTATTTAGCGTTTCTTTATGGGATGAAGAAAATAATATGCAAGTATCTAATGAACTTATTATAGATGCAAATATTAGTTCTGATAAAATGGAAGATAGAATATTCAAAAAAGTATTAGAACTAAAAAGCTTTGATGCAGATAAAAACAAAGATTATTACTTGATTATAAAAGATGTAAATGAAGTCGGTGAACCATATGCAAAGATTCCATTTACAATAAATTTAATGTTCCAGTCAGATTTTTAAGGCAGGTGAAAAATGAACAATTTAGATAAGAAAATTACAGAAACATTTGAAGGTTGTGTTGTAAGAAAAGACTTAGTAAAAGAAGTTAAAGGGAATGCTATTGTTCCTTCATACGTCTTAGAATATTTACTTGGACAATATTGTGCATCAAGTGATGAAGATGTAATTAAATCAGGGATTGAATCAGTAAAAGAAATTCTAGCAAAGCACTATGTTAATAGAAACGAAGCAGAATATATTAAATCTACTATTAAAGAAAAAGGACGCTACAAAGTAATTGATAAGGTAAGTGTTCAATTTAATGAAAAAACAGATTCTTATATTGCAACGTTTTCAAATCTTGGAATAACAGGGATTAATGTCCCATCTGAAATAGCTTATAAAAAGTATCCAAGATTATTGGTTTCAGGAATTTGGTGTCTAGCAGACCTTGAATATCAATATACTGAAGATAAAAAGGCTTGCCCTTGGTTATTGCAGAACATCAAGCCTATTCAGCTTGCACAGTTTGATTTTGAAGATTTTAAAGCAAAAAGAGCAATGTTTTCTACTGATGAATGGATTGATTTACTTATGCAAAGTATAGGTTTTAATCCAGAAATGCTAAGCAGAAGAAAGAAATTATTACAGCTTGTTAGACTTATTCCATACTGTGAAAGAAATTATAATTTTATAGAACTTGGACCTAAAGGAACTGGTAAGAGTCACATATACACAGAATTTTCACCTCATGGAACTTTGATTTCTGGAGGAGAAGTCTCTGCTGCAAAATTATTTGTGAATAATTCAAGAAAACATGATATTGGTTTAGTTGGGTACTGGGATAATATTGCATTTGATGAGTTTGCAGGTAGCTCAAAAAAAGTTGATAAAGCCCTTGTCGATATAATGAAAGGTTATATGGCTAACAAGTCATTCTCTAGAGGTGTTGAAACACTAACGGCAGAAGCATCAATGACATTTATTGGTAATACAAAGCACAATGTTCCTTATATGTTAAAACATTCTAATTTGTTTGAAGAATTACCACCTCAATATTTAGATTCAGCATTTCTCGACAGAATTCATTTCTATTTACCGGGATGGGAAGTTGATGTTACTAGACCAGAATTATTTACAACAAACTATGGTTTTGTTGTCGATTATTATTCTGAAGCTTTAAAATGTCTAAGAAATTACGATTTTTCTAATGAGTACAAGAATGAGTTTACTCTTGGCAATATCTCAGAACGTGATAGAGCTGGCGTTATGAAGACCTTCTCTGGTCTTATGAAGATTATTTATCCTGATAAAAAGGCTTCATGCCAAGAAATAGAAGAGTTACTTAAATTTGCAATGGAAGGAAGAAAAAGAGTCAAAGACCAGATTTTAAGAATAGACTCGACTCTTCCACAAGTAGATTTTTCATATACAAGTAATTCTGGAGTCGAAGTTAAAGTAAAAACAACTGAAGAAATTCAATATAAAGGATTATATAATGGAGAAATGGAAGACTCCGAAGACGAAGAAATTGTAACAGCTCCAGAAGTTGTAAAAGATGATTTCAAAGAGATTGAAACAAAAGAGGATGAAATTAAAGAACATCATTTTGTAATTGAAGAAAATCAAATTGGGGTTACGTTTGAGAAGCTGTTTGGAAGATTGTTTAAAGGGGTAAAAAATATTGTTATTACTGACCCTTATATAAGAAATTTCTACCAAACTGTAAACTTAATGGAATTATTAGAAGTTGTAGATAAAGCAAAATCTGAAACAGATATTGTTACTGTTGAATTAATAACTTCTGCTGATGAATTTAATGAACAAATACAGCGTGAAAACTTAAATACAATAAGAGAATCATGCTTACAAATGGGTATTGAATTTAGTTATCAATTCGATTCAAGTATTCATGCAAGAAGTATTGTTACTGATACTGGATGGAAAGTTTTATTAGATAGAGGACTTGATATATTTCAAAATTGTGAAAGAAAAGATGCATTTCAATTCACAACAAGATTACAAAAGTACAGACCTTGTAAAAAATTTGAGATAACATATTTGAGAACATAAATATTTATGGATACAAAAGAAGCATCAAAAAAATTTCAGAATGGAAATTGGCAAGATAACGCTATTTTGTCTAATGGATATTATAGTTGGGATATGATGGCGGACGGTTATTTTAATGCTGCTAATATCTTAGTGGGAAGTACCATTTGCCCTGAGTTTATCAATGAGAAATATTTGTGTTGTAAAAATAAAGAAATTGGAGAACCTTTATTTTCAACATGTAAAAACACCTTTATTTTCCCCATATTTTTCTTATATAGACATTATATTGAATTATCAATAAAAAAAGCTTACATGAGAATCAAGAAATGTAAGCTTGAAAATTCTAAAATTAAAGCTGAACATTCTCTAAGAATTTTGTTTAAAAATTTAAAAGACAATTATATGAATATGTATAATAGCAATACATATCAAATGTATAAAAATTTAGAATTTAAACAATTACGACGTAAGTTTCAGGAAATAGAACAGATTATACTTGAGTTCGATGCTATAGATAGTACATCTTTTAATTTTAGATATCCTATAGATAATAATGGTTGTCTTATCTTTAACAACAATGAAATAATTAATATAGAAAATCTAGCCGAAAAGATGCAGAAAATTAGAGTTTTCTTTCAATACCTAGATATTGCTTTAGATGAAATTGAAGAAGTAAAAAATATTATACTAGATTATATTGAATAAACAGATAAATTATTTAAATATAGTTAATAATATATTATATCTAAACTTGATGTTATCTAACTTTTGAGTGATGAATACGACACCTTAAAAGGAGGTCGTATGAGTAAGAGTAAGAAATACAAGATTAAACAAAAAGATTTTAGAAAGTTAGAAAAATTAGCTGAGCGGATTTACAATACAGTCACTGTAATTGATTATTTTTGCAGGACGCAACAAGAGATTGAAGAGCTATATAATCTTACTCCAGTCGTCGAAAATTTAAGACGAGATACTGATACCGTCAACGCATTTTTTATGAATTATCCTGAAAACAAGAATTTTTAGATGGTATTTAAAACCTGTTTTAATACCGTTCAAACAGTGTTCAAAAAATAAATTGTGTCTGAATGATACGTTTTGAAAGAGTTTGCTTGATATTTTACTCATTAAGAGTGATGAATGTCATTGCTGATAAGAGGTAACAATGATTGAATTAGGCAAAAAATACAAGCTTAAAAAGATTAAAGGTTTTAAGAGCTCTGATAATGAGTATTACAAAGTAATTGGATTCTATAACTTAGATACTGTAATTTGTGAAAATGCTTGCGGAGAAAGGTTTGTGTTTATGAAAGAGTTTTTAATTAATCCTCAAAAGCCTGATGAAATCTATTCAGATTTGATACTTGAAAGGAATAAATAATGACAGAAAAAGATTATCACTTATACGGAACAAAGGTTTTAAACTTAAAAACACAAGAAATCGGCTTGTTGATTTGTATTTGGAAAAATAAGTTTGCTGATGCAGAGGTAGATTACGCAACTTGTGTTGATAAACAAGGCAAAAGATACAACATAGAGCTTGATAATATAAGAGGGTTTGAAGATGATTTTTTCAAAGCCAATAGTTGAACATATGGTAAAACTTGTGAGCCTGTAACTGAAATGGAACATAGCGAAATAAGTGTGAAAAATAAACTGGTTTAAAGACTACTATTTAGTATAGTATATTATCTATTGTTTTTATTAAAATTTCTTTCTCGTTGCTACCATTGGTTTTAAATCTTAACAAAGGAATTCCATATTTTTTAAGAATTTCATTTTTTAAAATGTCTCTTTGGGCTTGTTTGGTTCCTTCAGAATGGTATTTATAGCCATCTACTTCTATTGCTAAAAATGGAGATTTATCAATGTTTTTATAAATAAGAAAGTCAATGTGAGTTGAGTTATTAAGCACGTACTGTACTTCTCTATTTGTAGTTAATAGGGACTTATCTTTTAAAATAGTTTTTAACATTACATGGGGAGTTACATTAAATTGATTCGGGTAATATTTATTAATAATTTTATTGATAAAAATATACATTAAGTTTTCACTATCATATTGCGATATTTTTTTATGTTTTTTTAAAATTTCTTGTTTTCTCTGTTCATAACATTTATAAAGATAATCAAATACTGAATATAATTTACTGTCACAAATTTCTAAGTTATTATATTTGATGTAATTTACAAGATCATTTATATTTTTATCCTTACTCATTTCATTAGGATTAATAACTAGGATTAATTGTTCAATGGCTCTTGATATTGCAACATTAAGACGATTAGGATTATCTGTAAAATCACTTATCTCATTATCTACGGTAGAAATAATTATAACCTTATTTTCTTGTCCTTGGAACTTATCTACTGTATCGGCCTTAACTGTAGTGTTTTTAAAACTTTTCTGCAATGCATCTGTTTGATTCCTATATGGTGTTACAATACCCAAAGAATTATCATCAAGGCATATATTATATTTTGGAATAATCTCATTTACAATTATGTCTATTTGTCTTTGGTTATAATGATTACGTGCATGATTACCTTCAGTTGTGTAACATAAAACTAAAGGCATTCTGCTACTTTTTACATCACTTAAAATAATTAATTCATTGTTATAAAATTTCTTATTACAAAATTCAATAATTTTAGGATGACAACGATAATGTTCTTTTAATAGTGTTCTGGGAGCATTTTTAAATAATTCTGTAATAGAGGATAACAAACAGTGATTTTTATATCGATATGCTTCATTTAATTGATATTGTTTAAAAATATTATCTGTTATTTCTGCTGTTTTATTATTGACAACATTAGGTAGTTGTTTTAAATCTCCTACAATAACAGCTTTTCTTGCACAGGCCAATGCTAAAGCTCCAGTACATAGATCAACTTGAGATGCTTCATCGATAATAATGTAATCATACATAACATCATTTGATAGACAATTTTTTAAAGAATAGGTCGTGCTTAATATTACTGGATAATCGTCTATAAATGAATTAGATTTTAGCTTCAAATCTTCTAATTTATACCTTTCTCTACCAAGATTGTTATATTTTACACTTAAATAATGTTTAAACATTTTTGCTGAAAGCTCTGAATAAGCTTTCATTTTTGAAGCAAAATCATAGTTTAACAAATTATCATTTAGTTTTTTTATCTCTGATTTTAATTCTTGTGTTTTTAATTCATAAAATTTTTGTTGAAATTGAGCTTTTAAAAAGTCTAAAGTATATTTCTTTTTCCTAATTAAATTATGCAATATTAGTCGTTTTCTATTCCAAAACTTTAAATATTCAAAAATAATTAAAAGAATTTTTATTACAATATTATCGTGAGAAATTTCTTCATAATTTTCACATGCAAAGATCATATCTATCATTTCTAAAGATGATTTAGAATTTCTTATACATCTAGGCTCTTGTTTTACTTCAAGAGTTTTATAATACTCTAAAAAATGTTTTTGCTCTAATTCTACATTGGAAAATTCCTGCTTTAGTAAGGCTAATTTATTTTGTATGTCTAATTTTTCTTGTAATTCTTTATAATCATCTTTTAATTTATTGTTTAATTCTGTAAATTGTTCCGCATTTATTTTCCAGTTTGAAATATTAGGTATTTCTGATTGGGATTTAATAAATTCTTGTTTGTTTTCCAGATTTCCTAAAAACGCAGCAATAAAATCAACATCATATTTTTTTAGTTTATCTAATACATTTTTAGTTGCAGAATTATTACTGGAAACAACTGCAACACTCTGTCCTGACATTACAATGTTTGCAATAATATTTAAAATAGTTTGAGTTTTCCCAGTACCTGGAGGGCCTTGAATTATACTTAATGCATTTGATAATGCTCTATTGACAGCTAAAGCTTGGCTATTATTAAAACCGAACGGATAAACAATATTTTGCTTTAATTTATAATCTTTGTTAGGCTGCTTTTGACTTATAAATTTGGCCAGCATGCTATTGCTGTCGATAAAATCTATTTTGTTATAATTAGATAATAAAATATTTTCACCGTTTTTTGTTAATCCGATGGCATTAGCTATATCTTTTAAATACTCAAAACAATTTTTTGCTTCTTTATTCTTTAGTTCAGATTCAATTATTTCAACATTATATCCAGCATAAGTATATTGTTTTCCATTATTAAATATAATGTTATATTTATTTCCAACTTTTTGGTATCTAATAACTTTATTAGTACATTCTTCACCTTTTAAAAATATACGGAAATCTTTTGCCATAACACAATTATAATAGCATAAACCCGTATAAACCTTTTATACTTCTGACTAAATATATCAAACTTGCGAAATTTTATACAAAACTTTAGTAATTAATTTACTCTATACCTAAAATTTCACGCTCGATTTGGCGGATAAAGTCCGGAGAAAGTTCAAAATATTCACAAGGGAATAGTATTCTGCTTGGCTTATCTGGCTGTTAGTTTTATTACTGTTTGCGATTTTATCCATAAGTTTTTGAGCAAACTTTTGCAAATCCTCTTTGAACTGGGATTTATCATACATTGATTCTTTTCGCTTTTTATCCCAATCATATTGATTTTTCCAGTAAAACAAAGTTCTTTTTGCAATCCCAAGCTCTAAAGAGATTTCATTAACGGTCGAACCTTTTAAATACATTTGCTCTGCTTGTTTAAATAATTTCATTTTACTCATTAAAATCCCTCAAAAATTAAGTTTTCTATTCCAAAATGGTTTTTGTCTTGCACTTTTTTAACCTGATAAACACACGTTCTGTCAATCACTCCAAGGTGTTGAAAATACCTTATCAACTGGTTTAGAAGTGCCATTGTGTTTTTAATTCTGCGGGGCTTTAGGCGTCTTAATTCACAGATTTTGAACAGTTCTTTTATCGACTCAATATCAATTTCATGCAGGTAATAGCAGTTTAAAAAGGGCAGGATATTGAAATTAAAAATTGCATTATAATTTCTGTAAGTCTCGAATTTGCAATACTTTTTGACATAATTTTTCATAAAATAATCTTTAGCGTCTTCAATGCTGATTTTCAGGTGTTTATTCTTTAGCGGGCTGAATATTTCATAATTTTCACCTGTCTTTGTTTCTTCATTGTATTTGTAAATCCCGTTTTCAAAAAGTATTTTATTGCTGTTCAAAAGCTGTTCAAGTTTTGTTTTACAATCGCATTCTGCTATCAATTCAATATCATCAAAGGTAAATTCTTTTAATCTTTTTGCTAATTTTTCAATGTTCATATAATTTGCTCCATAACTTCTTTTGTAATTTCTTCTAAATTATTTTCTTTTGCAAAACTTTCAAGTTTGCTTATAAGCTGTACTATTTGTCTGAATCGGTTGTATTTTTTGTGGATATATTCTATCGAATCAGGAGTAAACGAGATTTCAGAGAGTTGGCTAAAAATTTGGCTTAAATCTTCTATTTCAAAGGTTTCAAATTTTACTATCTCGCTAAATCTATCATACAGGTGCTTGTATCTTTCAAGTTTTCTAAGAGCCAAGCCCATTCCGACAAAGACTATCGGACAATCGGTTTTATCATGGATATCTCTTAAGGTTTCAACACTTTTGTAATTGTTCATCAAGTAGTCGATTTCATCTACAAAAATAATTTTGGGCTTTTGGATAAGTTTGCTAATCACGACATTAAAGTTGTCTGAGGTCAAATACCTAGGAAGTTCGTCCATTTCTCTAACAATTTCTTCAACAAGCCACCTGCTTGTCATAAGATTTGAGGCTCGAATATAGATTCCGTCATATTTGCAGGCTAGCCAAAGTGCTGTTTGTGATTTTCCAAGCCCTGGCTCGCCATATATAAGTCCCATTTTAGGAATGTTTTTGGGTTTGCTTTTCAGGGCTTCAACTAAGCCTATAAAATTCCTTACATTTCGAGTCTTTACAAAGATTTTTTTCATTTTATCCTTTCTTGGTTGCTCGCAATAAAAGGGTACTGCTTCGCCTTAGACCCACTGCTTGCAATCCGCTATTCATATAACAGTTTGTACTCCTTTGTTAGTTTAAATTCTGTAATCCAAGTGTCGCTTGGGTTATGTTTTATTAAATATTCGTACTTTTCTGAATTGTTTTTGAAAATTGGGAGTGACTTTTCTCCGTTGTTTATTTTTTGAACACCATTTGAATGAGGCTTGAAGTCTTTTTGAAAATTGTTAGAATTTTCAAGTTCTTCTTGGTTCGACCTTGCTTCAATCAGTTTTATTTCATCATTTGTTAATAATTTTTTAACCGAGTTTATCGTATTCCGTTTCAGTTTTTGTTGTTTTTGGATTTTTTGTTTGTAATCCTCTAAATCCTCAACTGTTCCTAAAATCTTTGCCATCGGGTGAGTTTCGGTTACTCGCTCTGCGGTGCATAAATATTCCCCTTTCGGAGTAAAAATTTTCACATTAGTTAGATCAAATAGGTTGTATTTTACTAAAACTTTTCCTCTTAGTCCGTATAGTCTTTCGTCAAAATAGTCGCAGTTCAAGAACCTTACACCATTTCGCTGAATTGTTTTAACTTCAGTTGCCAGCATCAAATCGTCAAGCAAGCTTTTATCAATATTTTGTTTCTTTCGGTTTTCTAAAACCTCTGTGATTGTCATATTCGGTGCATTTGTGCAGGGCTGAGAGTTTTTGAACTTAAGCCACATATCAATCATTTTGATTGTTTCTTCTATTGTGGGAATATAATCATTATGCAGGTTGGAGTGGAATTTTTCGTTTCGTTTCAAGTATGCAGGTTTGTTGATAATTGATGAACCGACATAACTTGGCATTAGTTTTTCAAAGCCTTCTTGAAATTCTTTGAAGAACCTCTCAATAACCTTTGACCTTGCGTTATATGGTCTTGCAAATACCGTTTCAATCCCGAGTTTTGCATAAAGCCCATAAAAGCCTAATTCTCCGAATCCTTTTTCATCTGTAAAGTATTTTGCTCTAAATGCTCTGCCGTTATCTTGATAGACAATTTTCGGTATCATATCGAGGTTTATTATTGCGTTTCTTAGAGCACTTGCAATACATTGGGTATTTTCTTCAAGCATAATTTCATACCCGACCAGTGCTGTTGATTTCCAGTCCAAAAATCCGACTAAAGTTGCCCGACAAGCCTTGCCCGTAAACGGATTAATCACTTGAAACGCCAGTTTGTGCCCGTCTGCGACCAAAATATCCCCGACATCAAGCAGGCTCGCGTCCCTTTTAATATAAGGTTCGACTTTGTCAGAAAGTGCTTTTTCACCGTCTCTAGCAAGCACCCACTTGTCGTAATTATTGTCCTTAAACCATTTTGCGTAGCGTCTAAACGTAATATCCGCAGGGATAAAACTTTGGCCTTGTTCTTTGAGCTTGTATTTAGTAAGTGCGATTGCTTTGCCGATACAAATTCTATTCTGGTGCAGGAGCAAGCCCATAAATATTTTGATTTCTTCATCCGTTAGACATGTTCTGTATTCGTTCATAGAAACGTATTTGTAATTAGGGATTAATCTTGTGTAATCCTCTGTTCCGTCTAAACTGGCTTTCCAACGGTGCAGGCTTCCTCGTGAGATTTTACCTAAAACACTGAAAAGGTAAGAATCTGAACTGTTATGCAGTTTGACAAAATCATAGTCTGCTTGAAGTTTGTTGACAGCTTTACGGCGAAACTCTTGCCATTTCTGGATTAAATCAAGTTTTGCAAGAGCGTTTTGTTTTGCCTTCTCAGGGGTATATTTGATTGTCTCAACTTGGTTTTCCATTGTCTCAAAATCCTTGTAATGCTTTGTGCAACACATTCATCACTCGTTTTGAGACAGAAGTCAAGTCTTGAAATACCGTCTTAGAGATATTTCAACACGTTATTTATACTTTGATGTATTCTGGCATTTCTCGCATTTAAAAATTCCATTTGTTTATTATAAAGAGTAAACCATTCCTCAACAGTTTGAGGTCTTGGATTTCTTTCAAAATTATCAAAATCTAAGTAAAAATTAATAGAATTATAATCCTCCGAAACCAAATCATTGAGATAAAAGAAATCAACATAACCTTTAAAATCAACAAATAATTCAAAGAAATTTGAATCCTCTTTAAGGACATTATATAGTGGATTCTGTTCGTTATTATAAAAACGTCTTATACATTCCAAAGTTAAATCAAACCGATCTTTAATCTTAGCATTAGTACCTCTTAATCTATTTATAGACCATGTCCTCTTGGGGAAAATAATTTCACCGCCAATAGTATAACTTTTTCTTAAATATGTTTCATTAATGTTTTCGAAATTGTTTATTTGTTTCTTTACATCATTAATTAACCATTGTAATCCTTTATGATGAATATACATGTTGATAATAGAATCACTTCCAAATCGAAAATTTTTCCAGTATAAATAATTAAATTCAGGGTTATTGCCTTGTTGCAAATTTAAAAAATCACCATTAGGCAAAGGTTTGCTATATAATAACTGTTGATATTCTCTCATTTTTGGACTCCAAATATCAGGGTCTTTACAACTTTTGCCAGATTTGAAATCTTCCCAATAATGGGGAGTATCAGTTGTAAAATCAAAATTAATATCAATAGCTTCAAGCATAAATACCTCCATTACACCGATTGTAAATCAAAAATATTATTTCAAAAACTTACTTTATCTTTATCTCTTAGATAATTTTGGATATCTCAATTTGTAAGTAAAAATAAAATTGCACTTTTTTGCACTTTATTGCACTGGGCTTATCTTTAAACACCTTGCCGATTTTAGCCTAATGTGGTTTTGAAATTTTACAAATGGAGTGCAAAAGAGTGCAAAAAATGAGTACTTAAGTGCAAGAAAAGACCCATACATCTCAATACTAAAAAACAGCCTCAATCGTGCTGTCTGTTTGATTTTTTATTAAATTTTCTCTGTCTCAATGTCCCAGAAACCTATTAATTGCGTAAATATCTAAATCTCATTGATAATTTTGGGTATCCCAATTTACAAGTAAAAATAAAATTGCACTTTTTTACATTAAAAAAGACCCCTTAAACTAGGAGTCTTCTTTAATATGGGCCGCAGTGGACTCGAACCACCGACCTCACCCTTATCAGGGGTGCGCTCTAACCACCTGAGCTAGCAGCCCTTAACGTCAGCAAAATTAAATGTAGCATGAACATTTTTTAAAATCAAGCACTTTAATAAAAAAACAGGCAGATTTTTTCAAAATCTGCCTGTTTTCTATGTTTTAGCTAATTATTATTTTACTGTTAATTTCTTTTTAGCTTCTTTTTCTGCATATTTTTTAGGAGCATGTACTTTTAATACACCATGTTCCAATTTTGCTTCTGTTTTTTCTACATCAATTTCTTCTGGGAAATAAACTGTTCTTGAAAATTCTCCATAACGAAATTCGGATTTCTTATAAGATTTTTCTTCCTCGTCTTTTTCCTCTTCTTTTTTAGCATTGATTACAATGTAATTTTTATCAATATCAATATCTAAGTCTTCTTTTTTTACACCAGGTAATTCAGCTTTTACATCATAATGTTTACCTTTATCAGTAATTTCTACAGGCATTGAGAATTTATCCATATCTTCCCAATATGCTGCTTCTGGGAAGTAGCTGTCAAAGTGTCTGTTTAATAATGAACTAATTTCATCATTTACTGTTCTAATAAAATTTTCCGGAGCTTTTCTTACTAAAAATTTCATATCTAACACTTCCTTTCAATTAACTCTTTTCAACTACACTCATATTATTACTCCGTTTTTTCGTATTCTTTATTTTTTTAACCAAAACTTAACATTCTAAAAATTAAAATATTATTTTTACATCCTATCACTTTCGTGAAAGCGATTTTTATTCAAAAAAGATAAAATTATAAAATGCAAATCGAAAAAAGAAAAAAATTAATAATGAAAATCCTTGGTGAAAACATCCAAAGACTAAGAGGCGATAAAAGCCAATTTATTTTGTCTAGCGAGAATGATATTTCATGTTCAATAATCAGTACAGTCGAAAGAGGACTCAAAGATCCTCAATTAACAACCTTATTCAAAATTGCAGAAGCTCTCAACATAAAGACTTCTGAACTTATAAAACTTGTTGAAAATGAATTACCTAAAAATTTTTCTATGATTGATAAATAATTTCTAAATTAATGACAAAAAATTTTCTGTCGATGTTTTAGTAATATTACTTAAAATTATATTGAGGTAAAATCTCAAAAATTATATAATAAAAAAGCATTGATAAGCAAATTTAATTAATTTGAAAGGAATAATAATGGTTGCAGAAATGACATTCCCGCAGTTAGAACGCACAATTAACCCAACTCACGATATTAAATTATTTGCAGGGCGTTCTAATACAAAACTTGCGCAGGAAATCGCTGATTATTTAGGTACATCAATTGGACCTATGGTTGTTAAAAACTTTGCTGACGGAGAAATTTACGTTCAAGTCAAAGAAAGCGTAAGAGGGGATGATGTTTTTATTATTCAACCGCTTTGCAATCCGGTAAATGAAAATTTAATGGAATTATTAATTATTATTGATGCATTCAAAAGAGCCAGTGCAAAAACAATAACTGCAGTAATTCCTTATTACGGTTATGCAAGACAAGATAGAAAAACTTCTGGTCGTGAAGCTATCACAGCTAAATTAGTTGCAGATTTATTAACTACTGCAGGCGCTGACAGAATTCTTGCAATGGATTTACACACAGGTCAAATCCAAGGTTTCTTTAATATTCTTGTAGACCATATTTTTGCTACATCAATTCTTACAAATTACATAAAAAGTTTAAATATCGATCCTGATGATATGGTAGCAGTAAGCCCTGACACTGGCGGTGTTCAAAGAACAAGACACTTTGCTAAATCAATCGGATGCTCTCTTGCAATCATTGACAAACGTCGTGATAAGCATAACGAAGCTATCGCATCTCATGTAATCGGTGATGTAAAAGATAAAATCTGCGTAATGTTCGACGATATGATTGATACTGCAGGTACTATTTGTGAAGCATCTAAATTATTAAAAAGAGAAGGTGCAAAAGATATCTATGTTTGCGCAGTACACCCTGTATTCTCTGGCCCTGCAATCGAAAGACTTGCAAATGCACCTATCAAGGAATGCATTGTTACAAATACAATTCCTTTAGATATGTCTAAAATGCCTCCAAATATTAAACAACTATCTGTTGCACCATTACTTGGAACTGCTATCGCAAGAATTCATGATGATGAATCAGTTAGTTCTTTATTTGGATTTGAAAAGGAAATGCAAGTTCAATAATCGTGCCGCTTAACCCATCAAACAGGTAATTTAAAATACTTATTTTGTCTTAACTAAAGAAAAGCGTGCCGCTTAATCCACCAAACAGGTAATTCAAAATACTTATTTTGTTTTAACTAAAATAAGCGTGTAATTTAATTTATTTTACAACTATTAATTAGACATAAAAAAAAGCCATTCTTTTTAGTAAGAACGGCTACCAGACTTGGGGAGGAGGTATGAAAAACTTTCGTTTTTCATATCTAATAATTTTTTATACGAACAACAAACTTATATTCTTGCATATTTTTTCCAAATCTCATCTAAATAGAGGAGATGAATTATTATAAATAAATTAATTTTTAATAAAAATTGAAAAAATTTGATATAATAACAATATGAACGACAAAGATTATGAAGATTTTATATCAACAGTAAGTCATGAACTAAGGACTCCTTTGACATCAATTAGAGGTTTTTCTCAAACTATGCTTGCGTCTTGGGATAAACTTGATGATGAAAGCAAAAAAAAATTCTTAAATATAATAGTTGAGCAATCAAACAGATTAATTAATCTTGTTGAAAACATGCTCTCAGTTACCAAATTGCAAAATTCAAAAGAGAATTTAATTTATAAAGAAATTCAAATCAAACCTGTAATTGAAATGATTAGTTCAATCGTAAAAAATCAGTACAAAGATAAAAAAATCAACATTGAAATCACAAATACAACTCCTGCAATCTTAGCTGACAAAGATAAATTTCAGCAAATAATGACAAATTTAATTGAAAACGCTGCAAAATACGGAGATGACAACACAACAATTACAGTAAAAGCTAATATCAATAAAGATATGGTCTCAATCAAAGTTACAAATCAAGGAATAGAAATCCCAAAAGAAGACTATGAAAAAATATTCACAAAATTTTCAAGGATTGATAATCCTCTTACAAGAAAAGTTCAAGGAAGCGGACTTGGACTTTATATCACTAAAAATTTAGTCGAAAAAATGCAAGGACAAATTTCTGTTCAATCAGAAAATCATCAAACAACTTTTGAAGTAAATTTACCCGCAGCAAACATCGAACGTCAAGCGAGGGAAAAATGCAGTCAGTAACATTAATAATCGACAAAAGAAAAGAATTATCTACTAAATACAAAAAATTACTTGATAGCAAAACTAACAAAGTAATTATTTCAAAAAACCTGATTTCGGCAATGAAATTAATTCAAGATAAAGAACCTGATTTAATAATCATTTCAGACAGTATTGACAGTGATTTATCTGATTATTGCAAAAAAATCAGAGCATTAACCTATAATATGCGACCAATTATAATTGCAACATCTAAATCCGCAGAACTTCAAGACAAACTTGCAGTTCTTGAAAACGGTGCAGATGACTTTATTTCAGAACCTGTAAACCCTGAAGAATTTATAATGAGAATAAAAGCCCACCTAAGACGTGAACTTGAATCAAATATGGATCCGAAAAAGTTTCTACCGGGTAAAAACTACTCAAAAAGAGCACTAAAAAGAATTGTGTCAGAAAATACATTTTGGGCTGCAATGCTCGTAAGCATTGAAAACTTCAAAAATTACAAAGAAACATACACAGAACTTGCATCTGACAAATTAATCCAAACTTACTGCGCCATAATCAGATCAGCATTATCTGAAAATGACTATCTGGGTACAATTTCAGAAAACGAATTTTTAATAATTACAGACGGTCTAAAAGCTGAAAAAATTGCAAATTTCCTAACTTTTGCCTTTGATTCAGTTGCATCAAAATTTTATTCTCCACAAGATAATAAAAGAGGATTCATGCTTATGAGAGGAGATGAAATTGCTGGAAGAAGGTCAAACTTTGTACATACAACAATCGGTATCATTACAAATGAATTCGTTCAATACAAAGATTCAAATATGTTGATGAGTTCACTTTTACATATTCACAAACTTGCTGACATGCCTGCAAAATCAAATTATTTAATAGAAAGACCCTGCATAAGTGCAGAAAATTCTATAAATAACGAAATCAATAATAAAGTAGTTATTATAGAAAATGATGAAGCAATGACACTGCTTTTAAATACAATTTTGGAACTTCAAGGATATGAAGTTACGGTATCAAACAGCTATGACACATCAATAGATACTATTCCTGCACTAATTATTCTTGATGCAGGGAATATTGATTCTTTAAAAGGTGTGGAAATTTGCAAAAAACTAAGACAAGACCCTAATTTTGACAAAACAAAAATTATTATGACATCAATCTACCATGATAAAGAGTTAATCCTAAATGCCGGAGCAGACTTGTATATTCCAAAACCTTATGAAATACCAAATCTTATAAAATGGATAGAAAAATTGTTAAATAATTAACCTAACATATTTTCAAGAATTTTTGCATCATCATCAGCTTTTTGAGGATTTCTGATGTAAGATTTACGCATATATGATCTCAAAGCTTCACGAATCAATTCACTTCTAGTTCTTTGCTCATTAGATGCGAAACCATCAATCTTATGTAAAAACTCATCGGGCATTGTCACTAAAATTTTAGCCATAAATTAACCCCCTTAACTTCACACTCATTCACATAATAACATATGTAAACCTTTTTTTCAATAGTATTAGACCAAGAGAGTAATGGACATTTACAAAATATTTTCTATACTTATACTTAAGAAAACGAAAGGAGTTTTTTATGGAAGATAATAATTACAAACATGAAGAATTCGATGATTGCTTTCTATGCAAACATCCTGCACTTAAACATGTATTAATCGGACTTCTTGTATTTTTAGGCGCATATGCAGCATTTTATGTAGTAGCAGATTGGCACTTTAAAAGAATGATGGATCCATTAATGCAAATGCAAAAAATGGATAGAGCACTAATGCAGCAAGAACACCGATTTGACAGAATGGCACGAAAAGAAATGCAACGCCAATACAGAATGGAAAGACATGTTGCTCAATTTGTTCATGTAGAAAAAATGGACGATGCATATAAAATTATTATTGATTTAAGACCATTTGATAATGATGAAAAAAATGTCGAAGTAAAAGCTGATGGTAACACAATAATTATCAATGCAGCAGGTGAAAAAAATATACATCATAAACAAGAAATTATGAAATACTCCCAAGCTTTCGCTTTTGGTGAAAAAATAGATACAAATAATATTACAAAAGTACGCGACGGAAATAATTATATAATTACAGTTCCGTTTGATGACTAATAATAAAAGCCGAATATTTTAATAATAAATATAAAAGCCTTACCAAGTAAGGCTTTTATGCTATAATTTCTATATGAAAAAAGTTTTAATAGTAGATGACTCACATAAGTGGGTAGAATATCATAAAAGTGCGGTAGAAGAAATTTTTAAAAATGAAGTTGAAATTGATACAGCATTCTCAGCTAAAGAAGGTGTTGAAAAACTAACATTATCAATTGATTCACCGTATGATTTTATATTCACTGATATGCAGATGGAACCTGATTTTATACCGCTTTATGCAGGGGAATGGTTCATCAAACAAATTAAATTTTTTAACGAATACAAAAATACCAAAATTATTATTATTTCTGCAACAAGCAATATTCGCCAAATAGCTGAAAATTATAATGTTGACTACATTCCTAAATACAAATGTAATGACATAAACGAATATTGTAACAAATTATTAAATAATTAATCAATTTATTAAAGTTTCTCCTACAAATGACCGATACAAAAAATGTTGATAGGTTAGACAAAAAGGAGATTTAAGAATGTACGGTTACATAAGTTGGCCTGGTGTATACAGTTTTAAAGAAGAAATTGGTATGTTCATGGAATACTTACGTGAACAAATTGATGAAGTGATGAAAAAGATTGAAGAAACAGAAGATTTAGTTGCGGACAAAGCAGCTAAAGTATAGTTGATGATTATGGATATGTAAAGCCGGTAAAAGATTTTTTACCGGCTTTTTGTTATTTCTTATCAAAAACTAATGAATTATCCTTGCAATCAATTTTAATTTTATCACCTTTGACAAATTGACCGTCAAGAATTGACATAGACATCGGAATTTCAACTAACTGTCTTATTACACGTCTTAGAGGTCTTGCACCATATAAAGGTTCGTAACCTTCATTTGCAAGAAAATGTTTTGCTTCTTCTGTAATCTCTAATTCAATATCCTGATCTGCCAAACGTTTTTTCAAGGATTCAGTTTGGATATCCACAATTTGCATCAATTCATTAAGAGTAAGAGCTTTAAACATAATAATTTCATCAATACGATTTAAAAATTCAGGTTTAAATTTTTCTTTCAAAGCATGATTAAGTTCTTCTTTTTTCTCATCTTCTGAAAGATTTTCGTCCAAAATAACATCACTTCCAAGATTACTTGTCATAATGATAACAGTATTTTTAAAATCAATTAATCTGCCTTGCCCGTCAGTCAAACGACCGTCATCGAACATTTGGAGCATAATGTTAAATACATCAGGATGAGCCTTTTCAACCTCATCAAAAAGCACAACCGAATATGGCTTACGTCTGACAGCTTCAGTTAATTGTCCGCCGTCTTCGTAACCGACATACCCTGCAGTTGCACCAACTAAACGAGATATTGCAGCCTTTTCCATAAACTCTGACATATCAATTCTTATAAGAGCGTTCTCATCATTAAATAATGTATAAGCTAAAGTTTTTCCAAGTTCAGTCTTACCAACCCCTGTAGGTCCTAAGAAAAGGAATGTTCCAATAGGTCGTTTAGGATCTCTCAGACCAGAACGGGAAAGTCGAATTGCATTTGCAATCTTTTTAACAGCTTCATCTTGTCCTACAACTCTTTTGTGCATAACATCTTCCATACCGATTAACTTTTTAGCTTCATCTTCCATTAATCGATTAACCGGAATTCCTGTCCATTTTGCAACAATTGTGGCAATATCATCTTCATCAACTTCTTCTTTTAACAATCTTTTTTTACCTGATTGAGCTTGAATAGCTTTTAATTTACTTTCCATATCAAGCATTTGACTGTACTGAACTTCTAAAGATGCAGCCATTGAAGGATTTTTCTTATTTAATTCAATTTGAGCTTTCAACTTTTCTATATTACGTTTTACAGCTGCAGAGGAATCTATGACTTTTTTCTCTTTTAGCCACTGTTCTTTTAATTTATCAATTTTAGAATCTAAATCAGTGATTTTTTTATTAATTTTTTCCACTTTTTTCAAAGCTTCTTCAGTACCGTCTTTTTCCAAAGCTTTTTTATTCATCTCTAATTGAATTTTATCTCTGATAAATACATCAATTTCTTCAGGCATAGTGTCAATTTCAATTCTCAAAGCTGATGCTGCTTCATCTAATAAATCAATCGCTTTATCAGGTAAAGATCTGTCAGAAATATATCTGTGAGATAATTTTACGGCTGCAACAATTGCAGAATCCATAATTTTTACACTATGATAACCTTCATATTTATCTTTTAGACCTCTTAAAATACTTATTGTTGTATCAACAGATGGCTCATCTGCCATTACAGGCTGAAAACGGCGTTCCATAGCTTTGTCTTTTTCAATATATTGACGGTATTCATCAGTTGTAGTCGCACCGATTACTCTAATCCCGCCTCTTGCAAGCATAGGTTTCAAAAGATTACCTGCATCAGCAGAACCCTCAGAAGACCCTGCACCCATAATTGTATGAATTTCATCTATAAAAAGCATTAAATCATCTGATTTTTCTTCAATAGCTTTCAGTACTGATTTCAAACGTTCTTCAAATTCACCTCGATATGAAGCACCTGCAAGCAAAGCTCCCAAATCCAGTGCAAGAATTTTGTCGTTTCTCAAACTTTCAGGAACATCTCCCGACACAATTCTTTGGGCAAGACCTTCAATAATAGCAGTTTTACCAACCCCAGGCTCACCAATAATTACAGGATTATTTTTAGAACGTCTGTTTAAAATCTGGATAGTTCTTCGAATTTCATCATCTCTACCTAATACAGGATCAAGTTTGTTATTTTTAGCAAGCTCTGTTAAATCAGTTGTATATTTTTTCAAAGCTTCATTTTCTTTTTCAGTTTTTTCTGTTGTCTTTTCTGTTTTAGGAGAAGAATTTTCATCAACAGTTTCTTCTAAATTTACAATGTTATTAACTTCTTCAGTCATCTTTTCATAAAGTTCAAGTCTGTTAATACCTGATTGCTCCCAAAGATGATCTAAAGTCCTATTATTAAGTCTGAATAATGCTAAAAACAGATGTTCAATGCTCACCTGTTCATCTCCACGTTTTTCAGCTTCCTCTTGAGCAACTTTCATCAGCTGAATAGTTTCAACAGAAAAGCGAATATCAGAAAATTTTCCTCTTGCAAAATACGCACGTTTTGAAACGTAATTGTTAAGTCTGTCAACAATTTCAGGATTATCAACCCCTACACGTTCCAAAAGAATCTTTGGCAAATCATTTTGATCCAGCATCAGAGCAAGCATTAAATGCTCAGGTGCGAGTTCCGGATAATTTCTGGCTACAACTATTGATTTTGCTGATTTAATAATCGCTTGGACATGATCTGTTAAAAGCATTCTAAATTCCTCTTTTTAGAAAATTATAAATGCTTAAAGATAAAATGCCATCATACAATTGCTTGACTTACCTTTGAGGGATGAATATTTTCTAATCCACCAATTAATGCCTCATAACTATAACCCCATTTGTGGTCGTTATATAAATCAAGGTAATAATCTTTGATAAGTTTTACATATTCAGAATAATCTTTGCCTAGATATTTCAACAAAAGCTCGATAGGAAGATTTCCACCGCCTCTACCCATTCCAAAAGCTGTTGCATCTACACTATAAGCCCCGAGTTCAATTGCTTTAATTGTATTTGTAAAAGCAAGCTGTAAATTGTTATGAGCGTGAAAACTTATTTTTTCAAAACCACAGTCTTGAAGTCTTTTATAAATCTTCTCAACATCACCAGGCATAAACGATCCAAAACTGTCAGCAAAATAAATAGAACTCAAAATATCTTTATTTTTCCAATTTTTTAAAAGCTCATAATCTTCAAATTTATCAGCAGTCATAAGGTGCAAAAATACCTCAAAACCTTGATTTTTATAATCTTCAATTGCTTTTATTGATTCATGTATTTGATGCGGATAACACGCCAATCTAACACAATCAGCTTTTTTACTCACAGGACAAATATTTTTTGCATCTACCATAATCACAAGTTTAATACTTGAATTTTCAATACAATCAGGCATAGTATAACCTGCTTCAAAATATTCAATTCCTGTTTTTTCAGCAGCTTTTAAAGTACTGATAATACATTCATCTGAAAAATTCCATTTATTTACATGCCCGCCATCACGCAGGGTACAATCTAATATCTTAGTCATAACCAAATATTAGCACAAAAAACAAAATCAATTAAAAAGAAAAATCAAACAACTCCATAACTTCGACTTCTAAAGCATTCGCAAGAGCTTTTAATTTATCTAATGTCGGATTTGCATCTCCTCGTTCAATATCTCCAATATAGACAAGACTTATATCACTTTTTTCTGCAAGTTTTTCTTGAGAATATCTTTTTGTTTTACGCAAATATGCAATCTTTGCACCAAGTCTTTTTTCTAAATTTACATTATTCATATTTATATTTTAAATTCTTGACTAAATATTTGCTAAATGCTATTAATATGTTTATCTATATTGATAATATATATTTATATATTTAAGGATTATAAAAAATGGTCAACAAAACAGAATTTTACTTTACCAATAGAGAAAAAAATATAATTGAGTATATTAAACTTGGATACTCAAATAAGCAAATTGCAAAAACATTATACATATCTTTAGGTACTGTAAAAAAACACGTATCAAGCATAATAAATAAAACTAATGCAATTAATCGTGTCAATTTAATATTTATTTTAGCTAAAAATAAATATTTTAATTAACCATATTATTGTAAATAACTTCAGAAGCCTTAACAATAAATTCCTTACCTAAAGGTGAGTTATGCGGACGATGAGCAAATATTACAACAATATATTTTTTACCGTTTGGTGCAAATACAATACCTGCATCACCTAACATTTTACCGATATCACCTGTTTTGTGAAGAAAAGTAGCGCCCGCAGGCAAACCTGCTGCAATTAATCTGTTATTGTGAACATGTCCCATGTAATCAAATATTTTTTCACGAGAACTTGTGCTCAAGAATTGAGGATTATCGATATTATAAAGAATTTCTGCCATATCACGTGCAGTAGAATGGTTAGTACCTCCCAAGTCAGGCAGCCAAGTTTGAACGTATGTGTGTTTTAATCCCCATTGTCTTATGCCTGAATTTATATCAGTCATAGAGCCAAGACGTGCCATAATCATATTTGTCGCAGAATTATCAGACTCTGTAATCATCATTCTTGCAAGCGTATCTATTGAATATTTTGAATTTGCCGCCTTAAATTGCAAACTGCCTGAACCTTCTGTTCTGTAATATTCTGTCAAAGGCATTTCGTCATAAATTGTCAATTGATTTTTTTCAATTGAACGGAATAATTGAACTAATACAGGCAATTTTATGATACTTGCAGTCGGGAAAATTTCATTTGCGTTTATATCAACGTAATTTCCTGTTTCATAATCCCATACATAAATTGAAGGGTGAATAGAAGGATACATTGATGCAAGATTATTTAACTGACTTTCTAATCCTGTTAATTCATTGCCCTCAGTCAAAGGAGTCATTTGAGGTTTTTTCACCTCAGCACCTTCCAGTGAACGCTGTCCCAAGAACCAATGATTTGATAAATAATCAGAAGTTGGGAACAAAAGTCTTTGATAATCCGCTTTAACTTCTTTGTATGGAGTCGGATTAAACATCATTTTTGTAACCTTGTTAAACCCAATAGGTAAAATAGTAAAACCAAGGAAGGACACGACAGCTACAGACACAAGTCTGTGAATTAAATAGTTTCTTTCAACTTTTTTAGTATTCACTGTACGTCTAACTGGTACAGGATCTTTGACAACTTTTGCATAACCAGAATTACTATAATAATTAGTATTATAATGGTTAATTCTATATTGCTGCCTATTGTACTGTCTTCTCGCTAATTCCGGCATAAATGTTAAATTTCCTCCCCAAGGGCTCCAAGTATTACTATTTTACTTTACATAAATTCAAATGGCAAGTTAGTTTACATTTTTTTTAAGTTATAATATAAAAAAATTCATCAATCAGGCTAGTAATACTAATTAAGGAGAGAAAATGGAAGATTGTATATTTTGTAAAATTATTAACGGAGATTTTAACACAGAATTTGTATACGAAAATGAACATGTAGTTGTGTTCAAGGATATTAATCCAAAAGCTCCAATCCATTTACTTGTCGTTCCAAGAGTTCACGTTGCATCTTTAAATGAGCTTGAAGATAAAAACTTAATGAGTGAATTACTAATGGCTGTTAAAGAAACGACTAAAAAAATCGGACTTAAATCATACAAAACTTTGATTAATACCGGCAAAGAAGCAGGACAGGAAGTTTTCCACTTACATATTCATATTTTAGGTTCATAATTTACTAAAATAATTCACAGCATTATCTGCTCTTACAAAATTTACGTCAGGAAATTTTCTTTGTAAATCACTGATAATATTGTAGTATGCATCATTTACAATAACATGTTTGATACCTGAATCTTCAATTAATTTTCCCTTATCGCCAACTAAAATAAAAGAGCCGTCACGATACGCACTGCCTGATGTGCCAATTCCAGCTCCAACTCCTCTTGGAGCTGATGCAACTAATGGTGCTGTATGAAAAGGTCTTGCAGGATTAATACCATCTGTCAAAAGTTTATTAAGCTGGGCAAGATGATCAGGGACAGAAATTTTTGCAATTCCATGTGCATCAAATTTCGAGCCGATATTTTCGGGCAACATTGCAACGTATACATAAGCATCCAAATTACAGTCAGTTGGTACTTTCCCATTAGGAAAAGCTTTTTTATAAAGAGCTTTTAATTCACCATTATCAAAACCTTTTTTAGCTTTATCCAAAATATTACAAACTTCTTTTAAATCACCCCCGTCATATTTGGAAAATTTTACAATATCACCTTCAGGTAAAGCCTCCAAAATGTAAGGATTTTTTAAATCAAACTTTAAATTTTTAGGCAGCTTACTCACTCCGTCTGCACCTAACGGATAAGATTTTTTAACAGCATTAAAAATAACCGAACCTATTTTCAATTTATTATTTTCCCTTACATTTAATATAAAAATTTTTATAAATAAAAATTGCTCTATTTGTGATATAATTTCTTAAAAATTAAAAAAAGGAGAGACAATGAAAAACGGAATCGAAAATGGATATTATCACGAAATTACACCTGCAGGATTTGGAATTGCAATAAAAGCAGGAAAAGTTTTATTTTCAAAACAATCAGATTTTCAAAAAGTAGAAGTTTTTGAAACAGACTCAGAACTAGGCAGAGTGCTAACTTTAGATGACTTAATGATGACAACTGAAGGTGATGAATATCATTATCACGAAATGATTTCACATATTCCAATGATGCACCACAAAAACCCTGAAAGTGTTTTAGTAATCGGCGGCGGTGACGGCGGTACCGTAAGAGAAGTTTTAAAACATAAATCAGTAAAAAAAGTTGTTTTATGCGAAATTGACGGAATGGTAATTGATGCTTGCAAAGAATTTTTACCTACAATTTCTTGCGGTTTGTCAGATCCTCGTGTAGAAATAAAAGTTGAAGATGCAATCGAATTTATCAAAGATAAAAAAGATGAATACGATATTGTCCTAATCGATTCAACAGACCCTATGGGACCTGGAGAAGGATTATTTACTGAAGAATTCTATACAAACGTAAAAAATTCTCTAAAAAAAGGCGGAATTATCGCAGCTCAATCAGAAAGCCCATTTGTAAACAAAGAAGAAATCAAAAAAATGTATAATTTGTTGAAAAAAGTATTCCCAATTTGCTCAACATATACATCAAATATTCCGACATACCCGGGCGGATATTGGGCTTGGGCATTCTGCTCAGTTGATGTAGAACCGCTATCATACTTTGCAGATGACAGATACGAAGAAATCCTAAAAACTTGTAAAATTTATAACAAAGATTACCATAATGCGAGATTTGCATTACCAAACTACTTGAAAGAGTTGTTATAAGATGAAAAAATTGCTTCTTTTAATTTTAATAATTTTAGTTGGAGCAATAAGTTTTTTAATTTATGCAAAATTTTTAGAACCAAACCGCCTTGTGATAAGCAGGGCGGAACTTTTTTTGCCTAATTGGAATGATGATTTAAACGGATTTAAAATAGGACTTATATCTGATATTCATATCGGAACAGGAAATATTGATTTAAAAAATTAGATAAAATCGTAAAAAAAATGAATTCACAAAATCCTGATTTAATAATTCTGCTTGGAGATTTTGATGCAAAATATATAAAACTTTCTAAAATTCCTCAAAAAGATATAAGCCAATCATTAGCAAAATTAAAAGCCCCATATGGTGTCATTTCAATTCTTGGGAATCACGATTATAATCCGCCTGAGATCGTAAAAAATATTCTCCAAAATGCAAATATAAAAATATTAGAAGATACAAATACATTTATTTATCCTGAAAATAAAAAAATCCAAATCATAGGATTTAAAGATATGTGGCATTACAAATTAAATCCTGAGAAAATTATACGAAATAATTGTTCCAATATTCCGACAATTATTCTATCACACAATCCTGATATTTTCCCTAAAATTCCTCCTTGCACAACACTTACTCTGAGCGGGCATACACATGGCGGAGAAATTTATGTCCCGATATTCGGTGCTCCTTTTATTCCCTCAAAATTTAACCTCAAATATAGAAAAAATTATGTTGTTGAAAATAATAAACATTTGTATGTTTCAGGCGGAATAGGAACTTTGAGCGGATTTAGGACATTCAATCCTCCGGAAATAGTTATACTAACCCTAAATCAACAAACAAAAAAAAATAAAATTACTAATACCCCGATAAAAAAGAATTTCTTCAAAAATCATTTTAAAGTACCTGCTATTATTAAATAGTACAATGAGCTATCAGACATATTATCAATCTTTTAAATATTTTATTATCTGACATTTTCGTGATAAAATATGCATACAAATAATTTGAGAGGGATATTTTATGTCAGTCATCATAATGATTTTACTAATAGGACTTTTGATTTTAGTCCACGAATTAGGACACCTTGGTGCAGCTTTATTATTCAAAGTTAAAGTTGACAAATTCGGTATCGGTCTGCCAATCGGACCTACTTTATGGGAAAAGAAAGTCGGAAATATAACACTTGTCGTACACGCTTTTCTTTTCGGGGGTTATGTGTCATTCCCTGACGATGACAAAGATTCTGACCTCCCGAAAAATTCTCCTGACAGATTAATGAACAAACCAATCTGGCAAAGAGCAATAATTTTTTCAGCAGGTGTAATTGCAAACGTAATTTGTGCCTATGTACTTGTTCTATTGACTGCTGCATTATGGCATAATATGCCGTCAGGCAAATTTGACATTTATGTTAATGACATTGTAGCTCCAAAAGAAGCAAGCGTATGGACTTCAGGGTTAAAAAAAGGTGATAAAATCATTGAAATTAACGGAAGTGAAATTAATTCAAAATACGGTTTAAATCTTTATGCTCTATATAGTGCATCATTTGATGGCAAAACAAGTAAATTATTACCTGAACAAAATTACGAACAACTAAAAAAACTTAATCCTGCATTTCAAGAAGATGAAATTATTCCAAAAGGATTAATCGTAAAAATTCCTGCACAAATCCAAAAAGAAGAAAAAATAAAACTTTCTCAAAATGTTTTAAATGCAATCGAATTATACAAACCTGACGAGGTAAAACTTTCTGAAAATCAAATAAAACTTAGAGATAAAATTCAAGATAAAAAATTTATAGAGGCAGACGGGACATTTACTTTGAAAGATTTAGCATTCGCACTTTCAGATAACCAAAAACCTCTTGATATAAAAGTTTTAAGAAACGGGGAAATTGTTGCACTCAAAACTGTTTATTCAGACAAAGAAGGGCTTATCGGAATAACTATTGACAGAAAAGAAAAACTTATACCTATCACAGGTGTAAAATCAGCTTTCTCTGCAAGTTACAATTATTTGTATAACGAAACAAAATCAATGTTAATCGTCTTAAAACAACTATTTACAGGTAAAATACCGCTAAAAAATATGCATGGTGTTGTTTTAATCACAAAAATGGGCGGAGATATAATAAGCAGCGAGGGCATATTCTACGGAATACTACTGACAGCAGTAATCTCAATGAATTTAGCTATTTTGAATATCTTACCAATCCCTGCATTAGACGGTGGACATTTGCTATTCTTGTTGATAGAAAAAATTCAAGGCAAACCTGTTGATGAAGAAATTTCAAATAAAATAATGACGGTATTTTTCTCATTATTAATACTTCTTCTGGTATTCGTTCTATTTAATGACATCTACGTACTTGTAAAACCGTTATTCATTAAATAAAAAATAAATTTATACTACACACAAAAAAATAAGAGGAGAAATTAATTCACCTCTTATTTTTTTATTCACTAATCTCTTTTTTCTCATCAGTTTTTTTAACTTTTTGAACAATCTTTTCAATTACTGATAACCTTGCAAAATCATCTCGAATTTCCTGAGCCTTACGTTCAAGCTGGTTATATACCTGAGAATTTATCTCTCCCCCAATCAAAATTAAAACAGATGTGTAATACAACCAAACCATTAAAACAGCAAATGCACCGATAGTTCCATATACCATATTGTAAGTTTTTAGGTTATTAACATAAATTGAAAATCCCCAAGAACCTATTAACCAGAAAGTTACAAAAAACCAAGTTCCAGGAATTGCACTTTTTCTTTTGAATCTTTCATTACCTTTTAAATCAGGCAAAATATAATAGCTTAAAAATGCCATCAAATACAAAGCTGCAAATGCGACAGGCCAACGTAAAGTCAATAAAGTAATCGCAACTGCATTTGACATATGGAAATGACTTACCATAAGATTAATGATAGCTTTACCAAATACGATTAAGTTTATGCTCAAAAACATTACCATAGTATCAACAAATACCATTAACAAAGACAATGCTCTTGTATAAATCAAGTTACGAGTTTCAGTAACTTTATAAGCTCTATTTAATCCTTTAAGTACAACTGCAATACCGTTAGTTGATAAAAACAAAGTTACACAAAAACCAATAATCGCCATCAAACGACCATGAGAAAAAATCATAGCTTCAGACAGCACAGTCATAATCAAATCCATAGCCTGCTCAGGCATAAACGTTGCAAGAAATCTTAAAATCGGAGTCATCAAAGCCTTGTTGCCCATCCAGCCAAAAACAGCTGTTAAAAAAAGCATAAAAGGGAAAATCCCGATAACCATCATAAAGCCCATTTCTGCGGCCATACCGTAGAAATCATTTTTTATAACAGATATAACTAATCTTTTTACACCTCTTACAAAAGCTTTAAAATCCACTCTAATCCTCTTTTTATCGGGCATTACCCAATTTTATCTTAAATTTCCCTTTTCTTAATTTCTTCCAACACTTTTTTGGCAGCATCTTCAACAGGAGCTTTAATTGTACATCCTGCAGCAAATTTATGCCCGCCACCGCCAAATACACTGCAAATTTCAGCGACATCAGCAAATTTACTTCGCATAGAAATCTTTGTACCGCCTGATTTCATTTCTTTTGCAACAAAAGCAATCCTTGTTGTCACAATAGCTCTTAGTTTTTCTGTCAAACCCTCCATACAGTCGTCACCTGCAGAGAATTTTTCCATATCTTTTTTATACACAAGAGTATAAGCAATCTTATCGTCTTCTAAAAATTTTGCTTTGCTAATACAATGTGCCTGAAACATTACAAGAGTTTTTGAATCTGATTCATAAACCTTTTTATAAATATCAGAAGGCTGAACTCCTATTTCAACTAACTTTGATGCAACCTCAAAAGTAGAAGGCTTTGTATTATCAAACCTGAATGACCCTGTATCAGTTAATATTGCTGTATAAAGACAAATTGCACAGTCTAAATTAACTTTCCAATTCATATTTTCAAAACAGTCAAACAAAACTTCACCTGTCGAACTTGCATCAGGATTTATAAAATTCAAATTTCCATATGCGATATTTGTTTTGTGATGATCAATATTTACGGTAAATTTAGCTTTTTCAAAAAGAATTTTTGCATCACAAGCTCTATCCAAAGCTGCGACATCTACATTAATTACAAGATCATATTCTCTTGATTTGTCTATATCATCAACATTTTTCACCTCCGATAAATGAGGCAAATACGAATACACATCAGGAATTTTTGAGATAGCTACCATATCGCACTTTTTCTTGAAATTATCAAGAATTGCACAATACAATCCGCACATAGAGCCTAATGTATCTCCGTCAGGGTTAACGTGTGAAATTATCAATATATTTTTGGACGATTTTATGATATCATTTAATTTAGAATAATCCATTTTATTATGTTAGCACAAAAAAGTTTGGTTTCAAAATGAAAAAGGTTCTCTATACAGATTTTGTAACAACCGAATCTCTCGTTGAAGAATTACTTGGCAAAAAGGAAGTAAAAAAAGCTATCACCAGAAATAATTTATACAAGTTCTGGGATAAAGTTGCAGGCACAAAATTTGCAAGCAAATCAAAACCATATTCAATGATGGGTGGAGGAGTTATGGTAATAGCCTGCGAAAATGCAATTGTGGCGCAAGAATTAACCTTGAGAAAAACTCAACTTTTAGTAAAATTTGAACCATATTTGAAATCACTAAAATTGAATGTAAAAGATTTACGCTTTGATCCCAAAAAGTGGGAAGGGTAGCCGCTTCACCCATCATAGCTTACGACTATGCATAAACTGCTTTTATTGATATTTGTCATATTTTAATGGCAGTAATGTTATCGCTTTATTAGATAAACGCACTCAGGCAGAGTAATACTGAACTTGTTTCAACACCTCAAAACTTTGCCTTCGCATCTGTTTTGCTTAAAAGATTTATTATCTTTATTAAAAAAGCGTAGCCGCTTCAATATCCATTAAATTTTATTTGACAATTTCAACTCAAATTTATATAATAATTTTATGGCTAAAATAATCAAAGTACAAAAAGGAACAAAAGACATTTTACCTCAAGAAGTTGGTCAATGGCATAAACTTGAGAAAAATGCATTAGAAATTTTTACCCGCTACGGATATAAAGAAATCAGAACACCAATCTTTGAAGCAACAGAACTTTTTGCTCGTGGAGTAGGTGATACAACAGATATTGTGAACAAAGAAATGTACACTTTTGAAAAAAGTGACAGATCTATTACATTAAGACCTGAAAATACAGCAGGCGTTGTCCGTTCATTCATAGAAAACGGAATGGCAAGACTTTCAGCACCTGTAAAACTTTGGTACAAAGGTCCAATGTTCAGATATGAACGTCCTCAAGCAGGAAGACAAAGACAATTCCACCAAGTCGGTGTGGAAATGTTCGGAATTAAAGAACCTACAGCTGATGCTGAAGCAATTATGCTTGCTGTCGATTATCTTAATTCATTAGGGCTTAACGATTTAGAGGTAGAAATAAATTCTTTGGGCTGTCCTAAATGCCGTGAAGAATATAAAAATAAAATTAAAGAAGTCTTAAAACCTGAATTTGACAATCTTTGTGAAGACTGCCAAAATCGCTATGAAAAAAACCCTCTAAGACTTTTAGATTGCAAAGTAGAGTCTTGCAAAGAAATTTTTGCAAAACCTGAAATTCAAAAAGTTATTCAATCTGATTTTATTTGCGAAGAATGTGCTCAACATTACAGTGAATTAAAATCATACTTAGATAAATTAAACATTAAATATGTCGAAAACAAACTCCTTGTAAGAGGATTAGATTACTACAACAGAACAGTTTTTGAAATAAAATCAAATAACTTAGGTTCACAAAACGCAGTCTGCGGTGGCGGAAGATATGACAGTTTAGTCAGAAATCTTGGCGGAGAAGATACTCCTGCTGTCGGTTGGGCTATGGGTATGGAAAGATTAAATTCTTTATTACCTGAAGTTGAACCTGAAAAACTTGACGGTTACGTTGTATCAAATTCATCTGTTGATGCTTTTGCATTCGCACAAGAATTAAGAGCCAAAGGGTTGAATGTTGAATTTGATCTTGCTAATAAAAAATTCACAAAACAACTTGAAAAAGCATCTAAAGTCGCAAGATTTGCACTTATCTTAGGTGAAGATGAAATTAAATCAAACCAAGTTTCCGTCAAAAATCTTGCAACATCTGAACAAGTAACAATCAGCAAAGATGATGTGGCAGAAAAAATTTCAAAATAGACAAAAAGGACGTTATATAAAAATCTAAAAGGATAAAAAAATGGCAAAATCTGTTGATGAAGTAATCTCAAAAATTGCATTTGCTTTCAATCGTGTCTTTAAAGATTTTAAAGGCTTGTATTTATTCGGAATTCACACTGACGGCGAATTGCATGAAGGTGAAGATATTGAACTTGCAGCTCTTTTTGATATTGAAGATAAATCAAAAAGAGAACAAATTTGGCCTATTGTCGGAAAAATTGAAACTGAATTAGACGTATGCATTGACTTATATCCATATACAGAAGAAAGTTTCAAAAAAGATGAAGAAATTTACGAAGAAGTTATGGAAGAAGGAATTTTTTATAACAACAAAGGGGAACGTGTAGCAAACACCCACTAATCAGGTTTTAGAGAAACTTAAAGAATATAAAAGGATTTAATAGAAATAGTAAAAAAAGAGGTAAAAACAATGGATCAAATCACAATTCGTTCAGACAGACAAGATGACTACAAATTCTTCTACAAAGGAGATGAAGTAGTGTTGGGCGCAGGAAAAATTATCAGCATTGCAAACGGCTTAAATGACGTTGTACTTCCGACTTGCGCGATGAAAATTATAAATAACCTCATTGTAATAAAAGAAGATGTAAAACACAAAAAAGATTAATATTTTATTTTCATATTCATTATACGTAAATCTTTGATTATAAGATTATGTTTATCAAGAATTTTAGAAAAATAGTGCAGTAATAAATCAATTTGTTTTAATTCTGCACTATTTTTAGTATTATTAATTAGTTTTATAAAACAATTTGAGTACCGAGGATAATTCTATGACTGTCTTCGGTATTTTCATTATCACAGAATACATAATTCAAAATTAAACGCAATGCCTGACCTTTGATAAAATAATTCAAACCAACAGAATATTCTCGACTCTTGTTATTTGCAATATCTCGGTTTGGATCAAATTGGTCATAACGAGCCAGGATATGCAATTTTTGTGTAATCCTGTACCCGATAGTTGTATAAAAACCTTCGGCTTTATCGGTACTTCTGTATGTTCCATTGTATCCGTCCGCTATTGCGTATTCAAAGTTTGCCATAAACTTTTTATATCTATAACTCGCATAAGCACCGCCTACTGTATAATCAGTATCGTTATGCCCTGCATTCAGACCTCCGCCTAATACAAGTGTTCCGTATTTTCCGTCGGTTTTACCCAAAGGTTTCAAGTTTACCCAGCCTGTAAATTCAGCTCCAGGGAAAAATTCTTTAAAAAATCTGTCAGAACTATTCAACGCAACACTATAGTCAACTAAATCATAGTCACCTACAACCCTCACACCTAATGCTCTTGTATTACCGAAAGTTCTTGAAATTTGCGAACGCATTGCAAAAGGCAATACATAAGATCCCATACCGCCTTCAAAACCTACTTGATTTCGAGAATTACCAACGATAATTTTGTGGTGAGGGATTCTTGTGTTCATAATATATGCATCTGTCACAAGACCTTGTAAATATGTTCTGTTTTCACCATTTTTAAAATTAAATTGTAATTTAAAATCAGTATTTTTATCTTTGAAATCCCCAACAACACCGGCTTCCATAAATCCAAAACCGTAATCAGTATCATAATCAGCCCCTGAAAAATCAAATCCCATATTCCCTTGATAAGCACCATAAAACTGAACTTTATCAATAGGACCTTTTTTATATTTAAAAGTTAGTTCATCTTTTAATAAAAATGAAGGAATAGAAGTTCTTTCTAATTTCTTTTTATAAATTTTTCCAAAAAGAGATTCTTCTTCAATTTTAAAAGGGTGATCAGAATCTTTATCCGTATCAATTAAATTATCAAAGATAGAGAACTCTGTATCTACGTTATCTCGAATTATATCTTTTTGCACCCAGTCATCATTTTTTTGTTTTGAATTTTCAGGAATTTGATTTTCTTCTGATAAATTACTATCATTTTTAGTAACATCAAGATGAATTACTTCTTGATTTTCCACAGGACTAACTTCCTTGTGTTTTGTCTTTCCGAAGGCAAACACAGGTGGGGCAAGCATAATTAAAATAAGTATTAAAGCTATCCTTTTAAAAAAATAGTTCACAAATATTAATGTAACACAAAATATATGCAAAAAAAAATTTTTTTAGTGTATATTAATAATTATGACAAATGTAACAAAAAAGAAAAATTACCCACGCAAAAAATTGGAAACCCTAAAAATGCTAAAACAACAAGAAAAAAATTCAAAAGTAAAAGTAAAAGCCCCGATTGTAGAAGCTTTAAAAAATGCTTATGAAAATCCGACTTATCAATTTCACATTCCTGGTCACACAAAAGGTAATGGTTCTTTGCCTGAATTTAAAAAAATTATCGGTGCAAAAGCTCTATCTATAGACACTACAGATGAATTTGACGGATTGGGCACATTACACCCTGCAACAGGACCTATTAAAGAAGCTCAAGAACTAGCTGCAAAAGCTTTTGGAGCTAAAAAAACTTTCTTTTTAATAAACGGTTCAACTGCAGGTAATTTAGCATTAGCAATGGGATTGACTAAAAAAGGTCAAAAAATTGTTACAAACAGAAATTGTCACAGATCAATTTTAACAGGTATGATTATTTCAGGAGCAGAACCATTATGGCTAATCCCTAAAAAGTTCGACGAATGGGGAATCTGGGGTAACGTTACTCCTGAAAGTGTTGAAGAAATGCTATCAAAAAATAGTGATGCAGGAATGGTATGGATTACAAACCCTACATATGAAGGGGTTGTATCTGATGTAAAATCAATTGCTGAAGTGTGCAAAAAATACAATGTACCTTTAATTGTTGATGAAGCTCATGCTTGCCTTTGGAATTTTAACAATCATCTTCCAACAACTGCTTTGAAACTTGGAGCAGATGCGGTTGTTCATTCTTTACACAAAACAGGCGGAAGTATGAGCCAAAGTTCTATGTTGCATATTGCAGAAAATTCAAAATTAGATTGCGATGCAGTAGAAAAAGCTCTAAAACTTTTACATACAACAAGTCCTTCATTAATGCTTTTAGCAAGTCTTGATGCCGCTCGTGCAAATCTTGACAGTCCTAGAGGAAGAAAACAACTTGAACGTGCAGTACAAAACGCAAAATATTTAAGACGTGAAATTGATAAATTAGAACATATCCACCATTTAAGACCTGATTTTGGTTACAAAACAGATATTACAAAAGTATTTATCAGAGACGACAGATTATCAGGAAAACGTCTTGAATCTATTTTGGAAATTGATTTTAATATAGAAGTTGAAAGTGCCTCAGATGCTGGACTTTTAATACTTTCTAACATAGGTAATACAAGAGCTGATATGCAATATCTTGTAAAATGCTTACAACAAATTGATAAAACAAATTACACAGATATATGCTATCTTGAAAAGAAAAAACATATGCCTATGCTTACTCCAATTATTAAAATGACTCTTAGAGAAGCATTCTATTCACACAAAGAAGTTATTCCAAAAGAACATGCAGTAGGCAGGATTGCAGCTGAAGTAATCGCAGAATGCCCTCCGGGAATTGCAGTTTTATTGCCGGGTGAATTAATTACAGAAGAGCATTTGCCATATCTTGTAGATTACGACACTATTGAAGTAATTAAATAACTAATATAAGTATATGATTTCAAAACCTCCTTTCAATGATAATATCAAGGCGGAGGTTATGAAGATGATTTTAACAAATATTGAAACTGTGCCTGGAATGAATATCGTTGCACAGTATGGTCTTGTGACAGGCAGCACAGTGAGAGCTAAAAACGCTATTAAAGATTTTGGTGCAGGTCTAAAAAACATGGTAGGCGGAGAGTTAAAAAGTTATACAGAACTTTTAACAGAAGCACGTAAAGAAGCTATTGCAAGAATGCAAGAACAAGCTATTAGAATGGGAGCAAATGCAGTAGTTAATGTAAGATTAGCGACATCATCAGTTACAGTCGGTGCTGCTGAGGTGTACGCATATGGTACTGCAGTAAAAGTTGAACCAAAAGGATAATTTTATATGAGCGATATAATACTACTATTAATAATCCTTGGTGTAACTTTTATTACCGGGAGTATTATTGAAAAACGACATTTTGAAAATATAAGAAAAAGAGAAATTGCCTTAATTAGAAAACCTATTGTAAACTTTGGGGCAAAAACTTGGCATACAAATAAAAAAATAAAAAAAATTGAACTTGTAACAGGTGAATGCGTAATCAGCGGCGATTATTTTAAAAACTTCGTTGCTTCTTTGAAAAACTTCTTTGGCGGAAGACTTACTACTTTTGAATCTATTCTTGATAGAGGCAGAAGAGAAGCAATTTTACGCATGAGAGAAAAGGCAAGAGGTGCAAATTTCATAATAAATACCCGTATAGAATCTGTTATGATAAATGATACATACGGTCAAGAAAGTGTACCTCAATGTGCAATTATTGCATATGGAACAGCAATAACTTATGAATAAAAATCTGGAAGAAAGATATTTAAACGTAATAGAAGATAATGTAAATGTCGGAAAATCTAATGTCGGAATTGAATTTATAATTTTAATTTCAGGCATTGCTGCTCTAATTTTTGGACTATATATTTTCGCAGATACAGTCGGAAATTTTTTCATTGACAGAATGTCAGATGAAACCCAAATGAAAATAGAAAATGCATTTTCTTATAATATTCAACCAACTGTGAATAATCAAGAAGAAGAAATTCGAGTGCTTGAAAATATAAGAGATGAAATTGTACCTTTAGATAAAAAATTACAAGGCAAATCAAAGTTTCCTATCTATGAAATTAACAAAAAAGAAATAAATGCCTTTGTAACACCAAACGGTACAATATTTTTCACAAAAGGTCTATTAAAAGAAATTAAAGATGAAGAAGTTCTAACATTTATACTTGCACATGAACTCGGGCATTACGCACATAGAGATCATTTAAAAACTATAAGCAGACAAATTATTATATCTGCTGTAATATCAATATTTTCTGCAGGGAATAATAATTTAGATATAACTATAAACAGTATTTCTGACTTGAATAACTTAAACTATTCAAGAAAACAAGAAAAAGAAGCTGATTTATACGCAAACAAAATAGTATACAAATTATATGGTCGAAATACAGGCGCTGTCGAATTTTTCAAATTCTTAGAGAAAAAAGACAAAATGCCTGAATATCTACAATATTTTTCAACTCACCCGTCAACTAAACAAAGATTAAAATTAATTGAACAAAACTAAATTCATATTTACAATTTCTTAAAAATCTGTATAATGAAAAAAGGTTGGTTATATGCATATAAATAACGTTTCACAAAAAACTTCATTAAGTATGCCCATAATGTGGGGAATATTCAGCATAATTTATACTGTTGCTCTTTTATTAGCTTACTTTATGAATGTCTCCGAAGCTGCATCTATAGAGAGTTTTTGTAATTGGGTAAAAGATGCGTTTAATACTGTATTCGCAACAGAACCTGACGGTTTTTGGATGGCTTGGGTTTTATTTATAATTTTGCCATTAGTTGTCTATTTAGGTTTTATTTTATCTATTATAACAAGACAAAAAGCTTTAAAGGAATTTAATTCTAAATTAAATCTTAAATCTATAGACTTTTTACAAGGAAGAATAAATTTTAATTTCAACAGACCTCAATACAATTTTGTATGCGGATATAGTGATATAAATTCACTTGAACTTACTGTCATTACAGATCTTGTGAGTACAAAATACGGGTATACAACTGCATTAAAAGAAATTGAATTAAATTTTAAAGTCTTGAATAATAAAACATTTTCTCTTTCAAATACATCAAGTTTTCCTATGCGGACAATTTATAAAATTATTGACTACACAAGAAGTGTAAATAATTTTACATATAATTTTAGAGGTCCGGGTAACACTGAAGATATTAAAGAAAAAATTGATAATTATTTAAACAAAGGTTTTAAACAAATATTATCCAATCAAGTAGAAAATAATTTTAAATATTTGTCAATTGTATTTTTTATTATAGGCACTACAATTGCATATACTGCAAAAGATGCAATTGAATCTGCATATAAAAATAACTTATTTATAGTATGTTTACCATTTTTTGTAATGATAATTGCATCATTTATAATTGATATTTGGCTAATTGCAGATAAATTACGAGAAAGAAAATATAGAGGGTACTAATATGAACAAAGAAGAATTCCAATCAAGACTTGAAAAAATTGAAAGTTTTATTGAGACTATTGAACCCTCAAATTTAAAATCAAAAAAAGACGAAATAGAAAAACTAATAAATGAAATAGATGAACTTCTAACTTTTGATCCAGAAAATACAGAAATTCTATCTTTAAAAGGATTTTATTATGAATTAATCGACGATTACGATAATGCTATTTTCACATATAAAAAAATTTTAGAAATTGATCCTAATAATGAAATTGCAAAAAAAAATCTGGAAGATTGCACCTACTATGACAAAACCTTGCGGGATTTAGAAGAAAGACTTGATAAACATGAGAGTAAATTTAATTCACCACCAATATTAGAAAAATTACCGGTAAGTATATTAGTATCTGCTAAAATTATTATATTCTTAGTTATTATATTTTATTTTTTCCCATTTTTTATTTTCGGACATAACGATAAAAATATTTTAAAAATTAATGATTATTCAACTTTTCAAGCACTAAACGTAAACCCTACATCTGAATATGACTATTTATCTAAACAGCAAATATTTGATATTAGAAAACAACATGTTAAAAATTCCCTATTTGACAAAGAGAATTATGAACCAAACACATCTGTCTTCGGCAGCATAGTCGATAATAAACCTTGGTGGGGTTCAATTAAATGTAATCAATTAAACTATAAAGGTGATTATCACGAAAATATTCAAGGTCCATCAAAAGTGAGTGTTCTAATGAATAACCCAAATACTTTGGTCGGATTGAGCATGCCATATATACCTTGGGATATTGGTACTAACAAAGAATTTTGCACATCTGATTATTCTAACTTTTTACCTATTTCATTGCAAAATGATGAAAAAGAAAAATTAATTGTTGCTAAGTACGAATTAACAAAAAAATTCTTGAAATATAGATCAAACATAAACGGAAAATCATCAAGATATGTAATCCAATTATCAGGATTAAATGCCAAAGATTTTGGATATGATTATATGTATATATTTGATACAAAAAATATAAAAATGTATTCAGAATACAATAACGCAACAAAAGATATATCAACATTTAGAGATTACATACATCTAGGTGGAAGCTGTAGGTATAAAGACGGCTGTAATAATATTTCTCCAATGCAAAATGACTTAATGTTTTCAGTTAGAAGACTACCTGCAGAAATTAATATAAAATTGTGGAAAAAGAAACCAATAAATAAATATATAAAAGCAGATATGTATTACAAAATAATTTTTGAAAATAAAAAATAAAAAAAAGACCGATAAAAAATTTATCGGTCTTTTTCTTTCAAATTAATCGAAAACGTAATCGATAATTGCAGCTTCTCTAGCACGTTTGATTGCTCTTACAATCATTCTTTGGTGCTTAGCACAGTTACCTGTAATTCTGCGAGGAATAATTTTTCCTGCTTCAGTCAAGTATCTTTTTAATTTAGCTGCATCTTTGTAATCAATTGCTTCTACTTTGTCTGCACAAAGACTGCAATTTTTACGTTTTTTCTTATCTGATGCGTCTTGTCTTGCCATTTTTTTCATTTAGCCTTTCTAGCCTATTTTATTTTGTACTACTTATTATTTTTATATTTTTTCCAGTCTGTTAAATTTAACTGGTGGAGCGACTATGCTCCTTTTTCTTTAGCCAACATTTTGCAAAGTTATGCAAAATCTAATTGGCGGATGGAGCGGCTACGCTCCTAGAATGGAATTTCGTCTTCGTTAATCAATTCATTTGACATGTCATCTGATTCAAATTTAACGATTTCTTCTGTTCCAAATTTTTGGTTTGCAGGAACTGAAGCTCCTTCACCTAAAATTTCGATTGTATTAGCATCGATTTCATAGATTCTTTTTTCAGAGCCATCGTCCATTTTAACAGCAGCTGTTTGAAGTCTGCCTTCTACAAGAACTCTTTCACCTTTAGTCAATGAAGAAACAATTTCATCAAGAGCATTTCTTTTTGATAATACTCTAATCAAAGTTTCTTCTCTTTCGCCGATATTAAGAACAAAAGCAGACACTGCAACGTTATTTTGAGTAAAACGTTTTTCCGGTGCTCTATAAACTGTTCCTGTAACTACTGATTTTGCAAGTGACATCTTTCACCCATCATATATATTTGCAAAGAGTTTTACAAATATATCCTTTCTTTTTAACTAAACTGCTGCTTTTGATGATTCTAAGAACATTGTTCTTAAAATATTGTCGCTTAATCTTAATTGACGTCTGAATTCAGCAACTTTTTCAGCAGGTAAGCTTAAAACTGTAGTTACGAAAAATCCATCTCTAAAGTTTTGGATATCGTAAGCTAATTTTTTTCTACCAGTTTTATCTGTAGATTCAACTTTACCGCCTAATTCAGAAACTAAAGCGCCTAATCTTTCAACTGCTTTATCTACTTCTTCTGCATCTAAATTTGGCTTAAATACAGTTAATAATTCATAATTTTTCATTTTATTTTCTCCTTTTTATATTTTGGCTATAAATCAATATTACCATGGAAATACGAGATTTTACAATATATACTCTGCAAAAAAGCTATAATTTGCAGAACCGATTAAGAAAATATCTTTCTCAGTATCGTCTTTAGAACCTTGCCATTCAACGAATACAGGCCCACCTAAAAGATTAACTTTAACTTTTTGTTCTGTTAAGTTATTTAAAACACACGAAACAACACTGGCACATGCTCCTGTGCCGCAAGCTAAAGTAATTCCACAACCTCTTTCATACACTCTCATATCGATTTCCATACGAGATTTAACCCTAACAAATTCAGTATTAGTTTTTTCAGGGAAATATTCGTGTTTTTCAATCACAGGACCATATTTAACAGCCAATTCCATAGGATCTTCATCTGTAATAATTACACAATGAGGATTTCCCATAGAAACAGGTGTAATTTCAAATTCTCTATCAAGAGCAGTCAATTTTCTTTCACCCCAGAAAGGAATTTTTTTATCCTCTAAAATAGGTTTGCCCATATTTACTTTGATTAAACCATTTTCTAAAAGTTCTGGTTTTATAACACCTGCAAGAGTTTGAACACTAAATGCTTTTTTATCAACAAGTTTGTTATCATAAGCATATTTGGCAAAACATCTCATACCATTTCCACACATTTGAGCGGTAGAACCGTCTGAATTATAAAAATACCAGCCCAAATCAGTGTCTTTTGTATCCAGTTTTGGAATAATCATACCATCTGCACCAACACCGAAGTTTCTATCACAAACTTTTTTTGCAAGTTCATCCATTTTCATTCCGGTCTTTTCAAATTCGGGGTAATCAATAATTACAAAATCGTTTCCACAACCTTGCATTTTCGTCAATTTTATAGTCTTCATGTTAATAAATCCTTTCAATTAAAATAATTATATCATAATGATAATAATTTATATTAAAAAGATTATTACAATTTGATTTTATCAATTAATAAATTAATTTCTTTCAGCTCTTTTTCTTTTAGTTTATGTTGTTCTACTTGCTTTTCCAAATTTTCTAAATTTTCTTGTTTTATTTTATATGCAAGAGCAAATGAAGCATTACTATGAGCAATTTCTTTGTTAGTAGTTATATATATACTTTTATTATCTTTAGAATTAAATCTAAATAAATTTTGTATATTTGTTTTAATCCTTTTAAAAACATTTTTTTTAGGAGTAGTATCATTATATTGAATATTTAAACTTGCCCAATATTCATCTTTATTTGGATTACGGACAAGATTAAATTCAGCTTCACCATCATATTTTTTAAAAAAATCTTTAAATATTTGTGATTGCTTAAATTCCAATACTGCTTTCGCATCTTCAATATTTCGTTTAGGATTAAATATTCCTTTATATTTAATTTTATTTAAACTTGTAAAACTCGTATTAGATATTTTATTAAAATTCTGTTTATAAGCGTCAATTGTGTTGTTCATAGCAATATACTCCTTATCATCTATATAACACGAAGTATTCAATTTTTAAACAATTATCAATTAAAAATAAATAATAAATTATAGTAGCAAAAAAAATTTTCCTTAGGTTTTCATGCAAAAAAATAGGAGAATTATATGAAAATTCAAAATGTTTTTGCAAACTACTCATCTCAAAACAAAATTAACTTTTCTCAAAACATTAATTCTGAAACAAATAAAAATACAATAAAACAAAATCAATATCCGACACAATCAAATTTGTTAAATTATAAATATTATCAAAACAAACTAAATTTCCTTTCATTTGAAGGAGATAACAGAAACTCGAGAAGAGTTCCTGATATTGATTATTTTGAATATAAAAGTTTATCATCTAACATGAAACAAATTCTTAGAAAAAAATGTATAGAATTCAATAAAGATGTTAAAGTTAATGAACTTAAAAACGAAAAAAAAGCATACCTTCCATTGATGGATGATAGAATTATGGAAGAATTTCTTAATGTGTGTGATTTATACCGAGGATTAAAAGATGAACCTATCCTATGTCTTGGAAGAAGTCCAAAATGGTTTTTGAATACTGCACTATGGATGAAAGACGGTATAGACGATTATAAATTTGTAGCTTTTTCAAAAAACTGGTACCGATATGACAGAAACGAAGGTCTGATTCGTATGGATAGATATGCTCCAACACCTGAAGAGAAAAAAGCATATAAAAGATATTTAAAAAGTATCCAAGCAGATCCACAACATATCGTTGATGTTCATAAAAAAACAGGGAAAAAAATTGTAATTACAGATTATATTGATACTGGAAAAGGAGCTAGTTCATTCTTAGATATCATGTCAGAAATAGCAGAAGAAGACGGTATATTAGAAGATTTTGCAAAATCTATAAGGATTTTTGGAATTGGCTGTATGGATTATATTGAAAAAAGATATTATGATGATGAAGAAATCTCCATTCCATCAGTACAACTTCCTGAAAAATTAATGCCATATAAAAATGAAATAAAACAAGAGTTTCATAATATGCCATTAGACTTATTTGAACAAATGTTGATTAATGAAAATACAAATGAATGCAGATCATCATTTTACCCTCACGAAGCTTGGACAGTGTACAAACCTAACAGATACAAAACCGGTATGATTACAAGTAAAAAAATAGAAGAATTAAAAGGAAAAAGTCCAAAAAGTGTAGGGAATTTTACGCCTGCAATGAGAGATTACAGAAACCTTTTAAATTTCAGAATACTTGATTATTTATCTGAACATAATCTTTTAAGAGAAAACTTAAACTCTCGTCAATGGGATTAGTACTATAACATTAAATATTAATTGCATATCAATTTTCCAACTTATAACTTCTATATTGACAATAATATATTTCGATATAATATAATATGGCATGAATATTATGGAAAATATTAAGGATATGTTAAAACATTAATTATGATACCCCCAATTAACAATAATATAAGCAACACCTTTTCTGCTTTTGGTTTTAAACATAACAGAAATGATCATTTTTTCAGCAAACCTAAAAGAGAACCATTAACTCTTGGTGGTCAAATTGGTATAGCTAGTGGCTCTTTACTCGGAACTATATTACCCCTATTAATAATTTCAAAATATCAAAAAAATCCTATTAACAAACTTAAATATGCCGAAAAAGAAATGATAATGCTCAGTACAGGAAGTATTATTGGGGGAATATCTGGAGGTATAATTACAGATAAAAACTCCAACCCAAAAAACAAAATACATGAAGGGATATTTCAATTTTTTAATGCTGTTATACCAACTCTTTTAATTAAACCGTTATTAAAATTGTGTGCCTTAACTCCCCTAACTAATAATAATAAAATAAAAGCACTCACACTACTTGCAGGAATTTTTAGTGGGATGTATTTAGCTTCAAAAATATCAAATAAAATAAATAAAACTACAGGCACAGAAAATGAAAGACATGTAAAATTTATAGATTCCTTAGCCAATATAGATGTTATATCAGGAGCATTAATTATGGCAGAAATACCTTTTATCAAAAAACTTGGAGTCGAAAAATTCTTACCTGCAATATATTTATGGACAGGTTATCAATCAGGAAAAATAAGATGATAAAAAATACAAATTTATATCTAAATTAACAGTCTATTTAAGTATTTTTAATAGTAATTTTGACAATTCATAATATACTAATTGTGGATTTTAAAATATTAAAACACCATTTAATTATATTAAATAATTGCATTATCAAATATATGAATGATAAATTTATGAATAGTATATAAAACTTTTAGGTAAAAATGCGTAAATTCATAAAAAATAAATTTATACAAATTAAAAATAAATTCTTATTAAAATCGGACCAAAAATCTATTAGTCCAAAACTCTTTCCTATTGCTCTTTCTGGAAAAGAACAGAATTTTTTAATTAAACACTGCAAACACTGCAAAAATTATCTTGAATTTGGTTCAGGAGGTTCCACATTTCTTGTCTTATTACAAACAGATATAAAAAATGTAACATCCATTGAATCTGATCCTAATTGGATTAAATATCTTGAAAAATGGGAATTTATAAAACAAGAAAAACGACTAAAATTTAGATATATAAATATTGGAGAAGTAGGTTTTTTAGGAATACCACAAGATCCAAAAGCCAAAAATTTATATCCATTATATTCTAGTGAAATTTTTAAAGAAAACAATAATTTTGATTTCGTATTTATTGATGGAAGATTTAGAGTAGCTTGTACAATACAAACTATTTTAAATTGTAATAAAAATACTACAATATTAATTCATGATTTTAATAATAGAGAAGAATACCATTATATTCTTAAATATTTAGACATCATTGATACAATGGATACAATGTGTATATTTAAAATTAAAGAAAATATAAACACACAAGAAATTCTTAAAGATTATGAAACTTATAAATATAATTGGGCATAAAATAATAAATTATTAATCCCCAGATATTAACTCATTAATATTAATTTGATTAATTTTTAAACTTTCAATATCTGATCTTATTTCATTTATCCTTTGTAAGTTATTTAATTGGATATCTCTCAAAAGTTTTTGATCTAATTTTACTTTTTTCAATTCTTTAGATACTCTATTTATATCTTTATTTCTTTCCCTGATTAAATTCAATATACTTTCATATGATTTTCGTTTTTTATTTAATTTTGTTTTAAGATACATTCTTGAATTTTGCAGCATTACTAATTCGTCATATAATCTATTTATATATTCTTTTTTCTCTTTTAAAACCAATTGTGTTTGTTTAAACAGTTTTTGATTTTCATCTAACTTTCTTTCAGCTTCTTCTATTTCATTTTTTATATTCTTGTGTTTAGTTATTATAAAATTTTTAATATCAATTCTTAACTTTTGATCAGTCACATCCAATAAAGTTTTTTTAATATTTTGCGGATAATTTTCATAAGATTTAAGCTTCCTATGCAGGATAAAACTAATCACTTTATTAATTTGTTTTTGCAAATTTTCTTGAAACATCGGGAAAGATTGCATCATTGTTGTATATGGAATAGTCGCACGTTCAAGATTACACTTTTTACACAGACATATTCCATTACCTTTAGCTCTTGAACCTTTTTGCGAATGAGGCACAACATGCTCAAAAGTTGATGACAGATTATCTATAATATTTTTAATAATCTCTCTATCACTGGATTTCAAATTCTCTATTATTAAATTGCTCCCACTTAAATTATTATATGGAAGTTTTTCTATTTGTCGCTGAATTTTTTTCGCTAAAGCTTTATCTTCTAACCTACCCCAAAAATCCTTATACAAATCATTCAACATAATTTTCTTTGTAATAGAAGGATATGCTTGATAACTTATAATTGTGTTAGCTTGAATATTTAACTTATTAAACTCTTCCCTTTGAGATTCCGGAAGTCTTTCACATAACTTATTCAAATTATTAAATGCAATTTCGCTTGCATGATGAAATTTTTCTTTTTGTAATGTTCGTAACTTATCATGATAACTCCATACCTCTTTTTTATTGAAAATTTCAGAGAATGTATTTTTCGGGTATAGCAGTGAATACATATACATATAATCTATAAGATCTTTATATTCATCAGGTAATTTTGCTCGTAGTGGATATAATTTTTTTATTACTTGAGGAGATTTCTGAGTATAATCTTTAGAAATATCTATAACCTCTTTAATTAATTTTTTATCAAAATCTGTGAATTTTAATATTTTATGTTCTACAATTTTATTTTTAACAATTTGAGAGAGTGAAGTCCTCGGATGTCTTTCAGATAAATTTTTTAAAAACTTAAAAGCATTAAATTGACGAAAATCATCAAACACAGGATTTGCTAATGTTTTTTTAGCCACAGCCCCAAATGTATCAAGGAATTCATCTCTTTCAGGAATACTAATAAGTTCGTTACCACATTTAGCGCAAGTAAGTTTAGGAATATCTCTTATATCAAAAAAAACTTTTTTAGGCAATCTGCCTGCAAAACTTTGTTTTTGGGAAACACCAAGATTATTGTTAAAATTAAATATATTTATAAACATATCACAATTAAAACATCTAAAAATAAATTTTGCTACTTTATCTTTCAAACTAAAAAAGCCACCTTCAAAGGTGGCTTTTAAAATTAGGAGGAGGTGGGATTCGAACCCACGGTACGCGTGAACGTACGACAGTTTTCAAGACTGCTCCAATCAACCGCTCTGGCACTCCTCCATTCGATTGTTTGGACGTATCTTTATTTTATTATATCAAAATATTTTGTCAAGATATATCAAAAAAGCAATTAATAAGTAATTAAAATAAAAAATAAATAAAAAAAAAGCTATGTACATTTGAAGTGCATAGCTGTTGATTAGGGATATGTGTATCTTAGTTCTCTAAGGAGTATGGTTATATATTAGCAAACGAGATTTGAAATGAAATCATAAAAATGTATGATGTTTTACAAATAAAAAAATTTGTAAAATAATGTAAAATTTTTACTATAAAAGTAGCATAAATAAATCTTTTTCGACTTATAATGCATGCAAAAGCAATTTATAAAGGAATTATAATGCGAATACAATCAATCACATCAGCTAACGTAAGAAAATTTTTAACAAACAATACAAAATCATTTTTACAAAACAATGCAGATAATATAACCCAACCAATTTCTGATAAAATTAATTTTGGCGTTGGTGAAGACTATGGTTGTGATTTAGATGCTCCTGAAAACCCAGATCCATCTAACAAACCGGGATTTAAAAAAGGTCTTTTAGGAATAGTAACAGTCCTCACTTTTCCAATTTCCGTTCCTGCAATAATTGCTTATGAAAAATATAAAGACAAACATAAAGATGACGTAAAAACCAATATGAATTACGATAACATTGAAGATTAGTTTATGATATAATTCAAATATGTTTGATAGTTTAAGTGAAAAATTACAGGAAATAATCAGTAAAACTCGAGGAAAAGAGCTTACTCAAGATAATATGCAGGAAGCTCTCAGAGAAATTAGACGAGCACTATTAGATGCTGATGTAAATTTACGTGTTGTAAAAGCTTTCATATCTTCTATTAAAGATAAAGCTGAAGGTGAAAAAGTTTTAGAAGGCGTTGATCCTTCTCAACAATTAATCAAAATTGTTCATGATGAACTTATAAACTTACTTGGGAAAGAAGCTAAACCGCTTGATTTTTCAGGTAATCCAAACATGATTATGATGCTTGGTCTTCAAGGGTCAGGTAAGACAACATCATCTGCTAAACTTGCAGTTAAATTAAAAAAAGAAGGCAGAAAACCACTCCTTGTAGCATGTGACGTATATAGACCCGCAGCTATTTCTCAATTACAAACTCTTGGTAAAGAAATTGAAAATGAAGTCTTTACAATCCCTGATTGCAAAGACGTTCAACAAATTGTACGCGGTGCAATTGATTATGCTAACCAAAACGGATTTAATACACTTATTTTAGATACTGCAGGCCGATTACAAATCGATACTGATATGATGGCGGAACTTCTTTTAATAGATAGAATTTTCCACCCGACTGAAAAACTTCTTGTAATTGATTCAATGACAGGACAAGAAGCTGTAAACGTTGCCGAAAACTTCGATGCACAATTAGGTCTTACAGGTCTTGTATTGACAAAACTTGATGGTGACAGCAGAGGCGGATCTGCGTTAAGCGTTGTATACTGCACAGGAAAACCTATTAAATTGACAGGTACAGGCGAAAAACTTAATGCCCTAGAAGATTTTTACCCTGAACGCATGGCTACACGTATTTTAGGAATGGGTGATATAGTATCACTTGTAGAACGTGCACAGGAAGTTTTTGATGAAAAACAAGCTCGTGAACTTGAAGAAAAAATGAGTAAGAATAACTTTTCTTACAACGATTTCTTGAAAATGCAAAAACAAATGCAAGCTTTCGGTTCTATGGGCAACCTACTTGGCATGCTTGGTCTTAATATAGGCAAAGATGACAGAGATAAGATTTCTCATGAAGGTGACAAACAATTCAAAAAAATGGAAGTGTTCATTTCCAGCATGACACCTGAAGAACGTTCAAACCCTGACTTACTTAACACAAGTCGTAAAAAACGTATTGCAAAAGGCTGCGGTATGGATTTAGCAGAAATAAATGCATATATAAAACAGTTTGAACAAATGAGAATGATGATGAAAGGCATGTCAGATATGAAAAACATGTTCGGCAAAATGGGAAACATGCCTGACATGAGTAAAATGGGTAACATGGGCGGTCTTGGCGGTTTCAAAGGGAAACTTGGCAAGCATGCAATGAATAAAGCTATGAAAATGATGCGACGTTTCAAATGAAGCGTGCCGCTTCATCCGCCACATAGGTTTTGTACAAACTTATTTTGTCTAAACTAAAGAGGGAGCGTGCCGCTTCACCCACCAATCAGATTTTAGTATAAACTTAAAAAGTCTAAACTAAAAAAGCATGTAGCTTCACTTATCAATCAAGTTTTAGAACAAACTTAAAATCGAATTAAAAAATAAAATTAAAAGGTCTTTTTTTAATAAAAATTTCATAAAAAATTAAAGAGGGTTGATGTATGAAAAAATGGTTTATAATTTTTGGTATTCTTGCATTTTTAACAGGAAATATTACTTTTGCAGAATCTGACAATCAAACGATTCAAGAATATAATAAATACTTACAAGAACAAATCAATACAAATTTTAAATATAAAGGAGAAAAAAATACACAGGCAACATTATCGTTTACTGTAAATAAAAATGGTTCTGTTGAAAACATAAAAGTTATATCATCAGAAGACGAAGAACTCAACAAACAATTAATTGAAGCTGTTCAAAAATCAGCTCCATTTAAACCTTTTCCACCAAATATTAAATATGACAGCATAAATATTAATTATGATTTTAATTTCACAAATACTTACAATGTGCATAATAATGTTTATGTCAAAGATACCCCAAATGCACAACAAATTGATAATCGCTATTATTATAAAGTCAGAGAACTAATAAAAAAACGTTTCCCAACATCTTATTCTTGGATAACCGACAGTGCAGTATTTGAAATAACAATTTTACCAAATGGAACTATCAAAAAAGTTGAAATATTATCATCTTCTGGTTCTAAAAGATATGATAACAATATTATAAAAACATTAACAGGTTACAGACTACCTGAACCTCCTGCCATATTAAAAAAGAAAGAAATCAAATACACATTTGACATGAATAAAAATACAAGAATTTATCCTCCTATATTTATTCCTGTCAACTGGTAAATTCTAAAATGAGGAGCTAAAATGTTAAAAAAAATTATACAATTACTTATATTTGTCGGGTTATTAACAAATTTTGCATTTGCAGACGAATTTGACGTAAACAAATTTGTTGATGAATATGGCAAAGAAGTTCAAAACATAGTAAAAAGCAATCTCAAATACACAGGACCTGAAGATGCAGTATCTGCAGTAAGTTATACAATACACCCTGACGGAAGCGTTACCGATATTCAAGTTAAGCAGGCAAGCGGAACAAATTTTGATAAAGCTGTAATTGAAGCTGTTCAAAAATCAGCTCCGTTCAAACCTTTCCCAAAAGAATCAAACCTTGCAAACATCGTAATGACAAGCGGATTTCAACACAAAGTTCAAAAATATCAAACAGCAAGAATGTCAATCATGCCTGTCGAGCCTCCTGAAGAAGTTAAACAAGCATATCAAAAATACATACAAAAAGTCAGCAATTATTTATTTGATAGAATTCCGACAATCTACTCATACATTCCACAAGAACCTGTAATGAAATGTATTATAACAAAAGACGGAACTATAAAAAATGTAGAATTAACACAATCATCAGGGATTGAAGAATATGACAAAAAAATCATAGAAACATACACAGGAATGAAAGTATCACCATTCCCAGAAGAATTAAAAATGTACGAGGAATTACCTTATTCAGCAACATTATTACGTCAATTCAGAAGAAGTCCTATTCTTGGCAGTCCAAACTACTTTTTTTAGATAAATATATTAGAACTTTTTCAATTTTGCATAAGCTGCGTCCATAGCCTTTACGCCTTGACGGCCAAAGTCTATTGTGTACATCATACTGTCACCGATTTGGGTAACTTCTTTGATATGTCCTATACCGAGCTTGTCATGGAAAACTCTTTCTCCCTCATTAAACACATATTCAATAGGAGTTGTAGTTTCCATTTTCTTTTGACGTTCTGCTTCCGCTTCCTGTTGCATACGCTCTTTTTGTCTTTTTTCTTCGAGCATACGTTTTATAGCATTATCTTTGAAAAATTCTTTTACTTTTTCTTCATCTCGTTGTTTATTTTCTTTTGATTTAACCAAAATCGTACGACTTGGAGTCCTTTGAGGTTGGTTGTAGTATGAAGAATTTTGTCTTTGTCTGTCGCTTTGAGAATTTCCTGTTGCAAGTCCTCTTGTCGGAGCAACAAAGCCTTTTCCAAATCCAGAAGATGGTTTTACATATCCGTAACTGTCAGATTGTGCTGCAGAGTATGAAAAATCTGAATTATGACGTCCGCCTGATGAATTATTAGAAGATTGTGAGCGTGATGAAAAACCTGTTTTAGCTTTTGATACAGCGTTTTGGAATGTTGAAGTTCCGCTTGTAGAGCCTTCAAAACCGATAGAGTTAAGAAGTTGACGAGGAATTTCATCAATAAACCTTGAAGGGTTGTAATACTTGTATTCACCCCACATTTGACGACGTTTAGCAGAAGACAGATACAATTTTTCTTCTGCACGAGTAACGCCTACATACATCAAACGGCGTTCTTCTTCCATTTCTGACGGAATATTGAATGTTCTTTGATGCGGGAATACCCCTTCATCACAACCTGCTAAAAATACTATAGGAAATTCCAAACCCTTAGCAGAGTGTAAAGTCATTAAAGTAACGTTGTTTGAAATATCGTCCATACCGTCAAGATCTGACACCAATGCTACTTGTTGTAAAAATTCACCCAAAGCATTATCAGATTCTTCAGGAACAAATTCACCCGCAACGTTTACTAATTCTTGTAAGTTTTCAATATCAGCTTCACTTTCAGGAGTATTTTGAGATTGCAATTCTGCCAAATATCCAGATTTTTCTATAACAAGAGTTACAAACTCCTGCAAAGAATATGAGCCCACCGCATTTTTAAATTTAAGTATTAATTCTGCAAAATCCTTTAATTTTGATTGAACTCTCGGTGATAATTCTGATTCTTCAATTTCTTTAATCGCTTCAAACAGACTTACATCTTTTGAGTCAGCAAAATCAGAAAGAGCTTTTACCGTAGTATCACCTATGGCACGTTTCGGAACGTTTACTATACGTCTAAAACTTTGCGAATCATCAGGGTTGTAGATTAATTTAAGATAAGCGATTATATCTTTGATTTCTTTACGGTCATAGAATTTCAAACCGCCGTAAATTCTGTATGGAATTCCTGCAGCCATGCATGCTTCTTCGAGTGCACGGGATTGAGAATTTGTACGATAAAGAATTGCGTAACGGTTATAATCCCCGCCTGAATCCTGTTTAATTCTGCTTGCAATAAAGTTTGCTTCATCAGCTTCGTCTTGAGCTTCGTAATAATCAATTAATTCACCGTCTCCTTTTTGCGAATAAAGAACTTTGTCCACACGCTCTGTATTATTTTCAATAATCGCGTTTGCAACGTTCAAAATATTTGCTGTTGAACGGTAATTTTGCTCTAATTTTATTAATTTAGTCTTTTTAAAATCTTTTTGGAAATTCAAAATAATTGTGTAATCAGCACCACGCCAACTATAAATTGATTGGTCAACATCACCTACTACACATAATGATCTTTCATCAGGAATTTCAGGCTCAAGATTTGTGTATAACATATTAATCAGCTTATATTGAGCCATGTTTGTATCCTGAAACTCATCTACAAGAATATGTTGGAAGCGGTCATAATACAATTGACGGACTTCTTTGGATTGCTCAAGCAGTTTTACTGTCAAAAGAAGCATATCATCAAAGTCGATTGCATTGTTATTATTCAAAGCATTTTCATATTCTTCATAAATTGATGCAATTTTTTGAGATTTGAAATCTCTTGCAAAAGTCGCAAATGTATAAGCGTCCTGCATTTTATTCTTTGCATTAGAAATTACGGATTTTACAAGTTTTGGCTGATATACTTTATCATCTAAATTTAATTTTTTTATAGCCTGTTTAATAACGGCATTACTGTCATTTTCATCGTAAATAGAAAAATTCTTATCTAATCTTTTACCGGATTGAAAGCTGTAATTTTCAATATTTTCTCGTAAAATTCTTCCGCAAATACCGTGAAAAGTACCTACCCACATATATTTAACAACATTTTCACCCAAAATATTTCCAAGACGCTCTTTCATCTCTTTAGCCGCCTTGTTGGTAAATGTAACCGCTAAAATATTTCTCGGTTTTACACCGTTTTGAATTAAATAAGCAATCCTTGAGGTAAGTAATTTTGTTTTTCCGCTCCCTGCACCTGCTAAAACTAGCAATGGGCCTTGAATTGTTTGAACAGCTTCTCTCTGTTCTTTGTTAAGATTATCCAGTATATTTTCCATATCCCTATTCCCAAAATCAAATTTTTGTGATATAATCAGCATAAACTAAAAATATATAGATTGCAATTAGAAAGTAGGAAAAATGGTGGAAACTGACATGATGAATATTTTTATGGGTTCTGAAGACGAAAATAAAGAAAAACAAAATTCAATTGTTGTACCTATTGATGACATGGACACAGTATCGTCAGATTCACCTGATACGGTAGATGAATTAGCAATGGAATTAGCTACAATTCAACAATCTGCAAAGAAAATTGCAATTATCGGAAGTCGTAATCTTCCAATTACTCATCAACAAATGATTGAGACACTTGCTACAGCTCTTGTAACTCAAGGAAATACAATTATTACATCAGGCGGATCTTCAGGTACAAACGCTGCTGCAATCAGAGGCGCTATGAAAGCTAATCCTGATAAATTAAAAGTTATTTTACCTCAAACAATCGGACAACAGCCTTCTGATGTTCAAAATCAACTTATCGGAGTTCCAAACATCATCGAACATCCTGACAGAGCAATGATGACATTAGCTGATGCTTCTCGTGTTTGCAACAGAGAAATTATTGACGATTGTAACCAATTAATTTGTTTCTTGTCTCATACAAGTAAAACTTTGCATAACGCAGTTCAATACGCTGAAGAAGGTCATAAAGTTATTACTGTATTCTATTTGGATTAATTATTAAACCCATTTTATACGGAAACCTATTTATATGTCTGAACAATTAAAAAAACTTACGGGTAAATTCGGCTATGAAGCCGTTGCAAAACACCTTATCAATGATTGTGATACTGAACTTTTTAAAGAGCTCGTTGATAATGATAGTTTTTTGTTTGATTTTGTAAAAGACAATGTAGCACAAAGAATTGCAAAAGAAATTAATGAAAATAATTATAAAAATTTAATCGAATTTTTAAAATATTATTCTCCTTACTATGAAGATGTAATCATTTCAGCTCTCGTAAAACATGCTGATGAAGATTTAACAGATTTAATGCTTGAAAAATTCGAAAACGGCACTTTGGATGAAAAAATTTATGCCGCAAAATATTTCGGAAAAATTCAAGACCCTCTTGCTTATGAATATTTGAAAACCAATGCATATTCAGATAATGACTATCTTGCTCATAATTGTGCCTCAGCACTTGGAGAATGGCAAGATAGTGAAACATACAATATTGCAATTACAAAGTTGAATAACGGAGATGATTTTGAAAAATTGTCAGCTGTAAAATTTTTAATAGCTTATGGAGATAAAAAAGCTATTCCTGCAATTTTTGAAACAATGAAAAATTCTACAATGCCTGAAAATATTGCAGGTGAAATACCTTATCTCGAAAATTTATTTGATTTGCTCGACAAATATTATGAAAATACACTATTAGCAATTAATTACATAATTAATGGGCTAGGAGAAATCCTTCCGCTTTCATGCGTTTTTGACTTTGAACTGTTTGAAGTATTTGAAAAGTTAATCAATAACCATGATGACAGTAAAACTGCAATTGTAATTTTAAATGCTCAAGAAAAATTTGAAGTTTTGACTGAAAATGATGAATATTTGTTTGATGAAGATAAAAACACCAAAAATGAAATTAATGATATAAAAAAACTTTTAAAAAGTGCAAATAAAAAAGAGTTAGAAAAACATATAAATACAGAACTAAACGAAAATAGTCCATTAGTTTTTACAGCACTTGATTTTGCAACAGATGTACTTGCAATCAGAGAACTTTTGAAATCAAACAACCAAACACTTATTCTAAAAACTGCAGAAGTTTTAAAACAATTAGGCAATTTCGATGAAACTGCAAGAACTATCGCATTACTAAAGGTTACTGACATAAACATAAAAGCTATTATTAGAGCTTTGTAAGAATTTTCGTGGTAATATTTAATTATGGAATTTACGGAAAAAACTATTGAATCAGAATTAATTTTTGACGGAAGAGTGGTAAAACTTTATAAAGATAAAATTGAACTTCCAACAGGACAAGAAAGCTTTAGAGAAGTTGTTAAACATTCAGGCGGTGTAGTAATTTTAGCTAAAAAAGAAGATAAAATTCTTTTAGTTAAACAATTCAGATATCCAATGAAAGAAGTTTTGTATGAATTGCCTGCAGGTAAACTTGAAATCGGAGAAGATCCATTTGAAGCTGCAAAAAGAGAATTGGAAGAAGAAACAGGCTATTGTGCAAATAAATGGACTGATTTAGGATATGTATACACATCACCTGGATACAGTGATGAAAAATTGTACTTATACGAAGCTGAAGATTTAGAATTTACTCACTGCCACCCTGATGAAGGCGAGATTATTCAAGCATTTGAATATAAATATGATGACGTTTTAAAAATGATTGATAACGGTGAAATTAATGACGCAAAAACTCTTTGTGCATTAATGAGAGCCCAAATTAAAGGATAAATTATGTCTGCTGAAAAAAGAATTAAAATGGTTGCAACTGATATTGACGGCACTATCGTGAAATGGGATACCGGATTTTCTGACGGTGTAAAAAATTGTATTAAAAATCTTTGCAAAAAAGATGTTAAAGTTGTACTCGTAACAGGCAGAATGCATTGTGCTACTCATCATATAACCAATGAATTGGGACTTAAAACACCTGTTGTTTCATACCAAGGCGGACTAATTAAAGATTGCGACGGCAATACTTTATATCAACAAAACTTGGATTCTGAAATTGCAAAACAAATTATTAAATGGGCAAGAGATAATAATATTCATATAAATTTATACATTGATGATAAATTGTATGTTGAAAAAGACAACGATTGCGTAAAAAAATACACTGACGGCAAATTTGTATCATACACAGTATGCTCATTTGACAGTTTAGAAATAAAAAATGTGAACAAAATTCTTGCAATTGACTACAATGATGCAGAAAGAGTTACAGGCTGGGTAGAAGAATTGCAAAAAAAATTCCCGCAATTATACATAGTTAAATCAACTCCTTATTTTTGCGAAATAGGAAGTGCACAAGCAAAAAAATCTCTCGGAGTTGAATTTTTAGCAAAAAAATGGGGATTAAAAAAAGAAGAAATTCTTACAATCGGCGATCAAAATAATGATATAGAACTTTTAAAAGCAGGCGGAATTAAAGTTGCAATGGGCAACGGAACACCTGAATTAAAAGAATGTGCCGATTACATAACTGACACCGTTGAAAATGACGGTTTTGTAAAAGCTATTGAAAAATATGTAATATGAGGTAAAAATGTATAGAATAGGTCTGGGATACGATATTCACAAACTCACAGAAGGAAGAGATTTAATAATCGGCGGGGTAAAAATTACCCATGAAAAAGGACTTCTCGGACATTCTGATGCTGACGTATTAATTCACGCAATAATTGATGCAATGCTTGGCGCACTTGCATTATCTGATATCGGAACACTGTTCCCTGACACTGACGATTTATACAAAGATGCTGACAGTACTGTACTTTTAAGAGATGTATATAAACTTATTAAAGAAAAAAAATATGCAATCGAGAATATAGACAGCAACATTATAGCTCAACAGCCTAAAATGATGCCTTATATCCCAAAAATGAAAGAAGTTTTATCACAAATTCTTTCAATCGAACCTGATAGACTTTCAATAAAAGCAAAAACCAATGAAAAAATGGACGCAGTAGGCCAAGAACTTGCAATAGAAGCTCACGCTGTCGTGCTTTTAAAAAGAGTATAAATAAAATGAACAAATCAGAAATTTGTAATCAGAAAATAAAACAAAGAATTTTAAAAGAAGCAGAAACTGATTATAAAAAATTTTCAGCCTCACTAATCCCAAACATTGACAATATACTTGGTGTCAGATTACCGACTTTAAGGAAAATAGCAAAAGAAATCTACAAAAGCGGAGAATGGAAAGAATTTGTCAACAAGCAACAATGTGAATTTATGGAAGAAGTGATGCTTCAGGGAATGATTATAGGACTTATTAAAACAAATCCTGAAGAAATTCTTGAATATGTCAAAAATTTTATCCCTAAAATTGATAACTGGGCAGTATGTGACACTTTTTGCAACAGCCTTAAATTTACAAATCAAAATAAAGAATTAGTATGGGAATTCATACAGCCATATTTTAAATCGGACAAAGAATATGACCTGCGTTTTGGGTATGTAATGCTTTTAACTCATTTTATTGAAGAAAAATATATTGAAAAAATCTTAAAATTAATCGACAATTTTAAAGATGACAGATATTATTCAAAAATGAGTGTTGCATGGGCGCTTTCAATATGTTATATTAAATTGCCCGAAAAAACTTACAAATATTTAAAAACTTCACAACTTGATAACTGGACATTTAACAAAAGTATTCAAAAAATATGTGAATCACTAAGGGTTGATAAAGATACAAAAAATATGTTAAAATGTTTGAAAAAAATATAGGCTGGATTGCTTCGGCTAAAGCCTCGCAATGACAATTAACAACAAGTCAGCCTTAAGTATAAGTCATTCTGAGGGCTACCGCCCGAAAGAATCCAGCTTATAAAAAATTATTTAAAACTTAAAAAGAGTAAAGATATGAATATTTTAACCGAAAAAAAATTGGCAGCAGGATTATCAATTTCATCAAATGCCATAATAATTATTTTAAAACTTATAGCAGGAATTATATCAGGCTCAATCAGTATAATTTCAGAAGCAATTCACTCATTGAGCGACTTTTTAGCTTCTGTTTTAACATTTTTTGCGGTGATGAAATCTTCAGAACCTGCAGATGAATGCCACCCGTTCGGACATGGAAAATATGAGGACATGTCAGGATTTATTGAAGGCGGATTGATTATTTTTGCAGCTTTTTATATTATTTACGAAGCCTGCAGAAAATTATTTTTCGGTGCAAATTCTGAAATGGATACAACTTTAGGCATTTATGTAATGTTATTTGCAGTCGTTGCGAACATTTTAGTTAGTGCCTACCTTTTTCACGTTGCAAAAAAATCAAATTCAGTATCATTATTTGCTGACGGCGAACATTTGAGAACTGATGTATATTCATCATTAGGCGTTATGGCAGGGTTAATTTTAATAAAAATTACAGGTATACATCTATTAGACCCTATAATCGCAATTTGTGTTGCATTGTTTATCGTAAAAGCAGGATATTCAATTTCCAAAGAAACCCTAAACAATTTATTAGACGGATCATTACCCGCTAAAGATTTAAAGATTATTGAAGATATAATAAATTCATATGATAACAAATGCATAAAAGGCTATAAAAACTTAAAGGCAAGACGTTCAGGACCTTCTACAGATATTGAAATTACAATGCTTTTCCCTAATGAAATGACAATTTATGAATGTCATAATATATGTGATGAAATTGAAGCATTAATTCAAGAAAAACTAGGTGCTTCAACTATTATAATCCATTCAGAACCTGAAAATTGCAAACAAAATAAGCATTAAAATTTGTAAACATGTACTTTCAAATAAATTGTTTTTTGGTTATGCTTGGCATGTGTGTATGAAAAGGAGATTTATATCATGCCAAAATTCAATTTAATGTCGTACATTATGCCTCCTGAAGATAAAATGTTTTTTACATACTTTCAGGAAAGTGCAGAAATTTGTTTGAAAACAGCAAAACTATATGATGAGATTATGCACAATCATTTGAATGATGAGTACAAAGAAAAAGCTCTGAAATATAAAAGGAAAGGTAAACTATCATATAAAGCTTGTTTAAAACAGTTAAATAAAAGTTTTATTACCCCGATTGAAAGAGAAGATATTCAAACAATTGCAGTTCAATTAAATAAAATAACTAAAAAAATTGTAAAAGCCTGTCTTAATTTAGAAGTGTACAGATTAAATAACTACACTGACGAAATGAAAGAACAGGCTTTAACTTTGGTACAAGCTACAGAAAAACTCGGAGAAATTATAAAACAATTCAAAAAAGTATCTGACGTTGAAGAAATTACAGAACTCAATATTGAAATGAAAGAAATTGAATCTCACGGAGATGAAATTCACCGCCGAGCTATGGGCAATTTATTTTCAGGTCAATATGAAGCCCTCGATGTAATCAAATTAAGAGATATGTACAAAGAAATTGAAAACGCTTTTGATGCTTGTTTCTATGTATCAGATACAATCCTGAATGTAGTATTAAAACAAAGTTAGGCAAGGTAAAAAATGAGTATAACTATTTTACTTTTAATAGCAGTTGTATTAGTTGCTTTGGCATTTGAGTTTATCAACGGATTTCATGATTGTGCAAACGCAATTGCAACTGTTGTATCTACAAAAGTTCTTTCTCCCAAACAAGCTGTATTATTCGGAGCAAGTTTAGAATTTATCGGTGCACTGACTGGTACCCACGTTGCAAAAACTATCGGATCAGGTATTGTAAATGCTGATTTAATAACTTTAACCGTAATATTTTGTGCACTTTTAGCCGCTGTTATATGGAATTTATTCACATGGTGGCTTGGACTTCCATCAAGTTCATCACATGCACTAATCGGAGGATTACTTGGAGCTTCAATAGTAAAAGCAGGAATTGACGTTGTACATTTCCATACACTTATAGATAAAGTAATAATTCCTATGTTCACATCTCCAGTATTGGGATTTTGCGTTGGTTTTACTTTAATGCTTTTAATAGCTTGGGTTGTAATTGTTCTTAGAGAAACTCCAAACACTGTCAATAAACAATTTAGAAAATTACAATTATTATCATCAGGACTTATGGCACTAAGCCATGGTTCAAATGATGCTCAAAAAACTATGGGTATAATCACACTTGCATTACTTGCAGGAGGAGTTCTTCATAAAAGCCCAACAGGTGATTTTGAAATTCCAATTTATGTAATTATAGCTTGTGCTCTTACAATGGCTGCAGGGACAATGAATGGCGGTTGGAAAATTATCAAAACAATGGGACATAAAATTATTAAACTTAAACCTATTCATGGCTTCGCAGCTGAAACATCTGCTGCAGGATTAATTTTAACAGCATCCCATTTTGGAATTCCATTAAGCACCACACACGTTATTTCAACAGCAATTATGGGTGTCGGATCAACATTTCACGCACACGCCGTAAAATGGAGAGTTGTTGGAAATATTGTAATTGCCTGGGTATTAACAATACCTGCTTGTATGATTATTTCATCAATAATTTATTATCTGATTTATAAAATTATTTAGTTATTATTACCAATGTAGATTTCCTCCTTTCATGATTTTATTAATCTTAAAAGGAGGGAATTTTTTATGTCTGAAAATAATAAAGATAAAGAAATTTGCGAAACAGAATTTTGTGAAATGTGCCATTTTGAAACACCGATAAAAAATATATTAATGGTTGTGACAAGTGCAAATGAGTTTAATAATAAACATAAAACAGGATTATGGCTTGAAGAATTTGCAATACCATATCTTGCATTTATCGAAAAAGGTTATAAAGTTACAGTTGCAAGCCCAAATGGTGGTCAAGCTCCAATAGATCCCGAAAGTGAAAACTTGGAAAATGAAATTAAATGGGAAAAAGCTAAAAAAGCACTTGAAAAAACTGACAAATTAGATTCAATAGATTATAAATCTTTCGATGCTCTGGTACTGCCAGGAGGACATGGACCTATGCTTGATTTGTACAAAAATAACACACTTGGAGAAATTATTAACGATTTTTCTACAAAACATAAACTTATTGCAGCAATCTGTCACGGACCTGCGGGGCTTTTATCAGCAGTAAAAAATGGAATTTCTTTTGTTAATGGCAAAAAATTAACTTGTTTTACAAATGAAGAAGAACATTATTACAATAAAGAAAATTTGCTTCCTTATTACTTAGAGGACACCCTAAAAGATGCAGGAGCGCAATTCGTCCAATGCGACATCGGTGCAGTAAATATAACTGAAGACGGTAATTTAATTACAGGACAAAATTTTCAATCCAGTGAAGCATTTGCAAAAGCTATAATTAACTATTTAGATCGCAACTAGCGATCTTTTTTTTGACTTTTTTTTTGAAATTTGTTAGGATAAAAATATCCTTACTTACCAAAAGATACTAATTGAGGTTTTATGGAATTAAAAGAACTACCTAAATGTCCTGTGGAAACAACATTAAAACTTATTGGGGAAAAATGGAAAATCTTAATTATAAGGGATTTGTTAAATGGGACAAAGCGTTTCGGGGAATTAAAAAAATCCTGCAGCGGAATTTCACAAAAAGTCCTTACTCATAATTTGAGACAAATGGAAGATGACGGACTTGTCAAAAGAGAAGTATTCCCACAAATCCCACCTAGAGTAGAATATACTCTCACAGATGTAGGATACAGTCTTGCTACGGTTTTAAATGCTATGGCAAGCTGGGGAACTGATTACAAAACTTTCTTGAAACTTTTAGCAAAAAGAAGTTAATATGTTACTATATAACAATTTGCCGTATCGGGTAATATGTTACTAATTTTAATAATGTATAATACTTTACATAAAATAGTAAAAAATATTTTATCATGTATTATATATGTAGGAGAAATTTAAAATGAAACTACTAACTGCTATCCAAAACGTTCTACCACACAAATCTGAAAAAGAAGATTCTCATTTAAAACTTCTTTATTCAAATATGCATCCTGAAACAAGAGAAGAAGTAGTATACCGTAAAAATGGTAAGTCTGTTGATAGAATTATTGAATTTGATCCACATACAGGATCAAAAATTAAAACAACACACTATGATTATTTTAATGATAAAAAAGTTCGCTCAATTGATGAATACGACAGAAAAACAGGTAGAAAAATCCGCACTATCAACTATGTTTTATATAAATCTGTAGATGAATATGATTTAGAAACAGGTAAAAAAATTCGTACTATTAACTTTAATGTTAAAGACGAAACTAAAATTTCATCAATTCAAGAATATGATTTAGAAACAGGCAAAATAATTACAATATCAATTTATAAACGTGATGGAAAAACTGTTAGTATAATTAAAAAAATTGATCCTGTAACAGAAAAAGTAACAAGTTGGGTAAATAACAAAAATTTAGAATATAAACCAATAGAACCCCCAAAAATTACCACAAGATACTACGACAATATAAAAACAATCCCACAAAAAGATAAAGAAAATATTGCTCAATTAATTGATAATTTATATTCAAACAAAATTAAATTTGAAAATATAAAATAAAATTAAAAATTAATCTTTAACAGGGATTTCATCATCTTCTTCTAATGCTTCATGCACAAATCTTGCAGGATCATCAATGATGTATTGCAAATCTTCCGGAGATTTAATATAACTATAATCAAATTTTTCTGATTTATAAGTGAAAGATACCATTCCATAATCAAGAATTCTGCCCATTGTTGTTTGATAAATATCAAGCATATCAAGTTTTTTTAAAGGAATATCTATTTCTTCAGGATTTAAAACACCTATCTTAATATGAGCATATTTAGTTGTAATAACAATTTTGTCAGAATTAAATCTCAAAATTGGGTATACAATAGGTAATAATAATATAAATACTACTACCCAACTAAAAAAGCTATGAGTATTTAAAAATATTGTCCAAAAATAAATAAAAAATATAGGAGTCATTACAATAGGCCAAAAAAGAGCCATCCAATGTTTTTTTATATCAAATAAAACAAGTTCTTCTGCATTATCATCAGGAAGTGTATATTCTTCTTTTTTTATCTTGTTGTCATTCAAATTAACAACTTCTTGTTTATGCTCAGGTCTTTCAATAAACACTTCTTTGTCTTGCTCTTGATTGAAATTATCATTTTTCAAATCAATACCGCAATATCTGCAAAAATTATCATAATCTTTAATTTGTTTTCCACAGTTCGGACAAAACATATTCTGCTCCTTTGTGAGCCAATTTTAACATATGATTTGACTTTAGTCAATTAAGGATATATGATTAATCCCAGAGGATTTAAGATGAATAAAGAAGAATTATTAAAACTATACAATGAAGATTTAGATACACTTTTAGAAACAGCTTCAAAATATATAAAAAAAGATATAGAATTTTGTTCATTAATTAATGCAAGAAACGGAAAATGCTCACAAAATTGCAAATATTGTGCTCAAAGTTCTCATTACTGTACAAATATAGAATCTTATCCTCTTGTTCCTTTAGAAGAAGTGAAAAAAATCGCATTAGAAGCAAAATCTCATAAAGCATCCAGATTTGCAATTGTAACATCAGGAAAAACACCTGATGAAAGTGATTTTGACACTATATTAAAAATGATTGAAGAAGTAAATAAAATTGACGGCTTAAAAAGCTGTGCTTCAATCGGAATTCTAAATGAAGAACAAGCAAAAAAATTATCTGAAATAGGACTAAAAAGATTTCATCATAATATAAATACATCAAAATCATACTACCCAAGCGTTTGCACAACTCATAGCTGGGATGACAGATTAAACACCTGCAAATTAGTGAAAAAATACGGAATGGAATTATGCTGCGGCGTAATTTTAGGTATGGGAGAAAGCGTTGAACAAAGAATTGAAATGGCTCTTGAACTTGCAGAAATTCAACCTGATTCAATTCCTATAAATATCTTAATGCCAATACCTGAAACTCCATTTGAAAATTATCACGATAAAATTGATGAAGAAAATGTATTAAGAACTTTGGCAATTTTCAAAATTGCAAATCCAAATTCAATCTTACGTTTTTGCGGCGGGAGAATGAGATTATCTGAAGAAAATCAACGCAAAGCTCTAAATAGCTGTGTTGAAGGGATTATGGTAGGGAATTATCTAACTACTGTCGGAAAAGCTCCCGAAGAAGACTTAAAAACAGTTCAAGAACTCGGTAAAAATATTAAAATGTAACAATTATTTAATAATATCTAAAGTTTTTTAACCTTTCTGACGTATTAATAGAACGTAAGAAAGGTTAATGTTTTTATGAGTGATGAACAGAAAATACAAGGAATGGGGCCTTTAAAACAACCTGATTCTATTAAATTACCTAAATTAAAATTTGAACTTCCTACATTTCAACCTATTTTTAATTTTAACAAACCGGTTGAAACCCCACAAGAAACAAAGAAAAAAAGTATCAGTCAAGAACTTCATGATAGTTGGACAAAAGTTTTTCCTCGACTTTCACAAGAATTTTTTGATGAACTTACAGCTATGGCTGAAAGAATTAATTGTAATCCTGAAGATCTTGCTGCAATAATGTTTAAGGAATCACGATTTGACCCTGCTGCAAAAGGGGCAGGAGTCTATGGTTTAATACAAATGAATGCAACAGCATTAAAAGTAGCAATCGCTCACGCAAATAAAAATGGACATAAATTGAAAAATGTAACAATTTCGGAATATCATAAAATGCCGCGAGAACAACAAATTAAATATTCCGAAGCTTATATTCAATTTAGAATTGATGAAAAAAAATTAACAGGTAAAAAGTTAAGCGGAGGTCAATTGTGGACTTTAATAAAAAGACCTTCAAATATTAACAATAAAAAGTTTATCAACAAATTACAAAGGATAATAGATAATACTAAAAACCTACCGCTTAAGTATGAAACGCCATACAGTTTAAAACATTCTAATTAATTATTTAAGTATTTTAGAATTTCGTCAACATGCCCGTTAACTTTTACTTTTCTCCATTCTTGAATTATATTCCCATTTTCATCAAGAATAAATGTTGAACGCTCAATACCCATATATTTCTTACCATACATAGATTTTTCTTTCCAAACATTAAAAGCTTCGGATAATGTATGTTCAGTATCTGAAAGTAAAAGGAAATTCAAATCCTGTTTTTCTTTAAATTTTTTATGACTTTTAATATCATTAGGACTAACTCCTATTACAGTTGCAGAAGATGTAATTCTGTTCATATTATCTCTAAAATCACAAGCCTCTTGCGTGCAGCCTGATGTATTATCTTTAGGATAAAAATACAATACAACTTTTTGCCCTTTAAAATCAGCTAAAGTATATTCATTTTCATTCCCGTCTTTATCAAGACCTTGTAATTTTATCTCCGAATAATTCATTATTACCCTCCTTCATTAGGTTTTTTCTGTCAAATTTATCTGCAAGAAAAGTTGATATTATCGGGATTGCAATATAATAAATCCCACCTAAAATTAACGCAGGTTTTACAACTTTTATTCCCTCAATATACTTATCCAGTTTGGGTGAATTTTTATTTACTTCAGAAAATTTCTGAATAAATTTTTCAGTTGGTTTTTCTAATAAATTATTTAAAGCATAACCACCTGCAATACACAAACCTGTAGAAATTGCAGCATTATACATCAATGCTTTTTTTCTTTTTTCTTCAATACCCTTGCTTTTAGCTGTCTGATGAATAAACGCGCCTGTTGCAAGTACATCTGTTAAAGAAATTATATGTTGTTCAAAATTTGTATTATGAAATTTTTCAGCCATTCTTTGAACAGGTTTTGTATCAATGATTTTCCCAAAACGTTTTGACAAACTTTCAACTCCACTATTATACAAACCTGTAAAAGATACCTGTTTTTTAGAATTTGTTTCATCTTTTTTACGGAAAATTTTTGACATAACAGGCGGAATCAAAGCACAAGTCATAATAGACTTTGGCACTGCAATTACAAACCCCAAACCTAATTTGAATAATTGAGTTGCAAAACTGTAACGTTTTGATTTTGCAAGCGTTTTTTCATCAGCTTTTAATGCATTAATAGTAGAATTTTTTAAATATTTAGAAGGCGTTTTATCAATATTTTTAATCGCCTTAGATACAGGCAAAGAAGCTCCGAGCATTAACAAATACCCAACAGCACTTGATGCAAGAGATTTTGCACAAGCATATTTTTTATTTTCTTTGTCAGTATCAGGTGTTCCCATAATTACAAGCGGACGAGCAACTGTCGACAAAGCTAAAGATGCTGATGCTACAAATAACGAACCGTTATCTGCTGCAAATTCCAATCCCTTTTTTAATATTTTGCTATTGTAAATCGCTTGTACTTTCATCTCAATTCATTATACAATGCTCATAATGAAAATCACAGAATTTATAAAAAAAGAATTACAAGGCTGGAAAAACTTTGAAATAATAGGGTTAATAATAGTTTTTTCAATAATTCTCGTAAATGCAGTAATCCTAAAAGATAATCCTGCAGCAATAATTAATGCCATTTGCGGGATTTTATATACAATTATTGCAGGCAAAGGAAAAATTTCTTGTTATTTTTTCGGACTTTTAGGCTCCAGTTGTTACATATTACTCTCATTTAAAAATGCCTTATGGGGTAACATGCTGCTTTACCTTTGCTATTATATTCCAATGCAAATTTTAGGAATTTTTAAATGGAAGCAACATCTGAAAAAAGAATCAAAAGAAATTGTCAAAATAAAACTAAATCTTAAAGAACAAATAATAATAAGCATAATCGGACTTATAGGCTGTATAATTACGATTTTAATTTTACATTACCTCAATGACAAAAGCCCAATAATTGACGGCATTACAACATTTTTATCAATCCTTGGAATGTATTTGACCGTAAGACGAGCAATAGAACAATGGATTGTATGGATGGTAGTAAACGGATTATCTTTTATAATGTGGTTAGATTTAGTCGTTTTTTCAGGTACAAAAGCATATTCTACAGTTTTAATGTGGGGGGTATACTTTATCCTTGCAATTTATTTTTATATAGAATGGAGAAAAGAAATAAAACAATAAACTTATTGTTCTGTTTTTGAGAAAAATCCGGCAATTTTACTTTGAATTTCTTGAATTACATTATTAAATCCTTGCATATCATTTTCAGCATTTTCCATAGCCAGAGTTAATTTTTCATTACATTCTTTCATCAATTGTTTATATTCTTTAGTTTTTGAAATCACTTCTGACTTTAATTTTACATTTTCTTCCTTTTTTATTACTTTTTTCGGTTCTGTTAGCTTAATCTCTTTAACTTTATTTTCCATTTTAGGAATAGGAGTTTCAATATGTGTCTTGAATTCCTGTAATTCATCTGCTGCTTTTTTCAAAAAAGATTCCAATCCAAGTTCTTCGAGTTCAAGATCACTATAATATTTTAATTCTGGAGGAATAATCGTTGGATATTTTGGATTGAAATTTTTTACAACCATATCTTGATTTATCAAGAAAAATTTATCTTCACCATTTTTTGAAAAACATAAGCGGGTAAGATTATTTCTTTTTGCATTTTTCATTTTTAAGATAGAAACTTGCTCATTATCTGAAACCTTGAATGCAAAACCTCTTTGTCCAGCAACTCCATTCCATTTTGGATAAGAAGTTTTTATCTTTGAAACTGTTGGAGCACTGATTGAAGCGAATTTTTCAGATATTTGTTGATAAATACTATCAATTTTTGTCATATCAACTCCAAGATCGCCACTTAACTTTCCAATCACAGGTGCTAATGATCTTTCATATAATTTTTGAGAAATAAATTTATTAAACTCTCCAAGTTTTTTCTCATAATCTGAAAGATATTGTTCAAATTTTGGTAAAATCTCTTTTACGGAAGATTTATCGTGATACAAAAGTTTTGGAGGAATTATACTAAAATTTTTCGGATTAAAATTAGAAACAATTAATCCCTGATCTTCTTTAAAAAGAAAGCCGTCAATTATTTCATCATTTTTGTCATATACCATTATTCTAGTTAATTCTCCGTGCTCAGGATGTTGTAATTTTTATACGCAATTTGATTTTTATTTTCTCCGATATTTTTCAGAATATGTACAGGTTGAGCTACTTGGAGTTTATAATCTCCATATTCACCTTTTAATTTTAATGCTAATTTATGAGGCAAACCCTTTAATACTTCATCAGTTTTATTATACAGAGAATTAATATTTTCCAATCTCTTTATACTTGTATCACCAAATGTAAATAATTCAGGTTTTAAATATTGTCCGTCATATTTTGCTAAAAATTTCCTGAATTTAAGCATTGCACAATCTAAATCATCTAATACTTTTTGTAATTTTAATTCAAACGGCTTATCAAAATTCGTATATTTTATATTTTGTGGGAAAACAAAAACATGATTTTTATCATTATCTTCAACAATTCGATCAAAATCCTTTATGGTATATGAATCTAAAACCACTTTCCTTTGGGCAAAATTGCTACCTTTGCTTACAACAATTTTTATAAAGTCACGTCCATCTTGACCATCAGGAACTCGCACTTGAATAGATGTTTTATTTTCCCCGCAGTTATGAAACATTAAACTTCTTGTTGATTTGAAATCTTTATATTCTTTTTGAATAATTTCCATACCTTCAGGAGTTTTTTCAGATATTTTTTTCAAAATATCTTTATACGCATTTGAAATTGAAGATACAACATCAATAGTATCTCTGCTCAAACGCTCATAATTTCCTGTAAAAGAAAAACTGTCAGATACTTTTGATGAATTTAATACAGTTTTTTGCGCTGGTAAATTATTATAATATTTGTTTTGAATATTTATAGTTGATATTTTCATAAAACTAATAAAACCCGTAAAAATAAATTTTTACAGGTTTTGAACTTTTGTAAATCTAAAAATATTTTGCAAAATTATAAGTGTAAGATTAACAATTGTAAAGATTTTGTTTTCCTTTGTGCTAATTTTATTTTAATCTGCTACAATTGTAGCAGATGTGTAGGATATTTATTTGTAGGAGTATTTTTTATGAAAATTTTACCAATTCAAAATTTTAGTACTATTTCAAACCAACCAAAAACAGCAAATAACAATCGTACAAAATTTGCTTCAAATCAATTATCCTCTGATATGGTCGTCCTACAAAATAAACCAAAGAAAAAATCAATTAGCTTTGGCAATCTAAATGAAGCAGCTTTAACTTTAGCAAAACAACTACCTTTAGAAGATAGAATTGCATCATTATTTGATGTATTTAAACGTGGAGATATAATTACTGTAGGTAAAAACCTAAAAGAAACTCAACGAGCTTTGAAAAATTCTCTAGATTCTTTGGATCACGTTATTAAAAGAATATTTTTTATTGAAGACGATAATATCTAAGGTAGTTTAGCCTTTTACAAAAATGCAACAGGAGATAAAGAAATTTTAAATATAAACAATTTTGATTTATATTTAAGTAATTCAACTGGACAAGAAGCACTAAAACCAAACAATTCTTTTTATGTAACCACAGATGATATTCTATACATCGGTGATATGGGAATTAAAATCAAAGATGAACCTAAAACAAATTTATCACTTAAACGTCATATTTTTTCAAAAGTATTTGACTTCACCCAAGATTCACAAGATATCATAAAAAGACAAAATACCAAAGAACTTAAATCTTTAGTTCTCGATACACAGGAAAAAAATAAACCTCTAACATTTGCTGATATAGGTGGACAAGATAAAGCTATCGAAGAATTAAAAAAAGGTGTTTTATTCCCAATAAAATATCCGGAAGCTTTTGAAAATATCAAAGTAAACCATGGCATAATACTTACTGGTCCTCCAGGAACAGGAAAAACTTTAATTGCAGAATCTCTAGCTAATGAGTCTAATGCGTTTTTCCTAAAACTAAACGGCTCTGAACTTAAATCAAAATGGGTAGGGGAATCAGAAGAAAATTTACGCACTTTATTTGAAGGAGCAATAGAAAACCAACCAAGTATAATTGTATTCGATGAATTTGATTCAGTTGCTAAAAAAAGAGATAAAGTTGACAATTACAGTGCAGAATTTGTAAATCAATTTTTATCAATTATGAGTGATATAGAAAAACAAGGCGATGATGTCTATATCCTAGCAACAACAAATAAAATAGAAATGCTTGATGATGCAATAATGCGTTCAGGTAGATTTGGTAAACATATCCAAATTGGTCTGCCGGATTTACAAGGAACAAGACAAATTTTAGATATTCATACAGCTAAAAAACCTTTAGATGAATCAATTAACAAAGAAGCATTATCAAAAAAATTATTTGACATACATGCAACAGGAGCAGATATTGCTCGCTTATCTTCAGATGCACATAATAATGCATTTGAACGTGTAGGAATATTTGACAAAATGTCTAATGGAACTTTTGTAAAATCAGATATTGATAATTTAAAAATTACAAATGAAGATTTTGAACAAGCTATTAATAATTTCGTAAAAGAAGGACAAGTAAAAGAACGTAAAAAAATAGGTTATAATTAATAAAATAATTAAACTTTTATAGAAAAAATTAACCCCGTAAAAATTTATTTTACGGGGTTTCTAAATTTTATAAATGAAAAATTTTATTTTACAAACATAAAATATCACCGTCATTCGGAATTAATAAATTAGAAATATTACATTCTTCTGCGAAATTTTTCAAATCCTCACGTGTAACTGAAAGATGACTAACTGTATCCATATGACTTGCAATTAATGTTGAATTTGGAGAGTATTTGAGTACTTCTTTTACATCATCAATATTCATAATAATATGTTCACCATTAAAAACAGTTGCACCACAAGCATTCACTACAATAATGTCAGGAGAATGTTTGTCTAAAGCATCTTTTACTTCCTTGCACCAAATTGTATCGCCTGCAATATAGAGAGTTTTCTCATTCTCTGATTTGAATACAACACCCATAGAATCATATGGCATTCCTACACTTTCGCAAATCGGTTTTATAATCTCTCTTTTACCATGCTGACAATTTGTCTTGTACAATTTTATATTTTTATAAGTAATCCCATCTTCTGTTATAATTTCAATATTTTTAAAACCGTAAGATTGTATTATTTCTAAATCTGTTTGGGATTGAACAAAAAATTTAATATCTTTATTTAACGCATTCACAGCATATTCATCAAAATGATCAGGGTGAAAATGTGTTAAAATAACTGCATCTACATCAACTATCTGTTGAATTTCAAAAGGTAATTCAACTCTCGGCTGTCTGATATGAGAATTTATACCTGCTTCAAAACCTTCCATATAATCTTTTGGACCAAGCCAAGGATCAATTAAAAATTTGTTTTTATCAAATTCCACAATAATAGTTGCATTCCTAACCTGAGTAATTTTCATCATTTCCCTCCTTTTTATACATCTTAAATTATGACTATAAAAAAAACAAGAATGCACTATTTTGTATAATACTTACTTTTTAGTATAATAGTATTAAAAAGAAAGTATAAAAAGAGGAATTATGGCAAAAAAGAAACAAACAGAATACAAATGCCCATTAGAGGCAACAATGGAAATCATAGGCGGAAAATACAAAGGGGTTATAATCGGTCATTTGATAGACAAAACTTTAAGATATAGTGAATTACAAAAACTAATCTCACATGCAACTCCTAAAATGTTAATCCAACAACTTAAAGAATTGGAATCAGACGGGATTGTAAAAAGAAAATTGTACCCTGTTGTTCCGCCCAAAACAGAATATTCTCTAACAGAACGCGGAAAAAGTTTAATTCCAGCAATCATAGAATTAAATAAATGGGGACTAAATTATTTAAAAGAAGAAAACATTCCCTGTGCTTATAAAGGAAATGATTTAAGTTGCTAATTTTATAGTTTAAATTAATTTGTTTTTAGCTAAATTAATAATTTTATCCATATTTTCAAAAATTTCACTATATATTTTAACAAGTTTATCGTCACTTGTTAAAATTTTATTTATAAGATTTGTTTTATCAGATGACATTTCTTTATTTATAGAATTAATACCAAAGTCATCAAGTTTTAAATTTAGAATAGACACTATACTCAAAAAATGTTCCAGTTTAGGCAAATATTTTCCATTTTCAATTCTACACAAGTGTTTTTCTGAAAAACCTGCCATTTCTGCAAGTTCATATTGTTTTAAGCCTGCTTTTTTTCGAGCTTGTTTTATAACAGTTCCTATATTTTTTTTGTCAATACAAAACATAAATTTCCTCTTTATTAGGTTATCGTATAAAGTATTTTTTAAAAACCTCTAGCGAGTTACATTAATATAAAAAGTGATTGACAAGTTACCTTTATTTCAATATAATTTTCTCAGGTTATAAATATGATTAAGATTTTATCCTGTCTAATTCCTATAAAATTTTTACGAATTTGGTTTAGAGAATTTTGTAATAGTATACAAATAATCTTTACTGCTAAACATATTGGCAAAAATTTTCAATGTTCAAGATTTTCAACTGTTAATAAAAACACTATTATTAAAAACCATGTAAAACTTAACGGTATGCATATAAGCGGAAATGGAAAAGTAATTTTAGGAAATTATTTTGTTGCAGGATTTGATTCACAAATAATATCCACGAGCCACAATTATGAGGGGAATGATATTCCTTATGATAGTACCACAATAAAAAGTGACGTTATTATAGGTGATTTTGTTTGGATAGGAGCAAAAGTAATAATATTACCTGGAACAGTTATAGGTGAAGGAGCAATAATCCAGGCAGGTTCAGTTGTTCATGGAGAAATACCTCCTTATGCAATTGCTGGAGGAAATCCTGCTAAAGTATTTAAGTACAGAAATATTGATCATTTTATTAAACTTAAAACTTCTAAAAAAGATATTTAATATTCTAATCTTTTTATTACTAATAGAACAATATTTGGGGGAAATTTAAAAATTAAATATAAAATAAAAATAGCAAGGGAGAGATTCGAACTCTCGACCTCACGGGTATGAGCCGTGCGCTCTCACCAGCTGAGCTACCTTGCCATAAGTCTTATTATTTAATTGACAAAATCTATCTTTGCACAAAATATTTTAAATTTCAAGTATTTTGTAAAACAATTCTATTTTTAGTATAATTTAATTTAGAAAAGATAATTAAAAAGGTATGGTTTTATGATTACTGATATGACAAAAGGGAGCCCCTTAAAACATATATTGCTATTTTCTGTACCGCTTTTAATCGGGAATGTTTTTCAGCAATTATATAACATCGCAGACCTTGTAATTGTTGGAAGGACCCTAGGAGTTGAATCATTTGCTGCTGTCGGAGCTGTAGCTCCTTTGTTTTTCTTAATTACATTCATTATTGTCGGCCTGACAAACGGTTTTGCAGTAGTAACCGGTCAAAGATTTGGGGCTAAAGATATAAAAGGTGTGCGAAATTCTGTTGTCATATCTACAATTTTAAGCGTAATTGTAACTTTTATTTTTTCATCTATTTTTGCATTATCAATGAATTACATTTTAAAATGGATGAACGTACCTGATAATATTTATCATAACGCTTTTTGGTATGTGGAAATTATCATCATAGGCCTAATTGCAACAACAATGTACAATATGTTAGCAAGTATTATAAGAGCTCTTGGTGATAGCAAAACTCCTTTATATTTTTTAATTATTGCATCTTTAATTAACATTATACTAGCTCTTATTTTTATAATAGTTTTCCATATGGGAGTTCCTGGTTCTGCTATCGCAGTAATTTTATCACAAGGGATTTCTGTTATATTATGTACAATTTTTATAAAATATAAATTTCCAATCCTTAGAATACATAGAAATGAATGGTTTATAAAATTTGACAAAGATTTTTATGATTCAGCATATGAACATCTGAAAATAGGAGTCCCAATGGCTGTTCAATTTTCTATTCTTGGGATCAGTATTCTTATAATTCAAAGTGTATGCAACTCTTTCGGATCAAACGTAATTGCTGCAATGACTGCAGCATTAAGAATAGAACAAATTGCGACATTACCTATGATGTCATTTGGAGTTGCTCTAGCTGCTTATGTTGCACAAAATTTCGGAGCTCGCAAATTCAAAAGAATACGATTAGGTGTAATTAAAACTTCTACAATTAATATTGTCTTAAGTATCGTAATGGCTTTTGTCATGAGATTTTGGGGAACAAATATCATCGGAGCTTTTATTGGAACTGCTACAAAAGAAATTATTAATATTGCACACAGTTACCTTTTAATAAGTACAATATTTTATTTCTTCCTCGGTCAAATCTTTATTTACAGAAATGCTTTGCAAGGTATGGGAGAAACTGTTTTCCCATTATTATCAAGTATTGCAGAACTTGTAATGAGAGCATTCACAGCGGTTTATCTTGCTATAAAATTTGGTTATATCGGCATGTTTTATGCTGGTCCTATTGCTTGGGTAAGTGCTTCTACTGTGCTATTTTTAGGATATTTATATAGTATTAAACATATTATTTATAAAGTCAAAAATAAATTACGTAGCTACTTGCAAAGTTAAAAGTTTTATGAAAAGATTATCACAAGGTCAAAAAGAGTGTAAAATGTCTATATAAATCTTTTTTCAAATTTATATAGATAAATAAAAATAGGAGGCAGAATATGTCAACATTTATAGAAGACATTTACGCAAGACAAATATTAGATTCTCGCGGCAATCCAACAGTAGAAGTCGATGTAAAACTTACAAACGGAGTAAAAGGTCGTGCGGCAGTACCCTCAGGAGCTTCTACAGGAATTTTTGAAGCTTTGGAATTACGCGATGGTGATAAATCAAAATATATGGGAAAAAGCGTTCAAAAAGCTGTTGATAACGTAAATAACATAATTGCACCTGAACTTATAGGAGAAAAAGCTTCCCATCAAAAAGAAATAGACACATTTATGATTGACATGGACGGGACTGAAAATAAATCAAAACTCGGTGCAAATGCTATTTTAGGTGTATCTCTTGCAGTTGCAAAAGCAGCATCTAAAGCATATGACATGGCTCTTTACAGATACTTAGGCGGGATTAATGCTTTAACTTTACCTGTACCGATGATGAATATTATTAACGGCGGAGCTCATGCTGATAATAATATTGATTTCCAAGAATTTATGATAGCACCAGTCGGAGCAGAAAGTTTTTCTCACGCAATTGAAATGGGCTGCAATGTTTTCCATACTTTAAAAAGTGTTTTGAAAAATAAAGGAATGGCAACTTCAGTAGGAGATGAAGGCGGATTCGCTCCAAATCTTCAATCTAATGCTGAAGGTATTGAAGTAATCTTAGAAGCTATTGATAAAGCAGGTTATAACACAAATCAAATCAAAATTTGTCTTGATGTTGCATCATCTGAATTCTATGAAAATGGGAAATATAACCTGAAAGGTGAAGGTAAATCATTTGACAACAAAGAAATGACAGACTTTTTAGAAGAATGGGTAAAAAAATATCCAATAATTTCTATAGAAGACGGTATGGCTGAACAGGATTGGGAAGGTTGGGAAATGCTTACCCAACGTATTGGAAATCACTGCCAGTTAGTAGGTGATGATTTGTTTGTAACAAACACAAGACGTTTAGCAGACGGTATCAAACGTAATGTTGCAAATTCAATTTTGATAAAAGTTAACCAAATCGGCACATTATCGGAAACATTAGATGCAATATCAATGGCACATGCAGCAGGTTATACAACAATTATTTCACACAGATCAGGTGAAACTGAAGACACATTTATTGCAGATCTTGCAGTAGCTGTAAACAGCGGTCAAATTAAAACAGGATCAGCTTCAAGATCTGACAGAATGGCTAAATATAATCAGCTTTTAAGAATTGAACAAAAACTCGGATCTGCCGCTAAATACTTAGGCTTGCAAGCATTTAACGGTCAAAAATAAAAATAATTCAATATAAAAACAAGCTCCAAGATTATTTGGAGCTTGTTTTTTAGAAAAATTAATCTGTTTCTCCGATATTATACTCAGTATATTCTAATTTATCCATACCGCTAAGAATATTTTTTAAACTTTTTCCACCGGGCTGATTAGATAAATTTGGCGAAATTTTATCTTTATATACTACTAGTTCATAAACATCACGCCCAAACTGATTTGGTAAACTTGGTCCATTTACATCAAAATCAATATACGCACAATTATATAACATTTTAGTAACTAATTCGGTATTTCCGTCTTTATCTTTTATACAATTATAATCCGAATCTCTTTTACAATCTGTAGAAGTCCTTTCACAAGATGTCAACTGGTGTACTGCAATTAAAGAACCATCATTCAAAATTATTTTTGAATTTGAAAGATTTGTGCCCATTGTAGCTCCTGTGGTATCATCTTTCCTTCTTGTTGCGTATTTTACTGAATAATAAAATTTTTCACATCCGGTATCATTTTTTTTAGTACATACCATTGAACCATTAAAATATTTTGCAAAAGCTTGAACAACCTCTGCACTTGTTTTAGTAGGATCAAATAAAAAAGTATTATCACCAACAACATCATTTTCTTTCTGTGCTAAAGAAACAGCATTTTGAATATTAGAATAAACTCTTTTTGTCCTTACAATTAACTCTTTATCTCTATACTTTTGAATTAAAGAAGGCATAGTCATAGCTGCAACTACACCAATAATACCAAGTGTTATTAAAACTTCTGCAAGAGTAAAAGCATTTATGTGATGTTTCATATCACCAATATAAAACTTTTTTCTTTTTTTATCAATCCCCCAAAAAGCAAGCAGGAAAGCTGTTAAATCGCCCCCCCCCCGACTTTTCTATACAATAAATCTCTTTCCATTCTAAAGCTCCTTTTATGTTTGTACTTAATTATTTTAACATATATTTTAGCGATTTTCAATAAAACAAAAAAAATGACTCTTTAAATATAAAGCGTCATTTCCTTTCCAAATGTATCGTTACTAAGTTTAGTGTGTGTAATATAGGTCTATGAATCACTGCTTGATTTATACTTATAACTTAATAAGCTATATGTATCAGAAGATGATGAACTGCTATCTCCATAAAAAACTGACATATCTGTTGCACGACGATTATTAAATTCATCTTCAACTTCCATTCTCGCACAATTTACATCATAAGCTGAAATTTCAGCACTAGTAATTCTTCCATCATGATTTGTATCCATTTCATCAAAATGTTCAAGAATTTTTGTCATTGTACTTTCAGACAGTCCGCTTGAGCCTGATGCATATAACTGTGTTAATTCAGCTTTTGTCAATCCTTGTGTAGAAATTGTATTTGAAAGATTATTCATTTCCTCAGCTGTAATTATTCCGTCACCATCTTTATCAATAGATGAAAAATTTGTCTGCAAATATGATGCAAAAGATTGATTTAAAACATTATAATTAGAAGTTTTAGTTCTAGCCTCTGTTATATTATCTAAAGTTAAACCTTCCGGATACTGTGATGCAAGGTATGAATATGTATTAGTCAAACCTGCATAAACACCTGAAAGTATATTATTAGTCATACTACGCCCTCATTCTACTTACTTTATTTTTTATGTTAATGATTTTTTCTGCAAAGTCAAACCTCTATTTGAATGAATTTTACAAGTATTTGTAAAAATATGTTACAAACACATTTAAAATCCTAAAGTTTTTCTAAAACGTATCCGATAAAAAATTTGTTGATAGATTGTTAATAAGGAGTGTGTACTCATGGAAGAAGAAAAAAAAGTTATGGATATGGAAGATCTTATGTTGGATTACGGTGAAATGACAAGTTTTGATTTTGATTCACTTGATTACAAACAAGTAAGAGAGTTGCAAAAAGTAACAGACAGTGAATATTCAAATCAGCCTTATCCGTTTAAATATGGAAATTTTGATTTAGTGGATATGATTCATGCATTTATTACACAATATCAAAAGAAAGAAAATGCATAACCGTTGATTAAAAAATGTGTATCTTAGAAAAATATCGGAGTGTAGCATATGAATGACAAAGAACTATTCGAAAATGATTGTTTGCCTTTATTTTGGCTTGAAGATGAAGAACATTTTGAACAGCCAACTCCTCAAAGAAAAGATTTGCAAACACTACTTGCAGAATTAGAAGATATTAAAAACCAAATAGATGACATAAGTGCAAGAGAATGGCATCTTGCAAAACTTGTGAAATTTCATAACGAGGGCCTAGCCCGATGAGCAACCTCTGCTGTTAAGAACAGCTACCGAGATTTGGGATAGCAAAACTTTTTGACAATACATAACATCGTTGAACACTTTCAACGATTTTTTTTTGTGAAAATTAATTATAAATCTTCTAAAGAATCTTCATCTAACAATATGTCATGTCCCATATTGTGGATTAAGTCCAAATAAGCATTATAATATACTTGCATTGCACTAATATATTCATTTAAAATTTCTTGATGAGAATTTTCAATAATAAACAAATTTAATAACTGAGTATCACCCTTTGCATAACGTTGTTCTGACATTTTTAAAATTTTATCAGATTCTTTTAAAATATCTTTGTAATACCCCATATTTTCTTTTGCGTATTTGAATTGGTTGTAATCTTCTTTTAGGGCAAATTTTAATTTATTTTCAAAAGAAACCTTATCAATTTTAGCTCTTTCAAGAATAATTTTAGCTCGATTTATCTCTGGCCTGTATGAATAAAAAACAGGTAAATCCAAATAACCTCCGGCATAACCACCATGCAACATTCCATCACCTGAAAAAGCATAACCTCCAATTACTGTGACATCAGGAATAACTTTGTGCCTTGCAACAGCTAATTCTTTTTCTGACTTATCGATATTATCATAAGCTATTCTAATAGAATAACTATATTTCATCGCTACTTCTTCAATAGTTTCGTACTCAGGTAATTGAATATCCAATAGTGATATATGATCTTGGAACAATGAACTTTCACGAGTATCATACATTACATCAGTATCTTTTAAATTCAAAATTTTGTTAAAATTGAATTGAGAATATAGTAAATTAGCTTTTGCTTTGTTCAAAGAAACCAATTGTTTTTTATATTTTATGTCTGATTGTAATTTTTCAATTTCGTAATTTTTAGAATTTTTGGGCTTGTTTTCTGCAAGCAATTTCATATTCTTAAAAAGTTCTTCTCTCTGTTGCAAAATCGCTACAACTGATTTCATATATACAACATCAAAATAAGCTTCCATAACTTCGAGTTTTAAATTCAACTCTTCTTGTCTTATTTGATTTTCAATCAATTTCATATTAGCAATTGCAGCTTTTTTACGAACACCTCTTTTAGAAATTTCTAAAGGAATAGCAATACCTGCTTGACTTGCATTTGTTTTTCCAACAGGTCCCATTAAAATTGTTGATTGAAGCTGTGGATTTTTAAGCGCATTTGCCATTTTAACTTCTTGTTCTAAAACCGCAATTTCTTTGCGTTTTGCTTGCAATGCTAAATTATGCTGAAGTGCTAATTTCACAGCATCATTCGCTGAAATTTTTATAATTTCAGCTTGAGAGGGCAAACTTACAACTATTATCGTTAATAATAGAAAAAAGAACTTTTTCATACAAATACATAATACAATAAAAATAAGATTTTTAAAAATAAAAATTAAGGCGGAAATAAATCCGCCTCAAAAATACCGTTACATTTTCGCATGTTATGTAACAAGAATTATACGGGGTTGGTATTAGGTCTGCCAGCAACGTTTATCAAAATATCAATAACTTTAGGCATTTGACATTTAAAAGAGTAATGCCCGTTTTTCAAAGAACATTTAGTACAGTCACATTTTATTGCATAACATTCTAATGCCTGCTCTGTCCAACTTTGTGTAATAGATTCCGAAATCTCCCCATTATTTTGCGGATAAAAAACTTCCTCCATAAGCCACTCCTAAAAGATATAACTAACCCATTTATATTTTAACCTGATAACAACTCTATTTAATCCTTTATTTAATGTATATTGAAAAGATTATTTTGACTAATATAAAAAAATAATATATCATTAAATAAATTGGAGTTATTTATGAAAAAATTTATAATATCATTTTTATGCTTACTTGTTTTTTCAACAAGCACTTTTGCTGTATCTGATAAAGAAATTATACAAGAGCAAACCATACAAAACAGAATAAATGATATCGGTACACATATCTTAAACGCAAACAAAATTAAAGGACGAATTATATTTGTCTATGATAAAGAAGCAAAAGATTCTTTATTAAAAATGGACACAACAGTTACAAGCAGACAAATTGTAATGTTCCGAGAATACTATAAATTTATCTCTGATGACAATGAACTTGCAGCTTATCTTTCAAGAGAAATTGCCAGATCTTCAAGAACATTTGACGGAATGGGCAACGGCTGGCTTACAGGAGTACAAATAAAGGCAGCTCCGAAAAAATTTGAACTCGTATCAGATAAAAGGGCCGTAGATTATATGGTCAATGCAGGCTATAACCCAATTGCACTTATTACATTTATAAATAAAGCATACCCGCAACACTATCAAGATTTAGTTTCTAATAAAAATCTTACATCTAAAAGATTAGCACATATTTATGAATATATTTATACAAAATATCCGTACTTCCTTGCAAATAATGAATACCTTGAAAATCCGCATTATCAGAACTTTTTATTAAACTCTGTAGAAAATAGAAGACTATTTGAAGAAAAAATTAAAACTAATTCAAAGGAAAAATTAAAATATGAATAAAATTATTAGCCTTTTGACAGTTTTATTTTTAACAACTTCACCCTGCTTTGCAAAAATAATGCAGGACGAATTTGTAAATTCAACTCTTAAAAATATACCACTAGAAAAGCCACAAACTCATACAAAATATAATTACGAAAGCACAAAATACATACCTATAAAGTTGCACATAACAGAAAATATTAAAAACGAAAGTTATATCTATGAAGGGCAGCCTGTAACTTTCAAGGTTATCGAAGATGTTGTATACAATAATGAAATTATAATAAAAAAAGGTACAATTGTCCCTGCAAGAGTAGAAGCAATAATCTCAAGCGGAATGAACGGAATTCCAGCAAGCATAATTTTTGGAGATTTTAAATTTGAAAACATAGATAAAAACAAAATAGACTATACCTACGAACGATTCGGACAAGACAGAAGCCTATGGGTATTCCCACTCAAATGGGCATTGACTATTCTTCCACCAACAGGTTCTTTGACAAACTTTATAAAAGGTGGTCATGCCAGACTAAAAACTAATAAAGTAATACAGCTTAATTATTATCCTGAGTGGATTTAAAATTTAAAATATACTCAAATATTTTTTCGTTATATCTATTATCTACTGCACTAAAAGGCAATACCACACCGCCAAATTGTTTTTCAACATTTTTAATAACATTCAAAGTCTTTGATTTTGGCACATAATCCATTTTAGTAACAATGGTAAAAATCGGCAAATTATAATTTTCTACCCATTCACGCATTTGGAAATCATTTTTTTGAATATCATGTCTTCCATCAATTAGTTGCACTAAAGAAGTAATTTGTTCACGTTTAAGCAAATATTCTTCCAAATATTTCTGCCATCTGTTTTGAGCTTCTTTAGACACTTTAGCATAACCATATCCGGGTAAATCAGCAATCATAAACTTATCTGAAAACTGGAAAAAATTGATTAATCTAGTCTTCCCCGGAGTATTAGAAGTTTTGGCAAGTTTTTTATGATTTGCAAGACCGTTAATAAATGAAGACTTCCCGACATTAGAACGTCCTAGAAGCGGAAATTCAGGCAAAGTATACTCAGGACACTGAGAAAGTTTTTCCGCACTTATTAAAAATTTTGCCTGCATATATTTTGTAGCCATATGCTAATAATAACATAAATAATTTAAAAACTTATATTTGAATCCACTAATTCACTTAAAGTTATTGCATATAAATTAGAAATATGTCTTAAATACAAAATCGAAGGATTTGTAAGTCCCCTTTCAATTTTACTGTAATAACTTTTATCAACATCTAATTGATTTGCAACATCATCTTGAGACAAACCTTTTAATGAACGTAAAACTTTTAATTTTATTCCTATTTTTTTAAGATATTCTTTGTCATCCATTTTACAATTCTATTGATTTGACAAGCACATAACAATAGTTTATAATAATATTAAATAGTTTATAAACCATTAAGCAAGTTAATAATATTATTTTTATGAGGATAAACAATTGAAAAAAGCCTTCACTCTTGCGGAAGTCTTAATAACTTTAGGAATTATAGGAGTAATAGCTGCTTTAACACTACCAGGTTTAATACAGGGTTATCGCAAAAAAGTAACAGAAACAGCTTTAAAAAAAGCATATACTCAACTTTATCAAGCACTTGAACAGGCACAAACCGATAATGGGGAAGCAATTAATTGGAATTGGGAAGATTATCAAACATATGATAGAGACTCTGCAGAAGCTTTCTTGCAAGAATATTTTTATCCATATTTTAATATTATTGGCAGAAGCGCTGTTCAACAGCATAAAGACAAATTAAAATATGTAATCTATAACTTTAATGATGACTATTCTGGTGACCCAAATTGGTTTTGGAACAATCCACAACTAACAAACTGGGCAGAACTTAGTGATGGAAGTGTAATATCATTTGTACTAAAAAATACTAATACTAATACTACTGCTTTTGGACAATTTAATGTAATATTATCAAGTAACAAAAATCCGAAAAGATTAATTTCCGGCAAAGATGTTTTTGCTTTTTATTTAGGTAAAAATCCAAATAATTCACAAGTCACTATTACTCCATCTGGTTCAATAAATTATAATTGTGAAGACCTTAAAAATAATCGAAATGATTTTATAAAAGGTTGCAAAGGAGAAAGTGTAAATGCTAGCGGAATTATTAGCAGTATATATTGTACTTCTTTAATTTATTGCAACAATTGGAAAATTCCTAAAGATTATCCTATAAGATTTTAATTATTTTGTTAAAACCTTTTCTTTTTGTTCTTTTAGTTTTTGTTTAAACAAAACTTTTTGAAACAAATTATACATTTTTTCACTATTTACAACAGTAATTTGTGTTTTCTTATTTACAAAATCGATATTTACATAAGGTTTTTGACTAAAAATATTATTCTCAATGTTTACAAGTTGAAACAGCCCTTCAGTTAATACACTGATGGGCTCTCTCAAAAATATTTCAAATGTCTTTCGTATATCGAATTTTTTAGTCATGTCTGGTTTTTACTATTTATTATTTTGCTTTATTTTTGAATTTTTCGATTTTCTTATCGATTTGAGCTTTATCGGCTGCATTTGGATTCATAGCGAGATATTGTTGATAATATTTTATAGCACCTCTATAATTCAATTCTTTTTCATAAGACATTGCTTTTAATTTTGCTATTTGAGGGCTATTGTGATAAAAGTCAATTGCACGGTTGCAATATTCAATTGCAGATGCGTAATTGTTTTGTTGGTATTCTCTTTGTGCAATATCAAAGAATTCATTTGATTTTGTTTCACAAAGATTAATATATTCAATACCATTCTTAGCAATAACATTAGCAGGATCTTTTGTCAAGGCTTTTTGTAAAGCAAGTCTTGCTGTTCTGAATTGTTTATTGTGAACAAGAATTTCTGCTAAATATAAATCATCATCTACTGAATTAGAGAAATTAATTGCATTTTCGAATGTATATACTGCATCTTTTTCTCTACCCATAGCAAGATATGCTTCACCCTTGATTACGTTATCCATAAGGTTATTACCTGCAGCTTGAATAATATAATTCAAACTGTCACGAGATAATGGTTCTTGGTGCACAAGTCTTGCAAGTTTCAATTTTGCTAAATGAAGTTCCAAATCTTCAGGGCACTGCTCAATAGCTTTATTTATGTAATCATAAGCTAGGTATACTTCTTTATTTGTTGTTATACCTTCATTTGCACCTCTGTCTTTAGCCATTTCGTAATATGTATTTGCAAGACCTATAATAGCTTCATCATTATAGTTTTGATCACCGATTAATTTTGAATAATAATCCAATGCTTGATCATATTTTCTTGTATGTAACGCCATATTAGCAATTCTTAATTTTCCTTCTTGGTAATTAGGATTAATAGCTAAAGCTGATTTTAATTGTTCCATTGCAAATTCTTCATCTGCACGATTTTCATAAATCATAGCAAGGTTCAAATATGCTCTTGAGTTTTCCGGTTTAACAAGTTGAGCTTTTTTGAAAGAATTAATAGCTGCAGCTTGGTTACCTTGTTTCAAGAACAATTCACCTTGTAAAGTCAAAGCAGGTGATGAATTTGGATTTACGTGGATTGAGTGGTTAACCCAAGTTAAAGCTTTTGAATAATTTCCTCTGCGAGTTTCTACTTGTGCCATGTGATACCAAGCAGTAGGGTTATGAGTGTTGTATTTCATAGCTTTCATGAAATAATTTTCTGCTGAATCGAGATTATTATTCATCATCTCTACAACACCGATATTATCATATGCTGTTGCAAATGAAGGATTTATTTTAATTGAAGTATTAAATAAATCCATTGCATCATTTCTGTTACCTAGTTTTAATGTTGCAACACCCATAGCATTATAAGCTTCATAATAATTTTTATTTAATGTAACCGCAGTTACAAATTCTTTTATTGAATTATTAATCAAACCTCTTGTATTTTTAATATAATCTACATCAGAAGAAGTTGTTCTTTGCAAATAAACAAGTCCTTGCGCATAGTGCAATGTAGGATTTTTAGGGTATTGTTTTAATAATTTATCTAATTCTTTTTGTGCAGGATCTAATTCATGTTGTTTAGCCATTGAAACAGCTCTCAATGCCAACAAATTAATATCATTTGGTTTAAGATTTAATAATTGTCTAATTTTAGCATCAGCTTCAGCACAATGATTATATTCAATTAATCTTGAAATTTCAGGATAAACTTGACTTGATGTTTTAACAGGAGCAGCTTTTGCTGTTTTTGCAGCATTTGCAGTATTTTTTTGAACTTGTGCCTGTAATTCTTTAGCATAAACCTGTGTTGATAAGGCTGCCATAACGACAATTGATGATATTAATAATTTTTTATAATTCATATTATCTCCTGCAGGATCGTTAATTTCTTTTATTTCTTCTAAAAGTATTGTATAATACTATTTATAAAAAAGCAATAATATAAATGAAGTAGAAATATGAGTGTAAACGCTGATTCAAAACAAGATTTAGAAGATTTTAAATCATACATAATTGCAGAAAAGAATTTTTCAAAACATACTGCAAAAGCTTACTGTTCAGACATTTTGAGTTTTCTTGTCTGGATGGATGAGCAGTCATGTGAAGATATTAACTTTTCAAAAGTTCGAGAATATCTTCATTTTATCCAAAAATTTAATTACAAAAAAACTACAATTGCACGAAAAATTGCATCGTTAAGAACTTTTTATAAATACTTGTATCGTGAAAGAAAAGTTGATTCCAATCCTGCAATGAATTTAACAAATCCAAAACGACCAAAATCATTACCAAAATTTTTAACACCTGATGAAGTTGAGCAAATTTTGAATAATACAAAAATAGAAACCCCTGCAGGATACAGAAACAGAACTATATTAGAACTCCTATGGGCTACTGGAATGCGTATTTCCGAATTATCAGGACTTAACTTTGGAGACTTAAACCTTGAACATAACGAAATAAGAGTTTTCGGTAAAGGTTCAAAAGAAAGAATTATTCTAGTTACAGATAGGGCTAAAAGTTTTCTTGAACGTTATATTGAAAGCGCAAGGGATTTAATCCCAAAAGGCTTCCCTGTCCCTGATAAAAGTGAAGATTCTCCTGTATTCATAAACAATACAGGATATAGACTTCAAACAAGAACTGTCAGAAATGTAATAAATGAAGTTGTTGAAAAAATTAACCTTCCCAAACACGTCACACCGCATATGTTTCGTCACAGTTTTGCAACACATTTAATTGAAAACGGAGCAGACTTAAGAGTTGTCCAAGAACTCTTAGGTCACGCAAGTATATCAAATACTCAAATCTACACTCACGTTTCAACTCAACACCTAAAAGATGTCTATAACGAAACTCACCCTCGTGCGTAATTAATTTGCTTCTTATTAAAAATTTTGCTAAACTCTTTTTATGGATGAAATTGTTGAAAAATTAAAAGAAATCGGGCTTAATGAATACCAATCAAAGGTATATATTGCTCTTTTGAAAAAATTTCCTGCAACAGGCTATGAAATAAGCAAACTTGCAAATATTCCGCAATCAAGAGCTTATGACACCCTAAAAACTCTTGAATCAATGCATATAGCAATTCCATCCAATACAAAACCTATTACATACACCCCAATTAAACCAAAAGAACTTACTAAACGTTATAAAAGAAAAATTGATTCAACAATTAATTTTCTTGAAAAAAAATTACCAAACATTAAAGAAGAAGAATACACAGAACCGATATTATCAATCAGCGGACGAACAAAAATTCTAGATAAAATAATTGAAATTATAAAAAATGCACAAAAAACAATTTTTATATCACTTTGGGCACAAGATTTTAAATACTTGGAAACCTACCTGCTTGATGCATACAACAGAGGACTTGATATAAAAATCGTTAAATATGATAATTTCACCTGCAATTTTGGAAAAACATTCCAACATTCAGGAATTCCAATGCTTGAACATTATTTTAACGGAAAATTTGTATTCTTGGCAGCAGACAATTCTGAAGGTCTATTTGGAATTACGCAACCTGTTAAAAATACAAATCCTGAAGTTGTATGGACAAAAAATTCTGAAATTGTATTTTTGATAAAAGCATTCACAGTCCATGATATGTATATGATTGATATTGAGGACAATTTCCCTGAACAATTGAGATATTTCTACGGAGCAGGACTGAAAAAATTACGGGACAAAATTTTACATTAATTTACTTTAAAAAAAACTTTCCGAGTTATATAATTGATAGAGTAAAGACAATAAATTTTTGGGAAGAAAAATGGATTTTGGATACTCATTTGAACTAATCACAGGTCCTATGAGCTGTGGAAAAACAGAAGAGCTTTTAAGACGTATAAGACGCTCTATAATTGCAAAAAGAAAAGTTAAAGTAATCTCTCCTGACATTGATACTCGTGCAAAAGGAGATTATATTGAATCAAGAAACGGACTATGGCTTGATGCTATAAAAGTTAAACATGCTGTTCAAATTATGACAGTTGTTAAACCAGAAGACGAAGTAATTGCGATTGATGAATTACAATTCTTTGACAGCAATATTGTAAAAGTTATCTCTAAACTTATGGACGAAGGGAAAAAGGTTATAGGTACAGGTCTTGAACTAGATTTCAAAGCAGAACCGTTTGGCAGTATGCCTGAATTAATGTGTATTGCAACTGAAGTTCACAAATTACACGCTGTATGTATGAAATGCGGACGAGAAAATGCTACTCGTACACAAAGATTAATAGATGGCAAACCTGCTGATAAAAATTCGCCTTTAATTATGATAGGCGGAGATGAAACTTATGAAGCTCGATGCATAAAATGCTACGAACTTCCTGATGTTGAATTAGAAAAGAAAAAACGAGGATTTAAAGTTTTAAATTTCGTTGGAAAATAAAAATAAAAGACCGATTTTTCAATCGGTCTTTAAATTTGTGTGAGTAAATATGTATATTTATAAGTTAAACTAAAGCGTCTAAAAATTCAGTAACACCAGCAGCTGTTTCTTGTCCTAGAGGTTTGTTCATATATTTTGCAAATTTATCAGGGTCAACACCTTTTACATTTGCCATTGCATAAGCTGCAAAATTATCTTCAGCTTCAATTCCTTGTAATTCATCTAATGAAGCCATAAATGGTGTATTAAAATATTGTTCAATTCTTTTTGTAGTAGCAGCTTCTGATTTGTCAACTTTTGATAATTGAACACCCCAAATTTGAGCTGCTGTTGCATCTAATGCACTTGCTTCAACTTTTTCTGTTTTAAAACTTACAACAGGTTTTGCTTCTTGAGCTTTTTCTTCTTTACCTGCTTTTTTAGTGTTTAATGCTTCATAATAAGCTTTTAATGCTTCTAAATTTGTTTTGTCGCCGCCATTTCCATTAACTTTTGTCATTTTCCGTTTCTCCTTTAACCGAATATCGGTTAACTTATTTACTCACAATGTTTATATCGGTTATATTTTTAATTAACTTTAATTAAAAATCATATTTAACTGATATTTGTAACATTTTTTAACAATACTCTGATCTCTTTTTAAATCCTTTTAATTGATTTCCATATTTATATAAAGTATTTTTGTATTTAAAAATTGCGTATTAAGTATATATTATTTACATAATAGTTTACAATTCTTCATACTTCCTCTTCCAACCCTTATACAGCTTGATTTAGGGCACAATTGAAATATATACTTTTGGCTAATAGTAAGAACAAGGTCATTTTGCTAATATTATGATATCGTTAAGAGGCTCAAGTTAAAAAAAAAGATATCAAACTATGAAAAAGAAGAAAACAAACAAACTTACAGGTAGAGAGATTGACGTTTTAAAATTGGTGATTAATGGAGATAGTAATAGCGAAATTGCTGAAAAATTATGTATAACAGATCATACTGTTAAAGCTCATTTAACACATACTTATAAAAAATTGGGCGTTACAAACAGAACTTCTGCAGCAATAAAAGCAAGGGATAATATTATTCCTCCTCAAGACTCAGAACAGCCATAAATGCTTCTTGAGGAACTTCTACGCGGCCTACTGACTTCATACGTTTTTTGCCCTTCTTCTGCTTTTCAAGAAGTTTTCGCTTACGAGAAATATCACCGCCATAACATTTGTCTAATACGTTTTTACGCATTGCTTTAATATTTGTCCTTGCAATTACACGACCACCTATTGCAGCTTGAATAGGAACTTCAAATAATTGACGAGGAATAATATCTTTAAGTTTTGCTGTTAATTTTTGACCGATATAAAAAGCACTATCTTCATGACATATTACAGATAGAGCGTCTACAACTTCGCCTGCAAGCATAATATCTAATTTTACAAGTTTTGAACGCTTGTAATCTTTAAATTCATAATCCATACTTGCATAACCTTTTGTACGTGATTTTAATTGATCATAAAAATCTGTAATTACTTCACTCAATGGAATTTCATATTCTAAACTTGCACGAACTTTGTCAATATAAGACATATTTTTGAAAATACCGCGTTTTGTCTGTGCAAGATCCATTAAAGTACCAACATAATCATTTGGAGCAATAATTTGAACTTTTACATAAGGTTCTTCAATATAATCTCTAACCTGAGCAGGCGGGAGATTAGCAGGGTTGTCAATTTCCACCATTTCACCGTTTGTCTTGTAAACATGATATACAACAGATGGTGCCGTAGTTACGATTGAAAGCCCATATTCACGTTCCAAACGTTCTTGAGCAATCTCCATATGAAGCATACCCAAAAATCCGCATCTGAAACCAAATCCCAAAGCAGTTGATGTTTCTGGTTCAAAAGTGATACTGCTATCATTAAGTTTTAATTTTTCCAAAGCTTCTTTCAAATCACCGTAATCATCGTTATCAACAGGATACATGCCGGAAAATACCATTGGAAGAGCTTCTTTATAACCAGGCAGAGGTTCACTTGCAGGGTTTTCAACAGTTGTAATCGTATCACCTACAAATCTTGTCAATTCTTTAATAGAGCCTGCAAAATATCCTACATCACCACATACAAGTTCATCTACCTGAACTCTTGCAGGAGTTTGATAACCGAGTTCAACAACATCATATTCCTTACCTGACGCCATAAATTTAACTTTGTCACCAAGTTTAATTTTACCGTCCATAATTTTAAAGAAACATAATGTTCCCAAATATTGGTCATAAGCACTGTCGAATACCATAGCTCTCAAAGGTTTGTCAGAATTATCAACAGGCGGAGGGATTAAATCGACAACTGCTTCCAAAACTTCCTCAATACCAATACCTGCTTTTGCACTTACAGGAATAGCTAAAGAAGCATCAATACCTAAAACTTCTTCAATTTCTTCTTTAACTCTTTCTACATCAGCAGATGGCAAATCTATTTTATTTATTACTGGTATAATTTCAAGATTTTGTTCTATTGCAAGGTAAACATTTGCAAGAGTTTGAGCTTCAACCCCTTGTGTAGCATCTACAATTAACAATGCCCCCTCACAAGCTGCCAAAGATCTTGATACTTCGTAAGAAAAGTCAACGTGCCCCGGTGTATCAATAAGGTTAAGTATATACTCCTTACCATCTTTAGCTTTATAATTCATTCTTGCAGAATTTAATTTAATAGTAATTCCGCGTTCTCTTTCGATATCCATGGAATCCATAATCTGGTTTTGCATATCACGCTGAGCGACAGTACCTGTTTTTTCAAGCAATCTGTCAGCTAGGGTTGATTTTCCATGGTCAATATGGGCAATTATACAAAAATTTCTTACATTATCTTTATACTTCATAATTTTTATTATATGAAAAAAACAGATAACATCAAGTTTAAGGTTTTACAGGTAAAGTAAACGTAACGATTGTTTTATCACAAGGGGTACTTTTGAAATAAATATTACCCTTATGAGCTAATATTATCTGTTTAGAAATATACAATCCAAGACCTGAACTTATGGTCTTGCTGTCCTCGCAATAAGAGATAAATTGTTCAAATACATCATCAGGATTTTCTAATTTTATTCCTATACCGTAATTTTCAATTGAGACCATTATATTATTTTCATAATCTTTAACTTTTACTAAAATTTCTTTGTGTTTATAACTGAATTTTAAAGCATTTGCCAAAAGATTATGGATAACTCTTTTCATTTCATCGTAATCAAATATTATATTATCAAATTTTGAATTATAAAAAGCTTTAACTAAAATATCCCTGTCTGATGCAATATATTGAACCTCGTCACAGCATTCGGTAATCAAGTTTTTAAAAGAATTCATTGCAGGATTAATTACAATTTTGCCGTTATCGTAATTATATTTTTTCATTACATTGGTAATCAGTGTCTGTAAAAATTTGGTAGAACTAACCATTCCATTTAAAACTTCTACTTGCTGATTATCGAATTTTCCAGTTTTTAATAAAAAGTTCAGAGCTGATAGTTCAGCCTGAACCGGTCCTTTCATATCATGTGTCACCATTGCCCAGTAGGAATCTTTTAATCTGGAATTATTTTCTCGTTTGCAATTCGTCTTTAATAAATTAAGAATTTGAGATTTTACAACTTTTATATTGAAAGGTTTTTCAATATAAGCATAAGAACCTAAATTAAAACCTTTTACTTTATTTTCAACATCTGACAAAGCAGAAATAAAAACAATCGGCGTATCACTATTTAATCTGGATTTCTTAATTATTTCCGCTAAATCAAAACCCGATAATTCAGGCATCATTACATCTAATAAAAACAAATCAAATTTTTCTAAATCAATAATCTTTGCTGCTTCTTTAGGTTTTTGAAAAGATAATAAATTTAAGTTTAAGGATTTCAATGTTTCTTCCAAAAGCTCGATATTAAACTGATTGTCATCTACAATCATTACTTTTTTACCCTTAATAAGTTCTAAAATTTTTTCATCTTTTTCCGAATTTTTGCCAAAATTTTTTTGGAGTTTGTTTTTTAACAAATCATCTAAAACTTCTTTTTTAATCGGGTACTCAATTACATTTTTTACCCCACAGGAATTTGCAAATAATATATTTTTTCTGGAAATTTCCTTACAAGCAAGCCAGACTTCGAGTTCAGGATATTTTTTGCAGAAACTTTTAATTTTGTTTATATCTTTAAAATCGGTTTTTATAATACAGAGCCTTTTATTTACCAGACCTTTAAAATTCTTAAGCTCTTTTACATCATTTACAAAAATTATGTCTTGATTTTCTGTCGAATCTAACAGATTTTCCATAATACATAAATAATATATATTGAATTTATCTAATCAATTAGACATATAGGTAATTTTTGATTTCTGTTTTTGTTAATGCTACATTGTAATTATGGCAAAAACTATTGAAGAATTAGTATCTCAAATTAAAGAACGCTTGGATATAGTAGATGTTGTATCTGAACAGGTTATATTAAAGAAAAACGGCGGTCATTATTGGGGATTATGCCCATTCCACAAAGAAAAAACCCCTTCTTTTTCAGTAAACCCAAATTTAGGGATTTACAAATGTTTTGGTTGTGGAGAAGGCGGAGATGCTCTCACATTCATAATGAAAACTCAAAACAAAGAGTTTATTGAAGTTGCAAGAGAACTCGCTGAAAAATTCGGTCTTGAAATGCCGATAAACTACAACAAAACAGAAACAAAAGGCTTAAAAGAAGAAATGATTAAAGCCTGCACAAAAGCTGCAGAGTTTTATAATTTAAGATTATTAAAAGACAAAGAACCTGAAACAACTCATGTTATAGAATATTTGACAGGGCGTGGAATTACAAAAGATATTATTGAAAAATACCACATAGGACTTGCTCCTAAAACATTTGCCATGTTTTATAAAAAGTTTAGAAATGAATTTTCTGAAGAAGTTATGGAAAAAGCCGGTCTGATAATTAAGACAAAAGAAGGCGAATACATAGATCGATTTAGAAATCGTATAATTATACCTATCCAAAATGAATTTGGAGAATTTGTCGCATTCGGAGCACGTGCTATAGAAAAAGACCAACAGCCAAAATATCTTAACTCTTCAGATTCACCTATTTACAACAAAAGTAAATTGTTATATGGACTATACACAGCAAAAGACTCAATCAAAGAAAACGACAGTGTAATTTTAATGGAAGGCTATTTTGATGTAATCTCTGCCCAAGCTCATGGAATTGAAAATGCCGTAGCATCTTGCGGAACATCTTTGACAGCAGACCACATAAAATTATTATCAAGATACACTCCATCAAGAAAAATTTATCTTTCTTTTGATACCGATTCAGCAGGTCAAAAAGCGACAAACAGAAACGCAGAACTTATAAAAAATGCATTTGCAGGACTTGGGAATATTAAACAATTTGATGAAAGCTATATTTCTACAACAGATGATAAATATTCTTGTGAAATAAGAGTAATTGCACCACCGGAAGGCAAAGACCCAGATGAATTTATCCGTTCTGTCGGAGCTGAAAGTTATAAAGAATATATGGAGCATGCTCCACTATTATTGGATTTTCAAATTAACAGCATATTAAAAGAAAAACCGCAAACTCCTATTGAAAAAACAAAAACCATAAAAGAAGTTATTCCGATTTTACAAGAAATTAACAACGAAATTATTCAATCAGAATATATTCGTATGATTGCAAATACACTAAGAATAGATGAAAATGCTCTTATGCGTGAGATTAAAAAATCTCAAAATAACGCTTTTCCAACTACCAAAACTAACAATATAGAAAAAATTGTTAAGAAAAATGTACCAATTTCAGAAAAAGCGCAAAAAAATTTATTGAGCATTTTTCTTGTAAGCGACAATCATTTCTCATTTGAACAAATCAGGCAAATGATAGGCGATACCCCATTTACAAACGAAACGTTAATAAATGTAAAATCTACAATTGACAAATTAACATGTACCGTAAATAATGTGAAAGAATTAATCGAAAAGCTATATACAGCATTCGTTAATGAACCGGAAACACAAAAGATTATAACAGATTTAATAAGTATTTCCGAAACTTTCCAAAACCTTGATGACAACGATTTTGTGATGGTAATAACAGAAAACATTAATAAAATAAATCAATGTCAAAAAGAAAAAGAACAAGAACAAATCAGAAATTTATATAAAAGCGCAAATGATAATGAAACAGAAGCCCTGAAAATTCAAATGCAGCTAAGAGATAAGATAAATAACAGATTAAAATTGGAGAAAATGAATGAGTAAAAAAAGACAAAGCAACTCCTCTATTGTAAGCATTATGGATGAAGATAATCTAGATTTACATGAAATCGATGAAGATGGTGCACTTTCAGCTGAAGCTGACGGTGTTAACTATATGAACATGGAAATCAGCACAGATAATATCGAGGATATCGTTACTGAAAAAATGGAAACTAAAGTTAATTTAGATGACATTTATATGATGGGCGGCCACGAAGAAGGACCTGATTCAGATTTTGAAGTTCCAAAAGGAATCGCTGTTGATGACCCTGTAAGATTATATTTGAGAGAAATCGGAAGAATTAAATTATTATCTGCTAACGAAGAAATCGAACTTGCAAGAAAAATTTTAGAAGGCGGCACACCTGGTGCTATTGCTAAAAGAAAATTAGTTCAAGCAAACCTTCGTTTAGTTGTAAGTATTGCTAAAAAATATGTAGGACGTGGAATGCTTTTCTTAGACTTGATTCAAGAAGGTAATTTAGGTCTTATTCGTGCTGCTGAGAAATTTGATCATGAAAGAGGATTCAAATTCTCAACATATGCAACTTGGTGGATTAGACAAGCTATTACAAGAGCTATTGCAGATCAAGCTAGAACTATCAGAATTCCTGTTCATATGGTAGAAACAATTAATAAATTGAAAAAAGTTACAAGAAGATTAGCTCAAGAACTTTCAAGAAAACCTACTGAAGATGAATTAGCTATCGAAATGAACGTATCAATTCCAAAACTTCGTGAAATCATTAAAATTGCTCAAGAACCTCTATCATTAGAAACTCCAATCGGTAAAGAAGAAGATTCTCGTTTAGGTGATTTTATCGAAGACAAAGAAGCAGATGCACCAATTAAGACAGTAGCTTCAGAACTTTTGAGAGAAGATTTAGCAGAAGTTTTATGCACACTATCTCCAAGAGAACGTGATGTTTTAAGATTACGTTTCGGTATGGACGACGGTCGTCAAAGAACTTTGGAAGAAGTTGGGCAATTGTTCGGTGTAACTCGTGAACGTATCAGACAAATTGAAGCAAAAGCTCTAAGAAAATTGCGTCACCCTAACAGAAGTAAACGTCTTAGAGAATATGTTGAAGCATAAGTTAAAAATTTTAAAAAGTCCCTTAAATAATAAGGGGCTTTTTAATTTTATTTCCAATTTTTTAAAATATAGACTTTCGGCTAATAAGATTTATGGTATTGTATAATTAAATTATGAAAATTATTATTTTATCTTTATTTTTATTATTAATTTGTTTATTTATTTGGTCAGTAATTATTGAGCCGAATATTTTGACCGTAAAGCATTTGCAAATTAAAGATGAACAGCTAAAAGGGGCAAAAATAGTTTTTGCAAGTGATTTTCATATCAAACCCTATGAAAACTACAGATTAGAAAGAATAATCAGAGCAATAAATAAGCAAAATGCAGATATAGTTTTACTCGGCGGAGATTATGTCAGCGGACACAAAAAAGGGTCTTCAATGACTATTGATAAAATAGCTAAAAGTTTTTCCAATATAACATCAAAACACGGAACATACGCTATTATTGGAAATCATGACGGTTGGCAAGGAAAAGAAGAAATCGTAAAAGAACTTGAAAAAAATAATATAAAAGTCCTTTTTAATAGCAATGTTTGTTTTGAAAAATTCTGTATTGCAGGAGTAGATGATATGCAAACAGGCAATCCCGATATAAAAAAAGCATTGAAAAACATTAAAGAACCTGTAATTTTGCTCTCACACACACCTGATATAATCACCGATGTGCCACATAGCGTAAACTTAACCCTTGCAGGACACTTACATGGCGGACAAATAAGATTGCCTCAAGCAATTGTAGTTCCTTCTAAATTTGGGAAAAAATTTGCTAACGGATATTATGAATATAAAGGTAAAAAAATATACACGACATATGGTCTTGGGACAAGTATTTTACCTATGAGATTTAATTGTCTGCCTGAGATTGTCGTAATAGAATTCAATTAGTCAAAATCAACTAATTCTTTTAAATTTACCCCTAAAACGTCAGCTATAATTTTTAATTTAGACAAAGTAATATCAGTTTTTGCCGTTTCAACCATAGCAATAGTTGAGCGTGAAATACCATTTACATCTAAAAAATCATCTTGTTTAATATTTTTCTCTTTTCTGATTTTTTTTAAATGTTGTGCAAACTTTTTCAGATATTCATTATCCATATTTTTATTATCAATCATGTTGATAAATCTTAAAATCAGCCGTATTGACATTTTATTTTAGCAGAATTTAATATTTTTAATTTTATTTCCGTTTTTTATTGATTTATTTTTTCAAATATTATATAATTCAAATAGAAAAAACATGAGGATTATTTTATGATTAACCAAAACTTTAAAAAAGAAATCTTGAAAACTATTGAAGTAAGTAAAGAAACAGCAAAAAACAACTTAGATATCACCATTGATTGCTATACTGAATTACTATCAAGATTAGAAATGCTGACTTATCTAATATTGAGTGAAGAAAAAAAATAGTTGCAAAGTGTGATGAAAATTTCCTTTTTTAAAAAAATTATGATAATATAAAAACAAAAACTTTTAATTCTTAAAAGTACACAGGAAACTTTTTTATTAAAAAAACATCTTAATAATTAAGTTGTGCACAAAAAGGTTAAGAGTATTTGGAGGGAAATAGTTAAAGAATGAGAAACATTATGAAAAAAAGTATTATATTTTTCGGAGCATTTTTGTTCCTATCAGGTTGGGTAATCAGAGATAATGTTTTTGCTTACAGTCCTACAGATCTATATGATAATGTTTGGAGATTAATTAACAATAAATTTGTAGATCAATCTAATAACCAGCAGGATTGGGCAAAATGGCGTCACAAATATGACAATCAAATAAGAACAAATGAAGATGCATATGTTGCAATCAATACAATGGTTGCAAGTTTAAACGATCCTTATACAAAATTTTTAGACCCTAAAGAATTTGCAGAAGAAACAAGTTCAATTAAAGGTTCATTAAAAGGTATCGGTATTCAAATTGCAGTAAAAGACGGAAAATTAATGGTAATTGCACCGATTGAAGATACTCCTGCAGAAAAAGCAGGCTTGCAGGCAGATGATGAAATCTTAGAAATTGACGGTGTAAGTACAAAAGGAATTACTGTTGACAAAGCTGCTGATAAAATCAGAGGTAAAGAAGGTACACAAGTTACTTTACTTGTAAAACGTAAAGATAATCCACCTAAAAAATATGTAATTACACGTGAAGAAATTGAAATTAAATCAATTTCACAAAAGCTACCAACAGATGTAAAACTTCCAAATGATTTTTGCTACATCAGATTAAGTTCATTCATAAGCAGAAATGCAGCAACTGAATTTGGTAATATTTTAAATAATAATAGAGATAAAAAAGGGTTTATTATTGACTTAAGATCAAACCCTGGTGGACTTTTGACAAACGCTATTTATATTTCAGATATGTTCTTAGATGGCGGAACAATTGTAAGCACAGTTGATAGAGATGGTTACAAAGAAACTCAAAGAGCATCAGCAGGTGTGTATACTAAAAAACCAGTAGTTGTACTAATTAACAAAGGATCTGCTTCAGCTTCAGAAATTTTCTCAGGAGCTATGAAAGATAACCATAGAGCAATCATTATCGGAGAACAATCATTCGGTAAAGGATTAGTTCAAGAAATTAACAAACTACCTTATGAATCTGGTATAAATATCACAATCCAAAAATATTTAACACCAAATGGTACTGATATTAACAAAAAAGGTATAACTCCTGATATTGAAGTAAAATTAACAGAAGAAGATGTTAAAAATAAAAATGATCTTCAACTGAAAAAGGCAATTGAAGTCTTAAGCAAAATGACAAATGGACAAGAGATTGCAGCTCAATAATTAATCATTAATAATAAAAAAAGCCGATTAATAAAAATCGGCTTTTTTATTTGTAAAAATCATCATTACTTTATTACACCATATCCTGTCTTTACAATATTTTCACCATTTGCATTTTGCGTAACAGCAATTTCACGTCCTCCATAATAATACAGACCACGATTTTTGACAGTATTAGTAATCGGATCAGTATATGTACGTCTTGCAAATTCTCCTGTTAATTTAGAACCGTTAGAAAACTGATAATTGAAAGTATTGATTATTCTATCAGTATAACCGCTTGATAAATTTACATTTTTAGTTGCATCATAATATGGCAATCCATTTTTATATCTGGCAATTCTTTCACTTGTAAAAAATCCCGGTGAATTTATATAACGATGTGAAGCCCCTATAATTGAATTGTTTTCATCTAAACGATATATAGAAAATTCATTCCGAACTCCAGGATTAAAGAAGGTATCATATTGTGAAAAACCTTTTTTATAATTAACATTTGCTTTATTTACATGTGTCGTAATACCGGTTTCATAATTTTTTGCAACTATTGTATGACCAACTTCGATATTCGGATTATAGTGTACAGTATTATCTTTTTTAAATTCTGACTTTGTGATAGATTTATACAATTTTCCTTCTTTATAAGAAGATGTCACAGTTGTTCCGTTTTTGGAAGTTTTTCTAAAGACTTCAATTCCGTTTTTAGACTTCCCTAAAAATTTTCCTTTACCAGATGTGCGTGAAAATAAATTCACGAGTTTAGAACCAATTTTACCAATCCCCATGTATTTTTCCCTTTCAATATTAAATATAAAAATTTCTTTATACTTACATAAAAAATTTTCACTGCAAAAAATTGCTAATATTATTAAAAAAAATTCACATAATAAAAATGTGTTTATTGTAAAATATTAAATATGAAAAGCAATATTGTATTAATTGGCATGATGGGAAGCGGAAAAACTACTGTGGGAGCAGAATTAAGTAAAACTCTCACCGATTTTCAATATGTTGATATTGATGCAGAAATTGAAAAAAGCACTCAAAAAAAGATTTCAGAAATCTTTTTAAAACATGGTGAACCTTTTTTCAGAATGCTTGAAAGCGAAAAAATAAGAAAATTTTGCAAAGAAAAAAATATGATAATTTCAGCAGGCGGAGGCGCTTTTGAAAACGAAGATAACAGAAAATTAATGCTTGATAGTGCAAATGTAATTTACTTAAAGGCCACCCCTGAAGAAATTTATACAAGAATTAAAAATGAAACTCATAGACCTCTTTTAAAAAAAAATTTTTCTATTGAAAAAATTGCAAGTATTATTGAAATGCGTAAAAAAAATTACGAAAAAGCAAATATAATAATTGACACAAATGGAAAAACTCCATATGATATTGTAAAAGAAATTCTCGGAGCATTAAATGGTTGATTTATCGGTAAAAATTAAACAAGAAGAAAATAGTTATCCGATTATAATTAAAAATGAAAATATCACAGATTTAACAGAAAAAATTTTATCTTATATAAAAGATAAAAAATATCTTGTTATAATTTCTGAAAAAGTTGAAAAAATTTACGGAAAAAAACTCAATATCCCTAAAGAAAATAAATTTATCCTAAAAGACGGAGAAAAAGAAAAGAATTTTAAAAACTACAAAAAAATAATTAACTGTGCTCTCAAAAAGAAATTAACCCGCAAAGATGCAATTATCGCAATAGGCGGAGGAGTAGTCGGTGATTTAGCTGGATTTGTCGCTTCAACTTACATGAGAGGAATTGATTTTATTCAAGTTCCTACAACTCTGCTTGCATGCGTTGACAGTTCAGTGGGCGGAAAAGTTGCAATTGACACAGATTTTGGGAAAAATCTTGTTGGTGCTTTTTATCAACCTAAAATAGTTTTTATTAACCCGAAATTCTTAAAAACTCTTGATGACAGGCAATTCAAAACAGGATTGGGTGAAGTTGTAAAATATTCTTTTATTGAAAAAAGCTGTAAATGCGAAGAAGAATTAAATCTTACAAATTTTTTATCTGAAAAATCACAAGAAATTCTAAATCGTGATGAAAAAACGTTATCAAAACTTATTGAAATATGTGTAAAACTTAAAATTTCCGTTGTCGAAAAAGATGAAAAAGAAAACGGACTTAGAAGAATTTTAAACTTCGGCCACACATATGGTCATGCGATTGAAAAAATTACTAAATATAAAAAATTCACACATGGAGAAGCAATCGTTGAAGGTATGAAATTTGCGTTTAATCTTGCAGTAAGAAGAAATCTTATCGACAAAAACTACAAATATCTTGCAGAAGATGTGATAAAAAAATACAACTTTAAAGAAATACCAACATTTAAACTTGATAAAATGATTGAATTAATGCAAATGGATAAAAAAGCGACATCAAAAAGTATTGTATTCATCTTGCCGACAGATTATTCGACAGTAGAAGCCTTTGAATTTTTACCTGATGAATTAATTAAGTTGTTAAATTAAGGTTTTTTACTTTTAAACAATCCGGTAAATTTATTCCAACCATTTTTAAAGAAATCAGCAACTTTATCCAACTTTAATGTTTGAGGTAATTTTTTTATTGCAGGCAATATTTTTGATTTAAATTTAATTCCGCCAAAAATCAATGCACCTGCAGCAACTAATCCAAATGCCCATTTTTTCCAAGACGGGTTAGCAACAATGTCTTTTTTATCAGGCTTTTCGTGCAGAAATTCGTCAACATCAGGCTCTCTAAGATATGGAATCTTAGGATTTGATGCAGGACCTGCATATGGTGACGGAATAACAGATGGAGAGCCTACATATCTAGGTTTTTGTCCTGTTATATATGATGGTGCATCATAATCTAATACACCGTTTTGTGCTAACATATCCAAATTTGTTGCCCAATTATAGGTCATAACTTTTCCCTTTTTTTTCTACACATGTATATAAAATATTTTTTTTCTCATAAATTGCTTTTTATACGTTTATTTGTTAAATTTTGTAATATGAAAGAGATTATAAATAATAATAAGTATCTTATTTTTTTATGGATACTAACGATTTTGGGATTGTTAATTTTTTGCGGACATTATTCAGGAATTTTAATAGATTTCGGGCGTGAAGTGTATTATCCTGAACAAATTTTACAAGGAAAAATATTATACAAAGACTTATTCAACATATACGGGCCTTTGTCATATCAGATTAATGCTTTATTATACAAGGTTATAGGTGCTAAATTAGCTACATTGTATTTTAGCGGTTGTGTATGTTCAATTTTGACTATTAGCGGTATTTATCTTATTGCTAAGAAATTTTTTGGAGAATTCTTAAGTTTTTGCATAGGATTTCTCACAATATCAATTGGAATTACAACTACAAGTATTTTTAACTATCATTTCCCTTATTCTTGGTCTGTTTTATACGGGTTAGTAAGTTTTTTATATTCTCTATATTTTCTATTAAAATTCAATGATGACAAAAAATCTCTAAATCTTGTAATAAGTTCATTACTTGCAGGAATTTGTATTGCAAACAAATATGATTTTTTATTATACGGGTTTGTAATTCTGTTTTTCATCATCAAAAACAATAATTGGAAAGCTTTTTTATCATTTATTTCAATTCCTTTATTAAGTTTTGGAATTTTGTTTATTCAAGGATTATCAATAAATGATTTGATAAATTCTCTTAAAATTACAAGTGCAATGGCTAAAAGTAAAACTTTGACATACTTTTACCAAAACAGCGGAATTTATTTTCACCCAAAAGCATTGTTAGCTGATTTAATAAGTTTTTTAAAATGTGCAATCCCATTCGGTGCAATATTATATGGAGCTTTTGCTTTTAATAAAAACAATAAAATTTTACCAATCAGTATATCAATTTTAGGATATATCGGATATTTATGGTTTTTTACCGAAAATGTAAAAACAGCATTCGGATTTCTTCCGCTATGTCTTTTAATTAGTGCAATTGCAATGTATAAAAAATATGATACAAAGTTATTAATTCTTGTAATTTCTACATTAGCAGTCAGTGCTAAAGTTTTTTGGGTATTGCTTTTATACAGTTATGGAAATTATTATTTCCCTATTTTATTAATTGCAATTTTTGCTTTGATATTCAAAATGCTACCTGAAAAACTTGAAAAAACAGCAGGTATTTATTTAATCATTGCAACTATTTTGTATCTTTTTACAAACTTTTATATGTTATCTTTAACAAACAACAAAGTTACAACTCCTAAAGGTACAATTTACACAGTAAAAGATTTGGCTCAAAGTACAAATGAACTTAACGATTTTATTAATAAAGCAACAAACAAAACTGATAAAATAGTTATTTTTCCGGAAGGAATGACTGTAAACTTTCTTACACAAAGAAATTCCGACGATTTCTATAATTCTCTTTTGCCATTATATATCGAAAGTCTTGGCGAAGATAAAATTATCAACCATTACAAGGAAAATATGCCTGAATACATTATTTTTAATAACTTGAATATGAAAGATTACTATTTTCAATACATCTGTAATGATTATGCACTAGATTTTTGCGGATTTGTTCAAGAAAATTACAATCCAATTATAGTTGTTGATAATGGATTTAGATATATGGTTTTTCAACACAAATAATGTTTATGCTAAAATTAAACCTATAAGTGAGGTAAAAAATGGAAAAGTTTTATTTAACAACTGCAATAGATTATGTAAATGGTGCTCCACATATCGGACACGCTTATGAAAAAATTCTAACTGATATAATCGCAAGACATTACACTCAACGTTGTGATGATGTATATTTCCTTACAGGAACTGATGAACACGGTATTAAAATACAAAAAACTGCTGCTGCAAAAGGAATTACACCAAAAGAATTGTGTGATGAAAATGCTCAAAAATTTAAAGATGCTTGGAAAGCTCTAGATATTGATTATACAAAATTTATCAGAACAACTGATGAAGATCACGAAAAAATCGTTCAACACATCTTTGATAAATTATTAAAACAAGGTGATATTTACAAACATTCATACGAAGGTTTATACTGTCAAGGTTGTGAATGCTTCTTAAATCCAAAAGATTTAACTGAAGACGGTCTTTGCCCTGATCACCTTAAAAAACCTGAAGTTGTTAAAGAAGAAAACTATTTCTTTAAATTAACAAAATACAAAGATGCTATAATCAAACATATTAAAGATCATCCTGATTTTATTGTTCCTGAATTCAGAGCTAATGAAGTAATTAACCAATTGGAAGATATTCAAGATATTTCAGTATCTCGTGCAAAATCAAACGTTGAATGGGGTATTGATGTATTAGGTGATGATGAACAATCAATTTATGTATGGATTGATGCTCTTTCTAACTATATTACAGCATTAGGATATGACACTGAAAATCCATCAGAAAACTTCAAAAAATACTGGCCTGCTAATGTACAAGTAATCGGAAAAGATATCTTGAAATTCCACAGCATTTACTGGCCTGCATTTTTAATGGCATTAGATTTACCATTACCAAAACATATCCTAGCTCATGGCTGGATTACAATTGACGAATCTAAAATGTCAAAATCATTAGGTAATGTAATTTCTCCGACATCAGTTCTTGAAAGTTTCAATCTAGAACATCCTGACGCTTTCAGATACTACATGGCAACATCTGCACCTTGCGGACGTGACGGAAATTATTCTGATGATGACTTTAAAGAAAAAGTAAATGCACATCTTGCAAACAGCATGGGTAATCTTTTAAACAGAACCCTATCAATGTTAGTAAAATATTTTGACGGTGAAGTTAAACCTGAATTCAAAGGAGAAAATCCTTTAGCTAAAAAAGCTCTAGGTACAATCCAAATCGTTAAAAATCATTTTGATAATTTCGAAATAGCAGAAGCAGGACTTGAAATCACATCATTAGTAGATGCTACAAACAAATATGTTCAAGATACAGCACCTTGGACATTAGCAAAAGAAGAAAAAATGACAGAATGCGGACAAGTTCTTGTAAATGTACTTGATGTTATGTGCATCATTGCATCATTAATTTATCCGTATTGCCCAAATATTGCTTCTGATATGGCTAAACAATTATCGTTCGATTTAAAAACAAAATTAGACGATTTGACAGCTGATAATATTAAATGCGGAAAACTAATCTCTAAAGAAGATATAAAACCTGTATTTTTGAGATTAGATTCAGAATTGGCAGACAAATCAGCTAAAAAACAATAATTAATAAATACAAAAATTAAAAAAGGCGGTGAATTCTATAATTCATCGCCTTTTATTTTATACTATTCGTCCTGTTGTTGTTTAATCATGCCTGATGTTGCCGCATACATTGCTGCTGAGATTTCTGAGGTTGATGTAAACGGTCCGTAGGTTTTAATAAATTGTGCTACATCAAATGTATTCAAATAATTTTGTAATGCAGCAGCAGATTTATCTGTCAAATTAGTTGTAAACATAATATTTTTCAAATAATTTGTAGCTTTTTCTTCCACGTCATCTTCATCATATTCAGATGATGAAAATTGTGTCGAATCTTTTTCTTCAGCTTCTTTTGTTGATACACCATATTCTTTGGCTTCATCAGTTGCATTTTCTTCTTGCGTTTCTTTTAATTCGTCTTCTTCTTCTAACGATGCTGCAGCTGATGTGTAAGCCTTTGATGATACACCTGAAATTTCCATAATACCTATCCTTTCTGTAAAACTACTCTTTTACATAATGGTATATCGGACACTTTTTTTAAATCTTTAAAAAATTTAAGACATGTTACAAAAAAACTATTTTACTAAACCTTCAGTTTCATTAAACATTACCATGTAAAAATCAGGACTTGTCATATTTGGGTTCTTTTTCATGAATTTTTTCACATCAAAATTTTCTAAGTATTTATCGAGTTTTTTTTGAACTTTTTCATTATCTTCATGTTCTGACTTTAATTTTGCAATATACTGTCTTGTCATTGCAAGCACTTCATCTTCAGTCAAAATAGGCTGTCCGCCGATTAAAACTTCATCTGGCTCATCTTCGTCAATATATTTTTTTAATTCTTCTTTTGGATCTTCTTTTTGACGTCTACCATTACTGTCAGATGATGTAGAAGAAGATATTGCTCGATTTCCAAATGGATTATTCACATTATTAAACATTTTTTCAAGACCTTATATTGTTAATTGACACAGAAATATTTATTCTTCAAGTATTACGTCAAATAACAAGAAAATCTTTAATAATATCGTTTATTTACATTAGATTAAAGAGAATTATAGTAATCTTTTAAAAGTTTACAATCATCTTCAATATTAGGACTTTCACACACAAGAGCACCTTTTACATTGAATTCTTTCATTACTTTTATCAAGTCTTTATAATTCATATCGGATTCTTCTAAATTCAAATGCTGTCTTTCACCTTTAGCTGTATATTCAATACCTGCAAGGTGTCCGTGGAAGTTATCAAGAGCATATTGTCCTAATTCATTTCCCATCTTTTCCAAAACTCTTGAAAATTCATCGTAAGTATTATATTCACCGGCTGATCTTGCGTGAAGATGTGAAAAATCAATACAAGGAAGAACTTGTTCAAATTCTTTTGATAATCTTATAATCTCGTCTTCATCACCCCATTGAGTAGCTTTACCGGTTGTTTCTGGGCGAACCCAAACTTTTATCTTTTCTCGTTCTAAAACATCAACAATTCGTTTCGTTTGAGTTTTTACACGATTGTAGACTGTTTCTTTATCTGCACCCATGTAGAAAGCTGCGTGATAAGTTATACTAAAAGCTCCTGCTTGAGATGCTACAGATGCTGTATCTATTATTCTTTGTACACTTGCGTCAATCTTTTCTTCTTCCTTGGAATTAAGATTAATATAAAAAGGACCATGAGCTGTTACAACAAAATTCTTAGATTGTTCTTTGACAAATTTTCTATGTTCATCGTTCATTCTAACGCCATGGACAAATTCAAGTTCCATACCGTCCAAATTCATTTCTTTCAAAACATCAAAAGCTGATACATAACTGCCTTTTCCTGTTCTTAAAGGCATTCCGGCTGTTATGAAATTTAATTTATCAAAGTTAAATAAGTTTTGCAAAATACGCTCCTATCGCTGTCATCAACAAACATATCGTAATACTTAAAATAATATATGAAAAAGCATGGAAAAACTGCTGATTTCCAACCATTTCAAACAATTCCAAAGAAAAAGTACTAAAAGTTGTCAAACCTCCGCAAAAACCGACAGTTAATGCAAGTTTGACCGCAGGACTAATATCAGCTTTTTCTATAAATAAAAAGTATAAAAATCCGATAATAAAACTTCCTAAAAAATTCACAAGAAAAGTTGAAATTGGAAGATTAATTTCAAAATGCTTAGCAAGATTAAAACCGACTAAATATCTTAATACAGCTCCTAATCCTCCGCCTATGAAAATTGAAATCAAGTTCAAATACATTTATTTTACCTTTGTTTTAATTATATCTTCAATGATTTCGCAAACATCAGCCACATATTTAGCACAACGTTCTTTTCTTGCAGGTCCTTCAAGACCGCCTGATAAAATTCTGCAACAAGTAACTTTATTTCTTTTCTTAAATTCATCAACAATTGCTTTTGCATTTTGACGAGCAATTACTTCATTACCCAAAGCATTTTCTCGTCCAAAATTGTAACCGTTTATCAACTGAGCAGCAGCAATAGTTCCACATACACAACCTGATGACAAACCGCCACAAAATGCGGTAGCAACAGATAAAAGTTCTTTTGGACAAAGACCTTCTTCTGATGCTGCTCTTATTATACTTTCTGAACAAGAATGATTAGTCTTAAAATATTCTACAGCTTTTTCTTTCATAATATATCTCCTCTTAAGATTATATCATGAAAAATTATTGCAAACTGCTCCAAAGATTATTTAAAGCTTGTATTTCAGATCTTGCTTGTGCATCATTTATAAGTTGATTGATTGCATTTTTATTCACATCTGTTAACTTATAAGAAAATTCAGCAGATTCATCTCCGCCAACTTTATGCGAAAGTTCATGTAAGGCAGTTTCAAGTACATCTGAAAAACTTGATTTGTCTAAATAAGATTTATCAATCCAGAAACCTTTTGAAACCCCATTATCAGTTATTGCTTCTGCATTACAATCTGAATACATTTTACTGTCTTTTGCTGATGTTCTGTCAAACAAATAAATTTTTGTATCTAGTTCATCTGCTGTAAAATGTTTATCCTTTAACGATGGAGATAATTTTTTTAATGCTTCTTTTAATATTAAAATTTTCTTTTTCTGAATATCGTTTGGAATAACAACATCATGAGCTCTTGCATCTCCTAAAATATCACGAATTGTTGGCATTCCAAGTTTTGAAAAATTTTCTTTACATACTTTATAACCATTCTTCTTTAATTCATTAACCACATCAGAACTTGCATTTGAATAAGCAACATATTTTGCAGGGAATTTTACATGTAACTGAAATTTATCTGATTCCCAATTTGTATAACCTAAAAATCTTTCAATAAAATTATCCATTGGATGTTCTTTGCTAAAAAAATCCTTTGCATCCCAATAATTTTCAAGGGATTTTAGCATTTTTATTTTATCATCGTTTGACATTCTTTCTTCTTTTGCAAGCCATTTTGCAATTTCTTCTATATTTGATGTATTCAAAGATGTTCTATCACGAGATGGATCTAAAACACTAACAGGAGGCTTTTCTTTAATAAAAATAGCTATATTTTCTAATCCATCATAATTGCCATCAAATTCAAACCTTTGACCTGCAATATAAATTCCGCCTTTTTCACCATACGGAAGATTTTTTATACCAATTATTTCATTTTCAAAATCAGGACATTTGAAATGAGTATTACCTGAACTATAAAAACGATTTAATGTTTTTCTTAATGACTCTAATAATTTTCTATCTGTTGTTTCAAATTCTATATAATTACCATTAAATTTTTCTGTTTTATCAAGAGAATATGCCAAAACTCGTTTATCTGAAAGATTTCCTTTATCAAGACTATATGTAACTTTCCAGTTATCAGATGCAATTTTTACATCCTGTGCACCACCATCTTTTAATAGTTTAAGCGTAGCCATTTTTAAACCTTCACCATAGTTTCCGGCTGCTTTTGCATCATTACGTTTTGTGGATTCTCCTATATAAACTGCTTTATCTGGAGTATAAGTAGATTTTCCTTCAATTCTTACCTTATATTTACCTGTTCCTGTTGGTTCAAAATGTAATTTTACTCCATCCAGAGTTTGCCCGTGACCGTCAAAGAAGTTTTGTAAAACATCACGTGCTATTTTGTCATTATTCCATTGAACAGAATCAGCATAACTTTCTGAAATATTTGTCGGTTGAGATTTTACAGGTTTAAAATCTACAGATTGCATATGAGTAATTTTCACTTCATTAGACATTGGTAATTCATAATCAAACCTGCCATTAGATGCTATCTCTGGAATTTGTAATTCTTTCATACCTGCACGATTTAGAGTTCCTACTGATGATGGTAAAGGAATAGCATCATCATAAATTTTTGTACCACCTTTGCCTGTGATAGGTGGTTGAGTTATATCATATCCATAATCACTTTTTTCTATTTTACTTTTCAATTCATTGAAAAGTTTATCACGCATATCTTTTGGAGCTATATCTCCTTCAAAGATATCAGTTAATTTATCTTTAGCTTTTTGGGCTTCTTCTTGTAATCTCTTATTTATATTTGAAAGAGTTTCATTGTCATTTGTTAGATTTTTTACTTTTTCTTCTGCTGTTTGCAAAGTATTTTTTATTGTTTCATTATTCTCTGTTAGTTCTGAAACTTTATTTTTAAGAGTTTTAAGATTCCACTTGTTACGCCCATGCATTATCGCACCGCCAAGAACAGCTGCAGACAATGCTGTTGCAAATATTTTTCCATTTACTTCACTTTTAGTATAAGTATCTTCTTTTATCTCTTGATTTATATTTTCTTCTATTTTTTCTTCTTTTTTTGCTTGAAAATTTTGAGATATTTGCTTTTTGTTTATTGAAGATATATTATTCATAAAATTTTCCCCTTATAAATATTTAAAACTAATTTTATATAAATTATTGATAAATTACAGAATTTATTTGTTATAAATCTTAATACATATTTAAAAATTTATGATATGATTTAATTATGAGTATGAAAGAGTGGATTTTTAATAAATACGACGGGCAGGAGAAATCTTTAATAAAAAGACTTTTACATTCAAGAGGTATCAAGTCAGATGAAGATATTTATGAATTTACGCATCCTCTTGAAACTAAAATTACTCATCCGAAAGCTTTTACGGATATGGAAAAAGTTATTGAAAGATTATCAAATGCTATTGATAATGGAGAAAAAATTGTTATCCACGGTGACTTTGATGCCGATGGTGTAACTTCCACTTCTTTGCTATACAGAACTTTTAAATTCTTAGGAGCTGATGTTAATTACTTCATTCCTGACAGAGAAAAAGAAGGACACGGTTTTGATACAAAAGCACTAGTAAAAGTAATGACACAAGTCAAACCTAAAGTTATTATTTCTTGTGACTGCGGGATTTCAGATGTCGATACAGTGAATTTCTTAAACAGTTTTAAAATCGATGTAATTATTACAGATCACCACGAAGCTCCTGAAATATTGCCAAAAGCTTACGGAATTATAAATCCAAAAGCTCCTAATGCTTTAGATGAAAACTTAACGACAAAACAAATTGAGAGTTTGACATCTCTTGCAGGGGTCGGAGTTGCATTTAAAGTTGCTCAAGGATTATTAGAAAAATACAACAAACTTGAATTCATTTCAGATATTTTACCATACGTTGCTGTAGGTACAGTTGCAGACGTTGTACCATTAATAGGTGAAAACAGATATTTTGTAACTAAAGGATTAGAACTAATCTCTAACGGAAAACATTACGGGCTTTCAAGACTGTTAGAAAGTGCAGGTTACAAAGGTCAAATTACATCTGAACAAATTGCATTCGGAATTGCACCAAGAATTAATGCATCAGGACGTCTTGATACAGTCGATGCTGCTTTGAAAGTCTTAATCTCTGACAACAGACAAGAAATAGAAATGGCTATTCAGAGTTTGAATGAATTTAATAAAATTCGACAAGAATTATGTCAAAATACATTTGCAGAAGCTGATGAAATGGTTAAAGCAGAAGGGAACAGAAACTCTGCTATCGTATTATTCAACAAAGATTGGCATATCGGAATTATCGGAATTGTTGCATCATCTCTTGTAGAAAAATATTACAAACCGACCTTTTTAATGACATATTCTGATGAAACAAAACAATTCAGATGTTCAGCAAGAAGTATTGATGGAATAAATTTATATGATGCAATTTCTGCTAATGCAGAACTATTTGACGGATTTGGCGGACACGCAATGGCTGCAGGACTTGCTTTCAGCGAAGAAAAATCATCTTTTGAACAGGTTAAATCTGCTCTTTGCAAAACAGTTAAAGAAATGGCTCAAGGAAAAGATTTAAAACCGTTTATTAATATTGATCTAGAACTTATGCCTGATGATATTGACGTTGATTTAGTCGAACAGATTTCTCAGTTGGAACCTTTTGGGGCATCAAATCCTAGCCCGACTTTTGCTATCAGAAATCTTAAAATTAAAGAAAAACGATTGATGGGTGAAAATAAAAATCATTTACGTTTAACATGTCAAGCAGGTACTACTGAGTTTAATTGTATTCGCTGGAAAGACGGAGATACATCTCTTGTAAAAGGTGATACATTAGATATTGCTTTCCACCCGCAGATTAATGAATTTAACGGAAATACATCAGTACAATTAATTATTGACGATATTCATTCTGAATATTTAAAAGAGGAAGAAAACCTGCCGCAACAAAAAGTTTACGATCACCGCAAAAAAACAGATATTTTGCCTCAAGTAAATGATTATGTTAAAAATTCAAAACAAAACATTCTAATTTTTGCAGAAAGCAAACCTATATTAGATAAATTAAAACCATTCTCAGATCTTTTTGCCCGCACAATTACACGTGACAATTTAAGACCTTGTGATTCTTTAATGCTTTTTGATTATCCTGCAGATAAAGAAACTTTTGACAGAATTCTTAATCAAACAACCCCGTTATCAATTCATTTTATGAATTATGACTTAAAATACATGGATGAAGAAGAATTTTTGAAAACTGTATGTGGAATGTTAAAATTTGCTTGTCACAATAATGGCGGAAAAGTGGAATTAAGAAGATGTGCAAGTTTTTTAGGCAAATCTTACCAAGTATTTGAATTATTATTCTCAATCCTTGATGACATCAATGTAATACAAATAAAAGAGAAAACTAAAGATTTTTATATTGTAGATTACAACCCTCAAGCAGATATTTCCCAAATACTTCATTCTCCAAAATATGCAATTTTGACTGATATGATTGCAGAATGTGAAGAATTTCAAAAAAGCTTGATGGAAGATGATGTATATTCACTTATTTAATTTTTCTATGCTATAATAACCTTATGAGAAAACCGATTGTAGCAATAGTAGGACGCCCAAATGTAGGCAAATCAACTTTCGTAAACCGTCTTATAGGTACGAGAAATTCTATCGTTGACGATTTACCGGGAGTTACACGTGATAGAATTTATTTTGACGTTGAATGGCAAAATAAGATTTTTACTGTAATCGACACTGGCGGAATTATCCCAGGTGATGAAGATGAAATTATGTTGTCAATTTTTGATCAAGCAAAAATTGCTTGTGAAGAAGCTGACAAAATAATTTTTATTGTAGACGGAAAAGAAGGTGTTAATCCTGTAGATTATGATATTGCAAACATTTTAAGACAATCAGGAAAACCTGTTTTTCTTGCTGTAAATAAATCAGATAACCCTGAATCTTTGATGATGGTAAATGATTTTTATTCACTTGCAATAGGGGATCCTATAGGAATTTCTGCTCTTCACGGGTCAGGAGGTGTAGGTGACCTTCTTGATCTTGTAACAGAAGATTTCTCTCAAGATGTAGAACAAGAAGATGATAATACAATCAAAATTGCAATTGTCGGAAGACCAAATGCAGGAAAATCATCAATAGTTAATGCTCTATTAAACGAAAACAGAGTAATTGTATCTGATATTTCAGGTACAACTCGTGACAGCATAGACAGTCATATTACATATAATGACAGAGAATTTATAATTGTAGATACTGCAGGGATTAGAAAAAAATCAAAAGTAGACTGGGGTGTTGAAAAATTTGCAGTAGATAGAGCAATAAGATCTATTAGAGATTGCGATGTTGCTTTACTTGTAATTGATGCTACTCAAGGAATTTCAGATCAGGATAAGAAAATTGCGTCAATTATTACAGAAGCAGGAAAAGGCTTAATTATAGCAATTAACAAATGGGATTTGATTGAAGACAAAAAATCAAATACAATTAATCAATATAATAAAAAACTTGCAAATGACATACCATTTTTGGAATACGCTCCTAAAATATACATTTCAGCTGTTACAAAACAAAGATTACATCAAATCTATACAGAGGCTGAAAATGTATATGCAGAATGTACTAAACGTATTTCAACAGGTCTTTTGAATAAAGTAATCAAAGAAGCCTATATGTTAAATCCACCGGCTTCTTCAAAAGGCAAAAGACTTAAAATTATGTATGTTACTCAAACCGGTATTCAACCTCCGCACATTGTTATTTTTGCAAATAACGCTGATTTAATGAAAGATCATTACAAACGTTACGTAGAAAATAAATTGCGTGAAGCATTCGGATTTTTTGGAACACCAATCAAATTATCTATTAGAGAAAGATCTGATAAAGACAAAAAATAAGAGGACTAAAAAATCCTCTTATTTTTTTATTGTTTTATCCTTTATAATTTACTTACAAAGCAAAGAACATCTTCAAATAAATTCTTTATTGGTTTTGACACATCGTAAGATAAAATATTTTTGATATATTCAAGTTTTTCTTCAAATGTTAATGCATGTCTTTGTTCTTCAGGAATTTCAGCAATTATTTTTTCAATTTTACTTTCATCAATAACTATTTTGTACTTTTCTAATAATTCTTCTGACAACATTAATGTTTCACATACATCTTCAACAGGGGTAATTTTAGAAATATCAATTTCTAAATTCTCTAATTTGCACAAATCTTCCATCTTTTTAATAGCTCCTTTTTATTATACAAACGCTTCTGATACATAATTAATCATTTCATCAAACATATTTTGTAGGGGTAATGTAACATCTATCATTGCATCTTTTTGAATTTCTGCTAATGTATTATCAAGAGTTTTAGGTGTTTCAACAACCGCTTTTTCATATCTACCTTCTTCAAGTTGATGTAACAAGTCTCTTGAAAAATCTGTAGTATCCCTTAAAGACGCCAAAATTGCACAATCAATTCTGAACAAATCTTCAGAACTCAATTCACTGCTTAACATTCGCTCCATTGCATCAAGGTCATTAATGTCACGCATAATGCCATTTGCAATTGTGTTACAGTCATTGACTATAACATTTTCAGTTTTTGAATTCATTTAAAAATTTACCTCCAATTAACTATTGCTCTGTCTGTAAATTTTATCTCGGTTTTTTAAATCAAAAACTTTAACAAAAAGATTAATTTGTTACATTATATTTACAAATAACCAAAATAGGCATGAATTAAGGCTTACAGAAAAAATAATATTTATTAGTTATTTATATATAAAAGTTTAATAACCGCTTATATTGAGCTTACAGCTCTATTAATAAAGTTAAAAAATATAAAAATCCTTCCCCCGAAAAAGAAAGTCTCGTCGTTTGACAAGACTTATAAATATACATTTACCCCACACTCTTTATATCACAAAATATTTATTTTGTCAACAGGTAACAGATATATTTTTATAAATATTTTTCTACATTAATTGTAGAAAACTTCATGAAAATATGTAGAAAATTCATGAGTTTTCTACAGAAAAATATTAATAATATAGTTTTCTACAAAAACATAAAATTTATTGAACAATTTTCTACAAAATTTTCTACTAGTAAAAACCAGTCATAGTCATAGTTTTAAATAGTTTTCTACAAATATTGACAGCTTATTATTACTATTAAATATATTATTATATTAATTAATATAATATATAATATAAATTCAATTGTTCAAAACTTAAAAGGTAAAGTTTTTGTATTATTCTATTTTTTTTGATTTTTCAACGGATATAATCAAATTATAGAATAGAAAATCGGGGAGTAAAAATCATGAAATTTGTTGTAAAAAAAGAAGATTTATATAATGGGATTAAAATTGTAGAAAGAGCTACATCTATGAAAGCTCTTCAACCTGTACTTTTAAATATTTTGATTGAAACAATTAATCAAAGTACAATCAAATTAGTTGCAACAGATTTAGATTTAACAGTAATTGCAGAAGTTGATGCTCAAGTAGAAGAAGAAGGAAAAATTACATTACCTTCAAAGACTCTCAACGAGATAGTTTCAAAGCTTGGTGATAAATTAATTACGTTTGAAATGAATGAGGGTGAAACAACTGTTAATATAACTTGTCAAAACTCAAAGTTTGATATAATCGGTATTTCAGCTTCAGAATTTCCTCCTGAGTTTTCTACAATTAATGTAAATGATGAAGAAGGTTTTGAAATCGAAATCAGACCATTTGTAAAAGCTGTGAAACAAGCAGGTTTTGCTGCTGCAAGTTATGAAACAAGCAATCTTTTATCAGGTATTGTATGCGATATTTCTGAAAATGTCATGGAAATTGCATCAACTGACGGAAACCGCTTAGCTAGAGTCCGTGAAACTATTGATAATAAAGACAATCACTCAAAACAATTAATTATTCCTTCAAAGACTTTGAACGAATTTATTAAAATGAGCAGTTTCATTGATGAAGATTTAGTAAAAATTTACACAGAAAAATCAAGATTAATAATTAAATCAGAAAAAACAACAACAATTTCAAGATTATTGGAAGGTCAATTCCCTAAATATAACCAATTAATTCCTGCAGAAAGTCCAAAAGAAGCTCTAGTAAATGTTTCTCAAATGACATCAGCATTGGAACGTGTATCAATTATGGTTAATGAAAAAACAAGTATTGTAAAACTTGAATTCAGCCATAATAACTTAAAACTTTCAGCTGATACACCAGATTCAGGTAAATCAGAAGAAAATATTGATATTGATTATGCTGGAGAAGAATTGACAATTGCATTTAACTATAAATTTGTATTGGAAGCTTTGAAAAACATTGATTCTGATGAGGTTAAAATAGGACTTAACACACCATTGTCAGCTACAATGTTCAAACCAAACAGCGAAGAAGATTATGTTTGTTTAATTATGCCTGTTCAAATAAGATAGAAATAAAATTTAAAGGAAAGCAATATGCAAAAGATTTATAAGTTTGATAATCTTATTCCGAAAATCAAAAAAAGTTTTCTTTTTTGTTTTGCTTATTACGGCATTAATCATCTACATATGTTACAAAGTAACTAATATAAAAGAAGTTTTGTATGTAATCCCAATATCAATAGTTATGGTATTGTTTTATAATTTCCAATTTCAATTCGGAACTTTGATAAATTATAAATCTATTATTGTAGATAATGTAAATAATCAATTAAAAATAATATCTAAAAATGATGAGGAAATATTTTTATATAAGGATATTCAAGGAATAACTTTTATAAAAGAACCTCAAATTTTTCGCAGAAGATCTTTGATTCATTTGACAATATTATTGAAAACAGGTTATTCAAAGACAATAACTTTTTCAAACTTTGAATTTGATATAAACTTTTTAAAGAAACTTCCGCCTTATGTTTGCGTGGACATGTAAATTATCCGTTAATAGCAAAATAAACTTCTTTAAGGCGCTTTTTGCTAATGTGCGTATACAATTGAGTTGTCGATACATTGCTGTGGCCTAAAAGTTCTTGCACAACTCTCAAATCAGCTCCGTTTTCTAACAAATGAGTTGCAAAACTATGACGCAGTGTGTGCGGCGAGATTGCTTTGTGTAATTTTTTCCCCTGCTCATGGATAAATGTGTAGATTTCCTGGCGTGTTACTTTTTTACCTTTGTCGTTTATCAAAAGATATTTTGTCTGTAAGTTGTATTTTGAAATTAAGTAATCTCTTTCAGGTAAAAAATCTTTTATTGCCTGAATAGCTTTTTTTCCTAGCGGAACAAGTCTATCTTTTGAACCTTTACCTGTACATTCTAAAAATTTACTTTTCAAATCGTAATCAGTAATTTTCAAATTAGCAAGTTCTGATACTCGAAGTCCGCATCCGTATAAAAGTTCTATAATTACCCTGTGAAGCTTTGATAAATCTTGATTTAAGATATTATTAATTTCTTCTATTGTCATAACTTTTGGAAGTCTTTGAGGAATTTTTGGTTGCTCTAGAGTGAGTGCAGGGTTTGTTTTGGTTATTTCATTTACACAACTCCATTTGAAAAATCCTCGAAGTGATGCAATTTTTCTCATAATACTTGTAGGTGAAAACTTCTTTTCATGCAGGTTTCTGACATACGTATTGATTTTTGATCTTTGAATATCGTTAATATCAACATCACCGCAAAATTCGAAAAAATCGCTCAAATCTCTCCTGTATGCTTCAAGAGTATTTTCAGCAAGACCTTTTTCAATTTCCAGATAATCTAAGTATTCTGATAAAACTTGCATATTCATATGCTTAATTCTACTACATATTTCGTTTAATGACATTCAGCGTTTATATGATATAATTAAAATGAACAAAATTTATACATAAATCGTTCTATAATTGGAAGATTTTTTGTAGAAAGGGTAGAAAAATGAAAAAAATATTATCTATATTAGTTGTATTTACAATGTTTGTAATGACAGGATTACAAGCTTTTGCAGACAGTGCTCAAGAAGCTTTGAATTTCTTTAACAGCTATGTATCAGCTGCAAATTCATATAGTCCGACAGTTGCCGGTATGTATTCTCCAAGTGCAAAAATTATAAGACAGGTTGTAAAGCCAAATGGAGAATTAGTTAATGTATCTACAAATACAGCAACTTACATAAAACAAATGAAAATAGGTCAAGCAGGTGCTAAAATGAGAGGTTACAAAAATACTTATACAAATGTATCTGTAACATCTTTAGGCAACGGAGCTTACAAAGTTAGTTCTTTAAGACAACCAAAAGGCGAAACTTATAAACTTAAGACATATATGATAGTTAAGAAAATAAACGGTAAATGGCAAATTACCGAAGAAATGATGCAGACAAAAGAACAAATTTTCTTAAAATATGCTAATAAAAAATAATAGAGGATTATGCTGGAAAAGTTTAGATTTTTAACTGCGGGAGAAAGTCATGGAAAATCTTTGACCGCAATTATAGAGGGAATACCTTCGGGATTTGAAATAAATCCCGATTTTATCAATAAAGAATTAAAACGTCGCCAAGGCGGATATGGCCGTGGTGGACGTATGAAAATAGAATCAGATACCGTAGAAATTACATCAGGTGTCCGTTTTGGGAAAACTTTAGGTTCTCCTATCACTCTTGTTATTCAAAATAAAGATTTTGAAAATTGGCAAAAGATTATGAGTGCAGATCCTAAAGATTTCACAGAAGAAAAAGCTTTTTCAAAGTATCGTCCCGGACATGCAGATTTTGCAGGCAGTGTAAAATATAATCAAACTGATTTGAGAAATATTTTAGAACGTTCAAGTGCTAGAAAAACAGCAATAGAAGTGGCAGTTGGAGCTTTAGCGAAACAAATTCTTGAACAGTTTAATATAAAATGTCATTCAAGAATTATTCAAATTGGTCAAGGTAAAACAGAAGAAGAATTTAAAAATGAAATAGACAAAGCAAAAGAGGCTGGAGATACTTTAGGCGGAAAATTTGAGGTTATCTATGAAAATTTGCCGATTGGTCTTGGTTCTTTTGTGCATTGGGATAGAATGCTTGATGGTAAAATTGCTCAGGCTGTAATGAGTATTCCTGCTGTAAAATCAGTTTCTATCGGAAATCAAGATGCTTATAAAATAATGGGAAGTGAATTCCACGATCAAATGTATCTTGAAAACGGAAAGATAATAAGAAAAACAAATAATGCAGGCGGTATTGAAGGTGGAATGACAAACGGTGAGCCGATTGTTGTGACTGCTGTTATGAAACCAATCCCAACTTTAAGAAAACCTTTAAAAACCGTAGATTTAAAGAATATGGAGCAGACAGAAGCTCATTTTGAACGTTCTGATACATGTGCTGTAGAGGCTTGTTCTGTTGTTGCAGAAAATAGAATTGCCTGCGTGTTGTTAGATGAATTTCTTCTAAAATACGGCGGTGACAATTTTGATGAAATAAAAAATAGACTTTAAGACAGCTTTACAATAAAATTCGGCCCATGATAGTATAAAGCTATGCTAGAGTTATTTTTAACAGGTTCTGATGACACATCGGATAAAATATTTGTAACTGCCGGTCTTACTGCTACAATGCAGAGTTTAGGCTATTCTTGCGGTGTATACAAACCTGTTGATACCGGTATTGTAAAAATAAACGGTTTTGAACAATCTTTAGATATTGCTTTTATAAAATATACAGATCCTTATGTAAAAACATATTATTCATATCTGTTAAAGCAAAAATCGTCTCCTTTAATTGCAGCTGCTGCAGAAAATATTGCAATTGATAAAAATACAATTCTTAATGATTTTCAAAAAATTCAAGATGTACATGAATGTTTGATAGTTGATGGCGTATCAGGTCTTGCAACACCTTTTGGTAAAAATTTTTTAGAAGAAGATTTGATAAAAATGCTTGATTTACCACTGTTAATGGTAGTTTCTGCAAAATCTGCATCAATAAATAACATAATTTTGTCAATTAATCACGCTTTAGAAATAGGTATAAAGTTCCGCGGAGTTATTTTAAGTAATTATCCTGAAGCAACAGATGATGTGAATATAAAATTATTGCCAAGATTAATTGAAGAATATACAAATGTGAAAATATTAGGTATTTTGCCTTCGTTTGAAAGAAACGTAAATCCAAATGATTTGATTACTGAAATATTAAACGGTGTTGATATTGAGGCTGTATTTAATATTCCAATAGCAAAACTTCAAATGTAACAAATTGTAATATTATATACTTTTTATATAAGAAAAAGTCAATTTTTTCTTAACAAACTTTTTTATAAATATATAAAGAGGTATAATTATTTTATGGATAAAAGAGAGTTTACCGTAATTGAGAATGAAACTAAAACCGAAGAAAAGGTTCAAAAGAAAACTGTTCTTCAGACAAATCCTATTGTGAAAAAATTTGTAGAGTTTCATCAGGAAAATATCGGTAAATTCAATGTAAAAGACCTTTTTAAGAAATAATGTACCAGATAAAAAATCAAATTTACCAAGATATGACAAAAACACAGAAATCAGCTCTGTGTAATTTTTTGCGTGCGTTAGTTAAAAAATCTCCGCAAATGTCAGTTGGAGATATTTATGACAAATTTGTAGAAGATGAAAGATATTACCTTGAAATAAATAATCCTCATTTTGAGTTTTTGGAAGATTATTTAGATAGTGATAAGTTTATGGAAGAAAGTATTCTTTATTTAAAAGAATGCCGTAGGTATTATGATTACAAGAAAAAACAAGAACCTATAATTCAAGCTCAAAAAGAATTTGAAAAGAAAAAAAGAGAGTTTTTAAAAGAAGTCAAAATGTCAAAAGAAGCTCCGACAAAAAAACAACTTTATTATTATGACCGTTTGTGTAAAAAATATAATATAGAAAAAAAAGAATTAACTTCAAAACTCGAAGCTCGTGATGAAATAGATAAGATATTAAATGAGCACGATTGTCGCAATATTAGTGAATAAAAGAAAATTATGGCAGAAAGTATGAGTATTCAAGAGATTATAAAAATATTAACAGATAGCGGTATAGAAGAGAATGAAGCAAATGTGGAAGTGAAAATGCTTCTTGAACATTTTGCAAATTATGGTGTAAAAGATATTATCTCAGGTAATAAGCTGACAACTGAAAAACTTGAATTAGTAAAGGAAAAGGCTGAATTAAGAGCAAAAACAAGACAGCCAATTCAACATATAATCGGTTACGCTGATTTTATGGGAGAAAAGTTTATTGTAAATCCGTCAGTTTTAATTCCGAGAGATGAAACAGAATTTTTAGTAAGAAAAGCTATTGAGATAATTAATAAAAACAATTTCACAATGGCTCTTGATGTTGGAACGGGCTCAGGTTGTATAGCTTGTATGATTGCAAAATATACCCAATGCCAAATTATCGGGCTTGATATTTCATCAGATGCTTTGAATACCGCACTTGATAATGCTTCTAAATTAAATTTATTTAATAAAGCAATTTTTAGAAAATCTAATATTTTCTCCAATGTAAAACCAGGTGAAAGCTTTGATATAATTGTTTCGAACCCTCCTTATATTCCACCGTCAGAAAAAGAAAATATTCAAACAGAAGTTAAATTTGATCCAGAACAAGCTCTGTTTACTGAAGATGAAAAAGGTTTGGAGTTTTATGAAAAGATAACGAAAGACGCTCCAAGAATTTTGAATAAAGGTGGATATTTACTTTTCGAATTAGGAATAGGTCAATCAAATGATGTTAAATCAATAATGGAGAAAAACGGTTTCCAAAACATAGAAATAATCAAAGATTTAGCAGGAATTGACAGAGTAATTGTTGGAAATTTGTAATATTTTGCAATTTCAAAAAGCGATTAGTTCAATAGTTTTATGCTATGTCTATGCACGTATTGTAACAGATGCGAGGGTAAAGTTTGAGTATTTAATATAACTTCAGATGATAGAACCCGAGTGCATGAGTTGAACAAAGCGATATTAAAATAGTTTGTAAAAAATAAGAAAATCGTAAAAAGCGATCTATTGAAAAATCGTAAGCTATATCTACGCACGTAGTGTAAGAGATGCGAGGGTAAAGTTTGAGTATTTAATATAACTTCAGACGATAGAACCCGAGTGCATGAGTTGAACAAAGCGACATTAAAATAGTTTGTAAAAAATAAGAAAATCGTAAAAAGCGACTATTAATAAGTCTTAAGCTATACCTACGCACGTAGTGTAAGAAAATGCCGGCAATAGTGAGACTTGCCGGCACATTACTTTAATTTTCTTAAAGTAAAGAGGTGATGATTATATGTGAATTTAATTTACATAGTCGTATGGTTTGCTTCCTGTAGCTTTGTATAAGCTGATTGCATCTGTCATGCATTCAACTTTTTGTTGAGCTACAAGTTTTTCTATTGTGAGTAAGTTTTCTTGATATTGAATTAAATCAAGTTTTGATATGATTCCCTGATTATATTTGTGTTCGCTGTATTTATAATCAGATTTTTCCAAATTATATTGTTTAGTAGTTTGTAGCATTTTTTCTTTATCAAGTTTTGATGCAACTAGAGCATCATTTACTTCTTGAATTGCTGTTAAATTAGTTTTGTAGTAGTCTTGTAAGATTCTTTCATAAGTTGCTTTTTTCAATCTCAAGTTCGCAATCAAAGAACCACCTTGGAATAATGGAGTCATTAATCCGCCGCCAAGACCAAGCAACATATTTTTTGTTGTAAATAAGCTGCCTAAATCTCCTGCATTAAATAATGCACCGCCTAAGATGTTAATGGATGGTAAAAATTCTTTTTTAGCAACTTTAACATCAATTCCGGCTTTTTCAACCATCAATTCAGCTCTCATGTAATCAGGTCTTTGAGTAATGATTTCTGATGGAATTTGAGATGGAACTGCTAATTGATAGTTTACATCATCTAAAGATGTTCTTTTTAGAGTATTTGCATTTTCAGGACTTTCTCCGATAAGTACACACATTTGGTGTAATAATTGCTCTCTTTGTTTTTTCAACTCAATTAAATCGGTTTGGCCTTGAACTAATGATTTATTAGCTTTTACAGTATCTGCTGTAGAAGTTAGACCTTCTTTATTGCTTGCAAGCATTAAATCATAAATTTCTTGTCTTATTTTAACAATTTGTTCTTGTAATGTAATCATTTTATCAAGATTTATAATATTAAAATAAGTAGATCCTACTGCTGATACAACTGATATATATGCAGCTCTTTCATCTAGTTTGGAACCTTCATATAGTTTTTTTACAGCTTTTGTTTTGTTATGATTTTTTAAGAAAATATCAGCTTCATATTGAACAATAATTGGCAGACCGAAACCAATGTCAGTACTTGTTGATCCTGGTGCTTTATACCAACCTGGTCCAAATCCTGCTGCTACACTTGGTAATTCGTTTGCAAATTGTAATTTTACATTTTGGTAATATTCTTCTACATTAATTGTTGCCATTTTTAGGTCATAATTATTTAAAATAGCTTTTTCAATGTATGAAGTTAAAATATCATCATTAAAATTGTTCCACCAATTCATATTTACATATGCGAATTTATAATCATCATTTTTTCGGTTAGCATTATTTTTCTTTGTAGGTTTAGTTTTTTTATTACTTTTTTCTACCATGCTTTTGAATTGTTTTGGGGTAGCAGTAGATTTTGTATTATTTTCCAGAGCAAAAACAGGCATGATATTCATGCTTAAAAAACTCATTAATAATGCTGTAGATAATAGCTTTTTCACTTTTTTTAATCCTTTGTTTTTAGTACTTGCATTTTTAATAATCATATGTTAGCATATTATTGTTGTAAATGCAACAAATTTTTTTTACAACAATAATTAAAATAATAAAAGAGTCTATAATGGAACAGTTAGAAAAAGAAGAAATACAACGTTATACAGATAGTTTATATTACGAATTAGAACAAACAACAAAATTTTTTAGAGTATTTTCATTAAAGTTCTTTAAAAAACTAAATGTAAATTTATCTCCTGATGAGTATGTAACTATTGAAACTATTTTATGTAACGCAGGAATTTGCCAAAGAGATTTGGCTAAATTAATATTAAAAGATAGAGCAAATACAGGTAAAATATTAGACTCTTTAGAAGAAAAAGGGTATATTACAAGATTTGTAGATATGAAAAACAACCGTTTAGTCAGAAAAATGGGAGTAACTGAAAAGGGTAAAGAAGTTTATGATTCAATAACAGATAAATTACGAGCAGCAATTGATAAAATGAATGCTATTCCTGGTAGAAAAAATATATCTTCAAAAGAAAAAGAATTGTTAAGAGATATTTTAAAAAGATTTAGAGATAATTTAAGTAAAATGGTAGATATGCAAATATAAAAATGAGGTATAAAATGGACGAACAAAATATAAATACTGAATCAGAAAATGTTCAAACAGAAGAAAAAAAAGAACACAAACCATTTAAACGTTATATTGCAATAGGTGTAGGAGCTATAGTTGCAATCGCAGCAGGTTTTGTAATTCATGATGCATTATTATATCAATCAACAGATGATGCTTATGTAGAAACAACAACAGTTCAAGTTGCTCCAAGGGTAAGCGGTCAAATTACTGAAGTTTATATTACTGATAACCAGAAAGTTAAAGAAGGTGATTTGGTAGCTAAAATTGATCCTGCAGATTATGAAATTGCTCTTGCTCAAGCTGATGCAAAATATGAAAAAACTCTTTTAAATCAAAAAAATGCGAAAGCTAATTTTAAAGCAATGCAGACAAATATTGAAGTAGCTAAAAAAGATTTAGACAGATATAAAGCTTTGTATGAAAAAGGTGCTGTATCAAAACAAACTCTAGATACTGCTCAAGCTAAATATGATTCAGCTCAAGCAAACTTAACTCAATCAGAAGAAGCATTATTATCAGATAGCGGTAAAAAAGTTGCAGATGCTGATTTGAGAGAAATAAAAGCAGCTAGAGATAAAGCAAAATTAAATTTATCTTATACAAATATTTATGCACCTCAAACAGGTACAGTATCTTCAAGACGTGTAGAAAAAGGTATGTATGTAAATATTGGTTCTCCATTATTTGTAATTGTTCCTGAAAATGTATGGGTTGTTGCAAACTTTAAAGAAAATCAATTACGTCATATGAAACCTGGTCAAGAAGTTGATATTAAAATAGATACATATCCAAACAAAGTATTCAAAGGAAAAGTTGACAGTATTCAAAGAGCTTCAGGTGCTAAATCAAGTTTATTCCCACCTGAAAATGCTGTAGGTTCTTTCGTTAAAATCGTTCAAAGAATTCCTGTAAAAATTGTATTCACAGAAAAAATTGATCCGAATGAATATAGCATTATTCCTGGAATGTCAGTAGTTCCAAAAGTAAGAGTAAAATAATAATAAAGTAAAAAAACGGACAAAATATATAAAAAGTCTGGTATATCGGCAAAAAGGATTACAAAGATAAAGGGGCCGTCAAGGCTCCTTTTAAATAAAAGAATATATAGGGAAAATATGTCTGCAGAACTAATTCAAGAAGAGTGGAAACCTAAAACAAATCCATGGTTAATAATTTTACCTGTTATGTTAGCAACATTTATGTATGCGTTAGATGAAACTGTTGCAAACGTTGCTTTACCTCATATTGCAGGGTCTTATTCTGTAAGTTCACAGGAATCAATATGGGTTTTGACAAGTTATTTAATGGCAAGTAGTATTGTTATACCAATGATAGATTTTTTCTGTAAATTTTTTGGCAGAAAAAACTTTTTTATGCTTGGTGTATTTATATTTACAATAGCTTCTTTTATTTGCGGAGTATCAAATTCTATTGGAATGATTGTAATAGCAAGAGCATTACAAGGTATAGGCGGTGGTTGTCTTATGCCTATGGCACAGGCTATTACTTTGGAATCTTTTACAGGTGAAGCAAGAAACAAAGCAATGGCAGTATTTGGTTTAGTTGTAATTGTTGCTCCTATTTTTGGGCCTGTTTTAGGTGGATATATTACGGAAAATTGGTCTTGGCCATATATTTTCTTTATCAATATTCCTGTAGGTTTTATTTGTATTACATTAGCAAAAATGTTTTTGGAAGATCCTCCTTATGTTCAAAAACAAAATAATATCCATTTAGATAAATGGGGATTTTTATGGCTATGTGTATGGTTAATACCTTTACAAATAGTTTTTGATAAAGGTAATGATGCTGACTGGTTTAATGCTACTTGGATTTGCTGGTTGACAGCAATAGCTGTATCAGGTGCTGTTTTGTTTTTCTATACACAGGTTAAGGGTAAAAATCCGCTTGTAAAATTAGACGTATTAAAAGATACAAATTATGTATTCGGTACAGTAATGTTAATCTTAATTAATGCTGTATTATTGGCATCTTTAGCAATATTACCTCAAATGCTTCAATATATGCTAGGGTATGATTCTTTTCTTAGCGGTTTAGCAATAATGCCAAGAGGATTAGGTTGTTTGACCGCACTGTTGATATTTGGCGGACTTGGCGGAAGATTAAGTTATAGAACTTATGGTGTTATTGGTCTTACTTGTCTAGGTATTGGCGGTTGGATGTTAGGACTTTTAAATCTTGAAATTAATCCTATGAATATTGCAATACCTAATTATATATTTGGATTAGGGCTAGTATTTTCATTTATGCCAATTACAACTTTATCTTGTATTACAATCCGAAATGACCAGATGACAAATGCTTCGGGTTTGCAAAACTTATTAAAAACCATAGGTGGTGCAATTGGTACATCTTTAGTTGCTACTATGATTTCAAGATTTTCTCAGGTTCATCAACATGGACTTGTTAAAAATTTAAGTATTTCAAACCCTGTGTTTATGGATAAATTAAATACATTATCAGGAACTTTTATTCATCAAGCAGGTGATATGATGAATTCTACTTATATGGCAGGCAAAATGCTTTATAATCAATTAATTCAACAATCTACTTTATGTGCTTATATGACAACTTTTAAAGTTTTTTCAATAGCTTGTTTTATTTTAATTCCATTTATGTTTTTATTAAAAGGTGAAAAAAAATAGGAAATAATAATTTATGTCTGAAAATAAAATAGAAAAAGAACAATGGACCCCGTCTGTTAACCCTTGGATAATGATTATTCCGGTAATGTTAGCTGTTTTTATATATGTATTGGACGGAACTATAGGAAACGTTGCTTTGCCTCACATGGCAGGAAGTTTTTCTGCTACTCGTGATGAATCTATGTGGATTTTAACAAGTTACTTAATTGCTGCAGGTATTGTAATTCCTGCTGTAGATTTTTTCAGTAAAGTATTTGGACGTAAAAACTTTTTTATAATAAGTATTTTGATGTTTACAATTGCATCAATGCTTTGCGGTATGGCGAAAAATATTGAATTTATGATATTTGCTCGTATTTTGCAAGGTTTTGGCGGTGGCGGAATTTTACCGATTTCACAGGCAATAATTATTGAGAGTTTTCCTAAAGAAAAACGTGGAATTGCAATGTCAGTATTTGGTATGGGGGTAATTCTTGCTCCTATTATTGGTCCTGTATTGGGTGGTTGGATTACTGATAACTGGACTTGGCCTTGGATTTTTTACATAAATGTACCGTTTGGCTGTTTGGCTGCAATTTTATCTCATAGATTAGTTGAAGATCCTCCTTATGCTAAAAAACAAAAGAATGTTAAAATTGATGGAAAGGGTTTTTTCTATTTAACAATATGGCTTGTCACATTACAGACAGTATTAGATAAAGGTAATAATGCAGATTGGTTCAATGCAACTTGGATTTGTTGGACATTTGGGGTATCTTGTGTTGCTTGTATTTTATTTTTCCATTCGCAACTTACTAATAAAGAGTCTTTAATTGATTTATCAGTTTTTAAGGATAGAAATTTTTCAGCAGGTACTATAATTTCTGTTGTAATCCAAGCTGTATTATACGCGTCACTAGCAATTCTTCCTCAATTTTTGCAAAGTATGTTAGGATATACGGCATTTTTGAGCGGTGCAACTATGATGCCTAGAGGTTTTGGTAGTATGACAGCAATGATTTTAACAGCAACTTTATCCAATAAAGTTGATAATAGATTATTAGTAGCTATTGGATTATGTTTATTAGGAGGTTCAACTTTAGCATTTGGATCTTTGAATTTGCAAATATCTAATATGAATATCGCTATACCTAACTTTATAATGGGTATTGGCATGGGGCTTTCTATGGTTCCTATTATGAATTTGTCTGTCGATACTTTGAAAAATGAACAGATGACAAATGCAACAGGTATTCAAAATTTATTAAAAAATATCGGAAGTGCAATCGGTACATCATTAGTTGCAACAATGCTTACAAGATTTGCACAAGTTCACCAATATATGATGGTTGGAAAGGCTAGTGAATTAAATCCTGCATTTATTGAAAGAGTTCAATCAACAGCGGGAGCATTAGCTGCTTATACAGAACATACAGTATCTCAATATATGGCTCAATATTCTTTATACGGGCAATTGGTAAAACAATCGACTTTATGGGCATTTATAGATTCTTTCAGAATATTTGGAGCTTTATGTATTGCAGTAATTCCGCTTTTAATGTTAATGAAAAAATTAAAAAGAGCTTAGTTTTTATAAAAAAGACATAAATAAAAAAAAAGAAAACCGATATTCTTTATAGAATACCGGTTTTCTCAGGCTTCGAACAATTAATTACTGTTTTTTGAAATTAGTTGCATTTTTATTTGTCCAAATTATTCAGAACAACCGAATGCAATAGTAATGTGTTCTCTTGGATTTACAGCGGAGATTTTGTATCCGCGTGGGTCAACAAGGTAAGCAAATTCGTCGCCTGTAGTTTGGAATAAGCCCATTGTACCAGATAGGGCAGTTCTAGTTACGTCAACAGGAGCTTTAACTGTTTCCCATAGACCATCACCTAAGTTACGAGCAGCAGCACCAAATTGACCTTGGAATGCGTGACCTAGCATATAACCTGCATCATTAGAGATATTTTCAGCAGCGTTACCAACGTTCGTAATGATACCGCCTGCAGTTCTACCTACAATACCAATCATTGAACCTGCTAATGTGAATGGCATTTCAACTAATCTTGCTACAGGGTTTACTTGTTTTGATTTGTTTACTTGTGCTTGTAAAATTTGTTTTGGTAATTTAGTTTTGCAATCACCATTTTTAATTTCTGTGAATGATAATTTTAAAGCACCTTTATCACAGCCAGAAGGTCTTATTACTTCAACAACTTGACCTGTTACTGTAGATCCGCAAGGATATGTAACACCGTTAATTGTTACATCTTCAAGAGTTTTAGCTCTGAAGTATTGACCTACGTGAGATGATTTTGCTGTTAATTGGTCGATCATTTTAACTTGTAATGTAGGAATTTTAACAATTTCTTCTTGTTCTACAAAAGCATTTTTGTTTACAGGACAAGCAGGGCAGATATTGTTAGCAGTTTTTGGGTTTGTATCGTAACCTAATGCTACACGAACTGTCTGCATCATTGAAGCTACTTCTGCACGAGTTGCTTCTTTGTTAGGCATAATCATATTTGGGTTAGGTGAATCTTTTAAAGCACCGTTTTCCAAAGATTTTGCAACAGGAATTCTTGCCCAGTTAGGAATAGATGCACCGTCTGCATATTTGCTTAAAATTTCATCAGCTTTGCATTGGTCGATATCGCAAGTCATACCTTTTGCAATTGTAGTTAAGGCTTCTACTCTTGTTACAGGGTGGTTTGGTTTGAAGTTTCCATCTGGGTAACCTTTTAACAAGTCTTCATCAACAGCTTTTGCAATTGCAGCATTAGCCCAGTTGCTTTTTGGTACGTCTTTGAATAATCCTTCTCTAGGCATATCGCATTGATCAAGATTGAAACCTTTTACTAACATTGTTGCAAATTCTGCACGAGAGATATTTCTATTAGGTTTGAAATATCCATCTGGATAACCTACTACTACATCATTTATAGCTAATTTATCAATATCACATGCTGCCCAAAAACCGTTAGGTACGTCTGGGAATTGGCATCCGCCTAAGTTTGCAGCAGCACCTGTTGTTTGCATCATTTGGTTTGGAATTTCATAGGGAACAAATGATTTTCTTACTGCATCAATAGAGTTTGAAGATTGGAAATCAATAGGACAATTATTTCCGTCCATTAATCTTTCATTTCTATCAATTGGAATACCATTATGTCTTGTAGGTGCTTCGTTAAGACAAGGCATTTGAGTAGCAGCACCTGTTACTTGACCTTGAGAAGAAATAGTTGTTCCGTTTACGTTAGAAGAAAGAGTTCTTGGAGTGCCTGCAAGTGGTGTATCTGTTGAGAAGATTGAATTTGCAGGTTGTCCTACATAGTTGTTTGTACCATAAATGGCATTAGGATAACCGTATACTTGTTTCATATCTTTTCTGTCAGGTTTACCTGTTTGAGGGCAAACTGCACAAGCTGGTTCTGGTGGATCGTCACAGCTTATTTCATCTGGACATCCGCAGTCTGATTTTTTCTCTGTTTCACAAGGATCACATGGTTGTGCACATGGATCTTCTTTTTGACAATCACAGTCTGGTAATGCTTTTTTGCATTTTGAGCAAGTATTTGGTTTTGCTGTCTCACATGGACAAGCAGGGCCTGTTACAACAGGTAAAGGTTCTGCGCAAGGTGCCGGAGTTTCCGGAGTCTCGCAAGGACAAGCCGCCATTGCTTGATTCAAGGAACACGTTGCTATTCCAACGGCAATTGCAGCTGCCACAGTAAGTTTTTTAATAGTCATTTTTACCTCCTTGTGTTATGGGCTTTTTTCTAAAAACCCCAAAAATATTTTTAAAAAACAAACTAATACTAGATTATGTACTTTATTCTTCTTTAGAAACATTACCGTAAGCGGTTATTCGCTTGGGCTATTTGATTTCTATTATGGTGTGTAAGATTTCTTTAATGATTGTTTTATATTATGAGTCTAATTTTTTTTAATTTGCTTGTCTGGTTGTATTTTTTCAAGTATGATATCTTTATGATTAAAAAAATTATTTTACTTTTAATATGTTTTTGTTTTATATTTTCAGGTTGCGGGAAAAAAACAACTGAAAATGACGATTTCGCAAATGTTATAAAAAGAGATAAGTTAGTTGTCGGGGTTCGTGATGATGCTCCACCTTTTGGATTTAAAGATGAAAAGGGTAATCTTATTGGATATGATATTGATTTAGCGAAAATTATTGCAAAAGATATTTTAGGAAATGAAAATAAAGTAGAGTTTGTGCCTGTTACAGCTTCAAATCGTATTATGAAATTGAGTGCAAATGAAGTTGATTTTTTAATTGCTACTATGTCTATCACAAATCAGCGTCAACAAATTTTAGATTTTTCAGTTCCATATTATGTTGCTGGACAAGCGATATTAGTTAACAGCTCTAGTAAAGCAACTTCTTTGAGCGATTTTGAGGGTAAAAAATTAATAATAGTTTTTGGATCAACAAGTGAAAGAAATTTACGCACAAATGTACCTGAAGTAACTGTAATTGGTTATAAAAATTATGATGATGCCTATAGAGCATTAAAACAAAATAAAGCAGATGGTATAGTTGCAGATGATACTATTCTTTTAAGTTATGCTCTAAAAGATAAATCAGTAAAATTGTTACCAAAACGCTATTCAAAAGAACCTTATGCAGTAGTTTTCCGAAAAGAAAAAGAATCTGAAAGAGTATTGATTAGAGTAAATCATATTATAGGTAGATTGGCTAGTAAAGGACAGTTAAACAGATTGCAAGAAAAATGGCATATTAAATAAAAATTATTTTTTATATATCTTGAAAAAATAAAAAAAATAATTTATAATAAATCAAGAAGCAATAAAAATAATTTAAAATTAATTTAGAATTAATAAAGGAGTGAAAGTATGAAAAAATTCATGATTAATAACTTCGGGGGGGGGGCGTTTTAAGCCAAGCAGGGCTTAAGTTTTCAGGTTTTACCTTAGCAGAAATGATGGTAGTAATGCTCATCATGAGCATAATTTTAGCAGCCATGGCCCCGGTAATGACAACAAGAAGTAAAGCCGATTCATCATCCCCATGGCGTTTTTCTCCAAATAACTCATCCGATGCGTATTTTGGAATTGGTGATGCACAAATAGCAATGATTGGACAATCAAATTGGTTAGAAACAGATGATTATGCAAGATTAATAATCAATTCAAGTGATAACTTAAAGCCTCAAATTTCTTTTAAACGAAATAATACAAATGTAGGAAGATTATATTTAGATACAAAACACAATATAATTTTAGGCAATAGTACTATGGATAAACTTACAGATGGTGATTATAATATCGTAATAGGTGTAAATAATCTTACTAATAATACGACAGGTCAAAGTAACATTGCTATAGGAGATTCAGCTCTTTCTCAGAATACAACAGGAAGAAGAAATACAGCTATAGGGACTTGTTTAGGAAGTAATACTTCTGGATTTGATAATACTGCATTAGGAGATGATTCTTTAGTTAAAAATACTACAGGAAATAATAACGTAGCAGTAGGTGTAGATGCTTTAGCAAGTGCAATAACTTCATCTTGGAACATCGCAATAGGTAAAAATGCATATCAAAATGGTACCGGAGGTTCAAATACCATTATCG